>SDBU01000072.1_pt1 | contig 128642 bp, 137 predicted proteins | sample 2277071 | NCBI WGS metagenome assembly SDBU01 (sample SAMN10397929, study PRJNA504765) | marine sediment metagenome | isolation source: marine sediment core GS08_GC12, 126 cmbsf | place: Arctic Ocean: Gakkel Ridge, Loki's castle | collected 2008
TAAATTCGATGTTATAATGACAATGGGAGCAGGACCAATAAACGAAGTGGCTAAGAAATTTTTAAAAGGGCAATAATGGAAATTAAAGATTATTTAAAACAAAACCTGGGCAAAGATTTAAAACTGCGAGAGCCGATGAAAAAACATACCTGGATTAGAATTGGCGGCCCAGCTGAATTTTTCTATTATGCCAGAAAATTAGATGATTTGGCCAAAGCGGTGAAGATCGCCCAAAAAAAGAAAATTCCCTATATTGTTATTGGCGAAGGATCAAATATCGTCGTTTCTGATACTGGTTTTAAAGGCTTGGTTATTAAAAACGAAGCCTCTAATCTGATTTTTGAAAAGAACTTGGCTTTTGTTGAATCTGGTATCACTTTGTATGGTTTGATCAGAAAATTGGCTGAATCAAATGTGGGCGGTTTAGAATTTTTGGCTGGCATCCCCGGCACTTTAGGCGGGGCGATTTATGGCAACGCTGGCGCTTATGGAAAATGTCTGGCTGATTTGGTGAAAAATATCACAGTTTTAGATGCGGCCGGCGATACAAAACAATTAAAAAATGAAAATTTTGATTTTAAATATCGAGAGAGTATTTTAAAGGCACGAGTCAAGATAAGCAAAGAATATTATAATCGGCCGGTTATTTTGTCTGCTTGTTTGCAAATTAGGCCGAACAACAAAGAATCAATTTTAAGGGTGGTAGAAAATTATATTAAGATCAAGTCTAAAAAAATTCCCAAAGAGCCATCAGCCGGTTGCGTTTTTAAAAATCTAGAAATTTCCGATGCCCAAGCGGTTGATTCTCAATTGAAAGTTTTTGCGGTTGAGAATAAGGTTCCGGCTGGCATATTGATTGATAAATCAAGTGGAAAATCGGAAAAAATAGGTGGCCTTAAAGTGTCCCAAGTCCATGCTAATTTTATTGTTAATACCGGGCGAGGAAAAGCGGCAGATTTTGTCAGATTAGCCAAACGAGTGAAAAAGAAAGTGAAAGAGAAATTTCAGATAAATCTAGAAGAAGAAATAGAATATTTAGGAAAAATTGATACTAAAAAGAAGGGTTTGCTTTCTAAGGTTTTCAAAAAATGAGAAAATGAGAAAATATACGATCGCGATAATTTTGGGTGGTGTATCAGCTGAAAGAGATGTTTCGTTGGCTTCTGGAAAAAATATTGCTGATTGTCTAAAGGCTAAATTTAAGATTAAAAAATATGACCTAAAATATGATTTGAAAAAGTTATTTTCAGATTGTCAGCGGCGCGAGATAGATTTAGTTTATCCTTTGCTGCATGGTCGGCTTGGTGAAGATGGGACATTGCAGGGGTTTTTGGAGTTGTTGCAAATACCATATTTGAGTTCTAGGGTTTTGGGTTCGGCTTTGGGGATTGATAAATTAGCCCAGCGGGAAATTTTGGAGTATCATAAGATTAGAGTGCCGGAATATTTGGCGGTCAAAAAAGATGAAAAAATTGAGGAGGGGTTTTTTGTTAAGTTTTGCCAAAAATCTGGCTGCGTGACAAAGCCGAATTCACAAGGTTCGAGTGTGGGTGTAAGTATTTGTAAGGACAAATTGCAGTTTAAAAAGGGGATTAAAAGAGTTGGCAAATTTGACAATATTGTCATCATAGAAAAATATATTAAAGGCAGAGAAATAACGGGGGGAGTTTGGGGAGATGCAAAAGCTAAGACATTGCCGGTGGTGGAAATTATTCCCAAAGAAAAGTTCTTTGATTTTAGAGCCAAATATGATCTTGGAACTCAAGAGATAGTGCCGGCTGAAATTCCAAAATCAACCAGCCAGAAAGCTCAGAAAATCGCTATCAAAGTTTATAAAGTTTTGAGGTGTTCGGGGGTTTGTCGGGTTGATATGATTTGGGATGACAAGAAAAATAAAATTTATGTTTTAGAAATAAATACCATTCCCGGGATGACAGAGACGAGTTTAATTCCAAAGGCGGTTAAAGCGGCCGGTTTTGATTTGGCAGAATTTTTAGAAAAATTAATCATGGAGAAAATTAAAGGGCAATGAGACAAATTTACAAAAATCCAAAAGTTTATACTTTTAGACCCAAAAAAGAACCAGAGCATTTTGAAATGTCAGCCAAAGGAATTTGGATTTTGGTGATTTTATTATTGTTGACTGGTTTGGTTTATTTTTTCCTTTTTTCTTCTTATTTCAAGATTGAAAATGTTTATATTGTTGGTGCAGAGGAATTGGAACCTCAAGTTTCAGAAATTATCCAAAAGCGGCTAACCCAAAAATCAAATATTTTCCTTTTTTCTGATGGCGCCGCAAAAGCTGAAATTGCTGATAATTTTTCTATTTTTAACAAAGTTGAAATTGAGAAAGGTTTTCCTGATGCTTTGAAGGTTGAGTTGGTCAAAAGGGAGCCGGTCATAATTTGCAGCAGTTTAGGTGATCAATTTTTAATTGATGCTGATGGCATTGCTTTTAAGGCTGAAGAGGAAGTAGGGAATCTACCAACTGTTGAGAAAAATATTGATTTGAAGGTGACTGATAAAGTTTTTAGTTCAGAGTTCGTTAGTTTTGTGAAAGAACTCTGGGAGAATTTTCCCGCCAAGACTCATTTGAAGATTGAGAAAATTTTAGTGCCAGAAACTGATTTTGTAATTGATGTTTACACAGATAGAAGCTGGCGGGCGATTTTTGACACGACAAAAAATTGTACTAAACAATTAGATAATTTAGCTTTGATTCTGCCTGAGATCGGCGATCAGAAAATCGAATATGTGGACTTAAGATTGGAAGAGAAGATTTATTATAAGTGATTTTTATCAAAAAATATGGTACAATATAGTCAATCAAGGAGGGTCCTCCTTCGCATAAAGCTACGGAGGATAAATCGCACCTTGACATTTTGGTATCAGAAAGGGAGGTGAATGCACAATGTCTGTAAAAGTCGATCACACTCATGGACTGTGTGGCCAACCTGATATTCCGAATGATACACCCAGAGAGGATGTCGAAAGCGGCAAAGTAATTCCGAAATGTCTGTGTTGTGGCGTGACAATGCAAATTCGAGAATGCACGAGTATGGGGATGCAACAAGCTGGTATGTATGCCTTGATTTGTCCAGAATGTCCGTCCAGAGATAATGAGGATAAAGAGACGCTGCGGGGCGAGCTTCTGATAATTTCCAGAGAGTCCGCTTTGGCATCAGGTCAGAAATTCTTGGATGCTTTGCATGATTTCCAATATGGGGAAGGTGATAGGTCTAATGAAGGTTTCAAGGAAATGAGGAGATTAACACAGAAAAACACAGATCTCATGACCCATCATTAGAAGAGTAATATCCATTAATTTTAAATCGAGGCGTGCAGTAAAAATCCACAGGAGGCGATGAGAAAATGCTGACAATCAGAGTAACTCAGTGGTTTCTGCTAAGCTTAAGATTTATGAGTCTACGTCATTTTTTGCTAAACTGGGATATTGAGATTGGGCAGTTGCAGATTAGTTTTTGTTGGTTGCGTTCTGATAAGTTATTCATCCATTGGCGTCAAAGGCATCTTATTTACGATGGTCGTTTCTGGGGGTATTGGCAAAGAGTCTGGGCTTTTTTCCGTGAACCAGGGTTTGAGGAGCGTTGGAATGGCGAACGGTCATTCCAAGAGGTTGGTTCTGTATATAAGCCAAAGCCCAAAGTGTTTGAGCTTGGTTTTCCCCGTTTAAGATACACAAGTATTTACTACAAGTCCAAGAGAATACTGCAACTCAACACAGCCTAAAGGAGGCGATTGAGATGAATCAGGAAGTCGTTCAATGTGACGATAAGCCCCGCCCGCGTTATAAATGTAGACTTCTCTTTGACATAAGTGATGATTCTTGTGAGGCTGTCCAAGCGATCTTGGAGTCGGGAATCCCGTGCCACCCGTAGTATCCGCTGAAGCTGAGGGAGACTTACCCCGTCTGGAATATGGTCCATATGTGTTCTACGGAATAGATGCAATTAGGGGGGTTATAAAGCGCTATCAAGAGTTATACGGCGAAGCATTATGTGTTGGCGAGGCTGAGTAGCTGAAGCTGGAACCGGAGAAGAATCTTTAACCAATCAGGCTTGAGGCGTGTCTGGATTCTGCCCTTGTGGCAACCAGCAAAACGCCTCTTTTTTTATCCAAAATTTCTGTATGTTATAATTAATCCAGAGGTAGAAATGAAAAGCAAATCAAAAAATAATAAAATCTTTGTTTGCGATAGTTGTGGGGCAGAACATTTGAAATGGCAGGGGAGATGTGCCAGTTGCGGTCAATGGAATACTTTAGTAGGAATGAGCCAGCCAACAGAAACCGTGACCGCCACAGGCCAGATAGCAAAAGCTGTAAAACCCCAAAAAATCTCAGAGATTTCTGAATACAAACAGGAAAGGATAAAAACTGGAATTGACGAATTTGACCGTACTTTGGGCGGCGGGTTTGTGCCCGGTTCTTTAGTGTTGCTGGCTGGTGAACCCGGGATAGGCAAATCAACTTTGGTTTTGCAGGCTGTGGCTAAAATGAAAAATGTTTTATATGTTTCTGGCGAAGAATCAGCCCCGCAAATTAAGATGCGCGTTGCTCGCCTCAAAATTAAAAATCCCAACCTGTTAATTTTAACCGACAATAACATTGAGAATATTTTAAAAGCGATCGCCGATACAAAACCCAAATTAGTAATTATTGATTCGATCCAAGCGATGCAGTCTTTGGATATAGCATCAGCGGCGGGCAGTATTACCCAAGTAAAATTATCCAGCCTAAAATTACAACAGACAGCCAAAACTGAAAAAATTCCGATTGTTTTAACTTCTCATGTGACAAAAGAAGGGGTGGTGGCAGGCCCAATGACTTTGGAGCATTTGGTGGACGCGGTGATTTATTTGGAAGGGGAAAGGTATGGGCCTTATCGAATTTTGCGGGCGGTTAAAAATCGGTTTGGAAAAGTATCAGAAGTGGGGATTTTTGAAATGTGCCAGATGGGTTTGAAGGAAGTAAAAAATCCGTCGGCGGTGTTTTTGCAAAAAAGATTAGAGGAAGTTTCTGGCTCGGCGGTGAGTTGTATTTTAGAAGGTAATCGGCCGATTTTGGTTGAGGTGCAGGCTTTGACAGAACGGTCAATCTATGGTTATCCGAAAAGAACTGCCCAGGGAATTGATTTGAATAAATTGTTTTTGTTAATCGCGGTTTTGGGCAAAAGAGCCAAGTTGACTTTATTAAATAAAGATGTATACTTAAATATTGTCGGCGGTTTTCGGGTCAAAGAGCCGGCTGTGGATTTGGCGGCTTGTGTGGCGATTGCTTCAGCGACGTTGAACAAAGCGGTGGATCGGCAGATGGTGATCATCGGTGAGGTTGGTTTGTCAGGTGAAGTAAAGCCAACCGTTCAATTGGAGCAACGCGTTGTGGAGGCGGCAAAATTAGGATTTAAAAAAGCTCTGGTTCCGCAGACGAATATAAGAGCTATTAAGGGTATCAAAGTGTTTAAAGTGAGAAGTTTACAAAGAGGATTAAATTTGGCATTATTAAAATAAAGGGGGAGTTTTTATGGATTATTTGACTTTAATTATTATTGCGGTAGCTTGTATCATTTTTTATTTTTTGGGTCGCAGATCGGCCAGACTTATGCCCGGACGTTTTGGCGCCACCAAAGATGCTATCATCGCTGATACTTCGGCTTTAATTGATGGCCGAATTTTGGAAGTGGCAAAAACGGGATTTTTTTCAGGCAAATTAGTGATTTTTAGTTTTATTCTTTCTGAGCTGCAAAATATTGCCGATTCCCAGGATCCCCTGAGAAGATCTAAAGGCAGAAGGGGTTTGAAGGTTTTAAAGGATTTGCAAAAAATTTCCAGTCTTGAGGTGGAGATTGTGGAGAATGAGATCGAAGATGTTTCGAAAATTGATAGTCTATTGGTCGAGAAAGCCAAAGAAATGGATGCCAAGATTCTCACCACTGATTATAATTTAAATGAAGTGGCAAAAATTCAGGACGTGTCAATTTTGAATATCAATGAGCTTTCTAATGCGATTAAACCGCTGTTGTTGCCGGGTGAAGAGACAGAGGTAAAAGTAGTCCAGAAAGGGAAAGAAAAAGGGCAGGGAGTGGGTTATCTGGAAGATGGAACAATGATTGTTGTTGAAGAAGGGGGGCGATTCTTGGGTCGCAAGGTGCGCTGTGAGGTATCGCGAATTTTTCAAACCGATGCTGGCCGGATGATTTTTGTCAGACTTAAAGAAAAGCCTCGCAGTAGATTTATTCCCAGAGTGCCGACTCAACAATTCTCTCGGATTTTTAGAAAACCTCAATTTTTTCCTCGTCGCGATTATCAAAATAAAAAGTATAAGCGGGATGATAGAGATCATAAGAATAGAAAAAATCGAGATAATAAAGATAATCGGGATAATCGAAATAAAAAATAGAAAAAATAGACAGAAAGTATTGACAAATAAAAAATCATTTGCTAAACTTAACATATTCAGATAGTTGTTTAACAACGCGTATGCCACTTATTGTGGCAAATCCCAAAAAGGAGAAATAAGTGAAATGGCTGATAAGAGCTTGTTAAGACAAGAACCCCTCAGAACATCAGGAGTTGCCAAGACTTTCAATATTCTTCAGGTTCTCGAAGAGCTTGGTATTCAACCATTCTATGAAGGACTCTACAAAAGGATGACAGTTTATGAAAGCTCCCGGAGTTGTATTATAAGAAATCGATGGTGGATTCTGGGTTTGGTTTTGCTTGGTTGTTTTGCCCTGATAGCAATTTGGCCTTTTATCCCTGAGAATTTACAGGGGGTGATGGGTGGAATTCTTATGCTTACTCTTATTGTTAGTCTTATTTTGTTTTTCATGTTTGCTGAAGATGACCCCTTGGGAGAATGGAAAAAGATTTCTTTAGATAAATATCAAGAAACTATTCCTCCTTCTGTACTTGAAACTGTTAAGAACATAGAGAATCGCCTACCTAATGCGGAGTTTCATATTGAATACTTTTCGAGCGGATTATCACAGCGTAAGTGTTTCTTGATCTTTTCATACGACAGAGAGGGATGTTGTACTGAATTCTCGGGGCAATATCATATTGAATTTTGGGAGGAATCCCAACCCGAATTCGAGGCAGCAACAGCTAACTGTTCAGCCTAAGCTTTTTCTGTTTCGTTGTCGGTTCCATCCGAGGCACTTTGGTTTTAGACCAAGAAGTCAAAGTGTCTCTTTTTTTAAGAACTCTTTTTGCTTGACAATAAGTTTATTTTTTGCTATAATGCCAGTTAAGGTTGAAACTACAGAAATCCAGAAAAGGAGATGTTTGAGATGTTTGAGGTCCCACAGCTATCATACCTAGAATTACAGGATCAGCTAAAAAGTGCAGTTTCTGCGTTTGCCAAACGGTTTGGCGTGAGTAGACAGAAAGCCTGGGAACTTCTCAGTCAACAGGACACCCCAAATTCTTCACTTGAAGAGATGCTTGACGGGATGGGGGATTCAAAAGTTAATCACCAAATCAATCAATGGTGGAAAGCAAATAAATCCAACCTTTCAGCTCTTGGACTAGAGGGACTTCAGAGAGCATCAAAATTAAGTGCAAGCAAGCTCCCTGAGTCAACTCGTAGACAGATTGTCTGTTTGATTTGGCTTGAGGGAGCTTTGCAAGCCGAGCAGAGAGTCAGAGAACGGAAGCAAAGAATAAAAGTCGTCGAGCCGCAATTGGTCATATGGCAGCGTTGCGCCAATTGGTTGAAGAGATTGTTTAGCAGATAATCCAAAAATCCAAAAAAGGACGAAGTCAGCCCAATCCATATTTTTTCTCAACTGAGCTATTGTGTACCTCAAAGGAGGTGATCAAATACAAAAACACACGGCTCAGTTTTTTTTATCCAAATTTTATAGAACTACTCACTATCTACAATGCCACGCCAGAATAACGAGTCGTATTTGAGTTTTCATTTCCAGAAACATCAACCGGTCTTAAAATGAAATAATAGGTTTGGCCGGAAAGCAAGCCAGTGACGGTAATTGAAGTGCCGGTGGTTTTGTTCCATCTTGTGCCAGGAATAAAGCCAGGATTAGTGCTTTTGTAAATATTAACATAGGAAAAATCGGCATCGCCCGGATTTGACCAAGAAAGTGAAATTTGTCCAGAGCCGGGACCTGAGGAAACATTAACTCCTGAAACTGAACCTGGCGGTGCTGTATCAGCCATTACACTTACCCTGATTGTGGCCGTTTCCGTGAAGTCGCCTTTGTCTACAATCCGGGCGGAAATTCGATGAGAACCGGCTGACAAATTATTCATATTATAAGTGTAGCTATAGGGTGAGCGAGAGGTTGAACCTATGGCAATATTATCAGCTAAATATTCAACTTTTTTAACGCCATTGGGAGCTGAGATTGAAACTTTTATTGTGGTGCCGCCCGAGACAGTGGCGCCATCTGAAGGCGAAGCAATAGAAATTTTAGGTTTTCTTTCCTCAGTATGAACTGGACAGATTTCAGTTGGGGCAACAGCGCCTAAGCCAGCTCCGGCTGCCCAAGCTCTGACCGGCGCTTCCCAATTGGGTTTGTCAGGAACTTCTGAATGGATATTGGCAAAAGTTTTTTCTTCGACTAAATGGGGTGGGGTCAAATCAGTGGCTAATTTGTCGCCACAAGACAGATCAATTCTGGCAGTAGAATATAAATCAGCCCGATCATTAGGCACTTGCCAGCTGGCAAAAATATCTTTTCTCAAGCCCAAAGGGGCGGTGCTGCCAGGCAGCAAACCAGTTAAAGCATCGACTGATACTTCTTGAATTCCATCAGGCTGGTCATACCATTCATCGGCGGTATTTTCTAAAGCTCGTTCCATAAAAGAATGCCACAAGGGGCCGGCGGCATTAACACCAGCGGCATGGCCTGACATTGGCGAGTTGTCGTTATTGCCAACCCAAACTCCGGCGACCAAAGATGGAGCATAGCCAAAAGTCCAGGCGTCTCTAAAATCTTGGGTGGTGCCGGTTTTAGCGGCAACAGTTTTTCCGGAAATGATCAATGGTGAGTGTGAACCAAAAACAGCTGAGCGAGCGGAATTATCAGACAAAATAGATGAAATTTGATAGGCGATTTGGGGATCTAAAACTTCTTTGCTTTTAACATCTTTTCTTTCCTGCAGAACTTTCCCCGAAGAATCCTCGACTTTTAGAATTGGAGTAACGTCGAATTTTTGACCCATATTGGCAAAGACAGAATAGGCTCCAGCCAATTCTAATAATTTAATATCACCGCCACCCAAAACCAGGGCCAAGCCATATCTTTCCGGATCAGTCAGGGTGGTGATGCCCATCTCGCGGGCAGTATTAATACTATTTTCAACACCAGCCAAATATAGCATTTTGACAGCCGGAATATTTATAGAATTTCCTAAAGCTTGACGGATTGAAACTGGGCCTCGATAGCTGCCATCATAATTTTGGGGAGTATAATTACCGCCAAAGTCAGTTCTTAAGTCAAAGAGAGTTGAAGCTGGCGACCATTTATCTTTAAAGCCAGTGGCATAAACGACTGGTTTAAAGGACGAACCCGGGGAACGTTTGGCAATCGTCACATTGACATTGCCTTCTCTTTCCATATTAAAGTAATCTATTGAACCGACCATCGCTAAAATTTCGCCGGTCTTGGGATCGATGGCAGACATAGCCGCATTTGAAGCTGAGTATCTTTGCAAAATACCAGCTGATTCGCCTTCGATTACTTCTTCGGCAATTCTTTGTTTGTCTGGATCTAAAGTGGTTGTTACTCTTAAACCACCCGATTCAACCATTTGATCTCCATATTCGGCCGCCAAGACCTCTTTTACATACATCACAAAATGGGGGGCTGAGATGTTTTCTTTGCGGCGGACAAAGGTTAATTTTTCAGCTTTGGCTTTTTTGGCTTCTTCTTCAGAGATCATATCCAAGGAGACCATTCGATTTAAGACGTAGTCTTTTCTTTCTAATAATTCATCTGAGTGGCCACCATAAGGAGAATAGTATGTTGGGGCGCGAGGCAAAGCAGCCAAGACAGCCGATTCAGCTAATGTGAGATCTGAGGCTGATTTGTCAAAATAAGTTTGGGTAGCCGCCTCAACACCATAAGCGTTGCTTCCATAGGGAATTTCATTCAAATACATAGTCAATATTTCGTCTTTTGAAAACATTATTTCTAATTCAATTGCCAGAATCGCTTCTTTTACCTTTCTAATAAAAGTCCTTTTTGGATACAACAGGGCGTTTTTGACATATTGTTGGGTAATGGTTGAGCCGCCCTGCATTGGGCCTTTTTTCTTAAAAACATTATAATAGAAAGCTCGGGCAATGCCTTTAAAATCTAAACCATGATGTTTATAGAAACTGGCGTCTTCGGTGGCGACAGCCGCTTGTTTAACTGAATCTGGAATTTGGTTAAATTTAATTGAAATTCGTTTTTGTTCTCCGTGGACGGCATAAAGTAGGTTGCCTTCACGGTCGAAGATTTGGGTGGATTCAGCTGGTCTTCTTGATTTGATTCTGCCCGGAGTGGGCAAATCTTTTGAAACCCAGGCCATAAAAGCAAAAAATATAAACAAAATAGCAAAAATTACATACATAAACTTTCTTTTTTGCTTTTTGCTTTTAAGCGGAAAAGGCCAGAGTTTTCTCGCCTTTGAGGCTAATTTTTTGAATGGGCTTTTAGTTGGAACCCAAAATGCTTTGCGCATATTATATCCTTTTTCAATTTATTGATTTGTTTACATTATACCAATTCTGTTTTATAATAGCAAGTGAGATTAGTAATAAACGAAAGGTGGCAATATGGCAGATTTAAAAAATTTATCAGAAAGAGGAGTCGAGGAGATTATTGAAAAATCTAGTTTAGAAAAAAAGTTAAAATCAGGCAAAAAATTAAGGATTAAATTGGGCGTTGATCCAACCGCGCCTGATATTCATTTGGGAACTGCGGTGCCCTTAAGAAAATTGGCTCAGTTTCAAAAAGCAGGCCACAAGGTAATATTTTTGATTGGCGATTTTACCGCTCTTATCGGTGATCCTTCGGGACAAGATAAAACTCGACCACAATTGTCAAAAGAAAAAATTCAAGAAAATGCTGAAACTTACCTTAATCAGGTAGGCAAGATCTTAGATGTGGAGAAAACTGAAATTAGAAGAAATTCTGAATGGTATAAAAAAGAAGACTGGAAAGATATTATTAACTTAACTTCGAAATTTACTATCGCCCGGATTTTAGAGAGAGATGATTTTGAAAAGAGATTAAAGAAAGGGGCTGAGATTTCGGTTCATGAGATTTTATATCCAATAATGCAGGCCTATGATTCTGTAAAATTAAAGGCCGATTTAGAAATCGGCGGCACAGATCAGAAATTTAACATGTTGGCTGGCAGGCGACTAATGAGGAAGATGGATATGTCGCCTCAAGATATTATGACAATCCAATTGCTGGTAGGCACAGATGGTTCTCAGAAAATGTCTAAGAGTTTAGCAAATTATGTGGGAATAGCCGAAGAGCCGGTTGAGATTTTTGGTAAAATTATGTCTATTCCAGATGAGCAAATTATGCCATATTTTGAGCTTTGTACGGATGTGGATTTGGCTGAGGTTGCAAAGATTAAAAATCCCCGTGATCAAAAAGCGAAATTGGCATTAGAAATTGTTAAAATGTATAATTCCGATGTTGAAGCTGAGAAAGCCGCCAAAGAGTTTGACCGAATTTTTAAGTCAAAGGAAGTGCCGACTGAAATGCCAGAGATTAAAATTGATCAGGATGAGATTGGAATAGTGGATTTTTTAACGGATAATGATTTAGTTGCCTCGCGTTCTGAAGCTAAAAGATTGATTGAGCAAGGTGGGGTGGCTATTGATAGTAAAAAAATTACTGATATTAATGCTAAAATTAAAATAAAAGATTCAATCGTTCTCAAAATAGGAAAAAGAAAGTTTGTTCGGATTTCTCGACAAGCTCGAAACAAGTAAAAAAATAGCGCGTCAAAGTCCTGGGGTTCTCCCTATGTGGGAGGACTTGACGCGTTTTGGTGGAATGCCAATGGTGGTTATTAAGTTTGGGGTTCTTGATTTTACCCTATGCTTTCTGTCTTAAATGTGTAGCCTGTTGGTAAGATTCTTTCTAGCCTGAGATCTCTTTCTGTCGTAAAAGCATAAGTATAGGTTCCGCAAGGAAATATCCTTAGCAAGGCAAGAATCGTGATGGGCTTCTCTGTTTTGTAATCAACGGGTATGAGGGCTATTTGAATATCTTTAAGCACGAGGGATCTGCATAATGTAGTTATTTGTTGAGCGAAAAGTAGATCGTCTGAGGTTATGCAATCTTGATGTCTTACTATTAGTACATCAGATATCGTGACACATACAGCGTCAGGGATAAGTCTGGTGATTTGCTCTAATAACTCATTTGTTGCAGAGATTGCCAGAGTGTTTGCTGTTCGACTCTTGAGAACCCCTGGGCGGGATACCTGAATCTTTATTATTGGTTGAGTTGCAGCTTTTTCAGGCATTTGTGGCACCTCCATAAGTTTTGTAGGTACGGGCTTGATTATAGTATATTGTATTGTAAATTTAGTGTCAAGCTGTTTGATGATTTTTACAAAAACCTTATTTTGTGCTATTTTTAAAGTATGATCAAAGAAAAAATTTTGGATTTGCTGAAAAAAAATATCGGCGAGGATGTGGAAATTAAAGTTGAAATTCCTAGAGAGAAAAACTTTGGTGATTATTCAACCAATGTCCCATTTTTGTTAGCTAAAAAATTAAAACAAAATCCAGCTCAGATCGCAGAGGATTTGGCTAAAAAAATTGAAGCTAAAAAACCTGATTTTCTGGAAAAAGTTAAAGTCGAAAAAGGCTTTATTAATTTTTATCTAAAATCCGAATGGCTGCAAAAACAGGTGATAGAAATTTTAAATCAAAAAGAAAAATATGGTAGCAATAATTTAGGCCAAAACAAAAAAGTCCAAGTTGAATTTATCTCGGCAAACCCGACCGGGCCTCTAACAATCGGCAATTCGCGGGGCGGGGTGATTGGCGATGTTTTGGCGGCTGTTTTAGAAAAATCAGGCTGGCAAACGACTCGAGAATATTATTTTAATGATGCTGGTGGACAAATCTTAGCTTTAGGCCATTCAGTTTTAAAAGACGACCAAGCGATTTATAAAGGCGATTATATTGATAAATTACACCAAGAAATTTCTGGTAAAGACGCAGCCGAAGTTGGGCAAAAAGCTGCTCAGGAAATTATCGAGCAAATCAAAGAAACTACCCAAAATATGGGAATCAATTTTGATGTCTGGACAGCTGAAGGTAAAGATTTGCGTGATAAAGGCAAAGTAGAAAAAAATATCGAATGGCTGGAAAACAAAAAATTAACTTATAAAAAAGATGGGGCGATTTGGTTTCGAGCCACTAAATTTGGCGACGACAAAGATAGGGTATTGGTGAAAAAAAATGGCGAGCCGACTTATTTTGGGGTGGATTGCGCTTATCATAAAAATAAATTTGTCGAGCGCGGCTTTGATAAAGTGATTGATGTTTGGGGGGCGGATCATCACGGAGATGTAAAAAGAATCAAAGGATTTGTTAAAGCTTTAGGCTATGAGGATAAATTTGATATTATTTTGCATCAGTTTGTCAGGTTGACAAAAGATGGCAAAGAAGTGAGGATGTCGAAGCGAAAGGGGATTTATGTTTTGACAGATGATTTGCTGAAAGAAGTGGGCAAAGATGTTTTTCGATTTTTTATGTTGCAATATTCAGCTAATTCTCATTTGGATTTTGATTTAGATCAGGCAAAAGAGCGGTCTGAGAAAAATCCAGTTTTTTATGTCCAGTACGCTAATGCGAGAATCCACGGCATTTTAGAGAAAATAGAAAAATCGGAAGCATTAACAATGGATATGGATCCTGATTTTAAACTATTAACAAATCCTACTGAAATAGAGTTAATAAAACAGCTTATTAAATATCCAAATATAATAAAAAAAATATCTGAAAATTATCAGGTTCAAAAATTACCTTTTTATGCTTTAAAGATAGCTGCTAGTTTTCATAAGTTTTATGAAAAATGTCGAGTGCTAAATTTTAAAGAAAAAAAATTGCAATTTGCTCGATTTAAACTTATTAAAGCGACACAAATAGTGCTCAAAAATTGTTTGGCGCTAATGGGAATTTCAGCGCCCGAAAAAATGTAATCTACAACCCAAACTGATAAACAAAAGCATCAGCCAAGACATACATTTTTTGGGTTTTTGTGTTTATGGCAATATCTTTAATTTGACCAATATCATCTGGAGCAATATATTGGCGAAGATAATTTCCTTCTTTGTCAAATTCCAAAATTCGTTTTGCATCAGCATCTAAAATATAAAGAGAGCTTAAATCAGTTGAGGTGATAATAGTTTTAGGGCTTTCGATTTTTTCGGCTGGTGGAGGAATATTTTTTAAACTAAAATCTAAGAGCGGACTACCCTTTGATAACTTCAAACAACCGCCATCTTGATTTAGAACATAAATATAGCCGTCAATATCAAATGAGACAGCTTTGGAGATATCGGTTTTGGTGTTGTCAATAGCGTCTTTTGCTTCAGACCAACCGGTGGAAATTTTAGTGTATTTGTAAATTTGATTTTCCAAGGGGACTAAAAAGTAAATGTTCCCATAATAGTAAGATAGGCCGAGACCGTTTTTCCAATCACCCGAGCTGGTGTTTTCTTTTTGCAATGACATGCTATTTAAGTTTAAAGAATAAAGATTTTTGGAATTTGTTTTCCACAATATTGAATTAGAATATGGAGTCGCCATTTGAATTTGGCCATTTTCGGTGGGGATTTGGGCGGTGTTTTTTATGGCAAAATCTGTTTCTGAAATTTGGTAGATCTTGTTGTTATTTTTATTGGCTGCATATAAATTTTTATCATAAAAAATAATTTTTGCGATTTGGGGATTTGAGTCGTGGGCGGAAAAATTAAAGATAGGATCGGTTTTGTCCCATCTAATTATGATATCCATTTCATCTGCTTTGCCTTGAATTCTGTTATATACATCTTGGGCTTTTTCATCTTCTTTTACTTGGTCTAAAATTCCCAGAGCTTCTAAAAACAAATTTCTTGCCTTATCTTTATTATTGACGGCTAATTCAGATTTAGCCTGGCTTTCTTTGGCTTCAGCTTCTTGAATGATTTGATTAACATTGAGCCTTGGCTCGGATAGTCTTTTTCTGATTATATTAATGCCCCAGATCAAAAGTATCGCCAATATAATGATAATTAGTAATTTTCTCCGTTTAGTGAAAAGCAAAATGATTTGCATTCCCAAAAAGGAAAAAACTTTGCCAATGCTGTCTATTATTGTTTGAAAAAAAGATCTTTGTTTTGGTTTATCAATAAAATCTTCCCATTCTTTTACTTTACCGGTTTTGATTTTATCTCTGGCTTTTTCCCGACGTGTTTTTGTAAAACCGCCAAATAATGATTTTATTCCATCACCTACAGCAAGGATGGTTTTGCCAATGGCAATGGTGAATTTTCTAAAAACGGGGGCGGTTTTTTCTTTTGTGTCCTTCAAGCCTGTTTTGAGTTTTTCCCGAGTGCCGGCGATGATTGGTTTTGTTTTCTTGAGGGTTTTGTCAATCCATTGATCTTGGGCGCGGTCCAAAAATACTGTATCAGTCAAATCAGATGGAGGCTGGAAAGCGATTTTATCTTGAGCAACAAATTCTAAAATCAAGCTATTAACATTTGTCACTTTCTTTTTTCTGAGGATTTTAGCAATTTCATGAATGGCGGTGATAGGATCAAAGCTTTGGATAATTGTTTGAATGTGTTCTCTGTGAATTTGATTTAATAATTCTTCATTGGTCAATACTATTTTGTCGCCAGCTTCCAGGCTTCCAGAGATAACATTAGTGAAGCTGTTAATGGGTGAATGGGGGGTTTGTTCTTTTTGATAAATATTTTTTAAAGATTTTTCTCTTAATAGAAAAGCTAAACTTTTTCCAGTTCCAGTGATATAAATTTCATCGCCAGCGACAGCGGCGATGATGGCATTTAAATTGCCGATCCAATTTGTGTCTCCTTTTTTGGCTAATTCGCCTAAAACGAGATTGGTTTTTTTGAGCGCTTCTTCGAATCTGGCTTCTGTATTTTTATTATTCTGGGCTGAATAAAAATTAGAAATGATTGATTTTTCAATCGCTTTGCCGATTTCCGTGGCTGGGAACCAGGGGGTGGTGATTTCAATTAAAAAATAAAGAGAACCATATTCTTTTTCTTCTCCTTTAGGGGAATAAACTTTTACTGATAAAAATCTATCAGGTAGTTTTTGAGAAATAGCAATTTTACCTATTCTATATAAGTCGTTGTTCATTTCTCCTATTTCTAAATTTATTATAACAAGAGAATATAAAATGGCAAGAGCTCAGGAGGTGTGCTATAATAAAAATAGCCCTGCTATGTCAGTCAAATTGACCCTTCAACTTTTTACTTTGGGAGCCCTTATTTTTCCGATGTAATGTCGGAGAAGCGGGCACCCACCTAGTCTAACTAGGTTCAATTTCGACTTTGAGTAGCAGGGTTAATATTTTCGGGGCGTAGCTTAGTTTGGTTTAAAGCGCCAGGCTGGGGGTCTGGAGATCGCTGGTTCGAATCCAGTCGCCCCGATTTTTATTTTGAGCCCATATTTTCTAAATAGGTGGGGCTGGAAATACCCTCACCAAATACAAGAACCAGCTAACAATGTAAGATATAATATATCCGAAGAAATTAAAGCCAATCACAAAAGATAAAAATAAAAGACCAATTAAAATTGCCGGGCCGATTCTTTCCAGTTTTTCCATTTGCTCGGCGTTTAAAAAAAGTCTAAAAATTTTAGAACCATCTAAGGGGGGAATGGGCAAAATATTAAAGGCAGCCAAGACCAAATTGAGCTCGACAATAAAAGCGAATAAAGTATAAAACCAATAATTTTCTAAACCTAAATTAAGATAAACATTTAATCGAAAAGGTATAGAGAATATGAAAGCGCAGATAAGATTGGCGGCAATTCCAGAAAAAGAAGTGAGAAGAATGGCTTTTTTCTCATTTTTAAAATAACTGGGATTGATAACGACTGGTTTTCCCCAGCCAAAACCAACCAAAAATAAAAATAGAGTTCCAAACAAATCCAAATGGGCGAGGGGATTTAGGGTTAATCTGTGGGTTAGTTTTGGGGTTGGGTCGCCTAATTTAACCGCGGACCAAGCATGGGCGAATTCATGAACTGTTATTCCCACGATTAAAGCTAAGACAAAATAAATAAAGTTGACAGGATTAGATAATAGCTGTAAAATATACATTGTAGCCTTGCTATTTAATTGAAAGGATAATTATGAGCCAATGTCTTATTTGTGAAAAAAAGGTTCAAGTGGGAAATAATGTTTCCCATTCCCATCGCAGAACTAAAAGAAAATTTAAACCTAATATTTTCAAAAAGACTATTTCAATTTCAGGGAAACCGGTAAAAGTAACAATTTGTGCTAAATGCTATAAAAAACATCGGCCTTAGTTATTATTCTTGTTTTAATTTTTCAAAACAATCTCGGCAATAAACGGGAGTGTTTTCTTTAATATCAATTAAGGCTTTAGTTTGCTTGCCGCATTTGGCGCATTTTATCTGGACCATTTCTTTTTCCAGTTGTTGTCTTTTTTGCTTGCGGCAATCCGGGCAGCGAGCCGGTTCGTGCTGAAATCCTTTATGCTCAAAAAACTCCTGCTCAGAAGCTGAAAAAAGAAATTTATTTCCACATTCTTTACAAATTAATTCTTTATCTTCAAATTCTCCTCCAGGGGCGGACTCCATTTCATTTCGCATTTTTCCTCCTTTTCTATTATAACAAAAAAAAGGATTTTTCAAAAATATTCAAAAAGTATCCGGATTATGATAGAATAAGCTTGGGGATAAGTATGGAGAAAACTTTTTGGGCTCATAAAAATCGCGCCAAATTATTAAACTTTAAAAATTTTAAAGATAGTGGCGTTCATGCATATTTAATTTCAGGACCTCAAAATATTGGAAAATCAACTTATGCCAAAAAAATAGCGGAAATTTTTCTTTGTCAAAAAAATCAAACCAGTCCCTGTGGGGAGAAACATCCTGATTTGAAAATTGTTTCACCTCAAGGTGACAAGAATCCTATAATTTCTATTTCCCAAATAAAAGAAATGAGAAAAATTGTTGAGAATTCTTCCTATTTGGGCGGCTATAAAGTTTTTCTGATTCAGCAAGTCGAGAAAATAACTATTCCAGGACAAAATGCGCTTTTAAAGACTTTAGAGGAGCCAACCCCGAAGACGATATTTTTGCTGACCACCTATTCAGAAAGATCAATTCTGCCAACGATTTTATCACGCTGCCAGAGAATTAAACTGACAGCACTTTCCAAAGAGCAGATTAAAGATTATTTAAAAACTCGTCATGGCGCAAAACAATCCGAATTGATCGCCCGATATGCAGTTGGTCGGCCAGGAATGGCTTTGAAATTGTCTGAAGACGAAAAGGCTTTAGCCGATATTTTAGAAAAATTTGAGAAGATTAAAAAAACAGTCAAGAGCGGTAGTATTTCTTATCGTTTTGAGAAGGCTAAAGAATTTTCTGCGCCAAAGTTACAGAATCAAATGTTGGATTTTTTTGAGATATTTTTTAGGGATTTGCTCCATTTGAAAATTAACTCTGATCAATTTTTAGTGAATATTGCCAGCCAAAAGGAAATGATAGAAATTGCCAGAAATTATTCTGTTATCGAGATTTTAAGAATTTTGAAAAATATTGAAAAAATAAAATTGGCTTTACGGGTTAACGCAAATCCAAAGTCAGCTTTTGAAAATTTAATGTTAACTTTTTAATAAAATAGGGGGAGAGATTGGTAAAATATTTTGGAGTCAAACTAAGGGCAAAGAGGCAAGTAGTTGAAGTGAAAGCCCCTTTGGAAAAATCAGATTATAAAGTCGGGGATACAGTAATTATTCAAACGCCGGAAAAAGATCAAGACGGTCAAATTTTGTATGTTGTGGAAAGAAAGAAAAAAGCCACAGATAAACTTAAATTGCTAAAAAAAGCTTCCAAAGATGATTTAGAAAAAATTGAACAAATTTTAAAAGAAGAGTTGGAGGCTACAAAAATTTTTGTTCAAAAAGTAAAAAAACATAAATTGAATATGAAATTAGTGAAAGCGGAAATAAGTTTTGATCAAAAATATATCACCTTTTACTTTGCCGCTGAGACACGACTTGATTTCAGGGAATTATTAAAAGATTTAGTAAAGACTTTTCATAAAATGATCAGGTTGCAACAAATAGGTCCTCGGGACGAAGCGAAGATGATTTCAGGATTGGGACCATGTGGTAGAGAATTATGCTGCCGAGGATTTTTGAAAAAATTGGAGAGTGTATCATCGGATTTGGCCAGAGCTCAGAGATTATCCCAAGTTTCTAGTTCAAAGATTTCTGGCGTCTGTGGAAAATTAATGTGTTGTTTGGCTTTTGAGACTGAGATGTATCGTAAGTTATCTAAAAATCTGCCCAAAGTAGGGGAGACAGTCAATACCAAACAAGGCAAAGGGAAAGTAATAGAGCAAGATATTCTTGGTCAAAAAGTAAAGGTGAAATTGGCTTCAGGAGAACAGGTTGTGATTCGGGAGGGCAAATGATAGAGATTGTTTTAATTATTGCTTTGTCGGCAATTTTTGTTATATTATTAAGAAGATTACCAGAAGTAAAGCTTGATTCTGATTTGCAACAGCAATCTGGGGCAGCAGTTAATGTTTCAGCAGAGCCGGTGATAATGACCACAAAGCCTGTTTTTGGAGAAAGGATTGGAAAATTATGGGAACAGGCAGAAGAGGAATTTGAGAGAAAAAATTTCAGCCGAGCAGAAAAGCTGTATTTGAGAATTGCCGCCACAGATCCAAAAAATCCAAAGCTTTATGGTAGATTGGGGGTGATTTATTTAGAGCAAAAGAATTTTTTGGATGCCAAAGAAGCTTTTTCTGAGGCAGTTAGGAGAGAGCCACGCAATGCCCTTTGGTATAATAATTTGGGTTTGGTATTGTATAATTTAAAGAGATTTTCAGAGAGTATTGAGGCATATAGAAAATCGGTAGCTATAGATAATACTAAGGCGATTAGGTTTTTTAATTTGGGTTTGGTTTATGAAGCTTTGGGGGAATCGAAAAAAGCCTTGCAGGCTTATGAAAGAGCGGCGGCTATAGAACCTGATAATCTGGAATTTCAAAATTTAGTCGTCAGGATTAAAAGCGAGATGAAGAAGAGGTGAATGGTCAAACTCAGACCATCCAAATTTAATTCGCTTGCTCATGTCACGAAAACACGCGATCCCGACCCCAGCGTGGTCGGGCCGCTTTGCTTCCGGCTTCGCTCCTCCGACGGTCGAAGACCCTGCCCGCTCAGCCTCCAGATATTTTTCTTAGACATGAGCTCGCTTTTTAAAATTCTATTTGTAGTTTGTTAGAGTTTATTCCGCCCCCAAGTTATATTATAAAACATTTTGTCTCTATTCAACTTGGAAAATGAATTGACCGTGACGTGGATTTAAAGTATAATGAGATTGTCTTAATGCGCCGTCTTAGCTCAGCGGCAGAGCAGCTGTTTTGTAAACAGCAGGCCGCCGGTTCGAATCCGGCAGACGGCTCCATAATCCAATTTTTGGGCAGGTACCGAAGTGGTCAAACGGACCAGTCTGTAAAACTGGTGGCTTACGCCTTCGTAGGTTCGAATCCTACCCTGCCCAAATCCTACCCCGTCCACTATGCCGAGGTAGCTCAGAGGCAGAGCAACTGCATGGTAAGCAGTAGGCCACGGGTTCAATTCCCGTCCTCGGCTCCAAAATAGTAACTAGAAATGAGTAATTAGAAATGGCGAAAAAGTCAAAAAGAATCATAATTCAACTTCAATGCACAGAATGCAAGGAGCGAAATTATACCACCTCCAAAAACACCTTAAACCAGAAGGGAAAATTGGAATTTAAGAAATATTGTTCCAGATGCAGAAAACACACCAAGCATAAAGAAGTGAGAATCCCCAGCCCGAAGAAGTAATGGTGGTGTAGTTTAAAATGGGTGTGTAGCTTAATTGGTAGAGCACCGGTCTCCAAAACCGGAGGTTCCAGGTTCGAGTCCTGGCACACCCGCTCCTCGACTTCGCTCGGAGTTTTCGACCAAGAAGTCGAGGGCCCTGAGCTTGTCGAAGGGATTAAAACGATGGTTTATTATACTTATATTCTTCTTTGTCAAAATGGTAAATATTATGTTGGTCATACTAGCAATTTAAGTTCAAGATTTCTTAGACACTTGAACAGGCAGGGGGCTAAATTTACCTCTCAAAATAAACCGGTTAAAATTATTTGGTCACAAAAATTTGAAACCGAACTAGAAGCAATAAAAAGGGAAAAACAGATTAAGGGATGGACGAGGAAAAAGAAAGAAAAATTAATAAATGGGGAATGGAAATAATTATATTTGACAGAATAAAAATAAAATAGTATATTAGGATTAGCTGATTAGTTTTTATTAAGTTGTAAATTATTTTGTAAATTAGGATGTGATTATATATGTTCTGAAGATTGGTAGTTTTGTCGCAGCTTAACAATTCCAGTCTCAAATCTCACAGAAAGGAGGAGATTCTTGTGCGAACAGGAACGATAGCAATAGTGGTTTTTGTTGTGACAATCTGGGTAGTTCTTTGTGTGGTTCTCTTTGTTGGTTGTGGTGGCATAGATTCTGGATCGCGGACTGGGCGATCACAAGTTGATCGATTACAGCCAGGACGGCAAGTTCAGACACAATCTGTTTCTAATTCTATTACTGTTGATTCCAACCAGATTTATTTGTTGGGCGATCTGGACAATGATGGAAAGGCAACAGTTGGCGATGCGATTAAGATTTTGCGGATTGTTGTTGGCTTAGATCCTAATGTTCCTTGTACTGATACCAACCAAAATGGGGCGACTGATGTTGGTGATGCAATTGTGGTTTTGCGCTGCGTGGTTGGTTCGCAAGAATGGCCAGTTGGTGTTTGTCAAGAATATCAGGAGTATGAATTTGTGACGGCTTGGGGATCAGCCGGAGATGGCAATGACGAATTTTATTATCCGTGTTATCCTGCGTTGGGTGAAAATGGAGAGTTGTATGTTTCTGATGCGAACAATCACCGGATTCAAAAATTTACCACCAATGGAACTTTTGTTACTAAGTGGGGATCATTTGGAAATGGTAATGGTCAATTTAATATTCCACAAGGTATAGCCGTGGATAACAATGGCAATGTATATGTATGTGATGGAGGTAATCACCGGATTCAGAAATTTACCCCAGATGGCGATTTCCTTACTAAGTGGGGAAGAGAAGGGAAGAGTAGCGGAAGATTCGATTACCCTATTGATATTGCTATTGATAGTGTGGGGAATATCTATGTGGCAGATAAGTTTAATCATCGAATTCAAGTTTTTAGGCCTGATGGTACTTTTATTCGAAAATTCGGTGAATATGGTTCTGGTGATGGAGAGCTTAATCAGCCAGAAGGTATTGCTATTGATAATGAAGGCAATGCTTATGTCGTTGACACTTCTAATCACCGCATTCAAGTTTTTAGGCCTGATGGTACTTTTGTTAGGAAGTTTGGTAATCGTGGTTCTGATACGAGTCAATTTAATATTCCTTGGGGAATTGGACTTGATTCTGGTGGGAATATTTATGTTGGAGATAAATATAATTATCGGATTCAGAAGTTTACCAGCAATGGCGTTTTCTTAGCCAAGTGGGGCTCAGAAGGAATATATGATGGTTATTTTGACTGCCCTAAGGGTATTGCAATTGATGATAATGACAATGTTTATGTGGCAGACATGCGTAATAATCGTATTCAGGTTTTTAGGCCAAAAGCGCCTTAGTTTGACCGCAAGGCAATTTATGATGGTAACTGCTTTGCGGTTTTTTTTTATTTTATTACATCGTCTTATTTGACAAATTTTTTTTCTTAATCTAAACTAAAAATAGGATACAAAGGAGGACAGAATTAAGATAGTTCTAAATCCAAAAACCAAGCAGTATTTATTGTCTATTTTGGGAACTCTTATTTTATTTGGTCTAATTTTTGCCGGTTGGTTTTCTTATGTTTTGACTAAACAATCAGCCGGCCCACCTGCAGGCGCGCCTTGGCCAGTGTTTATGCATGATGTCCAACACACTGGGAAGAGTTCCAATATGGGACCCGTTGATCCAACAGAACGTTGGTATCGGGATGATATGACGGCAGGACAGGCTCGGAATTCCGCGGTTTTAAATAGTAGTGGGAGTAGACTGTATGTGGGAATGGGGGATACACTATACGAAATAGATACTGACGAACCAGAGCCCACACAATATGGCACATTTGTCGCAGGAGGGGAGATTAGAACTTCTCCGGCTATTGGGAGATATAACAACGAGGAGAGAATTTACTTTGGTTGTATGGATGGGAAATTGTATGCTTTAGATGATCAAGTAGCGGAAGTTTGGGTCACCGATGATACTGGAACCGGCATCGAGCACTATCAATCTCCAGTGGTGGGTACTAGCGGAGACTCCAGTGGTATTATCTATTTTGCTTCTGGCGATACACTTTATGCGGTGAAAGACGGGGGAGGTTCGGCAGTAGAACAATGGACATATAATGACGATGAAATCACCGATCCCAGTCCAGCACTTTATACCCCGGCTATTAGCACAGATGGCAATTCAATTTATTTTACCGCTTATTATCCTACCGACGGAGTCTCAAAACTTTATAAAATAAATGCTTCTGATGGTTCAGAGGTTTGGACCCAGACTATTGGAACCAACGCTAGCAGATTGACCAGCCCCGCAATAGCCCCAGATCCTGCCGCACCCACTACAGATGATATTATTTATTTTGGATCTGAATCCAGTGACTTATATGCCAGAAAGTCTAGTGACGGTACCGAAAAATGGACATGGTCAATAGGTTCTCCTGGTAAAATACTATACGCACCTGCCATTAATGGTGAAACAATTTTCTTTGCTACTGAAAGCGATTCACCCTATGATCCGACACCACCAATAAATAATCCTGATTATTGGAAATTATTTGCATTAAATAGAGTGGATGGCAGTGAGAAGGATTCTTACCAAGAGCATGGTAAAGCCCGATTTTATACTAGCCCAGTGGTTGATAGTACGGGAAGAATATTTATAGGAGGTTATTGGCAATCAGGAGAACCTAATAATTTTGCTGTTTATTGTTTTGAATTTGAAGGCGATCAGTTTAGTATCGCTAGCGGCTGGCCTTTTGTAGGTGATCATATAGATTCTTGGCCAAGAACGCCTATTATATCAGAGGAACCAGCCTTGCCAGGGTATACTGCCACTATATATGTTCCTCAATTAGAGCGGAGGATGGTTGCCATTGGTCCTCGACAGGCGTATTTAACTTCTGAAAAAACAGTTTATCCTCTTGATATTGCTTTTGGGGATAGCACTACAGCTACCATAAGAATTGAAGGTAGAGGTACTCCACCTCGTCTTAAGAATGATATTATGTTAGTAATGGATATTTCAGGAAGTATGGGTTGGCGTTGGTGTGGCGAAGGATGCACTGATCCAAGCAGTCCTGTCAAGATGGAATCAGCTAAAGCAGCTCTAAAAGAATTTATTAAGAAAATTAGAGATGATGCTTATAATCAGAGTAACAATCCGGACGAGAGGTATGACAAAATTGGTTATGTGGTTTATGGAAAATGGCATAATAACGAAAGGTCGGAAATGAGAATAGGGTTAACTTCTGATTATGATGCTGTTGAAGTTAAAGTTGACCAGACATTTGATGTTGGCGACTGGGGTGGAACACCAATCGGTTCTGGTTTAGGATTAGCCAATAGTCATTTGTTACAAGAAAAAAGAAGCAATGCCAATGGCGTTGTTGTTCTAGCCACTGATGGAAAGCAAAACACTGACCCGGCAGTTGATCATAGAGGGCCTATTCCAGGCGTAGCAGTTCAGGATCCTTGCATTCTAAAGACAAGTAGCGTGCAAGGTTATGAAGTTTATACAGTAGGTATTGGGGATGATGTTAAGACGCTTAACGACCTGCGTGAAGTTACTTCTGTAGATTGCGATTGGACAACTCAACGACCTCTTGGGGTTAATGTAATGCCGGGCACTTGTGATGGAACAATAACTACTACTTCTGGAATAGGTGACGTATGCTCTGGTCCAGTAATATGTAATGATCAAAACTACCAAGCTTATGAAAATATTTTCGAAAAAGGTGTTTGTTTGCTGAGAAGAATCTCTGCTTATACTGGGCTTGGGGTTGGGGGATACCGTTGGGCTGGTGACGAAGGTGCTTTAGAGACTGTTTATAGAGATATTGCTACGGCTATAAACAAGAAAATTACAAGATCAGGCAAAACCGAGATTCATGAATTTGTAGAGAGCGATATGACTTATGGAGGTATTGAAGAAGCAAGATATTCTATAGGTGGTAATAATCCAATTGTGTACAACGGAGCTAATCCTATTGATCCTAATCTCGGTAGTCTTGATGAGAGTAGAGGTGATGGTTTTGACTTTATTCTTTACCAGGCTTTATATGTTGATGATTATTTGGAGATTGATTTTCGGGTTACCCCACAAAAAGCAGGGCAATACCAGCCTGTAAATGCTGACAATGCTAAGTTGAAATATTGGCTAATAGATCCAGATTTTCCCGATGATCCTGAAAAAGATCAAGAAATGCCATCAGTACACTTGGGTCACGCATATATTGATGTTTCAGGTGGAGTACAAATAGTTGGCGATGTTCATGCCAGTAATGATATTACAATAGATGGGTCGGCGACGGGGGTGGTGACGGCTGGCGGAACGACAATAAATCTTAATAGCCAAATCGCGGGCGGAGAAATACGTGAATATGTAATTAATGAAGAAAGCTCAGCTTCGTGGAATAATGTTTACAAGACAGCCGGAAGAAGAATAGTTGAGGGAAACATTAAAAGATTAAAAAATGAAAGAGCAACCGAAATCTTTAATATATCAGAAATAGTAGGAGATGATCTTAATCCTAATAATAATCCCGAGGGAGGCGTTTGGCGTATAAATAGCCTTCTACCTTTAGACGCAGAAAGTTTTAAGGGTCGCGGAACAATTATTGTTGAGCAAGGAGATTTAACTTTAGGAGGCGATATTACTGTTGCCGGTGTTGTCGGAGAAGGAGAAATGCTTGGTTTTATTGTGGGGGGTGATGTTATTATAGAGTCAGGTGTTGGAGAATTGAGACATGTAGCGATTTTTGCGCCCAATGGCAGGATTATTATTAAACCCAGTTCTAATTCAACAAGAATTACGGGTTTGCTGGTGGCCAAAGAAATTGTAATTCAAAGAAATAATATTGTGATAGAATATGATCCTCGGGTGGCAGGCGGTTTTGGTTCAATAAATGGCATCCCAGTGATTTATCATGCTCTGCCTGGTTTTTCTCAGATCATTCCACCGACTTGGCGGGAAAGAGCACCCTAAGCAAAGTCAAAAGTAAAAAGTAAAAAGGCAAAACCACAATGCAAAAGTCAAAAGTATATGATTTAAAAAAACGAACCCTTTTGTTGTCGGTAGAAGCAATCGAATTTTTGAAATTGCTTGAAAGGGATTATATTTCTCAGACTATAGGGAAACAGTTGTTGAGAAGTATTACTAGTATAGGAGCGAATATTGTCGAAGCGCAAGCCGTTTCGAGTAAAAAAGATTTTGCTAATTTTTATAACATTGCTTTAAAATCAGCTAACGAAAGTAAATACTGGCTTTTACTGTTAAGATCTGTTAAGCGAGGAAATGAAGAGAAAATAGAGAGAATATCTAAAGAAGTTGAAGAAATCAGTAATATTTTAGCCAAAAGCCTAATAACTATGAGGGGAAAATAGTTTTTAATTTTAACTTGTAGTTTTTACTTTTTCGTTTTAAGTTTTAACTTTTTTTGGGGGCTTGACAAGAATTATACCCATATATTAAGATAGAAGTAGAGTGATAATTGAAACCTGAACGATTCCAAGGGAGGGGAATGGCCAAGTTAGATATTAATCCGGAAGGCGAAAGCCAAGGTATTATCTCAGCCAAAACTAATGTTCCAAAGCTTAAATCTCCAGTCAAAATGGGGCAGGTTACCGGCGTAGCAGTTTATATTGTGGCAATTGTTGTAATTGTCGCTTTTTTGATTTTCGCCTTAGTTCAAACCCAAAATGCCAGAATTAGATATTATGATAATAAAATAAGTGGACAAGATTCAGAATTGGCTAATCTTGCCGATGTGGAAAGCCAGGCTGATGCCATTTATGGCCAAGTCAATAATCTCCAGAGCCTTTGGTCGGGCCGTAATTTTTGGTCTAATGTGATGAGTGAATTATCCAAAACTGTGACTAAAAATAGCAAGATTGAGGCAATGTCTATGCAAGAGACGGGAACAATTGATTTGAGTGGAGCGACTAAGTCTTTGAGCTCTTTGGCAAAATTAATGACCAGTTTAGAACAAAATAAGAATTTTTCTTCTGTTCAATTGACAGAAGTTGGATTTGAAGGTGGAACAATCACTTTTAATCTTAAATTTGGTTTTTCCCCAACTTTATTGGGGGGCACGCCACCGGCGCCAGAGGAGACAGAATAATGGAACAACCATCTGAAACTAAAAAAACAGAACAAGCAGTAGCTTTATTGTTATTATTTCTGATTATTATTTTAGGTTTAATTTGGGCTCCATATATTGGGATTAAACCACAATTAGAAACACTTAAAGAAAAAAATCTTGACGTCGCGGTTAAGGGAACTGATCTGAGAGCAAAAGAAGAGCAGGTTGAAAATTTGAAAGAATTAGAACCCAAAATTAAAGCGGCCCAAAGCACGGTTAAAAAATTGGCAATTGCTTTGCCTGAGGGTGAAGAAATTCCTGAAATATTAGTTCAAGTTGAATCAATGGCTTCTAGTTCGGGGCTATCTATCACTAGCTTTAGTCCTTCAAAAGAACAACTTATGGAAATCGCAACAGAAGAGACTGAGGAAGAAGGTGTAGCAGTAATGGAGGGGGCAACGGAGGGAGCGATGATGAGAGCCACAGAACCAGCAGAGCCCACAGTGAGCGCATACGATTTTTCAATGACTGTGGAAGGTCCCTATTCTGCAGTGGTTAAATTTTTAAATACACTTGAGACTAATTTGAGACCGATTAAAATCACCCAAACTGATTTAACCGGAGAACCGGGCGGAAATCCCAAAGTGTCAGCCAGTTTTGATATGCAGGCTTATTATCAAAAATAATTAGAGATTAGGAGATTAGAGGTTAAAATGTCCAAAAACTCAAAATTAATAGTAACAGTTTCAGTTCTTATAATCTTAGCTGTCGGCGGCTGGTATGTTTATACCAAAACGCGTCCCACCCAACAACAAATCAATGCGCAAAAGGAACAGATTTTGGTAGTTCCATCAGATATTTTAGATGATTCTGCTATGCAAGTTCAGCTAAAGCAGCTTAAACAAAATGGCACTTTACCAATTACAGTTAGCTCAAAAGAAAAAGGAAGAGATAACCCCTTTGCTGATTTTTAAAACAACAGCTTCTTCTGGGGAAGGGTAAACATGCCAAAAACCAAAAGCACAGATTCCAAAAATAAAACTTCAATCGGGAAGGCAGCAAAATTTAAGGATATTTTGGATGTATTATTGTCAAAGGGTTGGATGATAAGGCCGCAAGTGGATCATATTCGGCAGGAAAGTCAGGCGACCGGAAAATCGATAGACCAAATTTTAGAGGATTCCCAGCTGGTTAATGAAGATAAATTATTAGGAGCTTATGCTGATTTTTTTGATTTGCCGATCATAAAATTATCAGGTTTATATATTCCGCCCCAGGTCATATCAAGGATTCCCGAGCGTTTGTCTAGAAAATATTATATTTTAGCCTTTGATCGAAAGGATGGAGTTATAAAGGTGGCGGTTGCCAAGCCCGGTCGTCTTCAGGCGGAAAAACCGGGGATTTTGACTGATATTCAAAAGAAACAGAAAGTAGATGTTGATTTGTATCTTTGTTCGGAGAAAGATTTTAGGGAGGCTTTAAAATATTATCAGCTAAAACCTAAAAAAGAGCCGCAGGAAAAAACTAAAAAGAAAATTTCAAAGATTGAAAAGCCTGAAAAACCCAAAGAGCCTCCAAAAACCCCAGAAGTTCCGATGCCGACTATTTTGGATATCTTGATTAGCCAAAAACAGCTTGATCAAAGAGAAGCTTTTAAGGTTTTTGAGGCATCAAAAAAATCCTTAAAATCAATAGAGCAGATTATTCGCGAAAAAGGATTAGTGCCTCCAGATGAATTAGCCAAAGCTCAGGCGCAGCAATATCGGCTTCCTTATATATCTTTGAGGGAAGCCAAGGTAAAAACTGAAGATGTTCAGAGATTTCCCCAGAATATTGCCCAAGAGTACAAAATTGTCGTTTTTGATGTTATTTCAGACAAAGTGTTTAAAGTGGCAACCTCGGCTCCAGAAAACCCAATAATTTCTGAAATTTTAGATTTTTTAAAAGAAAAACATGGTATTGAAGCTTATTTGTATGTTTGTACCCCTCAAGATATCGAGTTGGTTTTAGAGAAATATAAAGAAATAGAAACTCCTAAAAAACCTCTTATTCCTGCCAAACTCAAAGAGTTAAAACCTGAAGAGGCTGGTGAATTAGATATCGGAACATTAATAAAAAAAGATATTGAGAGTGTTGAGGAATTGCAGAAAATTGTCAAAACAGAGAATGTGCCTAAAATTATGGCAGCGATTATCAATTTTGCTTTAGTAAAAAAAGCTTCTGATATTCATATCGAACCCTGGAAAGATAATTTACATATTAGATATCGGGTTGATGGTGTTTTAAGAGATATTGTCAAACTTGATCAAAAGCTTCATCCGGCAATTATAGCCAGAGTCAAAATTTCCGCCCGTCTCAGAATCGATGAACAGAGAATTCCCCAGGATGGCAGATTTGATGTTAATTTTAGAAAAAGAACTGTCGATATCAGGGTTTCAACTTTGCCGACCAGTCATGGAGAAAAAGTTGTAATGAGATTGTTGGACAAAACAAAAGGGGTTATTTCTCTTGAAGATTTGGGCTTGACTGGAAATGGTTTTAAGGTTGTGGTTAATAATATTAAAAGGCCTTATGGAATGATTTTAGCCTCAGGTCCGACCGGATCTGGAAAAACAACCACTTTGTATGCAATTTTACAATCTATTAATACTTCTCAGACCAATATTGTTACCTTAGAAGATCCAATTGAATATGAGCTTGAAGGAGTGAATCATTGTCAGGTGCGTTCTGATATTGGTTTTTCCTTTGCTGAGGGTTTAAGAAATATTTTAAGGCAAGATCCAAATGTGATAATGATTGGTGAGATTAGAGACAAAGATACAGCCAGTATGGCCGTTCACGCGGCTTTAACCGGACACTTGGTTTTATCCAGTTTGCATACCAATGATGCGGCCGGCGCAATTCCCAGATTAATTGATATGAAAATTGAACCATTCTTGATCGCTTCTTCGATTTCAGTTGTTATTGCCCAGAGATTAGTTAGGAAAATTTGTGAAAAATGCAAAGAAAAAGTAACCTTGCCTGCTGAGGTTTTGGAAAAAGTTGAGAGCGAATTGAAAGAAATCCCCAATTCAGCGGCCGCCAATATCAAAAAGCCTTTAACTTTTTGGCGCGGCAAGGGTTGTTCAGAATGTGATGATGGTTATTCAGACAGAATAGGAATTTTCGAAGTTTTACCAAATAGCACTGAAATGCAGCAACTGACAATTCAGCAATCTTCTTCTGGGAAAATTAGAGAAAAAGCAATTCAAGAAGGAATGATTACTATGAAGCAAGATGGAATCTTAAAAGCCCTTGCCGGCATTACAACAATCGATGAAGTATTTAGGGCGACATTAATTGAAAAGTAGATATTATATAATAAGGAGTTTAAAATGGATCAACAACAACAGCAGCCACAACAGCCTGTAAGTCAAAATCAGTCTCCGGCCAAAAAACCCCTTCAGTTTTCAGGGGAAATTAGGGAACTGTTAGATTTAGTGGTTAAGAATGACGCTTCGGATTTGCATCTGACAACCGGTGTCCCCCCAACCTTAAGAATTGATGGCAGATTAATGCCAATTGAAGGAAAATCAGCTTTAAGCTCAGAACAGGTTCAAAATTTAGTTTTTAGTTTTATGACCCAAGACCAAAGAGAAAGATTGATTCAGAAAAAGGAGTTGGATTTTTCTTTTAGCTATGCGGAAAAAATAAGATTTAGATCAAATGTGTTTTACGAGAAAGGACATATAGCGGCGGCTTTAAGATCAATTCCGACTAAAATTAGAACAATTGAGGAATTAAGTTTACCTCCGGTTTTGGAAAAATTTGCCTTAGCCTCCCAGGGATTTGTTATTATTGCTGGTCCCACTGGACACGGAAAATCAACTACTTTGGCGGCCATTATTGATCACATTAATAGAAATAGGGCAGAGCATATTATCACCATTGAAGATCCGATTGAATATCTCTTTGGCGACAATAAAAGTATTATTCAGCAGAGAGAGGTTTATTCTGATACCCTTTCTTTTTCCAGGGCTTTGCGTTCGGTTTTAAGGGAAGACCCAAATGTGGTTTTGATTGGTGAAATGAGAGATTTGGAGACGATTGAGGCGGGTTTGACAATTGCTGAAACCGGACATTTGGTTTTTACCACTTTGCATACCAATAATGCCGCTGAAACCGCAGACAGGATTATTGATGTTTTTCCGCCCCATCAACAACAGCAGGTTCGTTCCCAGTTGGCAAATGTTTTGCTGGGTGTTATTTCAGAAAGATTGATTCCCCGGGTTGGTGGCGGCAGAGTGCCGGCAGTGGAAATTATGCTGGCAAATTCAGCAGTAAGAAATGTTATCAGAGAAGGTAAAACTTATCAGTTGCCAAATATTATTTCCACTTCTGTTTCTGAGGGGATGATTAATTTGGACAAAGTTTTGGCTGATTTGGTTTCCAAGGGAGAAATCACCGTTGATGATGCTTTAACTTGGGCGCTGGATCCCAAGGCATTAAAGATGTCAGTTTATTAATAGGAGTTTTATGGCCATCACTTATGAATTTGAGGCGAGAAATCAGGAAGGACAGACAGTTTCTGGAACTTTGACAGCTGATGATGAGTCAAAAGCAGAAAAGATTTTATGGCAAAATAAATTAACAGCAATATCTTTAAAACCCAAAAAAGAGCTTTTTGGTTTTATTGATTCTATATTCGGCAGGGTGACGGTTCGAGACAAGGTTATTTTTGCCAAACAATTAGCAACAATACTCGAGGCCGGTTTTCCAATTTTGCAAGGTTTGAGTATTATTGTTTTACAAACAACCAACAAAAGATTTAAAGAGACAATTGTCAAAATTATTCATGAATTAGAAGAGGGGCATAGTTTTTCCACAGCTATTGGAAAATATCCTGAGGTTTTTTCTCATGTATTTATTAATGCCGTTAAAGCCGGAGAGGCTTCTGGAAAATTACCAAAAGTTTTGAGGCAACTATCTGATAATCTGGACAAAGAATATGAGTTTAATTCTAAAGTTAAGGGGGCGATGGTTTATCCTATTTTTATTGTTGTGGTAATGTTAATAATTGGGGCGATTATGATGGTTAAAGTAATTCCCCAATTGGAAATGATTTTTCTTGAGGCTGGAGTCCAGTTGCCTTGGGCGACCAGAGCCGTTTTGTGGACTTCCCACGTTCTTCAAAATTTTTGGTGGTTAATAATTTTATTAGTGATTGGAATTTATGTAGCTATTAGGGCTTGGGGAAAAACCGCCGCTGGCAGATATCAAATTGATTTGGCTAAAGTTAAAGTGCCGATTTTCTCTCGAATAAGTCAGCTGACTTATATGGCCAGATTTTGTCGCACTTTTAGTTTATTGACGGCAACGGGCATTCCTATTTTGCAGGCGATTAAAATTGTTTCAGATGTGATGGACAATAAGGTATATGAAAAAAGTTTAGATGAAGCTTATCAGCAGGTTGAAAAAGGGGTGCCTTTAAATGTTCCTTTGAGTAAAAATAAATATTTCCCAGCTATGGTTTCACATATGATTGGAGTAGGAGAGAAAACAGGGAAGATAGATGAAATTTTAAAATCTTTGACTAGCTATTATGAATTGGAGGCTGATTCTGAAATGAAGAAGTTATCCTCATTGCTTGAGCCGATTTTAATTGTTATTATAGGAGTTGGAGTGGCAATTATGGTTTTCGCCATTATTATGCCAATATATAATTTAGCCCAAGTGATATAAAATAGGGAGGTTAAAATGAAAAAACTACTCACTAAAAACTACTCTTCACAAACTAAAAAAGGTTTTACCTTGATCGAACTTTTAGTTGTTATTGCTATTATTGGGATATTGGCAGTTGTTGTATTGGTTAGTCTCAGTTCAGTGCGCCCTAAAGCCAGGGATGCCCGAAGATTAGCAGATTTAGATTCCTATCGAACTGCCTTCGAGATATATTATGAAGATCATGGATTCTATCCTTCCCAGAAAGGTACAGGATCTGAGGATTGTGATTGTGCAAATATACAACAGCTCATAGGTAAAGATCAAGTACCAGCTTTAGAAGCTCGGTCAGATTGTTTTAATGACCCACCATGCGGAGAATTTTTAAAGTATATCGATCCAACACCTTTAGATCCTTCACTTGGTGGTAGGAATTCAGCGGAGCCAAAACAATGGCTTATTTACAGATATCGACCCCAAAAAGTAGTAACTGCTGGTGATCCGGCGGGCATTGTGGGTAAAAGTTATACTATTTGGGCAACAACGGAAAGAAAACATCCCAATGAAGGTTATAAATGGGAATGGGCTGATGGGGCTTATGGTGAATATTACTACGCCATTGCTGGTGGAGAAACACTATAGGCAAAAAATAGGGAAGTTTAAATATAATTCAAAGGTCGAATTGCCAAGATTTTATAAGGCAAATTAAAAAAGGAGAAAAATGGCGAAAAAATTAAAAGGTTTTACCTTGATTGAATTGTTGGTGGTAATCGCGATTATCGGTATTTTAGCGGTGATTGTGTTATTGGCATTAAGTAGCGCAAGAACAAAAGCTAAGTTGGCCGCATTTAAATCTGAAGCTTCTGCGATTCATCCAGCTTTAGTAAGTGACTGCGATGACCAGGCCATTGATCAAGCATGGGTCACTGCTAATGTTGTAGCTACAGGTACTCATGCCGTTGGTGTACATGTTGCGTCAGATTGCGGTCCCAGTGGGGTAGGCACATTCACGATAACGGTTGCTGAAAACAATGGTCCAGTATGTACGGCGACAATTGCAGATACAGGAGTATCTTACCTTGGTGCGGGTTGTCCATAATTAATTTTGTTTAGCTGCATTGTCGTAAATTTATTAAGTTAGAATGGTTTACTATGGAGAGATAATGATTGTAATAGGAGTAGCAATACTGGGTTTGATTGTCGGAAGTTTCCTGACCGCTGTAATTCATAGATTACCAGATTTGAGGACTATAATAAGGGAAAGGTCTCATTGCCCCCAGTGTAAAAAAGAATTGGGGCTTTGGGACCTCATTCCTTTGCTCAGTTTTGTAGTTTTAGCCGGAAAATGTCGTTATTGCAGTAAAAAGATTTCTTGGCAATATCCTTTGGTTGAATTAACAACTGCTTTGATTTTTGTTTTGATATGGTTGAATTTCGGACTTTCAGTCTATTCAGTTTTTTTGGCGATAGTTTGGGCTGGTTTGATTGTTATTGCCGCTTATGATTTAAGAAAAATGATAATCCCAGATGAGATTGTATGGTCTTTGGTAATTTTAGCTCTTTTATATTTTGTTGTCAGATCACTGAATGAATGGTCTTTGGCTGTTTTTACATCAGCTGTTGTCGGGGCTTTGATTTTTGGAGGAATAATTTTGATTTTCCATTATGCCTCTGGTGGCAAATGGATGGGTTTTGGAGATATTAAGCTGGCCGGGCTGTTAGGATTTATTTTAGGCTATCCAGAAGTTTTGGTTGGATTTTTTATCACCTTTTTAGTTGGAGGTTTTATTGGATTAGTTTTAATGGCAACAGGTCAAAAGGGTTTGAAGGATAAAGTTCCCTTTGCACCTTTTATGATTTTCGGATTTTTAATCGCTGTTTTTTGGGCAGATCAAATCTTAGAATGGTATTTGAATATAGGAGTATAAATGAAAGTTCAAAATTCAAAGCTCAAAGTTCAAAGTTTTAAACAAGGTTTTAGTTTTGTAGAGCTTTTAGTTGTTATATTTATTATTGCCGTACTATCTGCGGTGGTTTTGGTTAGCTTGGGAAGAGCAAGAATAAAATCAAGAGATAACCGTAGAAAATCAGATTTGGCGGTTATCCAACAAGCTTTAGAAATGTATTATGCAGATGAGCATAAGTTTCCTAATTGCAGACCGGGAGAGTCGACTGAAGAATGGTGCTCGGTGGATCAATTAAAGGAAAGTATTTGTGGTTCCAAAGAGTGTGATATAACCGATTATTTGTCGCCTATACCCGAAGATCCCAAATTACCTCCACCTTATTATTACGGCGTGAGTGATGATAAAATGCATTATATTCTATTTTCTAATTTAGAAAATACATCAGATACTGCTGATTATAATAAACCAATCCAAGGATATTGGCAGGAACAAGGAATAAGTTATCCACAATATTATTATTACTATGTTTCTTCGGATTAATATCAGTGAACAGTTAATAATAAACAATTAACAATGACTAAGAACCAAAAACAAAAAATAAATAAAAATTTACCCACTACTCACTACTCACCACAAACTACTCATTCGGGTTTCACTCTTATTGAACTTTTGGTTGTTGTAACGATTATGGTTTTATTAGTTTTGTTTTATATTCCTCAGCATCGGCAATTTGCCCGGCGCAACGAGTTAAGAATGGCAGCCCAAGAAATGAAGGAAAAAATATTGCAAGCCCAGGCTTATGCTTTGGCGCCTCAACATACAGATATAAATCCTGAGGATGAAAAAAATTTTCCTTATTATAGATTTGTTTTTTATCCAGAGAGTCCTGTAAAATATGAGATTAGAATGGGAGCAGTTGATTATACGGGAGATGTATCCACAACACAATTAGCAGACGAACCTGACCCAATCGAAACAGGATATCTGCCTAAAAATATTAGTTTTTTGGGTGGCCCTGATGAAATTATAAATAATATTAATGAAAAAAATGAGGGGACAATTATTTTTAAAATCCCGAGCGGCGATTGTTACTATGCTTGGCAGCCAGACAGGACAGGCAATCGAGAATATACTTTTAAAAATCAGGCAAACGAAACGGCCACAATTCAGATAAATTTAGATTCTTGTAAAGTGACCACAGAGGAAAATTTTTGAAATGAAAAAAAATATTAAACAATCAGGTTTTGGAATTTTGGAAGTTCTAATTGCTTCTGGGATTATTGCTATTTTTGCTGGCGGGGTGGTGATTTTGGGCAATATGGCTTTAAGATCGGTGGTGATTAACAAGCATCGTTTGCAGGCGGCATATTTGGCCCAGGAGGCGGTTGAGGCGGTCAGAAATATTAGAGACTCTAATTGGGTTGATGGGGAGCCAGATACTGGCTGGGATGATGGGATAGATAATAGCGGTGGCGATAGCGAGTATTTAGATCAAGATCTTACAACAGATGAATGGAAATTAAAATCAGGCGATGAAACTATTTCTCTTAACGAGGTCAACTTTATTCGCGAAATAAGAATTAGCCAGCCAAATACTTCAGAGCCTTTAGGGATGAGGACAAAACAGGTTGAAGTTAAAGTTTTATGGGAAGATTATGGGAAAGAAAAAGATGTTACTATAAATTCAACAATAACAGATTGGATGATTTATTGATGAAAAAACTACAAACTAATCAAGGCTTTACTTTAATTGAGATTTTGATTGCCTCGTATATATTTTTATTGGTGATAGTGGCTGGGACAATGATTTTTACTTCAGCGGTTGGCGCTAAAATGAAAGCCTCAGCTTTTTGGGAGACTCAACAAGAGGCGAGATACGCGATGGAGAAGATTGTGAAAATGATTAGAGATGAGGAAGTTAAAGGTTTTCGAATCTGTGATGATTTCGCCCATGAAGTCCCTTCAGGTATACAATTATATTTATGTAAAACAGGTAATTGCGATAATCTTTATCAGCAACCTAGAATTTGGCTATATAGCTCTTTGGATGCCATTTATGCTGAAGATGATTCTGGTTTATTTCGCTTAACTTCTCCTAATGTAAAAGTGACTAATCTACAATTTGATGGATACTGGTCTACTTCTATTTCTGATAGACAACCTTATATTACAATTGAGATGGAGGTTGAAAATGCGTCGGGCGAGAGAGTGGTGGAAAAAGATACATTAAAATTAAGAACAACCGTTAGTTTAAGAACATATAAGTATAAATATTATGATTATTAAAAAATGAAAAATAACCGTCAACTACAAACTACAAACTACAAACTACTCACCCAATCTGGAGCGGCTTTGTTAATTACAATGCTTTTGATTGCTGGTGTGGGCGCTTTGGCTTTGGCTGTGAGTAGGATTGTTTTGTCTGAAATAAGAATTAGCTCAGCTTATGCAGATGGGATTGTTGCCTATCAAGCGGCAGAAGCGGGGATTGAGCGAGGCCTTTTGGAGTTTAGATTTAATCGGAATATTGAGGCAAATTTTAATGATCAGGAACTTGGTGATTGCGCCACTGATGATTGTTCTATTTATAATTTGGATATTAATTTCAGGCAAGAAGGAACAGTAGAGCGTGGTCCAGTAGAAAGAGACGAAAGAGTGGAAATTAATGTTTCAGATTTAGGAGATTATCAATTGGATGCTATTGTAATAGAATGGCATTGGGCAGGAAATAGTGCGCCTGGAGTGGGTGGGTTAGAAAGGATTTTAATCAAAGAAGATGGTACTGTTAAGCTTGGAACTGGTCCTGATGATGGAAGGCATCTCTATCTCCCAGGTGGTGGAAGTGAAGTTGGCAGCATTTCTACACGGGGAATTATGACCATAATCCTCAAGCCAATTGGAAAGGGTTTAGAATCATTAACGATAAATGATGCTAGGGGCGAAAAACCAGTTGATACCGGCATCACAAAAGTAGAATCTACTGGGACTTATGGTCGGACGCAAAGAAAATTGGTGGCTGAGATTGATCGAATGTCAGGACAAATTATTGGTTTATTTGATTATACTTTATATGCTGGTGGCGATGAACCAGAGGGCTATATTAGGCCATAAAATTCACCTTGTCAAAAAATTCGATTTATAATATAATCAACCTATGAAGCAACAAGACAAAGACAGGTTGATTATTTTTACAGATGGCGGGGCATATAACAATCCAGGACCGGCCGCGGCTGGGGTTGTTTTTTATAATCATGAAGGCAAAGAATTGTTGCAAGCCTCAAGATTTTTAGGCAACAGAACCAATAATCAAGCCGAATATCAGGCGGTTTTACTGGCCCTAAAAATCGCTCAAGAAAAATTTAAGCCTCAGCAAATCCAATTTTTTTTAGACAGCAAATTAATCGTCGAACAATTAAACGGCAATTATAAAATTAAAAATCAAGGCCTAAAACCTTTATATTTTGAAGTGAAAAAAAGGCAGTTAAATTTTCCTTTAGTTTTGTATGATTATGTGCCCAGAGAAAAAAATAAATTAGCTGATAAATTAGTAAAAACAGAAATGAAAAAACATTTGTCAAAAAGGAAATAATGAAAGGCGAAAAACCATTTTCTCCAGAATCAGAAAAAGAGATTTTAGAATTTTGGCAGAAAAATAAAACTTTTGAAAAATTAGTCGCTAAAAACAAAGGCAAAAAAAGATGGTCTTTTTTAGACGGTCCAATTACCGCCAACAATCCAATGGGCGTTCATCATGCTTGGGGAAGAACCTTAAAAGATCTATTCCAGAGGTTTTTTGCTATGCAAGGCAGAGAACAGCGATTCCAAAACGGTTTTGACTGTCAAGGGCTCTGGGTTGAAGTAGAAGTAGAAAAAGAATTGGGCATGGATTCAAAAAAAGATATTGAGGATTATGGAATTGCCAAATTTATCCAAAAGTGTAAAGACAGGGTTTCAAAATATTCTAAAATTCAGACTGAGCAATCCATTAGGTTGGGTCAGTGGATGGATTGGCCAAATTCCTATTATACAATGTCAGATGAAAATAATTATGCGATTTGGCATTTTTTGAAAAGATGTTGGCAAAAAGATTTGCTTTACAAGGGCCGCGATTCAGTACCCTGGTGTCCCAGATGCGGGACAGCGATTTCTCAGCACGAGATATTATCTGAGGAATATCAAGAGCTGACTCACAAAGCGATATTTTTCAAGTTAGAAGTTTTGGGCGCGGAAAATACTTATTTTTTGGTTTGGACAACTACGCCTTGGACTTTGCCAGGCAACGTTGCTTTGGCGGTTCATCCTGATTTTGATTATGTAAAAGTAAAAAACAAACAAGGTGAGATTTTTATTTTGTTAAAAGAAAAGGCTGATTTAATCCCAGATGGAAAAATTATTGAGACTGTTAAAGGTTCAAAATTGGCAGGTTTAAAGTATAAGGGTTTATTCGATGAGATGTCTCAGATTAAAAAAGTTTTAGACGGCGATGAACATTCTGTAATTTTATGGAAGGAAATAACCCAAGAAGAAGGGACTGGTATTGTCCATATTGCCCCAGGTTGTGGTCGGGAAGATTTTCAGTTAGCCCAAGATCAAGATTTGCCAGTCATTGATTTGTTAAACGGAGAAAGCAAGTATCGAAAGGGATTTGGGGATTTGAGCGGGCAATTTGTCGGTGCAGACAAAGTTCGCGATTGGATTTTTAACGATCTAAAACAAAAAGGTAATGTTTTTAAAATTGAAGATTATCAGCATCGATATCCGACTTGCTGGCGCTGCAAATCAGAATTGATTTTTCGGGTGGTGGATGAGTGGTATATTAAAATGGATCCTTTGAGAAAATCTTTGATGAAGTTGACAAAGAAAATTTCTTGGTTGCCAGAATTTGGCAAAGAAATGGAATTAGACTGGTTAAAAAATATGCAAGATTGGCTGATTTCTAAAAAGCGTTATTGGGGTTTGGCTCTGCCAATTTTTGAATGTCAAGAATGCGACTCTTTTGAGGTAATTGGCGGAAAGGAAGAATTGCGCAAGAGAGCAGTTGAGGGCTTTGAAGAATTTGAAAATCATTCTCCTCATCGACCCTGGGTTGATAAAGTAAAAATTACTTGCAAGAAATGTGACCAAAAAATGTCAAGAATTTTAGATGTTGGTAACCCCTGGTTAGATGCGGGAATTGTCCCTTATTCAACTATGGGTTATTTTGAGGATAAAATTAAGGATAAAAAATTCTGGGAAAAATGGTTCCCAGCCGATTTTATTTGTGAATCTTTTCCTGGTCAATTTAAAAATTGGTTTTATTCTTTATTAGCGATGAGCTGTGTTTTGGAAAACAAGATTCCTTTTGAAACGGTTTTAGGGCATGGTAATGTTTTAGATGAAAAAGGCGAAGAAATGCATAAATCAAAAGGGAATGCGATTTGGTTTGACGAGGCAGTGGGAAAAGTTGGAGCAGATGCGATGCGCTGGCTGTATTGTTCAACAAACCCCTTTGGCAGTCTTTTGTTTGGCTACAAGGCAATTTTGCAAGCTAAGAGAAAATTGTTAATGTTTTGGAATGTTTATAATTTCTTTGCTACCTATTCTAAGATTGATAATTGGAAATTTAATCCTAAGGCTAAAAAATCAGAACATATTTTGGATCGTTGGATTGAATCTAAGTTGCAAGTTGTTGCAAAAAAAGTGACCCAAAACTTAGCAAAATTTAATTCTCGAAAGGCGACCCAGGAATTAGAAAATTTTATTTCAGATCTTTCTTTGTGGTATTTGAGAAGGAGCCGCAAGCGGAGAGATGATGATTTTTATAATACTTTATATGGGGTGCTGTTTGATTTGACTAAAATGCTGGCGCCGTTTTTGCCTTTTTCAGCTGAAGCTTTGTATCAGGATTTGAAAACTACAAAAGATCCCGAGTCTGTTCATCTGACAGATTGGCCAAAAGTTGATGAAAAATTAATCGATACTTCGCTGGATAAAAAAATGGAATTGATAAGGAAGATTTCTCGATTGGTTCATGAAATAAGAGCCAAAAATCATATTAAACTTAGACAACCTTTATCTGAATTGGCAATTTATGGTGATTTGAGGGGGTTAGATAAAGATAAAGAATTGGAGAATTTAATTTTAGACGAAGTTAACGTTGAAAAAATAAGTTTTAAAAAACCGAAAAAAATTGACAAAGACTGGGAGGTTGGAGTTGTTACGGACGAAAGATGCAGTTTCATGCTTAATTGTAAAATTACAAAAGAGTTGAAAAAGAAAGGGGATAAAAGAGACTATATTAGATTAATTCAGCAAGCAAGAAAACTTGCCGGATTAAATCCTGGCCAAGAAGTGTTAATTTTCCTAGATCCTGAGGATTCCATACTTAGCCAGTCGATTTCAGAAGTTGTCCCTGATCTAAAAAATATAGTTAAGGCTAAGCAGATAATTCAAAAAAGAGAAAAAGACGTGGACTTTGAAAAAGAGTTTTTAGTTGACGGCAAAAAAATCTGGATAGGAATCAGAAAATAATTCAAAAGAAGGTTATTATGAATTTTAATAGTAAAAGATTTATCGAAAAGAAATTAAAGGAAATTGAGAAAATTATTGATAATAAAAAAGTCTTAGCTGCAGTTTCGGGAGGTGTAGATTCTTTTGTTTCAGCTTGTTTAGTTCATAAAGTAATAGGTGAGAGATTAAAAGTAATTTTTATAGATGATGGTTTTATGCGTTTAGATGAGCCTAGAAAAGTAATAGCTCAATGTAAAAAATTGGAGATGAATACAAAGTTAGTAAATGCAAAGAAAGATTTCTTTTCTGCATTGAAGGGGATTACCGATCCTGAGGAAAAAAGAAAAGCTTTTCGAGATATTTTTTATAAGACTTTAGCTGGGCAGGTAGAAAAAGAAAAGGTAGATTTTTTAGTTCAAGGAACAATTTTAGCTGATATAAAAGAAACAAAGAAAGGAATTAAGACCCAGCATAATGTATTAGCCCAGATTGGAATTAGTTCTCAAAAGTATAAGCTAAAAATAGTAGAGCCCTTAAAAGAATTATATAAACCCCAAGTACGAAAAGTGGCAAAGAGATTGGGCTTGGCTAAAGATATTTATGAAAGAATGCCTTTTCCCGGACCAGGACTGGCTACAAGGATAGTAGGAGAAGTTGTTCTCAAAAGAGTTAAAATTCTAAAAATTGCCACTAAAATAGTCGAAGAGGAAATTAAAAAAGCAAAATTAAAACCTTTTCAAGCCTTTGCCGTTCTTTTAAATGATAAGGCTACTGGGATAAAAAAAGGAAAGAGAATTTTCGGTAATATAATAGTAATTCGTTCAGTTGATTCTCGCGATGCTTTAACTGCTAAAATAACCAATATTCCCAAGAAAGTATTAGAAAGAATTCAAAATAAAATCACTTCTAAAATTCCTTGTGTTTGTAAAGTATTATTTGATATTACTCCTAAACCCCCCTCAACAATTGAGTATATTTAATCGTAAAATGGCAATAAGAAATGCAAAGTTTTTAAGTTAAAAGGGGAAAAGTGCCTCAAAAGCCAGTTCAAACAATTGATTGGATTTTGTATTTAGTGGTATTAGTTTTGGTTGGCTTGGGGATTTTGGTAATTTATAGCATTTCTTATGGGGGAGAAACTCAATATATATTTTGGGATCAAATAGTTTTTGCCGGCATCGGCCTTGTTTTAATGGCAGTTTTTACTTTGCTTGATTATCGGATCTTAAAAGGCATTTATTTATATTTGTATCTTGGCGGCTTGTTTTTGTTGGTGGTAGTTTTGCTTTTTGGAAAAATAACCGGTGGCGCGGTCAGGTGGATAGATTTTGGTTTTTTCCAATTACAGCCCTCTGAGATTTTTAAATTTGTTTTGATAATTACTTTGGCCGCCTTTTTTTCTGAGAAAGCCCAAGATTTTAAATTCAGACATTTTATTGTATTTTTAGTTTTAATTGCCATCCCGATTATTTTAGTCTTGCTCCAGCCGGATTTTGGCACCGCTTTAGTGTTGCTGATAGTTAGCATTAGCATGTTGGTTGCCGCTAAAATTAAAGTCATATATTTGGCTATTTTGGGGTTTTTGGGTTTGATTTTGGTGCCTTTGTCTTGGTTTATTTTAAAGGATTATCAGAAAGAAAGATTGATAACTTTTTTAAATCCAAAGGCTGATCCTTTTGGGGCTGGTTATAATGTTTTACAATCCAGCATTGCCGTAGGTTCCGGGATGTTAAAAGGAAGGGGATTTGGAGAAGGCTTTCAAAGTCATTTAAAATTTTTACCCGCTCCTCATACTGATTTTATCTTTGCCGTTTTTGCCGAGGAATTTGGATTTGTGGGGGCGGTTTTATTGATTGTAATTTTTCTCATTCTAGTTTTAAAAATTTTAAAGATTGCTAAAATTGCCGCTGATGATTTTGGAATGCTGATTTGTATAGGCGTGCTGAGTTTGATTTTATTTCAAGTATTGGTTAATATAGGGATGAATATAGGGATTATGCCGGTTACGGGAATTCCGTTGCCTTTTGTTAGTTACGGAGGAACATCTTTAATTATCGGTTTGACTTTAATCGGTGTTTTGCAAAGTATAGTTATAAGACATAAAAAATTGATTTTTAGTTGACAGAGTTAGGAATTTTTGTTATATTGGGGGAGTTACGGGATAATTCATTCGGTGTTTCTATAAAGGAGCTTTCATGAAAGCGATTATATCTTTTAAGGGCAAACAATATTTAGTTTGCCAAGGAGATGAAATTATAACTGAAAAAGTAGAAGGTAAAAAAGGGAAAAAAATTAAAATCCCTGATGTTTTATTAATTTATAAAGATGGTAAGATTAATATAGGAAAGCCTAAGGTAAATTCAGCTGTCGTGACAGCTGAATTGATGGAAACTAAAAAAGGCAAAAAAGTAAGAGTGGTAAAATTCAAGGCTAAAAAAAGATACAAAAGAACCAAAGGACATAGGCAAACTTTTTCTAAATTAAAGATAATTTCAGTTATGGCCTGAGGGAAGGCATAAAATGTTTTCAAAGATCAAAAATTATATTGTCCAATCAGTTGGCGAATTAAAAAAAGTAACTTGGCCTAAAAAGTCAGAGGTTATTAGATTGACTGTTATTGTGATAATTTCGACTGGAGTAGCAGTTTTGATAGTGGCGGGCCTGGATTGGATTTTAACTAAATTGGTTAATTATTTTGTGATGAAATAGGAGAAAAAAATGGCGAAAAAAATTAGACCAGAATCCAAAGAAGAAGTTAAGGGTGAAAGAAACTGGTATGTAATTCATACCTATTCTGGCTATGAAGATCAGGTAGCTGATACTTTAAAAGAAAGAGCCGAGTCTTTGGGGATGCAGGATAAAATTTTTGATGTGGTTGTGCCCAAAGAAAAGGAAATTGAGATTAAAAGCGGCAAAAGAAAAGTAGTGGAAAAAAGAATTTTTCCAGGCTATGTTTTGGTTGATATGATTGTTACAGATGACTCTTGGTACGTGGTTAGGAATACTCCTAATGTAACTGGTTTTATTGGTTTTGGCACTCATCCAACGGCTGTTTCTGAAGGCGAAATTAAAACAGTTAAGAGAAAAATGGGGGTAGAGGAACCAAAATATAAGATTGATTTCAAGATAGGCGAGAGCGTTAAAATTACTGACGGCCCTTTTACTGGAATGGAAGGGGCAATTGATGAAATAGACCAAGACAAGGGAAAGGTTAAGGTTTTGGTGTCAATGTTTGGTCGAGAGACCCCAGTTAATTTGGATTTTTTGCAGGTTAAAGGAATATAAGTTTTTCCAAGGATATTATGGCAAAACCAATTGAGACTAAAATTAAATTGCAGGTTCCGGCAGGGGAGGCTAACCCAGCCCCGCCAGTTGGCCCGACTTTGGGCCAGCATGGTTTGAATATTATGGAATTTTGCAATCAATTCAATGAGAAGACAAAGGATAAAAAGGGGACGATTTTACCGGTTGAGATAACTGTTTATAAAGATCGGACTTTTGATTTTATCATAAAAACACCGCCTGTAGCGGAGCTAATTAAAAAAGCTTTGAATCTTGAAAAAGGCTCAGGCGTGCCTAATAGAGAAAAAGTGGGCAAGTTAAACAAAGAACAAGTTAGGCAGATTGCCGAACAAAAAATGCCTGATTTAAAAGTAAAAGACCTTGGGGCGGTCGAGAGAATTGTTGAGGGAACAGCCCGCAGTATGGGCGTAGAAGTTGAAGCTTGACAGGCTCAAGGCAGGTTATATAATAAAATTAGAGTTTATTTGATTTTTTTCAGGAGGGAGATTTGGACATGGCCGAGATTGACAAAAAAATTGTTCAAATTCAAAAAAGCACCCGGACTTTTTTTGCTTCTTTTATTCCTTTGCATGATAAATTAAGATTGCATTCTAATTGGTACTATAACTGGCATTTGTGGAAAGGAGCCAGATTTTTGCATTTGGTGATTTTGGTTATTTCGATTTTGGGTATTGCTTCAATGACTTTTTTGTCTTTCCGGGCGGCTAAAAAACCCAACGGCGTCCAGGCTTCCCCTGGCACTTGTTATTGGGTGGGGGTGACTAATCCTGATGATTGGAATGATGCCAACAACTGGTCTAATGCTTCTGGGGGCGCTGGCGGCACTTGTGAGGGTGGTACAATTCCAGGAGCTTTAACTGATGTTGTCTTTGACACCGCTAATAATAATAGTTGTAATATTGATGTTGATGTTACTGTCGCTTCGATTTTTAATGCCTGGGTTGGTTATACGGGAACATTAAATGGCGGTGGCAACAATGTTAATGTTTCTGGAAATTTTACCTTTGATAGTGGTAGTTTAAATTTAAATTCTGGAACCTGGACGATTTCTGGGGATTGGGATACCAGAAATCTTGCTTCAATTAATGTCGGCACTTCCACAGTGATAATGAATGGGACAGATAAAATCTTAAGAACCAAACATTCCACAAGCGGCTATTTTTGGAAATTGACCATAGATGGTACGATAGATGTTGCTACGGTGACTGGAGATGGGACTGATATTACTAACAGATTAACTGTTAATGAGGGAAAAACTTTAACTATTTCCGGATTGCTTTCAATTGATAGTGGTGGTCAAGCAGTGATTAATGGAACGATTAATGGTTCGGGAACATTCAGTATTAATGCAGGTGGAAATTTGGGCACAGGCGGAACATTGAATGTGAATGTTGATTTTGGCAGCATTACTTGGAATGTGAATATGCCGGCTAGGGTATATGGGAAAAATGTTTATGCTTTCTGTACCTCTGGTGCAGGGGGCAGCAGTAGTCTTGTCATGCTAGCAGGGACACACACAATCAATGGAAATTTGACAATAAATGTAAGCAGTAATCATGGAGTTATCCTTGATGCAGTGACTAATAATCCTAATGTTGATATTGCAGGCCATATTAATATTTTTGGATCCGGCTCAGGAACGAAAGAGATTAGGGCAGGTAATGGTAACTGGAATGTTGCTGGCAATTTGTCTTTATCAAATGGTACTTTCACCGCTGGAAATTCAACCGTGATTATGGATGGAGGCGGCAGTCAATCCATTACTTCAAGCGGCTCTTTTCATAATTTAACCAATGCCTCGGGTGCTTTAACTTTCCAAAATGCTTGTACGGTGAGCAATACTTTTGTCAATACCGCGGGTTCACAATTAGTTTTTGCCGCCGGTTCAAATTATAATTTTGCCAATATTAATATTGCCGGAGCTGCAGGAAATAATATTCTTATGCGGAGTTCTTCTGCGGGAACTCAATGGAACTTTAATGTTTCTCAAGCATCACCCGCAGTATCCTATGTTAATGTTCAAGATTCTAATGCTTCGGGCGGTAGTCGAATCAATGCCACTTCAAATTGTATAGATTCAGGCAATAACATTAATTGGAATTTTGGCGCTTGTCATGGTTTTAATCATGTTTCACTCACTCCAGCTTCTGTTGTCTTGGCTCCTAAACAGAGCCAGACTTTTTCCGCCAAGGCGATTAATGGAGCCGGTGCTGAGATGACAGGAATTAGCGCGAGCTATACAGCGACTGGTGGAACGATTACCGCTGCTGGTAGATATACCGCTCCTGCCAAAAAGGGTACCTATTATGTTACCGCAACTTCAGCTTGTGGTGGAGAAGCAACCGCCAAAGTCACCGTAACCAAGGATTTTTATGTTGATATTGAAATTTCACCAGAATCAGCCAGCTTAGATTCTGGATATACCCAACAATTTAAAGCCACTCTTTTTACCAATGATGGAGAAAAGATAGTCGAGTCGTCATTATCATCTACGAGTGAAACTGAAATATCAGAAGAAATCGAGGAATTTATCAATCCTCAAGTTAGTTTTGTCTGGTCAATTGAAAAAGGAGGGGGTGAAATTTCAGAATATGGATTATTTATAGCGGCAAATAAAGAAGGTGTTTTTCAAGATACTGTCAGAGTTGAGGCGGTTTTAACTTCTGATCCAGCCGGTGAAAATCCAGAAACTTATACTGCTTCGGATAATGCAACGGTTAAAGTTAAAGAAGTTGCAGCGCCCGAAACTTTAGAAGAAGAGATTGAAAAATATGCCAGTGAGATTGGTTTGGCTCCAGTAACTGCTGCAGCCGCAACCGCCTTAGCTTTGGCCATTCCATTGGCTGCCGCAGCCCAAGCCTTGCCGTATTTGTCTCAGCTGTTTAACTTTTTGTCATTCTTGGGAGAAAACCTCTACATTGGTTTAGGCCTCAAAAGAAGAAAGAAACATTGGGGAGTAGTCTTTAATAATATCAATAAAAAACCCTTTGCCTTTGCCAGAGTTTTGTTGTATTCTTGGCCAGATAAAAGATTAAGAGATTCTACAATAACCAATAATTTAGGTGAGTTTGGCTTTTTAGTGCCAGCTGGCAAATACTATGTCAAAGTTGATATTAGTGAATTTAAACAGATTGCTTTGGAGATCAAAGACAAAGAAAAAGAACAAAAATACCTTCCAGGCAGATCAGATGGTTATTATTCAAATATTTATTACAAGGGTGAGATTATTGAATTGAAGGGCGAAGGCGGAGAAAAAAGACCGGTGACAATTTCTATTCCTTTGGAGGCGAAAAAGAAATTACCTCTTTCAGAAAGGATTTATCGATCAATCAACCGCGTCTTAAGGGCACTTGATAAGATTCGCATACCATTGATTATTATCGGCACCATATTGGCAATCTTGGCGGCCGTATATCGTCAGACTTGGTTAGATTATGGTATTTTGGGTTTGTATGTGATAATTTGGGGTGTTGAGTTGGTGACACGATTTTATCAAGTTAAGCCAACAGGATTAGTGGTGGCCACTGAAAATCAAAAGCCGCTTGATCTGGTCTTGCTAAGACTGACAAAGACAGATACAGGCAAAATTGTTTCAACTTCTGTAACTGCCAAAGATGGTAAATTCGTTTTTACCGCTCCGGCTGGAAACTACAAAATTAAAGCGGTCAAAGCCGGTTTTAAACCCCAAGAGACAAAAGACTTCCACCTTAAAAGTATTGGATCAATTGGTAGAATTAAGATTGCTCTGGAATCTGAATGAAGATAAGTTTTTGATTTTTGGATATTAAAAATCCCGCCTTTTTGGCGAGATTTTTTTTGTTTTTGTTTTCTAACCTGGTCAGTTCTACCTACGGGAAGGAAAGCCAAAGGAGGGGCAAAAGCTTCCACTATCACCGTAGGTAGAACAGGCAAGATTAGTTGAAAATTAGCTTTGTATCCTGCATTGTGGTATTATAGCATATAGAAAATTTCTTGTCAAGCGATAAATTATTTTTTTAATCATTTGGCATGCAGGCCTCGCTAAAATCGCAATTCGAGCCGTGTATGAATAATACTGAAAAGGCGAGAATTAAGATTAGCTGGGGTCAAGTTTTTTAGGGGTTAAAATTAAAAATATAAATTTCATTCAAAATCAGATTTTAGAAAGTTCAGATTTTTGTCAGATTATAAAAAGGCTTAAAAAAGAAAAAAGTCTAAAATTGGCAATTGGAGAAAATCTTCAAGCCCAAGTATTTTTAGCTGAAGCCTTGGCTAAAAAATATCCAACAGTTTTAATAGTCAAAGATTCTTCAGAACTTTATAAATTTTTACAGGCTTTTGATATTTTTAAAATAAAACCTGATTTTTTAGAACTCAAAAACAAAAAAGATTTTTTAGGGATTTTGAATAATTTTTCTAAGGCAAAAAAAGATAAAATTTTAATTCTGCCTATTGAAATTTTGGCGGAAAGATTTGTTTCCCCAAAAACATTTAACGCAAAAATTTTAACCTTATTCAAAGACCAAGAAATTTCTCCAAAAGCACTCACTAGAAAATTGTTAAACTTGGGTTTTCAAAAAGAACAAAAGACAATCTTGGCAGGGGATTTTTCCCAACGGGGGAATGTATTTGATATTTTTCCAGAGAGCGCTAAAAACCCAATCCGGATAGAATTTTTTGAAAACTGCTTGGAACAGATTTTTGAATATGATTTGTTTTCAGGTGAAAAAATAAAAGATCTCAAAAAAGTTGAAATCATACCTAAGTTTTTATCCAGATTTGATGGTTTAATTTTAGACTGGTTTAAAAAAGAAAATTTAATCATTTTTAACGAACCCGTAGAGCTAAAAGAAAAACTAAAAGATTTGGCAATTTTAGAGGAAAAAATTTTAAGCTGGGATGAAATTGAAAATAAATTAAAAACATCAAGATTGGATTTTGAATTATTGCCAGAAAGTCCAAAAGAGGCGGTAAAATTTAATTTTAGAGATTGCGAAAATTTTGTCCAAAACTTGAATAGGTTTTCACAAAGATTAAAGGATTTAAAGAATTCAGATTACAAAATATTTATTTCCACCAAAAGAAAAAAACAACTTTCAGAATTTTTCAAAAGCAGAGATATCTTTGGGATTGAATTTTTATCCGCAGGCTTTGCAGCCGGTTTTTATTTGCCAGATCAAAAAATTGTTATTTTTACAGATTTGGAAATTTTCGGACCAGAAAAAGAAATCAGAATTAAGAGAATAAAAAAAGAAGAGAAAGAATTTTTACAATCCTTAAAACCCGCAGATTTAGTGGTTCACGTCGATCACGGCATTGGCCAGTTTTTAAAATTAGATTTTTTGCCAGCTGGATTAGAGTCTAGTTATATGAAAAAGCTAAAAAAGAAAATCCGCTATGTATATTTAGAATACAAAGACGGCGACAAATTATATGTGCCGGAAAATCAAGTTTCAAAATTAACCCGCTATGTCGGCGTTTCAGCCCGGAAAGCTGCTTTATCAAAATTAGGTTCCGGGACTTGGGAAAAAACTTTAAAAAAGATCAAAGAACATGCCCAAAAATTAGCCAGAGAATTATTGTCACTTTATTCTTTGAGAAAAGTTAAAAGGGGTTTTGGTTTTCAGGCAAACTTAGAATGGGAACGGCAATTAGAATCTTCTTTTCCTTATCAAGAAACGCCAGATCAAGCCGAGACAATTGAAAAAGTTTATCAGGATATGGAAAAGCCAGAGCCAGCTGATAGATTAATTGCTGGTGATGTTGGTTTTGGAAAAACAGAGGTGGCGATCAGAGCAGCTCTGCGGGCGGTTTCTTCGGGCAAGCAAGTGGCGATTTTGGCGCCGACCACAGTTTTGGTGGAACAGCATTTGGTCACTTTTTACCAAAGGCTTTCCCAGTTTCCAGTTCAAATTGAATCATTGAGCCGTTTCAAGAAAAAACCTCAACAAAAAGCGATTTTAGAAAAATTGGCCGCGGGCAGAATTGATATTGTTATTGGTACCCATCGATTGCTCCAAAAAGATATTGAATTTTCAGATTTAGGTTTGGTGATTATTGATGAAGAGCAGCGATTCGGTGTTAAACACAAAGAAAGGTTAAAAAGAATCAGGGCTGAAGTTGATGTTTTGACTATGACAGCGACGCCAATTCCCAGGACTTTGCAAATGGCAACCGCGGGAATCAAAAAAATTAGCACTATTTCCACTCCGCCTGCAGGGAGAAAGCCAACCGAGATTAGAGTTTCTTATTATAATCCAAAGCTGATCAGAGAATATATTTTGCCAGAGCTGGCGCGCAAAGGGCAAGTATATTATTTGACTAATAAAGTTCGGACGATTCAGGCTAAAGCTGAATCTTTGAAAAAATTATTGGGCGCTAAAGTAAAAATCGCCATAGCTCACGGTCAAATGCCAGAAGAGCAATTAGCCAAAACAATGGCTGAATTTACGGCTGGCAAATTTGATATTTTGGTCTGCTCAACGATTATTGAGAATGGTTTGGATTTGGCAAATGTAAATACTATAATAGTAGAGGAAGCGCAGAATTTTGGTTTGGCGCAGTTGTATCAATTAAAGGGTCGGGTTGGACGAGGCGAGAGGCAGGCGTTTGGATTGTTTTTGGTGCCTGAGGGGGTGAAGTTGGATATTAAAACTCGGAAAAGATTAGCTGCCTTTTTGGAGGCGGTGGAATTAGGTTCGGGTTTGCAAATAGCTGAGCGGGATTTGGAGATAAGAGGTGGCGGCAATATTTTAGGCCGAGAGCAGTCAGGCCAAATCGTTGGCGTGGGATTGGCTTTGTATTCGCAATTGTTAGAGCAGGCAGTGGAGAGATTGAAAGCAAGACAATAAAATCTGAAATTAATTTACAAAATAACTCCTAAAAACTTGACATAGCATTATAAATGTAATACAATATAGTGCGTACCTTTAAAATAGCTTCTTTTGAGCCTAATTGGACATCTATTTTAGGTGTTTAGCTAGGCTTAAAAGACGTTAAACCTAAAGCTGTTATTCTAGAAAAGGAGGATACGCTTGTGCTTCTGAAACTTAGCAAACTGGAAGTTGCACCCGCCGTCACCAGGGAAGATTCCGACTGGCTCCAAAAGCAGTTCGGTAGTTTTCCAAGTGCCATTGACCTGGCGCTCAGTCGGTTCCCGGACCATACAGAGTGGCCGGAATACGACGCATCTCAGGAGTTCGGCATCGCCTGGTTTCCGGGCGAGTCACTCCCGAACTTCGCCGCCGTGGACGAGCGTCTCACCCAAGAGGGCTTCGGTCCTGACCGTACGTTCCCGTTCCACCTCGCCACCGAGGTCGTACCTCGATGTGACGAGCTGTGGCAGGCTTACCAGAACGGTAATGGTCCGAGGTGGATTCATGCCTCGAGCACCAAATCCTACTGGCGTCGCGACGGTGGCGACCTGTATGTTCCGTCTGTCTTTGTCTACCCCGACGAGCGCAGAGTCTGCGCCTACTGGGTCGAGCGCAGCTTCCACGACTACTACGGGTTTCTCGTCTCCTGCGAGTAGCTTGGCTCTTGGGCCCTTTGTGATCCTTTAGCCAGCCTCAAGGAAACGCGAGCCCGTCAGCCTCGAACAAGTCTTACCCCCTGTGTGTAGGGATTTGCCAATCCGGCAAGTTGTTACACATAGGGGTATTTTTTTACTCAAAATGATATAATATTTTTGGAACTAGATTTAAATAAATCGGGAGTTTTAATGCAAAAAGATTTACAATTTTGGGTAGCGTTAAATAAGGCCGGATTAGGGCCGGCGAGTTTTGAGAAATTGTTAGATTATTATAAAACCGCGGAAAAAGCTTGGTTGGCTTTTGAATCTGACTTGCGAAGAATTGGTTTAGACAAAAGAGCTTTGCCAGGATTTTTAGAAAAGCGTTCAAAAATCAATCCAGAAAAAGAGCTAAGCAAAATCCAAAAATTAGGGATTAAAATTTTAACTATCAAAGACAAAAAATATCCTAAAGCATTAGCTGAAATTCCCAAGCCGCCGCCAGTATTATTTTACAAAGGCGAGTTAAAAAAAGAAGATGAATCAGCTTTTGCTGTCGTGGGAACGAGAAGATTAACTCCATATGGCAAAAGAGTCTGCGAGAAAATCACTTATGGTTTGGCAAAGAATGGCTTGACAGTCGTTTCGGGTTTGGCTTTGGGAATTGATTCAGTGGCCCACAAAACCGCTTTGGAGGCCGGCGCCAGGACAATTGCTGTTTTGGGAACAAGTTTAGATTTTATCTACCCCCAGACTAATAAGAATTTAGCTGAGAAAATTGTCCAAAATGGGGCGGTGATTTCTGAATTTCCTTTGGGCACTCAGGGATTTCCTGGTAATTTTCCTCAAAGAAATCGAATCATTTCTGGTTTGTCTTTGGGTACATTGGTAATCGAGGCGGCCGCTCGCTCGGGTTCTTTGATTACGGCCAGATTTGCTTTGGAACAAAATCGGGAAGTTTTTACTATTCCAGGTTCGATATACAGCTCGCAATCCGAGGGTTGCAATAATTTGATTAAAATGGGGGCAAGGGCTGTGACTGATTATGATGATATTTTGGATGAGCTGAGTTTAAAGGACAAATGGAAAGGTGGCAAGAAAGAGAAGGTGAGTTTTGAAAATAAAGATGAAGAGAGGATTTGGAAAGTCTTAGATTCAGATCGGGCGGTTCATATTGATAGAATTGCTGAAAAATCGGGTTTGGCGATTTTCGAAGTTTCTTCAGTTTTGACTTTGATGGAAATGAAGGGAATGGTGAAAAATTTAGGCGCCCAAAATTATGTGAGAAAGTAGTTATAGGATATTTAGCGGGTCCTGCTCGGTACCATTCTTTTTCAGGACGCTCGCTCTCCCAGCGTGTTCGCTCGCTTTGCGCGCAGCCTCGCTCTCTCGCTCGTTTTACTCGCTCAAACCATGCCCGCTCGGCTGCTAAAACCTTCAAAAGAAGGTACTCTCGCACCCGCTAAATATTTTTAAAGACTAAGACTTGACAAGAAATTCTCCATATGCTATAATGCCAATATCAAGTTGATTTCAGCTTGAGTACGTTCACAATAAGAGAGTGAAGAAGGCTCTCAAATCAGAAAAGGGTGAGAAAGAATGGAACAAGTAAAAATCTTCTATGGCTGTAACGATGCAGAGGGTCTCGAGGAGCGCGTCAACAAGTGGCTCTCGGAGATGGGCGACGGGATTGAAATCACGCGGAGGATGCAGGATGCTTCCGGGCGCATGGATCACCACGTCACCATCACGATTTTCTACAAGACCAAGGAGTAATGTACCGACTGTGTCAGTTTCACATCTGAGTCCTTTGTGGAATACGTTTCCGCACTTTCCAAAATTTGGTGGGCATATAGCTCAGTTTCGTCCAAAGGACGATCAGCCTCTGGCTGAGGCAAGAGCGGTCGCCTTGAAAGCGACAAGTTGTAGGTTCAAATCCACCTATGCCCACCAATAACCCAACATTTCACGCGAGTAGATTTATGGTTTTTTCCGACACCACCCATTTTCTCCATACCGTAATCCTTTCCCAACCAATATCCATAAACATCTACTCGCTTTTTTCTTTTGAGTTTATTTTATGTTAAAATTATAGTCAGGAAACAACAAACAGAAAACAGAATATTAATAGATTCTGCTGTTAATTGTTTACTGTTAACTGTTACTTGAAAGGAGAGGGATTGAAAAATCTTATTATTGTGGAGTCGCCGACAAAAGCTAAAACCTTGGCCAGATTCTTGGGTTCTGATTATAAAACCATAGCGACGATGGGACATATTCGGGATCTGCCGAAAAAAAAACTCGGCATTGATATTAAAAAAGATTTTAAGTCTCAATACGAGATTCCATATCGGGCTAAAAAATCAGTTAAATTATTAAAAGAGCAAATCGGCAAAGCTGAGAATGTTTGGCTGGCAACAGACTATGATCGTGAAGGCGAGGCAATTGCCTGGCATGTTGTTCAGGTGGCAAAACCAAAAACTCAAGCTAAAAGAGTTACCTTTCATGAAATTACAAAATCGGCGATTTTAGAGGCGATTAAAAATCCTAAAAAAATTGATCAAAAATTAGTTGAAGCCCAACAAGCGCGGAGAACTTTGGATCGTTTGGTGGGTTATAAGTTGTCGCCATTTTTATGGAAAAAAATTACTTATGGATTGTCAGCCGGTCGGGTGCAGTCAGTGACTGTTCGTTTGGTGTACGAAAAAGAACAGGAAATCAGAAAGTTTAAAACTCAAGAATACTGGAAAATTTTAGCCGAGTTGTCTAAAAGAGGAAAAGCCAAAGAAAATTTTAAGGCATTGTTAGTGGCGATTGATGGCAAAGAATTTGATAAATTAGAGCTTTCTCAAAAAAAAGCAAAAAATATTTTAAAGGATTTAAAAGAGGCTCAATATAAAGTCGCCAATTTAGAGACAAAAGAAGATAAAAGATATCCGGCTCCGCCCCTTGTTACTTCCACGATGCAGCAGGAAGCATCTTATAAACTGGGATTTTCCGCCAAAAAAATAATGATAGTGGCTCAGCAATTATATGAAGGGGTAAAAATTGCTGCGGAAAAAGGCCGAACTGGTTTGATTACTTATCATCGAACAGATTCTACCCAAGTATCAACTAAAGCTCAGTGGGCAGCTCAAAAAGCTATTAAGGAATTATTTGGAAAAAAATATGCTCTTGAAAAGCCGCGTCAATATAAAACTCGGGCAAAAGGCGCCCAAGAGGCACATGAAGCGGTTAGGCCAACCATTCCATCCTTGGAACCTGAGAAAATTAAAAAGGATTTAGCGCCAGATCTATTTGCTCTTTATAGTTTAATTTGGCGCAGGTTTTTGGCTTCGCAAATGAGGGAGGCAATTTTTGAAGTGACAATTGTTGAGGTAAAAGCGAAAAAATATTTATTCCGAGCCAAAGGCGAACGAATCAAATTTTTAGGATTTTTGAAAGTTTATGGCGCACCAAAAGTTTTTGAATTGCCTGATTTGAAAGTAGATGAAATTTTGGATTTATTGGATTTGATTTCTGAACAAAAAGCGACTGAACCGCCCCAAAGATATACCGAAGCGACTTTAATTAAAGCCTTAGAAAGAGAGGGCGTGGGTCGGCCTTCAACTTATGCGCCGATTATTTCTACGATTCAAGATCGGAATTATGTGGTTAAAAAGGGCAAATATTTTTATCCTGAAGAATTAGGAGAAGTGGTGACAAGGTTGTTGAAAAAGAATTTTCCTAAAATTGTTGATATAAAATTTACCGCCAAAATGGAAAATGATTTAGACGACATTGCTGAAGGAAAACTTAAAAGATTGAAATTTCTAAAAGAATTTTGGACAGATTTTGAAAAGAATTTAAAGCAAAAAGAAAAAGAAGTGAAAAAGAAAGATGTAATTTTAGAGAAGGTAGAAGAAAAATGTCCGGAATGCGGCAAAGAATTAGAAGTTAAATTCGGCAAATTCGGCAAATTTTTGTCTTGTACTGGTTATCCAAAATGCAAATTTTCAAAACCGCAAGTTAACACGGGCTCTAAAAAGGCTGATAAAAAAATTGAAGAAAAAGTTTCTGGGCAAAAATGCAAAAAGTGTGGCGGCAAAATGTTGATAAAAGAAAGTAGATTTGGTCCTTTTTTGGCCTGTTCAAAATATCCAAAATGTAAATTCACAAAATCAATTATCCAAAAAATCGGCAAAAGCTGTCCTGAATGCAAAAAAGGTGATATTATAGAAAGAAGAACCAAGGCGGGAAAAGTTTTTTGGGGATGTTCAAAATATCCAAAATGTAAATGGGCGACCTGGGAAGATCCAAAGAGAATAGAACCTAAAGCTAAAGAGACAAATAATGAACAACATAATTCCAAACTCAGTTCAAAAGCTAATTGATGAATTTGCGAAACTGCCAGGGATTGGACCTAAAACTGCTTCGAGGCTAACTTTTTATTTATTACATAAATCAGATCAAGATGTAGCCGAATTGGGCAAAGCGGTTTTGGCTTTAAAGGAAAAGATTAAAAAATGTCCCAAATGTTTTAATATTACTGATACTGATTTGTGTGTAATTTGTTCAGATGCCAAAAGGGATGTCTCAAAAATTATGGTTGTGGAAAGTCCTTTAGATGTTATTGCTTTAGAGAAAACTGCCGAATATGAAGGTGTTTATCATGTTTTAGGCGGGGCGATTTCACCAGTTGATGGGATTGGGCCCGAAGATATTCGGGTAAAGGAGTTGTTGGATCGTTTGGGGCAGGACAAAATTTCTGAAATAATTTTAGCCACTAATCCAAATTTGGAGGGGGAGGCGACGGCAATGTATATCCAAAAACAAATCAAATCGCAACTCAAGGATAAAAAATTTAAAATTACTCGGATTGCCCGGGGTTTACCAGTTGGTGGAGATTTAGAGTATGCTGATGAAATTACTTTGTCCCGCGCCCTGGAAGGAAGAAAAGAATATTAAAAAGGAGGAACAAAATGCCTTATGTTTGTCGAAATTGTGGTTATGTTTCTCAGGAGCGAATTGATGAATGTCCTGATTGCGGTGGTTTTGTTGAAAAGCAGGACCCTAAAATTGATTGGATGGGAGAAGGCGCTGAGGGTGAAGAAAAGCCAGGTAAAGTAAAGGAGAAAAAAGGGAAAGAAAAGAAATAAAAAGGAAAAATAATGAGTCTGAAAATTTATAATACTTTAACTAGGAAAAAAGAGAAATTCAAACCCCAAAAGGGTAAAGTTGTTAAGATGTATGTTTGCGGACCAACGGTTTATGATTATGATCATTTAGGTCACGCTCGGGTGGGCGTGTTTTATGATATTGTGCGACGTTATTTAAGCTATTTAGGATATACAGTTCAGTTTAGCCAGAATATTACTGACGTTGGTCACTTGACCGAGACTGAGACAGGCGAGGATAAAATTGAAAAAAGGGCTGTTCAAGAGAGAAAAACCCCCAAACAAATAGCCCGATTTTATGAGAAGGAACATTTTAAGGATTTCGCCGCTTTAAATATATTAAAGCCTGATCTTTCACCACGCGCCTCTGATTATATTTCTCAAATTATAGAGTTTATTAAAACCTTGGCCAAGAAAGGTTATGCCTACGAGGTGGGCGGGAATGTTTATTTTGATGTAACCAAGTTTAAGGATTATGGCAAGCTCTCAGGCAGAAAACTAGAGGAGCAAAAAGCAGGCACACGCATTGAGGCTGAAAAAGGCAAAAAACATCCTCAAGATTTTGCTTTATGGAAAAAAGCCGGTCAGGGACATATTATGCAATGGGATTCTCCTTGGGGCAGAGGTTATCCGGGTTGGCATATTGAGTGTTCAGTTATAAATAATGAGTTTTTTGGTCCAACAACTGATATTCATGGTGGGGCGATTGAATTGGTTTTTCCTCATCATGAAAATGAGATTGCTCAATCAGAATCTGTGACCGGTAAACCTTTTGTCCGTTATTGGCTTCATATTGGTTTGGTGACTGTGGCTGGCGAAAAAATGTCAAAATCTGTGGGCAACATTATAACGATCAGAAAATTGTTAAAAAAATATGATTTTAATATTATTCGGCTGGCTCTACTATCTACGCATTACAGAAAACCCTTTGATTACAAAGATAAAACTTTCGAACAAACTAAAATTATTTTAGATAAATTAAAGGGAGCTGCAAAAAAAGCTAGCCCAAAATGTTTAAAAGACAAAGAAGTTTTAGGGAAAATCGAAAAAGCTTTGGATGATGACTTTAATACTTCTTTGGCTTTGCAAATTTGGTTTAAAAATAGAGCCGAGATTAGTCAAAAATTATTTAGGCGATTAGAGCAAATTTTTGGTTTTGATTTTAAGATTTCCGAAACTGTTCCCGAAGAAATTAAAAAGATAGTTTTAAAAAGGGAATTTTCTAGAAAAGAAAAAAATTGGAAAACAGCCGACCAATTAAGAAAAGAAATTGAGAAAAAAGGATATTTAGTTGAAGATACTAAAACAGGATCAGTTATTTGGAAAAAATAAAACAGCCAGAATCTTTAATAATAAAGATTTTTTTGTTATTGATAAATCGCCAGGGGAAAATTCGACAGATATTTCTTCTTTGATTTGTCATCGTTTGGATCGAGATACTTCAGGTCTTTTAATTATTGCTAAAAATAAAAAAACAAAGAAAAACATTCAAGCGCAGTTTAAAAAACGAAAAGTTTTAAAAAAATATCTGGCCTTGGTTTTGGGGAAAACGGAACCAAAATTTAAAGTTGAGGGATTTATTTTTAGAGACAAAAAGAAAAAAGAAAAAAGAAAATTTATTCCCTCCTTTGAAATTTCAGATTTTCAGGTTTCAGGCAAAGAGCACGAAAGATATTCTGAGACAAAATTTAAAACTTTAAAAATTTATCACAAGAATATTTTTACAAAGCCCGAACAAAAAGATTTGAATTATTTTAGTTTAATTAAAGCTCAGCCGATTACTGGTCGCACCCATCAAATCAGATTACATTTGCAGAATTTGCAGCATCCGATTTTGGGAGATGATTTGTATGGCGGAAAAATCGTCAAAGAAATAGATAAAAAGTTAGAAATTCCAAGATTGCTTTTGCATGCCAGCCAAATTAGTTTTTATCATCCTGAGACAGAGAAAGTTATAATATTAAAGTCAAAATTGCCAGCAGATTTTAATAAAGTGTTGGAAAGATTAAAGGAGAGCTAAAATGTTGAGCGGAGCGAAATCCCGGCCAGTAGCGTCGGGAAAGGGGAAAATTTTTGTCATTTCTGGATCTTCGGGGGTTGGCAAGGGGACAGTGATAAGTTTGGCAAGACCCGAGCTGAAGAATTTCAAGCAAATTGCTACTCTTACCACTCGCGAGAAAAGAAAAGGCGGTCACCGGGAAAGAAATCGTATTTTTGTTTCAGAGGCTAAGTTTAAAAAGATGATTAAAAATGGCCAAATGGCTGAATATGATTTTCATCATGGAAAATATTATGGAACGCCAAAGGATTTAGAAAAATTTCTCAATCAAGGCAAAAACGTTTTGCTGGAAATAGATGTTGATGGCGCCCGACAAATTAAGAAAAAATATCCCCAAAATGCAATTTTAGTATTTATTTGGGCGCCAATAGAGAATATTGAAAAAAGGCTCAGAAAAAGAGGTCAAAATACAGAAGCTGAAATTCAAGAGCGATTAAAAAGAACAAAAAAAGAATTTGAAGCGAAAAAATTTTATGATTTTGCTATAGAGAATAGACGGGGCAAACAGAAAGAAGCAGCCAAAAAGTTAGTTGAAATTTGCCAAGATAAGGGTTGAAAATTTGCCAAATATCGGTTAGAATAAGGTAAGCTTTTAGATTGATAGAAAAATGAGAATTACAGATTATGAATAAAAGAACAATGATAAAATTAGCTCTGATTATTATTTTGGCCGCCTTTTTTGTATTAGTAGATATTCCGGGAGGTTTTAGAAAAATTGGCATTGGCAAAGAACCCAAACTAAAAAAGGGTTTGGATCTGGTCGGTGGAACTCACATTGCTTATGAAGCGGATATGAGCAAAATTGAGCCTGGTGATCGCGATGAAGCAATTTTAAGTTTAAAGGATAATATTGATCATCGGATTAATGCTTTGGGGGTGACTGAACCTCAGGTGCAATCGCGAAAAATAGGCGACAAACACGGTTTGGTGGTGGAACTGCCAGGAATTAAAAACATTGATGAAGCTTTGGCGATTATTGGCAAAGTGGCTCAATTGGAATTTAAGGAAGGTGGCGGCCCAACCCAATTAGAGGCGGGCGAATTTTCAGGGGAAGAATTGGAACAGTTTCAGGCATTGGCAGGCGGTTGGCAGGAGACTGAATTGTCGGGTCGTCATTTGAAAAAGGCTGAGGTGCAATTTGATCAGCAGGGGAGTCCCCAAATTGCTATTGAATTTAATTCAGATGGGGCTAAAGTTTTTGCCGATTTAACTAAGAAAAATTTAAGCAAGCCTTTGGCAATATTTTTGGATGAGGAATTAATCTCGGCTCCAACAGTCCAATCGGAAATTACTGATGGCAAGGCAGTTATTACCGGGCAATTTAGCATTGAAGAAGCGAAAAACTTAGCTATTCAACTAAACGCTGGTGCTTTGCCGGTGTCGATTGAGGTGGTAGAGCAGCGAGATGTTGGCGCCACTTTAGGTGAAGACACAGTTAAAAAAGGCTTGATAGCAGGCGCGATCGGTTTGGCTTTGGTGGCTTTGTTCATGATTTTATATTATAAATTATCAGGTGTTTTGGCAGTGATAGCTTTGACCATATACGCCATATTAGTTTTTGGAATTTTTAAATTATCTTCTTTTACGCCCTGGGCAATGACTTTAACCTTGCCTGGCTTGGCTGGTTTTGTTTTATCAATTGGTATAGCGGTTGATGCTAATATTCTTATTTTTGAAAGGACCAAGGAAGAATTGAAAACGGGCAAGCCTTTGTTGACAGCCATAGATGCCGGGTTTGTTAGAGCCTGGCCATCAATTCGAGATTCAAATATTTCCACTTTGATAATTTGTTTGATTTTATTTTGGTTGGGAGTCGGCAGCATTAAAGGATTTGCTTTGACTTTGGGAATAGGTGTTTTGGTTTCAATGTTTAGCGCTATTGTGATTACAAGAACATTTTTGGAAACTGTGGCCGTGGGTAAATTAAAGAAAAAGTTAAATTGGTTTGTCTAAAAATTATATGAGAATCGGAGATTAAATGGACATAATTGGAAAAAGAAAATGGTGGTTTATAATCTCAGGGCTGATTATTTTGCCTGGGCTTTTGGCTTTGATTTTGTGGGGGTTGCAATTGGGGATTGATTTTTCAGGCGGCACCCTGATTGAATTAGAATTTCCCAAAGCTGAAACGGTTAACAGAGAACAGGTAGAAGAACTTTTAGATCCTTTAAATTTAGAAAATTTGCAGGTTCAAACAACAGGGGAAAAATCAGTTTTTATTCGAACCAAGCCAATCACAAAAGAAGAGTTTAATAAAATTCAGGCGACTTTGGCGGAAAAAATGGGCGAGGCTAAGGGGGTTCGTTTTGAGACTGTGGGTCCGGTGGTGAGCAAGAATCTAACCCAAAAAGCGGTCATTGCGGTGATTGTTGCCTCGATCGCGATTATTTTATATATTGCCTGGGCATTCAGAAAAGTGCCGGCGCCGGCCAGCTCATTTAGGTTTGGTGTGTGCGCTATAATAGCCTTGATTCATGATTTACTAATAGTTTGTGGGATTTTCGCCATTTTAGGCCATTTTTTAAACGTGGAGATTGATGGTCTATTTATTACCGCCTTGCTAACAGTGATGGGTTTCTCCGTTAATGACACGATCGTGGTTTTTGATCGGATTCGGGAGAATTTGAAGCTGCATCCAAATTTGTCCTTTGAAGAAGTGGCTAATAAGAGTGTTGTTCAGACGATCACCCGATCAATCAATACATCTTTGACCACGCTTTTGATTTTGATTTGTATCTATATTTTTGGCGGCGAAACCTTGAGATATTTTGTTCTCGCCCTTTTGGTGGGGATTTTTATTGGCACTTATTCGTCAATATTTACTGCTTCGCCGATATTAGTAGTCTGGCAGAATTGGGTTGAGCGTAAAAAACCAAAAAGAGCTTGAGAATGTTACTCTAACTTACAGAGCAGGGGAGACGTACGGATTTTTTGTTTTTTGCAAAACATATTGTGCGACGTATTTGGGAATTATTCTTCCATTTCTTTTTCGGCTGAATAGTAAAGATAGGAAAAACAAGGTGATAGTTTTTGGCTAGTTTTTTATTAAAATTTTTGAGGACCAAGTTTGAGGGAAATTTTTGAGAATTAAAAAAGATTAAAGGGTTAGAAGATTAATAGGTGAAAGTATAAATTTGTTTTATGGAGTTTGAGCCAGATCGTACGATAAATATAAAACCCGTCGTAAAAGTATTGTTGTGCGACGCAGTTTCTAAATTGATTTTGGAGCTCCAAGGCCTTATTTTTCTTAGTCCATCCGCAGTCTTATTATTTATATTAATTAAGCATCTTTAATTTTAGCTTTCCCTTAGCCTTCCCTTGAGCCTATTGTTTAACTATTTATATGGGGCTTTTAAGGGGTTGTATATTTTCACTTTTGTGTTGTTTTTAGGGATTTGACCACACTTTTAGCCAGCAAAACAGCTGTTGATACATATTTGTACCCAGATTTTGATTATATATAACGTCGCAAAACTGGTATTTAGCTATGCATCAGGCTCAGGTGCGTCGCTAAATACAGCTAGATTGTACAACATTGATATATCGTACAACCTAGCTATTTATAGACCAAAATCTTTTTCTAAAACTCCCCCACAATTTATCGTTTTATAAAGCTTAAGAATTCAACAAATTTTCTTATTTAAATTATTTAATTATTATTTTAAAAATCCTGTTCAAAATTGGCTGTCTTTTAAGAAAATTCAGAATCATTGAATTTGTTTTTGTTTAAAAGCAAATTTGCCCTCTCCCCCACAAAGCCGGCAATCACCCAATATCCCAGAATTTATTAATATGGATAATTTTTGCTAATTTTCTTTTGGGTACGTGAAGTATGCCTTTTGAGTCGCGTCGGTATTCTGTTGTTTCGTCTTTGGCATCTTCGGCTTGCGATTTTTCTGCTGGATAACCTAAAGCTAAGGTTAATTTAATTTCAAAATTTTCTGGGATTTTAAAAAGAGTTCTAATTTTTTCAGCATTAACTGAGCCCAAAATGCAGCTTCCTAAATTTTGACCATAAGCTGCCAAAACCAGATTTTCAACTGCCAGACCAGCATCAATATCAGCTTCGGAGTTAATATTATTATTGGTTAAAACTATAATATAAGCAGCCGCTTTTCGATTTTCAGCAACTTGCTCTTCAGGCAATTTTCCGCCAAAGGAAAGGCTTTGAAAGACTTGGTCTTTTAATTTTGAATCATTAACCACAATATATTCTAATGGTTGTAGATTCATGGCTGACGGCGCCAGGCGGGCGGCATCAATTAAGTTTTTTAAAATCTCGGCCGGAATTTCTTTAGCCTGAAATTGTCGAATTGTTCTTCTGTTTTTGATCGCTTTTAAAATATCCATTTGTCTCCTTTTATTTAATTATAGCAGAAGATTTGGCTTATAAGAACCTGCCTCGCTAGCGCTCGGCAGAACCTTGTTACGTGCTTGCGCTACCCCGACGCAACGTCGGGGCTGCGGCTCTCCGATTATAAATCGGGTCGGCCTTGCAAGCGATGTAATAAAAAAAGCCCTGTCAAGAGGTTTGTGCAATAAAACCCCAACAGGGCGGAAGGTGTACGAGAAAGTGAAGTTATCCAGGTTGATTGTTGTTTTGCTTAGGTTGTAGACGATTTGCAGCACAAACGGTATAGGCGAGAAAGAAAACACCCGGAGATACAGGTAGAGCCCAAAAGCCAATACTGGGAATTGAATTTAGAACATTTCCAGCGTTTGTGGCAAAATCGCTATGTTGCTCAGTTAAAGCGGCAATTATTATCGTCATGAGCATAGAAACTATAGCGATTAGCGGTAGCACGCTAATTATCGTTGCATATCTGAGAAACTTTTCAGTTCGGCTTTCTTTTGAAGGGTTAGTTATCATTTTCAATCACCTCTCTTTATGGTCCTCCTGTGTGGGCTTCTAATTCTTGTTGTTGTTCTTGTTGTTCAAGTTTTACGCTTTTTCGAGCACACCATCTTCCGATTGCCATTGAAATTATCGAAGAAAAAAACACGATTATTATAGTCATCCAATTCGTATTCATTAAGGAATAGAAGAAGCCCCTTGTGAGGGGGTAGATGGCCAGAATTGCCAGAGCCATTGCGCAGGCAATCATACCTACCAGGAGTAGAATTAGACCCGCAATACTATATCTTTCTGAGGGTTTTTCCAGAAAAGACAGCATCTTCAGTCACCTCTTTCGCGTGTTGTTAAGCTGCTTTTTGTAAGCTGTGGTTATTTTACTATATCAAAATTACAAAGTCAATAAGTCAATGAAATAGCGCTAATTTGGGTTGGATTTTCTTCTTTTGGTTCAGCTTTGATGATTAGCCTTCTGGCATTTGAACCAATTGGCCAGCAAGTCATTAGAGTTAGTTGTTCAGTTTCGGTTGGCAGCAAAACTGAGACTTCGGTTTTTTCAATCGCCTTTTTCTCAAAAACATAATAGTCGTATTCCCTATCTTCGTAATAAATTATAATTTTATCCTCAGCTTCTAATTCACCTAATCTGGCAAAAATTTCCGCATACTCGCCTGTTCCAAAAGCTAAGCTGGAATGACCAAAAATAAAAATATTGGATCCCTGGTTTGGCAAGGCCGTCCCTTTATAATGTGCTGCCCCTTTTTCTAATTCTTTATTATAGGTCGCTTTGTTTGTGCCATCAACATCTTTTATTACCGGCGCCAAGACATCTATTTTTTCAATTTTAATCCCGAATTGTTTAATTTCAGCTGTAAGCTCTTCTTGTTGTTGGCTTTGGGCAGTAGAAGGATTAAAGGACAGATTATTCAAATACAAATAAAGGCTGTATATGCCAAAAACCACAGCCATAATCAGGACTAAAGCAAAACTGACAAGAATTATTGTAAATCTTTTGCTTTCAGTCTTTTCAGGAAAAAGAGAGCTGATAAACTTAAAGCGAACCACGCAACACCTCCGATCAATGGCCAGTTATAATTTTGATTAGTGTTAGCAGAACCAGTTTCAGGTAAAATACCCGAGATCACCAATGTATAAGTTTTGGAATATGTTTGGGCAGGTGTTCCAGAATCTGTGACAGTCACTGTGAAAGTATTTGTGCCTTCTTGGGTGGGCGTTCCAGATAAAACTCCATCAGAAGATAGGCTTAGCCCGGGCGGCAAAAAGCCATCATCTGAGAAAGTATAGGGTGAAGTTCCAGAAACAGGTTGCAGGGTTTGGCTGTAAGGAGTGCCGACAGTGCCAGAAGGCAGTGAATCAGGCAAAAGTGAAAGGGTGGCTAAATCTCCAGTACGCCAAACCTCGGCTCCGGAAGTGGCATTAGAAAAAGCAATATAAAGCATCTCTTTGAAAGTAATGGCAAAAAGAGCATAATTGTTAGCATCACCAAAGCCATCAGTTCCTTCTTGAGTCCAGGTGGTGCCGTCAGTTGAATAATATAATTGAGCGGCTCCTCCACCACCAGCTTTTCTCGTCCCTGCCCAGAAAATATTATTAACCACTGCTCCTTGATAGCTAATCCAGGTATTAGTGGCAGTTCCAAAACCAGTGTTGACTACTCTGGACCAAGTGCCGGAATTTCCAGTTGCGGAGCGCCATATTTCTGCGCCAGTGGTCGTGTTAATTGTGCCAGCATATAAATAGCTTCCAAATTCTTCTAAGAATAAAACATTGGTATTGTCTGTGCCGTCAAAGCCACCAGTGACAACGGGCGTCCAAGTGGTGCCGTCAGAAGATCTGAGTGTTCTGGCGCCATTTATTGTATCCTGAGTCCCTGCATATAGTTGGTTATTATAAACTTTTAGGGCGCGAAGATCAGAATCGGCGGCGCCAAAAGCATCGGCGTTGGCTTGCGTCCAATCACCGGTGTTGCCGGTTGCGGAGCGCCAGAGTTCGGTACCTGTTGTGGTGTTTTCTGTCCCAGCGTATAAATAATTACCAAAAACAGTCATAGCTCTCATTCCAGTATTATTAGCATCTCCAAAGCCGTCAGTGCTGACTTGCGCCCAAGTTCCAACAGCTCCTGTCTGAGAACGCCAAACCTCGCCTGCCCCGGCCACCATTTTTAGAGTCGAAGCATAGATATAATTTCCAAAATTAGCAAAGGCGTGGAACTCGTCATTGGCAACATCGCCAAAACCATCATTGGTGATTGTTTCCCAGGTGGTGCCATCAGATGAACGGTAAATATAGGCGCCGTTATCGTTACCAGTGCCAGCATAGATGTAACCATTGTAGACGTGGAGCCTGATTGCTCCCCAGTTGGCAGCATCACCAAAACCATCATCATTTACCTGTGTCCAAGAATAAGCTTTTGTTTTTTGGGGATAAAATAAAAAGCCCATGACAAGAAATAATCCTAAAATAAGGATTAGGGCTTTGTTGGGTTTTTTCATCACCCCTCCCTGTTAATAAAACTTTTTTACAACTTTATGATAACATATCTACAATATTTCAACAAAAATCGGCTGGTCAGTTAAGGTTAAATTCTCGGCTTGGATTTGTTGTGAATCTCCATAAATATCCGTCACTTTAATTTTACCTGTAATTTCTGTGGGCACTTCTGTCTCACCCCATAAAACATAAACTATATTTGAGCCGGAAATAAATTTGTACTGGCCCATTATGCAAGTGGCGCCATCAAAATCTGAAGGATTTTCCACATATTCTTCTTTGATTGTTTCTATTTTGTCAAAGTTGTTGATTTTGTCGACTAGATTTAGATAAACTTTATGAGTTGAACCTTCAAGGGCTTCGGGGCTGGCTTTGTGGATATCTTCTTTTTCTTTGTCGTTTTCTTCTTCGACTTGTTTTTCGCCTTCGGCTGGTTTTTCAATATCTTCTACGGTAAAACCGCCTTCTTGCCAGAAAAGCCAATTTTCAATATAGAATAATTTATCAGCACCCATAACTAAACCAAAAACAGAGCTTTTTACTATTAATTTTTCCAGTCCAGCCAAATCTTCAGGAGGTTCGGTTAATTTTCCATATTGCAATTCAGTGACAAAAATCGGCTTGTCTTGCAACCCATATTGCGCTAAGAATTTTTTAAATTTAATTATATATAAATCCTCTCTTTTTTCATCAGTGTTAATGGTGTGGATATTGGCGATGTCAAAATAATCACCTGCCCCAGCGGCAAAAATCGGTTTCCAAAAATCTTGGAAACTTTGTTGCATCCCGGCCATACCAGCAGGCAAAACCTTAGCCTCGGAATCGGCTTTTTTGATTGTTTCGTAGGAAGTTTTAAGAATCTCAAAATATTCTTGTGAGGTGCCGACAAAGAATTTTAGTTCCTCCCCCACTCCGCCAGTGGTTCCACCTTGCATTGAAGGCTCGTTCATAATCTCCCAGTATTTTACCGGGATAGTTAGGCCAGGCATATCATCAACGCCGTCGCCGTCATAGCGTTCAATTGCCTTTTCTAAAAACTCAGCATAGGCAGTCATATCGCATGGCGCGCCGACTTTTATTTTTCCGCCTTTTTGAGAATCAAAATCTGCTTCATATTTTTCTTCAGGATGGCAGGTATCTTGATCCCAATTAGCAAATGGTTTGACGATTGGGATTACATATACCTGGTTTTGGTTGAGTGCTTTGACCTTTTTGTCTGTAGATGACCAGTCAAGCTCGCCTTTTTCAGGTTCTGCTTCGTTCCAAAACAAGTCAAAGCCGCCCCGCATCCAATAGGCGTTTTCAGTATCAGCCACTTTTGACAAATGGGTAGCCGCTTTTGTAGGATCTAATTCTAATTTTTCCTGGGTGACCGGTTGAGCCGTTTCTTTTTGATCAAAATAATTTCTCCAAACAAAATAACCCACTCCGGTCAAAATAGCCAAAACTAAAATTATAATTAAAACTTTAAGCCAAGTTGCTCCACCTTCGTTCCTCGTTTCACTTGGAGCTTCGGCGGATTTCACTTCGTTCAACATTCCCCTCCTTTATTATTTTAAGGATAACTAATTGATTGGAGCCACCAAATTCCAGTATCGCCTTGAGTTTCGGGTTGAATAAAGTGGATAGTGTAATTATAGCCGGAATGAGTGGCAGTGACTTGGGCGGTCCAGGTGCCGGCCGAGTCATTAAATTCTTTGTTTTTTAAAACAAAAGCGTCATTGGTTGTGTCAAAGCCATATTGGCCGCTTTCTGCCGCAGCTACGGCAACCGGGTCTAACCTCCACGGCTGATGACCTCCATCAACCGAAGCTTGCTGTTGGCCAGAAATAGTTGGGTCTAAAGCTTGAACTTCGCCAGTTTGGATTTCGACAACAGCTGGGTCAGAATCTGAGGTTGAGCTGGGCAAAGACGAGGAAGATGAAGAAGGCGACGAAGAACCGCAGGACCAATTATAGGCATAGACAAAATAAACACCAGCACCTCCAACCACTACACCCAAAATGACTAACAAAATAGTTAGTCTTAAATTTACTTGTTTCAATGTTCCTCCTTTATCTCGAGCTACGTCGAGAGATTTTTAAATAAAGTTTCTGATAATTTCCAGCAAAGCAGTTGTATTGATTAAATATAGCAGAGCAACTGAACTGATTAAAAGCAAAACCGATAACCATTTGGTGTATTTTCCATAAGTATAGTAGATTAAGACAATTGACAAAACCACGGCCGCGGCTGGAAAGACAAATTTAATATCGCCCAGTTGGATATAGTAGCCATAAAGATAGGCTTCCTCTTCTTGCAGGGTTTGGGCTAAATTGATGGTGAAAACATTTAGAATGGCTAAAATTTCCAAAATGACTAAAATAACAATTCCCACTGAGGCGGCTTTGGTGAAAAATCCTTCAGTTCGCCAGGCTTCATAAATCGCCACCGGAAGGATCCCAGCAATAACAAAATAGGGATTTTTAAAAACAAATCCCAAAACTACAGTCAAGAGGGCAAAGATAGTTAAAATTGTGCAGATTATCACCGGCGTCTTGCCTTCTCTTCTTGGTTGTCTTTGTCTTTGTTCTTGTTTTTGTCCTTGCCGAGATCTTGGAGATGAATAACTTTGATTATTATACATTCTCCCTCCTTTTTAATATATAGTACTTAATTACATAATATCACATTTTTAATCGGTTTGGTTTCTCGGTTAAATTTTCTGGGTTATTTTTGGACAATTACTCCGATGGCTTATTTAGTTCAATTGAGTTGGTCGGACCCTGGACTCTAATTTTTTTAAACGCGATTTAAGAGCTTTAATTTCTTTAAAGGCTACCTGGATATCTTCATTTTCAGTTTTGATGAGCTGATCAATTTTACGATCTATCTTATTAAATCTAATATCAACATCATCGAATCTTCTTCGAATATATGATTCAAGGTTATCTATTCTGGCGCCAATTGATTTATTTCCAGTATCAACGACATCTTTAATTTTTTTAAGATCTTTTTTAGAAAGCGGCATAGTTTCTCCTTGCTACATTATTTATATTATAGCATACCAATAAAATCTTTTCACTCTGATTGATTTCTATTTTCATATTTTTTCTCGGTTTATCTCGAGCTTTGTCGAGAGATTAAATTTTCAACTTTTCTTTTTGCCTACAAAACCATATTCACTATAAAATATTTTATTTAATGAAGACTTAATTACTTGCTTAATATATGGAATTGTATTTTTAGGAAGATTACTAAGCTTAAACCATTTTAAATCATCACATTTGTGGGGTTCCATAATTTTTGGCCTACCGCACCATTTTTTTGTGATTAAAAAGAAATTAATTCGTTCTTCTTTGGGTTCTTTTCGATGCATCACATGGACCAATTTTAAATCCCCAGGATCTATCCTAATCCCTATTTCTTCTTTTGTTTCTCGAACCATTGTTTGTCTTATTGTTTCGCCGCCATCTAAATGACCAGCCGGGAGACTATAATTACCATCCCAAAATCCAGTGTTAAACCTCCTCAAAAGAAGAATTTTCTTATTCTTTATTAAGATTAAATATACTGTGGGAATAATCTTAAATCTTTCTTTTTTCATTTTTGTTTGCCCTCAATTTTTCTGGGTTATTTTTTGCTATTTTTTATTACAAACCCCAATCTACGGATATTAGTTTTGGATTTTCTTTTTTCATATTTTGATATATCTTCTTTAAATTTTTTATTGCTTCTTGTCTTATTTTCTTATCTCGGATGTATTGATAAGACTCAAAAATACCTTTTAATCCAAATATTTGAGCACCTAACATCCACAAACCTTTTATCAAAGTAACATTTCTTATCAATTTTTCTGGCTCTTTTTCGGCTATCGTTTTAAAAATTTTTTCAATGTCAAAAAAGCCGACTGGCTCTGGGGAAGTTTTTTTGTCCTTGTGGGCATACCTAGCTAAATTAGCTAAAATTTTTTCAAACCACTTAATTGCTAATTGTGGCTGTTTTTCCATAATATTTTTAATAACATCAATAATTTCATCGGCATAAATTGATGGCTGATAAGAAGATATTAATATTTCTAAATATGGCTTTAAATTTTGAAACTGCTTTAGATCATCACTAATAATCTTTCTAAATTGAAATGCTATTTGTTTTCTAAATTCTGGATCTCCGCTCATAATATTGTTTATTAATATTTTCTCTAATGGTTTTGGATTGAATTTTTTAAGTTTTAGAAAATGATTTTTTCTGTAGATTGCGAAATAAACTGTTAACACTGCGAGGTTTTTTTTATCATTGAGCCGGGTCACAATCTTTTCCGCCTCTGAAGTTGATACATCTTTTAAATAATAAAACGCGTCCGTTAGATAGTGTGCAATAGCTGGATATTGACCATATTTTTCTAACAGCTTGAAAAGTATTTTTTTTAATTCTATCTGCTCTTTTTTGCTTAACCACTGTCTTCTGGCAACTATTTCTACCAGAGGAATTATCGCCCGTTGAACGATATAGAGATTTTTAGTTTTAAGTAATTTCTTATTATACTTAAAAGCCTTCGAGGTGTATTGTTTTTTAAGAGCTAGTCTTTGAATTGTCCATGCTAGGTGCCCTCGAACAGTAGTAATAATTCCAGGATCATCGCCTTCGAGTATTTTTCTGTGATAATCAAAGACACTATTTTTCTCTGAAGTAGGTATGAATAATGACGGATCCGGATCGGTTATAAAAGTATCTATTATTTCTAAGGCTAATTTTATTTTGTTTTGCTCAATTAATTTTGTTCCCAATTCCACAATCTGTTCTCTTTCATGGGGTTCGGGTACAACCTCTAAAATTCTTTTTTTATCCAGATCATCCTTAATTGTTTCAAAAAAATGTAATCCATTTTTATCTATTAAGAAAGGTAACCAAAGATTGAATGGTTCCAAATATTTTTGATAATGAAACACTTTCTTTGTTAAATATCCTTTCCTGAATTCTTTCGAATATACCAAATGAAATGTATTAGGAGAAGATTCGTAGTAAATATAATCGATATATTTCCAATTCCACAAATCTTCTAATCTCTGCAGGGCCTTTACAAATTCATCGACTCTCCCATGTGCATATTCATTTATAATTAATAAAATTCTTTCTCCTAATTTTGTGTCGAGTTGTTTTACTTTTTTAGGTAAAAATCTATTGATTCGGTCGCCAATATCCAATGAAGGATCTATAAAGCCACCTTTTATGTTAGATGAAAATACTACATTTGGAGCACCGTTACCAAATTTTTTTAATTTAAATATCCAGTCATTTATCTTAATACTTCGTTTCCCTTTTTCCATACCATTAACAAGTGCAGGTAAAATTTTTAATATTAATTTAGGAGCTTTTGTTTTTGTTGCCTTAAAACTCTTTGGTGTAGTAACAAGCCAAAGACCAGTCCATCCTGCCTTATTATTTTCTATTATTTTTTTTAGTTCTGATCTTAAAGAGGAAATTATATTTCTCCATTGAACAGATTCTATAAATTGATCTTCTGGTTCTAGAAGTCTGGTTATTTCTATCGCTATTTTTCTTTTATCAGACGCAATAAGGTAGTCAAAATTTGTTTTATAACCTTGCTTAATTGGGACATCTTTCTGAAGTACTTTAAAAACCTCATTATGACGGTCTTTCAAGAATTTAATGAAGCGTTCTAGTGCCTGATCTTGTATTAATTGATTTTTTTTACTTGTTTTCATTTTTCAAAATAACCTTTTATTATTATAGAATCCCATCTTTGGCATTTATCGCATCTTAAGTCTAAGAAATAATAACCTCTTTTTTCATCTTCAGGCCTTACATCCTCTATATTTTTCTTTATGCTTATAAAGCCATCACAATTTAGAGCAAGGCATTTTATTTTTTCTTTTTTTTAACTGCGTTGACAATTGCTGTAATTATAGCAACAAGAATTAATATCCAACCCAAAACACCCAATCCGCTTCCAAATATTGCAATACCTTCAGAGCCTAAATTCATCATAGGTATTCCGACTATCACAAAAACTATACCTACAATAGCTAATACCCAATTCGGGATACTTTTCTTCTCTCGAGCCATTTTTGCCTCCTATTATTTTTGGTTTCTTTAAATACCAAGAACTCAAAATAACAATAAATACGATGATGCCAATTATCCAATTGATATATAACCCTAAAGCAATCCCTATAATTAAAGCCACACACCAAAGCAATAAATCAGCGGAATCTTTTTTTATTTTTTCAGTCATTTTCACCTCCTGCTTTCATTTTAATTTTATCGTATTCGAAGCTGAAAAGCAATTAATATAATCCAAGAAGTTGAATTTTAAACAAGAATAAGTTATAATTAATTATCTAGCGTACATAAACAATCAAAAAAAGGAGCTATCCAAAAATGCCGCTTTCAGAAAAATGGGCTAAACCTGACACACGCGTAATCACTCCCGACGGTTATGGAAAACTCACAGGTTTTAGTTGTCCTTCTGAACATCAATGTTGTGCCGTTGAGCTTGAAGAACCAGTGGCTGGCGAAAAAGAAATTCTCTTTAAGTCTGGTCAGATTGCTTTGGATACTGACTTCACTATTGTTCGAGTAATTAGTGTTTCTGGCTGGGGTTTTATTACATCAGCAGTTAATTATCCTCATTGGCATGATGTTTCGGAAGAATTAAAAAATCATCCTTATATTGAGGATGAAACTTCGCTGGGATTTAATTTTGAAACTGGTGAGCTTGTCTGTAATCGCGAGTGGCCCGCTATTGGTTCTTATTGTATCCTCGATACTTGGTATGATATGCATGCTCGGATCCAGCCCTTGTTTTTTGAAAGTTTTGAAGATGCGCAACGAGCGTGGCAGGAGATAGTTGAACCTTCCTCTGGGGCATCTGATCATATTCTCTTGTATGTTTTTTTCGATCTCTATTCGTCAAAGATTTTTGCCCAGGCTCTTTTTTCCACTTTGAGAATTCTGAAAAAGAATACTTTCGATGTCTGAGATTATTATGTAGCGCTACCTGGCGTCCGTCTATTTTCACAAGGCGTACGCCTTTTTTATTACTCATATGGATCGACTAAAATTTCTAAAGAATTGTCGGGATTTTAACTACTTACCCACTCCACTGATTCTAAGATTGTTTCAGCTGTAGCGACATATTCTAAGCCGGTCATATCAGCTGCATCATAGTCAGGATGGCTGGCAGAGGGACTGAAAAAAGCGGTAAATTCGCAATCACATTCTCCAGCTGTTCCCTCGGGTTGATTATAAAAGTATTCTCGAATTTTGCCTGCATTGACTAAAGCCTCGGGCGTGACAGTGACACCCAAAAGATCAAGAGCTCTTTCCGGTTTTGAAACAAGTTCTCCTGTTCCAACTCCTGTTCGGTCATTGGTTTTAAATGTGTCGGTTGGTCTTTTTAAGCCAAAGAGTAAAAAGTAGTGCGAATCTGGGGTATCAATGGTGATAAACTTTACCGGTTCGCCGATTGTTTCTGAGACATGGTCGGTTTCTCTTAAAAGCCAATCTGAGGGGTAGCACAAAGTGTAGCCGATTGCTTCTTCGGTATAAGTAGTCCAGCCGGTTTGGCAACCAGTGGTGGCGGGCTCTTCAGTTTCTGCTTCTTCTTCGGTTTTGGGCAGAACGACAATAGGTGCAGAGTCTAAGCTTTTGTCAAAATAAAACTGCCACCAAAACCAAGCCAAAACGCCTAAAATTAAAATAAGCAAAAGGATAAAAATCCACCAGATTGTTTTTGATTTGTTTTTCGTTTCGAGATTTTTTTGCTGTTCTTCCATTTTTTCTCCTTTACCCCGAGCCGAGTCGAGGGGCTTTTTATTATACTACATTTTATTTAGCAGTATTCTCAAATTTTTCTAAAGCTTTTATTTGATTTTTTTCTAAATGAATTGATGGTCGTTTTTTGCGGATTTTTTCTATAGCCTTTTCGGTTGTCATTCCTTTGGAGATAAAATAGGCGGCGACCATTGTTGGTGAGCGGCCATGGCCTAACCAGCAGTGGACATAGACTTTTCTCTTCATTTTAATTAATCCATCTAAAACCCAAACGCCAAGTTTAAATTCTTCTTGAGTTGGAGGGGTTTTGTCTTTGACCGGAATCCAAACAAAAAAGTCAGCCCCAAATGGGGTGTCGACTCTTTCTGCCTCTAAAGACATGTCAGCAGTGATTCCTTCTTCAACTAATTCTTCTGCGAATTTAGCTTGGCAACATTTGTTAGTGCCGATAAAAATATTTTCGGTGATTTTGGAATATTCACAGGAGGTATTGTCTTGATTTAATTTGTTGTTTATCACCATCCTCCTTTTGTTATTCTTTCTTGATTTTGGCGAAAAGATAATCATCCATCATTTTTCCATCCTTGATAACATTATTTTTCAAAATCCCCTCTTTTTTAAAACCTGTTTTCTCGAGCACTCTTTGTGAAGCTTTATTAAAAAGAAAAGCGAACACATAAATTCTTTTTAATCCTAAGCCTTCAAATCCGAATTTGGTTATTAATTTTACAGCTTGAGTCATAATTCCCTTGCCCCAATATTTTTCCGCCAACCAATAGCCTAATTCAGCTTTGTGTTCTTCAATTTTGCGAAAGCTTACTTCTCCGGCTGCCTCACCATTAATATCAATAACAAAATTAATCTTTGAAGGATTTTTCTTTTTTAATTCTTTGAGATTTTCGTCTATCCATTCTTGGGCGTCTTTTAAAGTATAAGGATGAGGAATGTTGAGGGTATTTTCGTAAATTTTTTTATTATTAATGTTTTTAGCCAAAGATTTGGCGTCTTCTTTTTTATAAGGCCTTAGTGAAAAATCTTTTGTTTGAATAATTGGTGGTTTCATTTTAGAATTTAACTTTTATCTTTAATAAATTTTTCAAAAGATCTATCATAAGTTTTTTCCGTTTCAGCTGAAAAACAACAGGCAGGCAATTCATCGCGCGATAGATGATATTTTATACAATCGCAGCACTTTCCTTTTTTGTCGCAACCAGAATAAGTACAAGGACAATCTTTTAGATTTTCTTTAATTTTGCATTCCATTTTTGCATCCCATTCCTTAAGCTTCTTTAAAATTTGCCTCAACCCAATTATAACGATTTTTGAAAAAATATTCCAGTTTTTAAATTAATTAAAAAAACTCCCCGCTTAAAGCGGAGAGTTTTAATATCGCGACAGAAAACTAACGGTTGTTATTCTCTTCTTTCGCGCATTGGGCGGGCAACATTTACTACCACTTTTCTACCTTCGATTTCTTTGTCGTTCATTTCCTTGACTGCTTTTTCGGCTTCTTTTTCGTCTTTCATGGTGACAAAACCAAAGCCTTTTGAACGTCCTGAAAATTTGTCAGTAATAACTTTGGCTTCTTCTACTTCACCAATTGCGGCAAAAACTTCACCAAGCTGTTCATCGGAAATTGTGTAAGGTAAGTTACCCACGTAGAGTTTGTTTTTTTGCTCTTCCATTCTTCTCCTAAAGTCTCTTTTTTGAGACTGAAATTAATTTATCTTATTTGAGTCCCTCGGGTCGCCTTGTCTAAAGAGAACTTTAGAAAGAAACCTCACGAGTACTCTCGACCGTTACTAGTAGTATATACCATAAAATTTTAAAAGTCAAATAAAAAAAGGCTCGCTTGAGCAATAGTTGAAATTGCTTTTAAGCGAGCTTTTTGGGATCACCGTCAAAGATTGAACGTATGACGCTTTGGGGTTTGTTTTCTTTTGTATCAGACAACCAGCATCCGACGAAAAATGAAATCAGGCCGCAGGTTAGATACAAGAGAAAGGGTTTGGACATTAGCTCGAAAGAGCCTGAGCAGATTAAGATTATCACCAAGGCAGAGATCCCGAAGCCAACAACGACCAAAATGAAACCGATTATCAGCCTAATGCGTTTTATCCAATCTTGTCTAGTAGCTTTAACCATTATTCATTTTTCCTTTTTTTTCTTTCCTGTTTGCTATTATCATGGCATAGGCTTCGAGGTTAGATCCAGCAAGAAACAGAAGGGGCCAAAGGTTATCTTCGATTTCATCTGGGTCTTAGTTAAGACCCCCAACATAACCATTGCCAAGCTGCTGTGAGTTTCTGCCATAGTTTTGACAGGTGGAGTCGAGGATTTTTCGCAAAGCGGATGAGTCGATATATTAGGTAAGGAATAATGAGGATTACGCCGATGATCACTCCGACTATTCCGATGGCAAGTAGTATTGCCCCGAAAAACCCTTTAGGTTTCATGTTTATCTTTACCAGAGTCAGTTCTTTTCGCATTGCTATTAGAATTCCCAGAAAGTATTCTGTCAAATATTCCGACATAGCAATACAAGAAGGTTCCTCTGGGTCCATCGAAACTAAAAATGGATAATTTTTCCCCACTCTATCTAAACTTTCGACGAAATCTCGAAGAACACTCACTATCCAATTCCAGATTGCTTTTGGGGTTTCTATGTTTATCACCTCTTGTTATCGTTATTGTTGTTAAGTTGTGCGGATACGGATTTTCCTATCTTAGCATATTTATATCTAAACGTCAATTTTTAAGTTCGTTAGCTGACAAATTATTCTTGGTTATTATTGAAATCTACGATTTCGCCTTCTTTGAGTTGTTTGGTGTCTTTGTTTTCTATGGGTCCATTGTCGTTGGTTTTAAATTTGGAGAGATCAGGCGGTTTGGGAAAATCTGATTTTTCAGCCGGTTTTTTGGGTTCTGCTGTTTTTTCTGTTTCTGTTTTTGCCGGCTCTGATATTTCTTGATACCATTTATTCTCTCGCTGATCAGTATACTCAGCAAATTTTTTACCTGCCACTCTAATTATAGCAGAAGGACCCTTTTTTACAGTTTTCTCTTTTTCCGCTGGCCTTTCTTGTGGCCTTTCCTGGGGTTTTTCCCAATGTTTTTCTTTCTTTGTTTCGCCCATTGCCATTGAAGGTCTTGAAGATTCTTCAGACCATTTGGCGATCGCTTGTTCCACTTCTTCTCTATTTCGGCCGTATTTTTCCTGTGAATATGCAACAGCTTCTTCTTTCTTTCCTTCAGCGCCAGTTGGCGGCGGCAGAGTAATGGCAGAAAATGCCGGACTGGTAACGCCATCGATCGCCATTTTAGTATAAATATGATATTTATCTAAGTTAACCATGTCGTTTTCTTCAAAAACTGGCATATATTCTTTAGCCAAAAATGGTGCATCAGCTGCCCCAACCCTGAATGAAATAATTGTTCCCACGTTTCCAAAAACAGCTTCCCTGACCTCTTCTGGCATTTGGGTAATATATTGATTGGCAACAATAATGTTTAATTTATATTTTCGAGCTTCAGAGAAAATAGTAGCAAAAGATTCGGTGGCAAAATTTTGAAATTCATCAACGTATAAATAAAAGTCAACTCGTTCTTCTTCTGGAATATAGGCTCGGTTCATTGCTGTTAATTGGATTTTTGTAATCATCATCGCTCCGAGCAAAGCTGAGTTGTCTTCACCTATTTTTCCTTTTGCCAAACTAATTAAGAGGATTTTTTTGTTATCCATAATATCTTGCATGTCAAAAGAGCTTTTAGGCTGGCCAATAATATTTCGGATTGTTTTGGAGGAAACGAATTGGCCAACCTTGTTTTGAATTGGGGCGACCGCTTCTGATCTTAATCTGTCATTATAACCTTCAAATTCAGTCAGCCAGAAATCGCGAACAACTGGATCTTTAACTTTTTCCATTACTTTTTTCCTAAAATTATTATCGGTTAGCATTTTTAAAATTCCTAATATTGTAGAATCTGGGTAATCCAATAAAGCCAGAACCGTATTTCTTAAAATATGCTCTAATCTTGGACCCCAAGTAAAAGCCCAAATTTTTTGGAAAATCCCCACCAAGCCAGAGGTGACAATTCCCTTTAATTCGGGATCGACATTTTCCAGCAAGTTAAAACCAACCGGATGTTTGGTGTCTGAAGGATCAAATAAAACCACATCTTTTAATCGTTCGGTGGGGATAAAATCTAAGATTCTGTCAACGAAATCGCCATGAGGGTCAACAACTGCCACCCCCTTGCCTTCCCTGATATCAGTGATAACCATATTTTCTAACATAGTAGTTTTTCCAGTGCCGGTTTTTCCGATTGTGTAAATGTGGTGGCGGCGATCATCAGTTTTGATACCAAATTCGGTAGCTGCATTTCTAAAATCAGTTTTAGCAAAAAGGGTTAAATCTGTAACTGGAATTGAACCCTTGATTGGCAAGTTGGCTGGGGGTTCGCCTTTTTTGCTGCCTGCCCAGACAATATTTGGAGTTTCCACTGAAATAGATGGTAAGTGAAAAATTGAAGCCAATTCTTCAATATTGAAAATATATTTTGATTCTGGAAAAATTCTCGCCTTGTATTTTTCTAATTGGGATTTGTCAGAAATTTTTATTGTTCCTGAAGCAAAGCCGTTCAAGTTAGTAGTGTTGAATTGTTTGAAAGCGCCGATAGTAGTATGGAGCTTGGCTCGGGCAGAAACTGCATCTTTTGCCCAAACAAAGATTTTAATTTTAGTCTCAAAGCCTAATTTGGTTACCTTAGTTTCAATTCCCTCTAGGCCGGCGGCAATAGGGGCTGGCAATTCTGGTTTTTCTTCGACTTTTTTGGCTGGTCCATCAACTGGCTCTGGATGCAAAAATGTATTTACCAATTCACCGGGAAGTTTTAAGGCCCCTTTCCCTATTTGTTTTAACAGGGATCCGCCTAAATCTTTTCCGCTTTTAACCGCTTCAACATGGGCAATACCGTTGGTCTGCCAATCATCTGAAACGGGTCGAGCCAATATTTGAATCCAAATTTGTCCCTCAGGAGCGATTTCAGTTAAAGCCCCGGTAATTCCTGCCAAAGGATCAACTTCAAAGTTAAGAAAGGTTTTAATGGGAAAATAATCTTCTTTGGTTAATGATAGTTCAGTTGAAGCTGAAACTAAATTTTGTTCCTCTACGCTTTTAGTGTAATCTTCGATTTCTTGAATCTCGACAGTTGGATATTGGGCATAGACTTGTCCTTCGACAAATTCTTTTAAGGCAGCTGGCACATAAATATAAAATCTAATGTATTTATCAACAGAGATAATTTCAAAAGATAAATGTTCTTGAATGGCGCTTTCTGCTTGGAGTTCGGTGATTGTTTTATGGATGCCGTGCAAAGAAGCGAACATTTGTTCGGCAGCCAAAGGCGATTTTTCATTATCTTTGGGTACAGAGATTAGCAATAATTTATAATTTTGTCCTTGAGCCCATTTTTGCTGTTTTTTGGTTTTGGTGATTTTATAGAGTATAAACAAAACAAAAATAATCCCCACAAAAATAATAAAATAAGTCAGGACTAAAAAGAAATTAAACATTATTTTTTCTGAGATCCCGAATCCTAAAAACATAGTTTTTCCCCTTCTTTATGGGAAATACGAATAGTTGTTATTTGGTTTTTAGCTTCCAGTTATCTTTTTTGTCTTTTACAAAGTTTTTATTTGAATTTAAATTCATTAAAATAGTATTTCTGGCAATGATTCTTTTTTTCAAAATCTTTTGACAGATTACATCTCGTGATAAACCTTTTTTGTGTTTTCTTAATTCCCTTTTTAGCAAATCTAAAACTGTACCAGATTCATATCCCCATTTTTTTAGGGCATAAACTCCCCTACCAATTAAAACAAATCTTTTGTCTGAAATTAATTCGTTATGAACCGTGGTTTGGGTAGGATTTCTGGTGGCAAATTTTTTCCCATCAATTTGTTTGGCAATTTCTGTAAAATGGAGCGGCTTTTTGGCCCGATTTAAAACATAAAATATTTTATCTTTAGTGTTTCTGGGATTAATTTCAGGCCAGCTTGTCAAACCAATTTTATTTTTTGGGGTAATAATTATATTATGAGAACCTAAAGCTGTGGATTGGATTGTTTTAGGAGTAAGTTTTTTAGCTTTTTGATTTAGTTTTTTGGCTAATTCTTCGGCTGTTTGAATCTTTTTTATCTTTTTTAAGGCCTGGGTTATGGTTTTGTTTATTCTTAGAACATCGGTCAATTTTATATTTTTTGTTGCCCAGAAAACTTGAGTTTTTGGGGTTTTCTTGATTTTTGTCAATTCGGGATTGATTCTGCAGATAACTTCAATAGCGCCTAAAGTTTTTAGGGTTTTGTCTTGGGGGGCGATTTTGGAAGCTAAATTCTGTTCGGGAATTAAATCGCCCTCAGCTTTAATTGTAATTTCAATTTTTTTAGAAATTTCCCCCAAGGTTTTGTTTTGGGTTTTTTTTAGTTTTTTGAAACAATGATTTACAACTTGTCTTACTCGTTCTCTGGTGATACCATATTTCTTTCCAATCGCTTGGAGTGTTTTTGGACTATCTCCTGATAAACCAAATCGTAAATCCAAAATTTCTTGTTCTCTTTCTTTGAGAGAGTCGAGGTTTTTTAAGACCTTTTTACTTAAATTTGCTTTTGCCATTTATTCCTTTCCGACCCCCTTTTTAAGTTTATTTTACTAATTTACAAGGAAATTTTTCTTCATTGTTTTGTATTTATTCCATTATAGCATTTTGGATATTTTTTGTCAAATGTTTTGGTTAAATTTGACTAATTTTTATTTTTCTTTTGGCAATATACCTTCGATTGCCGCCCATTTTGATTTTTCTTTTTCAGGCACGACAATGCTTAGTTTGTCACCCTCTTTGGCTTTAAAATAAGTCACTGAAGCTGGAATTACTCGATAAGATTCGCCATCAGCTGAGACTATGAATTTATTCTTTTTTATTTCCAAATTCCCTATCAATTTTTTTCTTTTTTTGGGCCCGATTTGTTTGTAAATAAAGCTGCCGTCTGGCACAATAATTAATTTTAATTTGTCGCCTGAAACTAATTTAGATTTTGAAATATAATTGGCAGGGATGGGATATTTTTTTCCTTTTTGGGTAACCATATTTTCACCATCAAAAACACCAAAGATTTCTTTTCCTTCTGAATTGGTAGCGATTTTCCCAGCCTCTTTTCTGTAATTCGGTTCTTTAATCCCTAGAGCGTCATTTAGCAATTCTCTGGCTTGTTTTAGGTTTGTTTCAGCTGTTGCAATTAACTTTTTTGCAGACTCCAAATCTGTCTGATTTTTTGTTTTTGTCATTGTTTGTCCACCTCGCGTTGCCTTGACGAATGATATTTTATTTTATGTCGATTTTATTTTTGCCCTCTTAAAAATTTCCGTTTCTACTTCGGCTCTATTTTTGCCATATTTTGATCGAGATTGCTGGAAAACATATTGTCCCATTTTAGGATTAGTCATGGTCTGATCCTTAATTGTTTCCAGGCTAAAAGGTTTAGAGGCTACTCCATTGATCAGGAGCTTAATGTAGGCATGGTATTTGTCGATATTGATTAAATCTTCCTGGTCAAAGACGGGGGTGAATTCTTTGGCTAAAAATTCGGCATCTCCGGCGCCAATTCTAAAAGATAAAATCGTACCCACATTGCCAAAAATCGCATCTCTTATCGCTTCATCTAATTGGGCAATATATTGATTGGTCAAATTAAGACCCAGGCGGTATTTTCTCGCCTCAGACAAAATCTGGGCAAAGTTTTCAGTGGCAAAGTTTTGAAACTCATCAACATAGAGATTAAAATCTTTTCGCTGTTCTTCAGGGATATCAGCTCGACTCATGGCTGCCATTTGCAATTTTGCCACGCAAATCATTCCCAGCAAATTAGAATTAACTTCACCGATCATTCCTTTTGACAAATTAATTAATAAAATTTTTCCTTCATCCATGGTTTTCCTAAAATCAAAACCAGATTTGGTTTGGCCAATAATATTTCTCATCATTTCATTGGTAATAAAGCGGCCAAATTTTGAGGTGAAATAATTTAGCATTTCTGATTTGTGAAACTCTGCGGTCTGGGCGATCTGCTTTTCCCAGAATTGCCTTACCTGGGGATCCTTGACATGGACTAATTTTTTGTCACGAAATTCTTTATCAACAAATAATCTGGGAATTTCGATTAAAGTACCGCCGGCAGGATCGGCCATTAAAGTTAAAGATGCGTTTCTCATCCAGTGTTCCCATTGAGGTCCGACAATGCCAATTTTTTCCGGGTCAAATAATTTGTAAAAAATTTGGATCGCTTCTTGGACAATAAAATCTCTTTGTTCGGGTGTTTCAGCTTCCAGCAAATTCAGACCTAAGGGTATTTGGGTGTCAGCGGGATTAAAGACAATTACGTCATTGACTCTTTCGCGGGGAATTTTTGGTAGAATTTCATTAATCGCATCGCCATGAGGATCAATATAGCAAACTGCTTTTCCGGCTCTAATATCAGAAAGAGCCATTGAGACAAATAAGGTGGTTTTTCCAGTCCCGGTTTTTCCAATCGCATAGATATGGCGGCGACGATCCTCATTGGTGATTTTAACTTCTTTTCTCTGGCCGCGATAAATTGATTGTCCCAATAAAGTGCCTTGGTCTGGCAAATCAGCGGGAGCGGGCGCGTCTTTGGCTGAGAGCCATCTGATATTTGGCGTTTCTACGCCTTTGTTGGGAAAATGGAAAATTGAGGCTAATTCTTCTGTGTTTAGGATTTGCGTTGCTTTGGGATTACCGAATTTTCGAAAGATAAAATCTAAAATCAATTTTGACTTTGTTTTGGTTTTTAATTTTTTAAAGCTATTCAATTCTGGATCAGTGAATTGGGCAAAAGTAGAAATAATATTGTTTAAATGGGCTTCGGCTTCAGCTTCTTGTTTTGAAGCGGTAATAATTCGGATTTGGACATCAAAACCGACCTTGGCGATTTTCTCCTGAACGCCTTTAATTTCTGCTTCTTGGCCAGGTGAAAGTGGTTTCGCAGCTTCTAGCTGTGGCGCTTTTTGTTCTGTTTCGCCTTGCAAGGGTTTGCCAACAGCGGTTTTGCCAAGATCTTTTAGGAATGCTGAGGCGCCTGATTTTTGATCACTCTTAATTTTTCCAATCGTTTCTTCGGCTGATTTTCGCCATTTTTTGTCTTTTGGTCTAATGGCAATTTGAATCGCCGCCGCATCATCTGAGCCGATTTTCGACAAAGCATTGGAAATCGAAGACAAAGTGTCTGCTTCTAATTTAGAATAGGTTTTTATAGGATAGACGAATTTTTTATCAAGTCCTAATTGCGCGGCGGCAATTTTTTGGCCTGATTGGAAAGGATTATAATATGGGATTTCTTCAATTGAGGCTGAGGGATATTGACCGTGAATCTGTTTTTCAACCAAACTTTGCAAGTTTTTGGGACAAGTGACATAAAAGCAAATTTCGCCATCAACTGTTGCCATTTCAAAAGTGAGGTGGGGTTGACCAAAAAATTCAGATTTAAAATCATCTGAATGAATGCTAGCCAGCGATGAATATAATTGTTCCATTACTCCGGCAAACAAAATTGCCATTTCCCGAGAATCTCTGATTTCCTCTTCTTTCCGACCAGTGACCTTGGCTACTTTTACGAGCATCATTTTTCTATTTAAAACTTGGGTATTTTGGATTTTTACTGCATATTGAGATTTGACTAAATAATAAATCAGCCAAATTAAAAAAAGCCCAAAAACTATGGCAATAATATAAATTATTTGGACTTGGGTGATATTTTGCAGAGTTTGGATAATATTGTCTAAAGTTGGTATTATCATTTTTTTGTTTTTACCTTTACCTTGAGCTTTTTCAAGAGATTTTTGTTTTTATGCGGCTTTTTGAAGTTGATCTAAGGCATCGATTATTCTTTGGGTCGCTCCTCCTTCGTTTTGCCCGAATTGACGCTGAAAACTTTCCTCTGCCTTAGGAATAGAAATTCCTGGCGAGGGGTGGGTTTGTGGAGCAGCCGTTAAGCCAACAACTTTAGTATCTGGTTTTTGATCTCGGTGATCTATTTCTGCTGCTGGTATTTGTTCTTCCCCAGCTTCCACTTGTTCAGGTATTTGGGCTAATAATTGTTCAACTGATTCTTGCGGTTTTCCAGCTTCAGTTTGTGCTTTTCGATCTTCAGGTGTTTCTTGGGTTGGTTGAGAAGGAGTTTCTGGTTGTCTAGTATATATTTCTCCATTTTGCATTTTTGTTTTTCCTTTTAATATTTTGCATTTTGATTTTTGATTTTTGCATTTTTATTATACTTTGCTTTTTTATTTTTTGCAAGTTTTTTGCCTGATTTTGCTCATTAAAGTCTGTATCAGCCATAAATTATGTAAAGTCAAAAGCCTTAAGCCTAAGATTTCTTTTTCCCGGATTAAATGACTAATATAGGCTTTGGAGAATTTTTGGCTACAGGTTGGACAGCCGCAACCAGGCATTATTGGTTTTTGGTCTGCTCTGTATTGAGATTTTCTAAAATCGATTTTGGTAAACTTCTTCCAGTTTTTTGTCACCCAAACCACTCCATGGCGAGCTAAACGGGTTGGCAAAACACAATCAAACATATCTATGCCCAATTGGGTGGCCTTAATTAAATCTTCTGGCTCGCCTACTCCCATCAAGTAACGTGGTTTGTCTTTTGGTAAAATCTCGTCCATTAATTTTACTATTTGCCATAAATCTTTTTTAGATTCGCCTACTGCCAAACCACCAATTGCATAACCGGCAAAGTTAATCTCGATAATTTTTTGGGCGCAATATTTTCTTAATTTCGGATCGATACCGCCTTGGACAATACCAAACAGAGTTTGATTTTTGCTTGCACCTAATTCTTTTTTAGATTTTTTTGTCCACTTGATGGTTAAATCAACTGCTTTTTTGTGTTCTTTTTTAGAATCTGTGGCTGGCAAGCAAACATCCAAAGGCATAATAATATCTGAGCCTAGATCTTTTTGGATTTGAATAACTTTTTCAGGGGTGAAAAAGTGGCGCGAACCATCCAAATGAGAACGAAATACAACGCCATTTTGGCGAATTTTTACCATTGGCCCTAAACTATAAACCTGAAATCCGCCAGAGTCAGTTAAGATCGGGCCTGGCCACCTCATAAATTTATGCAAACCGCCAAATCTCGAGATTTGCTTTTCGCCTGGCCTTAAATATAAATGATAAGTATTAGCTAAAATAATTTCACAGTTTAAATTTTTGAGTTCTTTGGGGCTGACAGATTTTACTGTGGCTTTTGTTCCTACAGCCATAAAAGCAGGTGTAGGAAACCTACCGTGAGGAGTTTCAATTACACCTGCTCTTTGTGAATTTTTAGTCGATTTCTTTGATATTGTGAACTTAAACATTATTTTAGTTCGACTTGGGCGCCGACAGCTTCTAATTTCTTTTTGATTTCTTCGGCTTCTTCTTTTTTAATATTGGCTTTGACTTCTTTTGGCGCACCATCAACTAAATCTTTGGCATCCTTTAAACCCAAATCTGTCACTTCTCTGACCGCTTTAATGGCATTGATTTTTTGTTCACCAGCCGCTTTTAATACAACGGTAAATTCGGTTTTTTCTTCTTCTGCGGGACCGGCTTCTTCACCTGCTGCGGGAACTGTGGCCGCAACCGGAGCTGCAGCGGAAACGCCAAATCTTTCTTCCAATTCTTTGACTAATTCTGCCAATTCCAAAACTGACAATTCCTCTATTTGCTTGATTAACTCTTTGTACTTGCCAGTCGGTTTAGGTTTTTTTTCTTCTTTTTTTTCCGGTTTTTCAGTAGGCCTTTCTTCGGGTTTTGGTTCTGTTTCCTCTTTTGGTTTTTTCCCGACGCTTTCAGGTCGGGATTCCGACTCCTTTTTAGAGGACGTCGGAACTTCTTTGGGCTTTTCTTCTGCTTTTTTTTCTTCTGCCATATTACTCCTTGTTAAAAATTATTATTATTTTATATTGTTGATTGTTACTTGCTTACTGTTTGTTTTTGATATTGATTTAATATTGATACCAACCCACTCAAGTTTGCTTTCATAACATATACCAAGCCAGAAATCGGCGCTTGAATCTGACCAACCAATTGAGCTTCTAATACAGATCTTTCAGGAATTTTGGCTAATTTTTCAACAACATCTTTTTCAATAAATTCATCTTCATAAATTGCTCCCAAAATTTCTGGTTTTTTCTCGATTCTAGCGAATTTCCAAACTATTTTAGCCGGTTCGACTTCGTTTGAAAAACCAAAAACCATGGCTATTGGACCTTTGAAAAATTCAGAGTCAATTTTTAGATTGGCTTTTTCGCAGGCTCTTTTTGCCAAGGTATTTTTAATCACTTTCAATTCAGCATTGCTTTCTTCTAATTTTTCTCTTAAATCAGAAAATTGTTCTGTATTCAAACCCGAATAATTAACTAAAATAGCGATTTTAATCTTGGATAATTTCTCAGTTAAACTCTCAACTAATTTTACTTTCTCTGTTTTATTAATCGTCATTTTCCCCTTGTTTAAAAAAATCTCTGCATCATAGACAGAGATCAAATCAGCTAAAATTAATTAGTTGATTCAGCCTCGGTGGGATTTTTTGTTTTAAGCCCTCTGCCCCCACTGTCTATGGCAACTTCATTATATAATATAAGGGAAATGCTTGTCAACCCCTTAAAGCTTTTTTAATGATTTTGGTGATTTCTGACTTATTCTTTTGCGATTATTTTAATAGATGGACTTTGGGTAGTACACAAAACAATACTTTTAATAAAATCTTTTTGACCTGATGATTTAACTTTGATTGTTTGATTTAATAAATCTTCAAACTTTTGAATTAATTTTTGGGTCTTATCCGTAATCTTGCCTATTTTGAGGTGGATAACGCCATTAGCATCGGGCTTGGTTTTTGGAAAATCCTTTGGAAAATCCAGAGTTTCCTTGGGTTTTATGTTTAAAGCGATGTGAGCTTCGAGCGCAGAATCAAAAGGAGTATCAGTTATTTCTTTAAGGAGCTCGATCGCCTTTTTGACAGATGAGGTTGACCTAATTTTTAATTTCTTTCTTATGGCCTGATATTTCTTACTTCTAACTTTAACCTTTTTAGGTTTTTTAATTTTTTCGATTTTCTTTTTTTTAACTTTTTTTTCTTTTTTCTCTTGCTTTTCTTTTTTAGTAACTTCGGGTTCGCCTGAAATTACTTTTGATTTTTGTTGACCCATAATACTCCTCTAGAGTTTTTATATATGATACGTATGTGCTTCAATTTTATTTGCTTTCAACGATTCTAAAATAATGGTAGTTGTTTTTTTAATAGTTTTTTTGATAATTTTCGATTCAGCTTTTGTAAAACGAGATAAAACAAAGTCTTTTTGGGAAATTTTAGTTTCCATTTTTAAGGCAGTTTCTGGACGAGTTTTTAGGGAGGCGATTCCAATTCTAATTCTGACAAATTCCTCTGAGCCGATATTGTCAATCACCGATTGCAATCCATTGTGGCCGCCTGCTGAGCCTTTATGCCTAATTCTGATTTCGCCTAAAGGCAGATTAACGTCGTCCGCAATTACCCATAAATCTTGGGTGTCTATATTATAATAGGAAATAAGTTTTTTAGCAACTATTCCTGAAAGATTCATGAATTTTTGAGGTTGGGTTAAGATGAGTTTTTGACCACCAATTTTTGCTTGTTCTATAATGGCGGAAAGTTTCTTATTTAGCTTTAAATTTAGACCTAATTTTTCAGTCAACAAATTCACCACCTCAAAACCAATATTGTGGCGGGTGTTTTGATATTTTTCTCCTGGATTTCCTAAACCTAAAATTAATTTCATTTTAAACCTATTAAGTCTGTTTAAAGTCCTGGCAAGCCTAAGTCGCCGGAAATCGCTTTCATCTTTGAAGTGGCGATTCTTTGGGCTTCTTTGTTAGCTTCGTTAAAGGCTGATTTTAAAGCTTTTTCGATTTTTGCGGCGTTTTCAGGTTTTAATGACTCGGGATCTATTGAAATATCCTGCAGTTTTTGATCAGCAGATACCACAACTTTGACTTGTCCACCCATGCTTTCTGCCTCAATTTCAGTATTTCGTAAATCTTTTTGGATTGCTTTGGCTTTTTTCTGCAAGCCATAAAGTTTTTTTGCTTGTCGCATTTTATCAAACATTGCCATTTTTTCCTCCGTTATTTATTAAACTTTTTTTAATAAAGGGTTCTAAGTCGCCCCCTAAAATTGATTCGACGTTTTTGCTTTTGACGCCAGTCCGGTGATCTTTGACCATTTTATATGGATTTAAAACATAAGATCGAACCTGGGCGCCCCAACCTGGACCTTTATGTTCAACCTTTATTTGAGATAATTTTTTCGCTTTTTGTTCTATCATTTGTTGGGCTAATTTTGATTTTAGGATTTTTAAAGCCTCGGCTTTATTTTGATGCTGCGATCTTTCATTTTGACAAGAAATAACAATATTAGTGGGGATGTGGGTAATTCTAACTGCAGAATCGGTGGTGTTTACACTTTGGCCGCCGTGTCCTGAGGCGCGGAAAACATCAATCCGCAAATCCTTTGGCGGGATTTCTAATTCTTTTTCTTCGGATTCTGAAATTTCGGGAATCACCTCCACTAATGCAAAAGATGTATGGCGGGCTTTATCGGCATCAAAGGGACTAATCCTAACTAATCGATGAATCCCGGCTTCTTTTTTTAACCAACCAAAAGCAAAGGGGCCTGAGATTTCAACAGCGGCTGATTTTATTCCTGCTTCTTGGGCTGAGCTAATTGAAACAATTTTGGCTTTAAAATTCTTTCTTTCGGTAAAGCGCAAATACATTCTTAAGAGCATTTCTGCCCAGTCAGCCGCTTCTGTGCCGCCAGTGCCAGCGGAAATAGTTAAAACCGCGTCTGAGGCATCATATTCGCCTTTAAAAAATTCTGGTTTTTCTTTTTCTAATTCTAACTGTTTTTTGAGTCGGCGATATTTTTCAGTTAATTTTTGAGCTTTGGTTTTGTCTTGCCAAAAATCAGGTTCAGCCATTTGTTTTTGAATTTTTTCGATTTGTTTTTCAATGCTCATAAACTTCCTAATTTAGCAGCTCGCTATTCTCATTCTAACACAAAAGAGCCTCGCTGAAAAGCTTTCCAGATGAGGCTCTCTTGCTATTTATTCGAACATTAAAGCATTCTTGATTTGGCGTATTCGGCCAAGAGTTCTTTTTTAGCTTTAATATAGCGCCAAGCACCAACAATTGCTGAGGTGATTACCAAGGCGACTGTCGCCATTCCACCGGTAGCGGGCAATTTTGTCCCTTTTACTTCGCCGGCACCAATATATTGAGTTTGTTGCTGTTCTTGATCGATATCGATATTAATGACTGGGGGTTGTGGCTCTTCTTCGTGAGGAATATTAACTGTAGTTGAAGCTGAATCTTGAGCATGGCAGCCTTCTTCAGAATAAATATGGGCGATATCAGTTAAGACGGTTTTGTCAGCCACATTTTCTGAAACTTCAACTTTAAAAGTAATATAACCTTCTTTTCCAGGGATCAGGTCGGGTACAGAAACTCCTTTTCCAGCAATTCCATCAGCTAATGACTGTTCATTCCCGTCAATATGCAAAACAGTGGAACCAGGAATATATGAAACCTGAGAAGGTAAAACGTCTTTTACTAACAATTCAGAAGCTGAACCGTCGCCAACATTTTTAAACCAAACATAATATTGGAGAGTGTCGCCAGGAACGGCAATATTGGCATTAAACCACTCAGTTTCGCCCTTAGTTTCATTTTTAACTAATTTTTCTAAATTCAAATATGGTTGAGGGGGTGGAGTGACGGTTAAATGAGTAATCGCGGTATCTTTTTTCTGAGAAACATTTGAGGCAGAAACTTTTCCAGTATTAATCAAATCAAATTGGCCAACCGCGGGACAATTATCAATTCTAACCTTAAAGGTGATGTGGCCCTCTGCACCTGATACTAAATCACCAATTGCCACACCTGTAGAAATGATTGTATCTGGTAAAGTTTTTTGTTCGCCACCGGCAATATATAATTTGGTTGAACCTTTAATATAATGAACAGGGACGCCAGAAACCTGAGGCAATGAATCTTTCATAATCACATTTTTGACTGTTGCGGTTCCATTTGAGGCAAATTCTAATTTGTATTGTAAGATATTACCCACTCCAGCATTATTTTGTTCAACAAAATTTTCTTCATTTTTGGTTAAATTTCTGACTGTTTTAGAAATTACCAAATCAGCTTGTCCGGAAATATTTATTAAAGTAACGGCAGTGTCTTGTTTTTCCTGGGCAACGTTGGCAGCGGTGATTCTGGCAATATTAGTTAAAGTATAATTTCCAACCGCCAAATTAGGATTGATTTTAACCTGAAAAACAATATAACCCGAGCTTGCTCCGCCTACATCAAGATCACCTAACTCAATACCCTTGGTAGTAATTGTATCGGGCAAGCCTTGCCCGCCGGTCCCAGTAGCGTTAGTATATAATTTTGTCGTTCCGTTCATATATGTTACATGACCAGGTAAAACATCAGAAACAATAACATTTGTCGCAGTAGCAGTTCCTGGATTGGCAAAATATAATCTATAAGCTAAGACATCGCCGGGGTTGGCAGTATTTTGATCCACCCAATTTTGAGAACCAGCATCTGCGGTTGAATTGGCAACTGTTTTTTCAATAGCAATATCAGCCACGCCTGGAGCTTTTACTTTAACCTGAAAAACAACATAACCGGCATATTCCCAACAACCTGTCACATCGCCAATATTTAGGCCTTGGGCGGAAGTGATGCCATCAGGCAAAGGCTGTGGGGTTTGATTGCCGTTTGTGTAATGCTGGGTAGTGCCTGGAATATATTCTAAAAACGCATCTTGTGAAACGTTAACAGTGAAAGTGTCGGTCACTTGGGCGGCGTTGTCTGCCGATAAATATCCATTTGAGATTAAGATTTTTGATGGGCTTTGTGGTAACTCAACGCGAATGGTGGTGTTTCTAGCCACTGTTTGCTCGATGCCATTGTGATAATAAGCAATCATAGCCACTGAATCGTTTGGCGCGGCTGCGACTGGATCGTGCCATTTTTGTTCGCCAGCGGTGGCATTTATTCCTCTTAGCAACTGATAGTCACCGGGCAAAAAATTAAACTTTGGACTAGAGGCTAAAATTTCAACTGGCAAAGTGAGCTGGGATAGAATTAAAGCTAAAAATATTAAAAAAGCGACTCTGATTGAGCGATTTTTAAAAGTTAAAGTTTTCTTTAGCTTGTTGGTTAATTTTGTCATTTGTAATACTCCTTTACCCCGAGCTTTGTCGAGGGGTTTTACGCCTCTCCTTTGGTTTTTTTATTAAGTTGTTATATTGTATCAAATAATTTTTTGTTTGTCAAGTTCCAATTAGTTAACAGTTAACAATTAACAGTAAACAACAAATTTTAAAAAACATTGTTACCTGTTTACTGTTTGCTGTTTGTTGATTTTTATTTTTTTGTAATCTCAGATTAATATTTTCTATTAAACTCAGATTGCGAAAAAAATGGGGAGAGGCGGCAGAGCCGGGTGTGGATGGTGTGATGGCTCTGTCGCCCCCTTGGTTTTATTCAGTTGTGAGATGTTCCAATTAAGGAACAAAAGGAACTGGCGGTGACGATGGTGATCCTGGCAAAGGAAATTCAATCTGCGGTGGAGGACCCGGAGGTTGGGCAGGTGGTCCGGTTACTCCGGGGGTTGGCTGTTCGCCAGGTCCGGGTAGCGGACATTCCTCTTCAGGCGGTTTTATGGATCGAATAATCCTTCGAGGATATCTTCCCCAACCAATTCCCCAAGATCCAGCAATGTACGACACTGATCCCTGAGAATACTGAATTGGCCAGTCATTACTTACCATTGAAAGCCTGAGAGGAGGTAAATAATGGATTGTGGTTGTCTTTCCTTGCGGACCTGACGGTCCTGGAGTACCTAGTTTGCCTTGTTCGCCTTTTTTTCCTTGTGGTCCTGGTGGTCCGACTTTCGGTTCAAGCACAGCAAGGAGTGCTCGGACAAGTTCTACGTCGCGTTGACCAGAAATTGTAAACAACTGATAGGCCAATGCAATTTGTCGTCCAGACCAGACCGATTCTTGATCAGCGTGTATTATCCCGAATTGCACCAACTCGGTTGCCATTGCCAGGGTTTCCTGATGATGTTCGTAACGGTTTCTTAGCCAGGAAACTTTGTCAGGGCTTAATTCACACCGGATGGCCTCATTAGCTGTCTGGACAATTTCCGGCGCTTGATTGCCCCAACATAGTGGAGCTACCAGCACCAACAGAACTATCAAAGGCATTGCTTCTTTCAACTTACTCACTCTGTTCACTTCCTTTCTTGATGGTGTAGATTGGGCTTACTTCTTCGGTGTCAGCGTCTCTAACAACAAGATACTGGTCCGAATTAATGACCTTTACGGTGAGCTCCTTGTCGGGCCCCAGTTCTAACTCTATCCAGTCAAGACTAGGTATTAAACAATACTCTACTTTGCTTGTTAGGCAATAGTCGATTTTCATAACGTTTGAAGGAACAACCCTAAAGAATCTTTGCCCGTCCTTTTTCCCTGAATCCACTAAGTGGATTTTTTCTGGTTCTTCAGGATTGGGGGCAGTAAGTTCTAAGCTTACTGGTGTTGGTTGTGGCTCGACGGGTTCGACATACTCAGCGGTCGTTGTTTCCTCAACAACTTCTGGGTTTGCCGTAGCTTTAGGTTCTGGGGGTGTTTTTGATAGTATTCCTGCAGGAGCTACTGTTTCTATTTGGTTTTGATAACCAATCTCAGTGCTCCGTTGGTTTAACCGAGCCTGTAGGATTTGCCGAACAATATTCTGCTGTTCTACATCTATAATAGTCAAACCTCTGTTCAGGGCGAGTAGCAGAGTTTCTTTGGCGTTTAATCCCAGTTCAGGTATCGGACCAAAATAATCTTCGGGTAGAAGCAGCTCGGCGCAGTTAAACTGAAGACAGCCGAACTCTTTGATGGAGATAGGCTTTGATCCGATATCCACTATAAAAGTGATATACGGTTTATCAGAACCTTCATTGAGGATTTCTGGTCGTATTGCCTTTAATCCAGGTCCTCCTAGTTGGGCAAGGGGAATATCAACGTAAAGTATCCCACCTTCCCTGTATCGGATTTTTACCTTGATAGGCTTCTCCTGACTCTCAATATAGACTTGTGTCCCTCTTTGTTTCCAGTTTTGTGCATCAGTTGTAAACTGCACTCTAACTACCGCGTCTTTGTCATAGATGACTCCGGAAATCTGGTTTGAAAAAAGATAAGTCTCAGCTCGTGGAGCACCGGGATAACGGACACTTCCCCAGCATTTAAATCCACCTTGTTGAATAACTGTACCCGAACTCCCGGAGAGAGAAAACCAATCTAGACTCGCCGAGGCATTCATCAGACAAAGAAAACAACACAGACACAGAAGTATCGGAACAACAGTTTTTCGCATTTCCTTTCACCTCTTTTTTTGAATGTACTACGATTTTCTCTGCCATTTGCAGACAGAGTTCGACCGGGAGCAGGTTTGAATACACCTAAGCACTTTTAGGTTATATCCCCTAAATCCCAGTCAAACACTGGCGACAAAGAAGTGGCAGCAATAAACAACAAGCAATAAAAAATAGACTCCTCCCCCTTTGGAATCTATTGACGTATTTTTAACTGTTTCCATTATACTACATAAGGTTTTAGTTTGTCAAGCCCTGAGCTGTTTTCAGTACACAATTTTAATCTTTGAGCCTTTTTCATCCTTGGTGACATCAATTCTAGTTTCAAAAGAATCTTTTAGTTCTTGAATATGGGTGATGACCAAAATTTTTTCAAAGTCTTTAGAGATATTATTTATCGCCTCTACTAGTTGCCGACGGCCGATTTCATCTTGGGTGCCAAAGCCTTCATCAATGGCTAAAAACTGCAATTTCGCCCCGGCTCTTTGGGCTAAAAATCTGCTCAAAGCAATCCTTAAAGCAAAGTTAATCCTGAAAGCTTCTCCTCCTGAAAACATTTCATATTTTCGAGCACCCAACTGGTCTTTAATTTGAATATCTAAAGTTTCAATTAAATCTTCGGAAGTCTTTTTCTTTTTTTGGGTCACTAAGGCAATTTGCATTGTGCTTTGGGTTAATTCGTCTAAAATAATATTGGCTTGATTTTCAATTTCAGGAATAGCAGTTTCTAAAATTCTCGCTTGAATCCCCTTTTTGGAAAAAATATCAGCCAGCTCCAAAAATATATCAGTTTCTTTTTCTGCTTTTTTAGCTAATTTTGATTTCTCGGTTAGCCTATTTTCGGATTCTGCGATTTGGGTAAGCTTTTGTCTTAAAACACCTATTTTTTCTCTTAATTCTGCGGTCTGATTTTGGAGATTTTCTAAATCCGCTTTTTCAGTTTCTAATTTTTCCTCAAAGGGTATAAAAACTTTTATTTCTTTTTCAACCTTTTTTAGCCTTGAAGATTTTTCTAAATACTCTTTCTTTTTTATCTGAATTTGTTTGGCTAATTTTTCTTTAGCTTTCAGTTTTTCTTTTAAAACTGCTTTTTGACGATCTAATTTATTTTTTTCCAACTCTGATATTTTTAATTCTTCAATCCCCTCTTTAATTCGTTGGTGTTTTGTTTTGTCATAGCCAATTTTTTTAATCTTTTGATTAAGTTTGGTCAGTTTATTTAAAACACTGTCTTTTAATTCTTTTTTAAGATTTGAGATAATTTTGTCAGCTTCATTTTTTGACATTTTTCTTAAACAAGTTGGACATTTTGAAATTTTTGAGATTTTGCTAATCTGAACTTCAATTTTATTTTTATCAGCTTTGAGGGCGGCTTCATCTTTTACTAATTCTAAAACTTGGATTTGTTTTTTAGCAAATTGCTCTTCTGCCTTTTGTAAATCCTGGAGTTTTTTAAAATCAGTCAAGATTTTGTTTTCTTGTTTTAAGGTTTGATTGGTATCTTTTATTTCTGCTAAATTTTCCAAAGCTTCTATTTTTAATTCCTTTCCTTCTCGGATAATATCAGTTAAATTTTCTGACAGAGTCTGGTTTTCTTGATCTAAGATTTGCTTTTTGACAATTTTAGATTGGAGTTTTTGGACAATACTTTCTGCTTTTTTTGTTTTTTCTTTAAGGGTTGCGATTTGTTTTTTTAATTTTAGAAAATCATTTTTGGCTTGGGGTTTTTCCGAGATTTGTTCTTTTAAATCTTGGATTTGGATTTTCAGAGATTCGGTTTCGGTTTTGGCAATTTTAGCTTTTTCTCTGGCTGTGCCAGATAATTCGTCGTAAAGTTTTAAATCCAAAATTTCCGCTAAAATTTCCTTTCTTTCGGCTGCGGTTTTGGTGGTGAATTCGTCGGCTTTTCCTTGTCGCAGATAAGCAGAATTTACAAAAATTCGATATGGGGTCTTTAGCAATTTTCCAATTTTTTCTTGGGTATCTGAAATTTTATCCTCAGAGATTGAGTAAAAACCAGAAGTTTTTTTATTAAAACTATACAAATAAAGCTCTGAATGGCCGCGCTTTTTACGAGATCTTTTTCTGAGTACTTTATAATTATTGCCTTGAGCTTGAAAATTGAGTTCTACCCACATTTCATCAGCTCTAAGGTTTATCAGATCGTCATCAGAACCGGCCCGGGATTTGCCCCACAAAACCCAAGAGATAGCTTCCAATAAAGAGCTTTTGCCGACTCCATTTTCGCCTGCCAGACAAGCAATATTAAAGGTGTTAAAATCCAAAGGTTCTGGTTTTTGGTAACTCATAAAATTGTGTAAAGTAAGTTTTTGGGGAATCATGAAAAACCCTATTCTCTTTCTTGCATTAATTCTTCCGCATATTCTTTTAAAATTCTTCTTTTGGTTTTAGGGAATTTTCTGAATTTTAAATATTCGTCTAAGGTATCTAATGGTGAGGCTGATTGTTCAAAATATTTTATTTCTCTGACTTTTTTGGTTTCTGGTGTTTCAAAAGAAACAGAAGCTATATGATGAGCTTTGTTTAAATATCTTCTAATATCTAAATCGGTTATCTGTTCGGTTTGTTCTTCGGGCACTTTAACTTGAACGCGAACAACGGCATCTTTGATATCTTTTTTTTCGATCTCTTTTTTGATTTTAGAAATAGGATCTTTAGCTGTTGATAAATTAATCTTAATGGTAACAAATTTACGCGTTTTTAAAGGAATAAATTCAAATTCGGTTTTGTTGTTTATCTCGATTTGGACAAAACCTTTTTCATCTTTTTCTTCACCAAAATCGATTCTATTTATAGAACCTGAATAAACAATTGGCGGTTTTTTTCTTAGAACCTGGAATTTATGAATATGACCCAGGGCGGCATATTTAATTTTGGGATGGACGAAAACTTTTTCAGGCAGCATTAAATCTTGTCCCAACATTACTGATCTTTCTGAACCGTAAACTGCCCTTTCGCAAGTGACATGGGCGGCGGCAATGGCGGGAAATTTTGGATTTAATTTTTTGATTTTTTCGCTAACAATTTTTGCCAATTTTTGAGAAAGTAATCTTTGAATCTCTTCTTGTGATTTGCCTGAGAATTGATTTTTCTCTAATAATTTTCCTTTAGTAATCCATGGTAAAGTCAGAATTTGAATCGGACCGGATTTAGTTTTAATTTTCAAAATTTCGGGTGTTCTGGAAACGGTGACATTTTGGACCAACAGAGCGGAAAAAATATCCAAAGTATTGGCTTTTTCTAAAGCCAGAGGCAAATCATGATTACCAACCACTAAAACTGTTGGACTGATAGCGGCGATTTTTTTAATCCGGGCGGCAAACTCTCGCTGATGAGTTGGACTAGGATTGCGATCTTTGTAAGCATCACCGGCAAAAAGTATTAAATCTGGTTTTGTTTTTTTAGCATGCTTAACAATTTCATCTAAAGAATTTAGAAAATCTAAAAATCTGGTATTCAAACCAGTTTTAGGATCAATCTTGCCATAATTTTCCATGCCAATGTGAACATCACCAAAATGGAGGATTTTCATAACCCCCTCCCATTTAATTTATTAAGAAAATTTAAGCCAACAAATTTACCGCTCTTTTTATTAGCTCTAATAAAATTATAACAATTAGCGGTGAAAAATCCATAAAGCCGGCTGAACCGATTTTACGAAATGGCGCTAATGCAGGCTCAGTGAGTTCAAAGATAAAACGAAAAAAGAAATTGTTTTCAAAATCCACCCGAACCCAAGATAAAATTACTCTAAAAAATATTAGTCCAATAAAGACATTAATCGCTAGATTGAAAAAACCAAGCAAATTTAACATTTATAAAACAGGGGTTAATTTTTTTTCTAATTCTTTCAAGGAGACTAAGCCCGTGGTTTGACCGACTACTTTTCCATCAGAGAAAACCAAAAGAATTGGTAGACTCATTACTTTATATCTTGCGGCAATTTTGGGATTTTTTTCAACATTAATTTTAATAAATTCAATTTTATTAGTCTGTTTTTTTAGAAAATCAGCTATCATAGGTTCCATTGATTTGCAGGCGGCACACCAATTAGCGCCAAAACCAACCAAAACTGGTTTCTTGGATTTGATTACTTTTTGGTCAAAATCGGCTTCTGATAACTTTTTAGATTCACCTTCTGCCATAACAGCCTCCTTGCTATTAAGTAATTTATCAATTCATACAAGCCAAACATCACCCCGACATAAAAAAGATCGCCTAAAATCGTGTTTTTGAAAAATGGAATAGCCATCCAATAACATTGTATCAAACCGGAAAAAGTTTTGCTATACCATGGTGTGGCGACCCAGACAGCAAAATTAGTGACAATAAAAAATAACAGGGAACCTGTTAGGGCGCTGCCAACGGTATTGGTTGGATTTTTATGCTTTTTTAACCATATTCCCAAAAGTCCAATTAAAGCAAAACTTAAATAGATTGAAACCACAACCCAAAATTCAGCAAAGCCCAGGAAAATATCAGAAAACAACATGGCAGCCAAAGGAACAGCCAAAGCATATTTTTTATTTAAATAACAGCCTCCAAAAAGAGCTAAAGCGGCAATTGGGGCAAAATTAGGCGGATGAGGAAGTAATCTCAACAAAATGCCAGCGATAATAAAAAACCAAGCCAATTTTCTCCTTTTCTAGGATATTTTTTCTAGAACGTTAATACTTCGTATCTCCATTCGATTTCTTGGTCGTTTTTGGTTTCAAATTTGTCAGAAGCTGTCGGTCCCATTTCGTCATCAACATAATAAACCCAAAATTCATTTTCTGAATTTTCCAAACCGCCAATTGCAGTGACAAAAACACCTAATTCAGATTCAGTGGATTCTACATCGTATTTGTCTGTTAACAATTCAAAAACTGTTTTGCCATCTTGACCTTGGTATTGAATTAATTTTTCTTGCTGAGTTCCCAGTATTTCTCCAGAGTCTTGTTTTGGTTTTTGAAGGTCTTTGAGGGTAAAAAATCCGGCAACAATAACTGTGATTGCCAGCCCCACGAGCCATCTTTTTTGATTAATTTTAACCATTGTTAATCCTTTCTATTACGATTAAAAAATCCTTAGTCGAGAAAACTAAGGATATTTTGGTTCTTCGACCTTATCGATTAATGAACAGGTTTTCTGGCTTGTCCTGAGCGAGTCGAAGGACTTTTTAAATCTTTCGCTTTACTCAAGATTTACAGTAGCGGGACTGCCCAGGTTTTACACCTGATTACCCATATTCATTATTCTAATTTTTAAAGACATTCCTACTATACAAAATCATTGTTTAAAAAGCAATGTGGATAAGTTTGAAAAAATTTTAAAATAAAAAAAGCACGCTTAGCAGGATAACGGGGTTGGCATAGAATGCCAAGCGTGCAATAGATAGAATTTTCTTTTCTTTACTTAGTCTATCTTTTTGGGTTGTGATTTATGTACAAAAGCATATAGCCCGTACAGTATTAATAATATTATCACAAAAATAAAGTACACCGGGCCTAATATTTTCCATCGTGAATGTTCCTTATCCTCTTTAAAACCCCGATCAAAGTAGCCCATTGTAATAGAAAATCCAGAAGCTCCAGAAACCATCCACCATATAATTATTAGAGTTATGCCAAGCAGACTGAATAAGCTTGGAAGTGGCACAGGGTATTTGACAAAAAATGAAAAAACTATTGCCCATTTTACATATAAATAGACTCCAAAGCTTAGAATTAAAGTCAACAAAATAGGAACGCCACAGAATACTAAATCGTTCCAGCCAAATCCGGATCGTCTGAATTGCTTCATTTTAGTTTCTCTCCTTTGAGTTGTGAGGTACTACTGACTAGGATATATTACCAAAAATTAAAGAAAAAATCAATACCGGTTATTTTACATAGGGCGCTAAGTACGCAACAATTGCTTCGCCAACAATTTGACCAGAATACGAATTAGGATGATCATCTCCGGGATCGGCAATAAAATCTGCAGCCAAATAGCCAGCAGAATCAGACAACAACGAATGCAAACCAAAAGGGGCTAAATTAGAACCCGAATAATCATTTTTATAATCTGTTAGCAGCCAGTTTTCAAAATCTAAAGATCTGAGGGCTGCAGCCGCGGTAGTATTTTCTTGCAATAAAGGCGGCGTAGACATTGGAACAAATAGTTTATCTTGATGATTTTCGTAGACCGAATAAAGTTGATTATACCATTCCCTATAATCCTCCAGTTCAGCATCTGAATCAATATCTGAGGCCGGAAAACAGGATTTGAAAATAATAATGTCGTAGGAATCAAGTAGTTTCCAGGTAGCGGCATTGGTAAATTCTGAGTAAAAATTCTGGGGGTCGGTGTCGCCATCCCACCAAGGAGCTGAGGCATTATAGCCGGCATTTTCAAGCGCCGCTTGCATTCCGCCTTCCCAATAAATTTCGCCAGTCGAATGATGAATAAAGAAAACAGATTTTTCAAATTTTGTCTTAGCTTGTGGCTGGGTGTCGCTAAAATCAGGAACTTCTTGATCACTTCTAAAATACCAAAAACCAACCAAAGCTAATCCTACCAAAACCACAAAAGCTATTACAATCCAAAGTATAGTTTTCTTTTGCATTAGATCCCTATTTTAACCCATATTTATAAATTATTGTTGTTGAGGGGCCTGTGGTTGTTGCGGCTGTTGTGGTGGTTGAGTCTTTTTCCGTCTGGCCAAAATAATAATTACCACGATAACGACAATAATCAAGACAATAACGCCGCCAGCAATTAGAACATATTTAATTAAATTCTGGATAATAATATCTCTCCATGTAAGCGCTTCCTCTTCTGCAGCTTCGGCAACCGCCATTTCCAAAGAAGCGGCATCTTCTGGACCTGAAACCGCCACCACAAAAGGCATATTTTTTTCTGAGACATCGTCGCCCTTTACCTGAATTTGAAAATCACCCTCTTTAGCTTGGACTGATTGGGTGAAAGGCGGACTAGAAACTTCTTTATCAACCACTTGACTGCCGTCAGGATCAGTTATTTTTAATGATAAAGCGCTACCGCCAAAATTTAAAGTAACTTTAAAATCGGATTCACCCGATGCTGCAAAAGCATAATTTTTAGTCTCATCTTGATTCATACCATCTACTATTTCCTGCAATAAAACATCATCGCCTTTAACAACTAAATCTTGAGTGGCACGGGCTAAACGACCGCCTTTAGTCCTTACTCCAAACCAATTTAAAACATCTTCAGTATCTTCGGTTTTTTGAGCTTCATTATGAAAAGTGGTATACAAGACTTCACCGTCTCCCTCGGTAAAAGTGACAATATAGGGTTTGTCTTGAAGGGTTGTGGCCGCTTCGCCGCTAAATTCTTTTGAAAGTTCTTCAACAGCTTGGGGATTAGAAAAATCAAGATTTTGGAGATTTTGGAGTTTTTCCATTGAAGCAGAATAATCCATAATTGAGGCTGGACCAGTCACATGAACACGAGTTGAAGATGGTACAGAATCAATAACCACCCAGGCACCAAGGTCATAATTAATTTCAATTGTTCTTTTACCTAAAACAGCCGCTAGTCCGGAATCTGTAACTTTAGCCTGAACTTTACCAGCCGTGCCAATTCGGGCAGCTGATGTTCCATCTAAAGATGTTTCGGTAGCTGAATCTCCTTTATAAAAATTAATTTTATTAGGAAATGCAGCATTAACTATCGAAGCGGCAAAATCAGAAGCATAAATAATACCGCCGCCTCTGACATAATCGCGAATCGCTGGAGCGGCTTCTTGGGCAACACCATCAATAGAACCAGAACAATTAATGTAAACCGCGTCATATTTTTGCAGTTCTGATAAAGTTGCTAGGCTTGATTCTTCAATTTCCTCAGCAGTAAAGCCTAATTCTTGCAAAACCTCGCCAATGTCATCATAACCTGGCGAGGTAACGGCTAATTTTCCGCTGATCGCGCCATCAGTCGCTCCCTGGGCGGTGGCGGCAAAAGGAATTAGCAATAGTACAAAACTAATTAGATAGATTAAATAAGATTTCAAACGAGACATTCTCCTCCTCTTTAATTTTTTAATTAATTCTCTCTTTTATTATACCATCTTTGTCAAGGTTTTTTCTCATAAACTTTTTTCCAGCCCCAGAAACCTAACCAAAGGCCAAAAGCAGCTCCGATCACGGGCAATAACCAAATTAACCATAAAGGCAGGGCACAAGCTTTTTCGCCCCAGACCGTAGTCCATTCTATGATCACATTATTCCTCTCGGCCCAATTCAAATATATCATTTCAATCACCCCGTGGGCAATAAAACTTAAAGCAATCCCTAAAATCGCCGCCAATACAATATAGACTAATTTTTTCATCTAACCCTCCTTTATTCACCGGGTTGGCACGTGCCGTCCCCTATATCTATAATTATTTCATTATTATATTCTGCTTCCAATAGAAAATCTGTGCCGTTAGAGCTGCAATATTTGTAGGAAAAATCTTGGTTCGGTTCTTGAGGCTCTGATCCCATAATATTTGCGTTTTCTAATTTTAAAGCCATGGTAGAAAAAGAACTTGTTTTAGGATAAGTATTTTGGGTCGTAAAGTAGGTCATTAAAGAAGTTTCAACTGATTTTAAGTCTGCTTGAGCTTTTGCTTCGTGGGCTTTACTAATTGAGCTTTGGTTGGTACCATTTTCTTGACTGGCAGATTTTAGATTATTCCTAAAAATAAAAAAACCGATCACGATTACAATTAACAAACCAACTAAACTAAAACCCAATAAAGCTCTGCTCATTATCCCTCTTTAATTTTCCTGCAAACTATTCCTTTTTTTCTTCGTCTTTAGGGCCACAGCACCAATGTTTAAAATGCCCGCCTTTTTTAAAAAGAAAAAAGAAACCTAAAGTAATGGTGGCAAGCGGCCAAATAATTTCGGTCACAGCAGTGCTGATAATACCCAAATTATAAAACAGCCACAAAATCCCGGTTACAATTAGAAAAATACCAATTATCATTTTTCTCCTTTACCCCGAGCTGAGTCGAGGGGTTTTTTAATTAAATTTTCTGGGTTATTTTTATTAAAAAAACTATACAACCTAGATTTCATTTTAAGAAATCTTACCAAAAATGTTATCGACAGGATTAAAGAAATAATAGCAATAATTAAATATTTACCTGAGGTTAAATAACAACCTAAAAATGTTGAACCAATTGCAAGAAAAATTTCAAAAGTAATACGATGTTCTTCCGCAATATTTAGTTCTTCAATTGACACATAATTCAAATTAGGCGGTTTAAATTTTCCTCTAAGTCTACCCAAATCGAAAGTAGATGGTTGCTTTTCACTCATTATTTATCCTTACCCTTAAGAGAAGAAATAACTTTTTCCTTTTCTTCATCATTTAAATTTGGCATTGATTTTTTAAGAATTTCATCAGCCTCTTCACTAGTGAGTACTCCTTTTTTCATTAATTGATTTAACACTTCAAAGATGAGTTGAATTGGATCAAAGGGACCCATTGTAATAGGCATATAATCCTCTCTTATCAAAAATTTATTTAATATCTAAATTTTTCTCTTTAAATTATTTTTCAAAATTGAATATATCTTGTTGATTATTGTTTTCTTCTGCTTCAGCTTCTTTGTGATGAGGGTGATACCAGCCAACGGGAAGATCTGGTTTTTTGCCATCAAATAAATCTTGAATAGTCAAAATTTGAATCTTTGGAAATTCTTTATGACTAAAATCTACTTTGAAATCGCCAACTGAAATAGCTTCTTCCTTCATTGATTTGGTTGGCTCTTCTAATGTAATAAAAACGCCTGCTTCTGCATGTTCTCTTTCAACGTCTCCTTTTAAAGTAGCGATATCGTTTCTTTTAACATTCCCGCCTTTTATCTGCACTATTGCTTTACCGATTTCTTTCTTGTTGTCTTTAAGGCCTTTGTAAAAAGTAACAATTCCATCAATTCCTTTATCAGCGCCTTTCATTTTATCTTTTGTTTTATTTTGAGCTAGCATAGCATTGATAGAGCTTAATGCCCAATATTCAAATTCAAATGGATCTTTTTTAAATAATGCCTTGACTCCAGCTAAATCTTTAGGCAAACCATCTATGAATATTTTAATGTTTTTATCTGGAAATTTATTATGGATTCGAGATTTTATCAAATTAATTGCTAAAGTTGTAATATCAATCCCAATCCATTTGCGATTCAATTTTTCTGCAACGGCTACTGTTGTTCCACAACCACAGAAGGGGTCTAAAACCAAATCACCTTCTTTAGATGATGCTTTAATTATTCGCTCTAATAATGCTTCAGGTTTTTGGGTTGGATAGCCGAGGCGTTCTTTAGAAACTGGGGCAATAATAGGAATTTTCCATACATCACCCATTTTTACACCTTTTGAATCTTCGTCAAGGGTTTGAGACGGCATTCTTTTTCCTGATGATGTGATGCCAGATACAATTTTTTTTGCACCAAATCTCTTTAACGTAGAAGCTGCTCTCGCCTGCAATAGTGTATTAAATTTCATTTTATTTTCGTCTTTACAATAAAATAAGATAATATCATGATTACGCGAAAATAATTTCTGGCCAACTGACCATTTTTTATAATTCCAAATTACTTCATTTCTGAAATTTTTCTTTCCAAAAATTATATCCATAATTATTTTTAAATAATGACTGGCTGTTGAATCACAATGAAGATAAATACTTCCCGTTGGCTTCAAAACTCTTTTTAATTCAATTAAACGAATAGTCATCATTACAAGATATGCTAATACATCATTTTGCTTGCCAGTAACTTTTTCTAACGCCTGTATCAAATCAGAGATATCTTGGTTAATCTTTGTTTTTGATTTTTTAACCCCAATCAATTCTTCAAAAGTTCGCTGTGCTTCTCTTGTCCAATGCCAAGAATCTTCAAAAGCCTCCACTTGAGCGGGACTATCAACTAATCCTTCTTTGTAGAGTAAATTATAATTCCTTTTGGAATTAAATGGCGGGTCTAAGTAAATCAAATCTATACTTTCATCAGGAATTTTTTCTCTTAAAATATCTAAGTTGTCACCGAAATAAAGTGTTCTATTTTGTAATTTATCCATTTCTCTCCAATTTCAAAAATTAGATAATTTCACTTCGATTTTACCTTAAAATAAGCCGAAAAGCAATTTTATGCTGGCGGTAATGTGGTTGTTGTAGTGGTTGCTGAAACTGCGGAGCTTGCTCTAGTTGAATAATTTGGATAGTAAGTCTGTGTCTCAATGTGCTCTTGGTGTTCACAATGCCAATGTTTATCACATTTTTCCAAAAATGTGATATTTGAATAACCAACAATTGCAAAAACCATTCCACACTCAATACATTTTACTAATTTTTTATTCATAATTGACTTCCTGTCAAGTTATCCACTTGACATTTAGTTTTATCGATCTAAGATTTAAAAGTGGGTCCGGACGGCCGGATATTATCCAACCGTCCAAAGTCCGACCTAAAGGAGCTGGTATTTTTACCAGTTCCTTTTAGATTTGTTTTTGTTGTTTATTGCATTCATATTTACCAGATTCTAATAACTCTTCTTCAATTCTATCTCGTTCAGCTTGACTGGAAACCTCTGTGTACCTAAAATAACAAGTAAAATCCTCGAGGTAGACGTTTGATACAGTTATTAGGCTCATTCGAACTGAGGTGTTCAAGGTATCTTTTTCTTAGATCATCACTTTGTCCCAGGTAGACTCTGCGTAATTCACCTTCAGGAAGGTTTTCGGTTTCTGCTAGAATTTTATAAATACCAGCAGATACAGGAACTTCTTCTGAATTTTCTTCTTGATAAAGAATACCATTTGACCAATCCATTTTTGCCTCCTATTTATAAGTTAATTTTTATCAAAAAAGCAATGTCAACCATCTCTAACATTGCCTAAATTTAGGAATATCATAATAATTATTCAAGTTTTTATTTTAAGATATTCCCTCCTTTCGAGCAACGCCAAAGCATTACCCATAAATTTTTTCCATCTATATTATACCATACTCTGTCAAGGGTATCAAATCTTTCTCAGAAGCAAATAAAATCTCCGGGTTCAATAAATTTGCGGCGAGACAAACAGAGTTTTATTTCTTTCTTCTGTTTCAATTTTAACCTATTTGAGCTTAAAAATCAATCCTCCAACAATCTCAGAATAAAAAAAGCACCGGCTGGGAGTAAAAAAAAGGGGGGGGTGCTGGGCCGGTGCAATGCCAGCTGGGATTAATTGTTGTTTTCTGTGCCTTCTGTGTCTTCACCAAGTTTAATGCCCCGCATGATTCGTTCAAATTTTTGAAGCCGCTCGCTATTAACTTGATTTTGGGAAAGCGCCATGAGATCCACACCTCTTTCTGCAAAGTAGTTAAGCAAAAACTGGGGAAAATCATCGGCTGCTTCTCTTAATTGCTGGGCTATTTCTTCCGTCAGCATATTTATCGGAATATGCACGGATAATATAAATGCGGGATTGAACATCACGAAGTCCGCAAATCCTGTCAAATCTCCTCGCTCAACAGCTTGTATAGCTTTATCAATATAGATAGATAGTTGGCGTACTTCTGCCATTTTTTCAATATCACTGAAATGTCTAAAACAATATGCTTTAACTATTTCCCTTCGAAACTCATCAGCAATTTTTACAGGGGCGATTATTGCAAAAGCAATTTCAAATTCTTTCTTTGTCATTCTATTTCACCTCGTGAGATATTTTTCAGGTGCGTTGTTTTTTATTATAGAATAAAAAGATAAAAGAATCAAGTTTAAGGTTTAATTTTTTTATTAGAACTATTTTATTAGTATTACTTTATTGTTTGGTATATTCTTGAATGCATTGTTGGACGATTTTTTTCTGGCCTTCGGTATTAAGGTGAAAACAATCAGCGGTTGAACAATCTTCGGGCCCCATCACCTCATAAATATCGCATAAGACTAAATTATTTTCAGCGGCAACATCGGCAACTATTTGATTCACTTTAGAAATTGATGCCAAACCCATATTTGTAGTTTTTAAAGGATCTTGGGCGCAAGATGGATTATTTTCCCTAGCCATATTAATAAAATTGGGGAGGTTAACAATGAAAATTACCCGGTCTTCTGATTTAATCTGCTGGATAATTTTTGGGATATTTGTTTCAAGAGCTGCAGACCAAGTGCCCCAATCATTTTCAATAACATCAATGGCGCCAACCATTAAAGTGATAAATCTTGGATCATAATCGGCTACTTTTGGAACCTGATTTTGGAGAACATCGGTGGAGGTGGCGCCGGTTTCGGCTAAATTTTTAACTGACAATTTCTCGCCATAATCTTCGGTGAAAGTCCGATATAAACTTTTGATTTGAGTGCCAGTTGAAAAACTATAATCTTCATTGTCATAAGGCATACCAGGAGACATTGCCGCAGCTAAAGAAAAACCATCGCCTAAAGCTAAAAAATCCTTAGTTTCTTCTACGGGTTCTGGTTCTTGCTCGCCAGATCTGGTGATGGTTTCTGATTCCTGGGCTGATTTCTGCTTTTGCCAAAAATAATAAACTCCACCCCCAATTATTAGCACTATTAAAATAATAACAATCAACCAAAGTACTGAGATTCCTTTTTGATTTTGCATTCCCTTCCTTTTTAATTTTAGTACTCAATTCCTTTGCGGGCCGGGATTTTTTTATAATATGGATGCTTGATTAATTTCATTTCGGTGACAAGATCTGAAGCGGCGATAATTTTTTTGTCAGCATTTCGGCCTGTTAAAATAAGTTCTAAATTTTTAGGTTTTTGTTTGATGATTTTTAAAATTTCATCAACATCAATTAATTTTAATTTTATTGCTGGATTTATTTCGTCCAAAATTACAATATCATATTTGTCAGAATTAATAATTTTCTGGGCAAACTTGAAGGTCTTTTGGACTACAACCTTGTCTTTTTTGGTTGGTCGCAAAATTATTTTATCAGATTTGGAAAACTGATGAATGGAAAGTTGAGAAATTTGATTTTTAGTAATTTTTATTTCACCCAGCTGTTTTCCGCCTTTAATAAACTGGATCATACAAACTTTTTTATTCCAACCCAAAGCCCGCAATGCCAAGCCTAAGGCGGCGGTTGTTTTGCCTTTGCCATTGCCAGTATAAACTTGTGTAAGACCTGTTATTTTTTTCATAGAAATTAATGACACTTAGAATAGCCGCAGAATTGACACTTCAAGCATCCTTCTGACATTTCTAAGAGCTGGCTGCAATCTGGACAAGCCGGCGCCTCACCCAAGTCAGCCAAGCTTCTGCTTTTTCCACCATCTGAATTTGCCGAAACATTATTAGGTTTTATTTGCGATTTTTTCAGATAATCCAAACTCAATTGATCTTGTTTTCTATTAAGATGCTTTTCTAAAATCTGACCAATTGCATCAGGCAAAGACAAAACCATTCCTCCTTTTTCGCCCCAAACTGGATTAGGCCCCCTAATGCCTTTTAATTGATCTATCACTTCATTAATATCAATGCCGCTACGCAAAGCCAAAGAAATCAAACGAGAAATCGCTTCTGATTTGGCAGCAAAAAATCCGCCCGCTTTTCCAATATGGGTAAAAACTTCAAAAGGTTCGCCTGATTCATCTTCGTTAATTGTCACATATAAATTTCCGTAACCAGTGACAGTTTTATAAGTAGTGCCAATAGTTTTTTCTGGTCTTTTTCGAGGAATAATTTTGGCGGTTTGCTGGGAAATTTCAGGTTCTTTTTTCTTTGTTAGCTGTCTATTTAAAACTTGTTCTTGACGACTGCCGTCCCGATAAGTAGTAATCCCCGAACATTTTAATTTGTGAGCGGTCAGATAGGCGTTTTTGATATCATCTACGGTGGCAGAATGTGGAAAATTGATTGTTTTGGAAACGGCGTTGTCGGTATATTTTTGAAAGGCGGCCTGCATTTTAATATGCCATTCGGGTGAAATTTTATGAGCAATAATGAAAATTTTCTTGTATTTGTCTGGAATTTCTTCAATTTGATCAATGTCTTTTTCAGCCAGCTGATTGATTAAATCTTTGGAATAGAATTTTTCTCTTTTGGCGATTTTTTCAAAATAAGGATTTGTATCAATTAAGGTATCATCATCAAGAACATTTTTTCTAACCAAGACAATTGAAAATAAAGGCTCAATACCAGAAGAAGCTGAGGCGATAATTGAAATAGTGCCAGTCGGAGCGATAGTGGTAACTGTGGCATTGCGCATTTTTTTCTTTTTCTTATCCCATATACTGCCTTTGTAATTTGGAAAAACACCGCGTTCTTTTGCCAATTCTTGGGAGGTTTTGTGACTCTTTTGAGAAATAAAACGCATCACCCGTTCCGCCAATTGGACGGCTCTTTCGGAATTGTAAGGAATTTCCAATTGAACCAACAAATCAGTCCAACCCATTACCCCTAAACCGATTTTGCGATTTGATTTGGCCATATGGTCGATTTCTGGAAGAATATAATTGTTAGCATCGATAACGTTATCTAAAAATTGAACCGAAAGTTTGATAGTTTTTTCTAATTTATCCCAGTCAATTTTTGTTTTACCTTCTTGGGTTTTTATCATTTTCGCCAAATTAATCGAACCTAAATTGCAGCTTTCATGTGGCAATAAAGGCTGTTCACCACAAGGATTAGTACTTTCAATTTTGCCGATATGCGGGGTTGGATTTTTCTTGTTAATCTGATCTAAAAAAATAATTCCTGGATCGCCATTTTTCCAAGCATTTTGACAAATATTATCAAAAACTTTTTTGGCTGATATTCTTTTGGCTACCTTTTTAGTTCGCGGATTAACCAAAGCATATTTTTGATCTTTCTTGACTTTTTTGATAAAATCAGAATTTAAGGCCACTGAAATATTAAAATTAGAAAATGATTTGTTGTCTTTTTTGCAATTAATAAACTCTAATATGTCAGGATGTGATATATCTAAAATGCCCATATTAGCGCCCCTTCTTTTACCGCCTTGCTTAACGGTATTGGTGGCGGCATCGAAAACTGCCATAAAAGAAACAGGGCCCGAGGCTTTGCCTTCAGTTGTGCCAACTAAATCATCCCTTGGCCTTAACCGAGAAAAAGAAAAACCAGTCCCACCACCTGATTGATGAATTAAAGCGGTGGTTTTGATGGCATTAAAAATTGAGGTCATTGAATCTTCAACTGGAATAACAAAACAAGCAGACAATTGCCCCAATTGTCTGTCAGCGTTCATTAAAGTTGGCGAGTTAGGTATAAATTCTAAACGAGCCATTATATCATAAAATTTTTTGGTTTTTGATTGGACCTCTTTGGGCAACGCTCCATAATCTTTATCAATTAAAGCTATTGCCCTAGCCACTCTTAAAAATAGTTCTTTGGGGCTTTCGATTGGTTTTCTGGTTTTGGGGCTTTTTCTTAAATACCTTTTTTTGAGAACAATTTTAGAATTTTTAGACAACTCAGGTTCCAACAAATCCTTTTTCTTTAAGGAAACCATTCTCCCTCCTTGCGTCTAGTCTCGTTTCTTTCAATATATCAATAAATAATTATTTTAAAAAAGTCAACAAAAATATCTGCCTTTCAGATATTTATAATTTTTGTTTTTGTTTTTTGACTACTTTAATTTTCGTCTGATAAATGCTGGGACCTCTAATTCATCCTCTGGTTTTTTTTTCTCTTCTTCGCTAGTCACTTCAATTTTTTCAGGAAATGCGCTAGTAGCTATTGTGGGGGTTTCTTCTTTTTGAGGGGCTTCTTTGTTCTTTTCTTCTTTTCTTCTTCTTGTTCCTTCAAAACCAGCCGCCACAACGGTAATTTTAATTTCTCCCTGCATTGCTTCATCAATAATGGCACCGAAGATTATATTGGCATCTTTATCAGCCGCCTCAGTAATTGCTTTTGCTGCTTCATCAATTTCATACATTGAAAGATCGGGACCACCGGTAATGTTGAATAAAATCCCTTTGGCGCCTTCGATTGACAAATCCAAAAGTGGGCTTTCAATTGCCGCGTGAGCAGCTTCTAATGCCCGGTTGTCGCCGGATGCTCGGCCGATTCCCATTAAGGCTGAGCCTGCATCTTGCATAATCGCTCTAACATCGGCAAAGTCAACATTAATTATTCCATGCAGAATAATCAAATCAGAAATACCCTGAACGCCTTGTCTCAAAACATCATCGACAATCATAAAAGCATCATACAGAGATGTTTTTTTATCAATTACCGAAAGCAATCTATCGTTGGGGATAGTAATTAAGGTATCAACTTTATCTTTTAATTCTTCAATTCCTAATTCAGCAATTTTGGCTCTTCTTTCGCCTTCAAATGCAAACGGTTTAGTGATAACACCAACAGTCAAAGCGCCTAACTCCTTGGCAATCTCAGCAATCATGGGAGTCGCTCCAGTTCCGGTTCCGCCTCCCATACCACAAGTAACAAAAACCATATCAGCGCCCTTGATCACTTCATACATTTCTTCTTTATTTTCTTCAACTGCTTTTCTACCAATTTCAGGATCTGCACCAGCCCCTAATCCTCTGGTAGTTTCTTTTCCAATTTGGACTTTAATGGCCGCTTCATTATGGGCTAAAGCTTGAGCGTCGGTATTGACTGCCATAAATTCCACGCCCCTTAATTTTGCTTGAATCATTCGATTTACCGCAGCGCAACCAGAACCGCCCACACCAATTACTTTAATTAAGGCAAAAGTATCCATTTTGGAAGGCTCAACCGGACCTGAAGGTTTAACGATAACCGGTTTTTGATCGTCTTTAGGCATTTTTTCCTTCCGCCCCTCCTAATTTGAATCTTAGGATATATTATACATTATTTGATAATTTTAGTAAAATCCTTAAGGCAATAAATGCTTGAACCATTGTTTGACTTTTCCAGTAGTTTTTCCAATCGTTTTAGTTTTAAGCATCTGTTCTTTTTTATCAGATCCGACTCCCCAGACTAAAAGTCCTATACCACAAGAATATCGCGGGTCTTGAATTTTGTCAACCAAACCTGTCAATTCAACCTGTGGTTTCCCAATTTGGGCTGGTAATTTTAAACTTTCTTTTGCCGCATCAGTTATTTGGGGAAGATTTGCCCCACCACCGGTGATTACTATTCCCGCCGGCAATTTTGCGTCTCTATTTATATTTTTTAATTCATCAGAGATTAAGGAAAAAATTTCTTGCAACCTGGCTTCAATAATTTCCGCCACATAAATGGATGAGGCTTTTTGCTTTTCTGTTTTGTCGATTTTTGACAAATCAATTTCTTCTGACTCTCTGATATCTTCTGTAACTGCCCGGCCGTATTTTAATTTTACTTTTTCAGCCGTATCTATAGAAATTCTCAGACCAATGGCAATATCATTAGTAATGTGGTCGGCGCCGACTGGCAATACAGCAGAATGCAAAATACTGCCTTCTTCAAAAACAGCCACAGTTGTGGTAGCCGCCCCAATATCAACTAAAGCCACTCCGATTTCTTTTTGCTGCTTGCCCAAAAATGCCGAAGCTGAGGCTAAACCTGAAAAAACTAAATCATTAATATCTAAACCGGCTTGATAAACACATTTAGTTAAATTTTTAATACAGGGAGTGGAACCTGAAATAACATGAGCCTCAACCTCCAAGCGAATCCCTGTCATGCCGATTGGATCTTTAATTCCTTCTTGACCATCAACTGAATAAACTCTAGGAATGACATGCAAAATTTCTCGGTTGGCTGGCAAGGAGACTGCTTTGGCGGCTTCAATTGCTCTAACCACATCCTCTTCAGAAATTTCGCCATCAGCCCGGGAAACAGCAATCACCCCCTTGCTATTTGTAGAAGATATATGAACTCCCCCCATGCTAACCATGGCTTTTTCCAAAGGAACACCGGCCATTCTCTCTGCTTTTTCCAAAGAAGCGGAAATAGCAGAAATGGTTTCTTCGATGTCCGTGATCATCCCTTTTCTGACACCATTTGAATCAGCCAAGCCCACACCTGAAACCTCAATTTCTCCTGATTCTTTTTTCTGGCCAACAATGGTGACGATTTTACTTGTCCCAATATCTAAGGCGCAAATCATTGATTTTTTCGCTGGCACTAGCCCCTCCGTTTTTAATCAACAATAAACAATTAACAGCCAACAATTTTTTATCTTTTATTATTGCTGATTGCTTTTTGCTGATTGTTTGTTACTAACTACTATTTTACTATTTTTTCTAAGTTTTTGAAAATTCTTTGCCACTTTGTCTGTTCTTTTAGCTTTTCATGGTCAAGTTCGGTTAAGTGTAAAAGGCCATGCAAGGTAAGAATCTGAATTTCTTTTGCTAGTGCGTGATTTAATTTTCGGGCGTTAACGGCTGCCACTTGAGGACAAATAATAATATCTCCCAACAAACGGCTTTTTTTAATCGGAATTTCGCTTTTACAGCTAATCACATCAGTGGCTAAATCTTTTTTAAAGTATTTTAAGTTTTGTTTTTTGATTTCTGACCGGTCGACAAAAATGATATATATTTGCAGATCTTTTTTTATTTTTAGAATCTCGGCGCCTTTGACAATTATTTTTTTAATCTTGCCTCGGAGCTGATCTAATTTTTTATCTTTGGTTCTATTTGTAAAATAAACTTGGACCATAGTTTAACTCAAATTCTCCAATTCGCTTTTGCAAATCTTAGAAACTTTGGCACCATCGGCTTTGCCCTTGAGGAGCGGCATTACCTTGCCCATTACCTTGCCCATATCCTGAGGGCTGGTCGCCCCTAATTCCTTAATCGCCATTTGGACTTGTTTTTTAATCTCTTCATCTGGCAGGAGCTCTGGTAAATATTTTTCAATTATTTTAATCTCTGCTTGTTCTTTTTTAGCCAAATCTTCACGTTTGCCTTTTTTAAATTCTTTAATAGCTTCCTCTCGCAGTTTTCTTTCTTTTTGCAGCAACTGACCAATTTCGTCGTCTTTTAGTTCTTTGCCTTTTTCAATTTCAGCGTTTTTGATGGCACTTTTTAACATCCGCAAAGTAGTCAGACTTTCGTCTTTGGCCTTTAAGGCTTTGATAAAATCCTCTTCAATTTGACATTTGAGCTTTGGACTTTGAACTTTCACTAATATCCCTCCTTACGCTTTCTTCTAATTTCTTTAACCATTGCTTCTCTTTGGGCTTGTTGTCGCCTGACTGATTTAGACGGCTTTCTTTCAAAATATTTCTTCTTTTTAGATTGACTCAAAATACCGCTCTGTTGGACCGAGCGATTAAATCTCCTTAATAATCTCTCTGATTTTTCTCGATTCTTTTTTCTAACTTGCAACACAATGTTTTAAAACACCTTCCAATCTAAAATAAGTTTTTTTAATTATAGCATCATGCGAAAATTATTTCAAGCCAGTTCACCCAAAGCTTTTCCGCCCAAAAGATGCAAATGCAAATGATTGACTACCATTCCCGCCTGCGGTCCGTAATTTATTACCAAACGGTAACCATTTTCCTGAAGCTTTTTTTTGTGGGCAATGGATCGAGCAGCGGCAAACATTTTTCCCAAAATCGGTAAATCTTTTGGTTTAATTTTTTCGATTGATTTAATGTGCTTTTTGGGAATAATCAGAATATGAGTTGGGGCTTTTGGTCGGACATCCCAAAATCCAATCACTTCCGGATCCTCATATTCTACTTCAGCCGGACTCTGACCTTTGGCAATTTTGCAAAAAATACAATCCTCATCCATAAAAACCCTCCAATTTGTTCTGAATCTACTTTCTACTATACCATATTTTATGGAAAAAGAAAAAGAGCCCGCAAGGTGGTATCTGCATATTGAATGCGATTACCCTGCGGGCGAATGACTATTCTTTGCCAGTTAACTCTGACCAATTTGATTTGGGCTGAAGCCGTTTGGAACCGGCAGCACAAAAAGGACATTGCTCGGGTTTCCAATTCTGGATGTCAAAGTGAGCCAAGCAGATAATTTCAGATTCTTCTATTGTGTAGACATCTGAACGATGGATTAATACCGAGATCACTGGCGCAAATTGGACTGGGTTGGGATTACCCTCTCTAATCCCACGACGGACTGCCAAAGTTGTCTCAGAAGTTGTCATTAATTCTTCTGCTTGAAGAACAATCTCGTTAGGACTAATTTCCCAGCGTTCCCAGCTTTGTTCTTTGTTTTTGCCTTTCTCAGCATAACCCCACCTAATCATAGGAAAAATATCTTCCTGCAATGCCTCAGCCAGTGCCTGACCAAATGGCATTGCCGCGTAAGAAGAACTGACCACCCAATCAATCGACCCGGTATACTTTACCCTTGAAACCCACATCGCCTGAATAGCTAAAATTTGGCAAAGACTGGGATAGCATAACACCTTTGAACAATCAATATATCTATTGCTACATAAATCTGAAGTAAGCTCAACATGAGGGTATTCTGGGCTTGGTTTTCCCGGATACTTCCAAAATGCACCGCAAAGTTCAAAAATGTGTTGGACCTCTTCTGGAGATATCAACCCTCGCTGCCAACAAAAATCATGTGGACGGAACTTTACCAGCTCATCTACAGTCCGGATTGATAACACTTCTTCTTTGGTCATTCTTCCGCCTCCTATATGGTTTTTGAGATTTCCTCAGATACTGAAATCCAACTATGGACTTGCAAATACACGAACTTTATTCCTCTATCATAGCATATCTTTCTCGCTCTCTGTTTTGCCTCGCAAAACAGCTCATCCCATGAGATATCTCGTGGAACAGAAAATGAGAAAGTGATTTTAGGAGTGTCTTTGCCGTCTTCATCCATTCCCCTAACTTCAATGTATACTTGGCATCTCACCTCTCTCATCTCCTTTGAAATTGTAATGTACTATATTGTATATTATAATATACCCCCAAAAAGTCAATCTTTTAACAAACTCGGGATAAATAAAATTCCCCACTTTTTTGAAAAATAAAAAATCAACAAACAGCAAACAGTAAACAGGTAACAGTGTTTTTTAAAATTTGTTGTTTGCTGTTAATTGTTAACTGTTAACTGATTGGCACTTGACAAGCAAAAATCTATTTGCTATAATGGGGACGTTCCATCATCGGATGGAAAGTACGTTCATATACTATTTTGAGAGGTGATTTTGATGATGTTGGCAACATGGTTCTTGATCGTGGCAATAGGTTTTTGTACGGCCTTGACTATTCTGGGGATCCTTGCCGTCAGAAGAGAAAACAAGCTGGAGCTACTGATAGTGGTATGTGGACTAGTTGGAATGCTTGTTGTGAGTTGGATACCTCCGAATGGCAAACCTCAACAGGAAATCAGCTGGGGAGATTACCCAGTAGTCTATGCTACTCGAGTAAGCAAGGATGCTCATCCCCATTACAACCTGTTGCTCAAGCAAGAAGGGAAAACACGGTATTTTGTCCTTCCGGCTGATCGGATAGAGACCAAACCGCAAGAGGAAAACCAACCGCCAACACTCAAGATCTGGATAGATAAGGTGGGCTTTAAACGGACCCCCGTCAAAAAAGTTACACTAATGATGGATGAGATCCCTACAGTTACGCCCATGCCTAGTGAGCAACCCCTTACTACTAATCAGTAAGCTCCCAGCTGGCTGATTGGAGCCTGGCGCGCTAAGTTTGGTCTCTCATTATGAGAGAATTACACCAAATCTTAGTGCGCTATTTTTTTATCTCAGAGCTGAGTTTTGAGACAGAGATTTGAGGATTTAAAAATCAAAGATTAGAGATCGGTAAGATATGGTTTAAGATTTCGACAGCTTTTTCTTGAGAGGTCAATTGCGGCTGATTATAATCAACAATATAAACCGGGATTAAATCAAAACTTTTAATATCGTCTCCTGCAAAATTCAATCTTACCACCAAGCCCTCTTTGGTTTTTTCTGACCACATTTGATCAAAAACAAAATTGCCTAAACTATAAAAAATCATTTTGCCTTTATATTTTTCGATTGATTGTGTGCAATGGGGATGATGACCTAAAACTAAATCTGCGCCGGCATCAATCGCCGCGTGGGCAAAATCTATTTTATCTTGCCGCGGCTGATAAACATATTCATTGCCAGCGTGCATTGAGACTACGACTAAATCTGGCTTTTCGGCCTGAGCTGTTTTAATATCTTTTTGGAGCTGCCCGACATTCCACTGAGCTAAGCCAGGAGAATCTGCACTGGCGGCATAACTTTGCGGCGTGGAATCAACGCCGTCATAAGCTAAAAAAGCGATTCTCAAACCACCGGCTTCTACGATTTTTGCCTGATGCGCCTGTTCAAAATTTTCACCTGCGCCAATAAATCCAATTCCATTTTGCGCCAGTAATTGAAAAGTATAACTCATGCCTGCCCGGCCCTGATTGCCAAAATGATTATTAGCCAAAGAAACAATATCAAAACCAGCGGTTTTTAAACCTTCCACCGCTCCAGGATCTGCACCAAACATCATCCCGGAAAATATAGTTTGTCCGCCCTCAGCAAAAGGCGATTCTAAATTAGCAATAGCGAGATCGGCTGATTGGATTAGTTCGGCGGTTTTTAAAAACGGCAAATTCCAATTTCCAGCATCGATCATTTTTCTGCCCACATGCCGAGCTAACATTATATCCCCCACCGCCACCAAACTCCAATCTTGGACTTGCAAATCTTTTTGCAAATATTCTTTTAGCCTGCCTACAGTGCCTGAGATTTTTGCCGATGACAAAAAAATCGTCTCATTTTTAGCCTGCCAAGTATTGTAATCGAGTTGGACATATTCCGCTGAATATAATTTGCCAATTGCCTCATTGGCTTTATCTGATTGCTCTGTTTTTGAAATTAAGATTTCAGCTTCATCTTTTTTAACCAGCTGATATTCTTTTTGCTCAGATTCGAAAAATTGGATTGTTTTGGGTTTGATTAAATCTTCAAACTCAGTTCCAATATAAACTTTATAAATCTTTTTGGTGGCAATAAAATCACCTTCAATATCGCCAATATTTTTTTGGCCCTGCCAGATCAAAAACACCGCCACAATCAGAACCGGTATTAGTAATAGGATTTTGTTTCTTAGACTATTTTTTTTCATTCTAAAATCCGTTCAGGATTTAGCGGGTCCTGCTCGACACCATTCTTTTTCAGGACGCTCGCTCCCCCAGCGTGCTCGCTCGCTTTGCGCGCAGCCTCGCTCTCTCGCTCGTTTTACTCGCTCGAACCATGCCCGCTCGGCTGCTAAAACCTTCAAAAGAAGGTACTCTCGCACCCGCTAATCCTTGACATTTATATTTTCATTTCTTCTTCCTTAACTTCTCCAACCTCTCTTTTATTTTCGCTTCAAAACCGATTTCAGTAGGATGATAATATTTGCGGCCTTTTAATTTTTTAGGCAAATATTCTTGTCTCACAAAGTGTTCGGAAAAATCATGGGCATATTTATAATCCTTGCCATAATTTAAACTGCGCATCAACTCTGTGGACGCGTTGCGCAGATGCAAAGGCACGGGCGTGTCTTTTTCTTTTTCAACATCCTGCTTGGCCGATAGCAAAGCCTTATATGATGCATTGCTCTTGGGGGCTGAGGCTAAATATGTCACAGCTTGAGCCAAGTTTAATTGCGCCTCAGGCAAACCGACAAAATCAACTGCTTGGGCAGTCGCAGTGGCAACCATCAAAGAATGAGGGTCAGCGTTGCCAATGTCTTCTGAAGCTAAAATCACCAGACGACGGACAATAAAATGAGGGTCATCGCCAGCTTCTATCATTCTCGCTAACCAAAACAAAGCCGCATCAGGATCAGAGCCGCGAATGCTTTTGATCAAAGCGGAAATTGTGTCGTAATGCCGATCGCCTTTTTTATCATAATATAGAGCCCCTTTTTGAATCGCCTCTTTGGCATCTTTGTCGTTAATTTTCCGCCAGCCTCTGGAATCTGGTTTTTGGGCAGCGGTGGCCATTTCCAAAGCATTCAAGGCGACTCGGGCATCGCCAGCCGCTTGTTTGACAATCAAATCTAAAGCTTTGAGCTCGATTTTGACTTTATAATCTTTTAACCCCTCTGGGTTTTTTAGAGCCTTTTTGCAAATCGACTTAACATCAGAATCAGTTAGGGACCTAAAAACAAAGACTTGGGAGCGGGAAAGCAGAGGCGAAATAACCTCAAAAGAGGGGTTCTCGGTGGTGGCGCCGACAAGGATAATTGTCCCATTTTCCACCCAAGGCAAAAAAGCGTCTTGCTGGGATTTGTTGAAACGATGGATTTCGTCAACAAAGAGAATGGTTCTTTGGCTTTCGAATTTAAGCCTATCTTGAGCTTTTGCGGTAACCTTTCTCACATCCTTGACCCCAGCTATAACCGCAGAAAATTGGACAAAATGCGATTTGGTGTATTTAGCAATTAAGCGGGCCAAAGTCGTTTTGCCACAACCGGGCGGGCCCCATAAAATAATCGAGGAAATCTCGCCTTTTCTGATTAATTTTCTGAGCGGCTTTTGGGGACCCAAAATATCTTTTTGGCCGACAAATTCTGACAGGGTTTTGGGCCGGATTCGGTCAGCCAAAGGCGCAGTTGATTTGAGATTCTGTTCAAATTTTTGTTCGAATAAATCTGGCATTTTTAAATCCTTTGCTATTTAATTTTAACTTTTTAGGAACGAAAAAGCAACGGGATCAACAAACAGCAAACAGTAAACAGGTAACAGTGTTTTTTAAAATTTGTTGTTTACTGTTAATTGTTAACTGTTAACTGATTGGCACTTGACAAGCCTTTTTACATTTGCTATAATGGGGACGTTCCATTGTAGAATGGAAATACATTCACAATACTATTATGAGAGGTGATTCTGATGGGAGAAACAGATTCGTCTGATCAAACACCCACTGCGGTGACTACAGGAAAGCCGCTGAGGTGTGCGAAAAAGAAACAGAACTGATAGCCAGTGGTAGTCTTTTTGCCGACGCCCCTGAATCAATGAGGGAAAACATCCAAGCAGTAGCCGAGCATCTATTACCATATCTTGACGTAGTCGCAGCCTACCTGCGCAGCAAGGCACAAGTCGAATCCAGCAACCTCAAAACTGCTAATGCTCTGAAAGGAGAGTGCAAAGATGGCACAGGAGGTAGAAGTGCAGCGGGTGCAGCAATGGGAGTATGCGATATTGGAAAGGCTGCAAGACCAATGGTTGTTTCTCTTCGGAAATGAGGAACGCCTAATGGGCCAAGATCACACTTTACTGGAAGCCTTAGGCCAATTAGGGCAAGAAGGCTGGAAACCTGCCACAGTATTGGATTTTTTCCAAGACTATCCTAAGTCTCTAATCCACCCCTATAGGCTTCTGCTTGAGCGTCCGATTGTCGAAAAAAATGAAGAGTAATCTCTTTTGCCCGATCGTCACTTAGCGCGTTGAGTTAAAGTCTATTTGTTTCTTCTGCTCCCCGAGCAGGAGCACAATACACAGACAACACTCCGACGCGCTTTTTTTTATTAATTTAAAAACACGCTGAAGCTAATTTTGTGCCTAACATACCATTTTTCTAAACCAGCCTTAAAACGCTTGACATTGTTTTTGGGTATGCTATAATGGGAAAGCTTTCGGAAAAACGAAGCTAAATGAAGCTAATATAGCTTCTTTTCAGTTTCAAGTACTTTCATCAGGTACTCTTGGAGGATTGTATAAGCTTAGTACGCCGAAGGCATTTTAAAACCTATGCGTAAACTTTTACAGGTGACCTTGATCGTGATTTTCATGGTCAGCACCTTAGGGGCGACAGCTCAAGCTAAGCCTCAAAACGACACCTTAAAAACAAAAATTGTCATTAACAAAAAATCTCCAAAGGCTATTTCAGCTAAAGTTAAAAATGAAACCGCCACCAAGGTGGTTTTCAACAAAAAGTCTGTGATGCCTTTGAAGGGACAAGAGCCGAAAATAGCCAAGATTGTTCCTGGCGAGTCTAACTCTGCCAGAACTGCACGCTTGGCTCAAGAAGCCGAAGCTAATAGAAAAGCCAGAATTGCCAGAGCCGCTCGACCTCAACCTCAACCAGTAAGGGTTGTCCGAGCAGCCTCATGGTCTGGAAGCTTCGATCCTCTTTACCAAGCCGCTGGTGCGCGATTCGGTGTTCCATGGCAGGTCTTGGCCGCTGTTCACTCAGTCGAGTCTGGTCAGTCTGGAAACACTACTCGTAGCTCATATGCTGGTGCTACTGGACCAATGCAATTCTTGCCTTCTACTTTCAGAGCCTATGCTATTGATGGTGATGGTGACGGAGTTGCCTCTATTCATTCAGTTGTAGACTCAGTCTATTCTGCTGCTAACTACATTTCTGCCAACTTGAGAACCAAGGGCACAATTAAAGGCGCTTTGTGGCAGTATAACCATTCTTGGTCATACGTAAGCAAAGTATTGGGAATTGCCAGAAGCTTCGGATACTAAAGACAGAAAAAGCCTCGCTATTATGCGGGGCTTTTTTATATCCCAAAAAAAATTGACCCAATTGCTTAGCTTTTACTTATATAGCTAGTATTAGGTCAATATAGTAATGGTGACAAAACGTGTAAATAGGTTAGCTTTCAGAGGGAGAATCGATCAGCTTTACCACTCTTTGGAATAGACCTGACAATGAAGAATGTGCTTGCTGTGTAGTTACTACTTTTTCTTGCAAACTTATTATCGTTTGATCTACTCTCGTCAAACGCATCTGGATTCCTGACTGCAAATTAACCAATGCCTGTCCATAGTTGCCATTGGGGAAAAATAGGGTTAAGGCTTCAATTAAAGCGTCAAGATCATGGGGGATGTTTTCTTCTTCTGTTACTGAAAGGGAGATTCCGTCTTCAGGTTTACAACTAATAACTTGGATTTCTCCTGAGTGGTGTATGAATAGAATTTTTTTGCAAGCTTGTCCATCTTGCTGAAGATCTATTACCGCAATTTCGATACCCCGTGATTTCTCGTTTATTATAATAGATGGTGTTCTCTCCACGACAAGGCTCCTCATTGACAATCGCTCTCGAATTTCCGCCTCCAAGAAGGCGTTATACAGTATAAAGTTTAGATCACTTACCAGTTCTAGATCTTCATCACCCAATCCAAGAATAAATTCGGCTACGCGGCGTGCTTCCATTTTTCTCTGCACCTCTTTTTAGGATATAGCGTGCAAACATCACTTTCATAAAATATTATAGTCGATCATTAAAATTATGTCAAATAGGTGGGGATTTTTTCGTTTGTAATTTACTCAACACCAATTTCTTTTAACAAAACATCAATTTCTTCGTCTAATTTTTGTTCTTCTGTTTTGGCGCCTGAAACTTGGCCCGAGCTAGACTTTGTACTTTCAGAGTTCAATCCAGATATCTCTAAATTATCAAAACTAACATTCGGCATATCATAAACCAAAAAACCAAATCTACCTTTTTCAATCGCCTCTCCCTTGTCTATACCATAGATTGTTACTTTTTCTGAATTTAAATAGAAATCAATCCTTTTGCCATTGACTGTAATTTTCACCTGATTTTCTTGATTTAACTTATAGCATTTTTTGACTTGATATAATTTAGTCACTTTTCCATCTTTGACTTTGTCAATTCTAATATAGGGTCCGCCAAGATTTTTACTATAAACCAAACTGATCTTGTAAAAATTATTTGCATCTTGGTAGCGGATTAAAAAACCAGTTCCGCCTTCGTTCATGGGCTTGAATTTTAACCTCGCTTGATAATTTTGCCAATCTTCGCCTTGCTTTAAAACTAAAAAACTGCCGGCGTTAACAGAACCTTTTTTATAAATATTCGATTTCTGGACTAAGAGCCCATCTGAAATTTCCCATTTGGAAGGATTGGCGGCTGCACCTTGAGTGTCCACAACATCCCATTTTTTGAGTTCTTTTTTATTTTCAAAATCAGCCCAATACAATTGCCCAGAGGTCACCCCGGGTTCTTGGAAATCAGGTTGACTTTTAGAAACCCAACTTAAAGCCAAAAAACCAACGATCAAAAAAACTAAAATAATCGCTAAACCAATAACAATTGCAGAAATTTTTTTCATCTTATAGCCTCAAAATTTTTGTTATTCCTAATTTTGCCAACCAAGCCACTACAGTGATCAAAAAAGCTAAAACTATCATATACAAACCAATTAAATAAAAATAACCCATTTTCAAAAATACAATATTGGCGCTGGGGTATAAATAATAAATAAGAAAGAAAATGATCAAGAAAAAAATTATCCCATAAAAAGCATTGATCAAATCTTTTCTGGAAGGCGCCATAGCCGATGTTAAACTTAAAACCAAATACAAAAATATAATTGTTTTCCAATTAAAACCAAAAGTTTGAAAAAATGCAGTCAAATCTGCTACCAAATCTCCAAAAGAAAACTGCAAATCCAAATCTTTAAAAGTAAAACCTAACCAGATTCCCAGCAAATATAAAACTACAGAACAAGCCAAAATGGGCGCGGTTGAAATTATCGGCTGAGAGATGAGTGGAAAAACTGGCTTTGTGTAAGTGACCTCGCCGCCATCAGCTTTGAAAACTTTAAAACTTTTAATTTTGCCGCCAAATAAAATTGCTGTTAAAGCATGGGCAGCTTCGTGAATAATAATGCCGGGCGCAGTGATTAAGCGAAATAAGCGAAAACCAAAAATCGCCATTAAAAATCTTTCCAGCAAATATCCCAACAAAATAACCGAAACTAAAATTACAATAAATTGATACATTTTGCCTGCGAACTCTTATTCTACAACTTTTAAAAATTTATCATCAGTTTCGACTACCACTACAGTGCCATCTTCCTTAATTAGTCGAAGTTTAATAGAACCGATTTCTCCTGCATCTTCATCTAAAATAACTTTGGCAGTAGTTTTTTTGGGAACCTTAAATGCGATTTTGCTCTCCAAATCATAAACTTTGGTTTTTTTGGTAAATTCGACAATTTGATTTTGTTGAAAATCCAATATTCCTCCTATAAATTTTTTTGGGCGGTTTTTAAAACAATATCCCTAATTTGGGAATAAAGATAGAAGTCTTTGTTTAAATTATAAAAAACTTTACGTTTTGTTCTTTGGCTGCAAACTAGTCCCATCTTTTCCAATCTTTTAATTTCATACTGAATACTGCCCAAAGACTCACCAACTGTTGCCATTAATTCCCGCTGATAAAACTTTTGGTTTGGCTTTTGGAAAAATAATTTGATTAATTTTGCCTGGGCTTTGGAAGCAAAGATGTTTTCCAACAAATTCATTAATATTCCTATTTTATGTTGAATTCTTTAAAATATACTTTTTTGTCTTCGATTAATTCTTTGATATGTTTTTGCTTTTGGCTTAGCTTAGAATTGGCTGCTTTAAATTCAGTAAAAACAATTTTATCTGGTTCAAATTGAATGCCATCAATCGGGGTACCTAAAAAACGAAAATTCTGTTCATCATAAGGGTATGCTTCAAGAAAAGGCAAAAATTGCTCGGTCATCTTTCCATATCTGACAGATTGACTTTGTTTTTTACTCAAGGTATCTTTGATTTGATTTTTTAAGACACAATTTTTAAGCCATAAATAACGAATGACAAGAATTAAAACCAAACATATTATAACAAAAATTACGATTAATTGAAACATAGCCCCCCTTAGATTAACTTAATTATTAAGTATAAAAAAACTCAAAAAGCAACCTGTCAAAATTTTAATAAGTTTTGAGTTTTTTGTTATTCTACTTTGTAGACTGTGTCATTCTCGCGAGCATGCTCTTTGATTTTCAAACCAATTGCCTCGCCTTTTTTGGCTTTTTCAACTTTCTTGTTTTTGACCTGCATCGAATCTACTGTTTGAGTAAAATCTGAAGTATGCCCCACAATGTGAATCTCGTCTCCTGTGGTCAGGGAACCTTTTGTCAAATCGATTGCCGCCACTCCTAATTTTGTGTAATAATGAACTACTGTGCCGACTGGTTTTTCATTCTCAGGGATTTCTTGTTTGGCCACAGGCTTGGCTTTTTTTTCTGCCATAATAACCTCCTACATCTCGAGTTTATCGAGAGATATATTTTTATAGCTCTAAAGATATTATAACTTATTTATTTTGAAATGTCTAAACTCGCACCAGACTGCTGAACTTCTTCTTTTTCTTTTTTGGCTTTCCTTCTTTGGTTTAAAAGAATAATAAATAGAATAAGAATCACTAATGTGAGGATAACACCAAAGATAATATAAATTGTTTGTCGGCTTTCCAGTTGTCGAATTTTTGCGATCAATTCTCCAGATTCAGATAACTCAAAGTAGGCATCATATTCTTTGGCTTCACTTTTTAGAGTTAAATCATTTGAAATTTTCTGCTGGGCATAGACGATAATTTTGTGATCGCCATAATCTAAACCAGTATCTTTAAAGTCAAACGTAGATCTAAAAGTATCATCATCTGAGGCTTCAGCTGTGGTTTGATAATATTTTGACAATAAGGTGATAACAACTTGGGTATTTGAATATGCGTTCCCTTCTAAGATAACATTGGTTTGATCAGTGCCAATATTAGTAATTTCTGGGGCTGGTGGAATAATATCAATGGTATGAGTGGCGGTGACGGAATTTCCGGCTTCATCTTTTATAGTTAGGGTGGCGTCAAAACGATTAATCTCGCTATAAGTATGGCTAACCTTTTCGCCAGTGGCTGTTTCGCCATCGCCAAAATCCCATAAATATTCTATGATGCCGACATTGTCACTTGAAGCCTCAGCAGAAAAGGCAACTTCTTGACCAACAACCGTTTTTCTGACGGCAAGTATAATCGGTTTTGGCGCTTCGGTATCAGAAACTGTTGTTGGTTGTCCTGAAGGAGTAACTGGTATAGCTTGAACAATAACAGTGGATTGATCGGTGATCCCGGCCGCCTCAGCTTGCACCGTGTCAGCAAATGTCCCGGCCGCAGAGCCGGCGGTAAATAATCCAGAATTGGAAATGGTTCCGCCGCCAGCTACAACTGACCAGCTAAAAATAACTGGTGTGACTTCAGTCCAGCCAGCATCATAGGCTCTGGCAGTAAATTGGGCCGTACCTGATGTGTGAATAGTGGCCGAGGATGGAGTAACCACTACGTGGGCAATCGGAAACAACCAGTTACTATTCCCGCCAGAATCGACACTAGTACCATCCGAAGCATCAATTTGATTGCCGCCTGCAGCGTTGGAATCGGAAGCATCAACATAATTAACCGTTTGCGCGCCAGAAACAACCAAGTTCCAAGCTGTTCCTAGAATTGAACTAACTAAAACAATTCTCGTTCCCGCTGCCTGACCATTAAAATTAATATTGGTAAAGGTATAAGTGGCACCAGCCTGGAAAACCAACCGAGAACTAGCGGTTGTAGCGGTAAAAGTTGCCGCCGAGGTATTGCCGACAAATTGGGTACTTGAAGCTGAGGGATTAGTAACGGTTAAATTATTAAATATATGACCGGCGCAAGTAATGGTTTGAGTGGCGACGCCGCTTACATCAAAAGTAGAGGTGCCAGCAGCAATAGTACCGCCAGCAAAATCAGCATTGCCGTCGAGAGTCCAAGTACCTGAACCCATTGATATGGACTCGGTACCAGCGCCCGCGCCAGTGTAGTCTAAATCATTGGCAATATTAACGGTTGGATTATTGGTGGCCGCGTCTAAAGTTTTATTACCAGCGCCTGCAGCGGCAATATTCAAATCATTGGCGATATTAAGGGTACCGGAAATAGTGGTTGTTTGATCAGCGCCAGTTGAGTTAATGGGAGTAAAATTATATAAAGCCTGACTATTAGTAGTTAAAGTTTTGGTGCCAACACCATCCATCACTAATGTGGAAGCGTCGTCATCTACGGTGCCATCGGTGAAATTAATATCACCTGAGACGGTCCAGGTACCGTTGCCCATATTAATGCTTTCTGTGCCTGCTCCTCCGCCTGTATAATCAATATTTCCTAAAATGGAAACTGTCGGATTTGAAGTACCGCAATCTAAAGTTTCATTGCCGGCGCCATCCGCGGCGATATTCAAATTATTGGCAATATCTAAAGTTCCAGAAATAGTCACGATTTGGACAGAACCGGTTGAGTTTGTGGGGGTAAAATTATATAGGGTTTGACTGTTGGTTGTCAGAGTTTTAGTGCCGGTGCCGTTCATTATCAAAGTAGATGAACCATCATCAACTAAACCATCAGTAAAATTAACACTACCCAAAACAGTCCAAGTGCCATTGCCCATAGTGATTTGTTCTGAGCCTCCGCCTCCTCCTGTATAGTCTAAGTTTCCAATAATATTAATAGTTGGATTATGGATGGCAGCAGTGGTGGTGATGTTGCCGGTTGAATGGGCAATAAGGTGGAAATTAGAACTAAAGTCAAGGGTTTGACCTCCTGCAGTTCCCAAGGTGGCGTCATAGTTGTTGGCTGTCTCATTGTAGAATTCTGTTAGTCCTCCATAAGTTCGAGCTGGAACAGTGACTGAAGCTGTGGCAGTATTGAATCTAGTAACAGAAGATAGGGTGCCTCCAGTTGAGAGATTAGCTCCGGCTGTGTCTGTTAATTGAAGGGTGCCGGCGCCAGTGATAGCACCAGTAATAGTTGTGGTTGAACCGGCGTTCATAGTTAGGGTACGACCCGAATCAATAGTTAATTGTTTAGCATTATCAACTGTTAGAATGCCTCCGACCAAAGCGTCGGATCCGGTAGCAGTCACTGCTCCTGAAATTTGAAGATTATTAAAAGTTTGAGAATTGGCGATGAGATTCTTGGTTGTGCCGTTCATCACTAAAGTAGAGCCTGCGGCGGTAATAGTGCCGTCTGAAAGATCAATGCTGCCCGTGACTGTCCAAGTGCCGTTGCCCATTAAAATAGATTCTGAGCCGCCGTCTGCGCCAGTGTAGTCTAAATCATTGGCAATATTAACGGTTGGATTATTGGTGGCCGCGTCTAAAGTTTTATTACCAGCGCCTGCAGCGGCAATATTTAAATCATTAGCAATATTAAGGGTACCAGAAATAGTGGTTATTTGATCGGCGCCTGACGAATTAGTAGGTGTAAAATTGTACAAAGCCTGATTATTAGTGGTTAAGGTTTTAGTGCCGGTGCCATCCATCACTAATGTGGAAGCGTCGTCATCGACAGTGCCGTCGGTGAAATTAATATCACCTGAGACGGTCCAGGTACCGTTGCCCATTTGGATAGATTCAGAGCCTGCGCCTACGCCGGTATAATCAAGGTT
>SDBU01000073.1_pt1 | contig 126623 bp, 105 predicted proteins | sample 2277071 | NCBI WGS metagenome assembly SDBU01 (sample SAMN10397929, study PRJNA504765) | marine sediment metagenome | isolation source: marine sediment core GS08_GC12, 126 cmbsf | place: Arctic Ocean: Gakkel Ridge, Loki's castle | collected 2008
GCCCTGAAAAGTTCCTTGAAGCATTTTATGAAGGCTACGACTCAAGTGGGAAATCTTCATGTAATAGCAACTATTGCTGTGGAAAATGGATTCGTGCTTAGATTTAAAGATGCTGAAGGGAAGGGCAAGGAGATCCCCACAATCAAAAGTCTTTTAGATTCCCTCACTTATAAAACCGGCGATGTTGTCACAATCGATGCTGTAGGATGCCAAAATGAACCGAGTCTCGAGTTAACCAACTACTAGAAGAATTTTTTGGAAAGAATGCTTGACATGCTCATTTCTGACTGAGTATGATGCCGAGATCATGTTAACCCTAAAACCTAAATAGGTGGTCTATGAACAAGAACCCATTCAAAACGTTTGCAAAGGGACTTTCGCTTCTTCTACTGTTTACTACGTCTGCTTTTGCGAGTGAGCAATATACTGAACATGCTGCCCAGACTGAGATGTTAACCGAAATGATGAACTTAAGCCCTGAAAATGGGAATCGAATTCTTACAAAAAATCTCGAAGATTCCTCTGCCATTCTCGCTAGGCGTAGACGCAGGGCCAATCGAGTTTCTCAAGAAGAACGAAGTGCTCAAGATGCTGCAGGACCCTTCGCAGCTAGAGATGCATTGAGAGAGTTTATCACAGTTTCAACGGGAATAAAAGATCTTACTTTCTCTTCTTTCGTCTCATCTGTTCCCTTTGACACTGTTGAGAAAACGAGTCCTAGCTCTAAGAACAAGTTGACTTTGTCTTCTCCTGGAGTAAGGATTGGGAACTCAGGAACCTATCTTGTGATGTATTCAATGTGTGGAAATTTTCGTAATGCTAACGGTCCAGGATTAGTCACTCCAAATATTGCTGCTTTGTACCCTAGCACTTCTCCGCCTAACTCTTTGTCAACTGGACAAGGTGTCATTGGCTGGTTGAATTCGGAAACACTGAATACCGCTGGCCAAACGCTGCAAATGCTTGGAAGCTCGGGTGTCAGCAACACTTTTATTGCAAATTTTTCTGGTGGTGATGTCCTGGAACTTCAGCTTAACAATACATCCCCTGTAGACCCAATTGAAGTATTTGAAGGGGGAGCTACTTCTCCTGCAACTGGTCCAGCCTTTTCTATGACTGTGATCAGGTTGTACTAAAGCCGGAGACATTGGTGCGACGTCTAGTCTCACCGAGTTTCCCTAAAAAGGGCTTGGGACTCAATCCCAAGCCCTTTTTCTGTGCGATCGCTGAGGATACTCATTACGGGCTTTTGGGCTTGGGAGACGATCCCGAGCATCCTCGCTAGAGATTTTCTCATTGTCGCTCTGTCATCTCCAGTACCAAGAGTGTTTAAAAAGCGGAGGAATTCTCCAAGACTTTGAAGCTTTGGTCACTGTCTTCAAAGAACCTCCAGACAGTATGCTCAAAGACAATTCACCTGATTTCGTAAAGAGCCCCTCTTCAGTTGCCTTGTTGCTTGTTTTACGCGGACCATTCTGCAAGACTACGAGTGGGCAAGCTTCTCCGATGATATGCCTAGTGAAAAAATTTTCTTAAACAATGCTTGACAGTCTCATTTCTGACTGAGTATGATGCCGAGATCATGTTAACCCTAAAACCTAAATAGGTGGTCTATGAAAAAGAACCCATTCAAAACATTTGCAACGGGGCTTTCGCTCCTTCTGCTGTTTACCACTTCCGCTTTTGCAAGTGAGCAATACGTTGAACATGCTGCCAAGACAGAGATATTGAATGAAATGATGAGCTCGAATCCTGAAAATGGGAGTCAGGTTCTTGGCGATAATCTCGAAGAGTTCTCTGCCATTCTCGCAAAGTATACTAAGGATCGAGTTGCTCAAGATACTGCAGAACCCTTTGCAAGAAGAGATGCAGCGACAGAGTTCATCACTGTTTCAACAGGACAAAATGCTCTTTTTTTAACACCAGGTGTGACACCTGTCCCTTTTGATACTGTTGAGAAAACTCGACCTGGTTCTTCGAATAAGTTGAGCTTGGTTGGACCTGGAATATTGTTTGGCAACTCGGGTACCTATCTCATTATGTATTCAATGGGTGGAAACTTTCGTAATACCATCGTTACATCCCCAACTCCAAATATTGCCGCTTTGTATCCGAGCGTTTCCCCTCCCAGTACGCTGGCAGGTGGACAAGGAGTCATTGGCCCAATCAATACGAAAACTACTAATAGCGCCGGAACTACTTTGCTAAAGCTTGGGGGTTCGGGTGTGAGCAACAACTTTATTGCAGATTTTTCTGATGGGGATGTCCTAGAACTTCTTCTTAACAATGACTCTCCTACTGACACAATTGTCGCAGAGGTGGGGGGATTTCTTTTTGGTGTAGTTGGTCCATGCTTCTCTATGACTGTGATCAGATTGTACTAGGAAACACGGTGTGATATTTCACCAAGTTTTATTAGATGAAAGGGCTTGGGACTTAATCCCAAGCCCTTTTTGTGTGCGATTGCAGTGGGGTGCTCATTCCGGGCTTTTTTTCTAGCTTGGGATCTTTTCTTTTACAAGACAACGAGCTTGGCTTTGGATGATCCGTCTACGGGAGAATTTTCTGAATAAGTGCTTGACAGGCTCATTTCTGACTGAGTATGATGCCGAGATCATGTTAACCCTAAAACCTAAAATAGGTGGTCTATGAAAAAGAACCCATTCAAAATGTTTGCAACGGGACTTTCCCTTCTTTTGCTATTGTCTACTTCTGCTTTTGCAAGTGACCAATATGCTGAACTTGTCGCCGAAACAGAGATGTTAACCGAATTGATGAACGCGAATCCTGAAAATGGGAATCAGATTCTTGTCGATAATATCGAAGAGTTCACTGCCATTCTCGCAAAGCGTGGTGGTAAGAATCGAGGTTCTCAAGACGAAAGTACTCAAGATGATGCAGGCCCCCTTGCAAAAAGGGATGCAATCAAAGAGTTCATCACAGTTTCAACGGGACAAGAATTTCTTCTTTTGCCCCCAGCTGTGTCACCTGTCCCTTTTGACACTGTTGAGAATACTCGACCTGGTTCTTCGAATCAGTTGAGCTTGGTTGGACCCGGAGTATTGTTCGGGAATTCAGGCACCTATCTTGTGATGTATTCAATGGCTGGAAATTATAAAAATTCTAATTCTTTGATTCCTACTCCAAATATTGCTTTGTACCCGAGCATTTCCCCTCCCAATGCACTGTCAGGTGGGCAAGGTGTCGTAGGTCCAATTAATGAGGTAACAATTAATAGCGCTGGCTTTGTTCTGCCAGATCTTTCTGGTTCAGGTATCAACAACAGTTTCATCGCAGATTTTTCTGATGGGGATGTTCTGGAACTTCTGCTTAACAATAGCTCTCCTACGGACAACATTATTGCACTTCCAGGGGGATTTCAGTACGGCGTAGCTGGTCCAATCTTTTCTATGACGATAATCAGGTTGTACTGATCGTTTCAGCTACCGGTGTGACCTTCAGTCTCATCGAGTGAATAAGGGCTTGGGATTACTCCCAAGCCCTTTTTTTATGGATTGGAACCGGGGAGAGCCTTCTGCGTGTGAGAATTTCCCCCTAGATGGATAAGGGAAAAAAATGGTATACTGTCTATATAGCTATGGAAAAAAACAAAGAACTTCTTGACACCCCTTCTAAGGACTCAGAAAAGTTTGAGCGATTTCGGGCAGAACTTGAAGGAAAGGAAAAACTTGAGGAAAAGCTCAGGTGTTGTCTTTTTTTTATGAAAGAAGCCCTCTCTCAAGAGAAAATCCCCGCTTTTCGAGATTTTTGGGAGGCCAAACGCCTTTGTCTCTTTTTATTTAAGGAGAGCTTGCCTGGGCGTGTCCGGATGATTTTGTGGAAGGAGTACCTCGAGATTACTGAGGAAGTGCGAGAGGTAAAAAAAGTTTTGGATGAGCAGTCCTCGTTTGCTGAGGAACAAATCGATCTGGCTATTCAAGGGCTAAAAGAAGAATTAAATAACTTCTCGACGCAGGTAAAAGAAGTGCGGTTCGATGTTCCAAGTTCTTTGAAACTGCAGAATCGAACGGTTTATGAAGAAAAACAGAGGGAGCTCGATCTATTCAATTTCTATGCAGGGCGGTTGCAGGCTCTTAGAAAGGAGCTTATAAAAACCCAGATGCGGATTCGGAGCAAAAACCGCTTTTTTGGAGAGCTTAGCAAAGTTGGGGATCAGATTTTTCCGAGAAGGAAAGAACTCATCCAGGAGATCTCTAGTGCATGCGAAGAGGATATCGATCGTTTTGTGTCCAAGGAGTTCTCTCTTTCAAGCCCTCCCTATTTTGGTCTGAAAGATCAGATCAAGGCTTTGCAGGGGTTTGCCAAGGCACTGACTTTGTCGACATCGAGTTTCAACAAGGTGAGAGAAGCGCTAAGCGGCTGTTGGGAGCAAATTCGAGAGAAAGAAAGGAACTTCAGAGAGGAAAGGGCGGAGCAGAGAGAAGAGACGAAGAAGAAACTCCAGGGGCTCTCTCCGAAGATCGAAGCTCTAAAGGAAGAGGCTCTGTCATTTTCTGTGACTTTGGAGGAGGCTGAAAAAAAGGCCAGAGCTCTTGTCGAAGAGGTTAAAGAGTTGCGAGTGGGGAGGGATGAAATGAAATCCCTGCGTAGTGAACTGGATGGAATTCTAAAGCCTCTGGTGGATAAAGTGAGGGAAGAGGAGCAAAAGCAGAAAGCAGCAGAGGAAGAGAAGAAAAGGGAAAGAATAGAGAAGCAAGAAGCTCTCTTTACTCATGTTCGAGAACTCCTCGACCAGGCAGAGGGAATGGAACTTAAGCCCCTTTTAGACAAATGGGAAGCTTTGCAGAAAGAAGGGGAAGGACTTTTTGGAGAGGGCACCAAGGGAGCGATCCTCGAGAGCCGGCTGGGAGCTATTTTTGACCATGTTCAGGAAAAAAAGTGGGAATCTATTCTAGAGGAAAATGGAGAAGGTCTCACTTCTTCGCTGCATCTGCTTTTAGAGGAGAGGATCAAAGAAAAGAGGAAAGTGAAAGGGGCAATTGAAGCCTATCGGAAGATTGTTGGAGGTTCGAGCTTGAACTTAGAGCAGTCGATGTTGTATCAAGAACTTTTAGGAGAAGAAAAACTCCGCCTCGATACAATCGAAACGTTAATTGAAGAGATCGAGGAAAAACTTTTTGATCTTTAAGTTGAGGATATAAGATGGAGCTCAGTGCTTTTGATTTAGATGATACGTTGATTAGAGGGAACTGCAGTGCCGGTTTTTGTAGGTATTTGCATAAGCAAAAGGTTCTGCCCGCTTCGGTCATCTGGCTCTCATTATTCTATTCGATACGGCACCGTTTTTTTGGGATGAGCCTTACGGAACTGCATGAAAGTGTGTTTGAAAAGGTTCTCCGGGGAAAACCTCTCGAGATGCTCGAGAAATATGTCGATACATTTGTCAAAGACTATGTCAATGGTTCGCTGTATATGCCCGCATTTGCAAGGCTTAAGAAGGCACAGCAGCTTGGCCACTATACGATGATCTTGTCGAACTCTCCGAGCTTTTTGGTTCAGCGCTTTGCCAAGGCCCTTGGAGTCAATGCCTATTATGCGACCGAGTATACACTAGATGAACAGAATCGATTCATGAAAATCCGTAGGATTTTAGAGGGAAAGGATAAGGCAGAGCAGATCAAGAAGATCGCTAAGAAGTTGGGGGTTTTCTGGGAGAAGATCCATGCTTATTCCGATAGTGTTCTCGATCTCGAGTTCTTGAAAGTCGCTGGGAATCCAACAGCTGTCAATCCCGATAGGAAGCTACGGGAGATTTCTTTGCAGAATCAGTGGAGCATCATTTAATTCTGTGGTTATGAAAGGGGAATCAAGAGTGGGGTTCTATGGGGGAACCTTCGATCCGATCCATAACGGCCATATCAATCTCGCCATTGAAGTTCTAGAAAAGACCCCTTTGGACCGTATTCTTTTTTGTCCCGCTTTTATCTCTCCAGACAAACAGGATGCTTTGCCTCATGCGAGTGGGAAAGAACGATTTGAAATTGTCCAATTGGCCGTGAAGGCGATTCCGGAGTTTTCTGTCACGGATCTCGAGCTAGAGAGAGAAGGACCGTCGTATACCATCGATACGATCCGGTATCTGATCGATCTCCATCCGGGAATAGAGTTCTATCTTGTTCTGGGGAAAGATGCATTGGAAAACATCGAGAAGTGGAAGGAGATTGAGGCTCTTTTGCAATTGGCTCCTCCGATCATAGGAACTCCCGTGAATAGAAAAATTGAAGAGCTCCCCGATTCTTTGCGTGAGTTAATGGAGTGGGAAGTCCCCGTTACTGTTATGGAGATTTGCAGTACAGATCTTAGAGAACGCCTATTGAAAAAAAAATATTGTGGTCACCTTATGCCGAGTAAAGTTCTCGACTACATAGAGGCAAAGAGCTTATACTAGACCCTTATGGAAACCGATTCTATGCGGCATTTACAGAAAGCCGCTCAAATCATTTTTGACAAGAAGGGGTTCAATATTCTCGCCATCGATGTGCGGGGGAGCTCTACTCTCACCGATTATGTCTTATTTGGAGAGGGGAGTGTCGATCGCCATGTGATTGCCATTGCCAAGGAAATCATCGATATCCTTAAAAAAGAGGGAGAGCGCCCCATTCATGTGGAGGGGCTCGAGGTAGGGGATTGGATCGTGATTGACTATCTCGATTATATGATCCATCTTTTCATGCCAGGTCTTCGGGACAAATATCAGCTTGAGACCCTCTTCCAAGAGGGGGAAATAATCGAATTAAAAATTGAACTTAACGAAAGTTCTTCTGGCTGATCCATTCTTTGCAAATTTTTAGTTTTTGTGGTATACTATACGTATTAAAGTTACTGATATGACTCAAAAAAAACGCATTGTCATCACAGGAATCGGCCTTGTCTCATGTTTCGGGACTGATGTCGATCAATTCTATCAATCTTTACTAGAGGGAAAAAGTGGGATCCGTCCTATTGAATCATTTCCTGTAGAGGATTATCCCACGCAAATTGCGGGTACTGCCCAAGCTTTTGATGTGGAAGGCTACATGGATAAGAAGCAGGCCAGGCGAGTGGACCCCTGCATCCGCTTCACGATCTATGCCGGGAAACGAGCCCTTGAGCAGAGTGGTCTCACAGAAGAGGCTTTTGACAAGCTCGATTTGAAGAAGTGCGGTGTCCTCGTAGGCACAGGGATGGGAGGGATGTCCACCCTTTATGAGGGGACAGAGACCATTCTCACCAAAGGATACAAAAGGCTCACTCCTTTTTTTATTCCCTATATCATCACCAATATGGGAGGCGCCCTTCTAGCCATAGAAACGGGCTTTATGGGACCCAATTACTCGATCTCAACCGCATGTGCAACGGCGAACTATTCAATCTATACGGCGGCTGAGCACATTCGGAAGGGTGATGCTGATCTAATGCTCTGTGGTGGATCGGAGTCGGCCATTGATCCCATTGGCTTATCGGGCTTTATGGCGATGAAGGCCCTTTCTAGACGGAATGACGAGCCGGAAAAAGCTTCTCGTCCTTGGGATAAAAACCGGGATGGGTTTGTGATGGGAGAGGGATCTGCAGTCTTCGTTCTGGAGAGTCTCGAGCACGCTCTTGAAAGGGGAGCTCCAATACTCGCCGAGTACCTTGGAGGGGCGATCTCTTGCGATGCCTATCATATGACTGCACCAGAGCCCAATGGCGAAGGGGTAGCTTTAAGCATTGGAAATGCTCTTAAAGATGCAGGCATCGAGAAAGAGCGGGTCAATTACATCAACGCCCATGCGACCGCTACCACTGTTGGGGATATTGCGGAGGCCATTGCAATCAAGAAGGCCTTTAAAGAGCATGCAGGCAACATCAAGATCAATGCCACAAAGTCGATGACCGGTCACTGCCTAGGGGCAGCGGCGGCTATTGAGGGGGTTGCAACTCTATGTGCCATCCAAACGGGAAAAATCCATCCGACCATAAACCTCGATGACCCAGAGGATTGCCTCGAGGGACTCGATGTGGTTATAGGGGCCGCTCAGGACCATCAAATCGATGTCGCTCTCTCCAATTCCTTTGGTTTTGGTGGGCACAACTCCTCTTTACTTTTTGCTGCTTATCATCCATGATGCAGGGCATGTCTGCCCTTTTTGAAGAGTCTTTTGGAGTTATTCCTTTAAGGTATACCGATGAGCAATGGACGGTTTTTCTCATTTTGCACAAGATGGGCGATCATTGGGGTTTTCCAAAGGGACATGCTGATGATGGGGAAGATCCATCACAGGCGGCGATCCGCGAGCTCTACGAAGAGACGGGGCTGAAAGTGGAAAGACTCCTCTCTGAAGAGCCCATCACCGAGACCTACTCCTTTATAAGAAGAAGAGAAAAGGTGGAGAAGCGGGTCTCTTATTTCATTGCTCTTGTCTCCGGAGCTCTTCTTTTGCAGCCTGAGGAGATTCAAGATGGGGCGTGGTTTCCTCTTGATGAGGCAAAAACTCGTCTTACCTTTGATGAGGCAAAAAGGGTCCTCGCAAAAGTTCCCCCCTACTTGCAAAAATAGCTCTTTTCCCCTATATTTTTAGTATGGAAAATCCCCTAAAAGCATTACTTAAGAAACCCAAAATTGAGGTGCTCGTTTGCTTGCCTAGTAAAGGCGGCCAAGAGAACAAAAGACTCAAAGGCTACTCCCTGGAAGGGTGCTTTGAGAATTTTCTTGAAACGACAGATCTATCCAAGGTGAACGTCACCCTCTTTCTCGATGCGAAGGCTCCAGATTTTCTCTATAGGCAAAACCATTTCCCCATTATCGAAAACCACCCGGAAATGGAAGCTAACTCCTTCCTAGCGATCCTTGACTACGTGATCAATCAGAAATTGTCTAAAGAGACGATCCTCTATTTTCTCGATCTCTCAACTCTACATAAAAAGGGATGGGTGGATGTTCTGATCGAGAGCTTTACCCTGAAAGAGGCTGATTATGTGACCCTTTGTGATTCTCGGGATAGATATCAGGGGAGTGAGGCCTCGGCGCGCCTATTCACTACCTCGCGGTCCCATTGGGGAACGATCCCTGCAACAGAAGGTTTGTTTGCAACGAAGATGAAAACTTTCTCCAAGCATCTCGATATCCATCGGGAGTTTTCCTTCCAAAGAGAGGAGACGGACCACGCGGGAAAATTCGATAAGCTCGCAAGAGTTGGCTCTCATTTTATCGGTTCTATTCCCGGTTGGGCCTCCTCTACAGAGGCTGTTTTGGCCTCTCCCTGTCACCCTTGGGAAGAGTGTTTCAATAAAATTCATATTTAGGGTGGTCTCGCTTTTTATTGCCTAATCGGTTACTCTTTTAAGTGAAATAAATAGGAGGTATCCTATGTCACATGCTCTTTCATATCCTTCAGAATCTAAAGGAGTGAGTCTCCTTAAGGATGTTTTAATTGTTCTCGGGGCAAGTTTGCTCATTGGACTCGCAGCGAGAATTGTGATTCCTCTCCCTTTCACTCCTGTCCCTATTATTTTTTCGGTTCAGGCTGTGATCTTTTTCTCTGTTTACCTTGGTAAGCGGGGATTTCTAGCAACGCTCGCTTATCTAGCGCAAGGAGCAATGGGTGCCCCTGTGTTTGCAGGCGGGGGAAGCGGTATTCCCTATTTGTTGGGACCAACCGGCGGCTATCTCGTGGGGTTTGCAGTCCTCTCTTTTACCATCGCTCTTTTCTCTGAGCAACTAAAGGAAAAGACCCCTCTGAAGATCTTTGCGATCATGTTGCTGGGTAATGCCCTAGATTATGTCTTTGGGGTGCCGCATCTGGCTCTTTTTGTGGGGGCAAAGAAGGCCCTGATGATGGGGTGCTATCCTTTTGTCGTTGGGGATCTGTTTAAGCTTGGTATTGTCTTTTATACCCTTCGGAAGCTGAACTACTTCAGATAAAATAAAAAGACCCACCTAAAGAGGCGGGTCTTTTTTTATGCTCAAACAAGTTTAGCCGAATAGTGTGGCTATTTTAGCTGAAGCTTCTAGATCTGGAGCTCCACTAGAAAACCTACTCTCTGTTGGTGAATACCGATAGAGAACCGTTTTTTCTGCTACAGCTCGTGTCATTTCGACACTTCGATTCAGTTCTGCTGATTTGGGAGTTGGTTCTCTGTCTGGCAAAGGACCGGGTCTCCCCGCTTCTGTTATCCGTACCATATCTCATCTCCTTATGGTTCGTTCTACAATTCCGATCATTCGCATCGTCGCATTTTTATACAAACAAAAAGTTTGCTTAATGAGAAATTAATCTTTTTTTCGTCTTTTGTTCACTTGGGAGCGGAGCATTTTGGCAATCTGTTCGATTTTGTTGGCGCTACTTAAAGGGGGATCTTTAGTGACTTTTCTTTTTTTGGGAGAGGGGGTTTTTGTGGCAAGGCGCAGGGTCTTTGCTACCCTCTGTGCGAACGCCTTCATGGAGGAATAGGGTCTGGGTTTCTGCGAGTCTACCATAAGGAACAGTTAGTCCTTTGTAGATATTAAGTCAATCAAGCGGTAAGATGGAGCGCTATGAAATTTTTGCGCCAGTTGGGCCTTCAGCTCTTTTACATTGTCTTACGATGTTTGCTATCTTTGCGTTACAAGATAGAAGTGAAGGGCTTATCAAATATCCCCAAATCGATGAAGGGGATCCTCTTTCTTCCAAACCATCCTGCTGAAATGGACCCGCAGATCATGATGCAGATTTTTTGGCCCTCGTTTCGGCCGAGGCCACTCGCTGTTGAGCACTTCTATTATCAGAAAGGCTTGCGTTTTTTTATGGATATGGTCCGTGCGCTTCCTCTGCCGACGATGGATTTTGCCAATAAGTGGAAGGTGAGGCGGATTGAAAAGCTCAAACAGAAACTCATTGAGGAGCTCGATCAGGGGGAGAACTTTTTGATCTACCCGGCTGGGAAACTGAAGAGAACACCCGATGAGAGGATCGGGGGTGCTTCTTTAATCCCCGATCTATTGAAGGAACGGCCCGAAGTCAATATTGTGCTTGTACGGACGACAGGACTATGGGGAAGTATGTTCTCCTGCGCCCTCACTGGCATGTCTCCCGATTTTGGCAAGTCGCTCCGGAAAGGGTTCAAGACGATCCTGAAAAATGGGATTTTTTTCTCGCCGAGGCGAAAAGTTACCGTTGAAATCGAGCTGGCAGGGGAGACCTTTCCGAGGAAAGGGACAAGGGCTGAGATCAACAAGTGGCTGGAAAAGTGGTACAATAAGGATGGCCCGGAACCATTGAAGTTGGTCTCCTATTCATTGTGGAAGGAGGAGCTTGCTGTCCAACAAACTCCTGCGCAAGCGGGTTTTCTAGAAGAGGTCGTCGTTCCAGAGGAGATCAAAGAGCAGGTTCTAGCCTCTCTTTCTAAGATGACCCGTCGCAAGCCAGAAGACCTTACCCCTTTGCTCCATCTTTCTCATGATCTCGGACTCGACTCTCTCGATGTCTCTCAACTTTATATTGTGCTCGAGGAGCGCTACGATGTCGAGGGACTTGCTTTCGGGCAGCTGCAGACGGTGGGCGATCTTCTTCAGGCAGCCGCGGGGGCAAAGAAAGAACTTACCCCTGCTGTTCAGCGTAAGAAAAAATCGAAGTGGCCGAAAGAGGGAAAAAGAAAAAGTCCTCTTATTCCAGAAGCGCAGACGCTTGCTGAGGCTTTTCTGATCACTTGCGAGCGGATGGGCAAGGCAACTGCCTGCGCAGATAATATGGCTGGCGTTCTCTCTTACCAAAAAATCAAACGATCGGCCCTTGTTCTCTCGAGGAAGATTCAAGAGATGCCAGGAGATCATATTGGTATTCTCCTTCCTGCTTCGACAACTGCCTATGTTGTGATCTTAGGAGTGATGCTAGCGGGTAAGGTCCCCGTCATGCTCAACTGGACAGCAGGCCCGAGGAGCTTGGAGCATTCAGCCAATGTGACCGGTCTTAAGGTAGTCCTTAGCTCTTTTCGGTTTTTGAGCCGTTTGGAGAGCGGCGATTTAGGAGAGGTCGATGACCTTCTTGTTTTACTTGAAGAGTTCCGAAGAGAGATTTCTTTAGGGGATAAGCTCAAAGGGCTCTTTTTAAGTTTTTTGGGAAAAAAGAAGCTCCTCTCTAAGCTTAAACTTAGCCAGAATGAAAATGATACGGCGGTGGTCATCTTTACCAGTGGGACAGAATCGCTTCCCAAAGGAGTTCCTTTAACGCATCGGAACATTCTCTATAATTTAAGAGCTGCCCTCTCGGCGGTGAATATCCTTCCGAGCGATACTCTCTACGGGGTCCTTCCTCCTTTCCACTCCTTTGGCTTTTCAGTGACGGGGTTCTTTCCCCTGATCGGAGGGATACGGGTCTGCTACGCTCCCGATCCGACTGATAGCCGCGCTCTTGCCAATGACATTGAGCACTTCAAGCCCACTATTTTTTGCTGCGCACCGAGCTTTGTGCAGGGGCTTTTGCGCGTTGCAAGCGAAGAGCAGCTCGAAAGCCTGCGCATGATCGTCACCGGTGCAGAGAAAGCTCCCGCAGATCTCTATGGCGCGATGGAGGGACGGATCTTCTTGGAGGGGTATGGAATCACCGAATGCAGTCCAATCGTCACTATGGAACGGGAAGGGGAGTCGAATCGGGGCGTGGGACGACCTATTCCAGGTGTCGAGCTTATGGTGATCGATCCGGAGACGGGGAGTCTTGCCGATGAGGGAGAGATCTGTATCTACGGTCCGAATATCTTTGCCGGGTATCTTGGTGAGGATAGAAACCCCTTCATAGAGATGGATGGGAAACGGTGGTACCGCTCAGGTGATCGGGGCTATATTGATCGAGATGGGACCCTCATATTGACGGGAAGGCTCAAGCGCTTCGTCAAAATTGGAGGGGAGATGGTGAGTCTTGGCGGGATCGAAGATGACTTGCGGGCCATTAGTCAAGAGATGGGATGGGCTCCGAAAAAGCCCGCTGGCCCCTACCTTGCTGTGGTTGCTCGGGGTATTGAAAGTGAGAAGCCGGAAATTCTTCTTTACACCTCTTTGGATCTTGTTAGGGAGCTAGTCAACTCAGCACTCAAAAAGAAGGGAGTTGGGCGCCTTGTCAAAATTGCAGAAGTGAAAAGACTTGAGGAAATCCCCTTGACGGGTACTGGAAAAACTCACTATCGTCTACTTGATGAGCTATAGGTCTTTGTATGACACTGCCTGCCCTTACCTTATATAACACTGAATCGCGGCAAAAGGAGGAAGTGATTCCCCAAGAGGGAAATCACATCAAACTCTATACCTGCGGCCCTACTGTCTATAATTTTGCCCATATCGGGAATTTCCGCACATATGTGTTTGAGGATCTTCTGCGACGGAGTTTGAAGTTTCTGGGATTTTCTCTTACCCATGTGATGAACCTGACCGATGTTGATGATAAGACGATCCTAGGAGCTATCCGCGAGAAGAAAACACTCGATGCTTTTACAAAGCCCTACATCGATGCCTTTTTTGAAGATCTCGATACCCTAAATGTTGAGCGGGCTGAGCACTACCCCAGAGCAACTGAGTATTTCCCAAAGATGATTGCGATCATCGAGGATCTCATTGATAAAGGCATTGCTTATAAGGGAACCGATGGGAGCATCTACTACTCGATTGCTAAGTTCCCCACGTATGGGAGACTCTCCCACTTGAAGCTCGATGAGCTCAAAGCGGGAGCTTCTGACCGGGTAGGCACCGATGAGTACGATAAAGAAAATGTCTCCGACTTCGTCCTCTGGAAAGCGTACGATACCGAAAGAGATGGAGAGATCTACTGGGAGAGTCCCTTTGGGAAGGGACGTCCCGGCTGGCACATCGAGTGTTCGGCTATGTCGATGAGCCTTCTCGGTGAGCGGATCGATATCCATGTTGGCGGTGTCGACAATATCTTTCCCCATCACGAAAACGAGATTGCCCAGTCGGAAGGGTGTACGGGAGAGCACTTTGTCAATCTCTGGCTCCACTCTGAGCACTTACTTGTCGATAACAAAAAAATGTCGAAGAGCCTTGGCAATTTCTACACTCTTCGTGACCTTCTCGAGAAGGGATATACAGGCCAAGAGGTGCGGGTGATGCTCATCAGCACCCACTATCGAACGCAGCTTAACTTCACGATGCAGGGGCTCGAGGCTGCTAGAGCTACTCTTGAGCGACTGGGGGATTTTGTGGATCGGTTGCAGAAGGTCGAAGGAGAGGGGGAGAGTGTCTCCTCTCTTCTGGAAGAGGCGAAGGAAGCGTTTATCAAACCCCTTGCCGATGATCTCAACATCGCAGAGGCTCTTGCCGCTTTATTTGAGCTTGTCCGGAAGGTCAATTCCCTGTGTGATGAGAAAAAGATAGGAAAAGAAGAGGCAATCGCTGTTCTGGACCTATTGCGGGAGTTTGATGCAGTGCTTGGGTTCATTCCCTTTGAAAGGGAAGAGCTCGATATCCCCCAGCAGCTCATCGACGCGCTTGCGAAAAGAGAAGAGGCTCGCAAGGGCAAGAACTGGGCTGAAGCGGATAAGCAGCGGGATCTGATCACTTCCAGTGGTTATCTGATCGAAGATACCCCATCGGGGCCTCGTTTGAAGAAGGGGAGTTCATGAGTCAGAGGAAGAAGAGCAAGGAAGAGCTCTACCTCCTCAAACTCTTCAAGCTATCAAAGAGCAGCGCAATGGATCGATATAAGCTTGGGAATGCTCTTGGCTATCACACGAAGAGTGTCGACACGATTGTACAAACTCTCACCAAGAACAACTTTCTGAAGAAGGATGGGGACGAGGTCTATCTCACAGAGCTGGGGCTTTCCCTTGCTCGTTCCCTTCTGCATGATTGAGACTATTGTGGATCTTGATGGGCGTGGGAGGTACAAAAGCTGACCACGCTTCGGATTAAGACTTCTGATTTTGGAGCTTAAGACTCTGAATCTTTTAGTAAGAACATGGGTAGTAAATGATGATATTGCGCTGACATAGGACGGGGGTCTGGGCCATTTAGTGGGCCAAGATCTAAATTCTCTCTATCAACACTATAGCCAATTTCAGGTATAAATGAGTTTCGACCCCTAGTTGCATCCACTCTGACAATTATCTGATCAAGATAAATATCTTTTCGTATCTGATTCCTCTGAATATCATCAGAATAGTTCGCGGCATTCATCCAGTAGCAGTTCTCCCTGCCTAGATGGTCGTAACTTTGGCATGCCGTTTCTACAAGAGCTTCAGAATCTATTTTACCAAGATTTGTAAATGCCTGAGTGGCGATGTGAGCGATTCGTAAGACCATATTTGTAATGTTTTCTGAATGACCAGGATTTTCAATATTTAGTTCAGAGCGCTTAGACTTTCGATACCCGAGGGCCAGTTCAAAAACAAGCAAGTATTCTGCAAGATAATTTGCAAAAAGGAGAGTTTTTAGATTTGTGAATAACGCTTTACCGCTTTTGTAAAATAAATTTTTATGGGATACTTTGATTCTAGGATGATCTACTGAGGTCGCCTCAAAGATGGTTCCACTATCACCAAAATCAGCAATTCCTGAGCGGCGGATATTTAGATATTCTACAGCTTTTCTGAAACCATTGATTCGTCCTGGCCCACTTATGCTAGAGCCATATCTTAAAAGACCTACCAATGGGATATAAACACCAGAGTCATCTCTGTTACTCCGGTTTTCTGTCAGAGTGTGAAAAAGATCTGCAAGAGCAGTCCAGACAAGTCCATGCTTGGCCAAAACAAAAAGGTCGTGATAGGCCCTTTCGCATGCATCCATAAATTCTTCTTCAGAAAGCTCTTTATCATGCACATATTGAAAATAGCTGTCATCTAGGCAGGTATACATATACGCAACTTCTTGATTAGTTTCTATTCCATCATCAATGTTTCTCTTGTGTTGATTGGGAAGAGAAATCCCGTTTTGATAGATCCCATGAGGGATTGGTAAGGCACTCTTTAATCCGAGCTCATCTTTTTTCCTTGTCAAGAAAATTAGGGTTCTTAATTCACGGTTAAACAGAGACAGATCTTCATTCTTCTTGAGCCATTTTAAAGCTAAGTAAGTGCCACCCGTTTGGTGTTTGAAAATCTGAGTTCTACCTTGCCATCTTTCAAATATGTATGATTTTTTTTCTAAAATACTGATGATATTTGCACCTTCTACGACAATTGGTTCATCATTTAAGTGATCAAGTACCTCAGATTTGTAGTCTTGTAGGAAAGGGGAGGTCCTATCTATAATTTTTTCTAAGTCCATGTCTCTAAAAAAAGTTCTGGAAAAAGCAGTAAATCGTTCTTGAATCCCTCCACCATCGGCGAGTGTAATATTTTCTACTCCCGCTTGGGCTTCTAATATCTTTTTCGAAATGTTCGGATGTTTAATCATCAGATCTAAGTAGAAGGATCTTTGTTCAGGATTTAAATTCTTTGGATGTTTGATGCTTCCGAAATAAATAGCCGCAACGATTTTATTTATTTGAGCTTGCTTTTCATCATCATGGCTGTTGTCTAGGGAAAGGCTGAGGATTTCATCAACTTGTTCTTTATTTTTTATGTATAAGGACAACCATTCTGCATGGAAAAAAAAGTCGGGGATACAGTCTTCTGGTAATTCTTTTACACTACTCGGAAGTAGAGGAGGATCCGCATTGTTATAAAGTTTTACGATGGTTTCTGAGCTTAAATCAGTGATCCCTCTTCTAGGGAATAAGACATTAAGGATAGCAACAATTCTACCCTCAAAGGTTTTCTCAGAAAAATCTAGGTTTAAGATTTCATCATTTTTTTCGTGTGATGAGCCATAAGCATAACAACAATTCGTCATGAACTCAAAATGCTTAAACTCCAATATCTGATCCGAATCCAAAGAGTCTAAAATATGGAGAGCGACTTCTGTACTAATGTCATTCCCACTTTCATAGGAACGTTTTATATTTTGAACTAGTATGTGGTAGTCTTTAACTGAAGAAAAGTCCTCCTTTTTCATTACAAAAAGCTTGTGGCAAAGAACTTTGAGGAGTTTCCCTTCGGTTACTTTCTGAACTGCATAATATGCCGTGAAAAAATGGTTAATGGTTTGCTGATCTGGATCCCGATAGTCTTTAAAGTATTGGCTGACAAACTGTATTCCCTTCTCGTTTTTAAGGTAGAGAAAATAATTTAAGCCAAATAGAGTGTTATAGGAGAGAGTGTCATTTATAACGAGTGTTTCAAAATATTTAAGCAATTGAATTGGGTTTACTTTAGTAAATTTAACACTGCGATTAAATCCACGCAAAAAAACAGCAAAACCAGCAAATATATTTGAAGAGGGTAGGATTAGCTGTGACAACGGCCGATTCAGCATATTAGCAAGAGCTTCTGCATCTGATTGTTCAAGAGTGTGGATTTCTCCTAAAACTTCTGCTATAGTGTTGAGATCATTAGCCAGAGTGGTAGGATCGCATCCGATAAAAGTTATAACCAGTTTTAGTTGATCGAAAGAATTCTTCCAGTTTTTGGAGCTGTTTATAAATTCAAGAAGTTCATATAGGTCATAAGAAAAAAACCTCGAAGCTGATAAATATATAAAAAATTGGCTTAGTTTATTGATAATATCCGGTATTTCTTCTTCAGTAATTTCTTTGAATTTGCGAATGCAGCAAGGGTAACTAAAGTGTAGTCTTTGGATCTTAAATTCGCTAATAAAGTTCAAGATCTTGCATTGGTTTTTTTCTTTGAAATTGGTTTCTTCGATCCTTTTTTCAAGTGTCTTCCGGGATATGTCAATATCTGGAAATTTCTCTAGGAGATCATCTATGGCTTTACTCAGTTTCGTGCCCGACTCTTCAAGTCTTTGTGAGGTCAAGCTTGATGGAGATCGAGCCATTGAAGTACTAGCAATACTCATAAATAATTGTCTTTTTGTTTATTAATAAATTATAGCTTATTATAGCAATTATTTTCAAGGATGAAATCGCGGTTGTTTCTGGTTATAAGTCTTTTGAAAACAGGATATTATCTCTGGATAGTTCAAGGGCTTTTACAAGATGGTGGAGATGGGCTTAGTACTGGGTGATTAGGCCTGTTGATTCGAAGCCCTAAAGGAGGTCTCCTTTTTCAAAGGAAGGTACAATGGAAAATTAAGCGCTTCAGCTCTCATGCTCAGAGCGCATGAGGGGGAAGTAGAGGACATCGCGGATCGATTCTACTTTTGTGAAGAGCATCACCATCCGATCGATGCCAATTCCAATGCCTGAGGCAGGGGGCATCCCCTGACAGATCGCTTCGATGAACTCTTCATCGAGGGGATTGGCCTCTTCATCTCCGGCTTGTTTTTGGGCTGCTTGGTCTTCGAGGAGCTTGCGTTGCAAGACCGGATCGTTGAGCTCTGTATAGGCGTTGCAGAACTCTCCCCCTAGGATAAAGCTCTCGAAGCGCTCGACGATGCCCATCTTTGCTTGGGAAGGATCCCTGTGGAGCTTGCAGAGGGGAGTGGTCTCAATGGGGTGATCGATGATGTGGTGAGGCTGGATCAAGTGGTGCTCCACGAGCTCTTCAAAGAGCATGGCGATCCGTTTGCCTCTGGTGGCTTTTTTGATTTCATCGGGGGCGAGGTTGCCGGTCTCTGTGAGGATTTTGGCGAGCTCTTCGTCCGAGGTGTTGTCAACGTCGATGTGGGCATACGTTTGGATGCTCTCTTTCATGGTGAGACGCTTCCAGGGGGCTTTTACGTCGATCTCGTGTGTTGTCCCATCTCTTTCAATGGAGAGGGTTGTCGTTTTGAAAAGGGTGAGGGCGATGGTCTCAAAGAGTTTTTCCATTGCCTCCATCATGTCGTTGTAATCCCAGTAGGCTGCATAGGCTTCTAGTTCGGTGAATTCGGGATTGTGGGTTTTGTCGATCCCTTCGTTGCGAAAAACCTTACTGATTTCAAAGACTTTGTCAATGCCGCCGACGAGGAGTTTTTTTAGTGGGATCTCAAGGGAGATGCGCAAGAACATCTCTTGGTGATCGAGAGCGTTGAGGGTGGTTTTAAAGGGGCGTGCAGCGGCTCCTCCGTAGACATTTTGTAAGATGGGGGTTTCCACTTCGAGGAATCCCAAGTCTTCAAAATACTTGCGGGAGATTTGTACGATGAATGAGCGGAGGAGGAGGATCTTTTTCGATTCTTCGTTGGAGATGAGATCGAGCCAGCGCTTGCGGTAGCGAACTCCTTTATCGGTAAGGCCGCTGTGTTTATCGGGGAGAGGAAGGAGGGTTTTACAGAGGAGGGTCACCTCTTTGGCAAAAATCGTGAGCTCACCCTTTTGTGTGAGGAAGAGGTTTCCCTTGATTCCGATGATGTCTCCGAGATCGAGCTTTTTTTCAATGAACTTGAGGGGGCGGATTTCTGCTTCTTCAGAGAGGCCGGTGACTTTTGTCAGATCCCGGTTGAACATGATTTGGATCCGTCCAGAGGAGTCTTGAATGTGGCCAAAGGCGTTTTTACCCATGGCGCGGAAGAGGACCAGTCGTCCGGCAACAGTGGTCTCTGGGGTTTCTCCGTTGCCTGCTTCTTCAGAGTGGCCGAGGGACTTTTCAGCAAAGGTTTCTTTGAGTTCTTCTGCTAAATCGGTTGGGGTGAATTTCGCTGGGTAGGGGTCAATGTCGAGGGTTAGGATCTCGTCTAATTTTTTCCGTCTGAGCTGAAATTCCTCATGGGAATGATAATCTGGGGAAGCTGTTTCCATAGGAGATGAGGATAGAGAAAATCCCATTAATCCACAATGCCAGAGACCTGCAAGGCATGGTAGTGGGTGGGATTTTTTCGTGAGAGGAATTCAATGAGTTTGGGTTTGACTTTTTTTTCGGTATTGATCCCTATGTACTTAAGAAATTCTTCGAGGGATTCCTCGGCTTGTGGGATTTTACTCTCACTGCTCACCATGAGTTCTACTTCAGCGATTCGGTAAATGAAGTCATCGAAATAGGCGAGATCGAGGTCAAGGGTGAACGCATCGATTTGGTATTTGCGCCTAATGGTTTGAAAACTCGCGTAAGGGAAAATTTGTGCTTTGGGCAGAGCTTGTGAAAGGTCTTTTTCTCTATCGAGTCCGAGTTTCTGAAGGATAGGTCTTTCTTCGACCACCTCTTCATATCGGTCGAAGGTTCCGCTGAGCCCTCGGACGCCTACTTTGAGTTCATACCTCGCTTCTCTTTCTCGCAGCCAAATGTCGCTTGTTGTATACCGAAAGTCAGGCGTATCGAAATAGGTATCGGTGATGATCGAGGCTCCGAGATAGGTTCCCATCTGCTCAATTTTTGAAAGGTCTTCTTCTTCAAGTGAGACTTTTTTCTCTACTTCGATCATATCCACCTCCTTTGAGGAGAAAGGATAACAAGAAAAGGGATTTTTCCTTGAAGGAAAATTTAGAGTGGGAGTAAAATTTATCGCGAATAAGGATTAAAAAAGGAGAAATACGATGAGTCTTAACGTAGTTTCAGATGACGGTATTCGAGTGCCGGGGGGAATTCCTCCGCAGGCTCCCTATTACCCAACAGAGTTTCATCAGATTGTGAAGGAATTCCCAGGGGATATTGCCCATCTTGTGCAGAAGTACCCAGTCGTCGCTCTCGTTTCAATGGTTGTTCTTGGTATGCTCGGTTTTTCTGCTATCTTTCACTTTTCTATCTCTGCAATTGTTACGGGACTTACCTCAGTGGCAATTGCCTTTGCAGTCGGGAATTGCATTTACAATCAACCAGGTGCTTACTGGAATAGTCTTGTGGCAGGGGTCTCGAAGCTCCTGATTACGCAGCAGGCTCCTTCAGGTAACTAAAAATAGGTCGACTGGGGATCCACTTCTATGGAGAGGCGGACCCCGCCTCTTCTTCCAAATGCCGCTTTTGCTTTTTCTGCGACGGGTAGGATTCTGAAGATCTTTTTGCCTTTCACTAGACATTGGTAGCGGTACTTTCTCTTGATTTTTGCATAGCCGCAGGGGACTACGGGTAGGATCTCTTCTTCCTTTGAAAGGTGAGCGACGAGGAAAGAGCGGATCTCTTTTCCCACTTCTTCACATTGCCCCGGATCTTCTCCAGAAAAGGAGAATTTGACCAGGTGGGTGAAAGGGGGAAAGGCAAAGAGATCTCTCGTCTCGATTTCTTCTGTATAGAACCCTTCAAAGTCTTGGCTTGAGGCGAGTCGAAGGATCGGATTTTCTGGAAGGCGGGTCTGTATGATCACTGTTCCTGGGAGGTCTCCTCTTCCCGCACGCCCTGCAACCTGGGTGAGGAGTTGGAAGACGTTTTCACTAGCGCGGAAGTCGGGGATGTTGAGGCTTCCATCGGCGTTGATCACACCGACAAGGGTCACTAGGGGAAAATGGAGCCCCTTTGCAATCATCTGCGTTCCAATCAAGACATCGGCTTTGCCTGAGCGAAAAGAGCGGAAGATTTTATCGTGGGCACCCTTATGACGTGTGGTGTCAGCATCGAGGCGTAAAGATCGGATGGTAGGAAAGAGGGCGTGGAGAGCTTTCTCGACCATCTCTGTGCCGACCCCTTTGAATTTGAGGGGTCCCTCTTTATTGCACTCGGGGCAGCTCCTCGGCGGTGGGATCCGATAGTCGCAGAGATGGCAGGCCAGCGTGGATTCTCCTCGGTGATAGGTGAGGGTGAGTTCGCAGTCGGGGCATTTGACGACATAGGGACAGACGGTGCACGATGCAGAGGTGTGATAGCCCCGTCGATTGAGGAAAAGAAGGACCTGCTCTCCCTTTTCTAGTCTGGTTTTGATCCCTTGCAGAAGGGGATCTGAGAAGAGGGTGAACCCCTTTGCCTTCTCAAATTCTGGTACCATATCGATGATTTTTACGTTGGGTAACTTTGCATTTCCATGTCTATTTTTAAGAATATGGAGTTCGTATTTTCCCTTAAGGGCATTGGTGTAGCTCTCAAGAGAGGGGGTGGCGCTCCCGAGAAGAATTGGGCAGCTAGCCAGTTTGCTTCTCATGACGGCGACATCGCGGGCGTGGTATTTAGGCGCTTCATCACTTTGCTTGTAAGCTGACTCGTGCTCCTCATCGACAACGATGAGTCCCAAGTTTGGCACGGGGCTAAAGATGGCGGACCTCGCTCCAATGGCGATTTTTGCGGCGCCGGAGCGGATCTTGTGCCACGTGTCGTACCGCTCTCCATCTGAGAGGCGGTGGTGGAGAATAGCGATGTTTTCTCCGCCGAATCGTCCTTTGAATCGTTCGATGGTCTGCGAGGTCAGGGCGATCTCGGGAACGAGGTAGATCACTCCCTTCCCTTCTTTGAGAACGCTATCGATCGCCTGGAGGTAGATCTCGGTCTTACCGCTACCTGTGACGCCGTAGATGAGGTGGGGTTGGAAGCGTCCCAGACTTTTAAGGATCTGCTCCAGGCAATTTTTTTGCTCGGGGCTGAGTATTTTTGGTTTGGTGGGAAAGAACTCATACTTGAAAATGGGGGAGCGGTCGATCTGGATTTCTTGCAGAGAGAGGATTTCTTTCTTGGCGAGGGTTTTAATGGGGCTTACTGAGACGGCGGCTTTTTCTAGGATTTCGCTGAGGAGAAGCCCCTTTGGTGCTTGCAAAAGCTGATCGAGAATCTTGGCCTGCGCGGGGTGTTTTTTTCTTAGCTCTTCACATAGGGTGCGCAGCTTCTCTTTGGATTGAAGGGGTTTGACAAAGCTCTGCATTTTGTGGCGCCCTTTCTCATTGCGCAGAGGGGGCGGGAGAATCGACTTAAGGACTTTTGTCAGAGGAGCCAAATAGTATTTGGAGATCCAGTCAGCGAGAGTAAAAAGTTCGGGAGAGATGAGAGGCTCATCACTTAATGCTTTTTCGATGAAGCGCAAATTGGGGTACTTACTGGCCCTTTTCAAAGCGAGGATGGTTCCTTTGGCTGAGCGCTTTTGCAGGGGAACTTGCACACGCGTTCCCATCTGAAGCCCGAGAAGCTCTTCGGGAATCGCGTAGTCTAGAGGGCGGTCGAGGGCGTCATCTAAGATGACGAGTGCGACTGTTGGGGAACCTGTTGGCATAGGGCTTTCCAGAGCATTTTTTTCTCTTGCGGATTGTTCTGATAGGTAGTGGCCTGAGCGAGGAAAATTTTGGGGAGAGATGAGAGGGGTGCGGGGAGCTCTTCTCTTTGGGTCAAGAGGAGAGAAATCCTCTCGTCACTCTGAAGTTTTTCCCAGCTATTTTCCTTTTCGAGTTTTTCTCCGTCGAAGATTTGCACAGGGCAAAGGTGGGTTTGGATCGCATTGGCGAGCTTCTTGATGAAGGGGAGGTCTTCAGGGTGGAAGAGAAGGATTGCGATCCCTTGTTGGATAGGAGGGAGGGGGATCTCTTCGATGAGTTTGATGTGAGGAAGGTGCTTTTTCACCATTGCAAAGATGGGCTCATTTTTTTCTGTGGAGGGCTTGGGAGGCAGGGAAGGCTTCTCTATAAGAGGAGGTGGGGGTTCTTCGCGCGCTACTGGTGCTTTGACAGGTTCTATCTTGGGGAGAGGAAGAGATAGCTTTGGTATTTCTTTTGTTTTGATCACGGGGATCTTTTCTTTGATGAGCGCTAAGGTATCGCTGACAAGAGCGTGGTAGAGTTCTTTAGGAGTGTTAGACATGTTCGCCGAGGATCTCATCGATTTCTTCACAAAGGGCGGTGAAGCCCCGGTTCTTATACTCTCTGCAGATGATAGTAGCGAGAGATTCGATCCCCTTGGGGAGCATCCGAGCAATGAGCGAAGAGAGGTTCTCTGGAGAGGCAAGGGCATCGATCTTCTCTCTATTTAGCAAAAGAAACAAAAGGAGCGTTTCACTTTTGCAGCAGGAGAGTAGAAAAGGATCGAGCTGGATGTAGAGCTTTCGGAATTCATTTGTCATTTCTTCTTTTGTTAATAGATCTTCGCCAGAGATTTTCTCTTCCAGTTGTAGAACTGAATGAATGAAAGAGAGAGCATTCTCTTCTTGTTTTGGGAATGCAAAAGAAAGGAGTTTTGCATGCTCTTCGATTTTATTTAGTGAGCCGATCGATCGAGACCAGGCGAAGGGAAAGAGCAAAACTGGCTCTGAGAAGATTTTTTCTTGGGGCTCATCCCGATTAATGGCTCCTACAGCAGATAATATCTCTGCTAAGAGGAACTGGAGAAGAAGAGAACGATTCTGACTCTCACTCACGGTTTTGCTTGTGAAAGGGGAATGGAGAGAAATTTCTACCTGCTGCATGATGGTTTTTAGTCTAGCACATTGGCAGAAGTTCCTGCAAATAGACAATTTTTTTTGCTTTGGAAAAACCCCTGACTATGAATACTTGTGGTATGCAAAAAATCCTCTTCCTTTTTCTTTTCTTCTCTTGTTTTTTCCTAACGGCAGATGAGGAGGTCCTCTCTGTTGCAGTGATTGGAGCTGGACCTGCGGGTTTGGGCAGCGCGCTTGTAACGGGAAGGGAGCAGATAGAGACGCACATCTTCCAAGGGGGAAAACTCGGTGGCCCCTTGAATGCCTACACCTGTCTTGGGAACTGGCCAGCGTCAGTTCCCGGTAAGGGGGAAGTGGTGATAGAAAGACTCATCGAGCAAGTGAAAAAGTTTGGCTGTCATTTTCATGAGGAAGCGATCACAGCGATTGATTTTTCCGATTGGCCCTACCGCATCAGTACGGATGTGGGAAAGGAGTACTATGCAAAGGCGGTGATCCTGGCGATGGGGTCTTCTCAGAAACGGCTCAAGGTGAAGGGAGAAAATGCCTACATGGGAAAAGGGGTTGAGATGTATGTCTATGCGACAAGTGCCGATCGCTTCTCTGGGAAAAGAGTGGTTGTCGTCGGAGCGGGTCTCGATGCGGTTAAGAAGGCTTGCATCCTAGCGAAAACTGCCGAGAGAGTGACCCTAGTTGTCCGGGGCAATCAGCTGCAAAAGCCTTTCTTCAATGTGAAGATTGCAAAGAAGAGGATGGGGAAGATTGACGTCCTTTACCACGCGGAAGTTCAGGAAATTTGCGGCGATGCTGAAAGAGTGACGCACATTATTCTTAATGGACCGTACGGGAGGAGGGTGATCTCCGCTGATGCCCTTGTTCTAGGGATTGGGATTGTGCCCAATACAGCTCTGGTCGAGGGGCAGGTTCCTGTAGACGGCAGAGGATATATTCTTCTGGAGGGAAGATCGCAAAAGACCCCTCTTTTTGGAGTCTTTGCCGCAGGCAATGTCTCTGATCCCCGCTACCATCAGGCAGCGATCTCAGCAGGAGATGGGATGAAGGCAGGTTACGATGCAATTGCCTTTTTCAATGCTCTTCCTTCTGAAGAGTGATTCGGTTTTGGTCTAGGATCATATTGCCTTGTGTGACTGCTTTGTCAAGAGCTTCTTTTGCCGTGAGAGCTCCTTCAAAGGCCTCTTCGAGACAGTCGATGATCTTCTCTCTAACTTCTAAGTATCCAGGGAGGTGGATTCCTCTCGTATAGGGAGTGGGTGGTTTCGATAGAACTTCCAAAACGGCGATTTCTGCGGCTTGGTGGTCTTCATAGAACTTCTTTTTCTTTGTCAGGTGGTAAGCCGCATCGGTAATGGGAAGGTAGCCCGTTTGCTGATGCCAGTAAGCCTGTACAACTGTAGAGGAGAGGTAGTCAAAAAACTGGACGATTCCTCTATACTCCTTATCGGAGAACCCTTTAATAACCCAGAAAGAGCTTCCTCCAATGGGAAGATTATAGGGTTTTGCGACGAGGTAGGCCCAGTAGGGCATATACCCCACACCGATGGGGAAATTCGCTTTCCTCTTGATGAGGGGGAGGCGATTTCCACTTTGCAAAAGAATTGCGCACTTTCCTTCAGTAAACAGGGCTTCTGGTTCTTCTTTCTCCCGCCCTGCATAGGCGAAGTACCCTTTCTTCTTCCACTCGGCCACTTTGGAGATATGTTTTGTCTGTACAGGGCCATTGAAAATGAGCTTCGCTTCTCCGTTTTCGAATCCATTCCCATGCGTTGCAAAGGCGAGGTTGTGCCAGGCGGAAAAGAGCTCTAGGTGATAGCCAGCGGGCCATGCCGTTGTGAAGCCGATGTACCCAGCGTCTTTGAGAGCTTCGCTGCACGATTCGAGTTTCTCCCAGGTCTCTGGGGGTTTTTCTGGATGGAGGCCCGCCTGAGAGAAAGCGAGTTTGTTGTAGAAGAGAATTCCAGTTGAAGCGTTCCAGGGAAGAGACATCATCATCCCCGAAGGACTCGTATAAAAGGCCCGCACGGCATCGATGTAGACATCGGGATCGAAGCGCTTGTTGTAGGAGGACATGAGGTCTTCAAGGGGGATGAACATCCCTTTCTTCTCCATAGCCGTTAGAGTTGCTACCTCATAGACCTGCAGAATGTGTGGAGGATTGCCCTTTTCAAAGGCATCGAGCCCCTGCTGAAAAACCTCGTTGTAGTTACCGATCATTTTGGGCGAGATGAAGTAGGTTTCCGACTGGTAGTTAAAGTCGGAAATGATCTCTTCAAATACCTCTTTGAGACATCCATCAAAGGCATGCCAAAGGGTGATCTGAGTGGGTTTTTCACTGCAAAAAACCGAGGTAGTGACGAGAAGGAATAAAACTAGAATTTTACGCATACATTACCTTCCTTGGAAGAGAGCTTCCATATAGGCTTTTTTGTCGAAGGGCATCAGATCGTCGATCTGCTCTCCTACCCCAACCCATTCGACGGGGATTCCCAACTTCTGATAAATGCTCATGACGATGCCCCCTTTCGCGGATCCGTCCAACTTTGCGAGGATGATGCCCGTCAAGGGAGTGAACGAGTGGAACACCTCTGCCTGATCGACGGCATTTTGTCCTGTGGTAGCATCGAGAACGAGGAGGATCTCATGGGGGGCATCGGGGATCACTTTTTGGATGACCCGGGTGATTTTTTCGAGCTCGCGCATGAGGTCGGTCTTATTTTGGAGTCTTCCCGCGGTATCGATAAGGAGGGTGTTTATCCCCCGCGCTTTTGCTGCTGTCACCGCATCAAAGGCAACAGCCGCTGGATCTCCACCCGGTGTTGAGGAGATGATGGGGAGGTCTAATCTCTTAGCCCAGGTGGTCAGTTGGTCGATTGCCGCGGCGCGGAAGGTATCTCCCGCTGCGAGGAGGACCTTTTCTCCTTCATTTTTGAGGTGGCTTGCATACTTAGCGATGCTTGTGGTTTTTCCACTTCCATTGACTCCGACAATCAAGATGACACGGGGGTCCCCTTCCTGCGGGGATTTGGCGGCAACGCGGGGAGGGAGATCGAGCATCTCCAGGCTCTTTTGTTCTAAAAAGTTAAGGACTTCATCCAGCCCTGCTTCTCGATTTTTTTTCAGAAAGTCCCGAGTGGCATCGATCAGCTCGCTCACGCAGGCCGCTCCGAGGTCCGCTTCAAAGAGAATCTGTTCCAGCTGATCAAAACTCTCTTCTTCCCATGGGCCTTGGAAAAGTGAACGGATCCTCCCGCTGATAGCGTCCCTTGTTTTTGACAGGGCCTTTTTGATCTTAGAAAATCGCTCATAAAAGAATTTTAGTACCATCATACCCCTTGATTGAAAAGAGATTCTAGCACATATAGTGAATCAAAAGGAAGTATCTAATGAATATCCACGAGTACCAAGCGAAAGAAGTCTTAAAGAAATATGGCATTCCAATGCCTGACTTCCGAGTCGCCTCTAACGAGGCAGAGGTGCGCCGCGGCATTGAGCAGCTGCAGCTGAAAGAGGCCGTGATCAAAATTCAGGTCCATGCTGGAGGAAGGGGAAAGGCCGGTGGTGTCAAATTCGCCAAGAGTCCAGAAGAGATTCTTTCGCTCTCTAAAGAGCTCCTCGGAATGAAGATGGTCAATAATCAGACCGGCCCTCAAGGGGTGATTGCCCATAAGGTAATGATCTCTCCTCCTGTCCAAATTGAAAAAGAGTATTACGTCGGTGCCATTATCGATCGGGCAAAGGCTCGCCCTGTGTTGATCGCCTCACCCGAAGGGGGGATGGAGATCGAAGAGATCGCTGAGAAATCCCCAGAAAAGATCCTCACGCTTCCCATCGGGCTCGATGGCTCATTGAAACCTTACCATGCCTTACGTCTCACCAACTTCATGGGTTGGAAGAAAGACCTTGCGAAGCTCGGAAGGAAAGTAGCTACAGGACTTGCAAAAGCCTTCATCGAGAGCGATGCTTCGCTGCTGGAAATCAACCCTCTGGTGTTAACTCCTGCGGGAGAGATCCTCGCTCTGGATGCCAAGCTCAGCATCGATGACAACGCTCTCTTTCGTCAGCCCGAGATCTCCCGTTTCTATGACCCAACACAGCAATCAGAAAGTGAGAGGGCTGCTAAGCAGTTTGATCTCGCATACATCGCCCTTGATGGGAACATCGGTTGCATGGTCAATGGTGCGGGACTGGCTATGGCGACGATGGACATCATCCACTACCACGGCGGGAAGCCAGCGAACTTCCTCGACGTGGGAGGGGGCGCTTCAAAAGAAAAAGTCGCTGAAGGATTTAAGATCATCCTCTCTGATCCCAATGTCCAGGCGATCCTCGTCAATATTTTTGGGGGGATCATGAACTGCGCTGTCCTTGCAGAGGGGATCATCGCCGCAGCGAAGGACTATTCTATTGGAGTTCCTCTCATCGTTCGGATGGAGGGGACCAATGTCGATCAGGGGAAGAAACTCCTCAAAGAGTCGGGCCTTGCGATCGTTGCAGCCGATAGCTTATCCGAGGCTGCTGAAAAGGCGGTCTCAGTACTCTAAGGAAAAAAATGGCGATATTAATTGGAAAAAAGACCAAAATCATCACGCAGGGACTCACCGGTCAGGCGGGGCGATTTCATACTGAGCAGGGGATTGCCTATGGCTCCCACTATGTCGGAGGGGTGACCCCAGGCAAAGGGGGAGATAGCGTTCTCGACCTCCCCATCTTCGATACCGTTTATGAAGCAAAAATAGTGACTGGGTGCAACGCTTCTTTGGTCTTTGTCCCGCCTCCTTTTGCTGCTGATGCCATTCTCGAAGCAGAGGACGCAGGAGTGGAGATCATCGTCTGCATCACCGAAGGGATCCCTATTCGAGATATGCTCGAAGTGAGCCGGGTGCTGAAAATGAGCACCACTTCTCGCCTAATTGGTCCCAACTGCCCAGGGGTGATCACCGTAGGAGAGACTAAAATGGGAATCATGCCTGGCTACATCCACAAACGGGGGAAAGTGGGCATTGTCTCCAAGTCGGGAACCCTCACTTATGAGGCGGTCTGGCAGACGACCCAGATGGGTTTGGGGCAGACTACCTGCGTAGGAATTGGTGGAGACCCCCTCAATGGGACCGACTTCATCGATGTTCTCGAGCTTTTTGAGAAGGACCCTGAAACGAAAGGGATCCTCTTGATCGGGGAGATCGGGGGAAACGCAGAAGAGGAAGCCGCGGAGTGGATCAAAAAGCACTCAAGCAAGCCTGTCGCTGCGTTCATTGCCGGAGTAACAGCTCCTCCTGGCAGGAGGATGGGTCATGCAGGAGCGATAGTCTCAGGAGGACAGGGGACCGCAAAAGGAAAAATGGAAGCTCTTAAGAAGGCTGGTGTCGTTGTCGCTGAGACTCCCGCTGATATGGGACTTGCAATGCAAGAGGCATTTAAGAAAAGAAAATGATCACGATACCGGGGAAAATCCCCATCACCATCCGTCCCTTTTTTTGGATCACCGCTGCGCTCATCGGATTTCTCAACAGTGGCAGCCTCATCGGAACCCTCGTTTGGATTTTTGTGATTCTCATTTCAGTGATCATCCACGAGTTAGGTCACGGGATCACTGCCAAGCTTTTTGGTTTGCAGCCCCGCATTGAGCTCGTCGCTCTCGGTGGTTTGACCTATCACCAAGGGGATAAGCTCCCTTTTTGGAAACAGTTCATCATCGTTTTGAATGGACCCATCTTCGGGTTTTGTCTCTTTTTGGTCGCCTATGGCCTTTTAAAGGTTCCCTCTCTTGCCGCTGGTTTTATGGGTAGCGTTCTTACCCTTTTTTACTGGGTCAATTTGATTTGGACGATTTTGAATCTCGTACCCGTTATGCCACTTGATGGGGGGCAGCTCCTTCGCATTGCCCTCGAGTCCTTTTTTGGTGCGAAAGGGATGCGGTATGCGCTCGTCATTGGAATGGTGATCTCGGGGGGATTAAGTCTCTTTTTCTTCCTCTATCAAAACTTCCTTATCGGTGCCATCTTTTTCCTCTTTGCCTTCCAGAGCTTTGATATGTATCGCCGCCTTAAGAATCTCGCTGAAGGGGACACCAGTCACCATCTCAAGGAGGCTCTTAGACAGGCGGAGCTCGATCTTCAGCAGGGACGAAAAGATCAGGCTCTCTTTGCCTTTGAGAAGGTCCGCAATGAAGCGGGGAAGGGGATGATCTTCTTGACGGCTACCCAGCACCTCGCCTTTCTCAAGTATGATCTTGGAAAAGAGCACGAGGTTTATGAGCTGCTTGTACCTCATCGCTCTCACCTCTCTTCCGACGCGCTTTGCCTTCTGCACAAAGTCGCTTACGAAGAAAAGGACTTTCCCCTAGTGGAAGAGATCGGGGGGAGTTGTTTTCAGGAGATGCCGAATAAGGATGTTGCCTTGCGCAATGCCTATGCTTGCGCTGCGCTGTCTAAAGATAAGCCTGCAGTTGGGTGGTTAGAAGCAGCTTTTCAGGAGGGGCTGGAGGATCTCACTCAGGTGCTGAAAGGGGCGGAGTTTGATCCAATACGGCAGAGTGAGGCTTATAAGAAGTTCTTGGAGCTTCATTCTGAAGGGTGAACGGCCATCTCTTTAGGCCCTCCCGCGGCCCGGTTTCACCTTCATAAAATTAACAAATTTGTTAATTCTAGAAGTTGAAACTGTCAGCTCGTTTTTTCTCTCTTCACTTCAGCTCGCATGTTGTTGTCGGACATCTCTATTCAAAAAAGCTCTGTGGGCTCCTAAGATTCCACCCACTAGGGCAAGTCCCGCCATAAACGTGCTTTGGCTAACGGTCACTTTGAGAAATGAAAAGTTCATTGGCTCCAATGGAGCAACTACACAACCAAGCAACTTTGCAAAACTTCCATTGACTACTCCTCCCATCCAAATTTTGACTCTTTCTTCCAAGGGACTCTTAGAAGTAGCTAAATCTTTTTTTGTCACCTCGGAGTCGTACTGGAATGTACCGAAACAAGAGAGAAGTGCAAATGCAGAAACCAAAACTCCTCCACAAAGAAGGGGAGTTTGACATTTCTCGAAAGAAGAAAAAAGAAGATCGACTTTTTGAATATGCCAGTCACTGGGAATGTCCATGGCGGTTGCAACATATGGAATCAAGTATTTTGCAAATACCCATCCCATGTAGTTGCCTGCAAGGTTTGTCAAGCTGTCCTTTATGAATCGTGTATGATCAAAAGCTACCTGGTTTGTGGCAGGAGTTAGTGGGGTTGTTGCTGTTGTCATGTCTTCTCCTTAATTGATGAATAAATGTATTTTTCAGCTTGTGCGAGTGCTCTTAAGATCTCCCTTCATAAAGCCGAAATAGGCTCCCATGAAACCGCTTACCAAGCAAGCTCCTTGAAAAAAGGTGCTTTGAGCAATTCTTCCGTTGGCGATTGAGAAGAACAAAGGAGTTGCTAGATGACCAAGAGCTCTTGCATAGATTCCATTGACTAAACCGATAGTAAAATGGTTCTTGGTAACTGGATCGGAGTGTGTTTGTATCGCTCTCTTTGTTAATTTGTAGGTGGTAAATCCTGCGATAATTGCTGAGAAAATCAAAGCGACTTTTAAGATCTCATCAGGGGGGCAATTCTCGCAAAAAGGAACAATGAGGGCACTTAGTTTTTGGAGATGCCAGTCGTTTGGTACTTGCTCTGCATTCAAGAAATGCTTAATTCCGTAGTTTGCAATTGCCCATCCCAAGGAGTTGCTTGCAACACTTATAACATTGTGCCTTAGCAATCTAGTATAACAATGTTCTACGAGAGTATATCTATATTCTGCGAAAGTTGCAGCCGATCCTGCTTGGTTTTGTACCCCTGTTGCCATAGCTTTCCCCTGTTTTTCCCTGAAAGTCTACCCACTCGAAAAAATAAGGCAAAGCGATTTTTCGTTTTCATTTGAGAGAAACAGTTAGCAATTCATCCCAATGGGTAGTGAAGCGCCTAGAGGTGTGGGAGCTCTTCATCTTCCAAGGCTTATCGATCCCTTCAGCGGCAAATTGCAAGGCGGATTTGCCCAGTTTGGCATTGATCTTATCCATGGCGTCGATTGCCGGGGTTGGAAAAAGAGGAGCAAAGAAGTCCCTTTGGACCGCCTTTTTTGAAGAGAGGTCGCTGAAGATCACTCCTACTTTTTTGTAAGAGTACCCGGGGCGAAAAATGGGACGGAGGGCCTGTTTGCTTTTGGTGATGAGTGCAGGCGTGTAGTCAGTGGGTACTGAGAGGGAGGCGGAGGCGCTATTGGAGTAAGGGGTCTGAATGAAAGGAGAAGTGGTGAGAAAAACGGTCAGGTGCTTGGCGAGGAGGTCTTGTGTGCGGAGCTTTTTTGCTGCGGTGGCTACGAAGTGGGAGAGGGCCTCTTCGAGCGCCTCTAGGCGAGCTACTGGTTTGCCAAAGGAACGAGAGCGGGTGATCGATTTGGCAGGGGATGGAGCCTCACTTAAGGGCAAGCAGGAGGTCCCTTGCAATTCGAGTACTGTCTTTGAGACGGTGACTGAAAAGCGTCTTTGAATCAAAACCGGGTCCGCTTGTTGTAGATCGCGGGCGGTGAGGAGGCCGATCTGGTGCATTCGTTTGGTGAGGCGTCTGCCGATTCCCCAAACATCTTCAATGGGAAATGTAGTCAACGCTTCGAGGCTGTCTTCGAGTGAGAAGACGCCGCGGTGTTTGGGTTCTTTTTTGGCGATGTGGTTGGCTATTTTAGCGAGGGTTTTGGTTGGGCCGATCCCTACTGATACGGGGATCCCTGTCCATCGCCAGACTTTTCTTCGGATCTCTTTTGCGAGATCGATGAGGTTATCTTGCTTTGTGGTTAAAAAGGCCTCGTCGATTGAGTAGATCTCGAGCTCGGGAGAGAAGTGGGAGAGGACTTGCATGACCCGGTGGGAGAGGTCTCCGTAGAGGGTGTAGTTCGAAGAGTATACGTGGACTTTGTGAACCTCGAAGAAATTGTGGTACTTGAAGGCGGGTGCTCCCATGGGAATGCCGAGTTTTTTGGCCTCAGTGGAGCGGGCCACAACGCAGCCATCGTTGTTTGAGAGGACAACGACCGGTTTGCCCCAAAGCTTTGGATTAAAGACTCGCTCACATGAGACGAAAAAGGAGTTGCAGTCGACGAGGAAGAATTGTTTAGCTCGCTTTGTGGATGACATAGGTGATCACTCCCCAAATTTTGAAGTCGGTCTCACTAGTGATTTCAATTGGGCTAAAGGAGGAGTTTTCGGGAGCGAGGAAGAGTTTTTTTTCTTTTTTGAGGAGGCGTTTGACTGTGAACTCGGCGTTGATGACTGCTAGAACGATGCTTCTGTTTTGCGGTTCTATTGAGCGATCGACGACGAGGACATCTCCGGGGAGGATCCCCGCTTGATTCATTGACTCGCCCATTACGCGGACAAAGAAGGTCGCTGTTGGGTGGGCAATGAGAAGTTGATTGAGATCGATTGTCTCATCGAGGTACCCTTCAGCGGGCGAGGGGAAGCCCGCTTCGACTGTATGGGAGAACAGTGGAAGGGGGAGTCCCGGAATATGGTGAGCTTTGCAGATTTGTAGTTTCATGGGCTTTTCATCTATTCTAGTATAAGCTAAAGAGTAGTGGTAGAGGTAAAAATCATTTAAATAGGGGACATGTCATGATCAAATACCCACTTCATTTTCGAGTCGAGGCTTCAAGTCCTAGTGGGATCTCTACTCCACTAGAGGGAAAAGGGGAAGATTTTCCATCTATACATTGTGCAATTCCTAAAGAGTTCAATGGCCCAGGAGGGGGATATAGTCCAGAGGAGCTTTTTGCTCTGGCGGGTGTTACCTGTATCATGGCGACATTCAAGGTGTTTGCTGAGAGAGGCAAACTCTCCTATGCATCGATTGCTGGAGAGGCAAAACTGACTATCGACCGGAATGAAGAAGGAGTGGCAGCTCTGCAAAAACTCGAGATGACATTTACCTTTTCAGGAGTTGCTGATGAGGAGAAGGCTAAGGTTCTTCTCGCTGAATCTCAGAAGTACTGCCTTGTCTGTAACGCGATCAAATGCGTAAAGAGTTTCACTACTCAATTCATTCCAGCTTGAGGGAGTAAAAGCGGGTGACATTCCCTTGTTTTGCGAGGATGAGGATCCGGTTTTTCTCGGTCGATTTTTCTAGAGCTTTATTGAACTCTTCGACAGAGGTCACTTTCTGGTGGTTGATCGCCATGATGAGGAAGCCAGGGCGGATCCCAGCGATTGCTGCTGTGGAGGCGGGCTTCACTTTGGTCACGATGACACCCTCTTCTCCATTGGTATAGCCGAGTTTGGTTGCGATATCAGGGGTAAGGGGCTCGACTTCCATGCCGAGTTTCTTGATGAAGCTACTTCCCCCGCTGTGATCATTGTGGGATCCGAGAACAGGCTGGAAGGAGAGCTCTTTCCCATTGCGATTCACTTTGAGGGTGATCTTTTTCCCTGGTTTGATCATTGAAATTTCATTGCGGAGCGTACCGATGGTCTTCACGGGCTCTTTGTTGAATGCGACGATGATGTCGCCCTGCTTGAGGCCCGCTTTTTCTGCTGGGGAGCCTTTGATTACCTCTGCGATCAGAGCTCCTTCGGGTTTCTTCAGACCAAAGGCATCAGCCATGTCTTGGTCGATCGGCTGGAGGACAACGCCGAGGAAGCCTCGGACGACGGAGCCGTTCTCGATGAGCTGGTTCATGATGTGTTTGGCCATATTGCTAGGGATGGCGAAACCGATGCCGATATAGCCTCCGCTTTTGGAGACGATTGCCGTGTTGATCCCAATCACTTCCGCTTCGAGGTTGAGTAAGGGGCCACCCGAGTTGCCTGGGTTAATGGCCGCATCAGTTTGGAGGAAGTCTTCGAAGTCGGTGATTCGGAGGTTTTGTCTCCCTTTGGCGCTGATCACGCCGACGGTGACAGATGCTTGGAGTTGGAAAGGACTTCCAATAGCGACAACCCATGCACCTACTTCCATGTCATCGGAGTTGCCGAGCTCAACGAAGGGGAAGTCTTTTCCTTCAACTTTGATGATACCGATGTCGGTGCTGGCATCTATTCCAATTACGGTGGCAGGGATTTTTCTGCCGTCATTCATGACGACTGTGATTTTGGATGCCCCCTTGATTACATGGGCATTGGTCATGATGTGGCCATCGGAGTTGACAAAGAAGCCTGAGCCTTGGGAGACGGGGGCTCTTTTAGGCATTTTTTGGTTGGGTCTGCCGAAGAAGCGGTTAAAAAAATCGTCACCGAACGGATCCTGGGGATTTTGCATCCTGTTGGGGTCAAGGTCATCATCATCGTCGGAGACCTCTGCTTTGATGTAGACCACTGCAGGTGTCGCTTTTTTTGCTACGGCGGTAAAAAACTTAGAGATTTGCTTTGGAGTGCATGTGCATTCTGGCTGAGCGGCAAAGAGGGTTGAAGAGAGAAGAAGTGCGGAAAAAAGGATCAAAAAACGTTTCATGGTGCTTCCTAGTAAGATGAGTTTACACATAGCATTTTGTACGATTTATCTTCAAAAGACAACTCAGATTTTTTCGGATCTCAGCCCACAATTGCAATGTTGCTACCCATCTGTCCTCTATGCTGGCTACACTATTTATCTTGTATCTAAATAGCTCACTAGCGCGTAGAGAAAAGGGGGTAGCAACGTAGTTAGGTTTATACTCCAGCTGGCTGTTGGCCTAATAAGCTTTGATAAGTTCAAAAAACCTTGGAATATGAAAGGCTCGAAACTGGTCTATGGTTGCAGAAGCATCCTCCTCTGGCCAATGGCTATAACAGCTACCCTGTATCCCGCAGATTACGCATCCAAGATAGGTGCATTTAATTTCACGTGGTCGTAAGTACTCGCAAGGCCAATGAGTAATGCTTGTTTTTCCAGGCTCCCCTTTCTTTAGATTTCTTTGAAAATGCTCGTCAACCTTTTCATCCGATACGTTTCTAACAACCTGATAACGAATGTTTTCTCGTGTTCCTTCGACTAAGGAATACCCTTCGATAGCTCCTAAAAAATCATCTTGTCGAATTGAAATACCAATTGAAGATTCGGCATCCATTTGCTTAAGAGTTTTTGCATATTCATCTAAAAAATCTCTTTTTTCTTCAAGAATTTTGAGTCTATTTTTCATTGTATCTGATTCTTTCCCAGTCCAAAACTGCATTGGATGCCAGGTCCCTTCTTTACTGAGAGACCACATAATAGGCACGCAGTCGCAAGTTTCCTTTTCAATTACGTGAGTAACCAGTGAATTATTTTCGGCATCAAGCGTTGTTACTATTTGCTCGTTTTCATTGATGTCAAAATGGCGATGGGTACGCCAAACAGCAAGCTCGTTTTCTAATCCATGAGACTGGATAGTTTCGAGCAATACCCTGACTTCTCGATCTATATCCTTATCCAAAATACCATTATGGACATGAGGGAGACTGTTTACTTTTTGAGGATCATATGATCTTAAATCATTAGAGGCAGTAATGCCATAATGAAAAGGTTCATAAAGTAATGCGCTAGCGCCTGTTAAATGTAAAGGTTGTGTAGCCATAATAACTCCTTAATGTTTGGCAATCTTAAATAATAGTAGGGTTAGAGTGGATAGCTTAAATCAAAGCCTAGTGGTTAACGCCAACTGGGCATATTCAGGAAAACCCAGGAAAGAATATTTACTTGAATAAGTTAATAGTCAAGCAACTTTGCTCTGACACTTGAATTTTTCAGGCCTTTTGCTGAGAAGATTCTTAAGAGATCTCTTCTCGGTAAAATGCTGTTTGAAAGGAAGAGCTATCTTAGAAATCAATTTCTCGAAGTGATTTTGTTGAAAAAATTACCTGTCTGCTGCGAATTTTCTCTGTATACCCAACCAACTTTTGAAGTTGTTTAGGTATAAAATGCCAAATTCTTTTATTCTTTATCATCCAATTGGACTCGATAGGCTTGTCGAGGATGAGCAGGCTGCGCTGGATAACAATACATAAGCTCTTTATTTTTAATCATTTTAGATAAATAGTGATCATGAAGATGAGTGGGAGTTCGGTCCAAAATGTTAGCAAGTTCTTTTCGCGAAAGCGGTTGAAGTGAACACAGTCTCTTAATTAGTGCTTTTACTTCTTGAGAACTGGGACCTCGTTCTCCTAAATTAAGAATTTCTTGCCTAAGATCCTCCGGAAGTTCTGGGAAACCTAGCGGCAAAGCCTTCAAGCCCTTAGCTTGAAAATTACCCTCCTTATCTGTAGGGCTTATCTGTAGGGTTAGTCCCTTATCTGGGGCGAATGTGTTGGAGCCTCTACTCATACCATCCATTTTCTTTATAGACATCATCCGGCGCAATGACATCTTTGTGTTTTGCTAGCACTTTCTGAATGGATTAGCGAGATTTTTTTCCAATTGCTAAAAGGCGGCTTGCTTGGTCATCCGCATTGCAGAATATTGCTTAATCGCCAAGTTTTTGCAATAAATTTGACCTGTCGTCTCGACTTTGTGCCGGAGTCGCTAGTTGGGAGCGACTAAGAGATCGATTGGATCTCGAGGGATTTGTCCTCGATGAGGGGGAGCTCTTTTTCAAAGAGCTCTTTCCCAGCAAAGGTGACGATGACTCCATCGTCAAAAGGGGCTTGGAGGTGGGTGGCAACCGCCTCTTGGACGTCTTGCATGGTGAGGGAGAGAAGCTGATCACGGAAATCCTGCCTCATCTGTCTTGTTTTTCCATCGCGGAGCCAGGTGTAGGAGATAAGGGCCCTACCTCCAGGAGAGACGGGGGTATCGAAGTGTTGGATGATGCCGAGTTTAGCCTCTTCGAGGTCATTGGCATCGAAATCTCCAGCGGCAATGGCATCCACACTACTTTGGAAGGTGCGCAAGGTTCGGGCGATATGAGGATCGCGGTAGGCGTAGAAGTAAAACGTTCCCCAAAGGGAGTTGTAGTTGGCCCCCGAGCCATAGGCTCCTCCTTGTTCTCGGATCCGATGGTGGAGAACTTTGTTCTCGAGGAGGAGAGTGGCCACTTGAAGGGCCGGTGCATCTTTATGTGTATAGCCAACAGTCCGGTGTCCTTGTGCTGTGAAGGCGACAGGGGAGGCGATGTCGTAGGCCTGGTGTTTGGGGGAAGGGAGGGAGAAGTCTCCTGCCCAATCGGGATTTTGCTTAGTGGGGAGCTTCTGCAGATCGAAAAAGCCCTTCTTATCAATTGTCTTGAAAAGGGGCGCGTCGCAAGAGAGAACGAGGTCTGCCGATCCATTGCAGAGGAGTTTGTTGCTAAGAGCTGAAAGGTTCTCGACTACTTTTTTAATGTCGATGTCATTTGCTAGGCTTTGGATGTATTTGTAGAAGCTGAGTCCATGCCAGAGCTCATTGATATGTGTTGGCAGGGAGAAGCTCGCGAGAGAAAGTTGGGATGCGTAGCGCATAGCGCTTCTAGGCAATCTGTTTTGCATGGAGACGGCTAATTTTTTGATCAGATCTTCGATCCTTTCCTCTTCATCAAAGCGGGGTCTTGTAACGAGCTCTTCAAAGAGGGGGAAGAGATAGTCGATTTTTCGCTCGAGAACCTTGCCGTGGAGCTCTAGAGTAGGAGTGATGAGCGTTGAGTCGGAGGCTTGGACGTGGAGGGAGGCATGGCCGCCTATTCCTCCTGTATGGGCATGGACGAACTCGAGGGTGTCGAGGTAACTCTTCTCGCCAACGCCGAGTTCGGTCCAGAGAGTAGTGAAGAGCTGGACATCGAAGAGTTCTTTCTCTTCTAGGGAAGGGAGGGGAAAAATGAGATCAGCATAGGCGATGTGGTTGGTGAAGGTGTCGTGGTGCAGTATCTCGAGTTCTTCTCGCTTGTAGATGTCGAGGGAGAAATCGCGAGTCTCGGCGGGGACATCGGCTAGGCCTACTTTGGGAAGGCAGTCGAGCTGCTGCTCTTCAGTTGACTCGTGGAACTTTTCGAGTTTGTCGGTCTCTTCTAAGATCTTGGCGATCTGTTTTTCATTGAGGCTCTCTTTGACTTTTACAAGGTTTTTTTCTTCTTCTTTTGCCTCCTTAACGATGAGCTCGGGGTCTGGAGCGAAGCTGATCTGGACAAAATGGGGATTTTGGAGGATGTATTTTTCAATGAGGGGAGTGAAAAAGAAGGGGTCTTTGGCTTTTTCTAGGAGCTTGTTGAATAAGGTATGGAGCGAGAGGGCAGCCTCAGGATTGCATCCATGCTGTTTGGCAAGGGCTGAGCGCATAAAGAGGGTGAGGCCAAATGGGGAGTGATCTCCGAGGATCTCGATGCGGGAGAATTCGAGCTGGTGGATCGATGCTTCAACTAGGGGAAAGGGGATTCCCTCCTCAGCGATGGTGCGAAGGGTATCGAAGAGGATTTCTTTGAGGGGCTTTCCATCTTCTTCTTTGCAGCCGCGACAGATGATGGTTAGAGGGACCTCGGTCATTTCGGTGTCGATATAACAATCGGCATGAATGCATAGTTTGCTATCGAGAAGGGGCTTTTTTAACAATGAGGCATCGGTGTCCATTAGAATTGAATCGAGAATGGTCAAAGCAAGAACTTCTTCTTGGTCTAGCAAGGGGGTAGTCAGCCAGCCAAAAGTGTGGATGTGTTTGGTTTCTAGATTTTCTGTCTCATTGGTGGGGTAGGTCTTTTGAAGGGTGATGGGAGAAGAGAAACGCTTTTGGTGGCCAATCCCATCGAGGGGGGAGGCTTTGGTGACATTCTTCAGGGCATTTTCAGCTATGAAATCGAGGTGTTTTTTCAATGGAAAGTTGCCGTAAAAAAAGAAGAGACATCGGCTTGGGTGGTAGAAGGTCTCGTGAAATTCGACGAGCTGGGCGTAGGTGAGGTTGGGGATCTCTTTTGGGTCACCGCCTGAGTTGTGTGCATAGGTGAGATCGGGGACGAGCGCGGATATGAGGGAGTGCCAGATCCGGCTGTCAGCAGAAGAGAGGGCCCCTTTCATTTCATTGTAGACGATGCCTTTGTATTCGAGGGGACTCTTTGGGTTTTGGGGCTGGGCAAACTCGAGGCGATGCCCCTCTTGCAAAAAGCTTAAGTGTTTGAGCTCCGGGTGGAAAACCGCATCGAGGTAGACCTCGAGGAGGTTGTAGAAGTCTTTCTCCACTTGCGAAGCAGCTGGGTAGCAGGTGAAGTCGCTTCCCGTTAGGGCGTTCATGTACGTATTGAGAGATCGCCTATTCATTGCGAAGAAGGGGTCTTTGACGGGAAACTTCCTCGATCCGCAGAGGACGGTATGCTCTAAAATGTGAGGGGCTCCATCGGAAGAGCTGGGCAGTGTTTTGAAGGAGAGACAGAAGACATTCTCCGGGTCCTCATTCTCGAGGTGCATCACTTGCGCCCCTGTCGGGAGATGGATGATCTCCCTAAGGTGGGTCTGTAGCTCGTCGATGTAGTGGCTAGTCACAAGGGAAAAGTCGCCGTACTTTTCTCCCTCTTTTTTTAAAAATTCTTCGCTCATAGATGAAACATAAGATAATGCAGTGAAAATTTTTTGCCTAGTGATTGCTTTTTTTAGGGAAGAAAAACTACAATTTTTCTTCAAAAAGGAGACTCTCATGCGTGTAGAAACCAATCAATCACAGCCAGTCAATTTTTCCTTTACTCCTGCGGCGCAATCGCCCAGGTCTTTTTCCTCTTCTCTGAGCACATGTAGAGAGGATAAAAAAGGGAGCTGGATGGAGAGTGTGCAAAGGATCTTCTCTTCGATCTGGTCTTTTCTTAAAATGGTTTTTTGTTGTGGCTGTTATAGGAAAAAAGAAGCGCCTCCGATCCCTTCTTCCCCAGGGGCTCCTGTCCCTTACGTGAAGAGGGAGGAAGCGGGGCAGACAGTGTTCGAGGTGGAGCATGAGGATTTATCCTGGTCGATTGTTTTAGTGAGGGAAGAGGAAGAAGGACCTCCGGTGATGGGGGTTCAGCATGATCTTCCTTCAGCTATCGAAGCTGCTGTGGCAGCATCGATTGTCAGGCATGAAGCAATTGAAGAGGTGAAAGTATCTGACTTTGTTCTCGCAAAAGCCCTGGTTGATGAGGGTTTTGAGATCGATGGCGACATTATTGTCGATTCGTTTGGGGGTGATTCTTTCAAGACCTTTGTCACCAGTCAGATCGTCTTTGCAGAGAAAAGAAGGGAAGAAATGTCGGAGACGCAGAAAAAAGCACTGGAGAAGCTCATCGAAATCAAGGATACGGGCTTCAAAGACCCGGCACTCACTGGGAGCACCTGTCTTGTTGCGAGTTACCCTCTTGCCCTATTCTTGAAAGTGATTACTTCTGAGGATGCTGAAGAGGCAAGAAGATGTCAGTACACCTTAAGAGAGGCGACATTCTCCCTGCCAGAAAATAAACAGCTCGATTAGCAATCACCAAGTGAGATTTCCCGAGGACTGGTACTCAGTGACCCTCGTTTCAAAGAAGTTTTTCTCTTTGCCTAGGTCAATTGTCTCACTCATCCATGGGAATGGGTTGCGGGCTCCCTTGTAGATGGGCTCGAGGCCAATTCTTTCAAGGCGGCGATTCGCGATGAACTGCACGTATTCGCGGAACATGGCGGCAGTGAGGCCTAAGATGCCGCGGGGAAGGCAATCTTCAGCGTAGCGTATTTCGAGCTCTACCGATTTTTTAATCAGATCATAGATGTGGGCTTGGAAATCAGAAGACCAGAGCTTCGGATTTTCCTCTTTGATCCCGTTGATGAGGTCAATGCCAAAATTGAGGTGGATGGTCTCATCGCGCAGGATGTATTGAAACTGCTCTCCGATGCCGGTCATTTTGTTTTGTCTGTGGAAGGAGAGGATCATCACAAAACCGCTATAGAAGAAAATACCCTCCATGATGATGTAGAACCCGATGAGGTTCTCTAGGAATTTCTGTGCTCCTTCGGTTGTGGCTGTAGAGAAGCCATCTTGCATGATCGCTTCTGTGAGCTGCATCTCGAAGTGGTCCTTATCATGGATCGAGTTGATCTCATTGTACATGTTGAAGATCTCCCCTTCATCGAGGGCAAGAGACTCAACGATGTAGTGGAAGGTGTGGGTATGGATCGCCTCTTCGAAGGCTTGGCGCAGGAGATATTGACGCGCTTCAGGGTTGGTGACATGTTTGAAGATTGCGAGGACGATGTTATTACCAACAAGGCTTTCCGCTGTGCTAAAGAAGCCAAGGTTGCGAATGATCACCCGCCGCTCATCGGCGCTTAAGTCATTGGACTTCCATAGTTCGATGTCCTTGGCCATGGAGACCTCGGTGGGCATCCAGTGATTGGCGCATCCATTGAGGTAGTGTTCCCAGGCCCAGTTGTACTTGAGGGGCATGAGCTGGTTGACATCGACCGCTTTGCAGTTGATGAGCCGTTTTTTGTCGACCTCGACTCTTTTAGTGGAACTGGCTTCTTCTTCTAGGAGGGCTTGTTTTCCTTTTGGCTTGTCATCAAAATCTAACATTGTTCTCTCCTTTTAAAGTTTGGTGGTCTACTGGCAGCTTTCGCAGCCTTCATCCATATTGCATACGACGGGTTTTTCTTTATCGCTGCGCTCAACGTCAATATTACTGGAGGCTGACTTGCTTTTCATCCAGCGGGGTTGCAAACCTCTTTTGTTGATATCGGTGGTAGACTTTTCGATCTGCGTTGCGGCGAGTGTGCGCATATAGTAGCACGTCTTGAGTCCTTTGTTCCAGGCCTGCATGTACATTTGATGCATTTTCTTACCACTGGGCTCTGAGAGATAGAGGTTGAGAGACTCTCCCATATCGAGCCATTTTTGTCTGCGGCTCGCGCACTCGATGAGCCATTCGGGGTCGATCTCAAAGGCTGTGGGGAAGATCTGCTTCACATCATCTGGAATCCTCTCGATCTCACTGATGATCCCGTCAAAGTATTTGAGGTCGTCGACCATCTGCTCATCCCAGAGGCCGAGTTCTTTGAGTTTTTCAACAAGGGCGAAGTTGAGGAGGATGAACTCTCCTGAGAGGTTGGACTTCACAAAGAGGTGGCGGTACATCGGCTCGATCGATTGGGTGATCCCGGTGATGTTGGAGATGGTTGCTGTTGGCGCGATTGCCATTGTGTTGCTATTGCGCATCCCATGGGCTTTGACTGATTCCCGTACGGGGGTCCAATCAAGGGCACAATTTGTATCGACATCGACTTTTTGTCCCCGTTCCTTAGCAAGGAGGGCGATGGTGTCAATGGGGAGAAGTCCGCGATCCCATTTAGACCCTTTGTAGCTCTCGTAGGTTCCTCTCTCTTGTGCGAGCTTGCTGGAGGCCAAGATGGCGTGGTAGGAGATGAACTCCATGCTCTCGTCAGCAAATTGGACCGCTTCATGGCTGGCGTAGCTGATCTCTTGGATGTAGAGGGCGTCTTGGAAGCCCATCATCCCAAGACCCACTGGTCGGTGGCGCATATTGGCGTTTTTGGCTTCTGCAATAGGGTAGAAGTTGATGTCGATCACGTTGTCTAGCATCCGGATCGCTGTGTAGATGGTGGAGGCGAGCTTTTCTTTATCGAGCCCTTGGGGCGTTGTGTGAGCGGCTAAGTTGATCGAGCCGAGGTTGCAAACGGCGGTCTCATCTTTTGAGGTGTTCAGGAGGATCTCTGTGCAGAGGTTGGAGCTGTGAACCACTCCCTTGTGATCTTGGGTGGAGCGGATGTTTGAGGGATCTTTGAAGGTGATCCAAGGGTGACCCGTTTCGAAGAGCATGCTGAGCATCTTTCGCCAGAGCTGAACCGCTTCGATTTTTTTGAAGAGGGCGATTTTCCCTTCTTCGGCCATCTTTTCATATTCATTATATCGCTTCTCAAATGCCGCTCCATAGAGATCGTGGAGATCGGGCACATCGCTTGGGCTGAAGAGGGTCCAACTTTTGTTTGATTCGACCCGTTTCATGAAAAGATCGGGGATCCAGTTGGCGGTATTCATATCGTGGGTGCGGCGCCGCTCATCTCCCGTGTTTTTGCGCAGCTCGACGAAGTCCTCGATATCGAGGTGCCAGGTCTCGAGGTAGCAGCAGAGAGCTCCCTTTCTTTTTCCTCCTTGGTTGACAGCGACTGCAGTGTCATTCGCGACCTTGAGGAAGGGGATCACCCCTTGAGAGCGGCCGTTGGTCCCTTTGATGCGAGAGCCGGTGGCGCGGACGTTCGACCAGTCATTGCCAAGACCTCCAGCCCACTTGGAGAGTTTCGCATCGTCTGAGACGATCTTAAAAATGTGTTCGAGATCGTCCATCACGGTAGAGAGGTAGCAGGAGCTTAGTTGAGGTGTACAGGTCCCTGAGTTGAAGAGGGTAGGGGTTGCTGATGTGTAGTGGAAGGTGGAGAGGACGTTGTAGAACTCAATAGCTCTCTCATTTTTCTCAGCCCCTTCGTTGATCGAAAGGCCCATCGCCACGCGCATCCAGAAGATCTGGGGTGTTTCTAGGCGACGGTCATTTTCATGGATGAAGTAGCGGTCATAGAGGTTTTGTAGGCCTAGGAGGTAGAATTTGTCATCACGCTCGAGATCCATCACATCAGCGAGGCGCTCGAGATCAAAGTCTTCGAGCTCCTTTGAGATCCGATCGATGGAGATCGCATGCTTGATGTACTCTTTGAAGTACTGTGCATGCTGCTTTTTTAGTTTCTTATCGCTTGCAACAAGGCCCATTGTCTCGCGGTATAAGACATCGAGGAGAAGGCGTGAGGCGGCCTTTGAGTAGGCGGGGTTCTTCTCGATTTGTGAGCGCGCAGCCATGATCACAGCGAGGTCGACCTCTTTCTCTTTCATCCCTTCATAGAAATTGAGGATGCAGAGGTCGAGAAGATCTTTGATAGAGACCTCTTTTTCTAGGCCGCGGCAAGCAAATGCGATCCGCTTTTTTAGCTCTTTATCAGTGATCGTTTTTTTCTGTTTTTTTTCTGTGATGAAGGTGAATTTACGGGCATTGGGATCGGACTCTTCTTCTTCCTTCTCTGAGGTGGGCGTAATGACATCTGCTCTCGCAAGGATCATCTCTTTGGCGACTTTGAAAAATCCCTCTCGCATTAGCTGGTTTTCGAGTTCGTCTTGCAGAAGCTCTGTGGTGAGGGGAATCCCCTTTTTGTGGAGGTGGACCGTGCGTGAGATCATCTTCTGAGTGAGTAGGTTGATCGCATCGATCACCTCCTGCGGAGAGGGGCCTTGGAGGTTACGGCTGACCCGAAAGGCTGCCTCAATTGTGGCGGAGATCTTCATCGGATTGAAACGGGCTTGGCTCCCGTCCCTGCGCTCTACTTTAAGGTTTTGTGGGGCATCTTCACGAAAGAGTTTGTGCTGGTCTCGGTAAATGATGTAGTCGCGCGCTACATCGTGATGACCGAGATCCATGAGTGTCACTTCGACCATGTCTTGGATCCCTTCCACTGAGAGGGAGGTCCCATTTGAAGCGAATAGGGAGAGTTTTTCGACAACCAGCTTGGTTGTCTCTCCGACCACTTCGGCGATCTCTTCAGAGAGGGCTTCGTTTTTTTTGACTTGTTTTGTGTCTCGGAATGCTGCTTCGACAGCGTGATAGATGCGCTTCTCCCTAAATGGAACGAGAATTCCATTGCGTTTGACGACTGTGAACGAACTCAAGTCAGTAGGCTGGTCTAACGTTGCTTGACTGTCTGAAGAAGGATTCTTTGTCATATTGCGCACTCCTTAAAGTATTGATCGTTAGTAGCCCGACTACCAGATGTGGTAGCTTATTGTTTCTATTAACACTATATATAGTAGTAGTCCCGTTTTCGTCCACAAAAAATTTCTCCCTATAGAGAGGAAATTTAGAGGTATAAGAAGAGAATATAAGAGAGGTAGGAGAAGAGCAAAATCCCTCCGTCGAGGCGAGAAAGTCGGTCTTTGCCGAGGACCATTAACACCCATAGCAAAAGGGTAAAAACGACCATTAGAGGAAAGTCGATGAAGAGCATCTGCGGGGAAAAACGGATCGGCTTAACGATTGTTGCACAAGGGAGGACGAAAAGAGGGTTGAAGATATTGCTTCCGATCACTGTTCCAACGATGATCTCCGGCTCTTTCCGAAAAGCGGCAACGATGGCTGTGGCGGTCTCAGGTAGAGAGGTGCCAAAGGCGATGATGGAGATGGCCACCACCCTCTCGGATAAGCCAAAATAGGCTGCGACCTGGAGCACTCCCCTAATCATTAGGTTTGCGCCGAGGAGGAGAAGAGCAGCGCTGGCGATGATTCCAATTACTTGGAGGAAACGGCTGACCCGCCGTCCCTTTTTTTCTTTGTGGATCTCGATTTCCTCTTCCAGTTCAGCTTTCTTCGGGGGGATATAGAACTGGAGAAAAATATAAAAGAGGAGAACTAGAAAAAGGAAAGCCCCTTCGATTCGGTTGATCACTCCTCCGAGCATCACCAGAAAGAGGAGGAGGTAGACAAAGAAAAGCAGGGGCATTTTCTGCCATTTTAAGGTATGGGTGACATTACAGGGGCGAAAGAGCAAGTAGATACCGAGAACGAGCCCCATATTGGTGATGTTTGAGCCGAGGACATCACCCATTGCAATGTCTCCGCTCTGACCGTAAATCTGCCCTAAGGTACTTGAAACAACCTCGGGAGCTGAGGTAGCAAAAGCAAAAATTGTGAGTCCAATCACTAGGCGAGAGAGTTTTAAGTCCAGGGCCAGCTGGACAGCGGAGCGGACGAGCAGTTCTGCTCCTAGATAGAGGAGGGTCATTCCGATGAAGATGATGACAAATGAGTATCCCATAACCTCCTCATAGTAAGACTTCTTTTACGAATTGTCTATACCTGTGCATGACAAAGTTCTCATTTTCCCAATTGATAAGGGGGAAGAGGCATTGCAAATTGCTAGCATTTGGGGTACTATTGAGAGTATGAGACGGATCTATCTAGTACCCAATGTCATCACCGCATTTAGCCTTGTAGCGGGTCTTTTTGTCATCTTCAAGGTCAATATGATCGAGCCGGGGATGGGGACCTACAAGTTGCTTCTGACCTCCTCGATCCTTTTGCTTTTAGCGGCATGTGCAGACCTCGTCGATGGGGCAATCGCTCGGGTGATGCATGCGGAAAGTGAATTTGGTGTTCTATTCGACTCTCTTGCCGATGCAGTGACCTTCGGGGTAGCTCCCTCTGTCCTCATGTTGAAGAGCCTCTCTCTTGAGCAGGGGACCCCCCTTTCGTTTTTCGCTGTGGTGGGAGCGATGGTCTTCTCTGTCTGCGGGATCCTCCGGCTCGTTCGTTTCAATGTAAAGCACGCAATGCTCAAAGAAACGAGTGAAGAGGAGAAAAAGAAGCACCAACATTTTACCGGCCTTCCGATTCCAGCAGCAGCTCTGGCGGTTGTTGGGAGCAATCTCCTTATGGCCTACCCTCGCTTTGAAGAGTGGGCTGGATTGAGTGAGCCTTTGCAGACGATCATTCTCGGTAGTATTTCGATTGTCCTCGGCTATTTTATGATTAGTCGTTTCAAGTTTCCCAGTTCGAAAGTGCTCCATTTTCGCGTGCCCTCATTTCAGCTGGTCTTTTTTGCGGTCGTTCTCGGCTTTTTTGTCCTCTATGGAATTCTCTACTTTTTCCCCGTTACCCTATTTGCGGCGATTTGGTTTTACATCCTACTCGGTTGGGTTCTCGGCCTCATCCGCATCATCGCAGGGAAGAAATCGAAAACCCTCGTTGAATTTGAGCCAGATCATGATGAGTGAGTGGCTCCTCATCTCACTTGTCGGAGCGTCCCTCCTCTGTTTCTATCTTATATTCAGAGTCCAGAAGTGGAAAATGCGCTGCGCACTCCTAAATGAGAAGCTCGAGTTTGCGCAGAAGAACCAAGAGGAGCTCAAAGAGTCTTTTAAGGCCCTCTCCTATGATGCATTGGAGAAGAACAATCAATCTTTTCTCAATCTAGCCAAGGCGAGTCTGGAGAAATTCCAAGAAGGGGCAAAAGGAGATCTCGAGAAGAGGCAAGAGTCGATTTCCCAGCTTTTTAAGCCAGTGAAAGAAACCTTAAATAAACTCGATGATGGGCTCCGTCAACTCGAAAAGGAGAGAAAGGATGATCACTCCGTACTGAAGACTCAAGTCAGTTCGCTGATGGAGGCTAAAAAAGAGCTGGCCAAAGAGACAGGAAACTTAGTCAAAGCACTGAGAACCCCACTCGCACGGGGGCGATGGGGGGAGATCCAACTCAGGCGGGTGGTCGAACTAGCCGGGATGCTTAACCAGTGTGACTTTTTCGAGCAGACGAGTCAGAGGACAGCAGACGATAACACATTGCGCCCCGACCTCATCGTGAAACTTCCAGGAGGAAGGCAAGTAATCATCGATGCAAAAGTTCCTCTCGAGTCTTACCTGGATGGGGTTCAATCAGAAACGGAAGAAATTCGAGAGGCAAAATACAGAGATCATGCACGCCTCGTGCGGAAGCATGTCGCCGCTCTTGGAAAAAAGAGCTATCATCAACACTTCTCTCCCACTCCAGAATTTGTCGTTCTCTTTCTTCCATCGGAAAGCTTTTTCAGCGCTGCTCTCCAGTTTGACCCAACTCTCATTGAGGCGGGCGTTGATCAAGGGGTGATCATTGCAACTCCAACAACGCTGATCGCCCTTCTGCGGGCTGTTGCTTACGGCTGGAAGCAGGAGAGCCTCTCACTGCATGCCAAGACGGTGAGTGACTTGGGGCATGAGCTCTATAAACGAATCGCCGATATGTCGGACCACTTCTCAAAGATGGGCCGTTCTCTTTCCTCGACAGTGGAGGCCTATAATCGAGGGGTTGGCTCTCTAGAGACACGTGTTCTTGTCACAGCTCGAAAATTCAAAGAGTTAGGAGCTGCAGCGAGTCAACTTGAGATCGATCCTGTCGAAGCGGTAGAAAAGAGCCCTCGTCAGATAGAGCTCAATACTGTAGAAAAGAGCTGATCCATTCGTCAGAGACGCCGGCTTTTTTTCTATTCTCCTCATGGAACTGATGCCCTTGAGCTCTTTTTGGGGAGAGGATTTTAGGGAGAGCAGTTTCCCATGCTTCCCATTCAGAGAGGGATGGATCTTTGAGCTTTTTTAGCCAGTTCCATCCAAAGCCGACATGAGCAATCTCATCCTTTAGAATCCGCTCCATCAGGGCAGCTGCCGCTAAATCCCCATGTTTTTGGAAAGAAGCGCCATAGGTAGGGGCAAAATCGAGGTTGGCCATCTCGAAGGTGAGACTCATCACACTCACATATTCTTCTGGGGTGCGGAGGTAGGGAGTATAGGCCCAAAAGTGTTTGTATAGAGGGAGGTCGCCGAAGTCGAGGCCCATGGCTTGAAGCCTTGATTGGTAGAGGCGGACATGCTCTTGCTCTTCCTTTAACGTATTGGCAACCCCTCGACGAAAGTGTTTGGGTGCGGATGGAAAGGCGAGAAGAGCATAGGCCATGATTTCAACTGCGAGAAGTTCGTGACCAGCAAAACGGTGGAGACAAATTGCTCTCTTGTCAGATGTGTGATGTTCGTGGAAGGAGGGGAGTTTATCTTTTCTCGTGTGCTTTTGGAATCCCATCCCAGGAGGACGCGAAGGGGTGTCCCAAAAGAGGGGGGAACCAGGATCGTGATCGGTGAGCGTCCCCGGATCCAGCAGCTTTTCTTCTAGAGAAGATCCGCCTAAGATGCGGGTAGCCCACTCTCGCATTTCCATAGCTTTAGAGTCTATTCTACAGTGTGGATGTAGTAGGCAGGGAAAGCGAAGCTGTTATTGGATCTTGGAGACCCGACCATTTTCACTTTTTTCCCTACGTACTCACCGAGGTCTACACATGTGCTATAGACGTATGCAACCGGTAGGTTTTTATCCTTTATGATAAAATCTCCGGGCTTATTTCTAACGGGAGAGTTGTAAGCCTCGAGAACTCCTGCAACGGCAACACCAACGAGTTTTTGTTCTTCATAGAATGTTTCCATTTCCCTGTTGTCGTTAAGTTCAGCCCAGCTTGCGTAGAGTCCTTGCTCGACATTCTCCCACATATGGAGAAGGCCTGAAGCCAACTTTGCAGGGGAGTTTTGCAAAAGTGCTTTCTGATCAGGAGTAGAGACCAGAGCTGCTTTCTCTTCCAAATAGGCGATTCTTTTTTGGAGATAGATCTCTTGGACAGCGGCGAGTGTTTCTTTTGCTTGTCCAGCTTGCTTAGGGAAGTCGCTGTATTCATTGATGATTGTCAGGAATCCATTTTTGACCATTTCAAAGTCGATCTCTTCGAATTCCTTTTCCATCTCAGATTGTGAGTGGAGAGTGGCTGCTTGGAGAATCTCCGAGACACTATCTTTTCTTCGATCCATTTTTGCTTTAAGCTCAGGGCCGCCAGCGAACTCGAGAAACTCCTTTGCAACATAGAACTGCGTATTTTGAGGAGTGTCGATTTCTAGCCACTTTTTATTGATCAAGCTTATGTGTCCATTGACACGATCCCCAGAATTGAGATGGCCAATGATCGGAGCTTCTAGATCAGGGGATAGCCGTACATTCACTCGATTTCCTTCGACGATGCCATCGAGAACAAAGCTGCGGAAGACATAGGCTTTAATTGAGCTAGGTGGGGTGATTGAATAAAATCCCTCTTCTTGATCGACAATCGAGAGGTATTCATTGCTACCAAGCTCGCGGATGATGAAACTATCGAGATCTGGATGAAGCCGGACGCGGACTTTATTGGCAACGACCTTCCCTGTGAAAGGGGCAAACGCTGTTTTAACAATCGGAGATTTGCGGACAGGTTTCTTCTCAGCAAGAGAATTCAGTGGAACTTCTTTTGAGCTGAGAGGGGAATCCTGAGCCGTAAGGATTGTCGATGCACAGATGAGAGCAAGCGTAATAGAATGAAACTTAAACATTGAGACAACTCCTCTTTCCTCTTTTGATATGCTTGAGTCTTGCTAGTGCAAGGAATGCACATTCTAGGAACTTAGAGTTTTTAACACCAACCTTTTTTCGTGAAGCTCTGGTAGAGACTGGTTCTTTTAGCTATTTAAGACTGAGCGGATATGCTCACAATTGCTTTGGCCGCATGTGCATCCAAGCGGAGATCCCAAGAAGACATTGTAGTGTTCTTCCTTATTCAGAGGGTTGGTTATCTTGTAGAGTTTTTCTCCTTTGTTCTCGATGTCCCATTCGCGAAAGGAGAGTTCTTCGTCAGAGACCAACTCCTCATGATGCTCTTTTTCTTTTTTCCTTTCCTCCTGGTGGATCTCCCGCATGATTTGGCAATGCATGCAATTGCAATGGGGTTCAGCCTTGGGAAACTTATCGCCATCTTCGAGACCGATCGATTTAGAAAGAGTGGCAATTTTATCGAGGATTTCTGTGGGAAGATCGGGAGTATCTGAAGCCTCCGAGTTATGTTGAAAAACACCGCCAATTGCACCATCGGGCCCAAAGTTCATAGGGAGACTGAGTAGAGCAGAGACCTCTCCGGGAAATGGTCCTGGCATCATAGGACCTGTGATAGCTCCTTTATCCACTACTGGATTCTCAATTTCATTTTCGAGGTGTTTTTCGTGCGCAGCAAAGACAGACTCAAGAACGGGCTTTTCGAGATGGGGGACCTCGATTGTCGAGCCATTGACTAAGGTGATCATTAGGGTCAAACTCTCTTGGGTTTCCTTCTTATGGAGGGAAACCACGTTCTTCCAAGAAGTAGAGATGTAGGGAGGGATGCTCAAGATTTTTCGATTGATTTTCATGAATGATCCATTCTGTATTTCTTATACGCTTTCCATTGTACTTTAGTTTTGATTGTGTGTCAACCGATTTAGCACTTTCTCTTCTTGTCTGCTGAAAGGATTTCATAAATCGCAGATGTAGAGCAAGATACAATATACCAAAAAAATCATTGTCACAACAACCCTTTGGCGCTATGCTGCGAAATAAGAACCCCTCTGACAAAAATTCCTTACCAACCAAGGAGTGACTACCCGTGACGAGAAATACCTATGTCATCGATACCAATGTTCTATTGCACGATTCCAATGCGCTCAATACCTTTAAAGAGAGTGATATTGTCATTCCTCTTCCCGTCTTAGAAGAGCTAGATGATCTCAAGAGAATGAATGATGAGCGGGGGAAAAATGCCCGTCATGTAATCCGCTTCATCGACTCCTTGAAGCTGCGACAGGCAGGGAGCTTGAATCAAGGAGTTGAGGGAAAAAATGGAAATATAATTCGCGTACATTCATCGATAGAAAAAGGGACCTTCCCACTTCCCATGGAGCGGACGAATCACAAACTGCTCATGGCTTATCAGATTGCTCAAAATAACCCAAATGTCATATTCATTTCAAAAGACCTCGTTATGAGGGTCAAAGCTGAGGCTGTAGGTCTCAAATCCCAGGACTATGAAAATCTCAAATTCTCCTATGACGGACTCTACCAAGGGTATCGAAAAATCGAAGTGCCAAAAAGTGAGATCGATCTATTTTTCAAAGATGGGTCTATGGCCTTTGAAGGAAAGGATATTCAGCCCAATGAGTATTGCTTGATGACCTCTCCAGAAAAATCTTCCGCTGTGGCCCGTTACAATGCGAAAGAGAAACGGCTCGAGCCCCTTCTTAAGGTGAATCAAGACATCTGGGGGATTTTACCACTCAATCTCGAGCAAAAGTGTGCTCTCGATCTTCTTTTGCGTGATGAGATCAAGCTCGTCACGCTTGTCGGTCCAGCTGGGACAGGGAAGACGCTTCTTACCATTGCGGCTGGTCTGAGAAAAGTCTTTGACGAGGGGCTGTACTCTCGTATTCTCGTCAGCCGGCCGATTGTCCCTCTTGGTAAAGACATCGGATATCTACCCGGGACGAAAGAGGAGAAACTCCTCCACTGGATGCAGCCGATCTATGACAACCTCGAATTTCTCTGTTCCTCTTCAACGGGAAATGGAAATAACGAGACGAAGGATTACATCATGGAGAGTGGTAAAATCGAAATGGAGGCCGTTACCTATATTCGAGGACGCTCTCTTCCTAAGATATTCATCATTGTCGATGAAGCGCAAAACCTCACTCCCCACGAAGTGAAGACAATCATTTCTCGAGCTGGGCGAGGGACAAAAGTGGTGCTCACAGGGGACCCAACCCAAATTGACAATCCCTATCTCGATAAAGACTCCAATGGTCTCACATTCACAGTTGGCAAGTTCTCTAATGAGAAGATCGCTGGACATATGAGTCTTGAAAAGACCGAACGATCAGAGCTTGCCGCTGTCGCCGTAGAAGTGATGTAGTTTCAGGCTGAATCGGTATTTCGATAGGCAGTGATATCAGTTTTCCCATCATCAAAATTCCGTACAATCCGAAGTGCAACTTCGGATTGTACGGGTATTGTCCAAAATGCGATTAGTTGGCTTTTTTCGTAAGCTATTCAATATGAGCTAACCACCTCCAATATGAATTTTCACATGCAAAAAGCCCCCTCAGTGGCCCATATTTTCGTCTAACACTCCTCGGCAAACCAATTGGTATGTCTTCGTCTTGTTAGCAAAAATCTATAGCCTCCGAGAGGGCTTTTTGCTGTGTGATAATTAATGTTGGAGGTGGAGAGACGCGTTCAGAACTATTGATTGGCTGAGCCTGCATTCGAATATGTCCAAATTACACCTTCGGATAAAAACTCAGGGAAATGTCCGAATAACCTACATGGGCTGAGCTTTTAGCGTATTTCTTCTGAAAAAGTTCATGTTTCTTGCGAATAATAGACAACGAAACAGCGTGGTGCCAACAATACTGTCAAATCGAGAGCCTGCTAAAATTTCCGAGGGGTTGGTTCAAGAAAAGAGATGGGAGTGAACAACAGGAGAAAATATGAAGGGGAATAGCTGAATTTACAGAGAACGCTTGCTTTATCGTCAATAATGCGGAAGAATGATTATGGTCAGATTTTTCTTCTCACCTAAACACGGGAACATCATGATTAAAATTGGAATTATTGGGACATCAAAAAAAGAAAACGAACGTCGGGTACCTATACATCCGGACCACCTAAAGCGTCTTCCTGAACAGGTACGTCGCCAATTGGTATTTGAACGAGGTTACGGTGAGCCGTTTGGCACCACAGATGATGAAATTGCCCAACTATCTAGTGGCAGTACGATGGAACGAGATAAATTATTATCAGAAATTGGCAATGTTATCATTGCCAAGCCTGTACTATCAGATCTAGAGACTCTGCGGGAGGGAGGAATGTTGTGGGGATACCCACATTGTACTCAACAACGCTCAATCACCCAAGTGGCGATCGACCGAAAGCTTACACTTATTGCATTTGAAGAGATGTTTGTTTGGGGGCCTCAAGGAAATATTGGACGCCACACATTTTACAAAAACAACGAACTAGCTGGCTACTGCGCAATACTGCATGCATTGCAGTTAAAAGGAATTGATGGCCACTATGGCGACCAACGGAAAATTCTCATTTTTAGTTTTGGGGCAGTAAGTAGAGGGGCCATTTACGCACTCAAGGCCCGAGGATTCCGGGATATTACAATCTGTATTCAAAGACCTGATCATGAGGTTCGAGAGGAAATTCTGGACTGTCACTATATCCGGATTCAAGATGGTGTAGACAATGAATCTAGATTGGTTGCTGTCGAACATGATGGAAATAGGCGACCATTTATCGAGTTGATCAGCGAAGCAGATATAATCGTAAACGGAAGTTTTCAAAATCCTGATTGTCCATATATGTTTGTTACTTCCGAAGAAATATCTTACCTCAAGCCGCACAGTCTTATCGTTGATATAAGTTGCGATGAAGGTATGGGCTTTCCTTTTGCAAAACCAACAACATTCGACGAGCCAATGTTTAAAGTTGGCAGTGTTGACTACTATGGCGTAGACCATACACCATCTTACTTATGGGAAAGCGCATCTCGCTCAATATCAGCCGCCCTAATTGTATATTTAAAAACGGTTCTTGAAGGCCGTGAGAGCTGGAGCAAAAATGAAACAATTAGGCGCGCATTGGTAATAGATAAAGGGGTGATTCAACATTCTCAAATCTTATCTTTTCAGAGTCGACAGGCCGATTATCCTCACAAATTCATGGTCGGTGTAGAAATATAGAAATGTGTAAGATTCAAAGGAGCCCATCTTTCGCCTGATTCTTAAGTCCATCAGAAAACCCGGCTTCTGTCGGGTCTTTTTGATGGAGGTTACCACCTCTAAATAAAAAAGGACCGGATATAAATCCGGTCCATTTGGAGGTGGAGAGAATCGAACTCTCGTCCTTAGCCAACTCTGCATTAATGTCTACATGCTTATCGCCTCCGAAATTAGCGGTCACTCCTGATGGAAGGCGCCCCACTAGGGGAGCAACCCGCCCTTTATAATCTCGAATTTCTTACTCAAAAGGCCGAAAGTAAGGATTCATACCAGGAAAAATAACAGCGAATCTAGAGAGCCTGGTACGCTCTAAACCGCCGAGGTACTAAGACTGTTAGGTCTTAAGCAGCCATTAGGAGATCTTCTTCGTGGTCACCCACGAATTCGAAATCCAATTCATCATCCTTTTTAATAAAGACAATTATCGTTTTGCCAGTTTTTTTGAGAGGCCAACTGACGTCCTCTGCATGCCACTAATGGTTCATTGCCAAGTCGAAACCTGTTCACCCCCAATAGTTATCTTAACAAAATTTTGATTTTTTGGCAAGTCCTGCCAAATTCTTCTTTCCTCTTAAAAGAGGCCATACTATACTCCTGCTCACTATTTTGCAATAGGTTAGGTCTATATGTCGAGTGAAGTTAGCTCCAGGGTATTCGCTGGTTTTATCAGTGAAATTCAAGAAGAAACCGAAAAGTACTTGCCGGAGTCCTCTGAGACTGTGGAGTTTATGATTGGATCATCAGCGATGGTCCAGGCCTCTCTGGCAACTGTGAAGAGCCTTTCTTATGTTTTTTTGAATAAAGAGTTCGGGGTCAATGACATAAAGGCTTTTTTCTCCTCTAGGCTCCTTTATGTAGAGACTGCTCTTATCTCTTTTTCCTGTATGATCCACAACTTCGTCATGGCTCTGATCTATAGTGGGGTATTGCTTGTGACCTCCGGTCTGTCTCAAAGCTTGAATCGCTCTTGCCGTCGCCATTGGTCCCATTTTGGCTATGGTGTGGCGGCATTTGGGATTGCGGTTTTAGGAGTGGTGAGTCCCTATCTTGGAGTCGGGGTCTATTATCAAGTCATGCGCTCGAGTCTCTACTCCTTCAAGAGAAGCTACTGGAGCGATGTCAATCGATTTGAGAAAGTATTGATCGGCAGTGTGCAGAAAACAATAGATAAACGGCTAGAGGATCTGAAAAAGTATTTTAAAACATTTAAGGAAGATCGTTATCAAAATGTATTCGAGCCATCTCTCGATCATATTAAACTTCGGGTCGATCGCCTTAAAACGATGGACAACCTGCTTGAATTGATTGGAGATATATGGAAGAAGTTTCCCCATATGGGTAAAGCAGAGCAAACTTTGCAACCATTAGATGAATCAATCTTGAGTTCATCTGCAAGACATGATCATCATGACAGGACCCCTACATAATGTTTAAGTTTGATCAGAAAGAATCATTCTCTAAAAGAGAAGAGCGCGTATTAGATCTCTGGGAAAGTAAAGAGATCTTTCGCCAATCTGTAGAGGGAAGAAAAGAGCTTCCTCTCTTCTCTACATATGATGGACCTCCCTTTGCAACTGGGCTTCCCCATTATGGTCATCTACTCGCTGGTACCATCAAGGATGTGATTCCTCGCTATAAGACGATGCAAGGCTATTATGTCCCTCGCCGATTCGGCTGGGACTGTCACGGTCTGCCGGTGGAAAATGAAATCGAAAAGGCGAAACAGCTTTCCGGTGCCCCTGAAATTGAAAAGTTTGGAATTGCAGCTTTTAATGAGGAGTGCCGCAAGATCGTCCTTCGTTATACGGAGGAGTGGAAAAGCACGGTCAATCGGATGGGAAGATGGGTTGACTTTGAGCAGACGTATCGCACGATGGACCCTTCATTTATGGAATCGGTTTGGTGGGCCTTCTCTCAGCTTTATGCCAAAGGGCTAGTGTATGAGGGCTTCAAAGTGATGCCCTTCTCGGCAAAACTGGGAACGCCTCTTTCGAATTTCGAAGCAAATCTTAATTATCGGGATGTCGATGATCCATCTCTTACGGTGACTTTTCCTCTGGTCTCGGATCCGAATACCCTTCTTATTGCATGGACCACGACACCATGGACTCTTCCTTCGAACTTGGCTGTTGCTGTTGGGGCAGAGATCGACTATGTGAAGGTCAAACCAAAGGATCAAGACCGCTATTATATCTTGGCAAAAGAACGCCTCTCTATCTATTTCCAAGATGAGGAGGGGTATGAGATCGTAGAGACTATGAAGGGAGAACGTTTGAAGGGGATGCCCTATGAGCCTCTCTTTCCTTATTTTGCTGAGGCTCGAAAGGGAAAGGCCTTCCATGTTCTTGTCGATGAGTTTGTTTCTACAGAAGAGGGCACAGGAATTGTTCATATGGCTCCTGCATTTGGGGAGGTTGACTTTTTCGCTTGCAAGAAAGCCGATATCGAATTGGTCTGTCCTATTGATCACAATGGGAAGTTCACAAGTGAGATTCCCGAATTTGAAGGGCTGTTTGTCAAAGACGCTGATAAAGAAGTGATCAAAAAACTCAAAGAGACAGGTCGGGTCTTCCATCACGGTCAGGTTCGTCACCGTTATCCTTTTTGTTGGCGCTCAGATACTCCTCTTATCTACCGAGCTGTTCGTACATGGTTTGTTGCGGTGGAAAAAATCAAAGAGAGGCTCATCGAAAATAACAAGAAGATCCATTGGGTTCCAGATCATCTTAAGGAAGGGCGGTTTGGGAAATGGCTCGAGAATGTCAGAGATTGGGCGATCTCCCGCAACAGGTACTGGGGAACCCCGATCCCAATATGGCGGAGTGATGATGGGGAAGTGATCGTAGTCGGAAGTATTGAAGAGCTGGAAAGACGTACAGGAGCAAAGGTCGAAGATCTTCACCGTCATTTTATCGATGATCTCACTTTTGAAGAAAACGGCAAGATCTTCCGGAGGATTCCCGAGGTCTTTGACTGTTGGTTTGAGTCGGGGTCTATGCCTTATGCACAGAATCACTACCCCTTTGAAAACAAGCAAGAGACGGAAGAGGCATTCCCAGCAGATTTCATTGCCGAAGGGCTCGATCAGACTCGGGGGTGGTTCTACACCCTTAATGTCCTTTCTACAGCTCTTTTCGATAAGCCTGCTTACCACAATGTCATCGTGAATGGGATCATCTTAGCTGAAGATGGGACCAAGATGTCGAAGCGGCTCAAAAACTATCCTGACCCTCAGAAGGTGATTGACGAGTATGGCGCCGATGCCATCCGCCTCTTTTTACTCGGGAGCCCTGCTGTCAATGCCGACGATCTCCGTTTTTCAGAGAAGGGAGTTGAGCAGGTTCTACGCCAGGTGATGATTCCCTTCTGGAATGCCTTTGCGTTTCTTTCTACCTATGCAAAGATCTATGACTGGAAGCCTAGCCTAGAATCCCCTAAATCGGACATCGATCGCTGGATTCTCTCTCGGTTGCAGAATCTCATAGGCGATGTCACGAGCGCAATGGATGGTTATGAGCTCAACCTCGCAACCACCCCTTTTGCCCATTTTATCGATGCCCTCACTAATTGGTACATTCGCCGCTCCAGGACTAGGTTTTGGTCCGATGAAGATAGTCCCGATCGGCGAGAGGCCTTTTCTACCCTTTACACTGTTCTACTCACTCTTACAAAAGTAGCGGCTCCTTTTATCCCTTTTCTGGCGGATGCGATTTATTTGGAGCTCCGAACTGAAGAAGACCCTGAATCAGTCCATCTGTGTTCCTTTCCAAAAGTAGAGAGGAGTCTTCTCGAGCCTGAACTCGAAAGAGAAATGGGAGCTACCCAGGTCGTCGTGAGTAATGCACATGCCCTTCGCAAAGAACATAAGCTAAAAGTGCGTCAGCCTTTACAGAAGGCTCATGTGATTGTCGCGGATAATGACCTTTTAGCAGCTTTGAAAAGACAAGAGAAACTCATATCCGAAGAACTCAATGTCCACGAGATTGTCTTTACCAATGATGAGTCCCAGTTTGTTATCCTCTCTTGTAAACCCAATTTCCGTGTGCTCGGTAAAAAAGTTGGGCCTAAAATGAAAGTGGCCCAGAAAAAGATCGAGCAATTGGATCAAACTGCAATGGTCACTCTGATGGATGGAAATCCCATCGTCATCGATCTCGATGGGGAGTCCTTCTCTCTCTCCCCGGAGGATGTTGCAGTAGAACGTAAAGTTCTCGAAGGCCTTGTCGCTAGAAGCGAATCGGGGATCACCGTTGCTCTTGATACTGCTCTTACCGAAGAGCTTCTTCAAGAGGGGATGGCTAGAGAACTCATCAACAAAATCAACACTATGCGTAGAGAGATGGGACTTCATGTATCCGATCGGATCCATCTCAAAATGGATACGACAGAAAAGGTCAAGAAGGTCTTTGAAATTTATGACAAGACAATCATGGGAGAGGTTTTAGCTCTTTCAATTGCCTTTGAGCCTTGCTCTGGGACGGATTGGGACATCAATGGGGAAAAAGCGATGATCTCACTTCTTATTGCTGAAAAGATTTAGCAATCGCTTCAAAAGAGATTTTCTAAAAAGCTTTTTTTCTAAATGGATTACGCCTGGATTATGGGGCTCGACGCTTTTTGCTCCATAAAAAAACCGGACGGCCTCTTCTCGATCTTTGATAGCGAGATGATAATAGGTCATCATGATCATGAAGCCGCGGAACTCGCTTGTGTGGAAGACTTCCTTCTCAGGACAAATCTCAGAAAGATCGAAACTTGGAAAGAGCTTTGGCAATTTGTCTAGCTTTTTCTGCCTTATGCATTGATCGGCGTAGTTAACCCGTGCAAAGAGATAGTCAGGGTGTTTTTCAAAGGTCTCTTCGATGAGTTTTTCTGCAGCGCCAATTTTCCTGTTTTGAATGTGCGCATAAGTCAGGAGATTGATGACTTCAGGGACATTTCCATGTTTTTTACTGAGTTCTTTCACCTCTTGGTAGGCAGATCGTGGGTTTACCTGCACTTTTTGCAGAAGATCTAAGTAGCTCTTGAGTTCTTTTCCTTTAAGGTCTTCTTTCAATGACTCTGGCATTGCATCAAAAGAAATGCGATAGGTCTTCCCATTAAATTTGATTTCCTTCATGTGCTCAAGGTAACAAAATAGAGCAATTTATTACAGTGTGGAAATGCTGTTCATAAGTTGTAAGAATATCCCTAATAGGGGAAGTTTTCGAGAGTTTTAAAAGAGTGTTAAGGGTTATGTAAAAGTTAGGTAAAGAAGGAGTGTAACTCTCTGAAACCTAACGCGTAAGGAAACTCTCTCTATAGAGCTCATAGAGGGAAATGCGAGTTTTTTCTAGAAGAAAACTTTCGTGTGGGAAGTTTGTTCATAACTCGAGCTTTTACACCTCTTTATAGAGGTGTGAAAGCTCATGTGAAAATCTGTGTTAGAGCAATGGTCGCATGGGTGAGGTGATCCCGCGGCCCGAGTCGACAACGCGGACTTTGAAGGTGTAATGGGGACTTTGCACTTCCATCCAGTAAGGGAAGGGGAAGTCAGGGGTGCCCGCATCGAGGTAGAGCTCGAAGATGCAACCGGCGAGACGGCTTTTATCACTAGGCCACTGGGTTCGTAGGACGTCGAATTTCGCCTTTTTTACTTTTTTGCCCTCTCGGACGATCTGAGGTTTCCAGAGTTTGCGTCGGTCCGTCTCTCCAGCAGGAGGGGCGGGACCGATCCTTTTTCTGTCTTTAGTGCGAGTGGGCCGCAGGTTAAGGGTGAGGAGCTGGGTGAATAGGTGATCGGACTTCTCAATGAAGAGCCATTGGCTTTGGAAGTAGGAGTAGCACTGGTCGAGGGTTCCTTTCTCTAGGTTAATGGAAAGGGCAATCCAGGAGAGGGCACCTGGAGCTTTTTTCTCTACCCAGTTTTCCCAAGAGACTTTATCGAGTTCAACAATCTTTTGAGGGATCGTGATCTCTTCAAGGAGGAGCTCAGGTCCTTTGATGTCGCGGATCATGAGAAGAGAGTAATTCGATCCTTGGGCTGTGACAATGTAGTCTCCCGGACGGGCTTTGGAGAGGCGGTCCTTTAGTGTCGCTGGTTCTGCGAGGGAGAAGAAGCAAAGGAAAAGTAGGGTTAGGAGAGGGGTTTTCATCACATAGATAAATATACTATTGGGGAGGGTCTGGAGGCAAGGGAAATACTTTTTGTTCTATAACGATTTCTTTGCTAGAGTAGGGACTATGATCGTCAAATTGGGGCTTTTTTTAATGACTTTATTGGCTGCTGGGATCCCTTGGCAGGAAGAGGTCACACAGATTGAGAGGGAGATTCTCGTTTTGCGAGATCTCCAAGAGAAGTACCAAGCGAGCGCTTCGAGAAGTTCCAATAATGCGATGCGGTGGCAATTTCAAAGGGAGAATTATCTCGATGCTCGTAGAGCTTGGGATAAGGTCGCCCACGACAAGCAGAAGATCAGAGAACTCCAAGACGAAATTGATGATTTAGAAAAGCATAAAGCAAAGCTTCTTCAAGAACATGGCAAATCAAGCTCTCCTTAAGCGGGTCTATCGCGACTCTTTGGGACTATTGACCGATCTCTACGAATTGACGATGGCCTATGCCTATTGGAAAAATGGCCTCGCTGATCGAGAGGCAGTCTTTCAGCTATTTTTTCGCAAGCATCCCTTTAAGGGGAGTTATGCGATTTGTGCTGGGATCCAGACGGTCATCGAGTACATCGAGAATTTTCACTTCGATTCGGAGGACCTCACCTATCTAGAAGGCTTGAAAACCCCTAAGGGGACTCCTCTATTTGAAAGGGCCTTTCTTGACTATTTGCAGGGCTTGTCTCTCAACCTCGATATCGATGCGATGCAGGAGGGAACACTAGTCTTTCCTTATGAGCCTTTGATCAGGGTGAAGGGACCGATCATCGAGGCGCAGATCATCGAGTCAGCTCTTTTGAATATTGTGAATTTCCAGACGCTCATCGCCACGAAGGCTTCAAGGGTTTGCTTCGCCGCTCAGGGGGATCATATTGTCGAGTTTGGTCTCAGACGGGCGCAAGGGGTCGATGGTGCCATAGCAGCATCGAGAGCTGCTTACATTGGGGGATGTCACTCTACCTCTCATGTACTCGCGGGTAAGCTATTTGGAATTCCGGTGATGGGAACCCATGCGCATAGCTGGGTGATGACTTTTGAGAAAGAGAAAGAGGCTTTTGTCAAGTTTGCGAGAACTTTTCCAGAAAGTTCGATTTTCTTGATCGATACCTATGACACTGTTACAGGTGTCGAGCAGGCGATTGCTGTTGCAAAGGAACTTGAAAAAGAGGAGATCCCACTGATTGCCGTTCGTCTAGACTCAGGGGATCTCTATAAGCTGAGCAATATTGTACGGGATAAGCTCGATGCTGCGGGACTTACTGATACGAAAATTATGGCAACCAATGAGCTGACAGAGCAGATCATCGCCGACCTGAAACACCAAGGAGCGAAGATTACCCTTTGGGGTGTGGGGACCAATTTAGTGACGGCAAAAGATCAACCTGCACTCGATGGGGTCTATAAGCTAAGCGCAGTCGCGGATGAAAAGGGCGCTTGGCACTATCGCTTAAAGATCTCCGATCAAGTGATCAAAACGACCAATCCTGGGATCTCTCAGGTCCGCCGTTATTTTGATAAGGGGAAGGCTGTCGCTGACATGTTGTACGATGTGGAGATGGGCTCAGGGACAGAGGTGATCCACCATGTCGACTTTGCTTCAAAGGTTCAGGTGAATGAAGATTGGGACTATGAGGATCTTTTGGTTCCGATGCTGAGAAAGGGAAAGAGTGTCTACTCCCATCCGAGTATTGTGGAGATGAGAGAAAACACCTACGCAGAGTTGGAGCGATTTGATCCGAGCATTCGGCGGTTTTTGAACCCTGGACAGTTTTTTTCGGGGATCGAGCGAAAGCTCTTTGATCGCAAACTGAAAATGATAGACGAGATCCAAAAGAGATGAAAGCACTACTCATTGTCGATATGCAAAAGGATTTTATGCCAGGAGGGCCTCTGGAGACGAAAGGAGCTGATGCCCTTGTCCCTTTGATCAATCAGCTGATGGGGGAGTTTTCTCTTATAGTAGCCACGAAGGACTGGCACCCGAAGGATCACTTGAGCTTTGTTTCGTCCCATCCTGGCAAGAAGGTAGGGGAGTCGATTCTCTTGGGAGAAGTGATCCAAACGCTCTGGCCAGTGCACTGTGTGCAAGAGAGTCCAGGTTCCGAGTTTGCGAGAGGGCTTGATGCCGAGAAGATCGACCATATCTGCTACAAGGGAGTGGATAAGGAGGTTGATAGCTATAGCGCTTTTTTTGACAATGGGCGGCTGAAGAAGACGGGACTCGAGGAATACTTGCGTAAAAAGGGGGTTACAGAACTTGTCGTCGTAGGTGTGGCAACTGACTACTGCGTCCTCTTCACCGTTCTCGATGCTCTTGAGCTTGGGTTTTCTGTGACTGTTTTAAAAGAAGGGTGTCGCGGAATCAACTTGCATCCAGATGATGAAAAGCGGGCCTTTGTGAAGATGGAAGAAAATGGTGCTAGGATGGTTTCCAGATGATGTTTTTGGAAATTGAGTTACCTGCTATCCTCTCTTCTGAGGTGGCTGCAGCGACCCCTTTTCGGATCCTCACCCTTCTCATTTTTGCTGCTGCGGTCATTCATACGCTCATGGCCAACCACTTCACTTCTTTGGCAAAGAAGGTGGACTCTGCCCATGCCCGCAAAGAGCGGGGGAGAAAGGGGCCTAAAAAGGTGAGCTTTTTTGCAGAGACTCTCTATTTTTTGGGAGAAGTTGAAATCATCTTTGCCCTCTGGGTGGTCCCTCTTGTCATAGTAATCACTTCCTTTTATGGATGGGATGATGTGATTCAATACCTCAATTCGAGGATCTACGTCGAGCCCTTTTTTATTGTGGTGGTGATGAGTCTCGCTTCAACTCGCCCGATCATCAAGATGGCGGAAAAGGGGATGAAAGCAGTTGCCAACCTCTTTGGGGGATCGACAAAGGCTTGGTGGCTCGCCTTGCTCACCATCGGTCCCATTTTGGGATCGCTGATCACCGAAGCTGCCGCGATGACGATCACGGCTCTTCTCTTCAAAGAAAAACTCTTTGAGCAAAGTCCATCGAAGAGACTTGCTTACGCCACTCTTGGAGTGATGTTTGTTCATTTCTCTGTAGGGGGCCTCCTCACTAATTTCGCCGCTCCTCCCGCCCTCACTCTTTCTCGATGTTGGAACTGGGAGCTTTCTGACTTTTTTAGCCAGTTTGGCATGCGGGTGATCATCGGTATTTTGATTGTCAACGCTCTCTACTTTTTCTTTCTCCGGAAGGACTTTGATCATCTCAAACCTGCTAGGGGGGAGAAAGTGAACGAAGAGCCTCATGGGGCGATCCCTTTTTGGGTGACGGCTGTCCATTTAGTATTGCTCGTATGGATTGTTATGATGGCTCACTACCCACCGGTCTTTTTAGGAAGTTATCTCCTCTTTTTGGGGTTTCATCAGGCGACGCGCCACCATCAGTATGCTCTCAATCTAAAGCGCCCTTTAATGGTTGGCCTCTTCTTGGCAGGCCTTGTCATTCATGGGGGTTTTCAAGGGTGGTGGATCAAGCCTCTTCTTGGCGATCTCGGGTTTGGAGCGATGATGCTCTCAGGGACAATCCTAACAGCGTTCAATGAGAATACAACGGTCGCCTATCTCGCTTGCTTCCTAGATGACCTCTCCCCTCGCTTGCAGTATGCGCTTGTGAGTGGACTCGTAGCTGGCGGAGGACTGACGATCATTGCCCATGCGCCGAACCCGATTGGCCGGGCCCTTCTCCAGCCCTACTTCAAGAAGGGAATCTCACCGTGGAATCTCTTTCTCGGGGCTCTCATCCCTACACTCATTTTCCTTTCGATTTTCTATTTCTTTCCAGCGATTAAGGGGATCAGCTGATGAAGAAACAGGAACTTCGGCAGGTCATCAGTGGATCTCTTTTGATTGCGGGAACGACAGTTGGTGCGGGGATGCTTGGAATCCCCTTGCTGACAGCGCGCGCGGGGTTCTGGCCGGCAATGGTCATCACTCTCTTTGCGTGGGGTCTCATGATGTGGACGGGACTTCTCTTTCTTGAGGTAACTCTCTGGATGCCTGTGGGGAGTAATCTTCTCTCAATGGCTAGGAGATTCTTCGGAAAGAAAGGACAGCTGTTTGCCGGTGTGATGTTTCTCTTTCTCTACTATTGTCTTCTTGTTGCCTACTATGCAGCTGGGGCGCCGATGCTCTCCTATGCCCTCTCAAAGCTCTTTGGTTTGGAGATCTCATCAGTGATGGGCTTTGCTTTTTTTGGTCTTCTCTTTGGAGGGGTGATCTCATTAGGAGCGAAGTGGATTGACCGGACGAACTTGATCCTCGTAACCGGTATGGTGTTGACCTATTTTCTCTTGATTGGGGTTGGGGCACCGGAAGTGGACATGGAGAAGGTTGCCTTTGCCAATTGGCCCGTATCTGTTTTGGCTCTTCCTGTGCTTTTTAGTGCGTTTGGCTATCATAACGTCATTCCCTCTTTGACGACCTATTTTAAAAAGAACAAAGATCCTCTTCGCCTTTCAGTTGTGATTGGGAGCTTCATTCCTCTTTTGATTTATCTAGTGTGGCAGTTACTGGTCATTGGGATTATCCCTCAAGAAGGGATTAGTGAAGCTCTTGCGAAAGGGGTGCCGGTAACCGCTGCTTTGCACGGGGTTACGGGGAACCATTGGATCTTTCGGTTTGGACAGGCATTTGCCTTCTTTGCGATCATCACCTCGCTCTTAGGGGTGGCCTTTTCGATGGTCGACTTTTTGGCTGATGGAATGAAGGTTGAGCGCAAAGGGTGGATGAGAGTGGGTCTCACGCTTCTCACTTTTTTTCCCCCTTTTGTGTTTGTCACACTAAAGCCAGAGGTTTTCGATCAAGCACTCGGAGTGGCTGGGGGGATTGGGGAGGCAATTCTCAATGGACTCATCCCCGTCGCCCTTGTTTGGGTAGGGCGCTACCGTAGGAACATCGAGCCAGTTCTCATGGACCGCGGCTCTTCAAAAGCCGTTCTTGTTCTAATTGCAACCCTGACTCTTTTTGTCATGGTCCTCGAGGTTCTTCACCTCATGGGATTAGCTGGCTAGGATAGAGGAGGCTCTTGCAGTAGCTTCATGAGGGCCCTCAGCTTCCCTTCGATCTTTTTCAACTAAGAGTTCGATGAATTGTTTAAAGACGAGTGGATCCCCTAGGACGTCATAACTGTGAGCATTGCCTGATAAGGGACAGGAGTAGTTGCAGGCAGAGATCTTCTCAAAGGCTCGATCTGCAACAGCTACCAAATTCTCGTGGGAATGGCGGCCAATCGTTGTATCTTGCTCGGTATTGATGATGAAGGCGTAGCCTGATTTCCCTTTGTTTGCAGCTGCTCGGAGTTTTTCAACATTGTCGAAGCCATCTTGCTGAACTCTAGAAGTGACTCTAGGGTCTTCCGATTTGATTGCATCGATCCCATGGGGAGCCAGTCGGTTTGCAGGCCAGATCTGCTGTTTGTAGGTTCCTAAAAGATCTGCAAAGGCATTTTGCGTAGATAGATTGATCCCTTCCTTGTGGTATTTCGCGGCTAGGTGGCAAGCAACTGCACCTCCTAGACAAAAGCCAAAGACCCAGATGTTTTTCCAGTCGTATCCCAAGTCATGATGACCATATTCAACCATTGTTTCTCCAGAGAGGTAATAGGCTCCTTCTGATGGGATCCCTTCACTCCTATTTGATCCTGGATAATCAAAACAGAGGACATCGCCGCGGCAACCGAGTACATGCCGCATGGTGTCTCTTTTTCCCATAGCCATGCATTCTGTGGGAGCGTTGCATCGAACAAAAAGTTGATTGGGGGTTGGACGGATGGGGTTTTTCATTCCACCCCACTCTTTCGCGATGTAGGCTTCTTCCCCCCCTAGCATGACTTTCTTGAGGCCGAGTTTGGAGAGGGTTTCTTTGCAGAATTTTTCCCACTTTTCAGTAGTTTGACCGGGGTTGCGAGTAATTAGGTCGACGTACTGATCGACAGACCCTTCGCTTTTTTTGCAGTAGAGCTTTTCATTTTTCCCCTCATGTTTTTTGCTGACAATCTGCAACGGGAAGCTATCGCAGATCATTCCTCCATTCTCTTCGATTTTTGTTTTCACATCGCGGTAGCGAACGAGCATCGAGTCAAGCTTTGTTCCAGCCTTTGAGCGGATTTCCCTGCGCCTTGCTCCAATGCTTTCGAGAACTCTAAAAGCCCTTTCCAATCTTTTCGGATCGAAACCTGTACGGTTATGGGTGTCGTAGCAACCCCCTCTATAGAACTCCTGGATTTTTCTTTTCACAGCGCTCCGTTGCCTTTCGCCGAAGGGAAAGGTTCCGATCCGACAAAAATACCCGAGAAATCGTTGGAAGAGTTGATAAACCTTACTCGCAACATAGACGATCGGCTTCAGAGCAATTTTTATCGGATTATAGGTATCAAATAGGGAGAGTGCAGGTTTTGTGTTGGGTATTGGATTTGGCAAAATATCCTCTATAAGTATAACATTATTATAAATGGTCAAGCCGAGTCTAGCAACCCCCCAGAGAAACCGTCAAGTTAAAGATTATCTCAGTGTTCACTTTTGTGATGAACCTTTGGCGGTTGCATCTGCAAAAGAGTATTCTGAGGCAGCGGGACTAAAAAACATCCACGTCCCTGAATGTGTGGGGAGGATGCTTTCCTTCTTTGCGCGGATCACAGGTGCAAAACAAGTCCTTGAGATCGGAACACTTGGAGGATACAGCACTCTTTGGCTTGCCTCGGGTCTTGTTCCTGAAGGGAAGATTGTGACGATTGAATCAGAAGAGAGCCATGCAGCCATTGCTCGCGAGAATTTCTCTAGAGCCGGAGAATCAGAGAGAATTGAGGTCCACGTGGGTCTAGCTATCGATCAGCTTCAAACTCTGATCCAACGTGGCGCTGGGCCTTTTGATCTCATCTTCATCGATGCCGATAAAGACAACTATCCCGCTTATTTAGAACCATGTTTAAACCTCTCGCGAAAAGGGACACTCATCCTCAGTGACAATCTCATCCCCAAAAGGGGAGAGATTGGAGGGCCGGATCCTAGAGATAATGAAGCTGTCGGAATCTATACCTTTAACCAGATGATCGCCTCTCACCCGCGTCTCGAATCCCATCTTTTCCCGACCTTAGTCGGGGGATCTGGGCGGATTGATGCTCTTGGTGTATCTATCGTGAAGTGACTATGACGATTGAAAAAGTTTGGCAACAGCTTAAGCAAATCACCACCCTCGAGCTCACCACCATCTGCCGAAAGATCCCCCCTTCCTTCGAGAAGCGTGTGGGAAAAGCCAAAGTGATTATTCAGAGCCAAGGGGATGAAGAGATCACGTTTTTTGAGAAGGGGACTTGGGAGGGGGTTCAGAGTAGAAATAGGACCGCCTTCACAAATGTCTATTGCTGGCAGATCGATCGGGAAAAGGGAGTTCTCTCCTTGAGTAGCTTACGCCTTGGGGTTGAACGTCCCCTCCTCCTCTTTACGCTCACTCCGCTAGAAGCACATTTCTATAAGTCTCTGGGCCCTCATGAGTGCAATGAGGACACCTATGCGGCGACTCTTCAGCATGATGACCATTTCATTGCCCTTGACTGGCATGTCACGGGGCCAAAAAAAAACGAGGCGATCCGCCTCGTTTATTCTTAAGAAGAGAACTGGCCTTTACTCCCTGCTTGGCCCAGCCCTACCCTTGGCAGGCTGATTACCTTTGAGCTCTGGGAACTCTGTGATTTCTTTTTGATATTTTGTAATTTGTGTTGTGATCTCTTGGGGAATTTTTTGGTTGATGTCTGAGAGGAACTTCTCGTATTCTTGCAAGGCTTTCAACATTCCTCCAACAGCATCTTGATAGGTTTGAGAGTCATGGCATTCCTTCAATTGTTTACTATCAGCTCTTGCATCTGCCCAGTAAATACCTACCTGCCAGATGTCAATCCATTGTGTATGAGCTTTGATTCTTTCATCCTGGTTTTCGAAAGTTCCCTTTGAAATCCCACCAGGGTACTTCTTGTTAAACTCACCTCTTTTAGTATTGAAGGCCTTTCCCCAAAACGAAAGGCTCTCCTTTTCTTTTCCTGGGGAATTCGGCATTAGCGATTGAGGGAGAAGTGAGGAAGAAGCTGAGCTAGATCCTGGTGCACTACTTGCAGGGGGCGGAGTCGTTGGAGTCCTAGGGCTGGCTGGAGGAGTTGTAGCGGGCGGCGTGCCTCCTACAATTCTGCTCATGCAGGAGTTGAAGAGAGTTCCTGGACCTGGGAAGGAGCTAGGGATGGATCTGATCAATCCCAAAAAATAGCCATAGACTCTGTAGATGTTCGCCTTTGAAATTCCATGACCCTGTGGGTTTTGCCCGGCAAAAGAGGAGGGAGCATTTTCAGGGTATTTGATCTGTTCTAACTTACTTTGGAATAGGGTGAATATTTCTTCATTTTTGTCTGATTCTTTAAAGACCTTTCTAGCACTGGCTACTATAGAGTCGATACATTCTTCTCCTAGTTTCACTGTTTCCATAGAACTTCCAGAAGCAGTTCCATTGGCTAGTTTTGTCTGTATAGAAGAAAAAGTATTGTAAAGAAGCAAGTATGTGTAGATCCGCGCTGCTGTGCTGATATAGGGCACAGAGTGGAACAAAAATTCAGAGCTAGAACCGAGAACCTGGCATGGCGATTCAGCATACTCTATCCAAGGACCAATCAAAGGGAGAACAGTCAGGGGGGAAATTATCTTAGCTGCAAGAAAGGGCACCTTAGAGAAATTCATGAAGGCCCAGTTGTGGATAGAGAGGGCTACGTAAGTTTTTAGCGCTCCTTTCCCAATGGTTTTTAAGAACTCTCCTGTCTTTGTGGGAGTGGTTACAGAAAGGCTTTCTAGCAGAGGCTTTACCTGCAACTTAAGGATTGCGTTGTTGGCTTCGTCGGTCGGTTCAGTAAACGTGTTATTGATCAATGCTTCGACTTTTTTTTGAAAGTGCATTTGAGCAGGAGGGAGGGGTGCCATAGCAGCGTGGGCCTTTTGTGCGAGGCCGATGCTTTGATGGTAGAGGAGGTAGAGCGGAGAAAATGCCCAGTGGTGATTTCTCGGAGGGAGATCTCCCCACCATCGGGTGAGATCTACCGTTGCTGCTTTCAACGATCCTACTCCGGCAATTTCCGTAACGGGTTTATCGAGAAAGGAGGGTTTGCACAGGTGAAACAACGAAGAGATTTTTGCAGCAAGAGGACGGGGACAGTAAGAAGCTACCTTTGAAGTAGTGGCAAATCCTTGATCAACGAGCCAAGCTGCTGTTGGGTAAATCCCATATTGGAATTTGGGCTGGGGAGAAGGGGCTGTAACTTGTGTCATTATCTATTCCTTATGTTATTGACAACCTCATCTACTTCTATTTGTTTCTCCGAGTACGAGGTTAGAAATTTTTAAACGTTTATTTTATCCCCTTTGTACGATCTGTGAATCTCTATAGACATTGGAGAGCCAGTGCGATGAGCTTCTGCTAATCAGAAGCTTGTTTAGGGATTGTTTCTCTTCTAAGTTCAGAAAAAAAACGGCATTAAAATAGGGTAAGAGAAGTCTCTTGTCAAGAGTGAATTTTTCGTACACACCCTCTTAGACACAATCGAGTCGTTTGCGAAGGGCTTTGAGTGCAAAGCCTCCCAGAAGGATGATGAATCCCCAAAGGGAAAAAAATGAGGTCCAAAAGGGGAGATAGCCCTCACCGCCAAGGCAGGCAGCTCGCATCCCCTCAAAGACATAGAGCATCGGGTTGCAGCGGAGGACATACGCGATGTAGGGCGAGAGCTCATAGGCATCTTTCCAGGTAAAAAAGTACCCGCCAAACATGAAGACTGGATTGATGAAGCGTAAGAAAAGGCTTGAGATGCTGTCGATCCTTTTGATCATTGCCGTTAACCACAGACTAAAGGAGCCGAAGAAGAGACAGATAGAGGGGAAGATCAATAAGAGTTTGAACAGATCGATTTGTCTAAGGGAAAAGCCATCCCAGAGGATCAATTTTCCAATGAAAAAGAGGGGAATGCAGAGAAGAAAGTTATGCACTGCCCATTTGATTGCAAGCTGTCCAAAGACGATCCAATAGGGAACGGGCATGGCGAGTTTGAAGGTGATCGTTCGATCCCCTTCAATATCAAAAATCAGCTCACCCACTTGACCTATGGTATCAAAAAGGCCAAAACTTGCGATCGCTCCAACGAGAATGAAGCTTCCATAAGTAGCTGGAACACCCATGAGAGGCATGAAATAACCAAAGACTACGATATTGGTGAAGAATAAAAAACAGGTGTCGAAAAACTTACCCTTATAGAGTCTGCGGAATTGTCGCAGGTCTTTGCGCATGAGTTGCCAAAAGAGAGGAGCGATCATTCGTCCTCCTTATCTTTTTCTTCCATCAAGTGGAGAAAGACATCTTCTAAATTCTCTTTTTTGTAGTGCTTGTTGAGGTTCTCAGGGGTATCGAGGACTTGGATCTCCCCATTGTTGATGAAACAGACTCTGTCGGAAAGGGACTCTGCTTCTTCAAGGTAGTGGGTCGTTAAAAGAGTGGTTACTCCCTCTTCTTTGAGGGTTCGGATGATGGTCCAGAGCTGTTTTCGGATGTGGGGATCGAGTCCAACAGTGGGCTCATCCAAGATCAAAAACATTGGGGAGTGGGCCAGTGACCGAGCGATAAGGAAGCGTTGTTTGTACCCCCCAGAAAGGTGTTTTGCGATCGAATCTTTGTAGCTGTTCAGATCGAGTAGGTCCATCAGGTGAGCCACTCTTTTTTTACTTTCTTTTTCTGATTTGCCATAACACTGCGCGGCAAAGGTGAGGGTCTCTGTAATAGTGAGATCTGGATCGATATTAGGTTTTTGGGGACAAAGGCCGACGATTCTTTTGTAGCGGAGGATGTCTTTGTAGATCGATTTGCCCTTCCAGAGGAGATCGCCACTTGTCGGGGGATGGAGTCCCGCTAAGATTCCCGAGAGGGTTGTTTTCCCGGCGCCGTTAACTCCTAAGAGGCTAAAGATCTCTCCTTCGTAAATGGTAAAGGAGACCCCTTGGACCGCTTTTTTCAGGATCTTCTTCTTTTTGTAATAGGTTTTATGGATCTCTTTGAGTTCCAAAAGGGGCTTTTTCATCGAGGACGGCTTCCTGGGCATTTGGGGCTTAAACTGTGAAGATCTCTTGCAGAGAGCATGGATACTAAATTCATGCTTCGTTTGAGAGACAATTCTAGAGTGTACTTTCTTTTCTTGTCCAAAGCTTTTTTAGTACTCTGTAAACAAAGTTATTCAGAAAATCTGCCCCCATCTTTTCCCGCCAGGCATTGTGCTCGACCTCGCTAACTTTCTGCAAGTTAGCTTCGATCTCCGCCCTTCACCTGACGGAAAAATCTGCGGCCATTTTCTTGTGAAAACTTAATTTACAAAGTACTCATCGTATATTCGACAAGTTTTAGTTAGTTCTATTTTTAATTTTAATACGTCTTGATTTTACTAATTAAATCAAAATAGAGTATAATATTAGGATAATTAATTAATTTTAGATCATGTCAAAAGAATTGGTAGCAGTTATTCCTCACTGTTCAGCGCGCGCTCTCCCATCAATGTTTCATTATGGGGAGAGAAAGGTGGCTATTGATAATGCTGTGCGATGGGGCTTAGCCCCTAAAGGGAATGAGCTCACCTTTCGTGCGGCTAAAGAGGCCATTGAGCAGGTTAGGCTCACAGTACTGGCTGTCCTCATCCTGAAAATCGTGAATATTGTCATTAAAATCTTTAATGCTAATTACAATAAGATTGATGGTCTTCTCAGCGATGATCAGCTCGGCAAACTGCTCATTCAAAAATATGTAGAGATTCTCACCCCTGAGAAGGGAAGGCATACTTCTTTGCGCCAACTCTTAGAGCTGGGTAGCGAGGATATTGCCTCTTTAATCGAGGTAGGGATCTACGAGCTGCAGAGGTACCAGCTCACTCTGTTCCTTGAGAGAATCTCGGCATTTGAAGAGATCTTGAAAAACTCCTATCTCTCAAACAAAGAGGTGATCGATGCTTATTGTGATCTCCCTGAGTATTTAAGAACTCTCATCCTGCACCTCATCCAATCTCAGCGGAGCGAGTCTATCGAGAAAAATCCGAGAATTTTGCTCGAAAAAAATGGGACCGAGCCTTCGATTTTGGACCAGCTTAAGGGGATGTTTTCCACACAGATTGTCAATTATCTCAAAGTAATTGATGGAGGAGGCAAAGAGCAGTCGAAAAGGGCTTTGGCCTCTATCCGAAGGACAGACTGGGCTTTAGAACAGCTTCGAAAAGAGATTGATGGACATGATTTCCACTCTGTCTACGACATCTCTGTGGAGCGGCTTGCAAAAGGCATCCACCCCTCGATTTTGCAGCGCCCAATCACAGTCACAATGGTTGGAGTGGAATATGCCGGATTGATCAAGCAGGGGGGCCTTGCCGAGGCTTTGGAGGGCTTAAGTCGAGGGATCAAAGAGCAGCATCCAGAAAATAAGGTACACTTGGTATTCCCAAAGTATAGTCATCTTCCTAAAGAGGTGGAAGAATCTCTAAAAGACCCGGCGCTGCATGTAAATGGAAAAGGGGAGACTTACCAGGTCTACAAGTATGAAAACCACGGCGTTGTCTGTCATTTTATTGAGCACGTTTCTTTTGAACTAGAGAGTGAGAAACCAAATATTTACGGACCAGACTACGCTTCTCAAGCAAAGAGATTCGCGACATTTTCAGAACTTGCAGCAGACTACATCTACGAAGCCATCGATACCGATCTGATCCACCTGCATGATTGGCATGTATCGGGTGTTGCTCTAAAGCTGAAAAATGATCATGAGAAGCAGTGGAAAGAGGGAGAGATCCCTCCCATCGTATTCACTTTTCACAACAACAGCCGTGCTGCTCAGGGGCGCATCCCCGATGGGCCTTACAGTTATGACCCAGTTGTGAAGGGATATCAAGATGCTGGGATCCTTAGAGGTAACGACAATCTATTCATTAGCACTTTACTTGCCGCTGATGCTGTGACGACCGTCTCGGAGATGTTTGGACGCGAATCACAAGAGCTAGCGCATGGAGAGGGGGCCTCTTTTGCTGTCAGACTAGCGGCTAAGGTAGGGAAATTAACGGGAATCATCAATGGGACAAATCCCTACAGGTGGAACCCCGAAACAGATCCCACATTGAAGGGGTGGAAAGATGTGGAGACGGGACAAAATATTGATCTGAGTTATGGGCCGCAGCATGAGAATCTCATAGGAAAAAAAGGGGAGTGTAAAGCTCAACTCCACAAGTGGACTGAGAAGTACATGCCCAATGCCAATATCGACTTTTCCAAACCCATCGTTACCTACATCGGAAGATTCGACTCCTATCAAAAGGGGCTAGATAAGTTTGAAGAGGCGATCAACGCAACTCTTAAAGCAGGTGGGCAATTCATCTGTATGGGAATAGGAGAGGATGCTAGGGCTACGAGAATTCTCGATCGACTCCAGAAGAAATACAAACAGGGCGTTCTCTTTATTCGGGATTACAAGGATCCCAATGGCCGTTTTCATTATCAACAAGGCAATGAAGAAAGGCCTGGGATCGGGTCTTTAATTCGGGCAGCAACGGACTTTTTGTTCATTCCTTCGAAGTTTGAGCCCTGCGGACTGGTGCAGTTTGAAGGGTGGCTATTTGGCTCTCTAGCGATAGGTTCTCGGACAGGTGGACTAGCTGATACGATCATTCCCCAAGAAGGAAACGCAGAAAGCTATAACGGCTTCCTTTTCGATAGAGAGGGAAACTCTGAAACAAGTGCAGGGGTGGTGATTGAAAAGGCTTTGGGATTTTGGTCAGAGCTTTCCGAGAAAGAGAAAAACGCATCTGTTAAAAGGATTATTGAAGATGGAAGGCAATATGGTTGGACGAGCTCTCCCAGGGGGTTTTCTCCTGCTGAAAAATATCGTTTTACCTATGAGAAAGCGAGACGTTCAGTCCATCAACGGGGCGTTTCACCAGATCATTACAATCGCCTTGAGGCTTTAAAATACCGGTCCCCCACAGGCAAGTCCTCGTCCACTCTTTCTGCAGAAGAGGGCTATCATTATCAGTACTACATGAAAAATCATCAGAGTGCATATTTAGACGGGCTCTTTCAAAAGCTCTCAGAAAAAAAGCGGATCCAAGTTCCAACGCCCTACGGAGTCAATGTCAATTCGAAAAAATATGAGTCGAACGGGGCTTTTGCCTCTTTAGAGGGAACTCTATTCTCTGTGCATGCTCCAAAGGCGAAGAAGGTTGTGCTCGCTCTTTTCGATGAGGATGAGAGCCTTTCTGGAGAATTCCCTATGCAGAGAGGGGCGAATGGAAATTGGGTCATCCAGTTATCTCATGCAAGGCCCGGTCACCTCTATCAACTAAAGATCGATGGGAAAGTGAAAGTCGATCCCTATGGACGACTCCATACCCAGTCAAAAGACCCGAAAAAAGTAGCCCCTTTTTCTGTAGTGACCTCCTCTAGTCATGAGTGGGGCGACGAAGATTGGATGAGAAAACGATTAAAAGATGCGGGAATCTCTAAACCTATGAGCATCTATGAACTCCATCCAACAACCTGGAAAAAGCATGGAGGTGCCCCTCTCAACTATCGAGAGCTTGCTGACAAGTTAGTTAAGCATTGCGAGGACTTAGGATATACGCACGTCGAACTCATGGGAATCCTAGAGCATCCCCATGATCAAACTTGGGGATATCTCCCTCTTGGTTACTTTGCTCCGAATAGTCGCATGGGCTTGGTCGATGACTTTAAATACCTGGTTGAGACCCTTCACCAGAATAAGATTGGCGTGATTCTCGATTGGGTTCCTGCCCATTTTACAAATGATGCTTATGGCCTGAGTAATTTCGATGGAAGCTCTTTATATGAGGCTTCTGGTTTTTGGCACTTCTTTAGCGCTCGCAACCTCTTTTTCAACTATGGGGGCAAACACTTCGATTACAGTAAAAAAGAGGTGCGAGAGTTCCTTATATCGAGTGCAGCCTTCTGGTTGAAGGAAATGCATATTGATGGACTCCGCGTAGACTGTGTGCGAAGCCTGCTCAATAGTGAAGATCTAACAAGTGCTCGGCTGTTTCTTAGAGATTTGAATGCAATCGTTCATAGGGAAGGTGGGGGAGCATTTACCTTTGCTGAGGAGTTTTCAGGGGATCGATCTGTGACGTTGAGTACTTCTAGAGAGGGGCTTGACTTTGATTGGAAGTGGCATAGCGGGTGGATGCACCTCACGATGCAGTACTTTGCAAACGCTCCTCATAAGCGAAAGAATAGCTACGGGACCATTCGCAAGGCAATCGATTGTGACAATTTCCACAAGCAAGTGATGTTTTTCTCCCATGATCAAGTGAAAAAGGGACTAAAAACTCTGATCAATCAGACAAGCGGATTAAAAGACGCTGAACAAAAATATGCAAATGTAAGAGCAATGCTCAGCTTTATGATGTGCTTGCCTGGGAAAAAACTGCAATTCATGGGGATGGAGCGTGGAAATGAGATTCCTTGGGACATCTTTCTTCGAGCTGATGGAGGGGTCATGGACCAGAATTTCTCTGAAAGAGAAAGGCAGGAAGGGCTCATGGCCATGGTCGCGCGGTTCAACTTTCTCTATAAATCCGAAAAGGCTCTTTATGAAGCAGATAATAATGGAAAAGATTTGGAGTGGATCACTGACCCAGAAAAACGTGTGCATGCCTATAGAAGAAAGAGTTCTAATGGGAGCAGCCTCGCCTGTTTCCACAACTTCACTGATAAAGAGGCTACGAAGGTAACCGTCCGATTCAAGGGGGATGAGGGCAAAGAATATTCGCTCACAGAACTCATCAATACGGATGATATCGAGTTTGGAGGAAGCGGAAGAATCAATAAAAACATAACATTCAGCAGGGATGGAGAGGAAATTTGTTACACAATTCAAGTTCCTCCTCTCTCAACTGTTGTGATTAGGGAGCAATGATGAATAGTATATTACCAATAAGCTCTCATACTGTCAGGAATGAAGGTGGAACCTCACTGTGCTGGAAACTGAAAAGCCTTGCAGATAAGGTTGTGAATATTTGCTTAGCGATATTTCGAGCTTTTTTTGATCTGCTGACCTTTCCTCTTCGCTTCGTAGGATCAAAAACGTGGTCGTTTCCTGGAGTGGCTCTTAGATTTCCCTATTTGGTTTTTAAACGAGCTCTTGGCATTGCCTGTGAGAATTCCTTAAAAACTGAATTGTTTGGATCGGGGTATCATTTTCAATTTGAGAAAAAACCGCTAAAGGAAGAGCTGAAAGGCTATCTTCCCTATATAGCTGCTGCTTCATTTATCCATGCCACCAACTCGTTTTGGATCAAGTCTCTTGGTTATCATGTGATTGCACCCCGAGAATTTGAGATTGATGAGAAAGGAGTTGAGGCAAGGAACCTCTGTTTTTTTGATCCGGTTTCGGGGCTTAAAGTGGGGGTGATTGAAAAGGGAGATCACGTCATCGCCATCTTTGGAGCAATAGGATCGAGCGAAAGTGAGTTGGAAAATCCTTCTGAGAGAAAAAAAATTGATCGATGGGGCTATCAGAACGTCACTTGGAATCTATTAGGAGGGATCCCTTCTATCTATCTACAAGCGAGTGATTTCTTCAAAAAAATTCGGCAAAACCCCCGTCTTAACGGAAAGCGTGTGGAGCTAGCCGGGCAATGCTATGGCGGTTCTGTTGCACAATTTCTCTCATTGCAACACAAAGTGAAGGCACTCTGTGTCAATTCGATGGCAATTGGTCCTGGGCTGCAAAAGATCGTTGGGAAGAAATCTCTTATGGCGGCTGACAAATGGGTCAGTCATTTAAGTGTGGAGAGGGATTTTGTCTCTGATTCACGAGGTCTTTGGCCGGTTGATCAACTCATGAGTGGGCTCGGCATAAGAACAGCGGGAAATTTTGGAAGAAGATACGTCATCCCAAGTGGATATTCAAATGCTGCAGATCTTCATAACAATGTGATTGGAAGTGCATTGAAATATATTGGTTATGATTCAAATGAGAAATTAAGTGAAATTCCAGAGATTACTAATATCTACGGTCATATTTCATGATAGGTTTTATATGGTAGAAAACAATAAACTATTACATAGTTTTTGCCCTTCAGCTACTTGTCAAGCCTTTTCTAGAGATGGTTCTTTAGACACAGTTGTGAGCTATCTTCAGGAAGTGAGGGAGTCTTCAGACTGGGTACATATTCTAGAAAAGCTGGACCTTGATCGGTTAGAAGACGCAAATCTCATTGCCCTTTTTCATGTAATCGACGAGCAGGAGAAAGAATACTGCAATCAGGACATACTGAAGTGGGCATCATGTAGAAGAGTGGGGTTTGAAGTAAGAGATTACATTTTGCGTCGGTGCTGCTCTAGCCTGCAGGTTGCTGAGAGTCTTCTCCGGGAATGCGAAACGAGGCAGCTAGATAATCTCACTAGTCAAATCCGTTCACTTCTTTCAGTGAACCCTGTTCTAGTCTTTGAGAAATCCAAGAAGGAAGGAAATGTTTTTGATCACGTCTCAATGGAGCAGATCCCCAAAGGAGCTGAATGTTCTCTCGACCAGGAAAAGCCACGGGTGCTCCATGCCTCTTTGGAATATGTCGGAGCAAAGGTAGGGGGCGTTGGAAGTGTAGCAACGGAACTTCTCAGAGCGATGAATCAAGATGGTCAAGATGCGAGAGTGATTACACCTCTTTATGATTCATATGTTTCAGATTATTATGACCAACTTGAGTTTGTTTGCGTTATTGAACATCCCTATAAAGGAAAGTGGGTGAAGAGCACAGTGTATAAGACAGACACGCAAAATGGCTCTGTCATTCAGTACTTTGTAAAGCCCGATGAGACATATCTTAAGCTTAATGATATTGGGGCCCGAAATAACATTTATGAGGGCAATAGAGATTCATCATTTGTAGAAAGAACTCAGTATTTCACATCAGCAGCGACGGCTTTTGCTGCATCTTATGTAGGTCCCAAACGCAATACTCCCTTTCAAATTTTCCATACTCAGTCGTGGATCCTTTCTTTTGCTGGGCAGTTGATTCACCAATACTACAATCCCTTCCGTGAGAAAGCCGGACTACATGTCCCACTCGCCCACGTGGCTCATATCCATGGAACGGGAAAGAAGGAACAGGGCCGAGGAATGCCACCCACAATTTTTGCAGATTTGGGCTTAAGAGAGCCTGCTGGATTGCGGTATGCACGGGTCAATATGCTAGCACATGCGTATACGTTTTCAAAATGCGATATCCATGTTTCTAACTGGGCTGCTAAAAGCTCTGCAACGCCAAAAGGAGGATATGGACTTGATGCAATCGTCAGAGAAAAGAGAGATCAAGGTCGTTTATTTGGAGTGCGTAATGGAATAGCCAGAGAGAGCTATGACCCCACAAATCGCGAAGTCTATGGAGACTATGCTTTCTCAGTAGAAGAATGTGCTGATTTTTTAAGTCAGAGAGCAAAGGTCAAGAAGAGATTATTCAAGGAAAAACTGATTCCAGACGTTAAGAAGCCCCTTTTCCTTTATGTTGGAAGATTCGATGTGTTGACAAAGGGAATAGATGCTCTTCCATCAATGGTTAAGAAAATCCATGATTTAGGTGGACAATGTGTGATCATGGGAGTTCCTACTGGGGGGTGGGACTCCAATAGAAAGATAAGAGAACTGGAAGGACTTCAGGAAACGCATCCTGAAAGTATTCGGGTCTATACCGATCTACAAAAAGATCAGCTGGCTTATTTAGAAGGAACATCTGTGCAAAAAGGAAAAATGCTTCGACTTGCTTCTGATTTTGTGATGGTTCCCTCCCATAAAGAAGCCGATGGGCTCGTTCCCAAAGAGGCTCTTACAACAGGTGCTATGCTCATCTCTTCAAACGTGGAGGGGCTGACCGATACTGGGAGGGGGCTTGGAGACGTCATTGATGGCGAGAAGATCACAAAAGATACCTTCAATGCCTTTACCTATAAAGATAGCTACTTCTTTTTTCGGAGGAATGCTGCTAATGCAGTAGCAAGAGCAATGGAATTCTATAGAACTACGCCTCGGGAGGAAATGAATGCGATCGTTGGTCGGTTGATTCAAGAATCAGAGCAGTTTGATTGGAAGCGAAGCGTTGCTAAAATTAATGCGGTGTATAAAAAGGCTTTTGAACAAAGAGATCCCAAAGAGCTGAAGGCCCTTCAGAAATTGGAAGACCAGTTTTATCGGAGAAACTTCAGTTTGATTGTCATAGGGAAAACAGCACTGGATTGGTTCTCTACCCAAGCGATTAACGGGCTTATAGGGGTGGTTTCTTCGACTGCCTATGTGATTGCGTGTCTATTTGAGATGTTCGGCTGGGATCCGCTCGGTGATCCAATTGAAGCGCGTGTTTGAGAGGGGGGGTATGTTTGGGAAAAGGGGGAATAAATAATGAGCATAAGTCGGCTTGTCGATTCTGACTATTTCTCTTTTTAAGTTAAAATGATAAACATATTCATACGCCTATGAGAAAAAATTGCAAAACGAGTTTTGAAATTGGAGGCGTCCATGTCAGTCTCTTAGTGGACGACTCAGCGACTGGGGGACGCTTTGAAACTTTCGAGGCATGGTCCGAGCAGGAAGGCGTTGGGCCAGAGATGCATCTCCAACTTCATATGGATGAAATCTTTTATATAGTGGCTGGACAGATGGCCTTCAACATTGACGGGATCGAGCGTATTGCGCAAGCTGGAGATGTGCTTGTCGTGCCCCGAAATACCCCGCACCAATGGAAGACCTATGGTCCAGGTCTCAGCAAATTGCTCTTTACTTTCTCTCCTTCCAAAGGGCGCGTCGAGTACTTTGCAACCCTTGAAGCCATGACCAAGCAAGGGCTTGCTTATCATGATATCCTCAAAGCCACTGAAGACAAATACGACAACATTGTCGTTCGTGCATAGTACCTGCTACACGTTTCCCTCTTAAGAAGATTGAGATACTGTTCAGCTGCGCCCCGAAATATTCCTGTGGTTTTGGTTCTCTTGCGGATAATAAATACTAAGCTAGACAGAAATTACAGTTACAAGGATAATACTTTATCCATCTCTGGTTGAACTTTCTTCCAGTCATTGTAAAATTCATAAGAGGCATTGCAATGTTGAAAATCGAAAACTTAAATAAGACATATCCAGGAAACATCAAGGCTTTGATCAATGTGAGTATATCCATCAGAAAAGGAATTTTTGGGCTCATTGGTCCCAATGGCTCTGGAAAATCTAGCTTGATGCGCACGATCGCAACACTGCAAGAGCCCGATACTGGTTCAATTGAGTTTGATGACCTCAATGTTCTGAAGCAAAAGCATGAAATGCGAAAGGTTTTAGGATATTTACCTCAGGAGTTCGGTGTCTATCCGACGGTAACGGCTGAAAATCTTATGCATCACCTTGCTGTCCTCAAAGGAGTTGTAGATCGCAAACAACGAGAAGAGCATGTGAGTTACTTGCTTGAGCTGACTAATTTATCTGCACATCGAAAAAAAAGACTGGGTGGCTTTTCTGGAGGGATGAAACAGAGATTTGGCATCGCGCAAGCATTATTGGGTAAACCGAGAATCATCATTTTAGATGAACCAACTGCTGGATTAGATCCCCATGAACGAAACCGGTTTCACAATCTCCTAAGCGAGCTTGGCGAAAATATCACAATCATCCTTTCAACACATATCATTGCAGACGTCAAAGAGTTGTGCAATAACATGGCGATCATTAAAAAGGGCAAAATTGTTTTCCAAACAACCCCCAACAGAGCTGTGGACTCTTTTGAGAATAAAATATGGAGTAAAGTCGTCTCTCGGTCCGAGGCTCAACTTTTTTCTGAAAAATTTAACGTCATTTCTTCGAGGCTCCAGTATGGCCAAATACTCCTTAAAATTCTCAGCGATGATCAACCTCCTGGTTTTGATCATGTGAATCCAAACTTAGAAGATGTCTATTTTTCCTACATGGGTGTAGGTAAAGAAACTGCTCAAAGGTGAATTATGCTCCTACATTCTCTATGGTTCGAAATACGAAATAGGCTCTGCAAGATATCATCGGTAGTGTACTTTGCCCTTTTTTTCTCAATGTCTTTCTTATTGGTAATTCTCCTTGGAGATGCATTTCAAGGGATGACAGTGAATTTTGGGTTCTCGAGTAAGCTCGCCGTGAATAGCCCCGTTTTCATTAATTATCTGATCACGATGATTGGGTATTTTGGTGTTCTCATTGCAGCTCCAATCTTTGGGCATTCGATTTGCAAAGATTATGAATTAGAATTTAGCCAGATACTTTTTACAACACCTATTAAAAAGGCCTTTTATTTTTTTATCAGGTTTTTGGCTTCTCTCATTTCAATTCTTGTCATCCTTTCATCTGCAGGATTTGGAATCTGGCTTGCGACTCACATGCCATTTGTGAATCAGTCTCTCCTTATTCAAAATCAATTTTCTTTTTATTTGACTCCCTATCTCACAACCATTCTTCCAAATATGTTTTTTTTGGGGAGCATATTCATTGCAATTGCTTCTTTTTTCAAGAAAATGTCACCAATTTATGTAACGAGCATCGTTTTCCTCGTGGGAAACTTGATTGCTAAAGTACTTTTTTCGGATTTAGATAATCGTTTTTTTTCGGCTATGCTAGATCCTTTCGGATTCATCAGCCTGAATGAAGTTACTCGATATTGGTCTATTGCAGAACAAAATACACGTGTTATTCCCCTTTCAGGAGTTTTTCTATACAATCGGGTTTTTTGGGCCAGTTTTGGATCCCTTATCCTCTTAATGGGGTATTCTCTATTCAATCCGTACGAACTTGTAAAAGAGAAAAAGAAGAATACAGCAACGCCTTGCTATTCTTTTTCTTCAGAACCAGAAATTCATCAGGAGACAAAATCTCTTAGAGGCTTTTTTTTAATCGCTTTTTCTGAATTTCGGCAGGCATTTTTAAATATCCAATTTTTATTGATTCTTCTCTGCGGAATTTTATATTTGGTTTTTGGTAGTTCGTTTGTTGGAAAATTCTGGGGAACGGAAACTCTGCCTGTTACTTATCAAGTCCTTGATGTAACGAAAGACTCATTCCAATTATTTATACTGATTCTCACGGTTTTTTATGCAGGAGAACTGGTTTGGAAGGACAGAGAGAAGTCGTTTTACGAGATAGTGGATTCTAAGCCGGTTTCAAATTTTTACCTCTATTGCACTAAGCTCTTTTCTTTGATTTTTCTACAAATTTTCTTTGCAGCATTAATTCTTGTTACGGGAATATTGATACAAATTTCCAAGGGGTACTATTTTTTCGAGCTAGATGTATATTTCCAGAGTCTTTTTATCTATTTTCTACTGCCTAATTTATTTATTTGTTTTTTTTCTCTGTTTGCTCAAACGATTTCTAAAAGTAAGCCCATTGGGCATTCTATTGTTATTCTTGGCTTTGCCTTTATTTCTTTTATCCCTTCTTTAGGATTTGATCATAAACTTTATCTTTTAGGTGAGCTGCCCATCCCAGAGTATTCGGATATGAATCAATTTGGCTCTTCATTTTATTCTTTTATTATGTTCGCCCTCTATTGGGGGCTATTCTATCTCATGCTTGCGAGTTTGACGATTTTAAGTTGGCTACGAGGAAGTCTAGGCACATGGAAAGATCGGTTAAAAGAATGTAAAAATAGGATTAGACCAACCCACAAAGCAATATTTTCAACTACATGTTGTTGTTGGATTTTATTGGGGGCCTTTATATTTTATAACACAAATATATTAAATGATTATAAAACGAGCTCGGTAGCAACAAAAGAAACTGTTGATTATGAGGTGCTTTATAAAAAATTCGAGAAAGATGTGCATCCTGAAATCATTTCAGCCCGTGTCAATGTAGATATATTTCCAAAAAAACATGGGCTTCGGGCGGATGGTCTTTTTACTTACAAAAATACTTCTGATCAACCCATCAAAACCCTTTTTCTTAATGCAGATAAAGATGTGTCTCTTCACTGGAGTAAAGAGGCAACAGTACAACACAAAGATCAAAGACTCGATGTATCCATTTTTGAGCTAAAGAACCCCTTGCAGCCCGGCGAGGAGATTCAACTTTCCTTTCAAATCGAGGACATGCCCAAAGGCTTTTCTAATTCTCTGGTTCTTAGCAAAGTTTTAGATAACGGAACATTCTTCCATGGGGGCGACTATTTCCCTATAATGGGGTATCTCTCTATTCGTGAATTGGCATCTGATAAAAAGCGTAAGAAATATGGACTTGATGAAAAGCCACGGGCGAATGATATCCAAGATCAAGATGCCTTGCAGAGAACATTTATTTCTCGTGAGGGGTCATGGATTGATTTTGAGGCTGTTGTAAGCACTTCAAAAGATCAAATTGCAATTGCTCCTGGGTATTTAGAGAAGGAATGGGAACAGGACAATCGCCGCTTTTTCCATTATAAAATGGATAAACCGATGTTGAATTTTTATGCTTTTTTGTCTGGGCGATATGAAATTGCCGTTGATCAGTGGAATGATGTAAAAATCGAAGTTTACCATCATCCGCAACACACAACCAATGTTCCTAGGATGATTCATGCGATAAAAAAATCCCTGGATTACTACACTCATCATTTTTCGCCCTATCAGTTCAAACAACTTAGGATAATCGAATTTCCGAGATATTGGAGATTAGCACAATCGTTTCCCAACACAATTCCATTTTCTGAAGGGATTGGATTCATTGCGAAAATTGATGAAGGCAACCCTGAATCCATTGATTATGTGTTTTATGTAACTGCGCATGAAGTGGCACATCAATGGTGGGCGCACCAGGTGATCGGGGGCGATGTTCAGGGAGCTGCAATGCTCTCAGAGTCGCTCGCTCAATACTCTGCTCTCATGGTCCAAGAAAAAGAGTATGGGCCAGAGCAAATGCGGAAATTTTTAAAGTATGAAATGGATAAATACTTATTTCAAAGAGGGCTAGAATCCAAAGAGGAAGACCCCCTGATGCTTAACTGTGGGCAAGACTATATCTGCTACAATAAAGGGAGTTTGGTCTTTTATGCTCTCAAAGATTATCTGGGAGAAGAGACGGTCAATAGAGTACTAAGAGAATATATCAAAGATGTTGCCTATCAAAGCCCTCCATTTACCCGTTCGATCGATTTAGTCGATCGTTTTAGGAAGGCGGCGCCGGAAGACAAAAAATATTTAATCGAAGACCTTTTTGAGACCATTACTTTTTATTCAAATCAAACCCAAAGGGCTCAGGTAACAGAAAAAGATGATGGTCACTTTGAAGTATCGATTACCTCTATGAATAAAAAATTTCGGGCAACTGGCTTAGGAGAGGAGTCCGAAATTCCAATGAATGATTATGTGGAGGTAGGAGTTTTTGATAAGGAGGGGAAAACCCTCTATTTAGAGAAACATAAAATCCAAAGCGGAGAAAATGTTTTCCAAATTCAAGTGGAGGAGATGCCCCATAAAGCTGGGGTGGACCCCATCAATAAGCTGATCGATAAAGATCCCAAAAATCATCTTGTTAAAATCGTTGCAGCAGACTCTCAATTGTAGAATTCTTCAACAACGCGAACCCTTCCCGTTCGCCCATCAGGATTAGGAAATTATGATTGATCGAAAGGTTCATTTTTATTGATCAGGGTAAGCAGGGTTTCTGTTAGTTCATTTTCTGCAGAAATTGCTTCTTCTTTTTTGTGTAAATCTTCAAATTTTGAATATTCAGCATAGAGTCTAACTATTTGAAACGCAACGTGATATAATGGCTCATCAGCGGGCTTTCGTCATCAAATCATTTTGTGTCCAGTACAGCGGTTTTTTACTATTGCGAAAGCGATGTTTCTATTTAACGCTTAATAAAGGAAATATCTTGAAAAATTAATAACAGTTAGTGTATAATCATAAGAAAATTGAGGGAAAAATGTTTTCAAAGATTACACTAGCCAGCTCTTTTCTTTCTCCCACATCTACTTTTTCATATGCATTTGCACCAGAATCCCCCGGAACATTCAATACAAACGATGTAGCTGGGAAGACTGCTAAGGTTATTGCAAATTCTATAACCTGCTTGTTTTCCCCAACTAAAGCTCTACAATCTGCTTTTTCATCAAGAGACATCCTTCACATCAGATGTGCAATTCACCTTCATATCAGATATGCAATTCACCTTAAAGCTGACATCAATGCCCCTAACAACAGAGGGCGGACTGCTCTTCATATTGCTGCTCGGGAAAGGCTGGTTGACATGGTTACTAGGCTCCTCAATCTAGGGGAAGGCATCAAGGTAGCTGAAATCAATGCCGCTGACGACAATGGGGCCACTGCTCTTCATATTGCTGTTTGGCTCGGGTATACTGACGTGGTTGCTGTGCTTCTCAATCCAGGGGAAGACATCCAGGGGGCCGACATCAATGCCGCTGACATAGGTGGGGGGACTGTTCTTCATATTGCTGCTCGGGAAGGGCATGCTGACGTGGTTGCTATGCTTCTCAATCCAGGGGAAGGCATCCAGGGGGCCATCATCAATGCCACTAGCGACGGGGGGAAGACGGCTCTTCATTGTGCTGCTCAAGCAGGGAATGCTAACGTGGTTGCTAGGCTTCTCAATCCAGGGGAAGGCATCCAGGGGGCCAACATCAATGCCACTGACAGAGGTGGGCGGACTGCTCTTCATTATGCTGCTGAGGAGAGACATGCTGACGCTGACCTGGTTGCTATGCTTCTCAATCCAGAGGGAGGCATTGACATCAATGCCCCTGACAACAATGGGGCCACTGCTCTTCATATTGCTGCTCAGCACAGGTATACTGACATGGTTGCTATGCTTCTTAATCCAGGGGGAGGCATCCAGGGAGCTGACATCAATGCCACTGACAACAATGGGGCCACTGCTCTTCATATTGCTGCTGGGAAAAGGCGTACTGACGTGGTTGCTGTGCTTCTTAATCCAGGGGAAGGCATCCAGGGGGCCAACATCAATGCCACTGACAGAGGTGGGAAAACTGCTCTTCATATTGCTGCTCAGCACGGGTATACTCACATGATTGCTATGCTTCTTAATCCAGGGGAAGGCATCCAGGGGGCCAACATCAATGCCACTGACAGAGGTGGGAAAACTGCTCTTCATTGTGCTATGGACGGAGAGCGCTATCGTGTGCAATCAGGTCATTTACTAAGCTTTATTATTCTCTGTGTTGTTGGTAAGGCAGAGATTCGAGCACAAGATGCTGATGGAGAAACCCCTTTAGGCTTAGCTAATGTCTATTTGGATAAAAGAAGACTTCCCCCAGTAAGAATAAGTAGCGAACGGGTGCTTTTGCGAGAACTTGCTGGGTGCATTGAGGAAGAAGAAATAAGGCGACAAGCTCTGCAACTGGTCAGCGACGGATCTTTAGAGTCTTTTGCTGCGCTCCGCACTGCTGATTTACTACTCTCATCAGCTAGTAGCGAACGCCTGAGTCTATTCGGGATATTGCAGGACGAAAAGTCCTCCGAGGGAATTTGTTTTGCAATAATAGACGCTCTTCCTACCCACAGAATCACTGGCGAAGATGGAAATACCTTGCTAAAGATTGCCTCTGAAAAGGGTCTATATGAAGTTGTAATGAATCTTCTCTCTCGAGGAGCTAATAACGATCTCGCTATGGAAAATGAAGAAACCTATCAAAATTTCAGTGAAAAAGTCCGCCTATGCCTTGGAGTCTCTTTGAATCCAGTAAATACAGCTCTAGTCGATGCTTGTGATAAGGGGTGGTATGACATTGCTGAGTTTTTGCTTATGAGTGAGGCACGAAACAGTATAACTTCTAAGGGCATAGATGACACTTTTCAGGATCTTACTCAGGAGGCTCTTAAGATTCTTTCTGAAAACGAAACGTTAGGTGATCATAATGTCACATTAAGAAATCTTCTTATAAGAAGTCTATTATTGGAGAATTTTCCAATCAAGGAGGGAAGCTCTGCTCTCATCGATGCATATGAGAATGAGTTCTTCGATATTGTACGGTCCTTACTCTTTAAGACCTCTTGGGAAGCACTTCCTACAGAAAAAAAGGATGATGGTATCAAAGAAGCCTTGAGTGAATTTTTCAATCAGATCAGGTTGCCTAAGAATCTTCCTGTCGATAATGAAAGAAGTGCTGTTGTTCTTGTAATCAAAGAAGCTCTCAACACACGTGAAGATTCTATATCAGAAATGCTGAAGGACCATTTAGAGGGCATTCTCGAGCTTTTTGATCCTGAAGCAGGAGCTTCCGCTTCTTAAGTCTTCAAAACAAAAAAGCGCTATCTTAATCGAGAAGGATCTCAGTGGGCAACTCTACGCGCTTGCAAAAAGGCGATGGCATCATAGCCAGCCTTCATCCCATCGCCGACTGAGATTGCCGACTCTTTGGGTCCAACATAAAAACTTGAGCTCTCATCGCAATCATCATCCTTCTCCTCCCCATAGTGAGGCGAATGCTTCAAGCAGCTTGAACTAGACAGCAAAAGTTGCAAAGTCGAGGCTAGGCTTTAAAAGAGAAAAAGAAATATTGCTCGAAGGGGAACCTTTTATTTGTTATCGCTTGATGAATAAAGAAATAATTTGTTGATCTGGAAAAGCTTCAGCAAATTGTATCATTCGACGTAAACTCTTTTCTAAAAATCCCTTGCTATAGTCCTTTGTCAATTGTCGCGACACTGTAGCGACAATCTTTTGCCCATACTCAGCTCGTTCATCAGATAAATGAGGAGCTTAGGGAAATGGGGCAACCTGGACTTGAACCAGGGACCGACGGGTTATGAGTCCGTTGCTCTAACCACTGAGCTATTGCCCCGAATCTATGAACTCAAGTCGCTAGCGCCTATAGAAAAGGAGGTAGCAACTCGAGTCCTATGAGATTCTAAAAAATCCCAAAAGTAGAATCAAGGCTTTTCCTATATTTCTCTCACATGCTATAGAAAAGTTTTGGAGTAAAGACGAATGCACTCTCATAGAAAACTGGTTGGATTGTTTGCCTGCTCTCTTTGTTGCTTTTCTCTCTTGAGTGGGGAGGAAGCCATTGAAGCTCAGGAGTCAGATGAAGTCGCCAATGCAGATCACGTCTTTTTCATGAGCCGGGCCGAGAGCATTCCCGACCAAGATCTCGAAGACAACACCGATCATTATCTAGAAGGGTATATCCAAGCATTGATCGATATGCACTTCTATGAGAATAACGTTGTTGTTCTTGTCGATGATCATGTGGTCTCCCTATATAATCTTCCCAATAATGCTCTTCTTGCCAATTCGATTGTCGCGTTTGTTGAAGATCTTCCATGCGTTTGCTGCGTAGAAGTGAAATGTGAAATGACCGCTGAGGAGTGTGAAAGACGGAAAGGATATGTGGCCCAGCCCTATACCAGTGGGATCTGGTTCCCACAGCAGACAGTTCTCTTTCAACCACTTGTAGCAAGTCCAAGGCAGGTGGTCTACTCGGTTGCCTACCGGGCCGGAGATAAGGTCGTGGGAAGGAAGGCGATCTGTATTGCCCTTGGAGACGATTTCCCGATCTATAGGTGGACCAGTGTTCTTCCATGGTGCGGTGACCTTCAAATTGGAATTGAGGCGGGTATCTGGGTTCCCTTCAATTTCAACAATGTGCCCCATGTGGATGGGACCTGCTGTGAGCTCGTCAATACTGATTATTTATTGGGAATCCCTCTAACTTATGCCTTTGATTGCTGGTCATTTCGCCTGAGGGTCTACCACATTTCGAGCCACTTGGGTGATGAGTTTCTTGTGAATCGTCGTGATTTTCTAGATAAAAGGGTGAACCCTAGTTTTGAAGCGATTGACTTCTTTACTTCTTATCAAGCTTCTAAGTATTTGAGGCTCTACCTTGGCCCGGGTGTGATTCTCCATAGTGACAAGTCATTTAACATGGATCAATTGTACATCCAATATGGGGCTGAATTGAGAGTGTTCCCTTGCCGCTTCATGTACCATCGCCTCTATGGAACGCCTTTTTTAGCCGTCCATATGGAAAATTGGCAGATCCGAGATTGGGGCTTTGACTTTACGATTAAAGGGGGATACGAGATCAGTAAGCTTGCTGGTATCGGCCGAAAAATGCGTCTTTTCGCTTCATATCACCATGGCTACTCTTATGAGGGGCAGTTTTTCAAGGTGCGAACGCACTATGGAGAGTTTGGGTTCTCTTGGGGATTCTAGTATTTCCCGAATGGTTTAAGTTTTGACAATTCACATAGCAGAGTACTAGAGTTTGTGGAAACCCTCTTTTGCTGGAGGGGCTCCTTTCCCAATAGGTAGAGTGCCGGAGAAATATTTCTGGTAAACCTTGAGTGCTTCGGATGCGTTTTGGACGGCATAGAAGCAGTTGCTCACCCATTCTGATCCGGCGATCGTTCCATTTTTCAGATTTACCTGGAATCGCGCAGTGATCTTTTCTCTCCAGAACTCAGTAGGCCCTAGGAGGAGAATCGGTGTGGGCTCGCCAATGCCCACTTTTCGCCTCACTTCTTCGAGAGAGAATTCGAAATCTGTGCCTATCCCGCCCATCATGATGATGGGGAAGTCGAGATTGAACTCCGCTTGTCTCTCAACAAGTTTATCAAGTCGGTAGGTCATCTTAGCATCGATATAGGGGTTTTCGTGCTGCTCGACGGTCTCGCTATGTCTAAAGTCGACGATATTCGCACAGGAAAGGATTTGGAGCTTGCGGGCCACATGGTTCCCTACGGCCATGAGTCCTGGCCCCCCTCCTGTGATGAGGGCTAGAGGAGTCTCCTTACTTAGGAGTGGGTGATGAGTCGACTTTTTCATTTCGAGAATCCCCTCTAAGATAAGAGTGAGCTCTTTTTCGAATCTCAGTTCTAGTAGAGTTGATCCATAGACTCCAAATGAGGTCGACTTCACAAATTGGTCGTAGAGGGGAATGGGGACGAACATACCGGTATCTTTTTCAGGTTTAAGAGCAAACTGGAGGACTTTGCCACAGGTCCGGTCGACCCAGAAAACGGGGATAGCGAACTTAGCAAGATCGAGAAGAAGGGAGCGATCTTCGTGAGAGAAGAAGTTCCCATAGGTTTGAGATGGAGTCTGAAAGTAAATACCCTTAAGGGAGCTTTGCACTAGGTCTCCTAGGAGCATTTTCTTCATGAGAGGGGAGGGGAAGTACTGCGAAAATAGGACCCCTTGTGAGGTGATGATTCCCGATTCAATCGCTTTGAGAAAAGGGTAAGTGGGTTGCTGCTTGATATACTCTTGGACCAATTGCGATTGGAGAGGGATGTCATAGAGACCTGGAAAGGCTTCGGGGTGGACCTTCCTAGTGATCCAGTCCTCTTCGGTGAGGTTTTGCATTTGAGATCCTTTTACGATGAAAACAGAGGAACGGGCCCTTTCTTTCTTTGGGACAGTGTCAAAGGTTTGAAAGATATGACTCGTATTTTCTAGAGAGCTTTGGAGTTGGTCCCTGTCGGTGAAAAAGACGTGCTCTCGGTAAGGCTCCAGGGTGTAGAATTCAAGAGGGAGGTGGGTGAGTTCTTCTTTGGAAGATCCGTAGACTTCGTAGACATCTCCTGATGCCATGGTATCAGGTTGCAAAACATTGGCTGAAGTGTGTTGCATTCCTTGTGGAAGAAGTTCATCGACGACTTTTGCGTAGGCGGTTCGGATATGGAGGGGAAGAGTTTTGATGAGGAGAAGAGGATCTTTCTTGGTGTTACGGACTCCTCCTTCTACCCATCTCTGATTGAGGGAGACGAGCTCTCTGCTCTTGATATTCGGGTGATGCAGAGCTTTTGCAAGGGTAGGAAGAAAATGCTCTGCCTCCTTGTCATAGGTGATCACTCCCTTTTGGAGGCGTAAGGTGGCAATGGTTCTTCCGTCCACTTTTTCTAGATGCAAGCTTCTACTTCCCTGACCTCCGTCAAGCGAGAGGAGGGGAAGGCCATCCCGGTCGGTCCGTCCAAACATCCGAAGGAGGTAGTCGGGGTTTTGTACTTTCCTCCTGGGGTCAGCGGCGAAAAGTTTTCCGATGTAGGCCCCTTCTTTCAGATATTTGATAAAAATAGTCCCTAAGTGATTAAGACCAACTAGTTTGATTCGAGCCTGAGCCGATAGGCTCTTGGGTTGAAGCTCAAGTTCTTGCATGACGGAGTGGACACCAACTTGAGCGAGAGTGCTTTTCAAATTGAAAAAGAGGTGATCCTGGTCGATCGAAAATCCGACAAATGCCGAGGAGATAGTCTCAATTTGGACGTCAACTAGAAGAGAGCTCTTCTCTCGCCTATGGACGTTTGTGATGATTGCGTCGGGAGTGACCAAGTCGAAATAGGGAGCTGAAAGGGCACTTTCCATATCTTTTTCATACCTTCAAAAGGGTTTATAGTCGAAAAAAAATTCAAAAGGGATTATTCTCGCTACTTTTGAGACAGGTAAATGATTCAACGTAGTTTTGGCACCCACGATGGTACTTTTCACGCAGATGAGGTGTGTGCTTGCGCTCTCCTCCTAATTTTTGATCAAATCGATCGGGATAAGATCATCCGTTCACGCGAATCGGTTCTTTTGCAGGATTGTGAATATGTCTGCGACGTCGAAGGGGAGTACAGCTCAGAAAATAAGCGCTTTGATCACCATCAGCTCGAATATAAAGGTGATCTCGCAAGTGCGGGGATGATCTGGCTTTATTTGCGCAGTCAGGGAGTGGTCGATCAAGCTCTCTACGACTATGCAAATCGACGAATCATCATGGGAATTGATGCGCATGACAATGGGAAAGAGATTATGGAAGAGGGAGTGTGTACTTTCTCTCATGTGATCGCCGGCTTTGTTCCACCTGCGTACGATACCCTTCCTAGTGAACAAGATACCGCCTTTTTCGAAGCCCTCGATTTTGTTGCAGGTCATTTTAGGCGTCTTTTTCAGCGTTATCGCTACATTTACTCTTGCAAAGATCAGGTCGCAGCCGCCATGGAGAAAGGGGATAAAGCTCTTTTTTTTGATGAGGCGATGCCCTGGTCTGAGAGTTTTTTCTCTCTGGGGGGAGAGACCCATCCAGCCGAGTTCGTCGTTATGCCAACCGGAGAGCATTGGAAGCTGCGGGGAATTCCTCCTAGCCCTAAAGATAAGATGGGAGTGAGGAAACCCCTACCGAAACAGTGGGCAGGCTTGCGTGATGAAGCCCTTCGAGAGATAACGGGAATCGAAGGGGCAATTTTTTGTCATAAGGGTCTCTTTATCTCTATTTGGGAGACAAAGGAAGATGCATTAAAAGCTCTCGAGCTTGCCTTAAAAAACGAGGATAAGAATCGATGACGACAATTTTTGGAAAGATCATTAAGGGAGAGCTCCCTTGTGAAAAGGTATTTGAAAGTGAGACGATTCTCGCTTTCAAAGATATTGCTCCTAAGGCTCCGGTTCATATTCTGATTGTCCCAAAGAAAGAGATCCACGACTTGCAGTCTCTAAGACCAGAGGATTTCTCGATTCTTGGTGAAGTTGTTCTGGTAGCGCAAAAGCTAGCAGCGGAGTTTGGCATCGAAGAGGGATACCGCCTAGTCACTAATAATGGCCCTGGTTCTGGACAAACCGTATTCCATCTCCATTTTCATCTTATGGGCGGGAGGCGACTATCCGACGATCTTGCCTGAGAATCTCTGCTGTTCTATTCCTTTGTGCTGGGGGTTTTGCTCTTGAGCAGGATGAAGTTGCCGCCAAAAGAGTTCATACCCATTTGCTGATTGATGATGTGAGGGGAGCTGTGCGCGAAGCAAAAAATAAGCTCCAGCACTACCCCGAATCCAAAGCGCTTAGACTCTCTCTCATCAAAGCTCTTTGCCAATCTGGTCAGGAGGTTGAAGCTCTCGAAGAGTGGAGCCGTGTGGTGGAAAACCATGAGGAGCTCCTGAAGGACCGTACTGCTTTGGAGACGCTCGCGTGGGGTGTATTGAATAAGGGGGAGGCTTCGAGTCAACTAGCCATCCGCATCAACTCCCTTATCGGAGCATCGATGACAAGAGATGCTAGGGCAATTCCTTTGATTATCAATGCATTGAAGGGAAGCAACTCCATGCTTCGCTCCGTCGCAGTGGGTCTTGCAGCAGCCTATGGAGATATCCCCTTGCAGGAGGAGATCGCCCGGCTTTTGAAAGAGGAGAAAGTCTGGTATGTGCGCTTGGAACTCATCAAAGCTGCTGGAGCTTTGCGCATGACATCGATCAAGGAGAGACTCATCGAGATCATCGGTGATGCAACGACTCTTGCTGAGGAAAAAGTAGCGGCGATTGTCTCCCTGGTCAATATGTACGAAGCAATTGGTGATCGAGAGCTATCGAATTTGATCCGAAGTGAGAGGGCGGGACTTCGTGAACTCGCTTGTGAGCTCGTCGTCCATCTCGACCTTACAGATAAAGTGGACCTGCTTTTCCCCCTTCTTCACGACTCCAACCCCAATGTTCGTATGGGAGTCCTAAATGCTCTGGCACTCCTCAATGTGAGTGAGATTGATGGACATCGACTGATAAGAGATGAGAGAATTCTAAAATTACAAGGGGATCATATTCCTGAGGTAGCGATTACCGCCTGCTGGCTTAGTCTATTAGGGGGCGATAAAAGGGGAGCTGACAAGCTCCAGAAATGGATTCTTAAAGGAGAAGAGGAGTATGCGAGAGTAGCTGCTGGCGCGCTTGCGATCAGTGGGAAAAGGGGCGCTCCTTTAATGAAGAAAATACTGAAAAAAAGCAAAGACCCCTATGTAAGAACGACTATTGCCTTAGGGCTCATAGGCCAGAGGATAGGAGTTGATACGGCTTGTTTTGCAATCAACGAACATCTCTTATCTAAAGAGATGTGGATGTGGGATACTACCCACAACCCTCTCTTCCGATCTCTTTCTCCTAGTAAAGTAGGCCATACAGATCGAGTTCCGAACTACCCCCTTGTTGTCGATCAACTGACAAGACTAGAGCTCTTGCAGGTTCTTTGTATCATGGGGGATCCGAAGGCAGAAGAGGCTGTGAAGGCTTTTCTAGAGACCAAAACCTGGGGAACAGTGGGTGCAGCTGCTGCCACCCTCCTTCAAGAGGGAGATGATGGGGCGCTTGATGTCGTGCGAAGGCTTCTGAGCGACCCGAATGAGAAAGTGCGGATCCAGGCAGCCCTCATTCTCGCCCTTCACGGTGGAGATAAAGCGGCCGTTGAAGTTCTTAAAACGGCCTATCCCAATGCGAGTCGAGAGATTAAGATTCATATCTTAGAGGCTTTAGCAAAGGTGGGGGATCCAAAGACCATAGAGTTTCTTCTCGAAAGGCTGAACGAGCCTTTTCAGGTTCTTAGGGTTGTGGCTGCGACTGCCATCATCCAATGCCTCTACCACTAAAAAATTAGAAGTTGCTTCGCAGGCCAAAAACCTCTCTTGCAACTTCGAGAACACTCATCGCATTTAGATCATGCACAGAATAGCTCCTTTTCGAGGTTTTGGTTTTGATGAGAGTGAAAGCAGAAGAGTCCCCGGAGTGCTCTGCGATGAGTCTGTTTAAGGGGGGAAGCTTAATTTCTGTTAAGTAGCTTTCCATTCCTATTACTTCAGGGGTTTGAAGAACCTTGAGGAGGTAAGCTTGGTTGATTTTCCACTGCTGCGCTTCGATAGCGTGATTGAGTATCCGGAGCTGACCTTTCTGCAGCTCTTGGAAAATCGCTGCTTGCTTAAACTTCGTGAGGTCCACCTTGTCTACTGCATAATCATCGACCTTAACTTGATGAAGCTCTCCTTTTGTGAAGATTTCTCTCACTTCATTGTTCCCTAATTTCATTGGAAGGGCCAGTTGGGTAGCTTTTTGTTGCAGGCCTTCTAGATGATTATAGCGCGCAACGAGCCATTTTTGCTGCTCTGGCTGCAGAGGAGAGTTTCCGATTGTATCGTCCAAGAACTCCTGGACCTTTACATCGGTGAGCTCCTTCTTTTGTTCTATGATTCCACCAGCAAAGGCAGCTTCAGAGACACAAGCGTTTGACTTCTCCCAGAAATGCCGGAAGACGCTATAGGCAAGGGGAGCAGAGCTCGCACAAAGGATGCATGCCAGCAAGGCGAGATCGGCAGCATAGAAATTCGTATAAATGAGGGCGCCTACTGCTAAGGCAAGGAATGCAACGGTGGAGACAATGGCTGCCACCGTCCAGACTCGGCTCCATCGGATATTTGAAGTTTGTTCACTGACTGCATCGTATTTAAGCAGGGGATTCAGGGTTCTTGGCTGAACCGATTGTTCAGTATTGGTGTCCCGATAGACTGGGCTAAAGGCTATAGCGCTCATGATTTTGCTCCTATTGCAGATATTGTATGGGGAGTAGTTTATCCCAAATCGGAGATAAGTTAAAGAGCGACTAAAAAATTTAGTGCGTCTTTTTGCATCCGCAGATACATGCTAGCAAGTCCATTTGAGCGCCCCGGAGAAAGGGAGGCGTAGATTCCCACTTCTTCTAGGAAGTCAGGCTTGCACTTGAGCAATGCTTCTGGGGGCTCATTATCGTAGAGGGAGATCAGCAGAGCGGCAAGACCTCTAGAAATGAGGGCTTCAGAATAGGCGGTGAATTTAAGGTGTTTTTCATGCAGTTCCGAGTGGAGATAGACAATACTCTGGCAACCCCTGACAATGTTTTCTTCGCATTTATACTCGGGAGCGATAGGCGGGAGCTCCTGACCAAGCGCAATGATTTTTTGATAGGACTCCTGGGGCGACTGGCTTTTTAAAAGCCATTCCTTCATCTCTCTTTGCTTCTGTAAACAGGAAAAAAATTCTTGGTTCATAGCCCTCAAGTATATCCCTTTTTCATCGAGAAGTCAAAAAAACAACTTTTCTGGTTGACAACAATTGAAAAAAACTGTGTTATGGTCTTTTTTTATTACTCTACCTTTCATGCCTAAAGAAGATACGATCAAAATAGACGGTACCGTTGAGGAACTCCTTCCAAATATGACCTTTCGCGTCGTATTAAAAAATGGAATGAATGTTCTTGCCCATCTGTGTGGGAAAATGCGCATGCGGAATATCCGCGTTCTCGTTGGGGATACCGTCACAGTTGAAATGTCTCCTTATGATCTTTCTAAGGCTCGAATCATCTATCGGCAGAGGTGAGAATTTGATAATACGGTCGGAAAAGAATTTTTTTGCCCACCGATCGGGGAAAAAGTTTGATTTTTATTCCTAAGGGGGATTAGACTTATTAGCATTCGCCATGGTGAATGCCCAATTGTTTTTGTAGATGAGAGACGCTTCTCTTAGGGATCTAGGCCCAAATAGCTCAGAGGTAGAGCACTTGCATGGTAAGCAAGCGGTCGTAGGTTCAATTCCTATTTTGGGCAAGAAAACAGTAAAGAATTAAAAGCCAACGGAGGATCAAGATGGCTAAGGAAATATTTCAGCGAACCAAGCCGCACATCAATATTGGAACCATTGGCCACGTCGACCATGGAAAAACTTCACTCACTGCTGCGATTACTAAAGTTCTTGCAGAAACTGGCGGTGGTGCTTTCCGTGATTATGGGTCAATTGATAACGCACCCGAAGAGAAGGCACGTGGAATCACCATTAACTCGTCTCACGTCGAGTATGAAACTGACAAGCGACACTATGCGCACGTTGACTGTCCCGGGCACGCTGATTACGTGAAAAACATGATCACCGGTGCTGCTCAGATGGATGGAGCGATCCTAGTCGTAGCGGCAACAGATGGAGCTATGCCCCAAACGCGTGAGCATATCCTTTTGGCCCACCAAGTTGGTGTCCCTTCAATTATCGTTTTCCTCAATAAAATGGACCAAATCGGAAAAGGAGATGAGGAACTAGTCGAGCTCGTCGAGATGGAGCTCTCCGAACTTCTTGAAGAGAAAGGCTACAAAGATGTTCCAATCATTCGCGGGTCAGCTCTCAAAGCTCTAGAAGGAGATGCTGACTACATAGCGAGTATTAAAGAACTGATGAACGCTGTTGACGAGAAGATCCCTACTCCTAAACGGGAAGTTGAGAAACCATTCTTGATGCCCGTTGAAGACGTCTTCTCGATCTCTGGTCGTGGAACGGTTGCTACAGGGAGAATTGAGAGTGGTATTCTCAAGGTGAACGATAAGATCGAGATCGTTGGGCTTCGCGAAACTCGCGAAACAGTGGCTACTGGAGTCGAAATGTTCAACAAGCTCCTCGATGAAGGTCGAGCTGGTGAGAATGTCGGTATTCTTTTGCGCGGTATTGATAAAAATGATATCGAGCGTGGAATGGTTCTCGCTGCTCCTGGAACTTGCTCTCCTCATACGAAGTTTCAAGGAACAGTTTATATTCTCACAAAAGATGAAGGTGGCCGTCACAAGCCCTTCTTCAATGGGTATCGACCTCAATTTTACCTCCGCACAACTGATGTAACGGGAACTGTAACCCTTCCTGAAGGAACTGAGATGGTCATGCCAGGCGATAATGTCGAACTGACTGGCGAGTTGATTCATCCGGTGGCTATGGAAGAAGGAATGCGCTTTGCCATCCGTGAAGGTGGTAGAACGATTGGCGCGGGAACTGTGACAAAAATCCTCCAGTAGGCAGTTTTCGATAAAGGTGTACATGCAGTTAGATGGGCTCTTCTTCTAACTGTTTTGGGTGTGTAGCTCAGTTGGTAGAGCAGCGATCTCCAAAGTCGCCGGTCGGGGGTTCGAATCCCTCCGCACTCGATTGTGTGGAAGAGGGAATTACCCAATTAGAGAGCGATAAGGGGAATGTTTTGAATACAACGATGCAAGCAAAAATTAAAAAGAATTTGTCCAAGAAGAAAAGAGATCCTCTGACTTTTCTTAGCGAGCTAAAAGATGAGCTCAAGAAGGTCAGCTGGACTACAAAAGCAGAATTGATCTCAGCGACAAAAGTTGTCGTGATTTCGACTTTTTGCTTTGGTTTAGGGATTTATGTTGTCGACCTCGTAATAAAAGGGGTATTGGCACTAATTAAAACCGCTGTTCTTTTCGTTGGATAAGATGACGGCAATAGTAAATTGAGTAGACATGCATAAATGGTACGTTATACAGGCCATCTCTGGTCAAGAGAAAAAGGTGAAGAGGGCACTCGAGGAATATCGAGAGCCCAAAGGGATGCTTGAACTCATCGAAGAGGTTCTTGTCCCCTCTGAAAATGTTGCAGAAGTGAAGGCTGGGCAACAGAAGATTTCTGAGAAGAGGCTATGGCCCGGATATATCATCATTAAGATGACCATTACCGATGATTCATGGATGTATGTGAAAGACACCAATGGTGTCCTCGGCTTTCTTGGCGGAGATCCCCCTACACCCCTTTCTGAAAAGGAAATCGACGAGATTTTGTCTGAGTTGGAAGAAAAGAAAGAGGGGATTGTTCAGAAACACAAAATCAATGTGGGCGATCGGGTGAAAATCACCGATGGGGTTTTTGTTAACTTCATTGGGGATGTTATCGAGGTCTTCCACGATAAAGGGCGCCTCTCTGTGATGGTTTCGATTTTTGGAAGGGAAACCCGAGTTGATGATCTCGAGTTCTGGCAAGTAGAGCTAGTCACTGCTGAATCAGAAATTACGTAGTGTAAGGAACAAACAATGGCAAAAAAGAAGATTGTAAAAACCATTAAGCTGCAGATTCCAGCCGGAAAAGCTAATCCTGCGCCTCCCATTGGCCCAGCTCTTGGTGCAGCTCAGGTCAATATCATGGCTTTTTGTAAAGAATTTAATGCAAAGACCCAGGCACAGGCAGGAGATATTCTTCCTGTGGTGATCTCTGTTTTTTCAGACAAATCTTTTACCTTTATCACTAAGCAACCCCCTATGGCGCAACTCATCTTAAAAGCTCTTGGTATTGAATCTGGGTCAGGGGTACCGAACCGAGATAAAGTAGGAAAGTTGAGTTTAGATCAGGTCCGTGAAATTGCGAATAAGAAGCGTGTAGATCTCAGAGTGAATTCAGAAGAAGCGGCGATGCTAGTTGTTCAAGGGACTGCGCGATCAATGGGCGTAGACGTAGAGTAAGGAAAACATTATGACCAAGTTAAGCAAACGATTGAAAGAAATAGAAGAAATTCGTGGTGTAGAAGAGCTCTTCTCTCTCCAGGAGGCGATTGAGGTCTTGAAAAAGTGCCCACCCGTCAAGTTTGACCAATCTGTAGAGGTCTCGCTGAAATCAGGAATCGATGTCAAGAAATCTGACCAGCAGGTGCGTGGTACCGTCGCTCTTCCTCATGGAATCGGTAAAGAATTGAGAGTCCTCGTCTTTGCTCGCGGAGACAAAGTGAAGGAAGCCGAAGCAGCTGGTGCTGACTTTGTGGGAAATACCGACCTCTTTGAGAAGATAAAAGGGGGATGGACCGATTTCGATGCAGTGGTTGCTACTCCCGACATGATGAGAGATGTGGGTAAACTCGGGAGAGTACTCGGCCCCAGGGGACTGATGCCGACGCCGAAGACTGGGACTGTCACAACTGATGTTACCAAAGCAGTGACTGAGGTGAAGGCTGGAAAGATAGAATTTAAAAATGACAAGAGTGGCATGATCAATAACCTTGTTGGCAAGCTCTCTTTTGACAAGGAAAAACTCGTTGAGAATATCGAAGCTTTTATTTCGGCCGTATCGAAGGCAAAACCCTCTTCAGCGAAGGGACATTTCCTTCAATCATTGGCAATTTCTTCGACGATGGGTCCAGGATTAAAAGTCGATCTGAGTAAGTTCTCAGATATTTAGGGGTATTGATAGCAATGAGACAAGAAAAACAATTATTACTAGACGAAATTAACGATAAAATTGAAGGGTCTTCTTCCTTTGTTTTGACCCGCTATCAGGGCTTGAATCCGGATCTTTCGTCAGATTTCCGTCTCTCTCTTGCAGAGTCGGGAAGCACTTATGCTGCCGTGAAGAAAAGAATTCTCGTCAAAGCAATAGAAGCGAAGGGGATTCAGCTAGACAAGGAGCAACTTGCTGGCCATATTGGCGTGGCATTTGCTTCCTCAGAGCCCATTTCCATGGCAAAGGTCCTGTTTGCCTTCGCTAAGGAGAACAAGGACACCCTAGAGATCATCGGGGGGCACTTTGATGGACGCTTTTGCAGCGCTTCTGAAATGAAAACAATCTCGGAACTTCCATCTAAGGATGAGATGCGAGCAGAGTTCCTCGGACTACTTGAAGCGCCAATGTCGCAGACACTCTCTGTCATGGACGCGCTTCTTACAAGCATTCTCTTTTGCTTAGAAAACAAGAAAGAGCAGGAATAAATTTTTATTAACTTTTGTGAGGTAAAGACGTGAGTACCCAAGAACAAAATCAAGACAAACTTGTAGAGACTTTGAGCCAACTTAGTGTTTTAGATATGTCTAAGTTGAAAGAGGCTCTTGAAGAGAAATGGGGAGTCAAGGCTGCCGCTGCAGCACCAATGATGATGGCTGCTGCTCCAGCTGGCGATGCTGCTGGCGCAGCCGCTGAGGAAGCAACAGACTTCAAAGTGACTCTTTCAGAGGCTCCAGCAGACAAAAAGATCGGAATCATTAAGGCAGTCCGCAACGTGACTGGACTTGGCCTTAAGGAAGCAAAAGATCTTGTCGAAGGAGCTCCAAAGGTCTTAAAAGAGAGCGCTCCAAAGGCAGAAGCGGATGAGATCTCCAAGAAGATATCCGATGCCGGAGGAAAAGTATCTCTCGCAGGTCTTTAAGAAGAACAGACATCAAATTCTATTTCGGAGGGCAGAAGCCTGTTTTTGGCTTCTGCTTGCGTTATTTCAAATTTTTTGCAAGGCGAGAGCTGGTGTAATAGAGCGTTAACCCCTATCTGAGGAGCCAAGTAGATGTTAAAAAGACCACCTAAGCGGGTCAGTTTTCTGGAGAAAGAGGAGATCCTAGCCCTTCCCAATCTCATCGAAATTCAAATCAAATCCTATCGTCAATTTCTGCAGGCTGATGTTCTTTCTCATGAGCGAAAAAGAGTAGGGCTTCAAGAAGTCTACGAAGAAATTTTTCCGATTAAGTCATACGATGAGAAGACCATCCTTGAGTATCTATCCTATCATTTAGGAGTGCCAAAGTATACACCCGAGGAGTGCATCCGAAGGGGTATTAGCTATAACGTTACTTTGAAAGTGAAATTCCGTTTGACAGACGAAACAGGGATCAAGGAGGAAGAAGTTTACATGGGGACCGTTCCCGTCATGACTGATAAGGGAACATTCATCATCAATGGCGCCGAACGGGTCATCGTTTCTCAGCTCCACCGCTCTCCAGGAATCTCTTTTGAACAGGAACGTCATCCTAAGGGCAATATGCTCAATTCCTTCCGGATCATCCCCTATCGTGGGAGTTGGCTCGAGGGGGCATTTGATATCAATGACCTTATTTACATTTACATCGACAGAAAGAAACGGCGTCGTAAGGTTCTAGCAACCTCCTTCATCCGCACACTCGGTTATTCTACAGATGCTGATATCATTGAGGAATTTTTTAGTACTGTTCGCGTGAAAATTCGCTCAGAGAAAGACTTCACCAAACTTGTTGGAAAAATCCTTGCCGAGGATGTTGTCGATGAGGAAACGGGTGTTGTCTTTGGCAGGGCATCGGAAAAGCTCACCACTGCAATGCTCAAACGGATGCTCGATGCTGGTGTTTCTGCAGCACGAATTGCTGAAGATGCCGATGAAACCAATCCGATCATCAAGATGCTTGCTAAGGATCCGACCGACTCGTACGAGTCCGCCTTGAAGGATTTTTATCGAAAAATTCGCCCTGGTGAGCCTGCAACACTTTCCAACGCTCGATCTGCGATCATGCGCCTTTTCTTTGATCCGAAGCGCTACAACCTTGGAAGAGTGGGCCGTTATAAGCTCAATAGAAAGTTGGGTCTTGAACTCACTGCTGAAGAGCTAGCAACAGTCACTCTCAAGAAAGAAGATGTCATCAATGCCCTGAAGTACCTGATCCGGTTAAAATCGGGAGATCCTGATGCAACGACTGACGATATTGATCACCTTGGTAACCGACGGGTTCGTTCTGTCGGGGAACTCATTCAGAACCAGTGTCGCATTGGTCTTGCTAGGATGGAGAAGATCATCCGCGAGCGGATGAACCTCTTTGACTTCTCTTCTGATACTCTTACTCCAGGGAAAATTGTCTCTGCGAAGGGGCTTGCCGGCGTTCTGAAGGACTTCTTTGGTCGCTCTCAGCTTTCCCAGTTCATGGATCAGACCAACCCGATTGCAGAGCTGACGCACAAAAGGCGTCTTTCAGCACTTGGGCCTGGAGGGCTCAACCGGGAGCGAGCGGGATTTGAGGTTCGTGACGTTCACTCAAGCCATTACGGTAGAATTTGTCCCATTGAGACCCCAGAAGGGCCGAATATTGGTTTGATCACCTCCCTCTCCTCATATGCTAAGATCAATGAGTTTGGGTTCATTGAGACTCCTTATCGGATTGTACGAGATGGTGTTGTTACGGAAGAGATCGAGTACATGACTGCAGACCAAGAGGTCAATTATGTCATTGCTCAGGCATCAGCATCCCTGAATGAATTCAACATGTTTGTCGATCCGACCTGTTGGGCTCGCTCCAAGGGAGAGTCTCTGAAGATTGAGACCGAGAAAGTGACTCACATGGATGTCTCTTCAAAGCAGCTTGTTTCGATTGTTGCGGGGCTTATCCCTTTCCTCGAGCATGATGATGCGAACCGGGCCCTCATGGGATCCAATATGCAACGGCAAGGGGTTCCTTTGCTCATAACAGATGCTCCTCTTGTTGGGACTGGATTAGAGAAGAGGGCTGCACGTGACTCAGGCGCTGTCATCATCTCTGAAGAGGATGGAAAGGTCGAATATGTCGATGGATTCAAGATTGTCATCTCAGACAAAAACAACCCGACTCATAAGCGATTATATGAGATGAAGAAATTCATGCGTTCCAATGCAGGGACTAACATCAACCAAACTCCTCTTTGCAATGTGGGTGATGAGGTGAAGCTCGGTGATGTGATCGCCGATGGACCAGCAACCGAAAATGGAGAGATCGCCCTCGGAAAGAATGTCCTTGTCGCTTTCATGCCTTGGTGCGGATATAATTATGAAGATGCGATCATTATCTCCGAAAAGTTAGTCAAAGAGGATGCCTTCACATCGATCTATCTTGAGGAATTTGAGGTAACCGCCCGTGATACAAAACTTGGGAAAGAAGAAATCACTCGTGATATTCCCAATGTTTCTGAGGAGGCTCTTTCTAATCTTGGTGAAGATGGGATTATCCGGATTGGGGCTGAAGTGGAGTCCGGAGATATTCTCGTCGGGAAAATCACGCCGAAGACTGAGACCGAACTTGCTCCAGAGGAAAGACTTCTTAGGGCCATATTCGGAGAAAAGGCAGCAGACGTCAAAGACGCTTCTCTGACAGTCCCTCCAGGGACAGAAGGGGTTGTCATGGATGTCAAAGTATTTAGCCGTCGAGACCGTCTTTCCAAGACTGATGATGAGCTTGTCGTTGAAGCCTCGAGAGTCAAGGATATTCATCAGGAATACAAAAATAAAGAGGCTGAGATTCTGATCCAGTTCCACGAGAAGCTTGGTGCTCTGTTGCTCGGAGAGCCTGCTCCTGGGGCGATCATGCACCGCAAGACAGGCGATGTCCTCATCAAAGAAGAGGATGTAATCTCACAAGATATGCTTGAGATGCTTGAGAGTGAGAAAGCCGAAGATCTCCTCATGTCAGAAAACGACACATATAGTGCCTTAAAAGAGATCTTGCGTGAGTACGATAGAGAGATGCAAGCGCTTCAGTCTGAGCATAAGACCGATGTGGAGTTCACCCGGAAAGGGGATACAGAGCTTGACCCAGGTGTGATCAGGCAAGTGAAAGTCTACATTGCCACGAAGAGGAAACTCGAAGTGGGAGATAAAATGGCCGGGCGCCACGGGAACAAAGGGGTTGTTTCCCAAATTGTCCCTGTGGCCAACATGCCTTATCTCGAAGATGGGACGACCATCGAGATCATCCTCAATCCTCTCGGGGTCCCTTCTCGAATGAATATGGGGCAACTTCTTGAGACGCATCTTGGCTATGCCGCTAAGAAGAAAGGAATCTACGTCAAATCTCCCGTCTTCGAAGGATTCCCTGAGTCGCGGATTTGGGAGATGATGGAAGAACAGAACCTCCCAAGTGATGGGAAGATGTTTCTCTACGATGGTAGAACAGGAGAGCGCTTTGATAACCGAACTGTGGTCGGTTACATCTATATGATGAAGCTCGGTCACCTCGTCGCTGATAAGATCCATGCCCGGTCGATTGGTCCTTACTCGCTTGTGACCCAGCAACCATTGGGTGGAAAGGCGCAGAGGGGTGGTCAGCGGTTCGGTGAGATGGAGGTATGGGCCCTAGAGGCTTATGGGGCTGCCCACCTCTTGCAGGAGATGCTTACAGTTAAATCGGATGATGTTGCTGGTCGAACTCGCATCTACGAGTCGATTGTGAAGGGGGAGAACACCCTCTCGGCTGGCACGCCTGAATCCTTCAATGTACTGGTAAAAGAGATGCAGGGATTGTGTCTCGACGTGCGCGCAGAAAGCGCAACAGAAGAATAACCTTTTTATGGAGCTCACATAGATGTTAGATCAAGAGAGAAAAAAATCTCAGTTTGATAGGTTGGTCATTCAGATTGCGTCGGATGATGTGATCCGAAATGATTGGTCTAGGGGAGAGATAAAGAAGCCCGAGACGATCAACTACCGCACTTTCAAGCCCGAGAAGGGGGGCCTTTTTTGCGAAAAAATCTTTGGGCCCACCCGTGATTGGGAGTGTGCATGCGGAAAGTATAAGAAAATCAAACATAAGGGGATTGTTTGCGACCGCTGTGGTGTCGAGGTCACCCTTTCTAAGGTTCGTCGTGAGCGGATGGCACACATCGATCTTGCCGTGCCCGTTGTCCACATCTGGTTTTTTAAATCGATGCCTTCGCGAATTGGGAATATTTTGGGGATGTCTGCTGGTGACCTCGAGAGAGTGATCTACTATGAAGAATACGTCGTCACCGACGCGGGACGTTCAACATTAGAGCCAAAACAACTTCTCAATGATATCGAGTTCAGAGAGGCCCAAGAAAGATGGGGCCCTGACAGCTTTGTCGCTAAAATGGGTGGAGAGGCGATTGCAGAGATCCTCGAAAAAGAGGACTTGACTCTACTCGTCATGGAGCTCAAAGAGAAACTCCGCAAAACTAAATCGATGCAGGCGCGGATGAAGCTCGCTAAACGCCTAAAAATTGTAGAGAGCTTTGCTTCTTCCCCCAACCGCCCTGATTGGATGGTCATGTCCTGTGTACCTGTCATCCCTCCCGACTTGCGTCCACTTGTCCCTCTGGATGGAGGGCGATTTGCGACCTCAGATCTCAATGACCTCTACCGTCGGGTGATTAACCGGAACAATCGTCTCAAGGCGATCTTACGGCTCAAAACCCCTGATGTGATTATCCGAAACGAAAAGCGGATGCTTCAAGAAGCGGTTGATGCCCTCTTTGATAATGGCCGTCATGGCCATCCTGTAATGGGAGCGGGCAATCGTCCCTTGAAAGCTCTTTCAGAGATGCTAAAAGGAAAAACAGGTCGTTTCCGTCAGAATCTCCTTGGGAAGCGGGTTGACTATTCAGGTCGTAGTGTGATCATCGTCGGACCAGATCTGAAGTTCAACCAGTGTGGGCTTCCAAAGAAAATGGCCCTTGAGCTTTTCGAGCCTTTCATTGTCAAAAGACTGAAAGACCTCGACTATGTTTACACGATTCGATCTGCGAAGAAAATGATCCAAAGGCAAGCCCCTGAAGTGTGGGATGTCTTAGAGGGAATCATTGAAGGACACCCGATCCTTCTCAACCGTGCTCCTACCCTTCATAGACTGGGGATCCAAGCCTTTGAGCCGATCCTCATCGAGGGGAAAGCGATTCGGATTCACCCTCTTGTCTGTTCGGCTTTCAATGCTGACTTTGACGGGGATCAAATGGCGGTTCATATTCCACTTTCCATCGAAGCTCAGATTGAGGCGAAGATTCTGATGATGGCTCCCGACAATATCTTCTTGCCTTCTTCTGGCAAGCCCTCAGCTGTCCCTTCTCAGGATATGATTTTGGGTCTCTATTACATTATGCATGATCCCATCTACGATCCAGCAGAGCATAAGAAGAAAGTCAAGCTCTTCTCAAACCCTGAAGAGGTTCTTTTAGCTCTTCAGGCAGCTGGTAGCTACAACTGGGATGAAAAAAGAGCAGAAGGGGAGCGCATTGATGATCTGGGCCGAGGGCTGCATATCCATGAGAAGATCAAACTCAAACTGGATGAGGGGATTGTCGAAACAACGCCTGGGCGTGTGATCTTCAATACGATTGTCCCCAAAGCACTTGGATTCCAAAACTACGCTCTGCGCAAGAAGAAAATGAGCCAGCTTGTAATGGATACTTACAAGCGGCTTGGACTTGAAGCAACAGTCAAATTCCTCGATGATTTGAAGGACCTCGGGTTTGCTGAAGCGACCAAGTCTGCCCTTTCGATCGGGATTTGTGATGTTCGGATCCCATCAACTAAGCCGAAAATGCTTGCTGAAGCGCATAAACGGATTGCTGTTGTTAATAAACAGTATGGGGATGGAATCATCACTGATGGGGAGCGAAAATCAAAGGTCATCAGCATCTGGACCGAAGTGTCTGATGATATGTCTGAGGAGCTCTTTATCCTCATGAGTCAGCCAAAGGATAACGAACTCAACCCGATTTATTTAATGATGGATTCAGGAGCGAGGGGAACTCGATCACAGGTCAAACAGCTGGGTGCGATGAGGGGGCTTATGGCGAAGCCTTCAGGTGAGATTATCGAATCTCCGATCACTGCGAACTTCCGCGAAGGTCTCAGCGTCCTAGAGTACTCGATCTCAACTCACGGGGCTCGTAAGGGTCTTGCCGATACCGCCTTGAAGACTGCCGATTCTGGGTATTTAACACGTCGCCTCGTCGATGTCTCACAAGATGTGATTGTAACTGAAGAAGACTGCGGAACCCTTAATGGGATTGAAGTCTCAGCGATCAAGCAAGGGCAAGAGGAACTTCTGCCCCTCAAGGATCGCATTTTCGGCCGTACTATCTGCGAAGATATCTACCAGCCAGGAGATCGAACAAAGATCCTTGCAAAAGGGGGAACTGTTCTCACGCTTCCCCAAGCAGAAGCGATCGACGATGCAGGTATTGAGTCAGTGCGGATCCGTTCTGCTCTTAACTGCGAATCGGGAAGAGGGCTCTGTGCTATGTGTTATGGACTCAACCTTGCCAATGGGACAACTGTAGGACTTGGAGAAGCTGTTGGCATCATCGCTGCTCAGTCCATCGGGGAACCGGGAACACAGCTCACGATGAGAACATTCCACCTTGGAGGGATTGCTGCCGCTCACCTGAGCCCAGAACTCGAGGCTGAAAAGGATGGGATTCTCGTCTACATGGATCTGCGCACGGTCCAAAACCAAGAAGGAAACTGGCTTGCTCTCAATAAGAATGGGATGTTGCATGTCGTTCGCGATGAGGACCGGAGCTTAGAGGAGTATAAAAAACTCCTTAGCAGCAAATCGATCGAGCCTCTGCAGAGCTTTAACATCGAACTCGGAACGAAAATCCTTCTCGCGGATGGAGCACCTGTCAAAAAAGAGGTGCAAATCGCCGTCTGGGAGCAACACAATATCCCGATCATTTGCGAGCGTCCTGGTTTTGTCAAATACGAAGATCTCGTTGAAGGGATTTCTACCCAGCGGGAGCTCAATAAAAAGACCGGCCAGACCGAGCTGACTGTCAAACAGCATCGCGGAGAGCTTCATCCGCAGATTGCGATCTATGCTGATACCGATTACGACGAGCTAGTGGGAACCTATGCGATTCCGTCTGGCGCCTTTATCTCTGTTGACGAAGGGGAAAAAGTCGAAGCTGGGATGCTTCTCGCCCGCCTTCCTCGCGGTGCGATCAAAACCAAAGATATCACTGGGGGTCTCCCCCGTGTTGCGGAGCTTTTCGAGGCGCGCAAGCCGAAAGATGCTGCCGAGATCGCTAAGATCGACGGGGTGGTTGACTTCCGCGGTGTGCAAAAGAGCAAGAGGATCGTCGTTGTTCGAGACGAAGATTCTGGGATGGAGGAAGAGCACCTGATCCCTCTGACCAAACACTTGATCGTCCAAAAAGGGGATCCCGTTATCAAGGGGCAGCAGCTCACAGATGGTCTCGTCATTCCGCATGAGATTTTAGATATCTGTGGGGTGCGTGAACTCCAGAAATACCTCGTTAACCAGGTCCAAGAGGTCTATCGACTCCAAGGGGTTGATATCAATGACAAGCACATCGAGATCATCGTTCGTCAGATGCTCCAGAAAGTGCGTATCATGGATCCGGGTGATACCACTTTCTTGTATGGGGAAGATATCGACAAAAAAGAGTTCCACCGTCGCAATCGTGCGATTATGGAAGAAGGGGGAAGGGCGGCTCAAGCAGCTCCTGTTCTCCTTGGAATCACAAAAGCTTCCCTATCGACTGAATCATGGGTCTCAGCTGCTTCCTTCCAGGAGACGACCAGGGTGCTCACTGATGCCGCTTGTGAAGGGAAGATTGACTACTTACTCGACTTCAAATCCAACCTCATAATGGGTCATATGATCCCTGGAGGGACTGGTTTTAACGCGTTTAGTGAGCGGGTTGGGAAGTACATCGAAAGAGAAGGTGGCGAAGAACTCGCCTTCGCATTCTCTGACTAATCGATTTCGTGGGACTCTTAAGAGTCCCACTTGTTCCTTTTTTTTTTCTATAGTATGCTGGCAGGTCAATGCCTATCCTCTCTGTCCGCAATTTGCGCAAAGTTTATCCGGGTAAGAAGCCCTTCCTTGCTGTCGATGGGATCTCCTTTGATCTAAAGAAAGGGGAGATCTTAGGCCTGCTTGGCCCGAATGGCGCCGGGAAAACAACCACGATTCAGATGCTAATGAGTACTCTTCGCCCCAGCTCAGGAGAGATCGTCTACTTTGGGAAAGACTTTGTAAAACATCGCTCGAAGATCTTGAGACATGTCACCTTTGCAAGCACCTATGTCAGCCTCCCTTGGAGCCTCACCATCGAGCAGAACCTAGAGGTCTTTGGGCGTCTCTTCTCCTGCTCTCCGCGCGATTTTCGCAAAAAAAGGGATCAGCTCCTCGATCGATTTGGGATCCTATCAAAAAAGAAGAGGAGGGTCGCTGAGCTCTCTTCGGGACAGATCACACGCCTCATGATTGTTAAAGCCTTTATGGTCGATCCCAAAATCGTCCTACTCGATGAGCCGACCGCTTCACTCGATCCCGATATTGCAAAGGACGTAGTGGAGTTTGTCCTCGAGCAGCGAGAGAAACAGGGGGTTTCCATCCTCTTTACCTCCCATAACATGGGAGAGGTGAGTCTTGTCTGCGATCGGGTCCTCTTCTTGAAAAAGGGAAAAATATTTGCCGATGATCTTCCCAAGAACTTGGCGAAAAGTGCTGCACGTAGCAAATTGGAACTCACGATCTGTGATGGAATGAACCGGGCCATGCAACTCGCCGATGAACTGCAGATGCTTTCAAAAGTGGATCATCGAGTGATGCTTCTAGAGCTCGACGAGTCACAAATTGCCCTTTTTCTCTCGGCACTTGCCGAGAAAAAAGTGATCTATTCTAATATCAATATCATCCAACCCACATTGGAAGACTATTTCATTCAAGTGGCGGGCGATGATGAGGAGACATCATGAGTTTTCCACGGGTCTGGGCTGTTTTCTTGCGCTACTTTTACTTCTTCTCCAGATTTGACAACCTCTCAGAGGTCTTTTACTGGCCTACCATCGATATCTTTCTCTGGGGAATGACCAGTGTATGGATTCAAAAGTCGCAGACGAATATCCCCGATATCGCCCTTGTGATCCTGACGGGACTCGTCTTCTGGCAGCTTCTCTGGCGGGGAAATTATGAGATCACAGTCAATCTTCTCATGGAATTTTGGAATCGGAATCTCGTGAATCTTTTCTCTACCCCCCTTAAGCTCATTGAATGGATGGCCGCCACCATGCTCGTTGGGTTTGTGAAGATTCTGATCACTCTCTTCTTTTCTTCCCTACTCGTCTGGCTTCTTTTTGCCCTCAATATTTTTACTGTGGGCTGGGCGATCTTGCCCTATATCGCGCTGCTCACCCTCTCTGGTTGGATGATGGGATACTTGAGTGGGGCCATCATGATCTATTATGGGCAGCGGTTTCAGATGCTCGCTTGGATGACTCCATTCATCTTTGCGCCATTCAGTGCTATCTTCTATCCCGTTTCAGCACTTCCCAACTGGGGACGAGGGATTGCCTGGTGTCTGCCAACTACTTATGTCTTTGAGGGAATGAGAGGGATTCTTGAAGGAAAGGGCTTTTCCTATCCCATGTTATGGATGAGCCTTGTGCTCAATCTGATCTTCCTCTCCGGCTCCATGGTCTTTTTCAAGGTGATGTTTGAGAAGAGCAGGGTGAAGGGGCTCGCCCGTCTCGAATAGCCGGCATGCACTCTTAGAGTTTCACAGTGCCTGCTTAAGGTGGTTTTCGAGCTTGACGACATCTTTTGCAAAGTTGCGAATCCCTTCCATCAGCTTCTCTACACCCATGGCATCATCGCAAAGCATAAAGCGGAATGTCTTCTCATCGATTTTGATTGGCTCTATGGGCATGGCCTTTGCTTTTTCTGGGTCGAGTTTCCGGGGGACGTCTGCTTCGGTCGTTTCAAGGTCTTGAAGGAGTTTAGGGGCAATCGTTAGGAGGTCACAACCCGCGAGCTCGAGGATCTCCTCTTTGTTACGGAAGGAGGCGCCCATCACTTGAGTTTTGATCCCAAACTTCTTGTAGTAGTTATAGATTTCAGTGACGGAAAGGACACCTGGATCTTCGTGGGCGGGATACCCCTCTTTTCCTTCTGCTTTCTTGTACCAGTCAAAAATCCTTCCGACGAAGGGGGAAATCAAGGTCGCACCTGCATCGGCGCACCCGATGGCTTGAGGCATTGAGAACATGAGAGTCATGTTGCAGTGGATCCCCTCTTTTTCTAGGACCTCAGCTGCTTGAATCCCTTCCCACGTGGAGGCGAGCTTTATGAGAATGCGTTTTCGGTCAATACCAGCTGCTTCATAGAGAGCGATGAGGAATCTAGCCTTCTCTAAACTCCCTGAGAGATCAAATGAGAGACGCGCATCGACCTCGGTTGAAACTCTTCCTGGGACTATTTTAAGGATTTCTATACCGAAATTGACAAAGACTTTATCGAGAGCAAGAGAAAGCTGCTCTTCTTTTGTTTTTCCATTCTTCTTCCCATACTGCAAGGCATCTTGGATCAGAAACTGATACTCAGGAAGGCTAGAGGCTTTAAAGATGAGGGATGGATTAGTTGTCGCATCGGTGGGTGTGTACTTTTTGATCTCCTCGATCTCACCGGTGTCGGCAACAATTGTGGTTAGCTTTTGGAGCTCTTCTAGCTGGCTCATAAATCCTCCTTTTTTTTCATCATATCGATGAAGTCTTTAGAAGAAAAGATGAAAAGGGGATTGAAAAGGGGGATTTCCTAGTTTTTTGAGAATCTTTTTAAAATCTGCTACTTTAAGAGTCTCAGAGCATCCATCTACTTCGATGGTTATGAGCTCTGCATCTTTTAGCAATGCAATGAGCTCTCCTTGCATTTCCTTGGAGAGGCGAATTCGATCTCCTCCTTTGTGAATAGGAAGAGTGAACGAGGTAGTTCCTTGTTTTCCTTTGAAAAGGATTTGCGCATCTTCATGTGCAGGGGTGTGCATATGAAGGTAAGTGGCAAGTCCTTTGCTCGTTTGAAGAAACTCTATATCAATACCTAGCACTTCGTCGCTGGACTTATAGATAGCGCGGGTGCAGACGTTCTTTCCCTTTGCTGGAATATTGCAGTAGTTCCATTGGCTATGGGTCTGACATGCAGCCAACAGGAGAAGGGGAAGGAGGAGAAGCCTCATTATTTATTATGACCGACTAGGACGAGGGTGGTGACTCCTAGGATGGTCGATCCAATAGCAATGGTCCAGTTGCGGAGTTGTTCCATTTTTCTGTGATGCTCAAACTCTCCCGAGTCTTTGCCAACCACTTTGCCCTGGCTGAAGAACTCTTCGTCTTCATCGTAATAGAATGTTTCATCTTCGGCATAAATGCCTTGTGATAGGCAGAGGCTCAAGATTGTGGAAATTCCAAGGATGTGTTTTTTCATAATTTTAGCATAAGGGTTTGCCAGACGATCCCAAGGTGCGCACACTCTGCGACCATCTCTTCAAGCTCCTTGGATTCTACGTACTCCTGCTTTTTTTTCCAAGCGCTGGTTAGAGCCGTTCTTTTTTCTTCAGTAACTAGAGAAAAGAGATCCTCGCTTACGCTTAAGGAACGGAGGGTGGTTTCGAATTGTGGGAGGTACTTGCCAAACTGTTTTTTTAGGGCCCCTGCGGTGAGTATATGCGCCACATTATCCTTAAGCAGGATGGCTTGAAGCAGACGAGCTGGCCCAAATCTTGTTTGCACTTCAATTTCGATAAGCTCTGCCATCCCCCCTTTTGTCTCGATCTGACCGAGGTGTTTCCAGCTCCTCTTTCTGGCTTGGCTCTTTTTTTGGACAATTTTCAGATAGGCATCGATAGGGAGTTTTACGATTTCTTTCGTGAGATTGATCGAAGGACAAAACCCTGACTTTTTTGTATGAAGAAAGGCAATAATGGTCCGCTTCGTCACTGATTTGGGATCGGCCTGTTTCCACCCTTCAGGAGGAGTAAAAAGGGCATGAGAGCTCGCAAATCCGAAGAGAGGAAAAAGGATGAGTAAGAAGATAAAACGCATGGTATGCAGTTTGCCACGAAGAAGGGAAGAGGATCAATTAGAATTGCTGTCTGCGTGGGCGTGGGCTGCAGAGCCCTTGCTTTGGTGGACAAGTCCGGTAAGGAGGGCGATACCAGCAAAGAGGCCGACTCCCCAGGCGAACATGGAAGAACTCACAGCGTTGTAAATTCCATCTTCACATCCACATCCTACGCTGTAGAGGTCATTCATCTCGTCGACAGCTGCTTCGAGGCATTCATCTCCTCTCAGGGGCTGTGCGCTTAGAAGGGTAAGGGGAAGGAGGATGAGAAGTATTCGTTTCATATCCTTAGATATGAGTTAAAAAATATTTTAATGCAAGGAAAAAGGGAAGCTTCAGGCGTCAAATAGAAATACCTTCCTTCGACAATAAACAATCTTTTTCCAAAGCATTGATTGCCTTGATTTACGAGGAAGGGTCAAGAAAGGGTTATTCGGCTAATTTTTGCTCGGCTTTGGCATTTTGATTAGAGCTTTCCTCTTCCACAGACGGGGCATCATGCCAAATATCTTCAGGAGAGTCCCACCATATTTCTAGGTCTGGTGCATTTTTTAGAGATTCGGGAATTTCCGTAATGTTGGTGCCGCTGAGATCGAGCGTCTCTAGAAGTGTTAACTGGCCGATCGATTCTGGAAGAGCGGTTAAGTTGTTGCTCTCTAGATAGAGCCCCTTTAGAGATGCTAACTGGCTAATCGATGTTGGAAAAGCCCTTAACTTGTTTCCGGAAAGACCGAGCCCCTTTAGAGAAGTTAAATGGCCAATCCAGTCTGGAAGCTCGCTTAAATTGTTGTTCCTGAGATCGAGCTTCTCTAGAGCTGTTAACTGACCAATCGATGTTGGAAAAGCGCTTAAATTGTTGTTTCTGAGATAGAGCCCCTTTAGAGCTGTTAACTGACCAATCGATGTTGGAAGAGCGCTTAAATTGTTGTAGTTGAGATCGAGCTCCTCTAGAGCTGTTAACTGACCTATCGATGTTGGAAGAGCGATTAAATTGTTGTAGTCGAGATCGAGCCCCTTTAGAGATGTTAACTGACCAATCGATGTTGGAAGAGCGCTTAAATTGTTGTTTCTGAGATAGAGCTCCTCTAGAGCTGTTAACTGACCAATCGATGTTGGAAGAGCGCTTAAATTGTTGTTTCTGAGATAGACAGTCTTTAGAGCTGTTAACTGACCAATCGATGTTGGAAGAGCGCTAATGTTGTTGCCGTAGAGATCGAGAGTCTTTAGAGCTGTTAACTGACCAATCGATGATGGAAGCCCACTTAACGCGTTCCATCTGAGACCGATATTTATAATTCTTTTGAATTTCTCTTTGTTTTCTTCAAACCATTTCTGTAATGTTTCAAGGTCTTTTGCATGATTTGGCGGTTCAATTCCAGCGGCTTCGGCTATTTCTGAATAAACAACGAAGGTGTCTCTGTATTTTACTATTTGTGCTAAATTGCCTATGATATTGCATTCTGTTATTTCATCTATTAACTCCTTTTTGTTAGGAAGGTGTTCTACTGATTCAATACGAGCGATTAATTCATTTCGAATCTTTTCGGTAATTTCAGACGATCCCCCCTTACCAACAGAAATCCCAACAGTCCGAGCAAAAATCTTCAGAAATGTTGAGTCAAAGGCGATTCTACGCCATTCCCTACAAACTGATGGAAGAGGCTTTCTCTCTTCTAGAGATAGAAAACCGAAGATTTGAAGTAAAACTTCTTCTGGGAGGCATCGAATGGTGTGTTGGTCTGGGTTCTCTGTAGAGTGTTGGTCTGGGTTCTCTGTAGAGTGGTTACCCGTACAGACCATTCGTCTATTAGAAACAACTGATACCGACATTTTAAATCCTTTATTTTGTATTAATTATGCCATGAATTTTATAAACTGTTAAGAAATAAAATCTAATTGTAGGCGTCAAATAGAAATATCCCCTTTTCTCAAAGTAGACATGTCTGTCTTTGAGAATGTAAAAATATTTTTACAAAAGGATTCCAAGAGAGGGTGAGTGCTTTCCCTTTGATTCATGATGAGTTATCGCGAATAGAGGTTATGAAAAAGCTTAAACAGCGATCTCTTAATCAGTCGCATTGATTCTCGATCTTTCTCCTGCTGATCGCGTCGCTCCAAGGCTATCCCTATCACTATTCTTATCATCGATGAATAAGGTGCCCGACTCCCACCGATTTACAAGAGATGGCGGAATCTTTTTAATCTGGTTGCCAGTGAGATAAATAGTGAGCAGCGAATTTAACTCTCCGCAAGATAAAGGAAGAGTAGTGAGTCTATTGTGTACGAGGGTTAAGAATTTTAGAGAGCTTAATGTTCCCAAAGACATTGGAAGAGTTGTAAGTCGGTTGAAGCCAAGATCAAGGGTTATTAGATGGTTAAACTGCCCAAAAAAATCTGGAAGACTTGAGAGCTTATTGATGCTGAGACTAAGCCGTCTAAGAGAGCGCAACTTTCCCAAAGACTCAGGAAGAACGGTGAGCTCATTTAGCCCGAGATAAAGTGTTTTTAGAGAGGTTAACTCCCCCAAAAACTCTGGAAGAATGCTGAGTCTATTATCGCTAAGATCGAGCTTTTCTAGAGAGGAGAACTTGTGCAAAAACTTTGGAAGAAGGGTGAGTCCATTAGCGCTAAGATTAAGCTCTTTTAAATCCCTCATCTCTCCTAAAGACTCTGGGAGATAGGTGAGCTGCTTTTTCTCGAGGTTAAGTTTTTCTACTCTTTTTTTTAAGATTACCTTATTGGCTTCAAACCAAACATTCAGCGTTTCTTGATTTTTTGTGTCGGATGATCGAAAGGGTAATTTAGCTTGCTCTGCTAGATTTGAGTAAACAATAAGCGTATGTCTAAATTTATGCATTTTTTCCAAAGCACTAAGTGTCATCGGTTTTTTAAGTCTATCTATAAGCTGAGTTTTCCTGGGTGAATCAGGCATAGAATGAAACCTCCCTCGCACCGCCTTGATGACCATTTTTGGGAATTGTTCTTGGAGTACTTTTTGGCGTGCTTCTGGCGTACTAAGGTTATTTTTTATTACTTTGACTTTCGCGATTCGGATGCCAAGGCTCTTGGCAAAGAGTTTCCATAGAGAATAATCCTTACAGAGACGATACAATTTTGGGAACGCGAGGGCTAAGTTGGCTTGATCCTTAAAAGAGGGTAAGCGTAAGATTATGAGCATCCAAAGCTCGTCTGGAAGGCTGAGAACTCCTTTATCGGCGACAATTTTTTCGTGTCTTGGCAAAACCCTAAGATTTGAGTCGACTTTCTGTGTCATAATTTAATATCCGCTGATTATAATATACGTTTTGAGAATTTTCTGTAGTGGAAATCCGTTTTTGGTTTAAATAAAAATATTCTCATTTGAGAGCAAAGATGCATCTGCCAGAAGTAACGACACTTTGTTGTTTTCATCATAGAGTGATTCCCCTTGAAAAAAACTCCTGTTTTGTCCATAAGGGATCCGTCACGAAATGGGGAACATGCTATGAAACAAGCTGTTGAGACGGGTAAAGACAAAGTCAAAAAGATCTGTGAGGTTCTTCGGAAGGAAACTCTCGAGCCTGCAATGACTGAGGCTCAGGAAATTCTCGATAACGCCAAAGTCAAAGCTGAGCAAATCATCGAAGAAGCGAGGAGCAAAGCCGCAAAAATAAAGGCGGATGCGGAGAAAGAGACAGAAAAAAAACAAAAAATCTTTCAATCCTCTTTGAGTCAGGGAGGGCGCCAGTCCCTCGAATGGTTAAAACAAGAGATCGAACAGCGCTTGCTGAACCAAAACCTCGCAAAATTGATCGATAAGGCCTCAAGCACCCCAGAAGTACTAGCAAAAATGATTGAAGCAGTGATCGGAGCGATAAAAGCTGAGGGACTTGAAGCTGACTTAAGTGCGATCATCCCCGCATCGGTTGAAGCGAGAGCTGTTAATGAACTCCTTGGAAAAGAGCTTCTCGACTCCCTCAAAGAAAAAAGCGTTTTGATTGGGACGATGAAGGGTGGGATTGAGATGAAGCTTCACAAAGAAAATATCACCATCGATATCTCCGACACGGCTCTTCTCGATTTGATGACCCGCTATGTGAGAAAGGATTTTCACAAGTTCTTTTTTGCTAAGTAAACAGGGAAATGGTCTTCGATGAAAAACTACTACTTTGTTGCTCCTTCTTTGCCGACTCTCGTACTCGGGGAGGTCCCCGAGCTGACCTTTGAGGAGGTAATCCACCGGCTTGAGCTCAATTTGAGTCCAGAGGATTTGGAAAAGGTAAAAACCCTCCGACTTGTCATCGACTTGCAGAACATTCGTGCGCTCTACCAAGGGAAGCCCTTAGACCCCCATGGGAATTTGAGTGAGAAAGAGCTCGATGAGGCACTTCTTGTCGAGGCAGATCTTCCTGACTATGTCTTTGACTTTTTGGGTCAGTTTGAAGAGACAAGCGCAGCTGCAGCCCATTTTTTTGGTCTCCTATCACGATATTACGCGGAGGAGATTCCCAGGCAATCGGGTTTTTTGAAGGAGCTCTTGACGTTTCAAAGGGAAATGCGCCTTGTCCTGGCGGCCTATCGGGCAACGAAGCTTAAACGAGACATCGTTGCGGAGCTTCAATTTGAGGACTTTACCGATCCTCTTGTAGCAGAGATTCTCGCTCAGAAGGATATGCCAGAATATGAGCCTCCTGCTGAGTATCGGGATCTTCTTGCCTCTCTTGAAGAGAGCAAGAACGATCCATGGAAACAGTACTCTGTGGTTGTAGTATATGAGTTCGATCGGATCGAGGAGATGACTGGGTACCCTCTATTTTCTCTTGATTGGATATTGGGTTTCGTCGCTCGTCTCATGCTTGTCGAGAAGTGGAATCAGCTCGATGATGAAAGGGGAGAAGAGATCGCGAAGAAATACAAAACAGGATAATGAGATCTATGACTAAAACACTTGCGACAGGAAAAATCGTCCGAGCCTTTGGAAATCTGATTCATGTTGCTTTTGAAGGAGATATCCGCCAAGGAGAAGTGGCGATGGTCCACGTTGGAGGGACGAACCTTAAGGCAGAGGTGATCGAAATTATTGGTCGCGAAGCCAAGTTGCAAGTCTTTGAGGATACCCGGGGGATAAAGTTCGGGACCCATGTTGAGTTCTCTACTCTTTTGCTCGAAGCTGAGCTAGGGCCTGGTCTTCTCACTTCGATTTTTGATGGTCTTCAGAATCCTCTGGAGCAGGTAGCAAATGCAACCGGCCTTTTTCTGACGAGAGGGACCTATCTTCCCGCTCTCGATTACAAAAAGAATTGGGATTACCACCCTGCTGTTAAGGTTGGTGATACTCTTGAGAGAGGTGAGCATTTAGGACATACGATGGAGGGTCGATTTCACCACTACATCATGATCCCCTTCAACTTAAGAGGAAAATACCAGATTTCCTGGGTCGTCAAGTCGGGCTCCTACCCGATCGATACCGTTGTCGCTAAAGCGGTGGATGAGAAGGGAAAAGAGCATGAGTTCACTATGATCCAAAAGTGGCCTGTTAAGAGTCCCCTTTTAGCAGGGGAGAAAGTTCGGGTCGAGGAGATGATGGATACTGGGCTCCGCTCGATCGATACCCAATTTCCTGTGATGAAAGGAGGGTCTTTCTGCGCTCCTGGTCCTTTTGGAGCGGGAAAAACTGTCCTCCAACATCATCTCTCAAAGTACTCCTCGGTTGATATTGTCATTGTCGTCGCCTGTGGAGAGCGGGCAGGAGAGGTCGTCGAGGTTCTCCGGACATTCCCTCACTTAAATGACCCTCATACGGACGAACCTCTGATGGATAGGACGGTCATCATCTGCAATACCTCTTCCATGCCGGTCAGCGCTCGGGAAGCCTCCATCTACATGGGAGCGACGATTGCTGAGTATTATCGGCAGATGGGACTCGATATTCTATTACTCGCCGACTCGACTTCTCGTTGGGCTCAGGCAATGCGGGAGATGTCGGGGCGATTGGAAGAGATTCCTGGGGAGGAGGCTTTCCCAGCCTATCTCGCTTCGCGCATTTCCTCTTTTTACGAACGCTCAGGGGCTGTGATTCTTCCCGATGGGAAAACTGGTACTCTTACAATCGGGGGAACAGTCTCTCCGGCGGGGGGGAACTTTGAAGAGCCTGTCACACAAGCAACCCTTTCCGTTGTAGGAGCCTTTCATGGCCTCTCGCGCGTACGCTCTGATGCCCGCCGATATCCCGCGATCGATCCCTTACTTTCCTGGAGCAAATATGTCGATGCTGTAGGGGAGCAGCTAGGTGAGAAGCTCAAAGGATGGGGGGAGATTGTCAAACTTGCTTTGTCGATCATTCAAGAGGGGGATGACATCGGAAAAAGGATGGAAGTTGTGGGAGAAGAGGGGGTTTCTTTGCGTGACATGGTGGTGCACCTCAAGGCAGAGCTCTACGATTTTGCCTACTTGCAGCAGAATGCCTTCGATACAGAGGATGCCTATTGCCCCTTAGATCGGCAAATTCCTCTTCTTAAATTGATCGGGGAGATTTTTCAAACGGACTTTGTCTTCGATACTCATGATAGCGCACGTGATTTCTTCCTCGAGCTCCAGAATGACATCAAAAACATGAACTTTCTCCCCTTTGGAACCGAAGGGTACCATCAGGCCTATGGAAAGATTGAACAGAAATTAGAAAAACAAGCAGTTAAGCAATGAAAAAAACTTATGATCAAATTGTCGACATGCGGGGAAATCTCTTAAGCGTTCATGCAAAAGATGTGAGCCTCGGAGAGATCGCTAAAGTTGAAAAGCAAAGTGGGGAAAGCACCTATGCTTCTGTTCTCAGCTTCGATAATGAGCTTGTCACACTTCAGTGTTTTGAGAATACAAGGGGTATTTTTACCAATGATCGGGTGACGTTTTTGGGGAAACAGATGCGCGTCACAGTCTCCGAGTCCCTTCTCGGTAGGCGGCTGAGCGGTTCTGGCGTTCCGATCGACCGTGGGCCAAAGATTGAAGGAGATGAGATCGAAATAGGCTCACCTTCATTCAATCCTGTCCGCAGAGTCATCCCGCGCGAAATGGTCCGGACCAATATTCCGATGATCGATGTGTTCAATTGCCTGGTCAAATCGCAAAAGATCCCGATCTTTTCCGTTGCTGGGGAGCCCTATAACCAGCTCCTCATGCGCATTGCCAATCAGACCGATGCCGATGTTGTGGTGATCGGCGGGATGGGCCTTCGCTTCGATGACTATCAGGCCTTCATCGACAATGCAGACAGCGCCGGATCAATGGAAAAAACGGTCATGTTCATCCATAAGGCGACCGATCCTGCTGTGGAGTGTATCCTCGTTCCAGATATGGCCCTTGCTTCTGCGGAGCGATTTGCAATTGAGGGAAAAAATGTTCTCGTCCTCCTCACCGATATGACTGCCTTTGCCGATGCGATTAAAGAGATTATGATCACCATGGACCAGGTTCCCTCGAACCGCGGTTATCCCGGTTCTCTCTACTCTGACCTCGCTGCTCGTTATGAAAAAGCGGTCGATATCGATGGAAGTGGTTCGATCACCATCATCTCAGTGACGACGATGCCAGGGGGTGATGTGACCCACCCGATTCCCGACAATACCGGTTACATCACTGAGGGGCAGTTTTACCTGCATGGGGGAAGAATCGACCCCTTTGGCTCTCTATCGAGGCTCAAGCAGCAGGTCATTGGAAAAGTGACACGGGAAGATCATGGTGATCTTGCCAATACCCAAATTCGCCTTTATGCCGACTCAAAAAAGGCTCGGGAGCGAGAGAGCATGGGTTTCAAACTCTCAAAGTGGGATGAGAAGCTCCTGAATTTTTCCATTCTCTTTGAAGAGAGAATGATGAACTTAGAGGTGAACTACACAGTTGAAGAAGCTCTCGATCTTGGCTGGAAGACCCTTGCCGAGTGCTTCGAGAGACACGAAGTAGGAATCAAAGACTCCCTCCTAGAAAAATACTGGCCCCAAAGCTCGTAAGAGGAAAATGGAACAGATCAAGTACACGAAGATGGAACTTCGCCTGCAGCAGATCAAACTCGGTCAGCTTCAGAAGTATTTGCCCACCCTTCAGCTCAAGAAAGCGATGCTCCAACTCGAGATCAACGAAGTGACCACGTACCTCGAGCACCTCTTTTTGCAGATGGGGGAATATGAGCAAAAGATCGAAGGGTACCAGAAATTATTGACCGACCCCGACGCCGAGCATCTCAAAAATAGCTGCGTCATCGCGGGAGTCAGGAAGCATTACGAGAACATCGCGGGAGTGGAAATTCCTGTATTTGATTCGATCGAGTTCCAGTCACCCACTTACTTTCTCTTCGATACTCCTTTTTGGCTTGAGGATGGAATCAATGGAGTGCAAGATTTGATCACTGTCCGAGAAAGGGTCGAGGTCCTCGAGGAGAAAAAAAGACTTCTAGAAAATGAACTAAAAGCGGTGTCGATCCGCGTCAACCTCTTTGAAAAGAGAATGATCCCAAGAACCGAAGCGAATATCAAAAGGATCAAAATCTTTCTCGGTGATCAACAGCTAGCCGCTGTCTCGCAAGCGAAGGTTTCAAAGCGAAAAATCGAAGAGCGCAAAAAAAAGGCCTACGCATGATCATCAACCTAAAAAAATACCTCTTTATCGGAGTAAAGGAAGATCTGGCCGATTTTTTTATCCGTGCCCAAGATGAGGGGTTCATCGAGTTCATCTCTGATGAAAAAAAGAAAAGAAAAGAGCTTCCAGAGCCCGTTAAACGGATGGCTGATGCGATCAAAATCTTAAGAAAGCAGCCGGTGAAGGAGCCCTATCGAAAAGGGGGAGATGCCGCTTATGCAGAGGAGGTCACCAATCAAGTACTCTCCCTGCAGCAAGAGATCGAGAAACTCGAAGAAGAAAAGCGGTTTCTAGAAGCGGAGATCTCTCGAGTTGCTCCTTTTGGAGACTTTTCCATGGGCGACATCGCATTCTTGGAGAAGAATGGGAAGAAAAAGATCCAGTTCTACTGTGTGAAGACGAGTAAAGCACATGAGGTCGATGTGGAGGCCCCCTTACTCTATGTCGGCACCGATTATGACCTTGACTACTACATTGGGATTCACAAGCGTCTCACTACCTATCCCGGCATGATCGAGATGCAGGTTGAGAAGACCGCTAAAGAGCTTAAAAACCACCTCCTTTTTGTTGAAGAGACCCTCCACCAGGTCGAGGCTGAGCTCAAAGGATTTGCAGGACATATTGAGTTCCTGCGCGATGCCCTCCTCGATGGGCTCGATATTCACATGCTAGAGAAGACCCAAAGAGAGGTCGATTATCCGATCGAAGGATCGGTCTTTTCGATCGAAGGATGGGTTCCGGAAAACCAGGTCGATAAACTTCGCCCCCTCATTGAAGGGAAAGCCCTATTTTTTGAGCCGATTGCAACGGAAGAAGAAGATAAAGTACCCACCTACATGGAGAACGAGAATACAAACCAAATTGGAGAGGACCTCGTCCGGATCTATGACATCCCTGCATCTACTGATAAAGATCCTTCCGGTTGGGTGATCTGGGCCTTTGCCCTTTTCTTTGCACTCATCATTGCGGATGGGGGATATGGCATGCTCTTTCTTGGTCTCGCCTTTTTCTTAAAAAAGAAATTTCCCAATATCAAAGCTGGAGGAAAGAGACTACTCAAGCTTTTCTTTATCTTAGCGAGCAGCTGCATCGTCTGGGGAGTTCTCACTACCTCATTTTTTGGGATACAGTTCAGTCCCAAAGATTCGATTTCGAAGTTCTCTATTCTCAACCATATTGCAGAAAAAAAAGCCGACTTTCATAAAGATAAAAACGATAAAGTCTATAAGTTCTGGGAGAAGAAATACCCGGCAATTGCAAAAGCGAAAACACCGATAGAAGCTTTTTCCATAGCAAAAGTGAAAAAGGGGAAGGTGACTTACTATGAGATGCTCGATGACTTCAGCGACAACATCCTCCTTGAATTTTCCCTTCTGATTGGAGTGATCCATATTTCCCTCTCCCTTTTGCGTTACGCCAGGAGAAACTGGGCCAACATCGGATGGGTTGCCTTTGCTATTGGCGGCTACCTCTACTTCCCCGTTACGTTAAAAGCCACCTCGATGGTTGAATTTTTGGGATGGATCCCTAAGGACATGGCTGCAACAATTGGAATTCAACTCCTTTATGGAGGGATGGGGACCGCTGTCGTTCTTGCTCTATTCCAAAGAAAGCTCAAGGGGCTTGGAGAGATCACCCAGGTGATCCAAATTTTTGCCGATATTCTCTCCTATCTCCGTCTCTACGCTCTGGCTCTTGCTAGCACTATTATGGCCCGCACCTTCAACGAAATGGGCGCAAACATAGGTCTTGTCATCGGCTCAGTGGTGATCATAGCTGGCCACAGTATAAACCTCCTTCTCGGAACTATGGGAGGGGTGATCCACGGCCTACGTCTCAACTTTATCGAGTGGTATCACTATAGCTTTGAAGGAGAGGGGAGACTATTCAATCCACTCAGAAAACTAAAAATGCGTTTAAAAGAGGAGTAAACACACTATGGACTTTGCAATGATCGGTCCAGCCCTTGTTCTCGGGCTTGGATGTATAGGAAGCGCGATCGGATGTGGGATTGCCGGGATGGCCTCCCATGCCGTCATGAGTCGCGTCGAAGAGAATCACGGAAAATTCATCGGGATGTCAGCGATGCCTTCATCCCAGTCGATCTATGGATTTGTTTTGATGATCTTGATGAAAAACAGCTTAGAGGGAGGCTCTCTTTCTCCACTTTCTGGCATTGGGATTGGAGCCTCGGTGGGCATTGCTCTGCTCTTCTCTGCGATGTATCAGGGGATGTGCGCAGCCTCTGGGATCCAAGCTTCTGCAAAACAGCCGGCGATCTTAGGGAAGTGTTTTGCTGCGCTCGGTATTGTCGAGTCGTTTGCCCTCTTTGCCTTCGTGTTTGCTCTGATCCTGATCTAGCGTTTGTTAGGATGCACTCTCTAGGGAAAAGCGTTCATAAAGCTCTATGATAGGGAGATTTTCTTCTTCCTTGGCATAGTCGATAGGGGTTTTACCACTTTCGTTTTCTGGAAAAGGATGAGCCCCAAATCTTAGAAGCATTTCTGCATAGTCGGGATCCGTGAGTTGTACAGCATGGTGAAGTGGAGTCAATGTCCAGTGGTTTGCTCTATTGAGGAGAAAACCTTTTTGCACATCTTCCTTCCTTCCAGTTAGCTCGCGACTGCGCATGGAAACAAGATGGCTTTGGTGTCTTTTTGAAATCCCCATTGTTTGAAGTATCAAATGAAAGATTTCTTTTCTTGCAGACAGGATGGATGCTTTATCTCTTTCTAAAAGTGATGTGATGTATTTGCATGGGGGATCTAATGAAAATAAAAGTCCAAAAATCTTTCCAAGAGAAAAATGCATAGAATTATTAGAAGTCTCTAAAACGCTCTGTTTACAAAGAAGGTGCAAAACGGAGTTGTTATCTCTATCCAGTCCGTAAATATCAGCCCCATTTTTTATATGAAAATGACCCGCGGATTTTTCTGCCCGGTGAAGGAGAGATCGAGCCGCATTGCTTGGCGGGAATAGATGAGGGAAGATTCTCTGAACAACTCTGTTGTTAGCCTAGCGAATTAGAGGCGCTTGAGATCAGCACGGGCTTCCATTATATCGATAACCAAATCTTTTAGTCTGGGAAATCACCAGAAATATCACCCCATATTTCTCTCAGACTTAGCGCCGAACAGAACCATTGAGCCCCTTGCTCAATATTGTTAAGTCGCTTTGCAACAGCTACTTAACAGTCAGCGTTGAAATTTCCAAGAATGTTGAATTGATCCCTGAGAATTAGCTCTTATTTCTTAACATTTTATAAAATTTATGGCATAATTAATAGAAAATAGAGGATTTAAAATGTTGCCATTAACGTTTGGTGCTTCCGATGGAGTTAATATGTGTAGTGGTAACCATCTAACGGAGGAACCAGCCGACCATACCGTTCTATGCCTCCCAGAAGAGCTTTTGCTTAATGTCTTCAGCCGCTTATCACAAGAAGAGAGAAAGCCTCTCTCATCAGTTTGTAGAGATTTCCGTAGAATCGCCTCTGACGAATCATTTTGGAAAATTTTTGCTCGGACTGTTGGGATTTCTATTGATAAGCTGGGACTGTCTGAAATTCCTAACAAGGCTCGGAATGAATTAATAGTTCGTATTGAATCAACAAAAGATCTTCC
>SDBU01000074.1_pt1 | contig 125435 bp, 95 predicted proteins | sample 2277071 | NCBI WGS metagenome assembly SDBU01 (sample SAMN10397929, study PRJNA504765) | marine sediment metagenome | isolation source: marine sediment core GS08_GC12, 126 cmbsf | place: Arctic Ocean: Gakkel Ridge, Loki's castle | collected 2008
GCAACCGTCACAAACGGCGGGCTGGACAGTCCGCGCTCGAACCGCCCGCCCCGCACCGCGGCGAAGAGACCAATCGTTGTTCGCTTGTTTTGGGGCTAGTGAGGCACCGGCCAACGAAAGGGCCGGCAAACAGATAGGCCGATCCTAAACCGCCGGACCGCGCCGTAGACGGCACGCGGTGCTGCACTGGAGATGAGGGTGGGCCCCTCGGAACCGGCTTGCAGGAGCAGGTTCCAAACCACCGTAAGCTGCTCTGGTTAAGAGCCAGGGTGGTGCGCGTTACGGAAAAGGCGCGGCAAGACCGTGTCAGGTGAGAATCAAGGAGACGAACGCAAGTGAACCACTGATGACCCGTCGAAAGCGTAGGGACGACGTCAAAACTGGGAGGTAGTCGTTAGCCCAGGATCAGCCCGAGAGAAACCTGCCTACTGCTCGGGTGGCGTCCGGCGTAAAGGTGGCGTGACCTTGATACAAGCTCTGGTGTGGAACGTGGGAACCTGTCGCCTCGATGCAAAGGGAGCCGTCCAAGTGGAAGACCCACGAGGACCTGAGTACCGATGCGAGGCACAGGGACGGATCAACCTGTAGTAGCGACGAAGGGCCTGTAACGGGCCTGGAGCGAAGGGGTTGAATTGTTCAGCCTTACGAGATGGACCAACCAGAGAAGGGAGGAGTTCATGACAAAAGGCAAGTCGCAAACGATTTCCAAACAGGTGGTTTGGGAAGCGTACCAGAAGGTCAAAGCGAATCGAGGGGCAGCCGGGGTGGATGGTCAATCCTTAAAGGCGTTCCAGAAGGACTTGAAGGACAATCTCTACAAGATCTGGAATCGGATGTCTTCCGGGAGTTACTTTCCGCCACCCGTCCGGCTGGTCGAGATTCCGAAAGACCAGGGCAGAGGCGTTCGACCGTTAGGAATTCCGACTGTGGCCGACCGCATCGCGCAGATGGTGGCAAAGATGTATTTCGAGCCACTCGTTGAGCCGCATTTCCACCCCGACTCATACGGGTACCGCCCGGGCAAGTCGGCATTGGATGCGGTGGGGACGACGCGGCAGCGGTGCTGGCATCAGGATTGGTTGATTGATTTGGACATCAAAGGCTTTTTCGATAATCTGGATCATGAACTGTTGATGCGAACGGTTCGGCACCACACGGATCTTCCTTGGGTTATTCTGTATGTGCAGCGGTGGCTAACCGCTCCGGTGCAACATGCGGATGGGCATCTCGAAGAGCGGACCAAAGGGTCGCCGCAGGGGTCGGTGATTTCCCCTGTACTCGCGAACCTGTTTCTGCATTATGCGTTTGATGAATGGATGCGGCGGAATCATCCGCACGTCCTGTTCGAGCGCTATGCGGATGATGTGGTCATCCACGCCGAGACACGGTCTCAAGCGGAATCTCTGCTTGAAGCTGTTCGCAACCGGTTGAAGCAGTGCCATCTGGAACTTCATCCAGAGAAGACGAAGATCGTCTACTGCCAAGACTCGGATCGGCGTGGGCACCATGACCACATCAAGTTCGACTTCCTGGGGTATACCTTTCGGCCTCGGCGAGCCAGGAATCGCTGGGGGAAGCACTTTGTGAGCTTCCTCCCGGCGATCAGCAGCAAGGCTGCCAACAAGATCCGAGCGACGGTTCGGGACTGGCGCCTTGGCGCCCGCCGCAACAACCAGTCGCTGGAAGAGATCGCTCGATTTGTGAATCCCTTTGTGCGCGGCTGGGTCAATTACTACGGTCGATATTATCGATCGGCCATGAACCCAGTCCTTCGTCACCTGGAACGTGCTCTGGTGTACTGGGTACGGCGGAAATTCAAACGGTTTCGGCGTCATCAACGCAAAGCCACCCATTGGTTGGGTCGCCTTGCGCGACGCGAGCCCGGTCTGCTCTATTCGTGGCAGATTGGGCTCAGACCGGCGACTGGACAATAGGAGCCGGATGAGCGGAGACGTTCACGTCCGGTTCTCGGAGAGCCTGGGGGTGAGACTCCCCCGGGCCACTCACCTCGTCATGGGATTTTCCGGTGAAGAGGACGCCCGGCGGGTGCTGGAAGTGCTGCCGAAACGCTTCGGCAAGTACGGCCTGACCCTCCATCCGGATAAGACCCGGCTGGTGCCGTTCCGGCGACCGCCCCGCCGGTCGGCCCGGAAAGACTCCACAGAGGGTTCCCAACCAGGGTCATTTGACCTGCTGGGGTTCACTCACTATTGGAGCCTTTCGCGCAAGGGCAATTGGGTGGTGAAGCGCAAGACGGCCAAGAGCCGACTCACGCGGGCCCTACGGACGGTGGCCCAGTGGTGCCGGACGCACCGGCACCAACCGATCACGGAGCAACACCGGACGCTGAGCCGGAAGCTGAGAGGGCACTTCGCGTATTACGGGATCACGGGCAACGGTTCCGCGTTGGCCATGTTCCACCGCGAGGTGACGCGGAACTGGCGTAAGTGGCTGTCCCGCCGACATCGCCGGGGCGGCTACCCGTGGCCGCGATTCGCCCGGCTGCTGGAGCGCTATGCGCTCCCACGACCGGTCGTGGTCCACTCGGTGTACCGTCGCGCAGCGAACCCCTGACTTGAGGAACCGTATGCGCGAGTCGTGCACGTACGGATCTGTGGGAGCCCTGGGCGGGCAACCGCCCAGGGCCACCCGGCCCGTGCGACGGGGGTGCGTGACAGAATCGGCGGGGGCTGTCGTGCCGTCCCGTAGGGACGAAGTGAGCTTGGCCCGGCACGAAGTGCTGGGGTTCGCGCGAAACTGAGAGCACCGAGTCCCGTAGGGACGAATGAGACCTCAATCGTCCCTACGGGACTCGGTTGTGCTCTTGGCGACCTATCCCAGCACTTCGTGCTGGTACGTGTTTGGCGAGCGGACAGTCCCGGAGGGACGAAAGACAATAGCCCAAGGGGCGAGCCCTGGGAAGCGGGTCACGCAACAAGGCCAAGCCCCGGAGGGGCGCCAGAGACGCCCAAGGTGTCCGTATCCCTCTGTCGCCCCTTGGGGGCTGAGATAAAGGAGAACCCATTCCAGGGGCTCACGCCCCTGGCTATCGACTGTCGCCCCTACCATCTTGACATATGTCCCACCGCTCACGGACCCTGCTCAACCAGCGCATCCCGTAGGACTTGCGGAATTACGAATTACGAATTACGAATTACGAAGCTGGTCCGCGGGCCCGTTTCGTGCTTAGTGGTTCGTAGCTCGTAATTTCACCGGAGTTCATCTGATGCGATACTTGGAAGTGAATGGGAGGGCGAAGGGTATCGCAAAGATCATCTTTGCGTTCCGGGTCTTTGTCTTCCCTCGGTTTGCCTCTGCAATGTGGATCATGATCCTGGTCGCCGGGTGGTCTGCTCAACTCGCCGGAGCTGATCCGGTGGAGGATCTGGGTCTAAGAGCCGAAACGCAGGCTGCTATCGGCAAGGGTCTGGCGTATCTGGCTGCGGCCCAGCAGGCCGACGGGGGGTGGGAGGCGTTCGGGCGGACGCACCCGGCCATTACCGCCCTGGTCGTAAAGTGCTTCAACCAGGACGCCGGCTACGGCCCGAACCACCCGGCAGCGAAGCGCGGGCTTCAGTTCGTCTTGCGCTTCGTTCAGCCCGACGGGGGAATCTACGCCAACGGCGAGGGGATGCGCAACTACCACACGAGTGTCGCATTGATGGCACTGGCATCCGTGAAGGACTCCGCTCACGTGGGCAGGATCCGAAGGGCCCAGAGCTTCCTCAAGAAACTCCAGTGGGACGCAGGAGAGGGCCACGAAGCCTCGAGTCCGTGGTACGGCGGGCAGGGATACGGCCGCAACAAGCGACCCGATCTGTCCAACACCCAGATGATGCTGGAAGCTCTCGCCCAGAGCGGATTGAAGCCCGATGACCCCGTCTTCCAGAAGGCGTTGGTGTTCGTCTCGCGCTGCCAGTTGCTGGACGGGACCAACGACCAGCCGCTGGCGGACGGCCTGGTGGACGGGGGCTTCGTGTACACCCCGGTAAACGGTGGGGAGTCCAAGGCCGGAACGGTGGTGATCGGCGGCCGACCCCGGCTGCGCAGCTACGGCTCGATGACCTACGCGGGCTTCAAGAGCATGCTCTACGCCGAGGTGGATCGTAACGACCCCCGGGTGCAAAAGGCGGTCGATTGGATCCGCCGCAACTACACTCTGGACCACAACCCGAACATGCCCGGCGAGCAGTCCAAACAGGGCTTGTACTACTACTACCACGTGTTCGCACGGGGACTGCACGCTTGGGGTGAAGAGACTATCATTGATGCCGGCGATCGGCCTCACCGATGGGGCGAGGAGCTGTGCCGCAAACTGATTTCCCTGCAGCGCCTGGACGGAAGCTGGGTAAACGATGCGGATCGCTGGTACGAGGGCAACCCCCACCTGGTGACCGCCTACGCGATCCTGGCCATGCAGACCGCTCTTGGCAGTTAGCCGTTCGCGACCGGCGGGTCCAGGGTCTTGCGCTCAAAGCGGTCGCCCGGGGCCAAGAACGTGAGGGAAGTATCAGTACTTCTCATCATTCCGTACTTGCTCGGGGCTCTATTCGGGTTCCTCCTGAATCCTCCCCCGGTGTTCTATTTCTGACCGTCGGTGGGCGATTCCGCCCCAAGGTGCACCTTCATGACCCGTCCGCGCCGAATGAAGCGGGGACGCTCGATTCTCCATAGGCTGTACGAAACCAGGCCCCGCCCTTGCCTACCACGGACGGATATGTTATTGATAAACGTCGTAAGGTCATGCCAGACGACGACTCGCCATCTGAGGAGCACGCCGGTCCGCCCGAGCGTGCGGCTGACACCCCCAAGATTGAGGATGCGTACGCCCCAACAACGCCCGCGCCCGAGTCCGCCCTGACCGAGGACGAGCCGGAGCTTCTTGACCGGTCATCGCGGGCTTTGAAAGCCGATCTGGGTGAGGCGGAGCAACTCGACGAAGCCTCTGCGGCCGAGGCGGCGGCACGCTCCGCTCAGGCCGCCGAAAAGGACGATACCAGCGATGCCGACTCGATTCCGGACGACACCTCGGTCACTGCGGAGAAGGCCGAAGATCATGAGCAGATCGACTGGGACAATGAGCTGTCGACCCACACGATCGTCGTCGAGTTGAAACGGATCGAAAACGAGATCCGCCGGCTGCTCAACGGGCGTGACCAGAGGCGGAAACGAAAACTGGGCGGCACGCGCCGCTGGTTGGACCTCGAGGCGGACATCCTGTTCTGGCGGCACACCAGCCGGATTGACGAAGCGACGCTCATCCGTCTGCAAGCATTGACCGCCAGACGCCACCACCTCTTTGGGCGCCTGCGGTTCCTCGCCGGCACTCGTCCGGTCTGGAATAGTTAGGGCAAGCGCGCCTTGAAGTAGCGTCCGTCCCCCGCGGCGGACTCAATCGTAGTGGGGCTCCGCCCGGCAACGCCTGCAAACTGCATCCACCGGCTCAGGTTGCCGTCGGTCCGCGGCCACAGGGCCAAGTGGAAGTGGTTGGGCACCAGACAGTTCGTGTAGTGTGGGCATCGCCCGACGGATGAAGGCCTCGGTTATCAAGACGATGGTGGGCAGTGCCCCCCCGTACAAAGGTGGAGCGGGAGGAGCGCGCAACAAAAGGTCGGGCTCAAGCTGAACTCGAACCCGACCCTGGAAAACCTAGCTAGTGCGCAGTGTGCTCGCTTATAGGACTACGCAGTGCGACGGCGGCGGAGCAGCGCGAGGCCACCGAGTGCCAGGAGCGCCAAGCTCACCGGCTCGGGGACGATCCTACCGGGCTGAGAGGTGTAAGTAAACCCCCCGGCGCGAGCCAACTCGAACGTCCCGCCCGCAATATCGCCCAGGTTGGCAGGGAGCCAGTTTGTGACCGGGTCACCGTCGATCACGCCGAATCCAAACCGAAGCCAAGCCCCCAGGTTTAGGGGGTGCTCAAGTGCCCCTGGGGCATTCATAGCGTCGAGCGTGTAGCTCCCCGGCTCCACTGGGAGAGTCACATCGATCCCGCCGATGCGGAACTGAACCTCCTCCTCGGGCAAGACCAGCATAAAAACGTCCCACGCGTAAGGTGTCGCGGCGAAGGGATCGAACGGGTTCTCATTCGGGTAATCTGTGCTGGGGAACACCGTCGACGGGCGCGGGAGATCCTCGAAGCCCTCGTAAGCGAAATCCCCAAAATCCACGCTGGTGTAGTCGAAAAGAAAGTCGGCCAGTCCCAGATCGGAATCGGAATTCTCGAAATCGAATTGGATGCCGCGAATGCCGCGATAAAACCCACCTGCGTCTTGTGTTAAAAAGACGTCCATCGCCACCGTGGAGCCGGGCTCCCAGGGCCCCGCACTCTGCGGCAGGACCTCAATCACAGCCCCCCCATACGCGACTGACGTCATCGCGATCGCCGCAAAGACACCTAATCCTCGTTTTAACATCGCCTCTACCTCCTTCAATACACACTCAGAAAAAGCCGCCCTAGCCTTCGGGGAAGCAAAGCCCAAAAACCAGGGCGGGCCTTCCCCTCCAAAACACCTGTTGGTTTACGCACCAACGAGCTAGGTTCACCCCAAACCGCAGTGCCCGCTCCCCCTTACGAAGACGCTACGAGCACCACACACTGCACGACGCTAATTTAAACCGGACGGGGGTAAATAGTCAAGCCCTTAACGGGATTATTCCGAAGTTTTTACCACCAAAGATTGCCTCATCCGTTGCAGATGCTGATCGCAGGGACCTCGTCGCGTTTGGCCACTCCCGCCGGGATTTCGAGTGGGGTCGCTATAACCTTTTATATGGCAAGATGTTACATACGTGCCCAGTGGGCCCGCAACACCCTCACCGGGGAAGAGGGTGCGTGTGTCCCCCCGTCATGCCCTCGGCGGCTGCCCCACTCGCCGCCGGCCGGCCGACCCAGCGGGAACCCTCCCAACGGCGAAGGTCCCAGAAGCTGGGGCATCCAGTAAGGTGGGCCAAGGCCGGGTCGGGCTCCCCGCGGGCGAGTCCCGTGAGTGCAACTTGCTCCCTTACGGTCGCGTGTCTACGGTCGATGAGTCGGGAGGGGAACTTCGCCATCGCCGCACGCCCAGGCGAGGTCGTTTATGACCGCGTCGGCTACCAGGCGGCCCTCGGCCGTCAGGGCGATGTGGGTATCGCTGACCGAAACGAATCCGAGGCTTCCAAGACGTCTGAGGGAATCGCCGAACAGGGCGAGCGGATCGAACCCGGCCCGGCGCCGGACCGCGGCGATCGACAGCCCCTCCGCCAGGCGAAGCTGCATCATGATCATCTCGGTCAAACGCATCTGCCTGTCGAGTGTTTCCGACTCAGCTTCGGCGCGGCCCCGCTCGTCCATCATGCGGATGTAGCCGTCTACGTCGGCGACGTTCTTGTATCGCCGAACTCCGTCGTACCCCGCGGCTGAAGGTCCGACGCCGATATAGGTCCCGTTTCGCCAGTAGATGAGGTTGTGCCGGCAGACGCAGCCGGGCTTGGCGAAGTTGCTGATCTCATACTGCTGGTATCCGGCGTCCGCCAGGGCGTCGACCGCAAGCAGGTACATGTCAGCTTCGAGCCCCTCGTCGCACGGTTTGATCTCCCCGCGCTGCAGCCGGGCGGCGAGGCGCGTGCCCGGCTCGTAGGTCAGGCCGTAACAGGCGACGTGATCCAAACCCAGATCGATCGTTCGCCGCAGAGACTCCGCCCAGGTGTCGCTGGTTTGCCCCGGGATTCCGAAGATCAGGTCAAGGTTGACCTGCCCCACGCCGCTTCGGCGCAGGGTTTGAACCGAGGGCTCGATATCGTCCGGAGTGTGGAGCCGATCGAGCACGGCCAACTCGTTTTCAAAGAAGGACTGCGCTCCCAGCGACACGCGCGTAACTCCGGCGTCGACCAGGATTCTCGCCTTACCGGCATTGACGGTGGCCGGGTTGGCCTCCACGGTGAACTCCGCGAGCTCGTGAACCGGGATCACATTCGAAAGCGACCGGAAAAGTGCTTGCAGCCCACTATGAGGCAGGACGGTCGGTGTGCCTCCGCCGCAGAAAACCGTTAGTGTTCTCTTGTCGGTTGCGGCTACGCGTGTTCTGATTTCATCCTCGATCCGGGCGAGAAGCGGCATCGGATCGCGGTCCCGGATGGCCACGGAGTAGAAGTCGCAGTAGCCGCACTTGGCCTCACAGAAGGGGACGTGGATGTACAGCCCGCAAACGGAGCTCGAACCGGGGGCTGAGTCTGTCTCGTAGATCATCGCCTCCCCATCATAACGTGGATGCTTGTACAGCGTCACCCGAGAGCGTGTGGCGAGCCTGCAGGTTGGGCATAGCGCTCAAAGATGGGGTGCGACAACGTGTGGATATCCTGGTAAACTGCGTTGTCTCGGGAATCCGGACAGGCCGGTTATGGCCTCCGCATGGGGTCGGCGGGGCCGTCCGGCCTCCACCCGGTGGGAGAACGGATGTCCGATTGGATTTGAACGGATCGCAGATCGCGGATATAATTGATGGGGAAGCGAGCTGAAAGCGGGGCTCTTGCCGGACTCCCGCCTGCGAGGCTTCCGGGTGTGGCGTGCAGCGCCGATTGCGCTCAAACGTGTCGGCGGCATTGGACCGGTTCAGATGGACGTGAAATTCATAATGTTCCGCGAGGACGGTACCCGTAGGGTGTTTCCACTCTCGGACGGGGTGACCACGATCGGCCGGAAGGACGATTGCAACATCCGAATACCCTTGGCCGTGGTCTCCCGCCGCCACGCGGAGGTTTCCCTGGCCGACGACGGGGCCGTGCTTCGGGACCTCGGGGCGGCAAACGGGACCTTCCTGAACAACCGGCGCGTAACGGAAGAGGATCTGGAACCCGGCGATCAGGTGACGATCGGCCCGGTCGTCTTTACTGTTCAGATCGACGGCGAACCAAGCGACGACGAGATCATTGAGGTCCGCACGAAGGTCTCCGCCCACAAGTACGCCGGTAAGGGGGGTGCAAGCGTCGGAACCTCGGCGCACGTGTTCGCCTCCGACGAGGAGATCGATCCTATCTCAGCTCTTGAAGCGCTGGCCTCCAGCGCGGATCAAACCGCGATCGATCCCGAAGACGAAGACTAACGCTGTGTTTCGTAAACAGTGCGACTATGATCTTTACCCGAGCCGCCGGCTTTAGCCCGCGCGGACATCCGCGCAGGCTAAAGCCTGCGGCTCAGATAGGCGCTATGACGGGCCCTGTTGCCCTGTCGGTCTGGTACACTTGCAGCGGCGAAGTCGTCATGGAGAAGCATACCGACGGTCCGGACAAGGCCGCTTTCCTCATCGAGCCCACCACCCCCCCGCGCGGGGGCACGCCGATCCTCCGCTCGCTTATCCTGCTCGCGGTGACCACGACTGCCCTGGCCCTGTTTATCCTCGGGCTTGGGGACCTGCGGCGAAAGCACGCCGCCCTGGGCAAGGCGGGATGGTACGCCGCCCAGCTCCGGGATCGTGTCGACGGGGTGACGGCGCTACCCCTTAACCTCCGGATCGAAATCCCCCCGGGGATGAGAACCAGAGTGTATGCGGTCGAGTCCCTGTCGCCCGAACACGCCCGCCTGCTTCGCGGGAGCGATCAACCGGTAATCGTCGCTCAGACCGTGCCGATTCCGCGAAGATTCACATCCGACGGGCGGGCAGTGGTCTTCTTCGAAGCCGGCCGGTTCGACGCGAAGTGGCTTCCCCTTTCCCGGTACGACGAACTGGCGGTCGCTCAACTGGACGAAATCCGCCGCCGGGCCGCGAGCCCATAGACCCAAGAACTCACCGCAGAGCACGCAGAAACCGCAGAGAAAGCGCAGACAAGCAGGAGAAAGAGAAGGAGAAAGAGAGAGTTGCACCTGGGGCGATAACCTATCACATCTTGTTGAAACGGGATGCGCCCTGTTCTTGCCTTAATGCCTTTCCTGACAATAGTCTGAGTTCTGTGCGGTGCGAATGATGCCGGACAGGCGAGCTGCGCGTGGAAGGTCACAGCCGGCTGATCTTCTTGGCCTCCTCCTCGGCGGCGAGGAACCGGTCGGTGTAGCTCGGGTCGATCTGTTGGCAGACGCGGGTGGAAAGCTCCACGATTCTCCCGTAGTCGGGGTCATCGTCGCTGCGGGCGGCGAACTCACCGGCCAGGATCACCAGGCGAAGCAGGTGACGCATGATGAGCCCTTCGTTCTTGAGCAGGTTGCGGGACCGAACGTACTTGTAAAAGTCGGCCCCCGCCTCGATGATTCCGCCGATGATCCACTTCGGTTGGACCAGTATGTCCTCGGGTGTCGCCAGCTTGGCATCAAAGAGGGCTTTGAGCATCTCGGATAAGTTCTCGGGTTCGCCGTCCTCGTCTTCCCCGTCCGCCCAGAAATCGGCGATCGTCTCTCCGCGCCGGCGTCCGCCCCCCCGCTGGTGCGAGAATCCCTTCTCGCGCCCACCGTCGGACCGAGAAGGGATTCTCGGTCCAGCGAGGTCGGACCGGGTGGATTCGCGCGGGCTAAAGCCCGCGGCTTGGGGGTCGTCCTCGTGATCCTCCTCGGCTGATTTCACCGCAGCAGGCAGGATGCCCATCTGGATCAGGAGCGGCTCGATAATCCCCGTCTGTAGTGGTCCGGGCGTCAGGTCTTCGGGAAGGCGCACCGCACGTCCGATGGCCGGCGGGAGGGGCAGAACCGACTCGAGGGCCTGGATCTTCTCTTCGAGGCTCGCCCGGACAAGCTGCCCGGCGAGAAACGCACCGTATAGCGGATCGACGCTGCGGAGATCGGACAGCTCGTGGATCCGCTCGTCGAGGGTTACGTGTTCGCCGTCTTCACCCTTGGTCAGGTAGCCGAAGGCCGCCAGATTGTCGATCATGTGGTCGAGTTGATCCTGGAACTTCTCGAGCCGCTCGGGGCGGTTGAACCGCTTGGAGAGAAACTCGCGGGCCTCCTTCAGCGATCCGCTGCGGGTGAGCAGATAGATCAAGACCTGATAGGGGATCATGGATCGGCTGGCGAGCTTGGCAGGTCCGGCGGTGATCAGGTTCTTGAACTGCCCCTCGGACCAGTACTGCTCGGTCTTGCGGCGTTTGGGCCTCTTCCTTTCGAGTTGCTTTCGGGCCCGCATAATCCCGGGGTCCTTCGAGTTCGGGTCGATCTGTTCGTACCTTTTGCGCCACTTTTCGATCTTGATGTCGTCCTCGTGGGCCAGGGCGTAGACGTACCCCTGCTTGTCGAACTGAGGCCTGCCCGCCCGCCCGAACATCTGGTGGGCGGCTGAGGAGGGCACCAGCTTGCGATCACCCGGCTTGCCCTTTAGCAGCGTGCTGAGAACCACCGATCGGGCCGGCAGGTTGATGCCGGCTGCCAGCGTCTCGGTGCAGACCACTAGGGGGATGAGCTTTTCGAGGAAGAGCTTCTCGACCACCTCCTTGTATTTGGGAAGGATCCCCGCGTGGTGCACGCCCACCCCGCGGATGAGCATCTGGCGCAACTTGGGGCCGATCCCCTCGGTAAAGTCCTGCGGATTGATGATCTGCTCGATGCGCGCGCGCGTGGATTGGGCGATGAGCTTGAGACCCTTGAGACGCTCCGCCACCTCCCAGCACTCGTCGCGATTGAAGCAAAAGACAAGGGCCGGGCTGCGGTTCTCCGCGTCGTCCTCCGCCACCATTGCCGGCAAATGCTCTGTCAACAGCCTGTCACTGACCCAGATGAACTCCAACGGCACGCGGCGCTCGTTCGATCGGACGACCTGCAATCTTCGGCCGTGCTCTTCGCGGAGCCATGCGGCGAACTCGATCGTGTTGCCCACCGTGGCGGAGAGCAGCATGAGCCGTACGGAGGGCGGCAAGAGCACCAGGGACAGCTCCCAGACGATCCCGCGCTCGAAGTCGTTGAAGTTGTGGAACTCGTCCATCACCACGCTGGAAACGTCCGCCAGCATCTCCCCGCCGGTAAGCAGGTGATTGAGCAGAATCTCCGCCACCACCACGCGAATGCGGGCGTCGGGATTGACCCGCCGATTGCCGGTGATCAATCCCACCTCGTCGCGCGGAAACCCCCACTCCTGGGCCTTGCCCTGAAACTCGCGGAACTTCTGATCGGTCAGAGCGATAAGCGGCGTCGTGTAATACAGTCGCCGGCCCGAATGAAGAGCCTCGAAAAGGGCAGCCTCGGCAATCAGCGTCTTGCCCATTCCGGTAGGGGCGCAGACCAAGAGTCCGCCCTCCACCTCGAACCAGGCAAGCAGGGCCTCTTCCTGGAACGGATAAAGGTCAAACGTCACCGCATCGAGGAACTTGTCGCATATCTCCCCGCGATCCATGGGCATACGATAGCCGAATGAGTCAGTGATGTCGCCTTCGATGTAGCGGTACCCCGCTCCGAGCCGGGATGGGCCACCCGACAGCTTCGCTATTTGACGGAACCGGGCAGGCAAGAGAGGATAAAACGACTGAAATGACGATTGGGCAACACTTAGGGAGCGAGGACATGGTAATGACCAGGTATGGCCTCCAGGAGGCACAGTGGCGGGAGAATGTGGGATGATACGCCGTATTGAAGCTCTTGACTATCGTTGTCTGCGGCACGTGAGCACTAAGCTGGATGACTTCCACGTCTTGGTCGGGCCGAACGCGAGTGGAAAGACTACGTTTCTCGACGTGGTGGCCTTTCTGGGCAACCTCGTTTCCGGGGGGCTCGAGCGAGCAATCGACGAACGTACACAGAACTTTCAGGATTTGACTTGGCGGCGCGCGGGGGAACGGATCGAGTTAGCCATCGAGCTGGAGATTCCCAAGGAGCGCCGTGAGCGGCTGGAAAGGCCCACCTACGCGCTTGTGCGCTACGAGGTGGCCATCGGATTGGACGGCGAAACGACGGAGCTGTCCATCCTGGCGGAGAAAGTCGTCTTGAGAGAGCGCCGCGAGGATTCAAAGGTCAAGCAGCCAATGCTATTCCCAATGGAACCCGATCCGCCAGCGACGCTAATCACTTCAAAAGGGAGCAGAAAGGTCAAGACTGTTGTCAACAAGGTTGCGGGAGGCAACGACAATTTCTACGACGAGACGGGCAAGGGATGGGATCATGCTTTCAAGCTGGGGCCCAGAAAGTCGGCACTGGCCAATCTTCCAGAAGACGAATCAAAGTTTCCGGTGGCAACTTGGCTCAAAGGTATCCTGATGGACGGTGTGCAGAGGCTGGTGCTCAACAGCGCTTTGATGCGCAAGCCCAGCCCGCCGGGGCAACCGAAGCGATTTCGCGCGGACGGCTCCAACCTGCCGTGGGTAGTGGAATCGCTGAGGAAGGAACACGGAGAGCGACACAAGGAGTGGGTGGAGCATGTTCGGACCGCTCTGCCTGACGTATGGGGCATTCGAACGATCGAACGGCCGGAGGATCGGCATCGTTACCTGGTGGTTTGCTACCGCGATCATCTTGAGGTGCCCTCGTGGACGGCCTCGGACGGCACTCTGCGATTGCTGGCCCTCACGTTGACGGCTTACTTGCCTGACCTGGGGGGGATCTACCTTATCGAGGAACCGGAGAACGGAATCCATCCGCGAGCGGTGGAGACGGTGTTCCAATCACTTTCGTCGGTGTACGGCGCGCAGATTCTTCTGGCCACGCACTCGCCGGTGATCTTGAGCGTGGCCAAGCCCTCGCAGGTTCTCTGCTTCTCAAAAGCAGAGAGTGGGGCCGTGGACATCATCCGGGGCACAGACCATCCGGGTCTACGTGATTGGAAAGGAGAAACGAATCTGGGCGTCCTCTTCGCGGGAGGGGTGCTCGGATGAGTGAGTGGGAATCGGATTTGGCTGTCCTGGTTCCTGACAAGAACATGGAAGCGGCAGTGCGTGGCCTTCTCTCTCGAAGACGGTCATTGGGTCTGCGACCGCTTCGATTCGAGATGTATGTCCATGTTGAGCGTGATCCCGGGTGCTTCCTTCGCGGGAACGATTTTCTGAGACCGATGGCTGGAAGGTTCGCCCACGGCCTGATCCTGCTGGACCGTGTCGGCAGTGGGCAAGAAAACAAGACGAGGCAATCGCTGGAAGACCTCGTGACGACGCGCTTGGCTTCATCAGGTTGGGGCGATCGGGCGAAGGCCATAGTCCTTGACCCGGAGCTTGAAGTGTGGGTCTGGAGTGACTCGCCACATGTTGATCGTCTGCTCGGCTGGGAGGGCAGGAGACCTGACCTGCGCACGTGGCTGCGTAACGAGAGAATGTGGTTGGCGGGGGAGAGTAAGCCCAGCGACCCCAAGGCTGCCGTACAGCGCGTATTGCGCCGTGTGCGTAAGCCTCGCTCGTCGGCCGTGTACGAAGGATTGGCGAGGAGTGTCAGTCTCAGGAATTGCACCGACCCAGCGTTCGTGAGGTTTCGGCAATTGCTGGCGGAGTGGTTCCCGGAAGCATGATGCGAACCGCGTCCGGCACCACTTCGATGGTGACCGGGGTTTGGGCGATGCGTTCGCCGTCGGCCCAGAGTTCCAGGGGCTGGTCCGCCTCGATGGTCAGCCGTTTGGTCTGTATGAACTGCACTTCGGGGCAGTCAGCGTGCCGGCCCAGAAGGACCGCCGGCAGCAGGGTCAGCGAACGAAGGCGGGAGACCGCGTCGATAATGCACAGGTTCAGCAGGCCGTCGGTGGGGCTCGCCCCGGGGGCTATCTGAATCGCTCCACCATATGACGACGTATTGGCACTCGACGCCAGGAACACCGGCTTGTCAATCACCCCGAAATCTCCCTGGATGCGCAGCCGGCGAGGCTGATAGCGGGCGAGCACGCACAAAGCCCCGTAGAGGTACGCGATCGTTCCTCTTAGCGGCATGCGCATCGAGTCGACGAAGCTGGTCACCTCGGCATCGACCCCTACGGTGGCCACGGTGCAGAAGCAGCGGTCGTTGACCCGGCCCAGATCAATCGGGCGGGGCACGCCGCCAAGGAGCACTTCGGCGATCTCCTCAGGGTCGGTGGGTATGCCCAGAGCCCGGGCGAAGTCGTTGCACCGACCCGCAGGGGCGATACCCATAACCGGGAAGTACTCGAGTTGGTCCGCCAGAGCATTTGCGACTTCCTGAACGGTCCCGTCACCTCCGCAGGCGACAATACAGGTCGCACGAGCTTGCCCGGACCGCGCGGGCTCAAGCTCACCGCGCAGCGTCTCGGCGGCGATGGCTTCCGCCTCGCCCCTCTCGGTGGTGTGGCGCACGGTTACGTCCGCCCCACGGCGGCGCAGATGCATCGCCACCGCCTCGGCGGTGCCCAACCCCCGCCCTCGCCCTGAGGTCGGGTTCGCGATGATCAAGATCGGGCCACGTACCACCGGCCATCCTCAAACAGTAAGAGCACCCCCAAGAACGCATGTCGAACAAGCGCGTAGCGGCTCAACGCCACACTCGCCATTCGCTATTCGCCGTTCCTCACGCCGGAAGACGACACATGATAAGCGGCGGACAGTGGAAGTAGCTGATCCTGGCATCCGCCCCGACGAAATCCCGGGCCAGCCCGATGGCCGCCTCCATCGAAGGTGCGCTGTCAAACCCCATGCGCCGGGCTGCCGGGTTACTCTTGGGATTCACCACGATCACCTTGCCCAGATGGGCCATCCCGTGCGCCGCCCAGTACCACATGTAAAACGCATGCACACCATGGTAGGCGTACGAGGTACGGTACAGATGGCGGTATCTGTCGTTTTCGGCGTAGGCTCTCTCGAAGCGATCCTGGAGTTCGGTCGGGTCGGAGGTCTGCGGGAGCAGGTCGTTGAAGAAATCGTAGTACGACGGATGATGCAGCAGGTTGAACTTGCTGTCCACCGGATGGTCGACGATCATCACTCCGCCCTTGCGCACCAGCGGCCTGTTGCGATAGAAGTTGAAGAAGTACCCCGTCGCCATGCAGCGCACCAAAATGGGGTTGAGAATCGAGCCTACGTTGTATGGACCTATTGAGGGCAGGCCCACCAGCATGATGTCCGCCTGCTCGGGAACGTCGACGGCCTGCTGGCGGTCGAGGCTGCGAAGGGTCTCTTCGTGCACCGGGCCGGTCACCCCGGCGTGAACCCCGGTCAGGCCATAGGGCGCGGGCAAGGCGCTGTAAGCCTTCCGCCTCAGCGGCCCCGGCAGGGACCTTAACCCCAGGCGCGACCCGTGATACGTCAAGCGATCGCCCAGATTCCAGGAATGCTCGCGTTTTTGGGCAAACGCGATGGGCCCGGGAAACAGGTTTCCGTTGAGCGTCGTCTCGATGGTGAAGATGGTGACGTGCCTGGCCACGACCTCGCCCATCCGCTCGCAGGAGCGATGGAAGGCGCTGTTGGGTGGGTCCATGTAGCTCGAGTCGTCGAGCAGCATGGCGGAGTTGTGGTGGTGGCGGACCGAGCGGTAGGTGGCCAGCCCGACCGGCACGGACTTGTGTCCGCCGTCCATGGTGACCAGGTTGATGTTCACGTAGATGAGCAGGTCGGACTCGACCGCCCGGCGATTGAGTTCCACCTCTTCGCTTTCAGTCGTCGCGGGGAGAGAGACGTTACCGTCGGGATCTTCAGCGTCGTGGTTGTAGAGTCGCTTGGGCCAAAACCGCTTGAACACCTCGGGGCCGACGAAGTGTTTGAGCTCCGCGGGGGTGCACCGCCGGTGAAGACAGATTGCGCAGATCAGTTCTATGTCGGTTACCCCCGCACGCTCGAGCCGCTCGAGCAAGATCTCGATGACGCTCTGGCGGATGTCCGGTTTGGCCATCGCCGGCAGCGGAAGGGAGACGTCGTCGAAGGCGATGGTCACCTTCATGCCCGGCTTCAGTAGTGCGTCGAGCGGGTCGCAGCCGAGGGGATGATCCAGGGCATGCAAGATGGCCTCGCGACGGTCGGGCAGCGGATCGAGCGGTGGATTCGCGTAGATCACCTGCGCTCCCACCGGAAGCCGATGCCGCTGATAACCCTCACCTCGATGAAACAGAAAGGGCGGATCAGACGCCGTTACCGTGTGAATGTTGGACGAATGGTCGGTCATGCTCATCTACGATGGTCCACTGTCGATGGCGAACACGGTCTTCGCGTTGCGACTGACGCCGGAGTTCATCGCCGCGGCAAAGGCCGCCCGGTGGTCTTGAAGGGCGAACGGTGTACCTACCAACGGGGTGAGCTTAGGGGCCCACTCGCCCATCAGGTCGATGGCGATGGTGAACGTCTCGCTCTTCTCCAGGGCGTTACCCTCTGGACCATAAGCGTAGGCGGCCTGCAGAGTCAACTCCCCGAACCACAGCGGGGTCCAGTCTACGCCCGAGGGAATCCCCGGCATGCCTACCAGGACGAACGTACCGGCGCTTTTCGTGAAGCGGAGCCCGTCGTCGATGGACTGGGCGGATGCCACACAGTCGAACACCACCGCCGCCCCGCCGATCACCGTCGGCTTTCCCAGCTCCGGATCGAAGACCTCCGCGTCGAGCGCTTTCGCCCAGCTCGCGTAGCGCCGCCGCGTCGGGCCTCGGGAATCGAGCAGCTCATTTGCACCCAAAGCCAGGGCGTGCTCCCTCTGATGATCGTGCCTCGCGACAGCCACGATGCGAGATTCACATCCCACCCCGCGCAAGGCCGCGATGGTGAGCAACCCGATCGAGCCGCAGCCGATCACCAGAACGGTATCCTGCTTACCAGGCGAGATGCGTAGGGCTCCGTGCAGGGCGCAGGCGAACGGCTCGATAAGCACCGCCGCTTCATCGGCCATGTCCTCGGGCACCCGGTGAACCTGTGAGCGGTGGGCAACGAGCGACTGGCCGAAACCCCCACCGGTGTCGCGACAGTACCCGGTCTGAACCCCCGCGGAGATGTCCCCACGGGTCACGTTTCGACAGAGCGCGTCCCGGCCGATTCCACACGCCTCACAGAGCGGATCGATGCCGCGGGACCTGCAGCCCAGGGCGGGATGCAGCACGACGCGGTCAGAGACCGAAAGGTCGTCAACCTCCCGGCCGACTTCGGTGATGCGTCCGACGAGTTCGTGGCCCATGACGAAAGGCATGGAGGTGATCGGGGCCAGGTACGGACTCCCCGACGCCCGTATGGTAGCCAGGTCCGATCCGCAGATTCCCGCCAGTTTCGGGGCGATGCGTACCCATTTTTCGGTGGGCAGCTTGGGCTCGGGAATATCACGCAGCCCCAGCGGCGAGAGGCTGGAGGTGTAGAGCCGGGGCACCCTCGGGGCCACCAGCTTCATCAGGGCGTAGCGCGGGATGCTCTTGCGGAATTGCAGCGCCTTCATTGGGATCGCCTACCGTGCCACCGTCCACCGGTGTACCGGCCAGTTACGGGCCGCCGCCGCCTTCGTAAGGGCCTTGTCGGGATTGACCGCGTGGGGGTGGCCAACGGTTTCGAGCATGGGAAGATCGGCGATGCTGTCGCCATAGGCGTGCGACTCGGATAGATCGATCGCATTGGCCTTGGCGAACCGCCGAACCCGGCGGGCCTTTTCCTCCTCTCCGATCGGGGGACCGTCAAGCTCACCCGTAAAACGCCCGTTTGAGGTAATAAGTGACGGGGCCACGACGTCGTCAACTCCAAGCTCGACCGCCAGTGGCTGGATGATGAAGTCGATAGACCCGGTGACCAGCACTATCCGCCGTCCCGCTCGGCGATGCTCGGTGACACATGCCTCCACCTCCTGGAACCGTCGCGGAGAGATGACATCCCGGTGGCACCCCGGGACCAGGTCCCGGACTTCATCCACGGCCATGCCGCGATAACTGCGGTAGAACACGACATTCAATCTGCTGCGGCTGATCTTATCGAGCAGGAGGTAGTAGCCGCACTTGAGCAGGAATCCCGCCCGCCACGGGACCGAGCCGAGGGCGGACATTCCTTGGCGTCTGAAGTACATGTAGTAATGGACAATCGTGGTCTGGATGAGCGTGCCGTCGACGTCAAAGAACACGGCCGCTGTGGGAGCGGGTTTCACCGGATGATCACCCGAGCCGCGGGCTTTAGCCCGCGCGGACTCACCTGGAATTGGTAACCGTTCACGGGGGAGCGATCGTTCTCTCGTTGGCTTTGGCAATTCCCTGTCCCGTAGGGACTTCGTGACAATAGCCCAGCGTTTAAACGCTGGGAAACCGGGCCTCATGACGCCCCATAGTCCCGTAGGGACGGTCGAATTCCGCGTCGTTTTGGGCCGTCCCTAGGGGACACGTTCCGGGCAAGTCTGAGGTCTCCGGTACACCCATGCTGGCGCGGGCTGAAGCCCGGGGCTCGGGTGATCCCGCACGGGTCACAATCCCGACGCCCTGCGGGCGAGTTTGGCGACCGCTGCCTCCACCCGACGAGTCAGTGCCCGACACGCTTCGTAGTGGTCCAAGCAAAGAGAATCTTCGCACTCCGTGTCGGCGGGCTGAACCGCTCGCCCGAACGTAACCGTGATCCTTCCGGGTCGCGGAAATCGCTGCCCCTTGCGAAGCAGCTCATACGCCCGCTCAATGTGCACCGGCACGATGGGCACCTCGCGCTCCATCGCCAGGACCGCCACCCCGATCTTGAAGGGCTGCAACGCCCCGGTGACCGAACGAGTTCCTTCAGGGAAAAGGAGCAGCCCGTCCCCGAGGCTCAGGGCTTCGCCGCAGCGCCTCAGCCCTTCCACTCCGTCAGCCCGGCGATCGAAAGGAATCGTGTCCAGCACCTTGCCGAAGAGGAACCTCTTGAGCCGCGTGTTGAAGAAGTAGTCCTCCGCCCCGGCGATCCAGATCCGGCGTTTCCCACCCACCGCGGCTATCACCGAAGGAGAATCGAGGTGCGACGAGTGATTCGGTGCCAGGATGAAGGGCCCCGCAGCCGGGACGTTTTCGAGACCGTTTGCCATCACGCGGGCGTAGGTCTTCATAAAAAGTCGGCCGCCCCCGCGAACCAGCCAGCGCACCGGAAGCAGCGGTGCCGGCGGTTGGCCGTTGGCCCTGCCGGGCAACTCGCGACTTGCCAGCCGCCGCTTCCATATGGTCCGATCGGGCGGGATGTCACCCCTCGGCCGGCGGTTTCTTACCAGGGCAAACAGGTCGCCTACCCGGGCGATCTTCGCTCCGGTGTCGTCGTCGATCTGCATGTCGAAACAGGATTCGACCGCCCCGATCACGTCCAGCTTGCCGATGCTGTCGATGCCCAGGTCAAGCAGCAGGTGCATCCCGGGCAAGATGGTATGCTCGGAGCGGTTGCACTGGTTGCCCACGATGCGCGTCACCGCGGCAAACGCGCTCGAGGAATCGTCGGAAGCTGGCCCCTTCTTGGACCGGGCTGCGGGAGGCCTGGCGGCGGTCACCTGGCGGGCCGCCAGCTCCGCACACACCCGTTCACGAATCACCCCGCGTTTGGCCTTTAGCGTCGATGTCTTGGGCAGATTGCACTCCCAAAAGTGCATCGCCGCGATGCGCTGATGCGACGGCTGAGACTCGGCAACTGCCGCGGCTGCAATCCGAACCTCACGCTCGATCGAGGAGCGGTCCAGCCCCGGGGCAGCCTCCTCGTCGATCACCACAACCGCGTGAACCGTATCTCCCAGTCCATCTTCCGAGGGCATACCGAAAACGCAGAACTCCTTGACATATGGAAGGTCCTGGTAGCGCTGCTCCACGTCGTCGGGGTAGACGTTCTTGCCCGCCCCGGTAACGATCAGATCCGTGGATCGGCCGGTCAGGTAGAGGTATCCATCCGAGTCGCAACGACCCAGATCGCCGGTTCGCAGCCAGCCTTCGGAGAGGATCTCACGATTCGCCTCCGGGTTGTCCAGATACCCTGACATGATCGAGGGCCCTTTAACCCACACTTCTCCGACGCCTTCGAGATTCTGGTTGCGCACTTCCAGCTCAACGTTGGGCAGAACTCGGCCGACCGATCCGGGCCGGACTCCCCCGGACGGGTTGACCGTCAACACCGGCGACGTCTCGGTCAAACCGTACCCCTCATACACGCTGAACCCCATACGGGCGAACTCGTGGTGCAGGTTAGGGTCCAGCCGGGACCCACCGGAGACGAACATGCGCAGATGACCACCAAATCGCTTGTGCACCTTGCCGAACAAACGTCGCCCCCAGCGGTGCCCGGTCAGGTCCGAAGCGCGGGCGAGGGCCCCGAAAGCCGCCCGCTTCAACGGCCCGGCCGAGGCCAAATGGCTCTCGATCGCGCCGTGAAAGGCGCGCAAAAGCCGCGGGACCACCAGCATGATCGTGGTTCCGGTGGCCTGCATTCCCGCGAGGATCTCCGGGCCCTTGAGTTGCTCGACGTAGGTGATCGTCGCCCCACGGGCGAGCGGCACCAGGAAACCGCCGGTAAACTCGAACGCGTGGTACATCGGCAGGACGGAAAGGAACTCGTCCGCCGGGTGGATCGGGTGCACTTCCAGAAGCGCCGCCGCATTGGCGATCAAGTTCCGGTGGGTCAGCGGCACCGCCTTCGGATCAACCGTAGTGCCCGAGGTGAACAGGATCGAAGCGAGCGAAGTGCCCTCCACCGCCACCGGATCGGGCAACCGGTCTCGCGATGCTCCCGGCGGTGGAACGAACGGCTCGCCCATCGCCACCACCTCGGGATCGCCCGCGCCCCTTAAGCGCTCCAATCCGTCCAGGGTCGACGCCCCCGAAAAGAGCAATCTCGCACCGGCGAACCGCGCTGCAAATAACGCGTCTTTGGCAGGAAGCAGAGGATCTAGCGGCACGGCGGTCAGGCCGGCACGCATGGCTGCGAGATAGGTCAAGCCCCACTCCGGACCGCTTTCCCCGCAGATGGCGATGCGCTCCCCCGGCTGCAAACCCCGCTCGATGAAACGCTGCATGATCGTGCCGGTCGCCCGCAGGGCGTCGCCATAGGTATACCGCAGCCAGCGACCATTTCGCTTGATCTGCAGGGCGGGTTTGTCCCCAAAGCGCTCGGCGGAATGGCGGAAGATCTCGAACAGATCCCGCCCCTTGATCGCCACCAACCCGCTGGGAAGCTCGGCGACGTCCTCTCTGACCCCAGCCCTGAGGCGCGCCGTCGGCTCCGAGCCCGTTCCCAAAACAAACGAACGCAAACCCGGAACGTGGCGGTTGACAATGTAGTCATCCCAATTGATCCGCCCGACGTCGAAGGGGAACTCGCCCTTGTCATCCGGGTGAAGCTCGTCCGCGACCCCAAGCAGAGCGTCTTCCGAGAAGCGGCAGTCGAGGTGAGTATACGGTGAATAGATCTTCGAAAAATAAATCAACTGCTCGATCTGGCGGGACAGGGCTGACAGTCTGCGCATGCGTCGCCCACTCAGGTGGAGCATCTTCATAAGCCGCTGCAGCCGAAGGATCAGACGCTGTTTGCCCCTGAGCCGCTTGTGGAAGGCTTCCTGGGGGGAGAGTCTGAAGGGTCTGGGAAAGATCGGCCGGCCGTCCTCGCCGTTCATCGGACGCAGGGCGAACGCCCGCTCCAGCGACCTGAGCAGGTCAGCAAGGGGAAGCGGGTTGCGGTCGCTGGAAGCGCACTGATAGACTCTAAGGTCGTGGTGGAATCCCTCACCCACGGGCAACACGCAGATCATCGCGTTGGCCACGAAGTCCACGGGAATAAGATCCAAAGCGACACCGGGGACACCGGGAAAGACGTCAAGTTTGCCCCGGCCGTAGGCCACGATGATCGGGTCCGCCATCCGCAGACCGTCCAGCCAACCGGGGGTCGGCTCCTCGTAGGCCCCCTCGATGATCGCCGGGCGGAAGATCACCAGGGGGACGTCGCCGCGGTCGCGCACCAGCAGTTGCTCGCCGATCCACTTGGTGAACGTGTAGGTGTCGCTCCAACCGTACAACCGCGCCCGGTTCATACCGGCCTCAATCAGCTCCCGGCGACAGGCTTCGGTGTCCGCCCCGAACCGCTCGCTAAGGCCGGCCGCTTCGCTGCGCAACGACTGCACCAGGGCGTCGAGGTCGTAAGCCCCGGTCGCAGGATCCCGCGGTAGCGACTCGCGGGCGCATTCCGGGGCGCTGAAGTCCTCGACCACCACTCCGCTGCGCATCCCGCACACGTAGCACGTCGATACGTGCAGAAACGGAACGTTGCCGCAGTCGCGGGCAAACGCCAGCAGGCGCTGGGGACCCAGAGCGTTCAGCTCAACCGCCAGATCGAGGCGCTCATCGAACGTCACCGTGGCGGCGCTGTTTATCACCAGGGTGACCCGTTTGGTCAGAGCCTCGTAGTCTTCGGACGAAAGACCCAGGCGCTCCCGGGTGAGGTCGCCGGCGACGACGTCGATCTTCTCTTCGCACAGCTCGGCGAATCGGTCTCCCAGGGCGGCCCGCTGCCGGTCGAACGCCTGCGAGGCGAGGACGTCCCGCCAGACCCGCTGCTTGGCGGAGCGGCCGTCGGGCCGAGTCCGAACCAGCAGGCAGATGCCCGCGATCGTGTCCACGCTGCGCAGAAGCTTCTCAACGACGGCCTTGGCTAGAAACCCGGTGGAGCCCGTCACCAGCAGGTACTGACCGGCAAGGCGATCCCGGATGCGCTGCATCGGTAGCGTCCGCTCCTGGAGGGACCGGCTTACAGTCGGTCTCCCGTCCGCACCTCCGTTTGAAGCGTCGCCGGCCAAACTATCCTCCCTTACACATGTCACGACATCCGAAACGCGACCCACGCCCGTCCTGAGTCCCGCGCAGCCAGACGAAGGGCGGGGTCATCCCCCTCCCCCTCGGTAGTGCAAGGATTCTCTTTGGCACCCGGTAGTGCACGGATTCTCTTTGCCGTTCCCGAGCCCTTCCGCGATGCTCTCCCTGACGCGGTCATGAAGTTCCGCAGTCGACATCGAAGCCACCTCTGGGACCGGTATTTCCCGGAAAAACGTCAGCCGCACCGGACCCGGATGAACACGTAGCTGATTGCGCGGGCAAACCGCGACCGAACCGTCGATGCAAAACGGCACGACCGGCAGCCCCCCGCGCTGGCATATCTTCATCGCCCCTTTGCGAAATGGCAACAGCCGACCGTCCGAACTCCGGGTACCCTCGGGAAAAAGGACAAACGAGATCGGCTTGCGCCCGAGCTCCCCGAACATGCGCTGCAGACGCTCGCGCGTCCGCCGGGGTTGAGTTCGGTGGATCGGAACGTACCCGTAGCGCCAAAGCGCCCAGCCGAAAACGGGTATGTGAAACAGGTTGCTCTTTGCCATGAACCGCACGCGTCCTCGAAGCGCGACGACCAGAATCGGTATGTCCAACGCGCTTTGATGGTTGCCGATAAGCAACGTCGACGAATGATCCACAATCTGTGGCGTCTTGGTAGCGTGGGCTTCCAGCGTGCGGGGCCGGCGACGGTCGCACGGCAGCGCCTGTCCCCCGGAGTGCGAAGATTCTCTTTCCTCCGCTTCCGACCCTTGCAGCGCCGCCCCTTGTGCGTGACGTACGATGGTTAAACGCACGCCGCAGATCAAAAGCATCGCCCGAGCCCAAATCAGGCTGACAAATCCTGCAAGCCGGCGCGACGGATAGACCAACCCGATCAACAGCAACGGGATTACCAGAACGACCACTATGACTACGAAGACGAGTAACCCGATAGCTGCTCTGATCATACGCCACCCGTAACGCCTGCTCTGATCCCGCCGCAGGCGGGCGAAGGGCGGGATCGCCCCGCCTGTAACGTCCGCTCCCTTACCGGGCGACGCACGTCCCAAGCGCAGCGAAGGGCGTGGTACCCGTCACCCACCTGGTGACCCTGCTGCGCTGCCCTAACGGGCGGCGCTGCTCCGAGGCTCGATCGATCGCCCGGTCAGCTTCCGGCCGCCAACGATCGTCCTTCCCGGCCCCGGAGGTGTCAAGGCTGATTTGCCGCGCCTAAGATCGCCCCAAACTCGCCCTGGAAGACAGACGCGGCCCCGCCGGGTTCGACCGGCGGGGCCGGTCCAGGAACGAAGAAACCGATTCTGTCCGTCGTCTTGCCCGATCCGGACCGGTCGCGAGCCCCCCCGACCCACCATACCTCTTTGGCTGCGAAGCCTTCGACTTCAACGCCGATCAGCAGATAGACCTAACCGACTTCGCCGGCTTCCAAAACGCCATCACCGCTCCGTAGACGCTTACGCCGGCCACAGGGGCTGGACGGTACGTCGGCGGCCACTCCCTTACGGCCGCGGTTCGGATCATCTGCGGCCCAGCCCGCAGGGTTAACCGGGATCCATGTCGGTATCCGGGACGCAGCCAAACGTGCGGAAATGCGTGAGGGCTACGCAAAAACGCAGAATGCTCTACTTTATGGGAAAGCAGAATGTCTCCTTTCTCTCTCGCTCTTGAAGGCAATGGCGGGCAGTGCCTACCCAGGCAGACAGACCCTAATGGTAGGCGGTGCCCTACCGCGCAAGACTAACGCGGGGGGCGGGGCTGGGGGGGCCAGAAGACGTAGTCGTCGGAGCCGGCGTCGTTTGTGATCTCGTCGTCCCAGCGGGGGGAGTGGACGCCGCCGTCGTCCAGGCCGTTCTCCGAGGCGGAGTAGATCCGCGGGCCGTCGTCGGTAAGTCGATAGCCGAAGTAGTCGCCGCTGAAGGGATCGGTGAGCATTCGCTCCCCGTACTCCGGGGCCAGTTCGTCGAGTGACTCGGGCCATCGGCCGTTTTGGGCCTTGAACAGGTGCGTCGCGTATGCGAGCTGCGTTGCCCGGCGCATGGTCTGCGACCGGCCGTGCAGCTTGTGCACCCGACCCAGCGCCGGCAGCATTATTTCGGTAAGCGGTGTCGCGTTGACGTACTTCTGAGTCGTCGCCTCTACGTCGGCGGCGCGAACGTCCGGGTAGCCGGTTTGCATCTGCTCGAACATTTTTGTGTAACATGCGTCGGCAGCGTCAAGGGTGGCGTAGGCACCCTCGGGACCCGCACGGCTGGCACGCTCGATCCAGTCGTCGAGGTCGACCTTGGACTCCCCGAAGATGCCCGCCCAGCTCATGACGTGCTCCGCCCGCTCGCGGTTGATGTGCGGCTGCCCGTCGGGACCAGGCGGGGTGAACATATACTGCGTCGTGTCCATCATCGCGGCGTGTTCGAAGCGAATGGACTCCTCGGGACCGTGGTCATCCCGGTCGTACTCGATCAGCACGTCGAGGGCTGTTTCCAGCTCGTCTTCGGAGAAAACGTCGTGTTTTAGAGCCCACAGGGCGTTGCGTTGTAATAACCCGCGCTCTGCGGTCGCGACCAGATCCTCGATAAGCGTTCCGCCCTGGTCCAGGTGGTTCGCCCCGCGCAGAACGGTTCGCCAGGCCTCGAGCATCCGCTCAGACGAGACTTTGCCGTCCTCGAGTTGCCACGCATCGGCGAGGGTGGCCTTGCACAGTGTGCGGTGGCTGGACAACTGCGGCAGCATGACCCCCATCAGCAGGGGCTCCTCCCCCGGAGTATCTGCGATATCATCGTCGTGGATCATCGGGGGAGTCGCGTAGCCTTCGTGCAGGGTGGCCTCACGATACTTGGCCAGCAGATCCGCCGCGTTGCGGCTCGTCTGGGCCCACTTCGGGTACTTGGCCGGGTCCCACGGAATCGGTGGTCCCTTGTGGTCCCCGCTGTTGAACATGTCATTGAACTTGGGCCACTCGGGGACGGGGTTGGAATGCCCCGGTGGGCCGGCTATGAACTCGGCGTAGGCGTAGTAGGCGTTGTCCGCGGGATCGCCGAGCATGTTGTAGTACCACTCGATGTAATCGACCTTGGTCCGGAAGTCTGGTCTGGGTGCCAGTACGCCGTCACCGTCCCGCCGGACGTCGTAGGTCAACTCCTCTTCCCAGAAGTCATCGCTATCCGCGGTCAGAGCATCACCGTCATCAGCGTATTCGGACTCCTGGGGGGAACCGTCCGCGTCACCGCTGCCAATCGACGTGGCGGCGTCTGCCGCTGGATCCTCAGTCGACCGTTCGGGATGCTCCCCGGCCGCGGCCAATGCTTCGGAAACTGCGGCATCGATCGCCTCGGCGTCGAGAGAGACTTCGCCGCCGGCCCCGCCACCACCCGCCGCATCCCGGGAGGAAGCGGACCGGCGAGGTACCTCTGCTGCGTAGACGAGCTGCGCCGAAGCGCGCGACCGCTTCTTGGCTGTGGTGCAGTAGACCATCAGGTACGACCCATCCTCGAGCCGGGTGACCGCCGGATCCCAGGCATTTGCAATGAGAACGCCCTCTTTGAGCCTCCAGTCCACCCCGTTGTCGGAAGCGAGCGATATGATCCCCCGAGCATCCGACACAAACGCACGGACGCCATCGCCGACGCGAGTGACGCTGCCGACAAACCGGGCGTCGGGTGCTCGGGGACTTCGTCCCGGTGTAGTGCCCGCCAGCCGGGCGAAGCGCCGGCCGTCGCCCGAGATCAGATGTTGCGTCCTGCCGGGTGTCGCACGTTTGTCATCCAACCGGCTGGTAAGAGCAGCGGCGTATAGATGCACGCGGCCGTCGACCCGGGCGGCTGTGGGGTGCAGGTCTTCGCCGCCCGCCAGGGTGACGCGGGTCGCCCCGTCGAGGCGGTATTCCAGGCCGTCGCGGGTCATGGCTGAGCGGATCACCGTGTGGCCTTTCGCCCTGGTCCGCCCACCCGTAAGTCTCTCCGCGAAGTAGAGCCGAATCTCCCCGTCGGGCAAGACCATCAGGTCGCCATGCACACCCTGCACTTCCCGGGAGCCACGGCGGCCGCGAAGGGTGATCGGCCGCAACGGCGTCCACGAGCGCCCTCCGTCCTTAGACCGGGAGATGGCCATCACCGGCGTAGCATCCCCTACCTTCTCCGCGGCATAGTCAAAAAGGGCCAGAAGCTCGCCGTCGGGCAGCCGCACCAGGTCGGGTGCAGCAGCGTGTAGGAGGAAACCCCGTCCGGTGTCGGCGAAGCTCACTCCGTCGTCCGAGCGGGCCAGCCGCAGCGCGGTCGACCAAGTGCTCTTGGGCTTGGATCGCGATTCCGTGTCGCCAGAGGTGTCGGACCATCCGCCGCCTGCCTGTCCCACCAGCGGGGCAGCAAGAACGAGCACGATCGTAGAGAGGCGAGAATCGACAAAGCGGGCCATTATCTGCACACTCCCGTTGACCGACCGTTGGTGGGGGCGGCGTTCATTTCGTTATGCACCGTATCAGACGGGTCGGCCGATCGGTTGTTAGCCCCCTCTTTCGGGATGCACCCATCCCCCGGGCGGCACGGTCCCTTACGGCCTAATACGAATCGTAGTAAGGACCTGCCGTTTGCGTGCCGGGCATTACCGGCTTGGCGACTCCGCGCGGGCCAAGGCCACGCGGCTCGGGTGAACTTGTGTCGGCAACTTCCACCCGGAATCGGTCTAAGAGCGTCTAACAAGACGAGTGTGGCACGGGTTTTCAACCCGCGGATCGCACCGGTTGGAAACCGGTACCACAGGTTCTGTTAGAGGCTCTAAGTCTCTGTTTGTCCCGCTGGTGCGAGAATCCCTTCTCGCGGCTACCGTCGCGTCGCGGAGAATTACTAATTACGAATTACGAACCCGAGCGCCGTCCGTTTCGTAATTCGTAATTCGTAATTCGTAATTCCTCGATGCGGTCGGCTATCTCGCGAGCGACCTGCCGGGGGCTCTTGCCGCTGGTGTCGATGGTGAGGTCGGCGGCGGCGGCGTAGAGCGGCTGGCGGTCGGTGAGCAGGTGCCGGACTTCCTCCAGGCCGACCAGGCGACTGAGACGGGGACGCAGCGTCGCGGTGGCGGGGTCTTCGGCGATCCTCCTCCAGAGTTCCTCAGCCGGAGCGGCGAGAAAGACAATCGTTGCAACGGTCTTAAGGGCTGCGACGTTGCGGGCGTCGAGTATTGCTCCGCCGCCGAGGCTGATGACCGCCGGTGGGTCCGCCACGACTTGTGCAACGGCCTGGGCCTCGCGGCGGCGGAAGCCCGGTTCGCCTTCGTTTTCGAAGATCCGGGTGATCGAGCACCCGGCGTGCTCGGCGATCTGCTTATCAGTATCGACGTCCTCGCCGCCCAGCAGATCAGCCAGCTCGCCGGCTACGGCGGATTTCCCTGATCCGCGAAAGCCGATCAGGGCGATGCAGGACTTGTCCGCGTGGGCGTTTCCGGAGTTCATATTTGGCTCATCCGGGAAAGATCCCCATCCAAGAAATGCAAGACTCCAGTCTAAACCAGCGTGCGCGTTTGCGCGCCGACGTGAACGTCGGCGGGCCGCTCCCTTACGGTCGCGGTTCGGATCGCTGGTGCGGAATCGCGCACGGTCATTTAGAAACCCGACAGACGCACCAGATAATCGTAGTAGTCCTCCTCCATCTCCGCGGGCAGACATCCGAAGTATGTTTGAAAAACCGCGTCTGCCTCGGTCTGGGATGTCGGATCGTGTGACGCGAGTTGGGCGGCGCTGACCCGTATCCGGTAGGCCCCGCTTGCCAGGTCATCCAGCAGGTTTCCAAGCCCGCTCGCCCATCGGCCCAAAGCCCCGTGGCGAAGGAAGGTCACCAAACCCCAGACTTGGGCATAATAGGCCTGGGTGATGAGGCTGTGATCCTGGCTGATCACCTCTCCCGCGTCGGTGTTGACCAGCTCGGTCAGCGTAAGAAGTCTATCCATCTGCACGGCCTCGCGGAGGCTGTCGATGCGGAACGTGTTGTGTTTTGGGGTGAACCGCGGCGTTTTCCCTGAAAAATCGACGGCTTCATGATAGCAGGCAAGCCCCTCGTTAAGCCATGGGGGGATAGAGTTGGAGGATCGCGATCCGGCGTACTGATGCCAGCCTTCGTGGGCCAGGGTCGCGAGCGTTGCCGGCCGGGATACATAGAACGAAACGGAGGTATCGCCTTCGGTAAAGCCGCCCGACTGTATCCGCGAGTACACGTCGTATCGATCCGGGTAGCGACGGCGGGTGAACCGCGCCCACTCGCGCCGGGTGCGGAAAACGTACATGGTCAGCTTTGTCCGCAGGTGTTCGGGCGACGGGAGCATCGCTTCGTACCGCTTGTAGGCAGCCTCGAGAAGAGCCGGCAGAGCTTCTTCGAGCTCCACATCGTCGAGCGTGCTGATGATAAGGAAATGGTCGGTGGTGATCCGCCGGCCGACGAAGCCGTCCTGAACCCAAGGCTCGGTCGCAGCTTTGACGCGCTTCGCCTCCCGAACCGCACAACCAGCCGAGGTGACTGCCACCGCCAGTATCGCCGCCGGCAAACAGACCACTGCAATCCTGCTGATTCGCCCTCGCCCAAGCTGTCGCATCTTGCATGCCTCTCGGATTTCATCGCCCAACCGGGTGGGAGGCCATCCTCCCCAGGCCGCTCGAGCTCTCTTGCCTCCCCCACGCCGGGCGGAAAGCGAGCAGCCGTGGGGTGGGCACCGCCCACCATCTCCGGGTCCACTATAATACAAACGGTGGGCGATGCCCACCCTGCGCGACCCCCTTCTTGCTGGTGCGAGAATCCCTTCTCGCACCCACAATCGCGTTCGGGAGTGACAACCCGATCTCCTGCAATTATGATCCCTTTGACCGAGACGCTTGGGTGAAGGTGTGCACAATACCAGTGGAGTTTGACCCGCGATGCAGCAGGATAAGGAAGTCGAGAAGGTTATCGTCATCGGTTCGGGGCCCGCCGGGTGGACGGCGGCGATCTACGCCGCGCGGGCGAATCTTTTGCCCCTGGTGTTCGCGGGTCGGCCCAAGACCGTGCCCACCACCATTCTGCCGGGCGGGCAGTTGATGATGACCACCGAGGTCGAGAACTACCCGGGGTTTCCCGAAGGTATCAGCGGCCCGAAGATGATGTCCTTCTTCGAGCAGCAGGCGGTGCGCTTCGCAGCGCGCATCGTGACCGACAGCGGACTCAGTCCGGACGTATCCAACCCCGACGACGGGCACAGCTACTCATACCATGACTGCAAGCGCGTTGATCTGTCGGTTCGGCCGTTCATGGTGGTGGGCGAGGACGATACCGAGTATTTCGCCCACGCACTAATCATTGCATCCGGGGCGACCGCCAACTGGCTCGGGCTTGAAAACGAGCAGCGTCTGGCCAAGAGCGGTGGTGGGGTCAGCGCCTGCGCGGTGTGCGACGGGGCCCTGCCGATCTTTCGTGACAAGGTTCTGGCAGTGGTCGGCGGAGGCGACTCGGCGGTGGAGGAGGCCGCCTATCTGACCAAGTTCGCCGGCAAGGTCTGCATGATCCACCGGCGCGACCAGCTTCGAGCGTCCAAGATCATGGCCAAACGTGCCGCGGAAAACCCCAAAATCGAGATCCTCTGGAACAGGATCGTGATCGATGTGCTCGGCGACGACATGATCACAGGGGTAAGACTGAAGGACACGATCAGCGGCGAGGAGTCGATCCTGGAAGTGGGTGGACTCTTCGCCGCCATCGGACATACCCCGGCGACCGAGTTCCTCCAAGGTCAGCTCGAACTCGACGAGAAGAGATACATCAAGCTGAGCGACCCCTATCGCTCGACCACCAGCGTCGAGGGGATATTCGCCGCGGGCGACGTGGTCGACAGCGTCTATCGCCAGGCGATCACCGCCGCGGGGATGGGCTGCAAGGCGGCCATCGACGCCGAACGCTGGCTTGCCGAACAGGGAATCGACTGAAGAATTACGAATTACGAATTACGAATTACGATTCACTATGGACACGGATGTGGACAGGCGTGGACCTGTGCGAACGCATCGAGCATATAGAGGATGTCGTCCAGGTCGATTGATCCGTCGCCGCCGCAGGGGGCCAGATCGCTGGCCCCGTCTGCGCAGATTCCCGGAGTCGGGCCGTCCGCAAAGTCGTCGAGTATGCACATGATGTCGTCCAGGTCGGGCTGGGGACAGCTCGGCGGGCAGAACGGCGGCACCAGGTCAGCGAAGAGCCGCACGTCGTATTCGTGGATGCAGTTCATCTGTGCGTCACAGGTGTCGATCGTGCAATCGTCGCCGTCGTCACAGCCGCTGTCCGTAACGCAATCCATGCACACATCGCCTCGTTCATCACATATCTGGCCCGGACAGGGATCCGCCCCGGGCTGACACGAACCATCGCTACAAGCCTCCGCCCCGTTGCAGAACACGTCGTCCTCGCAAGGCTCGGTGTTATTGACGTACTCGCACCCGGAGGCCGGGTCGCAGGAGTCATCGGTGCACGTATCGCCGTCGTCGCAGTCCAGCGGATCACCGCCCGCGCACGTGCCGCCCGAGCAAGCATCGCCGGTCGTGCAGGCGTCGCCGTCGCTGCACGGAGCCGTGTTGTTGACGTACTCGCACCCGGAAGCCGGGTCGCAGGAGTCATCGGTGCACGTATCGCCGTCGTCGCAGCTTATCGGTGCGCCGACGCACGCGCCGCCCGTACAGGTGTCGTCGGTCGTGCAAGCGTCGTTGTCGTCACAGGGATCGCTGTTGTCGACGTGCCGGCACCCCTGGGGCGGGTCGCAGGAATCGTCCGTGCACGCATTCCCGTCATCGCAGTCCGGCGGTGGTCCACCTGCACAGGCCCCGTTCGCACAGGCGTCGCCGGTCGTGCAGGCGTCGCCGTCCTCGCACGGGTCGGTGTTGTTGACGTACCGGCAACCGAGCGCCGGATCGCAGGAGTCGTCCGTACACGCATTGCCGTCGTCACAGCTTATCGGAGAACCGGCGCAAGCCCCGCCCGAGCAAGCATCGTCGGTCGTGCAAGCGTCGCCGTCGTCACAGGGATCGCTGTTGTCGACGTGGTAACAGGCGCCTCCGATGCACACGTCCTCGGTGCATCCGTTGCCGTCGTCGCACTCGGGATGAGTGAAGCAATCCACACAAACGTCGCCCACGTCGTCGCAGAGCTGGCCCGGACACGGGTCCCCGCTCCCGACGCACCCACCGCCGCTGCAGGTGTCGGTCTGGGTGCAAAAGAGCCCGTCGTCGCAGGGGAGCGTGTTGTTGGGGTTTGAGCAGACGCCGCCGCCGCAAGTGTCGTCGGTGCAGAAGTTGCCGTCGTCGCAGTCCGAAGGCGTGAAACACTCGACGCATTCATCATAAATTTCGTCACACAAAAGACCCGGGCATTGATCCCCCGCCCCCACGCAGACACCGCCGCTGCAGGTATCGGTCGCGGTGCAAAAGAGACCGTCGTCACAGGGATCGCTGTTGTCGACGTGTTGGCAGCCCTGGGCCGGGTCGCAGGAATCGTCCGTGCACGCATTCCCGTCATCGCAGTCCGGCGGCGGTCCACCTACACAGGCGCCGTCCGTACAGGCGTCGCCCGTCGTGCAGGCGTCGCCGTCGTCGCACGGATTGTTGTTATCGGAGTGAACGCAGCCGACCGTCGAATTGCACCAGTCGTTCGTGCAGGTGTTTCCGTCGTCGCAGTTCGGCGGTGGACCGCCGACGCACGCCCCCCCCGAGCAGGCGTCGTTCGTCGTGCAGGCGTCGCCGTCGCTGCACGGAGCCGTGTTATTCGTGTGCACGCAAGTCCCGTTGTCACAGACGTCGTCCGTGCACGGGTTTCCGTCATCGCAATCCGGCGGACTGCATCCTCCGGAGACTACGTTGATCGAGTAGTCCTCGACCTCGCCGTAGCTCGTGGTGCCGCACGGACTGCGTGTGGGATCATAATCCCCGTCCTGGATGCGCACCCGCATGCGTGTGGTGCCCGCAGCGGCCCAGGCCGGCGGCGTGATTGTCGTCGTGTAGGGCCCAAGCCCGGACCACGAGGTCGTGATCGTTTCGCCCGCGTCGTAAAAGTCCTCGTCCTGGTTCCAGTCCACCCACAGGCCGCCGATGTCGCTGCTCCACGTCGTATCGAGGGTAACCGTTATCGGATAACCGGTCCCGATCGTCATGTCCGTGGAGAGGTAGGTGTAATCGGCATAGCCACTGGAGCCGCTGGAGTTGTTGATGGATCCGACCTGCACGCGGCTGATGTACTCATAGGCGGTGGAGTTCGAGCTGGCGAAGCAGTACCCCCCCGCCTGGCCGCAGAGCTGCTCCCGGGCGGCGGCGAAGGCGGCGAGGTCCACCCGCGTGGCTATGCCGGGGCAGGGACAATGCGTGATGATTCCAATGATTTCATTGTTCCTTATTAGCCCGGACCCCGAGTTGCCGTAGGTGATATCCACCCAGTGCGTGTAGTACGTGCTGTACCGGGTCTGTATCGTAGCGCTGTGGGTTTGTTGGGTCTGGCTCCTGGTGGGGTCGTCGTTGTCCACCCCAAAGCCCCAGACCGCGACGGTGTCACCCGAGTTACCGAGTGCGGTTGCGATCGGGCGGAACACGCCGTAACGCTCGTAAGCCGTTTGGCCGGAGCCATTCGTGCCGGTGGTCATGACCGCCCAGTCATTGCCCACGCCCCCGTTCACAAAGATATGGCTGGTGATCGGGAACTGGTCGGCGACGGGCGGATTGTAGGGGTAACAACTGGAAGCTGAATCCGGCACATTGAATTGGATGACGTCGTCCCAGTTGCCGTCGGCGCAGTGCCCCGCTGAGACGACGCAGCTCTGCTCGTTGTAGACCGACCCCGTACACCCCACGGGCATGATCCGGCCCGACCAGTTTTCACTCGATGGGACGCGGTTGTCCGCCCCGCACATTCCGCAATTGTCGTCTGCGCACGGGTAGGGTCCTCTTGCCGCCCCCTCGCTGACGACCTGCACGGCCACGCGGCCGAGAACCACATGGTTTCGGGTCGTGTCCGGTCCGGCGACAAGCTCGAGGTAGACGGTATCGCCGTTGAAATAGGCGGAGGTGTTATGCCACATCGCGATGCCGTCGGCGTCGAGTTCCTGCACTTCGGCGTCAAGTGCCGAGGTAATGCGCACAAAACTCCCGGCCTCCAACTCCACCTTGTCGAAGTACAGCCGAACCCAGACCGCGTTCTCCACCGAGACCGTGGCCCGATACACCACGGTGGAATGTTTCTCGGGATTGCCGCGTCTGCCGCTATCAAGCTGGTAGGGCGCGAACTCTCCAACAGGCCAATCCAGCGTCGACTGGCCTTGGACCGGCGTCGCAAGCCACGCCATCAACAGCAGAGATACCAGCTGATTCAACTTGTACATTCTCGTCCCCCATTCGATCGCGGGAACCCAAGGGAGCCATGTTGCAGCGGGTGACTCTACCTGTCTCCCGTCAGCAACGAGGCTCCACTCGAAACATGCTGCGAACCGTCGCGCGCGCTTCACCCCCGCTTGGCAGGGCGGATTCCGTGACGCTCAATACGTACGAGCTGATGCGGGATGACGACCGACCGGGATTCCCCCGGGTCAACTCTTCCCCTACGAACTCCCCTAAAATGGACCCCGCCCCCCTGGGCATAGATCACCGAGGCCCATCTTCCACTCCAAGCGAGTTTAAGCGAAGACGGTGACGCAACGCAAGGCTGATTCTCGGACCCGGCGAACCCGTTTCGCGTTTCACTTCATTCTCGCCGCGGACATGGGGCACGCAAGCGAGCGCCTCTCGAGTCCGCTGCTCGGAGATTTCCCCTTGGCTACACCGTAGCGGGTTCGGAGGGTGGTTGGGCTGTTGCCTTCTCCTGGGAGAACTCAGCCGTACAATCTCGGTTGTGCAAGCGCCTGAGCGGGCAGGTTCCCCCGATCCCCGGTCCATCCTGATCGTCCTGCCGACGTGGGTAGGCGACTTCGTGATGGCCACGCCGGCGCTGCGCGCCGTCCGCAGGCGTTTCCCTGACGTGAAGATCACCTTACTTGCGGAGGAGAATCTCGCTGATCTGATCCGCGGGGGAGATTGGATGGACGAGGTGATCTTCTGGCCGCCGCGCAACCGGCGGAGCATCCTGCACCGCACCTACCGCAGGCTTATCGGGTCGCTCCGCAGCCGACGATTCGACCTGGCCCTGTTGTTGCCCAACTCCTTTCGCTCGGCTTTGCTGGCCCGCCTGGTAGGAGCCAAGCGGCGCGTGGGGTATGACCGTGACGGTCGGGGCCGGCTCTTGACCGATCGAATTGCGGCTTCCGACGCTGGCGCTCGCAGATTCACGTCGCGGTCGCGTCTCGGTCCGCACGCTCCCTTACGGTCGCGTCTCGGTTTTTGGTCGCGTTTCGGTTTTTGGTCGCGTCTCGGTTTGCACGGTCCGCCCAGGCCGATCGTGGAGCATTACGCCGATCTGGTTGAAGCGATTGGCTGCGACCGCCCGGGGGATTCGCTGGAACTCTTCTGCACGACCGACTGCGACGGCGCGGTCCAGGGGCGACTCGAGACCCTGGGCATCGCGGACCACCGGCCCCTGGTGGTGATCAGCCCCGGTGCAAAGTATGGAGCAGCCAAGTGCTGGATGCCCGAGCGGTTTGCGGCGGTGGCGGATCGGCTGATCGAAGGGGACGCCGCCGCCGTTGTGGTCACCTGCGGGCCCGGCGAGGAGAGCATCGCCCGGGCGATCGGCGATGCGATGCAGCGTGGGGGCTTTGTTTTCGATCAGCCGCGGCTTTCGCTCGGCGAGCTCAAGTCGCTCGTCGCCCGCTGTAACCTGCTGATATGCAACGACGCCGGCCCAAGACACCTCGCCAAAGCATTCGGCGCAGGCGTAGTGACCATCTTTGGACCCACGCATCCGGAATGGACCGCCACGAGCTACCCGGCGGAGAGGATCGTGAGGATCGACGTGGACTGCGGGCCCTGCCAAAAGCGCGAATGTCCCCCGGGCCACTTGAAGTGCATGACCGGGGTCACGGTTGACGCGGTGCTTTCCGCCGCGGTGGAGCTCCTGCGGGCATTCTCGCGGAGCTTGCGTGTAGACGGCTTGGAAGGATGCCACAGACAACGACGGCAGGGTGCCACGGACAAGGACCGCCCCGATAGAGCCTTCGATTAAGTTGAACGTTCTTGAGGCGGCCCTTGGCCGTGGCACCTGGAGAAAGAAACTCGGAGAAGGAAGATGCGTCCGGGAGACACTATGAATTGGTGTTTGTGCCAGGCACCCGGCGTGGAACCCGTTTGATCCGTGATGAGCCATTCAGGAATGGAGTCTGACTGCGATCCCCCCGGCGTGGCGGTCGTCCGGCGCAAGGACCTGACGGTCGTGGCCCGGTACCAGGCTATGCTCCGCGCTTGCGGGCTTGACTCGCTCGAGGCGTTGTTTGGCGGTTTGGACTTTGAGCTGCTGAGCAAGCCGGGTCTGGAGCCCTGGCGGGAGCGGTTTCGGCTGACGCTGGAGCATGAGGGTCTGCGCCGAACGCTTTACCTCAAGCGTTTTATCGAGCCGCCGGCCAGCGCCCGCCGAACGGTCCGCGCTTCGAGGACCGGAGCGTCAAGTCTGGCCGGTATGGAGTGGGCGTGGATGAATCGTCTGAGACGTGACCGTATCGGGTGCGCTGAGCCGGTGGCATTTGGAGAGGAACTCGACGGGGCGCGCGAGCGGCGCAGCGCGATTCTCACCGCCGCGGTGCCGGGCCGATCGCTGGAAACCTGGGTCAGCCTGTGGAGTGAAGACGATCGCGCAACCGTACGGGGCTTGTTGGCTCCACTGGCCGATTTGGTTTCGCGCCTGCACCGCCTCGGCTACGTGCATCGCGACCTGTACCTGTCGCACGTTTTCTGGGATTCCGCCCGGCCAACGGATGGGTCGCCTGCGTCAGTGGATGGCCCTCTAGCCCTGATCGATCTCCAGAGAGTGATCCGCCCGCGGGGGCTGGTAATGCGTTGGACGGTCAAGGACCTGGCCGCGTTGAACTTCTCCACCCCCGCCGGCGTGGCCACCGCCGCGGACCGGATCCGATGGTTGAAATGCTACCTTGGTGTTCCTAAGCTGGACGGACGGGGCAAGCGCTTGGCCTATCGAGTGATCGGCAAGACGCTGCGCATCGCCCGGCACGAGCGGCGTCGTATGGCGAAATTCAGATGAGCCACAGGCGGAGCTGTAGGGCGGGCACTGCCCACCATCCTCGTCTGCAATGATACAAACGGTGGGCGATGCCCACCCTACGGGTCTTAGCGAACGGCTAACAGCTAACAGCTAAGAGCTAAGAGCTTCTTTATGAAAGTCGCATTGGTGGCAGAGTGGCTCGATCCCTGGCGTGGCGGGGCGGAGACCTCGACCCAGCAGTTCATCCACCACCTGATGGCCGGCGGTGTGGAGTTGCACGTTTTCACCCGCAGCCGTCCCTCCCCCACTCCGGGTATGTACGTACACACGATCAGCGGGGCTTCGATGTCACGCACTAGGCGCAGTGTCACTTTCGCCCATCGCGCCCAGAGGCTGTTGAGGGCGGACTCGTTCGACGTGGTTCACGCTATTTCGCCGTGCCTGGCCGCTGACATCTATCAGCCGCGGGGTGGAACGGTGGCGGAGACGATCGAGCGCAACCTGGCCTGTCGCAAGAGCCGGGCCGCCCGGTCATTCAAGCGTTACGCCAACCGTCTTAACCTCAAACAGCAGCACATGCTTTCGATGGAGCGTAAGCTCCTGGGCAAGCCGGAGGGACCGATCGTCGTGGCGATTTCCGATTACGTCGTTCGCCAGTTGAAGAAGCATTACTCCCTGGCGGACGAACGGATCTGCAAGATCTTCAACGGTGTCGACCCCGACCCCGCCACGCAAGGCGAGCGAAGCCGCGATCGGGCGACGATTCGAGGCGAATTCAACATCCGCCCGGATGATCTTCTGGTGCTGGTGGTGGCCCACAACTTCCGCCTCAAGGGTGTCGGGCGGTGGATGGAGGCCCTTTCGGTTCTCGTTCGGCGCGGGGTCGCCGACGTTCGATCTCTGGTGCTCGGCAAGGGCGATACCGAGCGATGGCACCGTCTGGCCGCCCGGCTGGGCATCGAGGAGTTCCTGACCTTCCTGGGTCCCAGCGAGCGCGTGCGGACGTTCCAACACGCCGCCGATGCCCTGGTCCATCCGACCTACTATGACCCCTGCAGCCGGGTCGTGCTCGAGGCCATGGTCTCCGGGCTGCCTTGTGTTACCACGGTCTGGGATGGGGCCTCCGAGATCATCCAGGACGGACGGGACGGATACGTGCTCGACGACCCGTGGGACGTGGAAACGCTGGTCGACCGGATCGACAAGCTTCGTGATGGGCGTTTGCGGCGCTCGCTGGGACAGGCCGCCCGGTCCGCGGCTGAATCCGCCAGCATGGCCCGACACACAGATGAGATGATGTCCCTATACGATACCCTGGTCACGGCGGGTGCAAGCTCATGACCGATCTTTGGCTGCTCTCGGTGCTTGCGGCGCTGCTGACCTATCTGGTGGGCGGACTGCCTTTCGGTGTGGTCGTCGGCCGGCTGAAGGGTGTTGACGTCCGCGAGGCAGGCAGCGGGAACATCGGGGCCGCCAATGTCGGGAGGCTTCTGGGGCGGCGATGGGGTGTAGCCGTCTTTTTGTTGGACATGCTTAAGGGACTTATTCCGACCGCGGTCGTGGGGCACCTTCTGCAATCGGCGCGGGCGGGCAGCCCGGTCGCGGATTCGACGGTGTCACTCTTGTGGTTGTTTGTGGGGTTCTGCGCTATCCTGGGGCACAACTACTCGCCGTTTATCGGATTTCGCGGGGGCAAAGGGGTGGCCACCTCGATGGGCGTTGCCCTGGGCGTCCATCCGCATCTGACGGCCCCTGCCCTGGCGGCATTTGCGGTGTGGGTGATTGGCATCCGCCTGACGGGAATGAGTTCACTCGGCTCGATCTGTGGGGGCATCGTCTTTCCCCTGGCGTACGTCGTAGGTGTATGGGCGCGCGGCGGAAATGTCCTGGACCACTGGCCTTTCCTCGGATTCAGCCTGCTTGTGAGCGTTTTGTTGTTGCTTCGACACCGGGCCAACATCGTGCGGATTCTGCAGGGCACGGAGGCCCGCTTCGGGCGATCGGGCCCCGCCGATTCTGCGGGCACGGAGTAGTCCGGTTGATGACCGTTCACGCCGCGTGATTATCTCCCCGCAGAGATCGCGGAGATCGCAGAGAGAATGACTTTCTTGGGCGGTGGTCGCTCGAAGCTGGCTGGTTCATCGTTGGTCGAAGGTCCAAGGTCGACTTTCGACCTTCGACCTTGACCGGAGACCTCATAAGTCGCCCAGGCGCAAATCTTGCCGAAACCCCGATAAGAGACTTGTTTTCCCCCGCTGCTGCGGATTATGCTACTGGATTCGGGCCGGCCCGGCCCCGCGGGTTCCTGGGAGGAGACTCGCTCGGTGGCTGCCTATAATCCAAGGGGAAGCAGCTTCGGGCTGATCGGGCGCTACTGCCATGAAAGAGAGCGACACCAAGCGGCTGCGTGTGCTGGTTCTGGGAGGCGCCGACTGCGCTGAGGAGTTGACCGAGTGGCTCGGGGCGCACTCCCGGGTAGAGCATGTAGATACGTTCGAGCAGGCCCTGCAGGCTCTGCGCTCCGAACCGTTTGATGTAATCGTGAGCCGGGCGGCAGACTTCATCCCTTTCCAGGGCGTTCACTTCACCGGCCAGGCGGCCGCCATTATCGACAGTGTCAGCCAGGGGGTGTGCATCGTCGGGGAGGGGGGCAAGCTGGTATGGGCCAACCCGAAGCTTCTGAGCTTCTCCGATTATGTCCGCGAACGGGTTTGCCGCTGCTGCACGGAGACTTTCAACTGGGCTCGAGCTGAAATGCGGGCGGGCTTTAGCGAGGTTCGCGGCCGGCGCTTCGCCTTCGCAACGGATGACGGAGAGCACTTCGAAGTCACCGCTACTCCGGTCATCGACCTGCACAACAGGATCACCCAGGTTGCCGCCGTAGTGTGGGACGCGAGCCGGGCGAGGCAACTCCAGAGTAAGATTGACGCGATCGACCAGGCCGGGCGCGAGCTGGTCAGCCTCGACATCCAACAGGTTTCCCGGCTGGACACCGAAGACCGGCTCGCCCTTCTCGAACAAAAGGTCCTGCGGTGCACGAAAGAGCTGCTGCACTTCGACAACTTCGAGATTCGAGTCCTGGACAAGAAGAGTAACCGGTTGGACCTGTTGCTGGCCTCGGGCATGCCCGACAGCCCCGCCGACGTGGAGCTGTATGTTTCCAGCGAAGGCAACGGAATAAGCGGATTCGTCGCCGCCCGCGGGCGCAGCTACATCTGTCCCGACGTCACCGCCGACCCGCACTACCTGCTCGGGCTTAAGGAGGCCCAGTCTTCACTCACCGTCCCGCTGCGCCTGCATGACCGTGTGATCGGGGTGGCCAACTTCGAAAGCGCCAGGCTGGCAGCCTTCAACGAGGACGATCGGCAGTTCGCGGAGATCTTCGGGCGATACGTCGCCCTGGCCCTTCACGTATTGGAGCTGCTGGTTTCCGAGCGTCAAACGACCACCGGCAGGCTGGGCAGCGACGTCATGGCCGAGATCACCGGACCGGTCAACGACATCCTCACCGACGTCGAGAACCTGGTCGAGGACTACATAGGCCACGACGACCTCCGCCACCGGCTGCGGACGATTTCGGAGAACGCCGTACGGGTTCGCGACTCCATCAAGGAGCTGACCTCGACGACCTCGGGGGTAACCGGAGTACGGTCCGCCGTGCCCACACGCAAGGACCCAGCGCTGAGCGGCAAGCGGATCCTCGTCGCCGACGACGAAGACATGATCCGTGACACGGTGCGCGACGTGTTGGCCGGCTACGGCTGCTGCGTCACCACCGCAGTCGACGGAGCCGCAGCCATCGAGCTTATCGCCAGTCAACCGTTCGATCTGGTCCTTTCCGACATCAAGATGCCCGCCAGGAGCGGCTACGAGGTGTTCGCCGCTGCCAAGGACTTCAACCCAGACACGCCGGTCATCCTCACCACCGGTTTCGGCTACGATCCGAATCACGCGATCGTCCGCGCCCGCCGAGAGGGCCTGGCTGCGGTCCTGTTCAAGCCCTTCAAAGTGGACCAACTGCTCAACGAGGTCCGCGTGGCTCTGCAGGCGACCGCCCAATCACAGCGGGTCCGCCCCTCGCCGTGAGCGGGCGCCGGACCAACCGATGTGTGTACAGCGCGGAATAGGCGGGCGCGGGAACTCGAGTGCTCCACACCGGTCGCGATTTTGACAGGGATCGGCCCCGGCTTGCGTCTGACTAAGCGCAACGCTAGATTCTCGCCTCGAATCAGCCGCAGGGTGGGCACCGCCCACCAGTTGTTTCTTTGCGGACGAGGATGGTGGACAGTGCCCACCCTACCCAGCTAACAGCTCTTTTGGAGCCCTTGCGAATGAGCACAACGGAACTGGACGTCAAGAACATCGGCGAGCAGGTGGCGGAAGCGAGCGAGCCGTTCCGCCGGCTCTTGGAGCAGATGCACCGGGTCATCGTCGGGCAGGACGACCTGCTGCATCGAATGCTTATCGGTCTTCTGTCCAACGGGCACATGCTCCTCGAGGGTGTGCCCGGCCTGGCCAAGACCACTGCGGTCTCCTGTCTGGCGCGCGGGATCAACACGGGATTCCAGCGGCTCCAATTCACCCCGGACCTGCTCCCCGCGGACCTGATCGGCACGCTGATCTACAAACCGGCGGACGGAACCTTCGCAGTCCAGAAGGGCCCGATCTTCTCGAACATCATCCTGGCTGACGAGATAAACCGGGCCCCTGCCAAGGTGCAATCAGCCCTGCTCGAAGCCATGCAGGAGCGCCAGGTCACCATCGGCAAGGAGACCTTCCCTTTGGATGAGCCTTTCCTCGTACTGGCGACGCAGAACCCCATCGAGCAGGAGGGCACGTATCCGCTGCCGGAAGCACAGATCGACCGATTCATGCTCAAGCTTCTGGTCGACTACCCCTCAAAGAGCGAAGAGAGGCAAATCCTCGACCGGATGGCTTCAACCTCGCCCACCCTCGAGGTCGACCCGGTGATGTCGCCCGGTGACATTCTCGCAGCCCGGCGGCTGGTGGACGAGATCTACATCGACGACAAGATCAAGGACTACATCGTCGATCTGACCTTCGCCACTCGCGACCCGGCTGCCTATGGTATTCCCATCGCCGATTGGGTGCAGTACGGTGCCTCTCCCCGGGCGACTTTGGCTATGACCATCGGGGCCAAGGCGTCGGCCTTCCTGTCGAGCCGTGGCTATGTCACCCCCCAGGACGTCAAGACCATCGCCCCCGACGTGCTCCGCCACCGCGTCATCGTAACCTACGAGGCCGAGGCAGAGGAGAAGACCTCCGAAGATGTTGTGCGAGCCGTGCTCAATCATGTGCCGGTGCCGTAGAAACGTCGAAATGTTGTGCCATGATCCCGAAAGAGCTGCTGAAAAAGGTCCGCCAGATACAGATCCGCACCTCGCGGACGGTCAATGATATTCTGGCTGGGCAGTACCATTCCGCGTTTCGCGGGCGCGGTATGGAGTTCGAAGAGGTGACTCCGTATCAGATCGGCGACGACGTGCGGCTTATCGACTGGAACGTTTCCGCCCGCTACGGCCAGCTGTTTATCAAGAAGTTCCGCGAGGAACGCGAGCTCACGGTCATGCTGGTCGTCGATGTCAGCCCATCCGGCCTATTCGGCAGCGGCCAGCAGTTCAAGCTTGACGTCGCCGCCGAGCTGGGGGCGGTCCTGGCCTTTTCCGCCATCCGCAGCAACGACAAGGTGGGCCTGATTCTGTTCACCGGCCGCGTCGAGAAATACGTCCCCGCCAAGAAGGGAACCAGCCACGTGCTCCGAATCATTCGCGAGCTGCTCTATCACGAGCCGACCGGTGGGGGGACGAACATCGGCGAAGCCCTGCTGTTTTTGAACCGGGTTACCACAAGAAAGTCGGTTTGCTTTCTGATCAGTGATTTTCTGGCGGAGGGCTATGAGTCCCCGCTGCGCATCGCCCGGCGGCGACACGACCTGGTCCCCTTGTGCATTACCGACCCGCGGGAGCTGGCCTTGCCCAGCGTCGGTTTCATCGAACTGGAAGATCCGGAGACGGGGGAGGTTGCCCTCATCGACACCTCGAGCCGGCGGCTCCGCGAGCGGTACGCCGACCGGGTCCGCAGGCGAATCGCCGACCGGCAGGCCATGTTTCGGCGCATGGATTGCGATATCATCGAGATTCGTACCGATCGGTCCTACGTAGAACCGTTGGTGCGATTCTTTCGAAGACGTGAGCGACGGCGGTAGGTGAAGAAACGCAAAAACGAAGAAACGCAAGAACGAAGAAACGCAAGAACGAAGAAACGCGAGAACGTTGTATTCCCGGTCGACATTCACGCCACGCATCGTCCGACTAACCCCAGCCGTGGTCTGCGCAGCCCTGCTGTTGCTCGGAGGATGCGAACCCGGTTGCAGGTCGGAAGGAGACGCAGCCCTGGAGGGGGGCGCGGAGGGCGTCTCCCGCACCGCCACCAGGGGGCCGGTCTCGCTGACGCTAAGTGCCTCACCGAGCCGGCTGGAGTTCTCCTGGGAAAAGCAGGCTGTGGTCACCATTGAGGCCATGGCGGAACCGGGTGTGACGGTCGAGGTTGACGACTACGAGCTTACCCTGCGCGAGGGTGACCGTCGTTTCGAGTACCGGGTGTCCCGATCGGACAGAACATTGGCTGAGCCGATGCCCGATGGCAGGCTGCGCTGGAGCTACCGGTACGAACTCGAGTTCTTCCTCCCCGGGGAATACGAGTTGCCCGCAGCCTCGGTTTCTTTCGAGGACATGCGCGACGCGGACGGCCCTTCCGGGGCGGAGCCGTCAACCGGGGCTGACCAACTTGAGACCGAGCCGCTCACCATCGTGGTGGCTGCCCCAACGGAGACAGCCTGGGCGCAGGAGGAACTGGAGAAGATCCCGCCGTTGCAACCGATCGAGCTGCCGCGGCTGTGGCCCACCTGGTGGTGGCTGGCTGTCGTGCTTGCGGTGGGCCTTTTGGTGACGGCCATGCTGCTCGTGCGTCGCCGGCGCATGCGCCGGGCGGAGGGGGCGGACGTCATTCCCGCTCACGAGTGGGCTCTGTCTCAGATTGCGGCTCTGGTGGCGGAGGGACTGATCGAAAAAGGTCTTGTGCAGGAGTTTTTTTATCGTATCAGCGGTATCGTCCGGGGCTATGTCGAGCGACGATTCAGCGTCTTGGGTCCGGAGATGACCACGGAGGAGTTTCTGACGGCTGCCGCAGCCGATGGCCGTTTCGGTGAGGCGGTTACCTTGGAATTGGAGCGGTTTCTGACGGCGTGCGACCTGGTGAAGTACGCCCGGCACGAGCCGGCCCGGGTGGAATGCGACGCCGTCCTCGAAGTTGCGGGCGGGTTTGTCGAGCGCACGCACGCGCCCGCAGCAGTCTGAGGCGCGACCGTAAGGGAGTGCTCTAGTGCTTCGTCACACGTACATTGATGGGTGCGGACGGATTGGGTGCCATGGCCAAGCGCAGCGCGGCCATGCCCGTCCCGTACGAATAAACATGCCCGCGCCTTCGGCTTGGGCATGGCACCCGGCACGCGGTGCCAGGGATTGGGCAGCATGATGGACTACTTGGCTGGGCGATTCGCCCCCGGACCACTGTTTGCGTGGTCGTGTGTGGCCTTTCTGGCGTTGATCCCGCTGGTGTGGGTTCGCGCCGGCGGCGGGCGTCGGCGCTCTGCGGTGCGCTTCAGCTCTTTGGATCCGATGCGCGGGCTGCCCAGCACCTGGGCGACTCGAACACGGTTCGTGCTCCCGCTGCTGCGGACGCTTGCGATTCTGGCGCTCATCATCGCCCTCGCCCGCCCTCAGTCGGGCGGGGGCTATCGCGACACCAGCGAGGGGATCGCCATCCAGATGGTGCTGGACATTTCCGGCAGCATGGCCCAGGAGGACTTCATTATCGACGGGCGGCGGGCCCGGCGGGTCGATGCGGTGAAACGCGTCTTTGAGGACTTCGTACTTGGCCGCGGGGCCCTGCCCGGCCGGGAAGGAGATCTGATCGGCATGACCACCTTCGCAATGTACGCCGACACGCGCTGCCCGCTGACGCTTGATCAAGGGAGCGTGTGCGATCTTTTGCGGGCGACCGACATTCCCGGGTGGGTCGACGGCAGACAGATCCGTGAACACCTCGAGGCGGGCTACACCGCTTTGGGAGAGGCGATCGTGCTGGCCACCGATGACCTGCGCCGCGCCGGCGAGCAGGCCGTCGCGGGGGTCCCCGGAGCCGAGGCGGCCAAGAGCCGGGTGATGATCCTGCTCACCGACGGGGCGAACAATCCCGCCCCCATCCCGGGAGTCGAGCCGCCCAACCCGATTGAGGCTGCCCGGGTCGCTGCCACCCTGGGAATCAAGATCTACACCATCGGTGCGGTCGGCTCGCAGCAGGTCAGTCGACTTGGACGCGGTTTCTTCCAACCGCCGCGCGCCCAGGTGGACGAGCCCACGCTAAAAACAATCGCCAGCCTCACCGGCGGGCGGTACTTCCGGGCGACGGATACGGAGTCGTTGCGTACGATCTACGATGAAATCGATCAACTCGAGCGTCACCGGACGGGCGAACGTATATTTCGTGACAACGTCCGGGCGGCCACGTTGGCCATGCTGGCAGCCCTCGCTCTGCTGATGGTCGAGCTTCTGCTGGTAAACACGAGGTACCGGAGGATTCCGTGACAGGAAGTTGTCAGTTATCAGTTGTCAGCCGTCAGACGCGAGGCGTGCGACGGCGGGAAGCTGATGGCTAATTGCTGATGACTGATAACTGATAACTAAACAATGCCTCATCGCAAACTCTATCCTATGTCTCCCTGGCTCGTATGGGTGCTGGTTCTGCCGCTGGCCCTGGGTGTGCTCGGGGCTGCCGTCTTCGCCCTTACCGATGTCGGCGACGTGCCGGTGGACAACCCTCACCTGTGGTGGCTGTTGGGGGCGGTGCCGCTGGCGGGACTGTTGTGGCTTTACGCTCTCACCCGGCGGCGCCGGGCGATGCACCGGTTTGCCTCGGCGACGCTTGCTCCGCTGCTGGCGTCGCGGGTGACCCCCTCCCGCCCGGCGGTGAGAGCGGGTCTTACCGTGCTGGCGGTAGGTATGATCGTTGCCGGAATAATCGGACCGCGCTGGGGAACTTACCTTCAAGAGTACAAGGTTCGCGGCGTGGACATCATCGTCGCTTTGGACGTGTCCCGGTCGATGCTGGCGGACGACGTTGAGCCCACCCGCCTGGCCCGCGCCAAACGGGAGATCCGCCGGCAACTTACCGAGCGAGCGGTATTCCAGCGTGCCCACCGGCTGGGGCTGGTCGCCTTCGCCGGGTCGACCTCGCTGAAGGTGCCGCTTACCACCGACCACCTGTCGTTCCAATCGCGGCTTGCGGGGGTTGGCGTGGGTAGCGTTCCCCGCGGCGGGACGGCCATCGCCGAGGTCATTCGTACCGTAGCCGACCTGTTCCGCACTTCCCCCGAGAAAGCGACGAAGATTATCCTGCTGTTCACCGACGGCGAGGATCACGAAGGCGGGTCGGTCGAGGCTGCCAAGGAAACCTACGAGAATCAGGGTATACTGGTTTTCACGATCGGCGTTGGAGACCCCGCCCGGACCTTCGGCGCCCAGGTCCCCGCCCAAGCCCCTCCTGGGCGAAGCGAAGTGAGGGGTAGCAAACCACTGCTCCACGACGGGCAGATCGTGTTTTCCAAGGTGAACGTAGCCGGTTTGCGGGAGATCGCCGAGGCCGGCGGCGGGAAGTACGCCCCGGCGGGGCACCTCCACCGTTTGGTGGACGCGATCGCCGGGTATAAGAAGGAGGAGCTCTCCACCGAAGAGCGCGGCCGCCACAAACCGCGGTATCAGTGGTTCCTGGCGGCCGCGTTGCTCCTTTTGGGGTTCGAGACGATCATCAGGGAGGGCTCAGCGCGGGCCGGAGAAGTCCGGCAACGATTGTGGCAGCGGGAGATATCGTGATGGGGACGACCCTACGGGCAATCATGCTAACGACGGCTGCGGTCCTGCTTGCAGCGTCACCCCTTGTGGGTGACGTTACGGGTAACGACCCGAGCCGCGGGCTTGGGCCCGCGCGGACGACACCGAACGGCGACCGTGAGGGAGCGGCCCACGCACACCTCAGCGCCCGCGAAGCCGTGCGCGAGGGCAACCGCCTGCTCGATGAGGGTGATGCCGCCGGGGCACTCGAAGCCTATCGACAGGCGGAGGAACTCAGGCCCGGCACTCGTGAGGTCCCCTTCGTGCAGGGGCTCGCCCACTTCACCCTGGGGGAGTACGAACAAGCCCGGCAGGCGTTCGAGAAGGCGGCTGCCGCCATGGACGACCAGTTGGCGTTCGACGCGGAATACGGCATCGGCACCACCTACCACGCCGAGGCGCTGGCCAATCTGGACAATCCTCAGCTCGCGGTAAGCCACTTCGAAAACGCGATGCAGCGCTATCAAAACGTGCTTTCGAGCCGCCGTGACCACGAGGCTGCCCGGGAAGCGAATCTCAAGGCGGGCACGATGTGGCGGCAGCTCAAGCAGCTCCTGGAAGAGCAAGAGCAGCAGCAGAACCAGGAGCAGGACGAGAACGAAGAGGAATCGCAAGATCAACAATCCCCGCAGCAAGACGAGAACGAGCAGCAGGCAAACGACGAGCAGCAATCTCCGCAGGATCAACAAGAGCAAGATGAGCAAGGGGAGAATGAAAAGGAGGGGCAAGCGCAGGATGGGCAAGAGCAAGAGGAGCAACAGCAGCAGGAAGCTCAGCAGAGGGAGCAGCAGGCCCTGCGCGAGCAGGCTCAGCGTCGCCTCCGCGAGATGATGCAGGCCCTGCGGCAGCGCAAGAAAGAGCGACGCGAGACGGAGGTGCAAACGGTCCCCGTCGCCCCGGTGGACAAGGACTGGTAAATGCCCCGCGGCTGTTCGATAATTGTGTTGCTTGCCGCGACCGCGACGTCGGCTGCCCAGGAGCCGAGCGTCGAACTGCGGATTCCCTCTCGAACCCTGGAGGTCGGCGAGGCCGTCGAAGTGCAGTTGGTGTGCACCAACACCCCTCGGCCGGGTAAGCCCCAGGGGGTGGTGCCCGAAGGGCTCGAGCTTTCCCTCACTAGAACCGCCGCTTCGCAGTCGACCAGTACCAGAATTATCAATGGGAACATGACCCGGAAAACGACGTACACGTACCACATGCGTCTCGTTTCCCTTAAGGAAGGGGCATATACCCTTGGGCCCATGTCCGTTGTCGCCGGCGGGAAAACCTACAAGACAAAACCGCTGCGGATCGTGGTTCGCGAGCCCGACACATTCTCGTCCTCGAGAGGCGATCAATACATCTGGGTCGATGTAAACGTTGAACCAGGGTCGCTTTATGTGACGCAGTCTCTGACCGCCACGTTGGAGATCGGCATTCGCAAGGTCCGGCTCCAAGGAAGAACGATCCCCATGAATCTGTTTCGCAGCGTGCTCGATCAGCCAGGCAGCCGGTTTTCGATCTTTCCCGGTTCCGGGGGGAAGCAGACCCAACGGAACACCTGGCTTACCGACTCCACCGGCAAACGACACCAATACGAGGTCCTCCGGATCGTGAAGCAGGTCAGGGCGGAGCGGGCCGGGGCGATGCCCATCGGCCCGATCTTCGTTAAAGCCAACTACCCGACCGCGGTTGAGCGTGGTTGGTTCGGGCGGTACGAGGTCAGCGACTCCCGTAGGGAGACCGCCCGGGCGGAGGCCATCACCGTGGAAGTCAAAGGGCCTCCGGACGAGGGCAGGCCGGCTGATTTCTCCGGGGCGATCGGGAAGTACACGGTGCACGTTTCCGCCAGGCCCACGCGTGTCGAGCAGGGGCAGCCGGTGACGCTCACCATATCCATCCGCGGCAGCCCTCTGGAAGGCATCGCCGGGCCCGACCTCGCCAAACAGCCCGAGCTTTCCAGCCGGTACGACTATGTCAAGGAGGAACTGGTCGGCGATCTGGAACGCGGGAAGAAGGTCTTTCGCCGGGCCATCTTCCCCCTGCAGCAGGGCGAGCAGACCATTCCGCCGATCTCCTGGTCGTACTTCGACCCCGCTTTGGAGCGCTACGTTACCCACACCAGTGAGTCTGTCACCATCACCGTCGATCCACCCTCAGGCGGGGCAGCCCCCATCGTCCTGGCCGGTGAGGCCGACTCGCCGTCTGATGCCACAATACTGACACTACTGACCGGCGGCATGTCGCCGAACTACGTCGACGCCGACTCGGTGCTGGTAAGCCGGACGCTGGCCATGACCACGCCGTGGGTCACGTCGCTTGTCGCCCCACCCCTGCTGTGCCTCGTCGTGACACTCTCCGCCCGCCGTCGGATAAGACTCCGGGCGGACGCCGGGTTGGCCAGACGCAGCCGGGCGGGACGAAACGCCCGGGCCGAAATCGCCCGGGCACTGCGGTGTGAAGATGAGGGTCAAAAGCTGCGGGGGCTCTGGGAAGCGCTTACCGGCTACCTCGCGGACCGCTTCAATCTCCCCCCGGGAACGCTCACCCCCTCCGAGGTGCGAGCTCTTCTGAACGAGCGTGGGCGATTCGACGTGACCGAGAGCATCGTCGCCTTCCTGGAAGAATGCGACGCCCACAGGTGGGTTGGCCGGGTCCGCAGCGCGAAGGTGCGCGAGGATTCTCGGACCGGCGTGCAGAGTACAGATCCATGGTCGCCCAAGATGGCTGCGGGAAAGGTCCGCGAGTGGATCAGGCGGATCGAGAAGGCGACGAGATGACAGTGTTGCGACACCACCACTCACCGACCGGTCAACTCGCCCCCCCGGTCCGGCGGGCGTCGGTGGAGAGGATTGCCGGTGTCGCGATCGTCGTCGGTTGGGTCCTGGGCGGGTTATCCGGCCGGGCGGAAGCCCGCGGCCCGGTGGGAACCCCGGTTCAGCCGGTTCTTCTTGATCTGCGGGAGATCTTCGATGAGGCCCTCGCCGACTTCGAGGAGGGGCTGCAGGTACAAGCCGAGAATCCCGATCGGGCGCGGCAGCGCTTTCGCTTGGCTGTCCAGGGGTTCGAGACCATCGCGGCTGCGGGAGTGGTCAACGGCCGGCTCGAGTTCAACCTGGGCAACAGCTACCTGAAAGCGGGCGACCTGGGCCGGGCAATCCTGCACTACCGCAGGGCCCAGCGTTTGATTCCCGGCGACGACCTGCTCGAAGGCAACCTGAAGGTCGCCCAGTCCCGATGCCTGACCACGATCCGCCCTACGCGGCGAAGTGCGTTTCTGAGAAGTGTCTTTTTCTGGCACTACGATACATCCGTAGCCGGGCGAGCGAAGGCGGCTATTGTCCTCTATGCTGCCTTCTGGGTCCTACTGGGAGCCCGCAACTTCATGCCCGGTAAAGCTCTGACCACGCTTTTGGTCGGATGCGCCGTGATGGCGGTAGCCCTGGGAACGTCCGTAGCCGTAGACGACCTCTTGGATCGCAACGCCCCGCGTGGGGTGGTGACGGCTATGGACGTTGTGGTCCAAAAAGGGCCCGGTCTGGGTTATCAGCGGCAGTTCGAGCAGCCTCTTCAACCGGGTGTGGAGTTTACCCTCCGCCAGCGGCGCGGCGATTGGCTCAGCATCGAGCTTCCCGACCGACAAACCGGCTGGATCGAGGCCGCCGTGGTGGAGTTGGTTCCCACCGGGGGCCTATAGAACTCTGTCACGAATCGATTGATGATTGGGTGCCATGCCCAAGCCGAAGGCGCGGGCATGCTGGATGTCTTGAGCACGGAGACATGGCCGCGCTGCGCTTGGCCATGGCACCCGGCTTGGCCATGGCACCCGATCGGTTGGTACGCATCACAACACCGCTGCCAGAGCACTGGATCACCGTGCGGGGATGAGTATCGTTTGCGAGGCTCACGGGTTTTCGGCCGGCGTGAAATGCGGTACCGGGTCGGCCCTGAGCAAAAGAGCAAACGTGAACGCAACTGGAAGCGCGTTGATCACCACCGCGGCAATGGCGAGAAATCGACCGGTACGGTCTTTGCGCCGGCCGATCACTTCGCAGATGATTACTACGAAGACCACCGTGGCGAACTTGAAAACGATTGTCCAGGTGAATCCCCAATGCTCGATCACCGCTGCGGCGATCGGGTTGACCTCGTGGCCGGCCCATACGTACAGCACCAGCCAGGTGAGAACGATGTCCAGGAAGGAGACCAACACCAGCCACACATAGGCGTCCTGGTAGCGCATCTCGGGAATCGACAGAAACCGCGGGCGGGCGGGGGGCAGACCGGGTGTCGCCATGTCGAGGCCACACTCCGGGCACCTACTGGTCCCCGCGACGAAGAAACGATGGCCGCACTGTGGACACTTGCGAACCCCGTGGCGATCCTTCATACCACCTGCCTCACGGCAAGAACGCGAAAAGGAAAGCCCACGGGAAGCCTCCCGTGGACGTCAACACGGACAAGCTTGGTAATCGAGCTGTCGCGGGATGGTCCGGGCATCGACCTTTCTATCCGCCTCAACGATCTCCACCCATCCCGCTTGTCCGTGGCACCCCATTCGCTATTCGCCATTCGCCATTCGATATTCGCTATTCTCCGCCGCGTCCGGTCACCCCTTGGTGAACCCGCCCGCGATGCCGACGTCACGTTCAATCCACACCCGGTGGCGCGATCCTCGCCAGCGCACCAATCAACGGAGGTGAACGGAGTCATCCTTCTTCATATTGGACCTCGGCCTCACCCAGGATCCGATCCCGGAGGCGAGGGTTCACGTATTTTTGGTTTACGATGTCCGCCCGATGCCCACCGAACAGACGCGTGAGTTCCTCTTCCATATCGAAGATACGGAAGCCGACGGGATAACCCGGCTCAAACAGGACGAGGAAGTCCACGTCGCTGTTTGGGCGAAAGTCATCGCGCAGCACCGATCCAAAAAGCGAAAGCCTTCGAATGCGATGTCGACGACAGAAGTCGGCTATTCGAACTTTGCCCACCTCGACATTCTGGACCACTACTCCGGACCCTTCATGAACCCATCCGCAATGCCGACCAACTCCTTGACGTGGTTAACGCTGGCGGTGAGCATCTCGCGCTCGCTCGCGTCCAGCTCCACCTCGATGACCTTCTCGACGCCGCTTGCCCCCAGCATGCAGGGCACGCCGACGAAGTAACCGCCCACGCCGTACTCCTCCTTGCAGAAGGCGGCGCAGGGCAGGATGCGTTTCTTGTCCTTGATGATCGCCTCAGCCATCTGGACCGCGCCGGCAGCCGGAGCGTAGTAGGCGCTGGTCCCCATGAGCTTGACGATCTCCCCGCCGCCCATCTTGGTCCGCTTGATGATCTCGTCGAGCCGAGCTTGGGGGATGAGCTGGGTGACCGGGATTCCGGCCACCGAGGTGTAGCGCGGCAGGGGCACCATGTCGTCGCCGTGCCCGCCCATCAGGAGGGCGTTTATGTCCTCGACGCTGCAGCCGATCTCCATGGCGATGAACGTGCGGAAGCGGGCGATGTCCAGGCAGCCGGCCTGGCCGACGATGCGGTTGGTCGCATAGCCCGTTTTCTTCCAGGCGGTGTAGACCATCGCATCGAGCGGGTTGGAGACCACGATGGCGATGGCGTTGGGGGCGACCCTGGCGATCTGCTCCGAGACCGACCCGACGATCCTGACGTTGGTCTGGATCAGGTCGTCGCGGCTCATCCCCGGCTTGCGCGGTATGCCCGCGGTGATGATCACGACGTCGCTGTCCGTCGCGGCGTCGTACCCGGCTCCGCCGGTAATCCGGCAATCGAATCGATCGATCGGACCGCACTGGGCCAGATCGAGCGATTTCCCGGCGGTTTTGTCCGCGAAATCGGGGATGTCGATCAGGATGACGTCGCCCAGCTCCTTTTCGGCAGCCCAAACCGCACAGCTTGCTCCGACATTTCCCGCTCCGATGATGGTGACCTTCGCTCGTTTCATTGCATACCCCTTTGCAAATGGGACAGGTACGAACCGATGACTCACAGGCCCGGTATACTAACGCCGCGGACACCCGACGCCAAGGGCGGGAAAGCGGGGAAGAACGGGGGAAGACGGTCAGGAGGTCTATTCCCCCGGGGTGAGCAGGGCGTCCTGCCCGGGTTTGGTGAGCAGATACTGGTGTTTGTATTGCTCGTTCGAGGCTCCCCGGCGGCTGAGGCGGTGGGCATCGAACCGGTCCAGCGTTCCCGGGGGGAGCGGGATAAGCGCGATCGCCCCCAGCCGGCCGGAAGAACGCTTCGAACCGTATTCGACGTTGGCCCGCGACAGCTCCTCATCGAGCAGCTCCGCCAACCCCTGTGGCACCGGTTTCCAACCGGTGAAACACACGGGTTGCAAACCCGTGCCACACGACGAAGCCTCCAAGTGCAGGCGATAGAACGGCGGGTTGGCCCAGACCGGGGCGAGAACGAAGTTATCCAAGTGCAAACCAAGCAGGCCGCTGGCCCGCTCGAACGCGGCTACCACCTGCCTTTCGGTGAGCTTCTCCCCGGTGACCGAGCTGACATGCGCCCCTCGGTGCAGGAATTCGATAACCGGGGCCTCGCCCACATAATCGTGCACGCGAACGTGATCACCAATGTCGTAGCGGTAGAAACCGGCTGAGGTGGTCATCAGCACACGATACTCGTTGCCGGGCTTAAGCTCGTGGCAGCGGTGGATGGCCGCGTCGCACCGCGCGTCGGCATCGGCGTCGATGAACTCGAAGAAGCCGCCGGTCACGTCGAGGACCCCGGCGGGAGTACCGTCAGCCAGGGGGATCGAGACCCTGCCCTCGGTTGCCAGCAGGCCTATGTCGCGCACGGGGGTATCGCCGAAGTAACCCGGGAAATCCTGCAAATGCAGGCCCATCGTTCCGCCGGTCCAGTTGGCCAAAAACGCTAGATTCCAAAAGTGTCTGGGCAGCAGCTCGCCGTGCTGCTTGGCCAGTCTCTCAAGCCGCCTGGCAGTGTCCGGCTCAGGCTGGAGCTTGGAAGCGATTGCCCGCCGGACCGGCTCGGGCACCTCGCCCGGGGCCTGCAGGGTGCCGTCGCGAACGTCGCGGATGAGTCGCTCGGCGTTTGAGGAGGCGGTGCGGGCGAGACGAAGCTGGGTGGCAGGGCTGGCGGTCACCATCCAACCGACGTCGCGGGGGACCGCCAATCGCATAATGGTATAGTACCGCGCTTCCGGGTCACCGATCATCCTCACCTCTGGCGGGCAGACGTAGAACCTGCGAACCAAGCGTTTCTGCGTGTCGGCAAGCAGCCCTGAGATCGACCCGCAGGGAATCCCGTGTTCGGTCCGCGTTTCAATCGCCGGCGAGGAGACCTGCAGGATCGGCCTGAGAAACGCTCCGGGATGATCCAACAAGGCTTTGATGCCGAAGACGTTCCACCCGCGGCGGTATTCCCTGAGAAACTCGGGAGTGATCGGTACATACTTGGGCTTGTCCACGCTGCCGCTGGTCATCGCGAACATAAGCACCCGCCGGCCGCTGCCCAGAAGGGCGGTGGTCTCACCGGCCATGACCCGTTCCACATAAGGTCTGAGATCCTCGTAGGTTCTAACCGGCACGCGGTTGATGAAGTCGCGGTAGCTGCGGATTTGTGCGAAGCCGTGCTCCCTACCGAAAGCGCTGTCGGCGTCTTTGGCAAGCTTGGCATGCAGGACACGCTCTTGAGTTCGCCGGGCGGTCAGCGCCGCCCGCACGAACTTCCTGAACTGATGTTGCGCGTGGCCCCTGGCCAACCCCGCCAACAGACGATCAAACAAGGATAGCGCGGACATTCGGTAGGGGCCCTCTGTGCGGAACGTAGGGTGGGCACTGCCCACCATCCTGGTTCGCGATCGTTCAGATGGTGGGCGATGCCTACCCTACACACACAGTGAATCATGGAACCGTAGCCTTGACAAGCTCCGGTATCTCCGGTTCCGTCATACCCCCTTACAATTATCGGACTGGGAACAGCTTGCGCTCGATCCCCGCGCGTTGCCCGCCAGGACCAACGGTCCGAGCCCAATGGGGCGGGCGCTGGCCACCATCACCGTCCGCGATAATGCACATTGTGGGCAATGCCCACCGTAGCAGACTGGGAACGTCGGGCGAGGCCAGACCTCGCGGTTGCTTGGTCCGCTTGAGAGGGTTATATGTCTTCATCTTCCGACGCTGGGACCGAGGTTATCACCGTCGGCGCTTCCGGCTGGTACTTTCATGACTTCAACGGCTAATGGCGCAACAAGCCGAAATACCAGGTGGTCGACGCGAAACAACTCCTCGGCCTGGGTGGTGGCGGGAACGGCGCTTCTTGCAGCGGGGTGCAATCCGGGGGCTCGACCTGTGTTGATCATCGCTCATCGCGGCGATTCCATGATCTGTCCGGAGAACACCCTCGCGGCGTTTGGCAGCGCCGTAGAGGCGGGGGCTGATCTTGTCGAACTCGACGCCCGACCGACCAGAGACGACGTCTTGGTCGTCATCCATGACGACACCCTTAATAGGACCACAAACGCCCGGCAGCTATGGGGCAAGGGAAAGCACCGGGTTGACGAGCACGACTTCGCGGACATCGCCACTCTCGACGCGGGGTCGTGGAAGGACCGCGATTACGCGAGTGAGCACGTTCCGAGATTGGCTGAGGCGGTCGAACGGATAAACCCCCAAGGCAGGACCTTGTTGGAGCGCAAGAGCGGCTCTGCCCGGGCGTTTGCGGAATACCTTCTCTCGTCCGGGCAGATCGACCGGATCGTTGTGCAGTCGTTCGACGAGGAGTTTCTTGGGGCCATGCACGCCCTGATTCCTGATCTACAACTGGCTGCACTGGGCAAGGGCGAGGTCACCCCGGAGGTGGTCGAGGCGATTTGCGCGACCGGGGCGACGACCGCAGCCTGGAAGCACAAGGACCTGAGCACCCGATCGATAGCCCTCCTCCGGGGCGCCGGCCTAAAGGTCTGGGCTTTTACGCCTAACGACCGCCGTCACTGGCGGCGCCTCTGCAGGATGGGGGTGGAGGGAATCATCACCGATCGTCCCGGCGCCTGTCGCGAATGGCTCGAAAAGAGCGGGCGGCGATAGAGTAGGGTGGGCAATGCCCACCATCCTCGTCCGCGATGATGCAAACGGCGGGCAATACCCACCATACCAGACTCTGCGCTCTTGGCGGTTGATCATCTGCCCTAACCACTGGTTTTCACGCTGATCGCCACCCCGTCACCTATCGGCAGCCACACGGTCTGCAACTCAGAGTGTTTCTGCAGGGCCTGGTTGTAGAGCTCCAGAGCGTACTTCCAGCGTTTGACCTCTTCGGGCATTTTCATTACCGGAAAGAGCACGTCGTCCGTGACCAGCAGCCCGTGGGGGGCGAGCAGCTCGAGCAGGCGGGGCAGCATTGAAAGGTAGTCGTCCTTGTCGCCGTCCTGCAGGATCAGCCCGAAGGAGCCGGTGAGATGGGCGACGACGGCGTTGGCATCGTCGATGACCACGTCGATCACTTCGCTGAGGCCTGCTTCTTGGATGTTTTGCCGGGCAGCCTCCGCCAGGCGCGGTTCGATCTCGATGGTGGTCAGGGTCCCCCCGACGCGCTGCAGGGCCCGCCCCATCGCGATGGCAGAGTATCCCGCCGACGTGCCGATTTCCAGGACCCGCTGGGGGCGCAGGGTGAAGATCAACACGTCAACCAGTTGGGCCGCCCACGGACCGATGGTCGGCTGAGTGGGCTGCCCGGTTCGACCGCCAGGCAGGCCCGCCCCACAGCCGGCCTCTTCGAGCTCACGAATCTCCGCGGGGAGCAACCCCGCAAGGTACTCCCGTGCACTGTCCCAATCATAGAGCGGGTCGTCGGTCATGAAGAATCCTCTCAATCAAAAACGATGGTCCTATTATTACTCACCAGGATCTTGTCTTCCACGTGCTGGCGTACGGCGGTGGCCAAGACGACGCGTTCGAGGTCGCGGCCCTTGCGGATCAGGTCGTCGATCGAATCCCGATGGTCGACGGGCATGGTCGACTGGGCGATGATCGGGCCTGAATCCAGCTCCTCGGTAACGTAGTGGCTGGTCGCCCCGATTATCTTGACCCCCCGGTCGTAGGCCTGGTGGTAGGGCCTGGGACCGGCGAACGCGGGCAGGAAGCTGTGGTGGATGTTGATTATCCGCTCGCGGTAGTGGGCCACGAAGGCGGGCGAGAGAATCTGCATGTACCGGGCCAGCACGATGAAGTCGACGTCGGCCTCGCCCAGCAGGGTGCCCAAGCGATCCTCCTGCTCGGTCTTGCCCCGCTGGGTAACCGGCAAGTGGTGAAACGGGATGCCGTAGGGTTCGACCTGCTCCCCCAGGTCCGGATGATTGCTGATCACCAGCGGCAGTTCGACGGGCAGCTCGCCCGTTTTCCAGCGCCACAGCAGGTCGCTGAGGCAGTGGCTTTCCTTGCTGACCAGAATGGCCATGCGCTTCGTCTCGTTGCTCCAATAGACCCGCCAGCGCATCTGGTAGCTGTCCGCCAAAGTTGACCATGCTTCGTCGAAGGTATCGTGCGTGAGTGCGAAGCCGGCGAGGTCGATCTCGACGCGCATGAAGAACTCACCGTGCTGCGGATCGGTGTGCTGATCGGCATCGAGGATGTTGCCGCCGTGCTCGGCAATGAAGCCCGCCACGGCAGCGATTATCCCGCGGCCATCGCCGCAGGTTATCAACAATCGGGCTGTTTCCGGTGTCATGGCTTGCTACAAGGGCTCTATGCCCAGCCGCAACTCTCCGTCGCCGATGGTGATCGAGTCGATCCGAAACGGGCGATCACCGTTACCCCAGACGAACCGGTTTCTTATCTTCACTCCGCGGAAGAGGTCATCAACTGAGCCGACGTTGCCCAGGTCGGGCATGAGCTCTCCAGCGGGGTCAGTTGATCGGCTGGAGGCATCCCGTACGCTCCGCAGCAGCGGGTCAAGGAGCTTTGCCAAGATCGCCCGCGGAATCTGCAGGGACCCGCCGCGGGCCTCGAACAAGGCGATCTCGATCGAGTTCGTGTCCTCCGAGACGCCCAGGGCGAGTTCGACGTTGATGATCGCCCGCCAGCCGCCACTTTCGCAATGAGCCCCGACGTCCACCCTACCGGCGATGAACCGGACCGCCGGGTCGGAAATCTCCGAGGGCACCGACCGTCGCGCCTCCGGCCAGCAATGCGGAAGCGCCGTAAGCCATTCGTTCACCTTCCGGTCGATCAGCACCACCTCGAACGGGCGTCCGCGAGCCATCCGGTCACCCAGCGAGTCTGCCAGTTCGGTCGCCTCGCTACGGGCCTGCTGGATACCCGCTTCATTAAGCCGGGCGGGGCTGTACCAAGCGGGGCGGTGCTGAAACATCAGCCACAACACCAGCAAAACAGCCAACCCCGCCGTCGCCGCGGCCCCTAACGCCAGCTTGGCTACGCGTCGCCCCCTCCGCCCTAGCCTCTTGGCACACACGCTGCGGGTGTCCCTTCCGATTGCGTCGGGTGTTGTAAGCCCGTTTGACCCTACTCCTGGCGATACCCTACAATCAACTGTCCCTGCATGGAAGGGGCGAGGTGAATTACGAATTACGAATTACGAATTACGAATTACGAAAAACGGATTACGGATTGTGAGTTGCGAGTCACGGACTACGAAGGGGAGGTCGATCAAACTCGTCAAGGCGAGTCACTTTTCTTTCGTAATTCGTAATTCGTAATTCGTAATTCGTAATTCGTAATTCGTAATTCGTAATTCCGGCGTTTTCTTTACCGGACCGGTGCATTGTTTACCAGAACGACCGGGCTGTTGATCGTGCCGTTATGGCTCGCCGCGATGAGCTGGCTTGTCGCTCACGACATCTGGCCAGGGCTCACCGCACAGGATCCGCCTGCGCTGAAGGTGACGGACTGGCTCAGAAACGAGGGCAGCCGATCCCAGCTCACGATCACGAACGAGCACGGCAGGCTGGGGACGATCTGGACGATCTACCGGGTGGAGGGGAAAACGATCCGGCGCGACGACGTTGTCTGGATCGAACGGTTTCCCCTGGACATCGCCCCGCTGCGCATCATCGGGGAATCGCTCTTCACCGCCGAGGGCGTGCTCGACGAGTTTACTCTCCGGCTGGACAACCCGGACACGGCAATGCGCTTGCACGGCGAGCGATTCCACGCGGATTTCTCGTTTACGTTCGAGTGCGGCCCGCTGTTCAACACGTACAAGGTTCCGCTGATCGACGGTGGAATCATCACCGACGCGTTCAATCCGTTCGTGGACCTAGGCGATCTGCACGTGGGCAGGACGTGGCGGATGCAGGTGTTCAACCCGGTGAGCGTCCTGACCGGCCTGGGCGACCGCTTCGTCTCCATGTTGGTCACCGTAACCGGCGAGGAGAGGATCAACACGGGGGTCTGGGAAGGCAACTGCGCGGTGGTAGAATCGGAAGGGGCCAAGGCGTGGGTGGATGTCCGCGGGGTGGTGCAGTTGCAGGAGATGACCTTGCCGCTGGTGGGGAAGATCAGGATCGTCCGCGAGTCGGGCTTTGACGACCAAGGCCTATCGCTAGTGCGGCGCGGAAACGCAGTGCGGTTTCCGCCGAGAATCAAGCAGTGGACCACGCCATAATTCTGTACGGTGTCCGGAAGTGCTACGGCCGAAAAGTGGCGGTTGATAATCTCACGCTACGGATCCGGCGAGGCGAGCTGTTCGCCTTCCTGGGACCCAACGGGGCAGGCAAGACCACGACAATCAAGATGATCGTCGGCCTGTTGCGTCCCAACGCCGGCACTGTCGAGGTGTGCGGGTATGGGATCGGGGCCAACGGTCTGGCGGCCAAAGCCCAACTCGCCTACGTGCCCGATCAACCTTTCCTCTACGACCGCTTGACCGGGCGCGAGTTTCTTTACTTCGTAGCCGAGATGTACGGAATCCCCAACCCGGTGCGTGACCGGCGACTCGAGACACTCATCCGCACCCTGGACATAAGCGAGTTCCTCGATCAGCTCACCGAGAGCTATAGCCACGGCATGAAGCAGAAGGTCGTCCTCACCGCCGCTTTGCTACATGATCCCACCGTGCTGGTGATCGACGAACCGATGGTCGGGCTCGATCCGCGAACCATCCGTGCGGTCAAGAACCTGTTCGTTCAGCATACGAAAAGCGGCGGGACCATCTTCATGAGCACCCACACGCTGGACATCGCCGAAGCCCTGGCTGACCGCATCGGAATCATCCACCGCGGGGAACTGATCGCCGTGGGAACGCTCGACGAACTGCGGACCCAGGCCAAACGCCGCCACTCGCTGGAAGAGATCTTCCTGCAACTTACGGAAGTCGACCATGGCTGACACGGACCGCGACGAGCAGACCGGTCGAAAAACCGTAACCGTCTACGGGGGGTGTGCTTCCGCGCGAAAGACGAACTGTGGAGTTGGTGCCCTCATCCGTGCCTACAAGTAGTCCCGTAGGGACGGCCGAGAATAGCCCAGCGTTTTAACGCTGGGTTGGCGGTGGTCTTGGATGAAATGAAGTCCCGTAGGGACGGCTGAAAATAAGGCGGCATTCAGCCGTCCCTACGGGACTTTTGGGCCGTCATGAGGCCCGGTCTCCCAGCGTTAAAACGCTGGGCTATTTTCACGAAGTCCCTACGGGACAGGGAATTGCCAAAACCAATGAGAGAACGGTCGCTCCGCCGTGAACGGTTACGGAAAACCGGTCCCACATTTGAGCCACAGCCCAGGCTCGGTCTGCTGCTGCGCGTTCAGGCTCGCTCGGTATACAACCGCAGCCGGCAGGCGATCCAGGAATCCCCGGTGAGGGTTGCCACGGCGGTGATTCTGGTTGGGCTGATCTGGATGGGCCTCTACGGACTCTTCACCTTGGTGTTCAACGAGTTCGAGCGCACGCCTCTCGAGGCCACGGTGGCACTCCCGCTGGTGTTCAATTTCTTCTTTGTGGCGATGCTCGCCCTGTTGACGTTCTCCAACGCGATCATCGTGTACGACGCCTTGTACGGGAACACCGAGTCGGCTTATCTGCTTACCTCGCCTCTGACTCCGCTCGACGTGGTTACGCTCAAGTATCTGGAGAGCCTGATAAAGTCGAGCTGGTCGCTGATTCTGCTCGGGCTTCCCTTGATGGTCTCCATGGCTGAGCTGGCGGAGAAGTCCGTCTTTTATCTGCTGTTCCTGGCGTTTTTTATAGCGTTTATACCCATTCCGGGGGCGTTTGGGCTGCTGCTCGCGTGGGCGGCTGCCCGGTTCTTTCCGAAAAGTGCGCTGCGCGTCGCCACCGTCGGCGCGGGTGCGGCGCTTGCGGGCTCCATCGCATGGGGCATGCACTCGCTTCGTCTGGGAGAATCAGCCACGGAAGTGTGGCTCCGCTCGTTTCTTGCCCGGATGAGTTTTGTCGAATCCGCCTTCCTGCCGAATCACTGGGTGGCGGCGGGGATAGACCACGCGATCCACGACCAGTTTTCCGAATCGACTCTTTATCTCGGCGTGACCATCGCCAACGCATTCTTCTTGAGTTGGATTGCGGTGATGTTCGTTTCCAAGTACTTCGACGTTGCCCTTGACCGGGTGATGTCTGACAGAGCCGACGAGCGGCGCACCGCCGCGAGGGCCTCGGGCGGCCTGGCGGGGCTGGCGTTCTTCTATCTTTCCACGCCGCTTCGACTCATCGCCGCCAAGGACCTGCGGATTTTCTTCCGCGATCCGCTGCAGTGGAGTCAACTGGTCATCCTGTTCGGCCTGCTGGTCCTATACCTGACCAACATGCCCACTCTTCACCTGCGGGTCGGCGAGACGGTATGGTCACTGATCATGCCCTTTTTGAACCTCTGCGCGATCAGCTTGATTCTGGCGACGTTCACCTGCCGGTTCGTTTTCCCGCTGGTATCGCTGGAAGGACAGAAGCTCTGGCTCATCGCCCTGTTGCCGATGCCGCGGGCCCACATTCTGATCGCCAAGTTCGCCTTTGCCATGACCGTGACACTGGTGGTTGCCGTAGGTGCCACGGTGCTGGCCACGACGATGCTCCGCCTCGATCAGGTTTGGGCGACCATTCACCTCCTTGCAACAATCGCCATCTGCTTCGGCCTGTGCGGGTTGGCCGTGGGAATAGGCGCCCGCCTGCCCATGTTCGACCAGTCGAACGTCGCCCGGATAGCCAACGGCCTGGGCGGGACCGCCAATCTTCTCGCCTCCCTGGCCCTGGTCGCCATCACCCTGACCGGTGTGGGCGTAGCCACCTGGCGGTCGAGGGGTCTGCCGGGCGGCGCCCTTCCTGACGGAACAACATTGGCGATCTGCGGGGCCGCCATCCTGTTCAGCATAGCCGGCGGCGTCACCGCCATGGTCGTTGGTGCAAGACACTTCAGATGTCTCGAGACGTGACCGGGTGGCACGTGCTATCGTATCTCATCGACACGACGATGAGTGACGTAGGGTGGGCACTGCGCAACATCCTCGTCCGCGATAATGCACTAGGTTGTCACGATGTAAGTCCCACACTCAGGGCATCGTCCGGGCGCATTACCCGTCAGATCGTAGGCACATTCTCCGCAATGCCCTGGCAGGACTGGACCGTAGCGACGCCAACCGAGGACGACGCCTGCCCCCGCAGCGACGACCAGCGGCCAAAGAGGCAACAAGACCATAAGCCCATTGCTCGCATTCCGACACACGTGCGGCAGTAGAAGGTAGCTACTTTCTGCCGCCTGCACGTCCCATCCGCGTGGATACCAAGCCGGGTAGGGCGCGAGGAACAAACCTACTCCGCCGCCGCAGACGACCAACCCCCATCGTGCACCGAAGTACCCACCCTCATAAACAAGGCTGAGCAAAAGGGGTATGAGGATGAGAACACAGATCAGCAGTCCACCGGAGATGAGGAGGTGTCGTGTTTCTTGGCGGGTCCGCATGATGCAACTATCGGTCGGTGAGCGCAGGTGTCGACAGTTTGAGTAACCGTTCACGGGGGGGGCTTCCGCGCGAAAGACGAGCCCCGGGCCTGAAGGCCTCATCCGTGCCTGCAAGTGGTCCCGTAGGGACGGCCGAAAATAGCCCAGCGTTTTAACGCTGGGTTAGCGGTGGTCTTGGATGAAATGAAGTCCCGTAGGGACGGCCGAAAACAAGGCGGCATTCAGCCGTCCCTACGGGACTATAGCCCGTCATGAGGGGCGATTTCCCAGCGATAAATCGCTGGGCTATTGTCAGATGTCCCTACGGGACAAGCGTCCGATCCGGCTGCGCCGGCTCGGAGGGTACATTCCCAGATTTGCTATTCGCCATTCTGCATTCTCCTTCAGGCAAGTACGGTGGGCACTGTCCACCATCCTCGTCCGCGATAATGCAGATGGTGGGCGATGCCCACCCTACATTGTTGAACCGGCCGATAAAACCACCCGCCTGTTTGCACCGAGACAAGTCACACTACTCGTGCACCTTTGAGAAACCCGGGCTTTTCCGTCCTACAATTGTCTGTCTTGGAAGGGGAAAAGATGCACTCCAAACCACCGGTCGATCCGCGGCGGTCCGCGGGCGGTGAACTCCACGCCGATCCGCCTGCGTGGAGTCCGGCAGCCCTCGAGGCAAAGGAGATCTTCCGCCAGCTCATCGCCGACGAGGTCAGAAGCGGGCGGCTCACCCCGTCCAGACGCCGCAGGATCGTACGTTACGCCGCCACCCTGGGAATGTCCGCGGTCGAGGTGGGACAACTGCTGGAAGCATGTCGCAAGCAGGCTGCGGAAAGCGACGATCCCGGCGGGCGCTGCGGCGGCGACCGGTTGGAAAACCCGTCCCGCATGGCACTGCGGCTTTCTGAGACTCCGCCCGCTCACATAAGCGCGGCGGTGAAGATCTGGGCGGTTATCGCCCTGGCGATTCTGCTTGACCTGCTGTTCCTCAGATGGCTGTGGTAGAAGAAACTGCGAATGGCGAATGGGAAAACGTCGAAAAGTCAAAATGGTATCGTTTCGACGTTTCGACGTTTTGACGTTTTGACGTTTCGACGTTTTGACGTTTCGACGTTTCCTCCGCTATTCCTTCGCCATTTCCGTGGGGAGGTTTCCTTCGAAGTCGAGCACACGGTAGACGAGGCGCCGGTGGGACCCCACCAGATCGCGACAGATCAGCTCGATACGCTGATTGAGGTCACGACGCTCGCGGATAACCCGGCGCACCAGCTCCCGCATCCTGCGGTACTTTGCCAGATGTCGGCGGTGCAGCTCTAACCCGTGCAGCAGCCGTGCGGCGGCGTCCGCCAGTTGCTCAACCGGAAAAGGCTTGATCAGCAGTTCGCGAACGCCCATGCGCAAGGCCGCGATGGCCTGCCGGCAGGTCGGTGCCTCCGCAAGCAGGATGATCGGCCTGGAGCTCATCGCGGTCAGCATCTCGGTCAGGCGCAGTCCGCCCGGGACGGCACACGTCCGACGGCGGCGGACGAACGCATCTTCGTATTCGGAGCCGCTTCCCAACCGGCGCGGTTCGGAGGGATCCGCACGTATCGGCTCCCAGCCGGCAAACGGCGGCTGACTATCGACGACCTCCATCTCCGTGATGATCAGATCGTGGGGATCCGCCATCTCGGCGTCGATGCACGCCTCCGCGCTGGACACGCAGGTCACTTGGGCGTCGAATCGAACGGACAACTCCGCAACGAGGATCTCGAGGAGGCCGGGGTCCGGCTCGACCAGCAGAACCTTGTGCGGATGATCAGCCATCAGGTCGATCCGAAACGGCGAATAGCAAATGGCGAATGGCGAATAGCGAATAGCGAATAGCGAATGGCGAATGGTGACTTGCGAATAGCGAATTGCGAAATGCGAGTGGCGAATGGTGAAAGAACAGGACTTCTTGAATTCGCTATTCCGAATTCGCCATTCGACATTCCGTCTTTGCGCGCGCGGGTAGCTCGATCGTAGCAGCAGTGCCAATCTTGGGAGTTGATTCCAGCCACAGTCGCCCGCCGTTGATCTCCGCAAGCCTCGTGGCCCGCGAAAGCCCAAGCCCCCGTCCTCGACCCGCAGGGCGGTTCGAGAAGAACGGGTCCGCGGCATGCTCGAGAACCTCGGGGCTCATGCCGACGCCGTTGTCCGTAATCACGATCCGGACTGTGTCATCGGAAGCGCGAGACGGCGAGTTGACCTGCAAACGGGCGGTTTCCGGCTGGGTCGCCTCCAGGCCGTTGGCCAAGAGGATCGTCAGAATCTCCGTGAGCTGCTCGGGGTCCGCGTACACCGTGGCGACCGGGTCCACCGTGCACACCGTCACCTGGTCGGTACGTAGCGGCGAGCCCGCCGCCCAGTGCTGTAAGAGCCGTTGCAGCACCGGCAGAAGAGGCTGCTCGATAGGATCGGGAGGTTCCGGCTTCGCGAAACGCATCAGATCGGTCACGATCCGGGTCGCTCGCTGGGTCTGCTCGGCGATGATCTGCATCTCCCGGGCGATCTTCGGATCCGCCGTTTGGGCCTGCACCATCTGCGCCCGACCGGACACGACCGCCAGCGGATTGTTCAGCTCGTGAGCGGCTCCCGCAGCCATCTCCGCGATCATCGAGATCGACCGCGCCCGAACGACCTCCTGCTGGCCCGCCCGCATCCGGCGGTTCAGATCGAGCAGCTCTTCGTTGAGACGCTCCGCTTCGACTCGCCCCATGGCTGAAGAAACCGCCATCCCGACGGCCGTCGACAGTGCCTCGCACTCCGCCGAAGACGGCTTGAATGGACGGACCACCTGCTCTGGGGCCGCAAACAGTACAGCCCCGACACCGCCGCCCGAGCAGGTGAAGGGCAACATCCACAACGGGTCTTGCGTAAGCTCCGCGCGGGTGCCACCGACAAGCTCCGCTTGTCCGTGCTTCACAGGTGGAGTGCGGGCCGCACGTTGCCAGATAATCTCGCAAGCCTCGGTGGCAACCAGCATCCCGCCGGTTGGCCAGCCGTCGCCCAGGCCTGCCAACCCGGTCGCGTCGGGGTCTCGCCCAAGGTCCAGGACCGTGGTTGCAGGATCCTGTCCACTGGGCCCAGCCCGGCCGGCGTGAATGAACCGGCTCGAATGCGGAAGGAAAAACGCCACGGCGCACTCCACCTCGAGCATCGCCCGGATGCCGGCCGCCGCCGCCTTGCAGACGTCACCGACTCGATCGTGGGGCGTGAGCATCCGTGCAAATCGCCCCAGGGCCTCGAAGCAGGTGGACCGGACCTTGAGCCGGCGGTTGGATTCCGCCAGTTCGGCGTTGACCCGCCCGAGCTCCTCGTTCGCTTTCGCCAGGGACTCCGCGTACAGCGTCCGTCCGGTCGAGTCATCCAGGCCGACCAATTCGCAGAACGGCTCCATCCGCTCCGGCAATCTCTTCGCCACGCCATCCAGCCCGGACTCATCCACGCCCAATGCAGCCGCCAGCACCTTGACGTCCGCAATGCTGTGATACCCCGAGAAGCCGATCCGCTGCCGGCGAACCAGGTTGTCCGCCAGATGAACGATATGCACCACCTCAGGGCTTGTCACCGAGGAAGGCAGCGCTTCGGGGCCCTGATGGTGAAGCCAGACGCAGTCGACCACAGCCTGGGGGAGCCCCCACCGGGTAGCAAGTCGCCTACCGGCGCCCGTGTGGTCCAGTCCGAAAAACTCCCGCTCGACGTCGCAGATGCACGCGTGGCGGCGCTCGGCCTGCTCAACCACACGGGCATAGGCCTTGGGCAGGCACACGTCGAGGGCCACCTTCCCGATATCGTGCAACAGGCCGCAGACAAACGCCTCTCCAGCCGCGGTGGCGCCGCCCGTCCGTTCCGCGATCATCTCCGACGCGCAAGCCGTCGCCAGACTGTGCTTCCAGAACTCCCGGCGCCGGTGGGCCGCCCGATTTGTCTCCGCGGGGGCGTCAAACGCCTCAAACACCTGCAGCGATAGCATGACGTTGCGGACGGCTTTGAAACCCAAGAGCGTAACCGCCCGCGCTACCGTCGTCGGCTGGGCAGGCAGGCCGAGGTCCGCACGTCGGACCATGCGCAGAACGGCGGCGGTCAGTGACACGTCAGCTTCAATGAGTTCGACAACGTCGGCAGCGCACGACTTTTCGGACGTGGTAGCAGCCAGAAGGCGTGCTGCCAAAGCGGGGAGCGTGGGAAGGTGGTCAAGGTGGCTGAGAATCAGCTCCACCCGTTCGCGCGGTGCAAGCTGACTGACAGGGTTCGCACCCACGTCCACACTCATCGGTTCAGACATCCGTTGGGGGCGGCGACCGGCCTTCCAGGAAAGCTAGGCAACGTTGAGCAGTTCCGTGATCCGATTGATGACCGCATTGATGTCAAACGGCTTGCGGATGAATTCGTCCATGCCGGCTCCCCTCAGATCCTCCACCTCGTCCGGGTCAGCCACGCCGCTTATGACGATGATCCTCATGTGTTCGTAGTTCGGGTTGGCCCGGATCGTCCGGCATACCGCATTGCCGTTGATGTCGGGCAGCTTGAAGTCCAGGAGCATGATGTCGGGGCGGAACTGCTCGGTGACGATCCCGGCCTCGTACCCCGTCGACGCAGTGCGCACGTCGAAGCGACCGTCCCGTTCAAACAGCTCGACGAACATCTCGACGATCGCCTCATCGTCGTCCACTACCAGGACCCGTTTCTTGCCGGAGTCGAGCTGGCCCATCGGAATCTGATTCGATTTCATGAACGACAGCAGTGCCTCGCGCGGGATCCGTCTAAAACGCGAACCCGGCACGCGAAACCCCGTCAGCCGACCGCTGTCGAAACACCGTATCACGGTCTGCTGACTCACTTTGCAAATCTGAGCCACCTCGCCCGTCGTAAACACCTGCTTGTTCCGCTGGTCCATGATGCGAATCCCTCTGATCTACCCATCCGTGCCAATCAGACTCTACGCAGTTTGTCCAGACTCCCTATACTTCCTATACGATAAAACCTGCAAGGTCCATCGTCAACAACAAAAACCGGTTTCCTAGACAGTGCACACGTCCAGCACCCCGGCGGGGTGGTGCCCACGACGGTCCCATAGGACGAAGCCCGGGCAGGCACGATTGTCGTAACCTCCCCAGGTAATATCGGCCGGGGCGCAAATCCGGTCCCACAAGAAGCTTAGAGAGTGCTCAATAGGCTCATGCACCGGGTGGATACGGTATGGTGGAACCGCGTTGACCCGTCAGCTATCAGCCGTCAGCCGGAATATGGGCTGATGCCGCGCAACACATTGCCAGGAAAGAGGTTACACTCCGTGTTTGTTGTGGGCGTTGGCGGTTGCAAGCCTCTGGCTGATAGCTGATGGCTTCTTGAACACGCTCTTAGGAATAAACTCCCCCTCGTCGTCGATCGAGCGATGGCTCGTGATCCTGCGGCTGGGCTGGTGGAACGTATCACTATCAGGGCGCTTCCTGGACAGGTAGGGAGGCGTACGACTCCGTTGAAATCCTTGCCTGAATAGTCAATACCGTAGAAGGCGCAGAGTACTGTCGGGAAAGGGGTTACAGCAGAAACCAGGGCGGAGTGACTTTCGACAGGGTGTGAATCGTTCCTCCGACCGTGGCGCTCCGTCTCTTCCCACTTTTGTGGTCTCTCTGCGGTCTATGCGCCCTGTGCGGTGGATCATCCGGGCTAGGCAAGCCGGGTTCTTCGACGGAATTCGCGCGGGGTCATCCCCGTATGGGCCCGGAACACCTGGCTGAACCAGTCCGCGTTGGAATGCCCGCTTTCGTAGGCGACGCGTTTGATCTGCCAGTTGGTTGTCGAAAGGAGGTGTTCGGCCAATTCGACCCGACGGGTGGCGATGTACCGGCTCAAGCGCACCGCAACTTGCTGGGCGAACAGATGCGCGAGGTAGGTGGCGTTCATGTCCAGGGCCCGGGCGATTCCCGCGACGGTCATGGTGGGGTCACTGAGGTGTTGGCCCGCGTACTCGAGAGCTTCACGCACCCGCGGGTGAGAAGCCCGCTCCCGGGCCTCACGTTGGGTAATCCGCGTCGAACCGCCGTTCCCCCCGCGGCGCCCGTCGTCGTCGGGGAACACGCATGAAAGAAACTCCGTTTCGCTGGCCAGGAAGTTGTCCGCCAGCACGTCGAGAAGTTCGACGTGATGCGCGAAATCCTCCGCCCTGATCGAGTCCGCGCAGACCAGTTTGCACGCCGCCAGACAGCGGCCTCTCCACATCACCGGGACGAACGCACAGTACTTGGCGTTCGGGCAACGATGCCAGTGGATCTCCGGGCGGCGGCGAAGCTCGTCCAAGTGGGCGGCGGCCGATTGCCGGCAGCGATCGGACCCCGCAAACTCAACACAAGCCGGGTGTTCCGGTAGAGACTCTGGTGCTAAGGTGGTGGCACTACCGGGAAGGTCGATCGGGATTGCTATCGCGGTCAGCCCGGTGATCCGCGCAAAGCGCTGCGTGACCTCCATGGTGAGCCTGGCCAAGAACTCCTCGTTGCTGGGAAGAGCCATCCCCCGGCGCCGCGGCTCCGAAAAACGAACCCTTTGGAAAGGACTGTCGTGTTTTACGACGTGAAACATCGACCGGTCACCTGCCAACAACCCCATTGAATCAAGTTTCACACAATACTGACCGGTGTGCTGGCTGCACGTTGCGTGCCCAATCACGCGGAGAGCCTCGTCGCGGAGCAGCTATTAGCCATCGTATGCTCATATAACACCCTGCGATCGTTCGATCCAAGAGAGAGACCTGTTACAAACGCCAAACAGCTTGACCACTCGTGAGAATAGGCCTGCCGTTTTTCCGGAAACCAAGAAAGCGGTTCATCAAAAGACCTTCCACGGCTTTGCGCTGCGGGTCACACCCTTTTCGTCCAGGCGTTATCGGCATACTTGGGGGCGATCGTCTCAACCAGGGCATGTTCCGCCGGGGACCATTCGCCCGGCTCGAACGCTTCGTCGAAGATCAGTGCCAACTGCTGCACGATCGCTATGCGAAGCCTTCGGGAAGCGTCCTCATAGTTGAGTCGAACGGCTGCCGTCGGTTGCTGCTCGAACCGGTTGCCGAGGATGATCGAGCCGTGCTGCAGGACCGCATGGGAGGTGCGGCGCTGGGCGCTGCCGATAACTTTGCCTTCGCCGATGAGCACGTCGAAGCGGTGTCGCCGGGCGAAGCAGAAGAACGGGCCTCGAGTCGGACTCGAGTCATCCGTCTGGCCGCCGCGCTGTGCGCTGATCTCAAAAGAGCCGAGGCAGGCGATCATCGCGTCGTGGGCGAGTTCATAGAGGCGGGCCGGGTTTTGAGCGATAAGCGGGTGGTCTGTGGGCAGGGTCAGCGAGTAGGTCAGCTCACGATCGTGAAGAATCGCCCCGCCGCCGGTCTGGCGTCGCACGACCGGCAGATTGCCCGCTGGCGGAGAAAGACCCTCAAAGTCCGCATACCGCTGAAAGTAGCCCAGGGATATAGTTGGCGGGTCCCACTGGTAAAGGCGCAGCGTCGGGGGCGATTCCCCGGCCCCGACGCGTGTCAGCAGAGCCTCGTCGCGGGCCATGTTCGTCGGTCCGTCGAGCGCGGGATCGTTCAAGACACGAATCATATCGAAGCGTCAAAAACTCGAAAAGTCAAACCGTCGAAAGGCGAATACAGAGTTACGAGTTACGAGTTACGAAAAGATCATCACCGGCGTAATGAGCCTCGCTCGCTTCCGCCTCGTAACTTGTAACTTGTAACTCGTAACTCGTAACTCCACTCGCTATTGTGAATTCCTCCACCGGACGTTTGGTTTTCGGCTGGCGCTCACTTCGTCCAGGCGTTTGACCGGCGTGGTGTGGGGGGCGCCGCGCACGACTTCCGGGTCGCTTTCGATCTCATCGGCGATCTCCAACATGGCTGCAACGAAGTGATCCAGCGTGGCCAGCGACTCCGTCTCGGTCGGTTCGATCATCAGGCAATGTTGCACCGGCCAGCTCATCGTCGGCGGGTGGATGCCGTGATCGATCAGTCGCTTGGCAATGTCCTGCTCGGTTACTTTGCTGCGCGCGGGCGTTGTCCCACGATTCGTGTTGCTTTCAGGGAAGTCGGGCACGGCGATGAACTCGTGAGCGTAGGGCGGCGGGAAGGGCAGTCGGTAGCGATCCTTCAGCTTAGCCGCCAGGTAGTTGGCGGAGAGGACCGCCTTTTCGGAAACGTCGCGCAGGCCGTCGCCGCCGACACCACGGATATACGCATAAGCCCTCACCAGCACGTTGATCTGACCATAAAACGAGCGGATCCTGCCGATGCTGTCACCGCGATCATCGCTCCACCCGAACGTGCCGTCGTCGCGTTTGATAACTTGTGGGACCGGTAGGAAGTCGCGCAGGTGCTCGGCCACCGCCACCGGCCCCGCCCCGGGACCCCCTCCGCCGTGCGGCGTGCTGAAGGTCTTGTGGGTGTTGAAGTGCATGACGTCCACGCCGAAGTCGCCCGGCCGGGTGATCCCCATGATGGCGTTCATGTTGGCCCCGTCGAAGTAGAGCTGAGCGCCTTTCTCATGCAGGATCGCCGCAATGTCGGCGATCTGCTCGTCGAACACGCCTACCGTGTTGGGATTGGTGATCATCAAAGCGGCGGCATCGTCGTCGACCTTCGCCCGAAGATCGTCGAGATCCATCCGACCGTCGCTCTTGGAGCGAACGGATACCGCCTGCTGGCCGCAGATGGCGCAACTGGCGGGGTTTGTTCCGTGGGCGCTGTCCGGGGCGAGCACGTTTCTTCTAGCCCGGCCACCGCGACGGTGATAGGCGTTGATCATCATCAGCCCGGTCATTTCCCCGTGGGCCCCCGCGGCGGGCTGCAGGGTCACCTCACTTAAGCCTGCAATCTGCGCGAGATCGCCGCGGAGCCGATAGAGCAACTCCAACACGCCCTGCACGTCCGCCTCGTCCTGGTATGGATGCAGCCCGGTAAACCCCACCATGGCCGCCACGCGCTCGTTGACCCGCGGGTTGTACTTCATCGTGCAGCTTCCCAGCGGGTAGAAGTTCCCGTCGATGCTGAAGCAACGATGGGCTAGACGCTTGTAATGGCGCACGATGTCCAGCTCGCCCACCTCCGGCAGCGGCGGCGGCTCGTCGGCCAACAGCCCCACGGGCACGTGAGCGCTGCGCTTGATCGCGGGCACGTCGCATTCCGGCAGCGACACCGCACAAAGGCCCGGCGAGCCGAGTTCAAAAACCACCGGATGGTCTGATTGTCGAAGCTTGGGTAGTTCGTTCACGCTCTTTTTGTCCTGCTGTTGTCCTGCCATCGGCACTCGCGGCTCCGGGTAACCGTTCACGGGGGAGCGACCGTTCTCTCGTTGGCTTTGGCAATTCCCTGTCCCGTAGGGACCTCGTGATAATAGCCCGGCGTTTTAACGCTGGGAAACCTGGTCTCATTATGGCCTATAGTCCCGTAGGGACGGTTGAATCCCGCCCTCTCTTCAGCCGTCCCTACGGGACTTCATTTCATCCAAGGCCACCGCCGACCCGGCGTTAAAACGCTGGGCTATTCTCGACCGTCCCTACGGGACTACTCGCAGGCACATATGAGGGCTTCAGGCCTGTCGTTCGATCCGCTTGTCCGTGGCACCCATCGCGCAGGCTGAAGCCTGCGGCTCGGTTCATGCGTTCCGGAGGGCGGCGGCAAGCATGTCAATCTCCTCCTTGGTTCGTTTTTCCGTCACGGCTACCATGAAGCAATCGTTCAACCGGTCATCGAACCGGCCGAGGGGTACGCCGCCGAGTATCCCTCGTTTCCGACACTCGCCCAGCACGCCCTTGACGTTCCGCTTCGTACGAACCACGAACTCCTTGAAAAAGGGTGCGTCGAACCGCAGTTCGTAGCCATCGAGTGTGGCGATCTGGCCGGCAGCGTAGTGGGCCTTGTCGAAGCATTGCTCAGCCACCTGGGCGATGCCGCACCTGCCCATCGAGGCCATGTACACCGCCGCCCTCACCGCCAGCAGGCCCTGGTTGGTGCAGACGTTGCTGGTGGCCCGCTCGCGTCTTATGTGCTGTTCGCGGGTCTGCAGGGCCAGGCAGAAACCGCGGCGACCCTCCCGGTCCTTGGTCATCCCGACCACCCGGCCGGGCATCTTGCGCAGGTACTTTTCGCGACCTGCAAGCAAGCCCAGGTATGGCCCGCCGTACTGCAGCGGAATCCCCAGGGCCTGCCCCTCACCGACCACAAGGTCGGCATCGAAATCCCCCGGGCGCTTCAACAGCCCACCGGCAATCGGATCGGTTATGGCGATGGCCAACGCTCCCTGCCGGTGAATCGCGGGGACGAAATGGTCGAGCCGTTCGATACAACCGAAAAAGTTCGGGGACTGTACGACAACGGCTGCCGCGGCGTCGGTCAATGCGCCGTCCAGGGTTTCGCGGCCCAAGACACCGTCCGGCGCGGGCAAGATTACGATCTCGAGGCTGCGCTCTTTAGCGTAAGTGGTCAGCACGGCTAGAGTGTCCGGATGAACCGAGCCGGCGACGAGCACCTGGCGGCGGCGAGTGATGGCGGTCGCCATGATGGCTGCCTCGGCGGCGGCGCTGGCGACCTCGTAGAGCGAGGCGTTGGCCACCTCCATGCCGGTAAGCTGACAGACCATGGTCTGGAATTCGTAGAAGAGTTGCAGCACGCCCTGGGACGCTTCCGCCTGATACGGCGTATAGGCGGTCAGAAACTCGCTCTGCCCGGCCATTGCGTCCACCACCGTGGGTATGAAGTGGTCGTACGCCCCCCCGCCGAGAAAGCAGACCAGCTCGTCACAGCTTCGATTCTTCGCCGCAAGCGCCCCGGTCTCCTTGAGCAGCTCCAACTCGCTGAGCCCCGGGGGAATGTCCAGGGGGCTTTGCAGCCGAAGATCACGTGGAATCGGCTCAAACAACGCGTCGATCGAATCGACTCCGATGGTCGAGAGCATCTGCTCGACCTGATCGTCGGTAAACTGGGTGTATCTCACGGAAACATCCAATAGCGAATTGCGAATAGCGAATTGAGCGGTCCTTTTTTTTCGCTATTCGCTATTCGCTATTCGCAATTCCTTTGCTTCGGTCCCCAAGGATGTCCGGCTTGTATACCTTCGTCTGCAGGGCTGGAACAAAACGGGTCCATCTTCCAGCCGGGTCTCGGTCGCCATCGATCTCGGAGAGAAACATGTTTGTCTTGGCGTCGAGGTTGTCCAGGTAGTGGATGGCTGCCGCTTCGGGCAGGGCGGGCAGCTTGGGACTGCCGAACTCGTACTGCCCGTGATGGCTGAGCACGATGTGCTGCATCGCCCAGAGCAACTCCTGAGGAAACGGCTTTCCCGTCCGGGTGGCGACGGCCGCAGCCTTCCCCCGAACCCACGTGGCGGCGATCACGATGTGTCCCACGAGCTGGCCGCTGTCCGTGTACCCGATGCTCGTTTCGTAGCTCAGCTCCATCGCTTTGCCGATGTCGTGCAGGAAGAGCCCCGCGAGCATCAGATCCGCGCTAAGCCTGGGGTACAACGGCAGGATGCGCACCGCCACCTCCAGCAGATTCAGGGTGTGCTCTAGCAGGCCGCCAATGTAGGCGTGGTGCATCACCGCCGCCGCGGGGGCCTTGCGGAAGCCCGCCATCAGCTTCTCGTCCCCGAGGAACTCCTGCATGAGTGCGGACAGATCCGGATCCTTGATTTCACCAAGGATCTCCACCAGCCGGGTCCACATCTCATCAATGTTCTTCTCGGTGGCTGCCACGTAGTCGGCGATCTCGTAGGAGCCCGGCTCGACCAGCCCGATCCCGTCGATAATGAACTGGGGATTGCCCTTGTAGTTCTCCACCCGCCCGGTGAAGCGCATGAAGCCCCCTTCCTGCATCTGCTTGAAGATGTTCTCAGTAGCCTGCCACATCCGGGCGACAATCTGCCCCGAGCGGTCTTGAAGCACCGCATGAATGTAGAGGCTGCCCTGGGTGGTGGTGCGCAGGTCCTTGGAGCGGATCAGGAACACCTCGTCGGTGAGGCGTTCGCCGGGGCGACAATCGACGATAAACCGGTGAGCCATCTCGGTCTCCGCGTAGGTGGAGGTTTCGGAAAAACGTAGGGTCCTCTGCGGGGACCGTTTCGTCAAGGGAGGGACGATCCGTGTCTCGGGGAAGGCTGCAGCCCAATGCAGGTGGCGATTTCCGCATGGGGTGCCATGGCCAAGCGGAGCGCGGCCATGCTGATTGCCGATTGGGCAAACATGCCCGCGCCTCCGGCTTGGGCATGCCACCCGAGACGGAATGCGCCCCGCGGGGAAGTGCTCTTTGGCGACGGGGGGCGTACGCGGCATAATAGCCTCCATGCCTCAGCACGTGATCATCGACGGGAACAACCTCCTTTACGCGATGCACGCGCAGGCCCCGATGCCGCACGTCGGACGTGAGACCCTGGTCAAGCTTGTCGAGCGCTGGGCGGGCCGGGGAGACCACGAGGTAACCCTGGTCTTCGACGGGCCGATTCCGCCCGGTGGGCTGGCCAGGCAAATGGCCTCCGACAGAATCACCGTCCGGTTCAGCGCCCCGGTAACCGCCGACGACATCATCGTGGACATGATTCACCAGGCGAAAGATCCCACCATTATCCGGGTGGTCACCAGCGACAACGCCATCCGCCACGAAGCCAAACGCCGCCGATCCCGGAACACCGTCGCCGCCGACTTCATAGAAGAGCTGTTCCCCCAGGATTCCCAACCGCGGCCGCCGGGGAGTGGTGCGGCACCGGCTGGCGAGCCGGTTTGCTGGTCCAACCGGTGTGACCCACCGCTGGTTGATAACCCGTGTCACACTTCGCTTCCTAACGGGCGCGGTTCGGAAGCCACGAGCCCGCCAACCCCAAACGAAAAACCCGACGAACCTTCCGCGAAGGAGGCCAAAGAGTGGCTCGAAACGTTCGAGGTGAGCGATGACGAACCGGAACCCTTCGACGGCTACGACGCGATGAGGCCTTGAACCAGGCCGATCCGTGGGTTAGGCTTTTAGACGCGTGTCGGAACCGGCCCATGGTCCGTCCCCAGAGGGACAGGACGAGGATGTGGGGCCGCTTTGGGAGCCAGCTTGCTGGCCCAGCCGGTCAACCGGGAGTGATGCCATGGCGACGGTGGCGTTCGCATGTTCCACTTGCGGCAAGCAGTTTCGAGTTCTGCCCGAGCAGACCGGGCGGAAGGTCCGATGCCCGCATTGCGAAGCCCCCAACAGCGTGCCGGATGGCGTCTTCGGACGCGACCGCGGGTTGGAGGAAGCAGGGCCTCAGGAAGCCGGTCGGATCGCCGAACTCTCGGCAGCGTTCGACGAAACCCGTTCACCCGGAAGAGACCCAGTTCTCCCACCTCGGTCGGAAGTACGAACCAGCAACAAGGGCATGATGGCACTTATCTTGGGCGCGCTCGGAGTCGGCACCTTGGGCGTGTTCGGAGTCGGCACTTTGGGCTTGCTGCGAGTCGGCACCTTGAGCGTGTTCGGCCCCCCCACCTTGGGCGTGCTCGGAGTCAGCACTTTGGGTGTGCTCGGAGTCGCCACATTGGGTTTGCTCGGGATCCCCGCCATCGTATTGGGCGTGGTCGCAACCAAGGAGATCGATCGATCGCGCGGAACCATGGTCGGGAAAGGCATGGCCATTTGGGGGATTGTTCTGGGGGCGTTGGCTGTCGTGGGGGCGCTCTCATACGTTGCATACAGATTGCTAGGCGCGACATCCCCCTAAGGGGCCCCAAGCCCGACGTGGGCTGGCTGGGGTCCGCCGGCGGAGGTGCAGTTTTCCCGGGATCCCAAGGAACTGTGAATGGCGAATATGTGTCAGGAAGACGAACTTCCTCTTGCAGAGACGATCTACGAGGAGGAGGGAACGCTCGGGCCGACCTCGCGTGACCGGATCGTCATACTGGGGAGGCGGGCTGCGGGAAAGACCGTCTATCTGTCGGTGCTCTATGAGCGCTACTGGAAATCGCTCGACGGTCTCACGATGAAGGCTGTTGGGGGGAATGTCCATTCGGAGCTCATTCATGTGGTCGAGGGGCTGCGTTTGGGCACTTGGCCCCCCGCCACGCTGGAACTGAGGCACTGCGAGCTTCAGATCGAGTACCGCGGGAAGATGCGCTCGCTGATCGCCCTGGATTACCCGGGTGAGGTTTTTCGCCAGGCCTTCGTCGATGGAGTTACCGAATATCCCGACCGAGCGTCTCCCGAAGCCGCTGCGCTTATCAGACACCTCGACGCTGCCGCCGCGGTGCTCCTGCTGATCGACCCCGCCAGTCTGTGCGGGGGTGACGTTGACGCGGTGATCGACGACGATTTCGGAATCACTCAGGCTGTTTCTTACCTGCGAAGCTCACCGGGCGGAGCGGACGTCCCCGTTGCCCTGGTCTACACCAAGTCAGATCGGACCGGCAACTACATCGCCCGCGAGGGAGGACCCGTGAAGTTCACCAAGAGAAGGCTCCCTGCCCTGGCCCGCACCCTGCGCAAGTTCCCGATCTATCAGGTGTCCGCGGTTCAGGCTTTGGTTCGTCGGGACGGGACGTGGGTCCCCAAGAAAGGCTTCACCCCGAGACGTATCGAAAGGCCGATCCTGCGCTGCCTGGACGCTTTTGAAGCCCAGGAAGAGCGAGAGCGTCAGGAAGCCGCGGCCATTGAGCGGCGCAGATCCGTGGAAGAGCGGATCAGGCGTGCGGAGCAGCGGGAGCGTCGCAGCAACCGGATTCTCATCGCCTTGATCGTGTCCATGGTCGTGGTGGCCGGGTGCGTCATGGCCCTGATCTGGGCGCTGGGGGCGTAACGTACGAGCCATCCGCAGGTAAGGGAAGCACTCGTGACCTTGAACATACCCCGTCATGTCTTCGGTTGCCGCAGAGGCTACCGCACCCTGGGCGTCTCGAGCGATGTAAGCCGCGCGGAAAGAGACGAGCTGGAGACCTTCTCCTTCGGGCAGACCAGCGCCCCAACGTACCTTGACAGCCTGGAGCTCAAGCCGGCGTACTGGTGTCGTTGCCTGGGCTCGAAGCGCTGGGCGATCACCCGGGTCCAAAAGGGAGCGACGGACGATCAGGGTCGAAGCACTCTGCTGTTCGTCAGCGCCCTGCTCGAGCCGGATGACTGGGTGGATAAGCTGGGGGCCGACTCGACCCCTCTGCTGGAGGCTTCCCCCATCTGGGCGTGGAACGGGGAGCCGGTGTTGGAGCCGGTGAAAATCGCCCTGGGCAACCGGGAATCGTCCACCCCTAATAGCGCCCAAAGGGCCCGGGTGTTGTCCATGCTTGCACTGGTCGAAGCCAGGCACGGAGGGCCAAACGAGACCATCGTAGCCACCGAGTTCGAGTTCTCCCCCGACGACGTCCGCCTGCTGGCTACGCTGCTGCCGCGAGCGTGCAAGGCCTCATTCTCCTGGGCGGTGCGCTCTTTGAGCGAGGGTCTGCCCGTCGTGGTGAACTCTCTTTCGGGCAATGCCTCGCGCGGGTCGGCGACGCGCAGAATCACCCGGTGGTCGCGGAGCGTCTCGTACGATCAGCCAACCTACACCGCCGCCCTGGCCTTCTTCTGGAAGCCCGGACACCCCCCCCCATGGGAGTTCGTAGCCAACTGCCAGAGCTTCGGCCAAGAGACCTGGGGCCAGGCAACCCCCCCAACCGCGGTTACCCGTATGAGCCCCCAGGCGCCCACCGCCCGTGACCGCCGCTCCCGACTTCGCGGCAGGCCTCTGTGGAAAAGATGGTACGTGGGACTCGCGGCTATCCTGTTGGCAGTCGTCGCAGCGACCGCGGTGAGCGTGATACAACTGCGGGAAGCCAAGGAGCGGGAACGGGTCCGCGAGCTTCAGGAGAGACAGGAGCAAAAAGAACTCGAAGAGAACGCGAAGACGCTGAAAGCCGCGGTGACGACGTTCATCGAGAGCAACTCGCCCAGCCTTTTGCCGGGCAATTCCGCGGAGCGGGACGCTCTGATCAAGAAAGGTGAGCAACTCGGCAACCGAATCGCGGAGCTTATGAAGCGTTTTCCCACAGATGAACTCAACCACGCGAGCGTTCGGATGGAGGAGTGGTTGGCCACCGCGCACGAGTCCGACCATGAGCATGCGGAGATCGAGCGCCGCCTTCAGGAGTTTCGGGACTTCGCAAAGGCTGAGGGTCTAAGAGACTTCACCCAAGACCGCCCGTACCCGACGACAGACACGCTCACAAGCGCCGAAGAGATCGAAAAACAGTTGGAAACAGTTGTGGGAACTGGGACCGCTGTTGCTCAGTTGTATGCCGAGAATGTCGAGGACGCGCGCGACCGGTTGGCCGTATTCCGAGACACGTGTGCAGCCATCGATCGAACCTGCGCTGAGAAGCTGGAGGAACTCCGGGAATACTTCGACGTCGACTTGCCTGACAGGCTCAGCAACAACCTGATCGAGGATGTACCCAAGAGGCGGGAAGTGCTCGAAGCCCTGGAGAAACAGATGGGGAACGTCCTCCTGGAGAACCACCCCGGGTCGACAACCTTCTCCAAAGACAGCTTCGACAAAGTCACGGGCGTGGCGGACGAATGGAGGGACAGAATCGGGGACCTCTGCGGGCGGTTCGACAAGTCTTACGACAAAGCTGCCGAGTTGATCCGGGAGCACATGTTAGACCTCCCCGATGTCAGTGCCTTAGACGTGCCGCAGCGCTGGGGTCACGCCCGTAAGTCTCTCGAGTTGTGCCAGCGTGCCCTCGCCATATGGTCCGACCACCCGGAGTGCTTCAAGCAGGAGAAACTGATCAATGACTGGATCGACCAGGCGTCTTCGGTTGCCTTCGAGCACTTCAAGAGTCTCGTTGAGCAGGCTGAGCGTGCCTGGACGAGCGAGGAGAAGGAGGCGGAGCGGGAGAATCGGAAACCGAACCCGGCTTACGCACGCGACCTGGTCGATGAGGCCGAGGACTACCGCAAGGAGATCCCCGACGCGATCAAGCAGGGGGACGTCAGAGGAGAATTCCGTGAAAAGGCGGTCCAACTGCAGGCACTGCTTGAACCGTTGAGCCGGAAGGTTGACGAGGAAAACGGCGATTCAGGAGGATAGACGCCCCGTCGGGCGGAGCCCGACCTACGCTCCAAAACGCATCAGAAGACCTCGGCCATCCATTGTCCGCCGTGTTCGGGGTTGCCGACGAGGCGTCGCTTGGCGACGTCGATCCACCAGTCCAGCGTTTCCAGGGGGATCTGCCCCAGCAGCGGCTGACGGCCCTCCGGCAAGGCCATAACCTCTACTGTACAGGCCCGGCCCTGAACTTCGATTCTCGCCCCGCGGTAGATGCTCATCGTGAGCGCACCGGTGATGGTTTGCGCTTCCTTTGTACGGTCGAAGTCCAAGCCGAGTTGCTCTATCACGGAGCCCGGAAGGCAGAAGAACGTGGCCCCGGAGTCAACCAGGGCCTCCACGGTAACCCGCCTGACCGCATCGTCGCTGATCTCGCCGCCCTCGGCGCGCTTGCGGTCTTCGACGTTCTCCACGCCGACGGTTACGACTACGCGTCCCACATCGATCCCCGGTTTCGGTTCCACAACGGTTCCGGACATACACCCACCTCGCTACGGACATTATACGGATCAAGTGCACCTCTGGCAAGTTCGGCAGGGTGACGCACCTTCTTGCGGGAGCATCCCAAAGAAGGTGGCAATTCGCCGATATTGGGTGGCATGGCCGCTCTTCAAAGCGGCCATGTCGGTCGCCACAGGATTCCATGCCCGCCCCACAGGCGGGCATGCCACCCGAAATGGGATGCACCCCCTTCTTGCTACGCCTCCGAGCGGGTTACGCGGAGGGCTTCTTCCAGGGTGGTGAGGCCGTCGCGGACTTTGGTGATGGCGTCGTCGCGCAGCGTAATAGCGCCGTGATTGACAGCGTAGCTCTGCAGGACTTCGGTGTTGGCTTTTTCCATGACGAGCTTGGCGAGGCCCGGATCGAAAGGGACGAACTCGAAGATGCCCACGCGGTCGTAGTAGCCGCTGCGCAGGCATCGCGTGCAGCCCGTCCCGCGGTAGATCTCCACCCCGGTCCGGTCCAGGGGGATGTCCAAGGCGTTGCGCTCGGTTTCATTGGGCTCGAAGGGACGTTTGCAGTTGACGCAGATCCTGCGGACCAGCCGCTGGGCCTTCACCCCGATCAACGCGCTGGCCACCAGGTAGGGCTCGCAATCCATATCGAGCAGGCGGGTCACCGCCCCACAGGCGGAGTTGGTGTGCAGGGTGGCGAAGACCAGATGGCCGGTGAGTGATGCCTCCAGGGCCAGGTGGGCGGTCTCCTCGTCGCGAATCTCCCCGACCATGATAACGTCCGGGTCGTGCCGCAGGATGCTTCGCAGAGCTTTGGCGAAGGATACGCCGTACTCCGCGTCGACCGCCACCTGGTTGACACCGGGGATCTTGTACTCGACCGGATCCTCGATGGTGATGATATGCTTGTCGATGCTGTTGATTTGTTGCAGTGCGGCGTAGAGGGTGGTGGTCTTGCCGCTGCCGGTGGGTCCGGTGAGCAGGATGATCCCGTAAGGCCTGCGGATCATCCGCTCGAAGGCCTGCCGCAGCTCCGCTCCCATCCCCAGGTGTTCGAGGGTCAGTTGCGAGCGGTCCTGGGAAAGCAGCCGCAGGGTGATCCGCTCGCCTCGGGCGGTGGGGATAACCGCGACGCGGATGTCGATCTCCTGCTCGAAGCTGGTGTGGCTGAAGCGCCCGTCCTGCGGGTGGCGCCGCTCGGTGATGTCCAACGTAGAGAGCACCTTTACGCGGGAGATCATCGCCGCCATGGTATCGAGGGGGTAGGCCCGGGCCTCGATCATGCGCCCATCGATGCGCAAACGAACGCGCAGGCGGTCCTCCTCGGGCTCGAGGTGGATGTCGCTGGCCCGGCGATCGACCGCTTCGTCGAGGATGCTGTCCAGCTCCTCGACCATGTTGAGCCCGGTCGCCGAGGTGGTGGCCACTGAAGACGACACCGGGGCGATGACCGCCTGCCGGGCCCCCTGGGCACGGGCCGACCCATAGACCTCGTTTATGGCCTCCACGATCTGGTATCGCGGGCTGACCACGAACTGAAGGGGACGCTGGAATCGCGTGGCCAGGGCGGTGCGCACCGAAGGGTCGACGGGATCGGCGACGGCCACGACGAGCTCCCCGGACACCTCCCCGAAGACCAGGCAGGTCTTGCAGCGGGATATGTTCTCCGGGAGGGTCAGCACCCAGGCGCGTGTCGGTTTGCGCCGAGTAAGATCGAGGAACCGAAGCCCGTTCATTTCCGCATAGGCCTGGGCGACGTCTGCCTCGCTGATAAGGTCGTTGGTTTGGAGCACGTCCACCAGGGGCACGCCGATCAGCTCCGACTCGCGGCGCATCGAGGCAAGCCCAACGGGGTTCAAGGAGTTATTACCCAGGAGCTTCGATACGATCTTGTGCTCGGAGGCTTCGGCTGCGATCATGGTCTTACCTTCCCACTAAGGGCGATTCACCGCAGTCCCCCGAGCCGCAGGCTTTAGCCCGCGCGAATCACTCAAACGCGAGAACGCTTCGTATTGCGGACGTCCGCGCGCGCTAAAGCCCGCGGCTCACGTAGCGCGGGTGCCCCACCCTCTCTGAAGGTGGGGGCTGGATGATACGACAAAGTCCGAAGCCGGCGTGTGGATCATCGTGTCCCCCACCTCGAAACGAGGTGGGCCACCCGCCTGGTGCATCAAGATGCCCCCTACCCCCGCGCGACCACCAGCATCAGGGCGTCGTCGTCCGGTTGTCCGCCGGCCAGGTGTGTTGAATAGGCCTGGCCTATCCGGGCGATCACATCCTCCGGAGCGGCAAAGGCCTCGCGATCGAGCAGGATCTCATGGAAACGCTGATCGCCGAAGGCTTCGCCCGCGGCGCCCTCGGCTTCGGTTATGCCGTCGGTGTGGCACACGATTCGGAACGCCTCGGGCAGATCGACCCGGGTGGCTTCGTAGACGTAATCAGGATCGACCCCCAGCACCAGGGAGGGTTGATCCAGGGTGACCAGCCGTCCCGGAGCGACCATCAGAAGTGGCGGGGGCGTCCCCGCACAGACGTACGCCAGCTTTCCCGCGGTCAGGTCGATGCCCAGGTACATAAGGGGGAGAATCTGGCGGGCGGACGACCAGGCGATCATCTGGTTAAGGGCTCCGATCATGGCAGTCGGGTCCATCAGGGCGTCTTCGGAAACGGCAAGGGCGGTGCGAACGGCTGACCGAATCGCTGCCGCCTGGGCCAGGCCGGTGACACCCCCTCCCCCCCCGTCGACGACGAGGGCTGCCAAACGCTGCTCGTCGAGGTGCACAACGTCCCCGAAGTCTCCGCACCGGACCCGCCCCGGATAAACCTTCATCGCCGCCTCGAACGTGTCACTCGATGACACCGCACAGGCAAGCGAGACCTGGATGCGCCTAAGAGTCGTGAGCCAGGCGGCTCCCTCGCGCGGGGCCATACGCACCAGCTTGCGCGACGACTCACCCAGAAGGGCCCCGATGTACGCCCCGGTAGCAAGGAAGTGGTGCACCGCCGAGCCGGAGAACGGCTTCTTAGCCGACGGCCTATCCACATACAGAACACCGACCACGTCTTGGCGGTACACGAGCGGGGCGACCAGGGCGGTCACCGCATAGCCGAGCTTGCTGTCCAGTTGTCCAGCGGTTTGCGGGTACCTGCCGGCCACGCCCTGCAGAAGCGGGGCGAGCACGAAAGATTGACTTACGGGGGTCATCGAGCCGCCGGGGGATCGCTTAAGTGCCCGATGGGCCAGCGGACGCAGTTCGGTCTTGCCCTCCCCGCGAAGGGCGACAAACCCCCGCTCCGCCTGAAGCTCGAGGAGCACCTCCCCGAGGGCGGCGTCGGCGATGTCCTCCGGGCGGGCGGTGAGGGCCCGCTCCACGGCGAGATGGGCCAGCTTCTCGATCTGAGCGACCTTGAGCGACAGTGGAGCCTTGATCTTGATCCACTCGCAATCGGGCGGCTCGCTGCGGTCGGGAGTGAGAAACTCCAGGTCGATCGCCCCGCTTTCGGCGGTGTCGTCGACGAACTCCAGCACGCGAGATCCGGCACGGATGACGTCGCCGGAAGTCAGCAGAGTTTCGCTGATAAGCTCGCCGTTAACGTGGGTCTTGTTGCGGCTGCCGAGATCCTTGATGCGAAACCGCCCGCCACTTTCCAGATCCAGGCGCACGTGCTCGCGAGAAACCGTATCGTCTACCAGAACAAGCTGACAGGTTGAGGCCCGGCCGATCAGGAAATGCTCGCAGTCAAGCGCCTTTGTCTGCAGCGAGCCGGAGTCGTCGAGGTAACGCAGAAGGGCCATGGCTGAAAACTATAGGATTCGCCCGCCGTTTGGCAAGGGGTTCGAAAGCAGGTGAGGAACCGGGCCCAGGGCCCGGTTTCTACAAGAGTAGAATGTCCCCTCTTACTCTCACTCGCGGGCTTTCTCGGCGCGAAGCCCTTTCCTGACATCGGGGGCTCAGCCCCGACACTCTTTGTTTTTGGTTTGGAGTACGCCCGCCGATCTGGTATCATTGAGTGCTGTGTTCTTGGACCCAAGGAATCATTGAGGAGGGGGTCATGACCGTATGGATTGCTGCATGCGTTGCGTCGGTGGTTGTCGGCGGGGGTGTGGCCCCGGCCCAAGAGATGCCCTTGTTCGCCGAACCGCGTCATGATCCGGTGGTGGACCCGGGGCTCGGTGTCGCATTGTCCGGCGCGCCCTCCGGCAGGATTGGCGTATGGGTTTTCTTCACGGATAAGGCGATCGCGACGAGCGACGCCTATAAGCTCGCTCTGTCAGAGCTGGCCCGCCAGTCCGATATGCGGAGGGTGCGACGGCGCGAGCGGCGGCGCACGCTACCGGGTCTGTTCGACCACCGCGATCTACCACTGGCCCGCAGCTATGTACGTGCGGTTCTGGCAACCGGGGCGCGGCTGCGTACGCGTAGCCGGTGGCTCAACGCGGTTAGCGTGGATGCCACCGGCGGGCAGATAGAGGCGGTGACCGGCCTGCCGTTCGTGCGGTACATCAAGCCGCTTGCCCGGTCCGTCCGCATCGAACCGTCCCCACCGGGGGCTGGCGGAGGCGGCCGAGATTTCTACGGCTTTGCATCCGAGCAGCTCTATCAGATCAACATCCCCGCCGCCCACGACGCGGGTTACACCGGCGCGGGGATTATCATCGGCATCCTGGATACCGGGTTTCGGCGCACGCATGAAGCCTTCAACGAACCGGGTCACCCGGTCGACGTCCTGGGTGAATGGGATTTCATCAACAACGACGGGGACACCGGGCCGGAGTCGGGCGATCCTCCCGGACAGGATTGGCATGGAACGCTCATTTTGGGTACCATCGGAGCGTACAAGCCGGGCACGCTTGTCGGCGGTGCCTACGACGCTTCCTTCTATCTGGCCAAGACCGAGGACATCTCCAGCGAAACACCGATCGAGGAAGACTTCTACGTGGCGGGGCTCGAATGGATTGAGGCCAATGGCGGCGACGTGGCCACCAGTTCACTCAGCTACAGCGACTGGTACACCCAGGAGGACATGGACGGCCTGACCGCGGTGACGACCATCGCGGTGAACATCGCCACCGCCAACGGGGTGGTGTGCTGTACGGCCGCGGGCAACGCGGGGCACGACAACGACCCTGGTACATCCCACCTCGGGGCCCCGGCGGATGCCTTCGACGTGCTTACCTGCGGGGCGGTCAACGCTGAAAACGAGATTGCCGGTTTCAGCAGCGACGGCCCCACCTACGACGGACGGGTCAAGCCCGAGGTGCTCGCCCGCGGGGTGGGGACCTCCACGGTGGACCCGTACGATGACGCCGACTACACCACCGTCAGCGGGACGTCGCTCTCCACTCCCTTGGTGGCCTGCGCTGCCGCCTTGATCCTCCACGCTCATCCCGACTGGACGGTCCCCCAGGTCCGATCGGCCCTGCTGCGGTCGGCCGACGACTACGCGGCGACCGGGACGACCGATCCGCTGTTCATCCGCGGCTACGGGCTCATCGATGTCATGGCGGCGATCGAGACGTCGTTCGTCGGGGATCTCGACTTGGACGGCGATACCGATCTGGCGGACTACGGCCTGTTTGAGGATTGCTTGAGCGGGCCGGGGGAGCAGCTCGAACCGGGGTGCGAGGTCGCCGATTTCGACGGTGACGGCGATGCGGACATGTTCGACTTTACCCTGCTTGTTTTGAACTTCAGCGACTCCTGGAGCGACTGGCACGACTGATCGGACGACCTGGTACCGTGTTTCGGAAGTCTCGAGACCATTGTTGGGCGCCACGGACAAACTTGTTTGTCCGTGCGGTGATGCGTCAAGTCGGATCCGCCGCACCGACAAGCGGAGCTTGTCCGTGCCACCCACAGTCGCAGGACTTATGAAACGCTCTACCAGTCTCACGTTTCCGTGAATCCGCCGGGGCCGGCGCATCCAAGCGTGGCCACGCAAACGTGCCCGTCCCAGGTAGGGCTACCCTCTTCTCTTTGTGCTGCTCTTGATGCTGAAGGATAGCCGGGCAACCGCCGGGTGTTGAAACTCCCAGTCCTGATAGGCAGTCTCGAGCATGGTCCGCATGCTTGGCTGAATCATCCGATCATACCGCTTTCGCCCGTTGCAGCGTACGGTGATCGGCTTGGAGAAATCCACCATTCCTTGCGGAATAAGCAGCTCGACGCGGGCGAGGCGCCGGGTTTCGATGGCTATGGTCTGACCGTCGACGCCGCCACCGAGGTAGGCAAGTTTGTCCTGGATGACGCCGGTGATGTACCGCTCCTGGTCGACCGCGGGAGACACCAGGATCGAGAGTTGATCCGCCTCCCACACGTCGGCCATGAACTTCGTCTGTCTGAGCCAGCCGGCGTGTCCCTGGGACGGGTAGCGAAACCAGAACGACACGTTGCCCGCAACTCGTGGGCGACGCCTTTCCAGGATCGCTGTGACCCGGTCTGCAGGAGGCTTCAGCCCGCCGGGAGCCGCGGAGGAGATCTCCACGCCGATAATCGGGAGCGACGTCTCCGCGGCGAGCCTGACGATCGCCCGGTTGTAGGCAGCCACTTTCTCCTCCCGGGTTTGCGGCGGGTCCCCGTCGGCGGCGGCGTAGACACTCAGCACCGGAAGCTGGCGCAGGTTCTCCAGGAGAAATGGGTACACCTCTTGGGGATAGGGCACGCGCGGGTACCCAGACAAGACGATGACACCGGCGAACAGATCGGGATGGGTCAGCCCCGCCATCCAGGCTGCGTCCCCCCCCTCCCCCAGGCCGAACAGGAAAACGCGGTCGGTGTCAAGGTGAATCCGCCGGCGCAAGAGCCGGATGAGCCGGCGCAGGTCGCCCGCGGAGGACGGGACTTGATGAAACGAGCCGTCTACCGGCCGATCGGGGCTGACCAAGACGAACTCCCGGGTCGCGGTCCCCAGGGCGTGCCCGGTAAGGGCCACGGCCTCCGCCGGGGACATGCCCGGGTGCGGCATGCACAGGATCAACCCGTGGCGATGAGCGGGGTCGTAGCTTTCGGGAAGGTAATAGGTGACGGTCGTGCTTCCGCCGGACCCGGCTTCAAAGCTGATTGCCCCGGGGTTTTCCGGAAGGGGCTTCCAGAGCTGAACACGGCCAAGCGCTTCCGCGACCGCCTCCGTCTCACCGCCGGCTGCGTCTTCTATCGACTCAACCAGCGAGGCACGCTCTGAAGGATCATCCGCTTGAAGATACTTCTCGAGAAGTTCGAGAAGCGTCGGCGCAGCCTCACTCCCGCGGGAGATGGGATCGGCTTGTCCGTCGGAAGAGGGCGTGAAATAGGCGAATCCCCACACGGCGCCGAGAGCCAGCAGCCAAGGACCGACCGCCTTGAAGCCCACGCTGGTCACGGGTGTGCACCTCCGCCAACTGAGTAGTCGCCGTCCTTCAGTCGCCCACCGTCAAGGTGGTGGTAAAGCCGTCGTCGTCCGGAGCGAAAGTGAAGGTGGCCACCGCCCCGCACAGCCCCATCTGTCGGTCCGTGGCCCAGCGCTTTACCCCGACTCCGCGTTCCTCGTTGCTCTCCGTATCTCGGAACGTACCTCCAAGAGTGCCGATGGTGAGGTTTTGGGTGCACGGAAAGTCGACGGTGTCGGTCCAAAGGGGCCCGAGGGTCCCCGAGCCCAGAAAGCCGAGCCCCTCGGTCACGAGATTCTCCGTAACGAACAGATCGTCCGGCAACACGTCCAGCGGCTCGTTGGTCGCGTAGAATTCCAGATCGACTCCCAGGTCGGCAGCCTCATTCACGAACCGCAGGATCATCGTTTCCCGGTCATCATTGCTCGAGGGGCTGGTTCCGCTGGGTTGAGCCGGGTTGGGCCAGACCTCAACGGAACAGCCCCCGCCGGGCATGGTCCCCAGCGCCACGAGCACGCCAAGACCTGATACGCCCAATCGCGACCCCATGTTGCACATAATTGCATCCTTCCATATTCAGATTCCAGGCAGATCAAGCAGTAATACTGCAAACAATCCGGCAGGGCCGGATTCGCTTTCCAGGCTTCCGGGAATCGTAGGGCGTACCGAGTGTACCCTCAAGAGTGTTGAACCCGGGCGTGTCGGGTTGCGGGCGTGTGCCACGAGCTAACCCGGATAACTCGCCGCGGAGCACGCGGAGACCGCAGAGAAAGGGCAGAAAAGGAGAAGACTCAAGAGAGTCACATCGGGAACCCGGATTCACTGACTAGACGGGTGGACCCTGTTTTCGCGTTACTTCTTTCCTGGCAATACTCTGCGTTCTCCGCACTCTCTGCGGTGTGAATAATTCGCGGTAAACCCCTTTGCGGAATTGACATGGCACAACGGGCACTTATAATCGCCGGCTCGTGATTGCGGCAGCGTGAGACGTCGCGAAGGGGTAGGGTCTGTGAAGACCGCCCCGATTTGCGCGTTGCGTGCTTCGCTACGCGTAATGGCAGGTGTTGGCCGCGTGGTTGCCATGAGAGGCAGGATGATGCGGATCGGAGGCAGAGGCTGCTAGCATGGCCAGGCTCTCACGTGAAACGGCGACCCGTGCGAACTGATCGGTTCGAGCACGGGTACGACTGTCGACGGGGTCTGTCGGACCCAAGCGACCGGAGTGACGCAATGCCCTAAGCTGCGGACTCCAACTAGCAGTTTTGCCGTTTTGCCATGTGGGCTCGTTGTGTGCGCCCACTTTTTTTGTCCACCGGCCTTGCTGGTATGGGCTCGGCCTGAGCCGCGGGCTTTACCCCGCGCCGATTCGCTAACCGGGGTCGCGAGCTTTATTACGCGCGCGGACGTCCGCACAGGCTAAGAGCCTGCAGCTCAGGTAGGCGCGAAACGACAACGTAGGCGGAGCACGGACGCCGGATTTCCGTGCACAGCAGGGCAACGAAGGGGCTGTTTGGCAAGGATGAACAGCGATTTGCTTAGAATCGTCGACGCGATCAGTCGGGACAAGAGCATCGATAAGGAAAGCGTCTTTGTCGACCTTGTCGCGGCCATGCACTCCGCAGTGCGACGGGCATACGACGAGGCCGAGGACATCACCGTTGAGATCGATCGGGCGACCGGGGAAATCCATGCCGCCGTGGAGGGAAAACCGGTAGACATGCGGACCCTGGGGCGGATCGCCGCCCAGACGGCAAAGCAGGTGATGATCCAGAAGATCCGCGAGGACGAGCGAAGCTCCATCTTCGAGGAGTATTCGCAACGCGTCGGTGAGGTGGTAACCGGGACGGTCACGCGCTACGAGGGGGGAGCGCTGATTGTCAACATGGGCCGGGCCGAGGGTTTCCTGCCCCGTAGTGAGCAGATCCCGGGGGAGGGGCATCAGCCCGGGGAACGGGTCCGGGGAATGATTCTCGACGTTCGCGAAGAACCCCATCAGGTCAGAATCGTCCTTACCCAAACCCACCCCGACTATATCCGCCGGCTCTTTGAGCTGGAAGTGCCGGAGGTCGGCGAGCGCATCATCGAGATTCGCGCTTTGGCCCGGGAGGCGGGCTATCGAACGAAAGTCGCGGTCTCTTCCATCGACTCCAAAGTGGACGCGGTGGGTGCGTGCGTGGGAGTTCGGGGGAGTAGGATACGGAACATCGTCGACGAGTTGAGCGGGGAGAAAATAGACATAGTCCGGTGGAACGAATCGTCGCAAGTGTTGATCACCAACTCCCTGAAGCCGGCGGAGATCAGGGAGATCTTCCTTTGCTTCGAACTCGGGCGGGCGACGGTCGTCGTCGATGAAGATCAGCTATCCCTGGCGATCGGTAAGCGGGGCCAGAACGTGCGTCTCGCCGCCCGGTTGACCGGGTGGGACATCGATATCCTGACGCCGGCGGAATACGACAAGAACGTCGACGACATGGAGCGCGTGCTCAAGGGTGTCGAGGGTGTCGAGGACGTCATGCTCGATAAGCTACTGGCGATCGGCATCATTTCGCTGGGAGACGTTGAAGAGGTGGGGACGGAGCCGCTGGTTAATGAAGTCGAAATAGACCAGGCGCTGGCCACGCGGATTGTTGAGATCTCCGCGGAAGCAGCGAAGCAAATCGCCGCCCAGGCGGAGGCCGATAAGAAAGCCGCCGAGGCCCAGAGGAAAGCCGAGGCTGAGGCCCAAAAGCAAGCCGCCGAGGCCGAGGCCCAAAAGCAAGCCGCCGAGGGTGACGCCCAAGAGCAAGCCGCCGAGACTGACGTCCAGGAGCAAGCCACCCAGGCCGAGGAGGCTGGACCGGAAGCGAGTACCCTCGAGGGAGGACAGGAAACCGGCGGCGATGAGGCTGAACCGGAAGCCAGTACCCTCGAGGGCGGAAAGGAAACCGGCGGCGAGGAGGTCCAGGGCGACGCGACCTTGGAGGCCGACAGCACCTTGCCGTCAGGGACCGGCAACGGGGATGAGCCCCAACTGGCAGGTGACGAATCGGCCCCTAAGACGGGAGCGGTGGAGTCGAGCGACCCCACATAGCAAGGAGTCCAAGCACTTGAGCCGATAGCAGTGTCTGTGCGGGTGCGTGCGGACATCGGCGGTACGAGGTATCGCGACAGTCTTTGGTTTTGACGGAGACTCGGATTTGTCTGAGAAGATGCGCGTTCACATTCTCGCCAAAGAGATGAACGTCACCAGCAAGACGATCATCGAGAAATGTAAGGCCGAGGGTATAACCGCCGTCAAGAACCACATGTCCACGCTCAGCGCCGGGCTCCACGCGACAATATGCGAATGGTTCAGCGATTCCGGCGGGGGTACCGCAATCGAGACCTCCGAGCGGGTGAATCTCCAGAAGGCCCGAATACCCAAACCCAGGAAGAGAAAGAAGAAGGAAGAACCAATCGAGGAAGCCCCGGCCCAAGCCGTGATTGAGGCCGCTACGGAGGTGAGCGAGCCGGCCCCGGCTGAGCCGCAAGTGCCCGCACCCGCCCGGACTCCGGAGATGGAACCTGCGGTGGAGACCGTGCCCACCGAGGTCGCCGCGGAAATGACCTCCGTAGCAGTGGCGGAGGCCCCGACCCCGGCGGAGGCGATCGAAACCGTAGTCGCCGCTGAACCGGAAGCTGAACCATCCGAGGAACCTGCCCCGGCCAAAGAGGCGGGAGTCGCGGTAGCAGAGGCCCCGGCGGAGGCCCCCGCCGCCGAGGCCCCGGTGGAGGAAGGCCCTCCGGCAAAGCCGATCACACCTGCGGGGCCGCAGAACGTGCCCGTGCCCGCCAAACTCCAAGGTCCCCGAGTGGTGCGGTACGAGGCACCGGACCGCGACGTGCAGCCCATTCGCCGGACCCCACGGCCTCGACCGCCGGAGGGCGGTGCCGGTCCACCCCGGCCTCCCCCCACTCTCGTCCCGGGGGCTCCGCCGGTGGGCGACAAGACGGCACCTGATCGAGTCGTACGTCGCAAGGGCCGGTTCAGTCCGCGGCGGGCCGCCGGGCGCGCTACGGATGCCGGCGAGAAACTCGCCGAGTGGCGTGACCGTGATTTGGCGGAACGCAAGCAGCGGCTCGCCGGAGCCACCGGGCGCCGGATCCACCAGCGCCGCGCGGTTCAGGATGCCGGCGGGCCGGGTGTGCGGTTCGCCGCCGGCCCGAAGACGGAGGCCACCGTACACGAGCCTGTCCACATCAAGGAACTCTGCTCCGCAACCGGGCTGAACTTCCTGCAGTTGTTCAAGGTGCTCAAGGAGGAGCACAACATAGTGGCCAACGTCAACATGACTCTGCAGTCGGAGGTCGCTCAGCTACTCGCCTTGCATTTCGGGATTGATCTGTTGGTGATTCCGTCCAAGACCATGCTCGACGAGATCCAGGAGGAATTCGCCAGCCGGGAGCGCCAGAATGAGCAGCCCCGTCCGCCGGTGGTGACCTTCCTGGGACACGTCGACCACGGCAAGACAACCCTTATGGATGCGATCCGCAAGACGCGCGTCGTGCATGGCGAGGACGGTGGGATCACCCAGCACATCGGATCCTACCACCTTGAGACCCCCCACGGGGCGGTGACCCTGCTGGATACTCCCGGCCACGAGGCGTTTACCGCCATGCGCGCCCGAGGCGCCCAAGTGACCGATGTCGTGGTCCTGGTGGTGGCGGCGGACGATGGAGTGATGCCCCAAACCGTCGAGGCAATCAATCACGCCCAGGCGGCCGGGGTGCCCATAGTGGTCGCCCTCAACAAAATCGACCTGGGCGACGAGAACAGAGTGAGAATCTACGGCCAATTGTCCGAGCGGGGCCTGACCCCCGCGGGCGACTGGGGCGGAGAAGTGGACGTGGTGCCCACCTCGGCGACCACCGGTGAAGGGGTGGCGGAGTTGGTCGAGCATCTTGCGGCATTGAGCGCCATCCTGGAGCTGAAGGCGGACCCGACCCTCCCTGCCTGTGGGACGGTAGTCGAGGCGGAAACCAAGAGCGGGGTTGGCGCCGTCGCCCAAGTGCTGATACAGGAAGGCACGCTGCGCGTGGGCGACTGCGTGGTGTGCGGCAACGGTTTCGGTAAGGTTCGTGCACTGCTCGACGACCGGGGCCGGCGTATCCAAGAGGCGGGCCCGGCCATCCCGGTGGAAGTCTGGGGTCTGGACGACGTTCCGGCCTCCGGTGACAAGCTCTACAACCTTGACAACCTGCAGCGTGCCAAGAGCATCGCCGCCGAGATCAAACAGACTCGCCTGGCGAGCAGCCGTGTTCAATCGACCAAGGTCCACACTCTCGAGGAGATGCTCCGGCAGCGTGAATCGGGGGAGGTCCCGGAACTCAACGTGATCATCAAGGCCGACGTAGACGGCAGCGTAGCCGCCCTGCGGTATACGCTGGGGCAGTTTCCCACCGACGAGGTGAAACTTGTCGTGCGGCATTCGGCGGTGGGGCCGGTGAACGACAGTGACGTGCTTCTCGCCGAGGCGTGCAAGGCGATCATCATCGCGTTCCGGGTGGACACACCGTCCGGCGCCCGGCGACTGGGGGAACAGCACGGCGTGGACATCCGCTCCTATCGGGTGATCTACGACGTGCACGACGAGATCAAGAAGGCCCTGGAGGGACTTCTCGAACCGGAGGAGCGAATCGAAGCCCGGGCCGTCGCGGAAGTGCGTCAGGTGTTCCACATAACCAAAGTTGGTACCGTGGCCGGCTCGTTTGTCACTGAGGGAACGGTCAATCGCAGCCACTTCGCGAAGGTTTTGCGCGACGGGTTGGTCGTTCGCGACCGATGCACGTTCGCTTCGCTCAGACGATTCAAGGACGACGCCAAAGAGGTTCGCTCTCAAATGGAATGCGGGATCCGACTAGAAGGATTCGACGATCTCCACGTCGGTGACGTCATAGAGACCTTTGAGATTGTGAAAATCGCTCGTACGCTCCAGGGTCATGATTGAATTCAAAGCGGAATGTGGCCACACGGTCCGCGCCAGAAATGAGGACGCGGGAGGAGTGGTCAACTGCTCCTACTGCGGCCAGGCTGCGAGTGTTCCGGAGAACCAGGAAGCGGAGGATCTCGGCTTCCTGTTCGACCAGGATGACCTGCCGAAAGGCCAGGCGGGCGACGCTCCCCGTGCCAAGTCCGCTTCCCGGGGGGGAATCTTTTCGCGGCGCCGGCGGCGGGTGGGCGATTTCAATCCGTTCGCCCTGGTGGCCAAGCTGTGTTGGGGGGCCTTGCTGCTCACCATCGTCATCGTCGTGGGCAAGACGTGGGTTCTGCCGCTGTTCGAGGAGGGCGGGAGCACCACTCGAGTCCGGGCAAGCCGGGGTACGTCGGGGGGGGAGTGGCCCCGGCGGGAGCGCAATCCGCGAACGGGTAACCGGCAGCAGGGCCTCACCGCCGGAGGGTCAACCTCCGGACTCTACGTGAGTTCGACCCCTCCCGGTGCCGGCGTGTATGTGCTTGATAGCTCCAAGGCGTCTGGGAGAGGGCGAATCTACCGGCTCAAGGGATGCAGCGAGTTTAGGGCCGACTCGGAAGGTCCTCGCCTGGGGGACGGCGTGTACGTGGTCGAGCTGGTGTTTCCGTGGAATGACCCCAGACTTACCGGGTACGCCGAGTATACCTCCTTTCGCCGGGCGATTGAGTTCGCCTCCGACGTGGAGCGGACCAGGCTGGTGACAGAATACTTCCTGCCGGACGAGGCTTCGGCGGTGTTCGTCGACGAGACGGACCAACAGATTTACATCGTGCGCCAGTACCGAGACGTGGAGGTGCGTAACAAAAAGTCGAAAGGTGTGCGGGCCTTGTTTCTACCGAAGGTCTTGAATGACGACGGGGTGACGTTCGCGGTCAGGGAACTTGTGACCGAGTACATCCCCAACACCCGGGCGTACGCCTTTGACGAAGAGCACGTGCGCGCGGAGTTGGTCTACTATGAGGTGGCCAGAGCGGATCAGGACTTCGTCGTGGAAGCGTTGGCCCGGATCGGGGTGTTCCCCTACGTGACCGCGGACCACCGGACCCGCCTGTTCAAGATCGGCATCGAGAACGGCAGGTTCGCCATGAAGGTCATTCGTGAAGCGAGCGAATGATCGTCGGGTTGCTTACGGTTGAGCTGGCGATTTTCGACGCCCGTACGCTCAAGGACAAGCGCCGTGTGGTGCACAGCGTCAAACAGAAACTCCGCAACCGGTTCAACGTCTCGGTCGCGGAAGTCGGCTACCACGACTCTCCCAAGCGCTGCCGGATGGGGATCGTCATGGTGTCGTCCGAATCCAGGCCGTTGCACTCGCAGCTGGACAAGATTGTCGACCTGTTCCGCCGGACCGCGGGCCTGACCCTGCTGGACTACGAGAGAGAAATGCTCTAGGATCTGGACTCTGGATCATGCGACCCTACCGCAAAGAGAGAATCGCAATCGCAGTACGCAACATCGTCGGTGAGGCGATTGCCCACAAGATGCATGATCCGCGTGTCCAACCGCTTTCCAACGTCACCCGTGTGGAGCTCAGCGGCGATCTCCAACTCGCCAAGGTGTACTTGAGCATACCCGGCGGGGAGGTGGCTGAGCGGAAGACCCTGGCCGCTATAAAGCACGCGACCGGATACCTTCAGGGGATGGTGGCGAGCCAGCTGCAGATTCGACAATGCCCGGAGCTGCGCTTTCTGATCGATGAGAGAATCAAAGGTACGCTACGTACCATGCAGCTGCTGGCGGAAAACCGACGGAAGTACCCGGAGGTTTTCAAGGAAGACGACGAAGTTCCAATGTCCAATGTCGAAAGTCAAGAGTCGAACGTCGAAAGTCAAGAGGCGAACGTCGAAAGTCAAGAGTCGAACGTCGAAAGTCAAGAGTCGAACGTCGAAAGTCAAGAGTCGAACGTCGAAAGTCAAGAGTCGAACGTCGAAAGTCAAGAGGCGAACGTCGAAAGTCAAGAGTCGAACGTCGAAAGGTCAAAAGAGGTCGACCCTCAAACGTAGTGACCTTCGACCTTTCGACCTTCCGACCTTTCGACCTTCCGACGTTCGACCTTCGACTTTGACGAGGATACCGGCGAATGAAGAACGGCACGTTTTATGGGGCGCGCCTCAAGAAGGCATACGCCGAGTTCCGCTCGACCGCGGCGGAGCCGGAGATCCCCGAGGCGGACGATCCTCTGACCTGCCTGGCCGTGGCAATCCTCGGGGTCGGAACGACCGAGCAGGTCGCCCGGCAGGCTGTCGAGCGGACCCTCTCGGCGATGGTCGACTGGAACGAGATCCGCGTATCCCGCCCGCTGGAGGTGCACAAGGCCCTGGGCGAGGCGATCCCTGACGGCCTGAAGCGCGCGGGGCGCCTGGTCGATGCCCTGCAGTCGGTTTTCGATCGAGAGAACCGGATCTCGCTCGACCGGCTCCACCACATTGGTCGTCGCGAAGCACGGCATTATCTCGAGACCCTAAGGGGGGTCGACGAGTTCGCCGCTGCTTCGGTGTTCCTTTGGAGCCTCGGGGGGCACGCCATCCCCGTCGACGACCGGCTCCTGAAGGCCCTTCGCCGGGACGACCTCGTGCACCCTGAAGCCAACCGCCAAGAGGTACAGGCGTTCCTGGAACGCCACGTCAGCGCAGTTTCTGCCAAGGAATTCTGCCTGGTGATGCGTTCGTTTCCGGGGCGGCGCCACGGCTTCGGGAGACGGTCTCACAGAGAATAGCGAATGGGAAAACGTCGAAAAGTCAAAAAGTCTAAACGTCAAAAAGGTATCGCTCCTGCGTTTCGACGTTTCGACGTTTCGACGTTTCTTTCGCTATTCGCCATTCGCCATTCGTTATTTACGGGGGTGGTCTTCGTCTCGCTTGCGGCGACGCTTCCGGGCTGCGCCATCGGGGCGGCATCGGCCGCCGGCACCGCCGGTTTGCTTAAGGGGCAACAGAACGACCCGCCGGAAGCCCTCGAGCCCGAGGTCGATTCCGCCCGAGCCCGCGTCCCCCTTGACAGGATCGAGCCGGTCGTTCAGCGCCCCATTCGTTCCGATCCGCTCAGGCCGCTCTCCAAGCGCGGGGCCAGGCGGATGACCCAAGCGCGTGCCCTCATCGCTGAGCAGCGTTACACGGAGGCCGCCTTCGAACTGGAAGACGCCCTGCGCTACGACCCAAACCACCCCAGTATCCTCCGCGAGCTGGCTCAACTGCACTGGCAGGCAGGCAACGCCGCCCGGGCCAAGCTGCACGCGAGCCGGGCCATCAAGGTGAACCCCAACGACGCCGTTGTGCACTACGTTTTAGGCCGGTGTCATGCGTCCAGCGGGGAGAACAGCTCAGCCATCACGCAGTACCGAACGGCGCTGGTGTGCAGCGACTTCGGTCGCGACCGCGAGGCGGCGGCCCTGTGCCAGTACCACCTCGCCGAGGTCCTCGCAGTTGAGGGGTATCTGGAGGCCTCGCTCGCCCGGTACAAGGCCTTTGAGGACCTTGCCGCGTCGATTAGCGTCCGAACCGACGACACTGAGCTGATGCGGCTCTTGCGGGTGGGGAAGGGCTCAGCCGGTAAGCAGAAATCCGCTATACTGGCGAAGCTGGGGCGGTTCAAGGAGGCCGCTGATGCGCTTGCCCCGCAGGTTGCCGCCGCCGGGGACGATTTTTCCCTGGGCATGCGTTACGCAAGGCTTCTGCTTCGCGGGGGTCGGTTCGAGGAGGCCCGGGCGGCGGTCCGGGCGGTACCGTCCGGAAGTGGGGAGATTCTGGACCTGCTGCTCGACATCAACCGGCGAGCCGGGCATCCCGATGGGGCAGTGGAGGATTTACAGGCCCGCCTCGCCGCCCGGCCGAACGAATCGCGGGGCGTGCTCGATCTCGCAGAAGCGCTCGTGCGCCTGCAGCGACCGGCTGAGGCACGTCGAGAGCTGGAGAGCTTCCTGGCTCGAACCGGTGGAGGGGAGGCGGTCCGGGTCCGCCTCGTTGATTTGCTGATCACGGAATCCAAATGGACGGAGGCCCTCCAGGTGTGCGCCGAGGGGCTCGCCGAGCAACCCGATCGGGCGGCGGCGTTCGCAGCCAAGGTAGCTGAACTGGCCTCTAACGAGGAGGGCATTCTTGAGATTTTCGGAGCCCTCCCCGCACAGTGCGAGACTCCGCTCACCGCTTACCTACGCGGGTTGGTCGCGGTAGAGGCGGGGGACCTGGAACGGGCTGAGCCGCTGCTGCGCGAGTGCCACGACGCCCAACCATCCTTCACCCCGGCGCGCCTCGAGTTAGCCAGGTTATACCTGCGCACCTATCGCTATGCTGACGCCCTCAGCGTCGCCGCCAGGGCCGATGAAGGTGTCGCCGATGACGCGGGGCTGGAAGCGGCTCTCGGGAGAGTCTACGAGCGCCTCGACGACCTCGCCCAAGCCGGGCTGCACTTCAAGGCGGCCCTTCAGCTCAACCGCGCCGACCCGGATACGATGTTCGCCCTTGCCGAGGTCCACCGACGATCGGGGGACAGGCTCAAGGCTCGCCGGCAGCTTCGTGTGTTGCTCAAGGATAATCCGCTGCATGAGCCGGCCCGTGAGACGCTCATCCGGCTCTACCTGAATGACGGGGAAGTGGATGTCGCCCGCGAGCAGTTTGACGAAATGAAACGGCACGGGGCCACTGCGACGACTACGGCACGGTGCGGGGCCCTGCTCGATTTCGTGCGGGACAGAGACCCAAGAGCCTACCGGGCGGTCCTGATCCAGACTGTGGAACGTGGCGATGCCGACGCTGCTACGTGGACCGCAATCGCTGAATCCTACCCCGAAGAGGAGCAGGATCGGGCGAAGGAGGCCTATCTAAGTGCCCTTGCCCTGGACGGCGCTCATGAGGAGGCCCTGCGCGGAGTTATTGATGCCGACCGGCGGCTGCTCAACTTCGAGCTGGCTGTGGAAGGTTTTGAGGCCTTGTTGCCCAGACGGCCCAACCGTCATTCCTGGCGGTATGAGCTGATGGAGTTATACCGGGCGATCCAAAGCTATGACGCCGCTTTGTCACTCGCCCGCACCCAGGAGGCTCGCGAGGATATTGCGGCGGAAACACGCACGCGCTGCCGGCTCGAGCTTCTCGAGACCCTCGAGCTTGTCGGTCGGAGGGAGGATGTGTTCCGCCTGGTGAAAGACTGGTCCGAGGAGGATCCGGACAGCAGAGGGTGGCGTTTGCACCTGGCGGGGTTGCATCTGCTTGACGATCAGTCCTTGCGGGCGGTGGAGGTTTACGAGGAGCTGTATCGCTCGGACCCGGATGATGCAACTCTGGTCGGTCTTATCAACGCCCTTCAAGCCGCGGGGCGGCACGACCGGGCGTGCCAGTATACTCTCGATCGACTTAACGAGGACCCGGACAATGCCGCCTGGATGGCACGACTTGTTTCCGTCCTCGCCGCCGCGGATCATTTCGACGATGCCGTCGAGCTGGTCCGCAACAAGCTGTTGCAGACCCAGGCCCGAGAGCAGTTTCAGGATCTGATGATCTGGCTGCTGAACCTCACCGAGCGGGGTGAGGAGGGCGCGGAGTGGATTGAGGAGCTAATGGACCAGGTGATGGCCAGGGTCCGGAGGCAGAGCGCCCCACCGGGCCACGAGCCGCCCGGGGAGGTCCTCCCTGAGCAGATCATTCAACAACCCAATGAGCCTTCCTCGGCCGAGAGTCTGCATGGACGGATGGTTGAACTGCGGGTGGCCCTTGCCCGTACGTTGATACTGGGCGGAAAGAACCGCGAGGGGGAGAAGCGGTTGACGGGCTGGCTGGACACCGCTCGAAATCGGGGCACCCGGTTCGAGTACTTGTTCTTGCTGCACGCCTGCCTGGGGGAGCAGGGCAAGTCCTCCGAGGCCGAGGAAACCCTCGAACACGCTTTGATGCTGGACCCTAAACACATCAGGCTCAACAACGACGTTGCCTACGGGTGGATTGACCGTGGGGTCCGGCTGGACGAAGCCCTGGTGAAGATCCGGTACGCTCTGTCGCGTTCACCGCGTCAGCCGGCCTACCTCGACACCTACGGCTGGTTGTTGTACAAGAGAGGTGAGTTCGTATCGGCCGGGAAGTGGCTCTTGCGGGCCGTAAGGGCGCGCGATGGAGAGGATCCGGTCATCCTCGACCACCTGGGCGACGCCTGCTGGCGGGCGGGCTTGGCGGGGGAGGCGCTCACGCACTGGGAGGGCGCCGCCGAGGTGATTAAGGAAATGTCCGAGGATGAACTGGACACCGAGGACGAACGGCGCGTCCGAGACGCAATCGCCAAGAAGATAGAACAGGCTCGCTCAAGCGGCGTGCCGAACGTCGCGCCAACAGCGAAGGAATAGCAGGAGGATAGCGAATAGCGAATAGCGTCACAGAACCGCGCCCGTTAGGAAGCGGCGACTTGACCGCTCCCTGACGGTCGCGGTTCGGATTTTGGCCGTTCGACGAAGGAGGTTATCGTGTCCGGACACTCGAAATGGTCCACGATCAAGCACAAGAAAGCCGCCCTGGACGCCAAACGCGGCAAAGCCTGGAGCAAACTCGCCCGGGCGGTCACCATGGCCGCCAAGAAGGGCGGCAACCCCGACGACAACCCCACCCTGCGCCTGGCCATCGACAAGGCCAAAGGGGACAACATGCCCAAGGATACGATTGAAAAGGCGATCAAGAAGGGCACCGGCGAACTGGAAGGGGAGCACTACGAGGAGGCCCTCTACGAGGGGTACGGTCCCGGGGGCGTTGCGGTGATGTGCCAGGTGGTTACGGACAATCGCAACAGAACCAGCGCGGAGATCAAGAAGATCTTCGAACGCGCCGGCGGGAACCTGGGGCCTGCCAACTGCGTGGCCTTTCAGTTCACCCAGAAGGGCGTGATCATCGTGGCCGCGGAGAATGCTACCGAAGATCAGATCGTGGACATCGCCCTTGAGGCCGGGGCGGACGACGTGCAGTCTTCCAGTATGTTCCACGAGATCAGCTGCAGCCCCGAATCCTTCGAGGAGGTCAAGAAGGCGATTGACGCTGCCGAGATCGAGGTTTCATCGGCGGAGATATCCAGGGTTGCGGAAAACGAGATCGCCCTCGACTTGGCTTTGGCCCGCAAGGTGATGAAGCTGATCGACGCCCTCGAAGATCAGGACGACGTGGACGCGGTCTATTCCAACTCCGACATTCCCGACGACGTCGTCGCGGAGCTCTCGAAGGGGTGACAGTAGAATGGCGAATTGCGAATTGCGAAAGAAGAGCACCACTCAATTCGCTATTCGCTATTCGCCATTCGCCATTCTGAGGACGGTTGATGCCGCTGGCGATCGGATGCGACGAGCTTAAGCCGGGGATGCGCCTTGCAGAGGCAATCGTCTTCAAGGGCATGCTCATGCTTCCGGCGGCTAAGGTGCTCACCGCGTCCGACATTCATGCTTTGGGGCGGCGGCTGCCGTGGATGTCCGTCCGCGTGTTCGACCCCATCCTCGACGAGTTGGCCGAGTTCCAGGACGATTCCCAGGACCGCATCGTCGCCGACACGGCTGCGAACCTTATCGGCCAGCACATGGCGGAGGTCCATAAACGGCTTTCAGTGCAGACCTCCATAGGTGGGAGCGGAATCGACTTCTCCCAGGCCAGAAAAGCCGTCGTGGGAGTCATAAAGTACCTGCAGGATAATCCGGTGTCCTCCGCACTGCTCACCCGCTGCCTGGACGCCAGTGATCACCTGGCCGTACATGCCGGGAATGTGTTCTACTTGAGCATAGTACTTGGCTCGGCCCTTCTGGGGTATCTGTTGAAAGAGCGGAAGCGGCAGACCGCCGCCCACCTCGACCCCGATAAGCTCCAGGACCTCACCCCCCTGGGGCTCGGTGCCATGTTCGCGGACATAGGGATGGCCCCGCTCGCCCTGCTGTTCGGGGTGGAAGAGCTGCTGAGCGATTCCCAGCGCTCCCTGGTTTACGGACACTCGCGCAGCGGGGCGGACCTGCTGCCCGACCGGTTTCCCTCGCTCGCCAGGATCGTCGTCCGAACGCACCACGAGAACTTCGCCGGAAGCGGCTATCCCGGGCAGATCGGGGGCGTCGCCCTCCACGTCTTCACCCGTGTTGTGCGGATAGCCGACGCCTTCGACTCCGCAACATCAAACACCTTCAGCGAAGCCATGTCGCCGATCCGGGCCCTGTGGGAGATGTCCGCAGGACCGTTTGGCAAATGCTATGACCCGGTGATGATGACCGTGTTCCGCGGGGTCATTCAGCCTTTCCCCATCGGGGCGAAGCTTCGCCTCACGGACGGTCGACAGGCAGTAGTGGTCAGACATAACCAGGAGGACCCCTTCGACCCGACGGTCGTCGTTGCGTTCGACCAGAAGGGTCGTCGGCTGCGTGAGCTTGAGCAGCCCGCCCCGCTTACGCAGTCCGGGCTGACCATAAAGTCGTTCGAGAATGAGGACCTTTCATACCTGTACGGTTCGAGAGAGGGAACCGCCCGCCCGCCCGCAAAGTTCCACACACTCTTCGAGGCCTCGTATCCGTAGGAATAGCGAATTGCGAATGTCGAATAGCGAGCAGTGGAGGTACTCTTGGTGAGTTGATTCGGCATCGTGAATTCGCCATTCGCCATTCCCGGGAAGATTTGGTCATGGCAGAACACCTTATCGGAACGGTCACACATTATTTCGGCAACGCCCAGGTGGCTGCGGTCAAGATCACTGAGGGTCTCCTTCGCGTCGGCGATACGATCCACATTGTCGGGCACACCTCGGACTTCACCCAGAAGATCGACTCGATGCAGATCGAGCACGCGTCGGTGGAGTCTGCCGAGCCCGGCGATGAGATCGGCATCCGCGTGATCCAGCACGCCCGAGAGCACGACCGAGTCCACCGGCTTTCCCCGTAGCTCAGAGGCTCAGGCCGGTCGCTATCGATGCCTTGACGCCGTGACGCCGGAGGGATCCAGCGATTCTGCTGCCCGTGACCCTGGACAGGACCTGTCGCACCGAAATGGCCCAGCGGTCCGGTAATGATCGAATGGCTGAGCCAAAAGCCTATACTTCGCTTTTCAATCAGCCGTTGTCCAGTCGGGTTCGCCCGTACTCGATAAGTGGAGTGCTTGCCCTCGTGGGCCGGCCGTAGTTCAGTCGCTTATCCGCGTGGTCCGGCTGCCGCCTCATGGCTCAGCACAAGTTCAAGGAGCCGTTGGTCAGTAGCGTCCGAATCGACGAACGGGACATCACCGAGATCCTGGACAGGCTGGACAATGAAGTGCGAGCGCCGCAGGCGGCGCAGAGGAGTTCGGAACGGCACCGATACCGGCTCAAGGGGCTGGTCGTACACATCCGCCACCCCGGTGCAGCCAGCGCCACGCCCTACCTGGTTCCCACCCGCAATATCAGCCGGGGGGGCGTCTCTTTGCTTCACGGTGGGTTCGTACACATCGGCACACGGTGCCTCGCTCAACTCATTACTGTTCGCGGAAGCTGGCACAACATCGTGGCCACCGTTGTTCGGTGCCGCTACATCGAACGCGGTATTCACGAAGTGTCCTTGCAATTCGATGAGGAGGTGGACCCTGCGGATTTCTGCACTGAAGGTGCCCGGAGACGCGTCCTGCTGGTCGAGGGCGATCCCTCGATGGCCCGGGTTGCAGCCTTCTTCCTCGCCCAACTCAATGCCGAGATGGACCACGCCGACGACGGACAGGCCGGCTTGAAGATGGCAATAGAGAACTCCTACGACTTGATCCTCCTGGACATGGAGATGCCGGTGCTGGACGGGTTCGGTATGGTTGCGCAGCTGCGCAGCCGGGGCTACACCGGCTTCGTCGTGGCTGCGACCGTCCTTACCGGGGCGGCGGATCGCGAGCGTTGCCTACGGGCCGGCTGTGATCGCCATCTGCCCAAGCCCTACACGCGGGATGGTCTGTCCGACTTGTTGCGATCCTTGTGGGAGGAGCCGCTGGTCAGCGACTTCCACGATGACCCGGCCAAGCAGGAGTTCATCAGGAAGTTTGTAGCCGAGCTGCCGGCCAAGACTGAGGCCCTTGAAGAAGCAGTGGCGGCGAACGATGCCGACCGCGCGGGGGATCTTGTTCGATCGCTGAAGGTGGGAGGAGACAGCTGCGGGTTCGGTCCGATCACCGAAGCTGCGGCTGAGGTCGAGGCTGCACTACTCGGGGGGGCGGCTGAAGAAGAAGTGCGCGAGGGCGCGGGCAAGCTTGCCAAGGTCTGTCTTCAGGCCTGTGCCGCCCCCAAGGCGAACTGACCGCTCAGGTGGGCACCGAGAAGGGCCAGAACGACCGGGTCCCTGACCGACTACGCCGGACCCCACAGGCGGGCTGCCTGAGCCACCAGGAACGTCACCGCAAAGGCGATGCCCAGGGGCATGAGGGCCCCGAGTGTGGTCCACCGGACGCTTCGCGTTTCCTTCCACATCGTGACTATCGTGGTGGCGCAGGGATTGTGCAGCAGCGAGAAGAGCATGAGGTTTATGGCGGTGAGCAACGTCCAGCCGTTGTCTTCGATGAGTAACCTGGTGAGAGCACCCTCGGAGACGTCCTCGGTCATCACGCTTCCCCCCATGTACACCATGATCATCGTCGGCACGACGATCTCGTTGGCGGGGATCGCGATTATGTACGCCAGCAGGATCACTCCGTCCAGGCCGATGGCGTGACCCAGGGGATTGAGAAAGTCAGCCACGTGGCGGGCGAGCGAGACACTCCCGACGTCAATGTTCCCCAGTATCCAGATCACCGCGCCCGCCGGAGCGGCCACCACGATCGCACGCCACAAAACGAAGAGGGTCCGGTCGATCAGCGAGGTGTAAACAATCCGGAGTATGTTCGGCCGGCGATAGGGGGGCAGCTCGAGAGTAAAGGCGGAGGCCGTGCCCTTCAGAACCGTTCGCGAGAGCATGGCTGATACGATCAGCGTAAAGAGTACGCCGATGATTACCACCATGGCGACCGTCCCAGCAGCCGCAACAGAAGCGAAACGCGAAGGAAACCTGGCGGCTACAAAGATGGTCGCCAGCATGATCAAAGTGGGAAAGCGCCCGTTGCAGGGGACGAAGTTGTTGGTGAGAATGGCGATCAGCCGCTCGCGCGGAGAGTCTATCACCCGACACGCGGTGATCCCCGCGGCGTTGCAGCCGAACCCCATGCTCATCGTCAGGGCTTGCTTCCCGTGGGCCCCGGCTCTTTTGAACAACCCGTCCAGATTGAACGCCACCCGTGGAAGATAGCCGAGGTCCTCCAGGATCGTAAAGCACGGGAAAAAGATGGCCATCGGAGGAAGCATCACCGCCACCACCCAGGCAAGTCCGCGGTAAGTCCCGTGCCACAGCAGTCCGGTGATCCACGCGGGCACGCCCACCGCGGTGAAGGCCGCGCTCGCCTGGGCCTCGAACCAGAACAGACCGTCCGCAATGAGCGCCGACGGATAGTTGGCTCCCGCGATCGTTACCCAGAACACCGCCGCCAGCAGCATCACCATAAGCGGTAGCCCCCACAGGGGTGAGGTGAGCAACCGGTCAATCCGCTGATCGAAGTCCCATCGATTGTCGCGGCCGAAGCTAACCGCACGGTTGGCGATGGTCTCGGCGTCGTGGTAGACGGCCCCGACAAGCTCGTCGCGGAAGTTGCCCGCGAGGGTCCGCCCAAGGGCGTCCGCCCGGGCAAGAACCAGCTCCGCTGGTGAAGGGATGCGGTCAGTCGACATCACTGTACCCCATCCAGAGCGACCAACTTCTGTCTTTGTTCAACCGGCTCGCTCTGACGGGCAACGGTGCTGGGCAGCTCGCCGCCAAGCAGGGCCTGGCGCACGCGGTGATCGCCATCCAGCAGGCGCATCGCCACCCAGCGTGCATTGGGCAAACCGGGAGCGGCCCGCTCTATCAGAGGCAGAAGCTCCGCAACCGCCTGCTGGAAGGCGCCGTCTCCACGTACGCGATGGGGCGACGTCTTGATCTCCCCGCTGACCACCCCGGCCACCGTCAAGGTCAACTCGCTCAAACCGCGCGACAGGCGGGCGGAAGTCGCCACTACCGGTACCCCCAGTTCACGCGAAAGCTTCCGAACGTCAACGCGGATGTCCTTGCGACGGGCTTCGTCCATCAGGTTAACGCACACCACCACCCGGTCGGAAATCTCCAGCACCTGCAACACGAGGTTGAGGTTGCGCTCCAGGCAGGTCGCGTCAGCCACTACGACGGTGCAGTCCGGTTGACCGAAGAGGATGAAATCCCGGGCGATCTCCTCGTCCTGCGAGGCGGAGAGCAGCGAGTAGGTCCCCGGCAGATCAACCAGCTTGTACCGCTTTCCTTTGAGGCTGTATCCGCCCTCGGCACGGGCGACGGTTTTGCCCGGCCAATTGCCGGTGTGCTGCTTGAGGCCGGTTAGAGCGTTGAATACCGTGCTCTTGCCGGTGTTAGGATTACCCGCAAGGGCAACGAGGTAGTCCCAGCGGTCCACGTCAAGGCCAATCTGCGTCAACGAGGCCCGAGCCGGGCAAGTCGAACAATCACCCATCGCCGGTCTTCTCCTTGGCGTTTGCATCGATCAGCACGTACCTGGCCTGCTCGCGGCGAAGGGCTATCAGCGTGCCGCGCACGCGGTAGGCCACGGGGTCGCGGAAGATTCCGATCATCTCCGCCGTCACGGTGACGCCGGGCGTCAGTCCCAGGTCGAGCAGTCGACGCCGGGTGAACCCCTGGAGGGTTTGGTCCAGCTCGCGGACCGTTGCTTGCTGTCCGGGCTTCAAGGAAGTCAGCCGTGGGCATGGAGCGTGCTCGCCCTCCTTGTCGACCGAAGTGACGAAGATATTCGCCGCTACCACCGGGGCGAGAACGTGAGTGTCCTCTTCGCTCGATAGAACGACTCGCCTGGAGTCGGCTTCGATCACCCGAATGATCTGTCCGGGGCGAAGCCCCTCCGCGGCGATCTGGGCGAACAGGGCCGGCGGTTCGTCTTCGAGGTGGACGATCCGAGCAGGCGTATCGAGCGGCCAATCCGTCACCGCCCGGGCGGCGGGTTCGTCCAGCTCTCCGCTGGCGGTTGGAATGGGGTCTCCGTGTGGGTCAGTTCTCGGGTGGCCCATGGCCGCTTCCAGGGCGTCAAGCACCTCGGGCGTGTGGGTGTGCTCGCGTCGCTCCGCCTCGGCGTGCACATCGGACAGCGGCATGCGGGCTTCATCAACCAGGTACCGCTCCCAGAGCCGATGGGCCCTAATCACCTGCACGGCCAGGCGCGCACCGTCGGTGGAAAGGGAGAGACTATCCCCGCCGGACTTCAGCCAACCCTGAGCCCCCAAGCCCTCGATCAGGGTCGCCGTCGCCCGCGGAGAAATCCTCAAAGCCGCGGTTAGGGAATCCGGCGACACCGGGCGGTCGCCCAGGTTGGTGGTGTGGATGTGTTTCAGGGCGTCTTCCGCGAGCACGCGTCGTCGCGTTTCCCACAGCCGGCGCCACCATCCGGCGAGCGAACGTCGCAGCCCCAGGGTCGCCACCCCAAAAGCGAGCAGGGCAGCGCCCGCAACCAGCCATCCCACATTGGTCCCGTCCGGCATGAGCTTATAGCCCCGGTAACACCTACGAGAGCATCCCGCCGCTCCGAGCCGCAGGCTGAAGCCTGCGGCTCGGGAGGGCTTCGCCCGACGTCGCAACCGGCGTCGGGCAAGGCCTGACCTACCTCGAGACGATTCTGCCCGAGAACCTAGTGGAATTGTATATCGACGGGCGAAAACTGCACCAAAACAATCTACCCCCTCCTGGCTCGAGCCCCAAAAGGCCAACACCAAGCGAATTCGTCCAAGTTATCGGGCTCAGCTATGCTGATAGCACTGGGTCAGGCGGGTTTTCCGGTTCCCGGGGCCGGCGATGTCACACAGTCGCGACGCCACGAGATTGGCGGAAGGCCCGCGTTTTGGCACCCATAACTGAGCCGGACACACTGCGGAAGAGCAAGGGCCGTGCAGCAATCCTGTGAGTTCTTTCCCGAGTGGATTGAAGAATGTGGCCTCAGGACCCCGATATCGTACGCTGACCTCAGGTTAGCCGTGTGTGGCTAAGAGTCGGATCGCCGGACTCTGGGAGCGGAGAACTACGCCATGGTTACGATCAACCCGATCGAATTACTGCGTCAGAGCGTCCAAAAGGTTGGCGACCCCAACCTGAAGAGCGAATTGCTCGGGAGGGTATCGGAGGTTCAGCGCAGTCTCGCCGCTGCCACTGAACACGTCCACTCCCAGAGCGGCGAGATCGATAGGCTGAGAACTCGACTCAGCACCACCGCGGCGCCCGCCGGGCGATGGGTAACTCCGGTGTACGACCCGCCTGTGTGAGTCGATCAGGCCGATAGCCGCACGGGGACGAACTTGTCCTCGCAACGGCTCCGGCGTTTCCACCGACAGGAAGCGAGGCACGCGATTGTTGGTCGCGTGCCTCGCAAACTGCCTCGAAAGGCGGGGATCAGCCGGCTACACCCGCCGCTTGAAAACGCCGCCTCTATCCCCAAGGTCCAAGGCAGGCCCCTATCCCACCCCAGTCAGCCCCGTCCCGGCAACCCAGTCGGTTCCGACTTCGACGCCATGCCACCGGCGCTCGGCGCTCGGCCGGGTGAGCCCATATCGTTGACCTCTGCAACAATGATGAAGGGCCTTGCGCTTCCGGACGACCAACCTTTGCACCGCACCAAGCGGCCGAATTATCGTGCCGATTTCACCTCGCCGTGTCCCGCCGCACTGCGAGTTCGAGGCAGCAATTCGGCTGATGCCCGTACCTCCACACTTTAGATGGGCCGGCGACTTTGATCGACGCGTTGAGTGTCCCCAAGGAACCCGACGCGCATTCCGGGGCTGGGGCTCTATGGAGGCGGCAGCGGGCGTATCATACGAATCGTAGTAAAGAACTGCCGTTTGCGTGCTGGGCATTGCCGGCTTGGCGACTTCGCGCGGGCCAAAGCCACGCGGCTCGGGATAACTTGTGTCGGCAACTTATAACCAGAATCGGTATCAGGTGGTTTATGAGGCACACAAGGAATTACAGACCGTATTCGGACTCCCTGCTCCCTGTGACGGCTGGGCCTGATGCGTTCGGAAATGCCGTCCGATACGCAGGCCACCCTGCACGGGTCGGTCCCGCCGCGGAATTGACCGCCGTCGTGCGCCCCTCAACAATGACGTGACCATGGCCACTTCCGGGCTTTCGAGCGACATATCCGACCGCACTGCCAAGAGCGCGGGCCCCGATTGGGATCAGGTGCCGTTCGACGTCGGCTGTGCGCGCTGCGGGCACGATCTGCGCGGCTCGCAGGAACCCATATGCCGTAACTGCGGGCTGACTTTCGACTGGGCCGACGCCCTTCCGCTGGAAGAGCTCACCTGCCTGCACTGCGGCTATCACCTGTGCGGCCTGCAGGAGCAGCGCTGCCCGGAGTGCGGCCGGCGGTTCGTCTGGGAGATGGTCCTTGACGACTATCGCCGGCGCAAGAAGCCGCTTTTTGAATACCGCTGGGGAAAAGAGCCGGTACGAGGGCTGCGTGCCAGTTGGTCGCTGGGTATGCGTCCCTGGAAGCTGTGGCGAACCATCGACCTGCACGACCCGCCTTCGCACCTGGGGTTGCTAATGCTGCTTGGTTTCACGGTGATCTTCTTCGTGTTCTCCGCTCCGCTGATCGCCTACGTTGTCGGCGCGTTGATCGGGTTGTTTCAGTACGTAACCGGTCCAGCACTCGGGCCTGCGCCGCCCTGGACGGCGATTGGCTACGCGTACAGCCCGTACGGGCCTTTGTCAATGTGGTACCGTGGTCTCGGCTGGTATGAGACTTGGCTGACCGCCGTTGCGGCCTGGTGGTTGGCCGGCCTGTCGACCTTGCTGGTGCTGCGTCAGTCGATGCGTCTGTGCAAGGTACGGGCGAGTCACGTCTTCCGCATCTGTGTCTACGCGTTGATTCCACTTGCCATCGGGCATGCAATGTTTTGGATGCTTCTTGCAGCAGTGGAGGCGGCTGTGGTGGTTTTTCCTTCAGCCGGCGACCTCATAACGTCGATCGGCGCCGTGCTCGCAGCCGGGTTGCCGCTTCTTGTCTGGTTCTGGACGCTGATGTCGGTTGCGCTGGGCTACCGGTTGTACATCAGGATGAGGCACGCCTGGGCGGTGGCTATCGCCTCGCAGATCATCGCTTTGCTGGTTGCCTTGAACGTGACCTTGGCGCGGGTGTTCTGGTAGAACTTCTGATCGGTAGCACTCGACGCACTGAGGCATTCTCGGTGCGTGCGTTATGCGCTCTTGGCGACTGTGGCGATGGTCGGGGACTCGTAGCCCGCGTAATCAGCGTAGGTCATCTGAATCGAGTCGGTATGTGCTCCGGCGTTGAAGTTGATGCGATCGTTCTTCTGCAGGCCCGGGTCACAAATGGTGGGGAGGTCGAACAGGCTTCCAAACGGCGGGATTGATCCGGGCGTCAGGCCGGTAAGGGCCAGAACTTCCTCCTTCGTGGCAAACCTCAGCCGCTTGACGCCCAGGTGTTTCCGGAGTGCGCCGCTGTGAAGCGATAGATCAGCGGGCATCACCACCATCACAAAGACGTCGCCGGACTTTATGATCAAGGCTTTCGCCCCGGTGCGCAAGGGTACTCCGCGGACCTGGGCCGCCTCCGCGCTGGTATAGACCGGCTTGTGCGTTGTATGGGTGAACTGCACCCCGGCTTCCTTCAGGGCACAGAGCAGTCGACTCAGCACACCCGGATCAGCCTGTCCTTTCGCTCCCGGCTGCATCTGCCATCTCGACTGATCAAACCTCCGGTCGCGGACTATTGCGACAACATGCCCGCGCCCGGCGTTGGCGGACTTGGGCATGGCACCCAGCATTTCTGCGTTTCTACGTTTCTGCCTTTCTACGTTTCGACGTTTTGACGTTTTGACGTTTACTCAGGTTCCAAACAACGACCGCTGGGCCGGGTTCTCCAGGGCGACGCGCACGCGGACGTCGGTGACCTCCTCGATGAATTCATCCACCGTGCGGTACTTGCGATATACGCTCATGAAACGCACGTAGGCGACCTGGTTCAGACGTCGCAGGTGATGCCCGACATAAAGCCCGATCTGCTCCGAGGTCACCTCGCGATCGTGGTTGCCAAACAGGTCCTCCTCGACCCGATCCACCGTTTGCTGAATCATCTCATCGGTAACGTCAAGCTTGTAGCAGGCTCGCTCGATGCCCCTACGAATGTTCTCACGGCGATAGGGGGCGCGCATTCCCCCGGCTTTGATCACCGTGAGGCGCAGTTCCTGTTCGACGCGTTCCTTGGTGGTGAACCGCCGGCGACACTTGCGGCATTCGCGTCGGCGGCGGATCGCCTTGCCGCCCTCGGTGAGGCGGGAATCGATCACGCTGTTTTCGCCATCTTTGCAACTCGGGCAGAGCATGTCGCCACCGTCCTGGTCGTCCGGCTCGCCGTGGCGAGATTGATGCGCACTCCGGCTACGCCGCGCGCATGTCGCCATTTGGGCCGGCTGGCAGCGTAACACCACTAGATGTTGCGTGTCAAATGGTCTATGCTCTGCCAAATGGCCAGAATGGCGAAGAAGAAACTGGGCGAGATGGAGATCGTCGGCTTTTCGCTGGGGGGCGAAGAGACCGTCGTGGCTGTCCCGGAGTACAACGTCTGCTTCGACGTCGGGCGGGCTCCACGGGAGATCATCTCGATCGACAACGTCTGCCTGACCCACGGGCACATGGACCACGCTGCGGGAATCGCCTACTACTTCTCGCAACGGATTTTCACCGGCATCGCTCCCGGGCGGGTCATTGTCCACCGCTGCCTGGCACCGGTGATAAGCAAGCTGATGGACGTGTGGGGCGAGCTCGAGGGGCATCCCTCCCCCTGTGAAATTTGTGGGGTGGAGCCATTGGAGGACGTGCCCATCCGCCGGGGTCTTTTCGTTCGGCCGTTCAACATCAACCACGCGACCGGATCGTTGGGATTCACCCTCATCGAGGTCCGCCACAAACTCAAGCCCGAACTCGCAGGCAAGTCCGGGCCGCAACTTGTGGCTCTCAAGCAGAAAGGCATCGAGATCGAGAACCGGGTGGAGATCCCTCGGCTCACCTTTCCGGGCGACACGGCCCTCGGCCGGTTTCTCGACCTCGAATTCGTCCGAGAAAGTGAGGCTGTACTCATGGAGTGCACTTTTTTCGACCCCGATCATCTCACACGCGCCCGGGCGGGCCGGCACCTGCACGTTGTCGATCTGCCGCAGGTTCTGGAGGCGATCCCCGACGCCCGGATCATGCTCACCCACCTGTCACGCCGTACCGACCTGCGCCATGCCAAGCGCATCTTGTCCCGGGCGATCAAACCAAGCGAATTGGAACGCATCAGCTTTCTGATGGAACGTTTGCCGTGGTCGGAAACGCGCCGCCATAATGCGGAGCCAGCCGAGGCGGCGATGCGTGAACAGCGTTGACGAGGGGGCTTGTGGGTCCCTTGCCGGCGTTTGTGGGGGATTCGTTGCCGGGTCTGGAAGTACGTCGACAGGTGTGGTTAGACGTGACACGAGTGTGTCACTTCAGGTCGAACAGGCGGTTGTCGTCGGACTTACCGAACCAGCCGACGTCGAAGCGGTCTGGGTCGCCCTCATATAACCCGCTGGACCAGGTGAAGGTGCGGGTTTCCTGCTCTACGTGGCCGTCGCAGAAGGCGATGCTGGTGCGCTTGTCGTGGCGGAAGTGTATAGACGGATCGGCCCGCGCGCCGAACTGCGGGTGGAAGCGGGGCTCGGCGAAGCTGTACTCGATAAGCACGCCCGAAACGAAGGCGGCGTCGGTGAACATGATGGTCTCACCGGGTCGCTTGAGGCTTACCGCCCTGGCTCCGCTGCGGTCGTCGTCCACCACGTACACGCCCGGCGAGGTCTCGATCACCTGTACGCCGATGAAGGCGTTGTTGTATCCATAGCCGCCGTTGCCGGTCTCGAAGCCGGGCCGATCGGGCACGAAGGAAGGGCAGGCCCGTACTGCAGCCTCGGGGCCAAGGTAGGGGGCAAGCGGTCCGCGCGCGGGGTCGAAGGGATCGTCGCTCGTATCCCGCTCGCCGTGCCAGCGATGTCGATTCTCCAGAAAACCCGCCGCTCCGGGGCAGTAGAAACCGTCGGACTCCTGGGAATACATATCGTCGGCGATCGCCAACTGGCGAATGTTGGACCGACACAGAGCCGACTTCGCCTGCCGGCGCGCCCGGGTCAGCCCCGGAAGCATCACCGCCAGCAGGAAGGCGAGCATGGCCACCACCACCAGAAGTTCGATGAGGGAGAAGGCGGAGCGAAAAGCAACAAGGCCGCGCCCGCGCACCAGGGTGGCACGGTCAAACGCAGCGAGGAACGAGCGGAGTTTGGCCGTGCGGTGCCGCGCGGAAACGAGAACACTGCCAAAGGCCGATCCTTTCGGATCGCTCCTTGACAGTGCCACCTTACGCAATCCGCACCGGTGCGTGGAACCTGTTCTTGACCGGTTAGAGACCGGTTCCACAGGATGCGGGCGTAGAACGGTGCTCATCGCATCGGCCCCGTCATTCGCCCCAGGCAGATCGCCGCGTCGGTCAGGTCCACGACGTCATCGCCGTTGCGATCGAAGCTCCCACAGCCGGGATTGAGGGCACCCTCCGGGGAAAAGCACGTCTGCAGTCCTGCCGCGTCAAGAAGGTCGATGTCGCCGTCCTCGTCGAAGTCACCGAATGGATCGGGGCTCACGTCGGCAACCGCGTCGATCTCGGGTGACTTTTCACCGAACAGTTCCGAAACGGCATTGACCGCGCTGGTCAGCCTGATGAAGTCGAAGCCGGTAAGCCGAGCCGGGGTACCCGTCGTCGGGTCGATCGCCCAGGCGATGTCGAAGGCATCGCCGCCCCCCGAGCCCGGAGTGATGCCCACGGTTAGCGGGTCGTCCGCCACGGTGTAGAAATCCTCCGGGGCCACGTCGGGATCGTCAACCACGTTGTCCCCGTCGAGATCGCCCAGCTTCAGCGTCGGAGAATACTCGGCGTACCCGAAGATCCCCTCGACCTCGGAATCTTCGCTCGGATTCGTAACCGCCGGCGGCCCGAACAGGTCGACCGGGAGTGCATGGGCTTGCGTGGTCCACGTTCCGGAGTAGCCCGGCGGGATCCACGACGCATCCTCTGGAGGATAGGTGTCGTCGGCGATGTCATCATCCCAAGTAACCACCGTGAATTGGCCGGCCGGATCGCCGATGTGCGAGCCGGGAATCAATTGCCAGGGCTCTTCCGGCGGCCCGTCGGGCAGGCCGTTGCCGTTGGCGTCGAGGCTGATCTCGATCGTGGCGCACTCCGCCCAGTGGACGTCGGGATTGGAGCCGAGAAAGAACGCATTGCCGAACACGACGGCGTCCATTCCGAACGGATTGAGGGGATGATCCTCGACGGTGGCCGTAAATGCCAGGGTGATCGATCCGCCAAAGCCGCCCAGGGTCACCAGAGACGAAACCCCCGGCACGTCAAAGCCGCCGGCAGCCGGCGGGCCCAGGGCCACGCTTGGATCGTTGAAGTTATCATCGTTGACGAACTGCCCCGGAGCGGGCGAGTAGTCGATCATCGCCGAGGCGAAGGGTTCGTCGGCCCGGGTCGGCTGGGTGAGTGTGCCCACCGCCGTGCATAGGATAGCAGAACATAGCCGGGGGCCATGCCCGCGCCCTCGTCTCGCTGGTGCGAGGTTCCTTTCTCGCCGGGTGCCATGCCCACGCTCGCGTCCACAGCGCTCGGCAAGTCGATGACCTTCGCTCGCGAGCGTGGGCATGCCACACCACTGGCCGTGACCCCGTGTTGACCCAAGCCTGCGGGTCGCCGGCCTGACGATTTTGCCCAAGGACGCTCGTGAGCGTGGGCGCGTAAGTGCCAGGGCTCCGACAGCGAAAAGTGTCAACGCTGTCGGCTCGGGCACGAGAGCGAGGTTATCCAGGGCGAAGTACGCCGGAGTGTTCATTCCATAGGGACCTACGTCGGAGGACTCCAGCCCCAGCGAAAGTGTGTGTGCACCGGCCAAGCTCGAGAGGTCCACTTCGGTCCAGGTGTCGACTATGTAGTCCAACAGGCTGTCCTCGAAACGGTAGTCCGCCAGGTAGAAATCGACCGAACCCAGCGGCGCCCCCTGCTGATCAAGTCCGGTGATGGTCAGCAGGAAGTAGTCCGGTTCGTCGCCGGTGGGCCCGCCGAAAGGGTCGGCAAAGGCATCGCCGTCGCGGATCGTGTAATACGCGTAAGTCGTGTTGGTGATCCGTACGGACTGCGGAGCCGTCAAAGGAGGCAGTTCGATGTAAGCTTCACCGGGGGAAAACGTGTAGGCGACGCCGTAGTTGCTCGATCCCTCGGCACCCTCGCCGGTGATGGCGCTGTACTGGTTCTCCCACCCGGGGGTAGCGGTGTCGGTCATGTTGGAATAGGACCAGCCAAACCACGCGTAGTAACCACCCCCATAGTCGGTGTAGGTGTTGTTGAAAAACGCTCCCTCGCTTAAGAATCCCCCTGCGCTGTCGGAACCGTTGTAGTACGATTCCGGCTCGAGCGGTAAGTCCTCAAAACCGACGACGACCCCAGCCTGGGCGTGCGGTAGCACTCCCGGCAGCGTAAGCCAGATGCCAAACGCCACACATAGTCCGCAAGAACCGCGTAGAAACTGAATCCGATTCCCCATGGCAACGACTCCCTTTTTCCGGTTGGGGCTGAGTTCCGCAGCCCGAAAACCGGCAGCCACAAAAAAAACCCGGCGCTTCGCGAAGTGAAGTACCGGGATCGGGAGTCGTCACGGAAGGGTGGCACGGACAAGGACCGCCGCGGGAAAACGCGCGAGGTTCCACATAGGATTCCTCGGAGCGGTCCAAAGTCCGCAGCACACCGCGGAAGCACTGCCGGCCGGCGATTGCCGGTCTGCGGACGAAGCCGATCGCGGCACCCCAGCCTCGAGGGCACCACGTCAAGCAGCCACGATCACCGGCAGGTCTTCTGGCTTACGGATCATCCTACTAGCCACGCCTTCTCTGCAGGCCGGCAAAGTGCCGGAGGAATAGCGAATGAAACGTCGAAAAGTCAAAACTGTGTGGTTTCGACGTTTTCCCATTCGCCATTTCTGCAAATGGCTTCATGTGGCGTTCGTCCCCGATCACAGCGGCGGGTCCACGGTGGATTTGCACCACCTTCCCTCTTGCCCGTCTTGACCGGCAGGACGTGGGCTCTTTCGCCCACACCGGCCGGCAGGACGGACACCGGCGATCGCGCTCTATTCACTTGTCAGAGGGGCGGTCCACCCACCGGATTGCGGCCGGTGATCAACCCCCTCTGCGGCGTATACCCGCTTCGTCCATGCAAGTCAAGCAGGTTCTACGCTCGGCCGCGGATCAGCAGGACGAGAGAGAGCAGGATGACGCCCCCCCCAACGACGGTGGTGATGGGCACCGTCTCGCCCACCGCCAGGTAGGCCCACACCGGCACGAGCACGGGCTCTGCCAGGACGATCAGGTTAGCCTGATAGGCCTCTACGCGCTTGAGCGCACGTGCGAAAAGATAGTACGGCAGGCCGAACTGAACGACCCCGAGCGCAACAAGCAACAGCCACACCCGGGCGTTTGCCGTCAGATTCCCCGCACAAATGGCTGCCGGAGCCAGCAACAGGGCTGAACCCAGCAGGTTCAACACGACCACGGCGGCCGCGTCGGAGTCACGCATCCGCCGGATCAGCATGATCTCCAGGGCGAAGAACAGCCCGGCAGCCAGCCCAATCGCAAGACCCACCAGGTTGGTTCCCGCACTCCCGGCGAAGATCACCGCCACTCCGGTCATTGCCAATACGAGGATGCCCACCGCCCCGCGGCCCGGTTTTTCCCGCAGGATCAGAGGTGAAAGGCCAAAGATCCAGATCGTGGAGGTGTATTGGAGGATAATCGCGTTGGCTGCTTCGGTCTTGGTGGTCGCCACCACGAAACAGAGGGTCATCAGCGTGAAGAAGACCATGCAGATCAGCGCCGCCGGGCGGATCGGCAAGCGCGACTTGCAGCCGCCAAAATTCCGCAGGGTGTGAAACCTGCCCCAGGCGAAAGGAAGCAGAAAGAGCCCGGCAAACAGCGAGCGGTAAAAGGCGATGGTAACCCCATCCGGTCCGCGACCCTCATCATAGGTCAGCTTGATGAGCGCCCCGTTTAGGCTCCACAACGTCGCAGCTATGAGCAATAGGGCCACGCCCCCAAACCGGGGTTGGCGATTGCCGACCTCCAATTGTGGACTGTGGACCTGCGATTGCGGATTTGAAGCCCTAGTAGGCGTTCGCTGCGGGGAGCGTACACTGCCGTCCTCGTCGGTTGGGCTTACCATTGATTGTCCAATGTAAAGGACTCCGTCTCCAACCGTCAATCCGCATTCCGCAATCCGCAATCGCCCCGTTGACGGCTTGTGGTTTTGTGATTCTAGTAGGCCTCGGTTTCTAAGGTCTAAACAAGGGCAAAGGAGGTTTCCTTGATGCTGCTTCGGACATGCGCACTGTTGTTGGACGGATGGGGCGGCTTCCGGCGGCCGGCGGACCGGTCGCGGGTCATGCAGGTGGGCGGACTCGCTCGGGCGACGGGACTGGTAGCCCTGGCTGCCGCCGGCTGCCTGAGCGTTCCGGTCGTCGCCCAGCGTAGTGTGGAACCGGTTTTTAACCGGTTGGAAACCGGTTCCACACCGCACGCCCTGCGCTCGGATGCCTCCGGGGAGTCTCCCGGCGAGCCGGTGGCGTTCGACCCGGGCATTCCCACGCCCGCTTCCGCGATGGGTTATGCAATCGGGCAAGCAGGTGACGACTCACCCGGTGAGTCGGCGGTGTGCCGGGTGCCGGCGGTACGATATGAGCCGATGGTGCGATACTTGCGGGCCCTTGCCGAGTCCTCGCCGCTGGTGACCCTGACGCCCTACGCAGTTTCACACGAAGGGCGGACGCTCTATTTCCTGACGATCACCAGCCAGGCCAATCACGCCATGCTCGAAGAGATCAAACGTCAGAATGCAAAGCTCGCCGATCCGCGAATGCTGACCGGCCCGGATGAAGGTGCCCGGATCATGGAAACATTGCCCGCGGTGGCCTGGCTGGCTTACAGCATTCACGGTGACGAACTTTCCAGCACCGATGCCGCCCTTGAAGTGGCCTATCGGTTGGCTTCTCGAACAGATGCGGAAACGAAACGGTTGCGCGACGAGCTGGTGATTCACATTGACCCGTTGCAGAACCCGGACGGCCGGGAACGCTATCTTGGCCAGTTGCAGCATCTGACCGGGAAGGTTCCCATCAACGACTACCAGGCCTTGCGTCACCGGGGCCTGTGGGCCGCGGGGCGCGGGAACCACTACCTGTTCGATCTCAATCGCGACTGGGCGATGCAGGTCCACCCGGAAACGCGGGGGCGGGGCGCACAGATCCTTGCATGGAATCCGCACCTTCTGGTGGACTCGCATGAGATGGGCGGGATGGACACGTATCTGTTCGATCCCCCGCGCGAACCGTTCAACGTGAACCTGTCGGAGACGAACCTCGCGTGGCGGCTGCGGTTTTCCGCCGATCAGGCCAAGGCGTTCGACCGCTTTGGCTGGAGCTATTACACCCGCGAGTGGTACGAGGAGTGGTATCCCGGCTACACCAACGCCTGGGCGAATCTGCTCGGGGCGGTCGGGCTTCTGTACGAGCAGGCCGGGGTGAGCGCAGGCTCGGTGAAGCAGGCTACCGGCAGCACGCTGAGCTATGACGAATCCGTCGAGCATCACGTGGTGAGCAGCCTGGCCAACCTGGAGACCCTGCGGGCGAACCGACGCGAGATCTTGCGGGACTTTCTTAAAGAGCGACAGTCGGCGGTCTCCACCGCGTCATCCTTCCCGGGTGACGACGTAGCCTCCGCCCCCCGTGGCGGACGTCAGGACGTAGCTTCACCCCCTACGGAGTACGACCTGAAGAGCCGGGGCAGCGGAACGTTTCTCCTCCCCCCCGGGCCCGACCGGGCAGGTTTCAATCGCCTCGCAGACGTGCTCGGGCTACAAGGCATCGAAGTCGCCTACGCCGGCGGTGCCTTCGAGGCCCATGACGCAGTCGACATCTGGGGCGAGAAGCATGACACCCTTGAACTTCCCGAGGGCACGCTGGTCGTCAAGTCGGCTCAGCCGCGCCGCCGCCTCATGCACGCCTTATTGAGCTTTGACCCGCACATGTCCGACGAGTTTCTCGTTTCGGAGCGAAGGGACCTGGAGAACCACCGCGGCTCGCGCATCTATGACGTCACCGCCTGGAACCTGAGCATGGCCTGCGGTCTCGAAGCCTACTGGGCCGGTGGACTATCCGACGTCTCATTGCTGTCCGCTCCGCCTCCCCCGTCGCTTTCTCATGGGCGCGGTTCGGAATCCGCCCCGCCGAAGGCTCGAGAGGGCAGAGAGGATCTTCGCCCTACCACTCAGCCGACGTACGGTTACTTGATCGACGCCGGATCAAGTGACAGGCTGGACCGGCAAGCCGGCTCGCCAGGACCGCCCCACACACCCTGGGAACGGTACCGGGCCATCGTTGGGTTATTGGACAGCGGGTGCAGGCTCCGTGCGGCCACCAAGCCGTTCAAGATCGGCGGGCGCGGCTTCCAACCGGGTACGGTGCTGATTCGCAGGCATGAGAACCCGGACAACCTTGCGGACTTGTTGGAGCAGGCAACCGCGGACCTTGGGGTGGTGGTCATCCCGGTCGACACCGCCCTGTGCGAAGAGGGACCGGACCTGGGCGGTCGACGGTTCCGCCTGCTCGAACAGCCGCGGATCGCGGTCGCCTCCCAGTGGCCGATCTCCACCACGTCTTTCGGCTCGACCTGGTTTCTTTTGGATGTTCGCCTCGGCGCGCGGGCCTCGCCGGTCAGCGTCCAGTCCATCGGCAGGATAGACCTGCGCAAATACAACGTAATTGTCTTGCCCAGCGCCTGGGGTGGGCGAAGCCTCGGCGGGGTATTAACCAAATCGGTGCTCCAAAAACTCAAAAAATGGGTCCAAGCGGGCGGAACGCTAATCGCCATGGGCGGCTCCGCCGCGTTTCTTTCGGGGAAGGACCGGGAGTTCTCCTCGGTGCGACTTCGGCGAGACGTGCTCGATGAGCTGGCGGTCTACGAGGAAGCGATCGAGCGCGAGCGGTCCGCCCGGGTGGTCGAGGTGGACCCGGCCGAGGTCTGGGGATTGGTCGAGCCCGAGCCGGACGACGCACGTCCTGAGCGCCGCGAAGGGCGTGGTACCGAACCACGACCGTCCGGGAGCGGCCACGCCGAGGATGAGGCACCTCAACACGACAAGAAGAACTCCGCAAAGCCTCCCGCCAAGGTCGATCTTAAGAAGCTGAAACGCACCGACGCGTGGCAGCGGCTGTTTGGTCCAAGGGGGGTGATCGTCGCCGCCGATCTCGACTGCGAGCACTGGCTGTGCTTCGGCGTCGGCGCACCCTCCTCCGTGGGACCTCACCGGGCGACGCACGTCCTGAGCGCAGCGAAGGGCGTGGTATCGGTTGATCGACCGCCGTACCCTCCTGTAGACACCGGGCGGCTGCCGGTGCTGATCTCGGGGAGCTACGCGTTCATGTCGAAGTACCCGGTGGCAACTCCGGTGCGTCTCAAGGGCAAGGACGATCTGCGGCTTAGCGGCCTGCTCTGGCCGGAGGCGCGGGCCCGCCGGGCGAACGGCGCCTATGCCACGGTCGAGCGCATGGGGAAAGGACAGGTCATCCTCTTCGCCTCGGACCCGTTTTTCCGCGGGTATTTCGAAGGCACCGGGCGGCTACTGCTCAACGCCATCGTCCTGGGTCCCGGGTTAGGGGCGTCTCCGCCGGTCCCGTGGTAGCAGCGAAGCGATGGTCTACGACATCTCACCACCCATCACGGACGCCCTGCAGGTTTGGCCGGGCGATACCCCGCCGTCGCGGGAAATGCTCGGCGAGATCAAGGACGGTGCGACCGTGACCCTCTCGACCTTGCGGGCTACGGTGCACCTCGGTGCCCACGCGGATGCCCCGAATCACTACGCCGAGGGCGCACCCGGCATCGGCGAGCGCCCGCTGGATTACTACCTGGGCCCCTGTCAGGTGATCCGCGTGCCCGTGTCTCGCGGGGCGCTCATCGAGCCGGCCGCGGTGACCGTGGGGATTCGGGCACAGCGCGTGCTCTTCGCCACCGGCACCTTCCCCGACCCCACCTCGTTCAACGAGGACTTCGCCGCCCTGTCCGGGCACCTGGTGGAGAAACTGGCAGCGAGCGGTGTCAGACTCGTCGGCATCGACGCGCCGAGCGTCGATCCGTTCGGCTCGAACGATCTCCCCGCCCACAAGGCGTGCCTGATGCATGATGTTGCCATTCTCGAAGGGCTTTGCCTCGATGGTGTGCCCGAGGGGTTGTATGAGCTGATCGCTCTTCCCCTAAGGCTCATCGGATTCGACGGCAGCCCGGTCCGGGCGGTTTTGCGCAGTGTTTCGGGGCAAGACCAGCCCCCAAACGACCGTGCGTAATGACGCGCCGGTCTTCCGAGCCGCGAGCGCAAGCGACCGGTGGACAAGCTTCCGAGCCGCGAGCGCAAGCGACCGGTGGACAGACCCCGCGCTCGCGCTTGGGGCTCGGATCAGTGACGCGGGATTGCGCACGGTCATTTAGGGTCTGGATTCCAGGGCGTTGCCGTAGCAATCGATGCTGAATACCTCAGCGGGAGACTTGCGCTGGCTTTCGTCGAGTGGATGGTTCATTCCCGCGGATGCGGGATAGCCCAAGGGGATCATCGCAACCACCTTGGACGTCTCGGGGATGTCCAGCAGCTCCTTCACGCCGGCCTCGTGAAATGCCCCGATCCAGCAGGTACCCAGACCCTCCGCCACCGCGGCCAGGGTCAGATGATCGAGGGCGATGGCCACGTCGATATCGGCGCTGTTTCCGTACCCTCCCATGCCCTTGTAAGCCTGCTGGGGAAAGCTGCAAGCGACAACGGTTACGGGGGCGTCGCCCATCCACGCTTGCCCGTTTGCAAACTCGGCGAGCCCGCGGCGAAGCTCGGTCTGCGTAACCAGGATGAAACGCCACGGCTGCAGGTTGCAGGCTGAGGGAGCGAAGCGCAGCGCCTCGCGCATCCTGCACATGGCATCATCGGGAATAGGCCGACTCGAAAACGCCCGGACACTTCTTCGGTTTCTGATGGCTTCGTGCACGTTCATAGTAGTCTCCCAGCCCGCTTGGAATAGCGAGCCGCAGGCTTTAGCCTGCGCGGACGGCCTCGCAGGCTAAAGCCTGCGGCTCGCTAACATCCCGATTACGCCCCCGAGGTAAACACCGGCGGGCCGCTCCCTTACGGTCGCGGTTCGCATCGCCGGCGCCGAATCACGCACGGTCATTTAGAATCCAAAGGGACGGTGCACTGCTCTATAGCCTCCAAGAACTCCTTCACTACGGAGACGGACAGAATCTCGCCAAAGTATATCCTGTGGAAGTCGCCCTCCGGATAGAACTGCTTTGTAATTTCCGGGGCCAGCTCGGGGGGCAAGATATCGTTATGGTGAACAACTCTGCACTCAAAGACGATGGGACATTCGACGATGCCCGGGGTTGTGATCCTGCGGCTGGGCAGGGGCGTCAGCTTCAACTCGGCCATCTTGTCGTGGTCCCTTCCCGACACGGTGCCGCAGAAGTTCGCGAGGTCCTTGCGGTCTTCCGGTTGAACGTTGACCGTGAAGTCGCCGGCGGCTTTGAGGCAACCGTAGGTATAGCGCGACGGCCTCACCAGTACGGTGAATATGGGCTTTGCCCAGATCCAACCGAAAACGCCCCAACCGACGGTCATGGGATTGAGCGCCCCCGCCTCGTTGAGCACGGCCATCAATATGCCCTCGTTGGCCATTCGGATGTACGTCTCGCGGGCCAGGGCGGGATGGTCCAGCCAGCGCTTCGGGTCGAGATTGAGTCGGGTCACGGCGTCTTCTCCTTTGGTGGCGACGATAGCTTGACGCTCTCCCCGGTTTCAAGGCTGCGCAGCTCCGCTTCGAGCAGCTCACCCACCTTAACCGCGTCCTCCATGGTTACGCTCGGATTGTCGCGGCCTTTCAGGATGGCGTCCAGCAGAACTCGGATCTCCCCGTCCCAGCCGCTCAGCGTTTCAAGCGGTACCGGCTCCGCTCGGTGTGGGGCAGGCTGGCGAGCCAGCTTGCTGGTGGCGAGCCGGCTTGCTGGTCCAGCCTGTCTCCCCCGTGTCAACAGCAGCGGCGGGTCGCGGGAGGAATCAAACTCGGCCGTCGCGGTATCGAAGACGGCCAGGTAACGCATGCGAAACTGGAATCCAGGCGCGGGAATCCAGCCACCCTCCGCAACCACGTGGGTGGGGCCGTCGGCGTAGCGATACAGCGTCGTAACATGGTCGATCGAGCCCGTGCTCACCACCGCGTCGGGATCGCCAAAGCAGAAACGGATGAAGTCCGCGTCGTGGATGTGCAGATCGACGAGCGCTCCGCCGCTGCGCGACCGGTCGCCGTAGAAGTCCGCTGCCCACGTCGGAGCGGCAGCCAGCCGCCCAAACACCACGCTGCGAACAGGACCTAAGGCCTGGGTGTCGATCTGCTGTTTCAGCCAGGTCCAACCCGGCCAAAAGCGCATGCACATCGCCGGCATGCACAGCGTTTTCGAGCCTGCCGCCGCCCCGGCGACCCGTCTAACGTCTGCCGATCGCAGGGCGACGGGCTTCTCGACGAGCACGTGCTTGCCGGCTTCCAACGCCCGAATCGCCAGCTCCGCGTGGGTATCGGTGTATGTGCAGATACTGACCAGGTCAACCGCTCCATCGTTCAGCAGCTCACTCGGCTCGGCATAGGTGCGCACGCTTTTCAACTCAGAGGTAGGCACACCAGCCGCTCCTTGGGAGGGCAAAGAGGATCTTTCCCCTACCGTAGAGCCGTCCGCCAGGGACTCGCGGCGCTTCAGGTCCCGGTCACAAACCGCCACCAGCCGGCAGTTGTAGCCCGCCCTTCGAGCCGCCTCGTATGCTTCAATGTGCGTACGGCCCATAAAACCCAGGCCGATCACCCCGATGCCGACGGGTTCCGGTTTGCCACCGGCCTTTTGTGCGCTCATGGCTGGTGTTGACCCCGCACGATAACGAACAACTCGACCAGCTTGCGGGCTCGCCGGATATCCGCCACGCAATTAGGGCCGGATTCTCGCTCGATCATCAGATCACAGGTTAGCTGCGACTCGCGAGTGGCCCCGAAAAACGCCGGCCAATCCACCTCGCCGGCGCCGACTGAGACTTCACTGCCCCATGTTCCGGGCGTCGTGGCGGCCACCGCATCCTTGATGTGGATTTGCTGCACACGCTGGTGACTGCCTGACGTTGGCCACGGGGGGCGGACGCTACCCGAGGCAGGAACCGAAGCACGACCGTCGGAAAGCGGCTCCAAGGCTAGCTTGCGGAGCCCGGCGACCGGATCGCCGGCGCCGTACAGGATCATGTTGGCTGGGTCGAAGTTCACCCCGACGCCCGGCCGATCCAGCTCGTCTAGGGCGTCAAGAAGCGTTTCGACCGTCTCCTGGCCGGTCTCAAACGCCACCCGCACGCCACGATCGGCAAACAGATCGACCACCGCGCGGAGGCGCTCAATCATCACCTTCCTGAGCGGATCACTCCTCTCACGTGGGAGGAAGCCCGCGTGAAAGGTCACCAGGCCGATTCCAAGCTCCCGGGCGAGTCGGGCGTTCTCCCCGGCTGCGGAAAGATTCGCTTCCCAGTGCTCATCCGGGCGGACGCCCCCGGAGCGTTCGATCGACTCGAGCGTCGAGTAGTCCTCGCCGCTCATGGCCATCATGCCCGAGCGAATCTCGATTCCGGCGTGTTGCAGGGTGGCTATACCCCAACGTTGCATAAATCTCACCGATTTGCTTCACGCTGCGGGGCGTAGGCGGGCGAGTATGCCGAGCAGTTTTTGCTTGACCATGCCGCCTCC